>Ga0316207_10000087_pt1 | contig 198457 bp, 179 predicted proteins | sample 6weekpyrite_MG_FD_204943 | JGI IMG/M metagenome (GOLD analysis project Ga0316207, IMG submission 204943) | Microbial mat bacterial communities from mineral coupon in-situ incubated in ocean water Damariscotta River, Maine, United States -... | ecosystem: Environmental > Aquatic > Marine >...
CCCCGCTTGTTAACGGTCTGCGAAGACCCATCGCTTATCGGACTGCTGAACCGGTAACTTGCTTGTGACAGGTTACGGGCTTCACCTTATCACTTTAGATAATTTATGGATGAATTTGACCATACAAGGCGTTTAAGTAAAATGATTCGCACGGGACGCATAAATACATACGCCCTTAGCTCAACCGTTAGCATTTAAGTAAATAACATGGAGCAAGTTTTTGAATTATATGAAAACAATAATTCGCTTACTTTTTCTCTCAACTGATTAACCGTTATGTGTTTATTAAAGTGACATATATGCTAAGAACATCCTTCATAAATGGTGTTTTTGCTCTATATTATTACGACCAACCTCATTATAACTTGATTAAGGAGAAGTCTCATGAAAGATACTGAAAACCCACAATCAATAGATAGTCAGATTAGTCGCCGTGATGTATTACTTGGTCTCGGTGTAGGAGCCGCCACTCTCGCATTTACTGGAAATGCAATGGCTGCAATGCCGGGGCATGACCACAGCAAGCATTCTGCACAACAACCTACTGTTCTTAATAAAGTTAATAATTGTACTGATAAAGGCACCTGTTGCATCTCTCATTGCCTTGTTGCCTGGAATGAAGGCGATCTTGAACTTGCTGCTTGTGCAAAAAAAGTGAATGAAATGATCGCTGTTTGTGAGGGTTTTTCAAAACTTCTTGCTGCAAACTCAAATCATATAAAAGCATACTCAAAAGTGTGTAAGTCCGTATGCAAAGAGTGTGCAAAGGAGTGCCGTAAACATGATAAACATATCGAATGTAAGGAATGTGGTAAAGCATGCGAATCCTTGGTTAAGGCAATTGACAAAAACATTGCTTAGTTATTATCAATAAAAATATAACAAATTTATCCAGCCGGCGCCTAACAGAGGCGGGGCTGGTTTAAAATGTTATGGGTAAAATAGAATGAATAAGGCTTACGTTCGCTTAATAATCGCAGTTGCTTCGTTCTTGGTTTTTTGGTGGGCAAGTACTGTGTATTACATGAAGTATATTCATGATGTTGGCGGCACATATTGGTCTGTTGGTATCTACGGGTTTCCAGCTGTGTTACTAGCAGTTTGGGTTGTTGATTTTTATCTAAAAAATATGGCGTGGTTTCAACGAAGGTACAGCACCTTAGCGGCTATAGATGGTTTATTGGCAATCGTACTTTATTTACCGGGCACTATATTGGTATGGGGAGCAATTCGTGTATTTGGCATCGCATAACAAGGTAATCAACAACGATTGCAAAAAGTGCGTCGTCTTATCTTAATTGTAAAGAATGAACTACAGAATCCTCTATAAAAATAGCCAAGATCAAGTAACTAGTCTTTTTACGTCTGTATTCTCCTTATCCGAAGGGGAAAAAGAAGGCAAACTGATTGGCAAACTAGCCTCTGAGTTATCTTCAAATATCGACAATGATGAAATAATCTGCATCGGCGTAGATAAAGATGAATTTCTTATCGGTTCTATTTTCTTTACCCGTCTTCATTTTACTGAATCTATCCTGATTTATATGCTCGCTCCGGTTGCAGTGAGTACTGAATATCAGAGAAAAGGTATAGGACAGAATCTAATCAATTATGGGCTTAGTGAACTTAAGAAACGCTCTGTGAATGTTGCTGTCACGTACGGTGATCCATCATTCTACGCTAAAGTAGGATTTGAGCCTTTATCCGAAAATGTTATTCAGGCACCGCTAAAGCTTTCGATGCCAATGGGCTGGTTAGGTCAATCTTTAACGGAAGATCTAATTCCAAGTATCAAAGAACGACCCAAATGTGTTAAGGCGTTCAATGATCCCGTATATTGGTAATTATAGGAAAATAAAAATACGTTCGTGTGGAACGCGCTAAAGCGCGTCCTTTAGCTTAACCGTTATGCATAAAAGGAGATAGTGTGAAAACCTATGTGGTGCTGTTTAGAGGAATCAATGTGGGAGGAAGTAATATCCTTCCAATGAAACAGCTGACATCTATGCTTGAGAAAAATAATTATAAGGAAGTTAAAACCTATATTCAAAGCGGCAATGTGGTACTTAGTAGCAAAAATAAGCCCGATAATGATATAAGCTCTATAATTCAAAACGAATTTGGTTTTAAACCAGTCACTATTGCTCTCGAAGAATCTGAGTTCATTTCCGCAATAAATAGCAACCCATATGGTTCTACTGAAGGAAAAATTATACATTTCTACTTTTGTAAAAATACTCCAAAAGTAGACTTAGAAAAAATAAGTAAATTAAGATCAAAATCTGAAGAGTATTATACTGAAGGAAAGGTGTTCTATCTGTATGCCCCAAACGGCATAGGGCGGTCTAAATTGGTGGCGAATATTGATTCTTGCTTAGGTGTGCCAGTAACAGGTAGAAACCTCAATACAATAAATAAACTTCAAAAAATGCTAAAAAATCATGCATAACAATATGCTCGTTCGGATGTAAACACCGCCATGCTTTGTTTGTAAAGCACAGCTTAAACATTATGTGTACTAAATATAAATTATATATTTTCCTAGGATTTTGCTTGTTACTAGCAGGCTGTCGTCCAGAAGGTTTATCGTTCGAAGAAGATGTTTATGTGAAAGAGGGGTTAGCCTATAAAAAAGGGTCTAATAACCTATATTCCGGAAAAATATATCTTGAAGTCTGTAAGGAATGTTCGGAACCATTCTTTAATTATTGGCCAGTACACTATATTGGTGAATACAAGAAGGGAAAGAAGCATGGTGAATTTTATTTCCCAAAATCAGGGAAACAGGATGATTTCTTTGAATATAGCGACTATAAAAAGCAAGAAAAAGTAATCTATTTCGAAGGTGAGCTAGTGAATGATAAAAACACATAATAAGGAAATCAAAGTCACCTGCAAAAAATATAGGCGCGGATGCGCTAAAGCGTACTCATTAGTATAATTGTTGTGGGTGAAACATATGGAAATTGTGGCGTGGTTTTTCGATTTATCATCGAATCCTTTACTATTGGGTAAGGAGGTTTAATTATGGAAGATAATAGAACAAGAAGGCTTCTTACTATTTCTAAGCGGCTACTTATTTTTGCTGCGCTCTCATTGGTAGTAACGTTTATAGTATTGGGTATTACCTTTTTTCTGAGAGAACGGCTAATGATATCGTGGCTTGTGTTTCAGTGTGGAATTATAGGTGGGTTTGTTAGTATTCAACAGAGACTAAAGCAAATCGATTCAGAAGAGCTTAAGTTATTATCTGAGTCGTGGGCTACTATACTCGTTATTCCTATTTATGGTGGGATATTTTCATTAGTATTATACATGCTATTTTTGTCTGGAATTATTCAAGGACACTTGTTTCCTGACTTTTCTATAACGGATTTTTCTAATCCACCTACAACAAGAGATGTTGTTGTTTTTCTTACTAAGACATACCCGTCTCAAGGAAGCGATATCGCTAAACTTATATTTTGGTCATTTGTGGCAGGATTCTCAGAACGGTTTGTACCACAGATAATTCATACAGTATCGCAAAACGCGAAACAATAAATAGAATTAAAGGAGGTAAATTAATGCTTAGATTAGTAGCTTTAATTATTCCTGCTTTAATAGTAATGGTTGGGTTTGCGATACCATTTTTTGTTATTGGCATAGCGGGTTATGTCTTGGCGGTTATTGTTGTCGGAATAGGAGGCGCAATTTTATGGTGGATTGAGAAAAAGACGGCAAGTAGTTTAAACAATGATACCGTGTTAAATAATATTATTAATGCAGATACAGACGACACTGACGGGAAAAATTATTAATGGCACAGGCTTATAATAAATAAATTCACATGACTTACTTGTCTGTCATTCCTTTGCAATGCTAAATCTTTACCAGCCTGCATTCGTAGCGAAGCCCAATAGTCATGTTTTAAACGAAACATCGGTGCAACAAGGAAATAGATATGGTTGAAGTAAAAATCCACTGGAGCTTTTGGTTGATTTGTGTTTTTGCATTAATCTGGAATGGAATGGGGAGTATGAACTTCATTATGCAAATGAACCCAGAAACACTAGCTAATTATCCTGATGCAGCAAAATCTTTAATAGCGACTCGACCAATTTGGGCAACAGGTGCTTTCGCTATTGCAGTATTTGTCGGTCTGCTTGGAGACATACTATTACTACTAAGAAAAGTAGCGGCCTACTATTTATTTATTGCATCACTCTTAGGTGTGGTCGTGACGAATATTCATACTGTCCAAGTGACTAATGCTATCGACATCTGGATTGGTGGCTTGCTCTCCCTTATCGTAGTCGCATTTTTAATATGGTATACAAAAAATTCACAACGTAAGGGCTGGATAAATTAGAGTAGGTCTACTGAATTAAAAAATCTAACAAGACAGTTAAGCATGGGCTAGTGGATGTGCGCCCACTAATTGAGATTTTATAGGATATAAACAACATGGATGAGATATACACTGGCGTTGTTGTAGCGGCAATAGTGGGAGCAGGATTAATAACAGGGCTATTTTTTGCGTTTTCTAACTTTGTGCTACGAGCATTATCAGATTTACCAGTAGACAAAGCTATGTTCGCTATGCAGAGAATAAATGTAAAGATTATCAATCTTATGTTTATGTTGTTCTTTTTAGGAACCACAGTCCTGTGTTGTATTATTGTATTTACTTTGGTTCAAAGCAGTAGTGTATTTGATAATTTGTATCTTCTAGTTGGTGCGCTTGGCTATCTGATCGGTCCATTTGGGATCACGATGTTGTTCAATGTGCCACTAAATAATTTACTTGCTCGTACGGATGCTTCTTCAGCAGATAAAATTTGGCCGATGTATAAAATCAAGTGGCAATGGTGGAATCACATCCGTACGTATATAGGCATGGTGTCGGTCGTGTTTTTGGTCATGGGTTTCGGTAATATTTAGCGGTTATAAATTCAATGGGCGAGAAATAGGATATGGATACATTTTTATTTTCTGGCGTAGGCGTCGGTTTTATATTGTTGGCAATTTTTTTAATTAAAAAACATAAGCATTTCATGGAGAGCAGCATTGAGGTGCAAGGTGAGATTGTTGATATTATTGAAAAAACGCATATTACGCGAAATACATTTGGGCATGTAGAAGATAAAAAACTATTTAAACATCCTGTTGTTAAATATCGGTACCACCGGTTTTATCAGTTTCAGTCTGATATTGATGTAAGTAGAGAAGATCTCAGTGTTGGTTCAAGTGTTAGTGTGCGCATAAACCCACTCAAGCCGACAACGGCTAAACTAGAGATAGGTTTGAATAATAATATGTTGTTTTTCTGGCTAATGATTGGACTTGGCTTATTTCTTATCGGTATTGGTGCTGTTCAGTTTAAGCCAAGCGATTATACTAACTTATCGTTATTTGATAATTGGCTGGCGCTAGGCTTTATCCTCGTCGGCGGTATCTATTTATACATAAAGATTGGGCCTATATTGAGCTTGATGAGGTATAACTCGATTTATAGTGAAAATGCGAAAGAGTTAGATAACTAATTATCTAAAGCCCTCTTTCACACGCTATCTATTTGTTCTCACTTTCGGTTTTTTAGGTTTAACAAAATTGCCTTCTTTTTTCGCCTTCGCTTCTCGCTTGGCCTTTGCCTTTTTCTTTTGGGCAGCCGTGTGACGAGGCTTGTCTTTTTTCGTTTTCTTTTTCTTCTTTACTTTAGGTTCGTCATCGGATTTGTTTTTAGTAGGTGCTTTGCGCTTTACGACGCGTTCATTTGCACGCGAGGCATTGCCTTCTTTACTAAAAACAGACATTTTTAATTGTTGACCCGCAACCCAAACCTTCTTTAGATCATTAACCGTGTCTTTAGATAGCCCCTTAGGTAAATCAACTAGACTGTAATCACCATAGATACTGATTTGCCCCATGTTTTTACTATCAATACCGCCTTCATTCGCAATTGCACCAACGATATTGCCAGGTTTCACCTTATGGCTATGGCCAACTTCAATTCGGTAGCGCTCCATGCCTTCTTCAGTAGCCATTTCAGGTCTTGCGGTGCGCTTACGATCTCCGCGGTCAACGCGATCTCTTTCACCACGTCGGCCACGTTCATTTCTACGTGATGGGCGAGTATCTTGTTCCCAATTTTCTTTCGCACTGCGATGCGGTTTATGTTGTAAGAGAAAGGGAACATCGCCTTGTAATAGGTGGGCGAGGGCGGCGGCTATCTCGAGTGCGGGGATGTTATGTTCCTGTTGGTATTGCTCGATCATTTGATAGAACATACCAAGCTCTTCAGTCGCAATTGTATCAGTAATACGTTGCTGGAATTTGGCTATGCGTGCATCGTTAATAAGTTCGGTTGACGGCAGCTCCATCATCTCGATCTTTTTCTTGGTTGCCTTTTCGATTGAATGCAGAAGACGTTTTTCACGTGGTGCAACGAACAATATCGCATCACCTTCTCTGCCAGCACGGCCTGTGCGACCAATTCGGTGGATATAAGCTTCGGTATCGTATGGGATGTCATAATTGATAACATGGCTAATACGTTTTACATCAAGTCCACGTGCGGCAACATCAGTTGCGACTAAAATATCTATTTTTTCTTTTTTAAGATCGTCAATAGTGCGCTCACGTTGTTTTTGTTGAATGTCGCCATTTAGCGCGGCAGCAGAATAGCCTCGTGCTTGTAGTTTCTCGGCAAGTTCGACAGTCGCAATTTTTGTTCTGACAAATAAAATGGCAGCATCAAAAGGTTCTGCTTCTAAAATACGCGTTAAGGCATCAAGTTTATGCAGACCACTGACAGGCCAAAAACGTTGGCGAATAGTGCTGGCAGTCGCCGTTTTATCTTTGATAGTCACTTGTTCAGGGTTTTTTAAATATTTCGTGGCGATACGACGAATCTGTGACGGCATGGTTGCAGAGAACAAAGCGATTTGTCTTTGTTCAGGTAATTGCTCCATTACCCATTCAACATCATCAATAAAACCCATGCGCAGCATTTCATCAGCTTCGTCAAGAACAAGGGCTTTAAGATTGTCGAGCTTCATTGTGCCACGACGCATGTGATCCATTACTCGACCAGGTGTACCAACAACAACATGCACACCACGCTGTAGTGCACGAATTTGTACACGGTAATCTTGTCCGCCATAAACGGGCAGCACATGAAAACCCTTCATGTGTTTTGAATATTTCTGGAAAGCTTCTGACACTTGAATCGCAAGCTCACGTGTTGGTGCTAGCACCAATATTTGTGGATCTTTCTGCTTAAGTTCTAAGTTCGAGATTAGTGGCAGGGCAAAGGCCGCTGTTTTGCCTGTTCCGGTTTGTGCCTGACCAAGTACATCACGACCTTCCAGTAATAAAGGAATGGTCTGCGCTTGAATAGGAGAGGGGCTTTCATAGCCGACTTCATCTAGTGCTTTCAAAAGCGGCTTGTTCAGCGCTAACTGGTCAAAAGTAATGGTGTCAGACGTCATGTGTAATACCTGAAATAATATGGAACGTGTGAAGCGCCCATAGCGGAAAAGGCCGCGTAGTGTACCGGTTTGCGGGCGTGGTTGCATGCTTTATTTAAAGGTAAAACCGTGTTTGGGCTAAGGTTTGAGGTATGACTGCCGACATACTTGCTATGCTTAGAACACTAAAATAAGAGTAATTATGGGAAATCGAGTGACTTTGAAGGCCATTGTGCTGTTTTTTTCTTTTTTGCTCTGTATGTCGCTGAGTTTAGGGGCACATGCAGCCGCACGTATCGATCATGAAAAATCGATAAAATCTTGCCTTAAAGAGGGCTGGAAACCATTGAGTGTGAAATCAGATGGCCGTGAACGCGCAATATTGTGGAAACGACCACGTAGAAAATGGCCAAGTGGAGCGATTGTGGTTTTGCATGGCGGTGGCGGTAGTCACCATCAATTCTGTGCCGGTGGTAAATTACTGCAGCCACAAATCGAATTTGCAGAGCAGGCCGTTGAGGAAGGTTTTGCTGTTTTTCTTCTGGATTCGACGAATAATGTTGTCACAGACGAAAATGGCAGGCAGTGTGGTAAACGCTTTGATTTCTCGGTATTAGACAGGCGTAATGTCGATTTGGCTTTTATTGGTAAGGTGGTGAAGAAAATAATCCCCCAGCTTCGTACTAGCCGTTCATCAGAGAAAATTTTTCTTACCGGCTTATCAACCGGTGGTTATATGGCAATTCGTGCTGCTGTTCAGTTTAATAATAGAATAACAGCATTTGCGCCTGTTTCTGCAGGTGATCCATTCGGTACACGGACAAACTGTAATCCGAGTTTATCGAAAAGAAAGTCAGCAAAAGGGATATTGCTGGATTTGGAGACTAATAAGCCGATTACGGTAAAAGGTGCCTGTAAAGCACATAGCTATCCTAATGAAAAAGAATGGCCATTTACTCGCTCAAAAGCCAAACCGGTGTTTAAACAGTTTCATCACCGTGGCGATGCGATTGTGGATATTTCTTGTATGAAGAAAGCGGGTAAGCAATTACAGCAGCATGGTTATATGAGTAAGGGGAGATTTATATTGAGAAGCAAAAAGCGGCGCGCATTGAATCATCTGTGGCTCAAAAGATATAACGATGCGATACTGGCGTTCTTTAAAAGCCAGTAAGTCGTGCACAGGTTGGATATGGAGTTCAGTGAGTTAATTAGTTCACCTTTATTTATTGCCTTTATTTTTTTTGTGATTGCCTTTGTTTATTCGTCAGTTGGTTTAGGCGGCGGATCTTCATATACGGCAATGATGACGATTATGGGATTTAGTGTATTAGCCATTCCTATGGTGTCTTTGTCACTTAACCTACTTGTTACTTCAGTTGGTAGTGTTAATTTTATACGCAATAGACACGCTCAATGGCGGCTTATTCTACCTTTTCTTATCACGTCCATGCCGATGGCGTATCTTGGCGGTTCTTTGCATGTTTCAAAAGAATTCTTCTATTGGGTTCTGCTAATTTCTTTATGTGTTGTGGCCGCACGTATTTATTTTTGGCAAGAAATGAAGTTTGAATTAAATCTCAGCCCGCGTGATAAATTAATTTTGTCATTATTTTCAGGTGCGCTATTGGGTTTGGTTGCAGGAATAGCAGGGATTGGCGGCGGGGTTTATCTTGTACCTCTGATTATTGTGTTGGGGCTTGGAACAGAAAAACAAGCAGCAGCATGTGGTGCGATCTTTATTTGGCTTAATTCACTGTTGGGTTTATTGTCGCGTTTGCAATATAACCCAATGGAATTGGATATTTTTATATATCTTGTTATTGCCGTTGTACTGGGTGCATCATTAGGATCTTATTTAGGTTCGTTTAAGTTATCAGCAAAAAGCATGGATAAAATTCTCGGTATTATCATATTGCTTGCTATTATTGCTTTAAGTCGAAAATTATTTATTTTATAAAGCAGGTTTTGTATGCATATTTGGGTTGATGCTGACGCATGTCCTAAACCGGTTAAGGACATTTTGTTTCGTGCTGCTGCGAAGCGTGAGGTGATGGTGACATTGGTTGCAAACCAGCCCCTTTATACTCCGCCATCTAAGTTCATTTCAACCATTCAAGTATCGGCTGGTTTTGATGTGGCAGATAATGAAATTGTACAGCGAGCTGAACAAGGCGATTTAGTGATAACAGCCGATATACCTTTAGCCGCAGAGGTGATTGAAAAACAGGCCATTGCCTTAAATCCACGCGGTGAACTATATACGGTGGAGAATATTCGTGAACGGCTTAATATGCGTGATTTTATGTCTGAGTTGCGTGATACCGGTGTACAGACAGGCGGGCACGCAAGCTACGGAAACAAAGAAAAACAGGCCTTTGCAAACCAGCTTGACCGTTTGTTAGCAAGTGCCACATAGGAGATAAAATGGTTGGTGGTTGGATGGCAGGGATTGAAGTAATAAGCCTATTTGCGCTGATTGTGATTGTCTGGCTAATGTGGAAGTTTTTGTAACTCTATGTTTTTATTTAACAAATAATAATCTTCTTCATTTTTTCTAAAAATTGTCGATAACCTAGGCAATGAATTGAATTTATAGGTGTCGAATTATTATGAAGAGATTAATAGTAGGTAATATGCTGTGGCTATTGTTTGCTGGAAGTGTGATTGCCGATCAGGCCGATTTGATTGAGGAATTGAAAGAAATTCCACCAGAGGTCGAAATGATCGCTAAGGGCGTGCCAATTCCATTGGCAGAGTCGGTGCAAGATAAAGTTGCAACGGGCCTAAAAACATTATTGCAAACCTGTAGAATCGACTCGAAAACCAGTGCAGCAGCATTTACCCGCTTAACTGGTTCTCGTTCTTTTAATTGGCAACGGGCTACGGATCCTCTTCGAAAAACATCATATTTAATGGTTTCGTTGGGTAAATTAGCGAAATTACGAGCTGGCAATAAGACGGTCTACACACAGCGTCTTTTGTTAGAGACACCGCCGGGTAATTGGCCACGTAAGTATATTGTGACGAGTGATGGGCGAGCCCCCATTTTGTTTGGCCGCTGCTCAGGTTTGGTTGTTGTTGATATTATTTGTATTCCTGAGGTACTAGAAAATCTACCAAAGGACTATGCACGTGCTTGCAGTGTGCTGCCGCCAAGTTCATCTGAATTGGTAAAGTAAATACGGATTTGTAACTTGATTTTCAGGGTAAACGCGGCAGACTGTAAGAAACTATTATAAATAAAATATAAATAAAAGGTTTCGATTATGCGCCGTCTATTGATATTCAGTTGTATGCTGTTTTTGTTCAATGCACCAATATCATTTGCTGCTGAATCTGCTTCTAAAAAAGGCGATTTTAAAGGTGTAAAGTTAGTTGAAATACCATCTTGGTTTAAACCATCATTTCTGAGCATTAAAGATGACATCGATGAAGCGACTGAATCCGGTAAACGGGTAATGCTTTATTTTCATCAAAATGGTTGTCCATACTGTGCAAAACTAGTTAATGAAAACTTCACTGATAAGCGCATAGTCGATTACATGGCGAAGCATTTTGATGCAATTGATATGAATATGTGGGGTGACCGCGAGGTTGTTGCTCTGGATGGTAAAACGTTTAACGAAAAATCATATGCTGCGAGTCGTAAAGTTTGGTTTACACCAACTATTTTGTTCTTTGATGAAAAAGGCAAAATCGCTTTACGTATAAATGGTTATTATCCAAAAGACAAATTTTTGGTTGCCTTGCGTTATGTTGCAGAAAAGAAGAATACACAGTTAAGTTTTTCAGAATATTACGCACAATTCTCCGCTGTAAAAAAACCGGGTAAATTAACAAGCGAGAAATATTTTTCTAAGCCACGCTATAATTTACAAGCATTAAAGAAACAATCTAAGCCACTAGCGATTTTATTTGAGCAAGGTGATTGCAAAGCCTGCGACAATTTACATAAAGTGACCTTACAAGATAAAGACACGGTTGATATTCTTAAACAGTTTAATATTGTGCAACTCGATCGCTGGTCGGATACGCCGGTTATTGATTTAGATGGAAAAAAAACGACAGCCAAGAAGCTAGCCGAGAAGTTGAATATCGCCTTTGCGCCGTCTGCTGTTTTATATGATAAAGGCGTTGAAATAATTCGTATTGAAGCTTTCCTAAAAAGTTTTCACGTGCAATCGGTCTTTGATTATGTGTTAACAGGTGGCTATAAAAAAGAAACTAGCTTTCAACGTTATCTTGAACATCGTGCCGATGTGATACGTGAAAAAGGTAAGACAGTTGATATCTGGAAATAAAATGTTATTTAGCAGTTTTTAGTAGATCAATAACGCGTGTAACATTTTCGAGTGGTTCTAATTCATTATCAAGCTCATTGAAAGGCCATAGATCATGGTCAGCTAGTTGGCTTGGTGCAATATTCCCCATCGCAGCATAAATATTCCCGGGAATTTTCGGGTTCTCCGCAGCGAGATTGGCAATCAGTTTTTTTACTTTTTGGCGGGTTAGGTTTTCCTGTGAACCACAGAGGTTACACGGGATGATCGGGAACTGCTCTCGCTCAGCGTATTCGGCAATATCTTCTTCTCGGCAATAGGCCAACGGGCGAATAACAATATGTTTTTTGTTATCGGTTAATAGTTTTGCCGGCATTGAACGAGTAACACCGCTATACATGATCGACATAAGCAGACTTTCAATCATATCGTCGCGGTGATGACCTAGAGCAACTTTTACAAAGTTATTTTTTTCAGCCCAAGTATAAATATTGCCGCGCCGTAGGCGTGAACAGAGTGAACAGGTTGTTTTGCCCTCGGGAGTTTTGTCCATGACCACTGAGTAGGTATCACGGGTTAGAATCTCAAAATCGTAATCTCGTTCATTTAACCATGCACGAAGATTTGAATCGTCCCAACCGGGTTGCGATTGATCTAGCGTGAAAGAAAAAACATCGAATGGCACGTGTGCTTTAACTTTTAGTTTGTGCAAAAGTTGCAATAGAGTAAAAGAGTCCTTACCACCAGATAGGCAAACCATAATACGATCACCGGATTGGATCATATTATAATCAGAGATCGCGCGACCAAGATTACGCAATAATTTTTTCTCTAATTTATCGTGAGCCATGATGATTCCAGTGCTTAAAAGGCCGCATAGGATACCACAGCGTTAATGCTTGTCGAGGGCATGCTTTCGCATTATTCTTTGTGTACGCAATAATTTAAGGGGTAATAGTGTGCTTATTTTAGGACGCTTGGTGCTATTGGGTTTATTTATTTTGGCGGTTTACTTGCCTTTACGAGGCTGGCATAGCTGGCGCGGAGGCTGGCGTTACGCCGCATTATTACCTTTATTGCCATTACTTGGTTTAGTGGGTTATGTGTTTGGCTTTGTGGTTTCTGATGATATCGGGCGGGAGCTTTCACCAGAGGTTATGATGTTAGTGGTGTTGGGGTCGTTGTTGTTTTCGGCTGTGTTGGGGTTATTTCATAACAAAGCGAATTCTTAAGCGGTTAGCGCACCGCAGGCGCGATACTTTCTTTGACGTGCAAAGAAAGCTCGCTCCACACCTTGCTTGCTACGCAAGTGCCCTCGGGGCTCTAAAAGTACCGGCATGCACAAAATCTACCCATTTGCTTAACGGCTCGCGCCTACAAATGTTCTCGAACAGTTGTGCATGAACCTTTGGTCTTTTTCTTCGCCTCTCGGCAGCGGTGTAATGGGGTTTAAACCCATTATTCTTCGCCGAAGCATTGCAGACGAAATGGGATCATAGCGAGTACATGTATGAGTGCGATTAGTGCGGAGCACAGCACGGGTTAGCTTGAACCTTCGGTACGAAGGTTAAGATACTTACAATGAACACAGAGTGTTCTATGAGCCTGCAGCTCAAAGAATCCTTTCAGGCTTCATCCTGAAGAGTCAGGCCATCTTTGGACAAGCAATGGAAAATGGATCCCTCATTTTGGTGGGGAAGCCTAAGAGAGTATTACGCTGCAGCTCGCCAGTTGCATAAATAAAGCGACTTTCGTTCGCAAACGACCAAAGAAAAAGGCAGCCGAAGCTGCCTTTTTCATAATAACAAAGGTGCAAAGCTTATGCTTTGTGGTCACCCATGTTATCAGTGTTCTTTTCAGTACCGTCGTCGTAACCGGCTTGGTATGCGTCTGTGATGCGTTGTTCTTCACGCAGAGGGTTCTGCATGTAGCCGCACATCCAGCCGTCCATGTATTCCGAGTTGATACCATCATTCTCCATCTTAGAGACTGTGTCGTAGTATGCTTGATCCATAATATTGCTCCCAAAATGGTGAGTTAGTTGATTTCGGAATGAGATTGTAGAGATTGATGGGGCAACATGCAATATTAGATATTATATACTTACTAAAATACTCATGATTTTTTCTTTTTTTTTGCAGTTTTATTTTAAGTTATTGTTTTTATTTGTAAATAAGTAGTTTTAGAAGAAAGATGGCCTATTATTAGGCATTTTTACCATAACCACTTGTTTTAAATGAAAAATTAACGACTGCCGTTGAAGGGTATCCCTCTAGCGACATATCAATCAGCAAGATAAACCACGATCCCGCGTTTTAGTGCTTCCCTAGTGGATAGCTGTGACAGTGTAACCTTGTTGCGTAAGTAGCTTGAGAAGCCCAGCTTTTCCAGTGAGGTGTAGTGCACCAACGGCAATGAAGGCACGACCCTCTTTGAGCCTTGGCTGCATACGTTCGAGCATGGTGCGATTACGGTTATCGAGCATATTTTCTTTAAAGCTCGAATCATTTGTTGATGATTCAAGTTGCTGCATGCTGAGCGATTCAAGTAGTGCAAGATCACTATTGAGCCAAGCATTTTTTAGGGCTTTAAACTGTGCAGGGATTTCTTTTAATTCATTTAGGGTCTGTTTTAGCATTTTGACTTGGTCACGTTTGCTCAAGGTGTCGAACACGGAAATTTGTTCATCAAAACTTTCGAGAGCATAGGTCTTGATGCCACGCCGTTTGGCCAATTTATAAAGGACTTTATCAAGAAACTCGCCTGTTTTAGGCTTTGGCAAACTAAGAATCGTCATCACAGCCCAGGGTTTCATGAGGGAGACAACTTGAGCCGGCATGCCGCGTGCACTCATGGCCTTAATGCTGCGCTCATATAGTTTTTTACCAACGACTTTTTCAAGGGTTTGCCCATCCGTGTAGAGCATCGCTAGCATGGCTTTTTGTTGTAATTGTGGATCAGGTATTAGCTCTAGACTCATGGTTTTGCTGCGTTGGATCGCCCGTAATACCTTGGTATGCAGCCGAGTAATGCGTGGATCTTCGACGTGAATAGTACCGAAAAGGTAGCTGTTTTTGCCTTTGCTAGAACTCACCTTCCAGAGAATGCCTTTGTCGTAACCGGTTTCAGTAATAAAATCGGCAGTGACTTCCGCTTGTACATGGCTACAAAACACCAGTAGTAATAGCAGAAAAAATGTATGAATAAAGTTACGTTGTCGGCACATATAGCCCTATAATGCCGTTACCGTATAAGAATGCCAAGAAAAAACATGCTTGAATTTCCGGATAATCGATTGGTCTTGTACCCTCGTGGGATTACCACGAGAACTACCTTGCCTGCCTTATTGGCAGTATTACAGAGGGTTGGTTTGGTTGCGGAGGAATTTGACCCAGGCAGTAGCAATGGTATGCAGGGACGGTATAGCGTGGGAGAGAAATTCTTTGAGCATGTTAGTTTTTTGGGTTGCAGCCCAATGTTGAAATTAACACCGCCTGAAGCGGGTGATGTTGAAACGGAATTTTGTCATGTTGTGCTTGATTGTCAGGATGAGGTGCAATTTCTGGGTGGCGATAACGTTCGTTCCCCACAATGCCCGCAGTGTAAGAAGTTAGAGGATGATTGGCAGGTATTGATGCGTTACTGGCGGAAAGCACCAGAGGTTTTCACGCATCAATGTACGCAGTGTGGTGCAACGAAGCCACTGCATATGTTCAATTGGCGGCGTTCGGCTGGATTTGCCGCGGTGAGTATACATATCTGGGGTATTCATCAAAGTGAAGCAGTGCCCAACGATGGTTTGTTAAAGGAACTGGAAGCATTAACACATTGTTCGTGGGAATATTTTTACAGAATAAGTAAGAACAATTAAGGGTGTGTAATGAGAAATTTATTAAGTGACATAGGTGCATTGCGAGTTACGCTGTTATGCACAACATTATTGAGCTTGTCTGCAATACCGTTTACCGATACAACTGTACGCATGGATGGTTGGGGTTTGTTGCCTGATGTGCTTGTTCCTGTGGTGTCATTTATTTTGTTATTTGTTTTGTTTCTGGATATGTTGATGAGTCGCGTATTTATGATTGATGCAGATGATGAAAAACGTCAACGTTTTAAAAATATTTTTTTACTAGAGCTAATACAAGTGGCCTTATTGATTAGCTTGTGGTCACCTTATTTTATTGCGGTACTATCTTAGTAAATCCAGGGTATGATACGAGAACATTGCCCGTTTCGTAAGACAATTCTTGGTGGCACTTGTTCGTGTAGTTTGGCATTGAAGTCGCATTTGCCAACGGGTTGCAGTGTTAGTTGTAGTGATGAAGATGCTTGGCAGCAGTGCGATGATTTATTAAACGAGATGATTGTTGCTGCAAAGTTTGTTCTGCAGTTTATCGAAGATACCGATAGTTTAACACATGGCAAATTAATGAAGATACAACATGGTGGACTGCTTGGCCTTGCGAAGCTGGTGAGCGGTGAAAAAACCACGTCTATTGATGATATTCACGGACTCATTAATAACGCTAAATATCGTTATACCTCACTACAAGATATTCCATATAATAATTTATTAGATACGATTGCTAATTGGCAGTTAAGACGTCGTCGTGATTAGTTAGTGACGTCACTTTTTAATATAGGTTGGTATGGGTAAGTACGAGTTTTATCATGTTCATATGTGCGGTAGTTGATAAAGTCTTTGGTTTCTTCAAAGTGCATGAAAGGGTTACCTTCGATTTGTTCATGCATGGTGCAAGTGGCTTTATCTGCGTAGTTATGGCCGGGGTGAATAATGGTGTTGCTCGGTAACTGTCCTAGCTTATTTAAGGTATGGTGCAAGGTTTCTGGATCACCACCTTTAGTGCAGTGCCCACAACCATAAACAAACATCGTATCACCGGTAATCAATTCATCACCAAGGTGAAAGCATGCTGAGCCCGGTGTGTGTCCTGGCGTATGTAATATTTTTATTTCGGTTTCGCCAAGCTGAATAACATCACCACCATGATGCAAACTCGGCATGTAAGAAGACTCACCCCAAAAAGTGGCTTCATCTTTTAATAAATGAAGTTGCGCATCGTATTCATCTAAGATACCGGTAATACCATTGATGTGATCATAATGGCTATGGGTAAGAAGAATGTCGGTGACATTTACATCATGTTGTTTGGCAAGTTTTATAATGCGTTGTATGTCCCATGCTGGATCAACAACAGCCGCGCGTCCGCTGGCATGGTCGCGGATTAAATATATAAAATTTTCCATTGGCCCCAATTCAAGGGACTCAATGCTAAAAGGCTTGTCAGTCATTTGTTACCAGCACGCAGTACCATTAAGTTGTTGCGTTACAGTCTGCATACCTTCTGTGCCATGTGCAAGCATTACGTCGAGCGGGCGTTGTTCCTGAAATTGTAGATTAGGCGTAGTAACCCAAAAATCAGCCATATCGGTGTTATGCGGAAACATCGTCTGTAATGAACGATCGATTTCAAAAATACATTGGATGCGGTTTAGCATCTCATGATCTTCTTGCAACTGACTATCACCTTGTCGTAAACGCTTTAGCATACGTGGGTGCATGTCGTCGGGTAGGTTGAGTAGGTTTAATTGAGCATCGTTGCCAAGCTTCCAGCGTTCGAGAATACGTAAGGCCTCAAAGACCAAAGAAGGGGCTTCATTCATATTTGACATGTTGATTGTATCCGAAATCCAAAAAAGCGCGATTATACGGGTCTTTTTAGTGATCGCAATATGCAATAGGGGGTAATTAAAAGTCCTGATCCCGGCGAATGCCGGTATCCAGTAAGCGATTGAAACCACTAGATTCCGGTTTTCGCGGGAATGACTATCGCTTTTAAAAAGAACCGCTTCCCCAGCTAGAACGACGGCGCCAACGAATACGGGTAAGAATAATACCCAATAAAATACTGCCGATAGTTACGCCTGCACCGGTTATAAACCAGTCGCGTTGTTCACGATTTTTTAGATTGGTATTTTCTTCGGAAAGCAATTTTGCTTCAGAGGTTTTAGCGGCAAGTTGAACGCGCAAGGTTTCATTGTTTTTTTCAATGGATAAAGGACGGGCAGTAACGCGTTTGATTTTTGATAATTCTTTATCAAGATTTTGTGCACTATTATTGAGTTTGTCGCGTTGCGTTGTTAGGGAGCTATTTTTTTTGCGTAATTCAGCAAGCTGCTTTTTAAGGTCGCGGTTTTGTTGTGAGAGTTTTTCAGCATTTGCTTCAATTTCATCAATTCTATCGCGGGCAATTTTGTTGGTTGATAAATATTGCGACAAAACCCAGCCAGTAACATCGCCTGCTTTAATGAAGGCGTATTGCTTGCCGTTATCTTCGAGTTCATTCAAGACCTCGATTTTTGCACCGGAACGTAACAGTTTAACAATTTGATGAGTATTGGTACGACCGCTGCGCACGGTAATAATGAGTTCATCTACAACGTATCGAGTGTCGGCAATAAGTTGGCTTGCGGATAGCAACAAGGTAAACAGTATAATTAATCTGTTCATGTCATCTCCTCCTTTGCTTGCCCGTTATTATTTTTTATTAAGTTAGGCAATTGTAATTATTGTTGCGAGTATAAAGCGTCTATTCAGTCACAAATTTAAATGTTAGTAGCTTATTTCTTCATCCCGTTGGAATGCAACCATGTGATCAGCAGCGATACGGATACCGACTTCATCACCAATCTCATGTAAATGATGCGAGGGGAACATAGATAAAACACGACTACCTGTTGATAGTTGCAATGTATACATGATTTCAGCACCTTTAAATGCTTTGTTGACGACGCGGCCAATTAATTCGCTTGAATCGTCTGGCACGATATCATCAGGTCGTAGCAATAAATCAACAGCCGCACCTTGAGGCCATTCGTAAGCGCGGTTACCTTTTACAAGACCAATCTCGGTGTTGATAGTATCGGGGGCAACCAGTGTTCCTTTGAGGAATACACCTTGACCAATGAAGTCAGCTACAAAACGATTGGTTGGTTCATGGTAAAGATTATAAGCGGTATCCCATTGCAATATTTGACCTTCATGCATGACACCAATTTGATCGCCAATTGCAAAGGCTTCATTTTGGTCATGCGTGACAACGATTGCAGTAATACCCTGGCCTTTTAAAATATTTCGCACATCGATACTGAGTCTTTCACGCAATTCGACATCCAGATTAGAAAAAGGCTCATCAAGTAAAATGACATCAGGATTAGGTGCCAAGGCACGTGCCAGTGCAACGCGTTGTTGTTGTCCACCCGAAAGTTCATGTGGATAACGGTCACCAAAGCCGGTAAGACCAACGACATTGAGCATGTCTTCTGAAATGGTTTTCATTGCCAGTTTTGACATGTCACGCAAACCGAAACAAATATTCTGACAGACATTCATATGTGGGAACAAAGCATAGTCTTGAAAGACCATACCAAGATTACGTTGGTGTGGTGGGCAAGTGTAACCTGCACTAGATAGTACTTTCTCAGCTAGTTTGATTTCACCATTGTGCACAGCCTCAAACCCTGCGATGGCGCGTAGCACAGTCGTTTTACCACAACCACTGGGGCCAAGCAGACAAACAATGTTTCCTTCATTAACATGAAGCGATAGGTCGCTAACAGCCGTGCGCTGTTCGTAACGACATTCTATATCGGTGACCTCAAGTAATGTGTTCATTTTTATTGTGTGTCAGTTTGTTTTAGCTAAGTATAGACGCCGCGATTAATTTTTGCTGATAAGAAATTCGAGCAATGCCTTTTGTGCATGAAGGCGGTTTTCTGCTTCGTCCCATACGATACTTTGTGGCCCATCGATGACTTCGGCAGTCACTTCTTCGCCACGGTGTGCAGGTAAGCAGTGCATGAAGACAGCATCATCGGCAGCAGCTGCCATGACGTCGGCATTAACTTGATAGGAGGCAAAGGCTTCAGCACGCCCATCTTGTTCATCTTCTTGCCCCATGCTTGCCCAAACGTCGGTGACAACAGCATCTGCTCCGCGGCTTGCTTCGACAGGATCGCGGATAATTTCAACCCGATCTGCGGCAGGCTCCATGATTTCTGTATCGGGCTCATAACCTTCAGGGCAGGCAACCCGTAGTTTGAAATCAAATAAACGCGCAGCATTAATATAAGAGTGGCACATGTTATTGCCATCACCGATATAGGTAACCGTTTTACCATGGATGCTACCGCGGTGCTCAACGTAGGCTTGTACATCAGCAAGTAGCTGACAGGGGTGGTAGCTGTCAGTTAATGCATTAATAACCGGCACTTGTGAATTTTCAGCAAAGAGTTCAATTTTTTCATGTTCAAAAGTACGAATCATGATGACGTCAACCATGCGTGATAAAACGCGCGCACTGTCTTCTATGGGTTCACCGCGACCCAGTTGTGTGTCACGAGGCGATAGAAAGATCGCATGACCACCAAAATGCGCCATGCCTGTTTCAAATGAAACACGAGTACGTGTGGATGATTTTTCAAAAATCATACCAAGCACTTGGTTCTTCATTGGTTCGTAGATTTCACCTGCTTTGTGCATGCGCTTGAGTTCAATAGCGCGAGCAATCAGCTGATTTGCTTCAGAAGGCTCAAGATCGAGTAGGGTGAGGAAATGCCGTACAGTCATGATAGCTCCTTTTTCTAAACCTGTGCAGCGACAGGTTGAGATGCAGTAAAGTTATCAATCAATGTACAGAGCTTGTCGACAAGCTGTGTGGCATCAGCATCACTAAGTACGAGTGGTGGTAGCAAACGGATGGTATTGTTTGCAGTCACATTAATTAGTAGGCCATTATCAAGTGCAGCAGCCACTAATTCACCACAAGGTATATCGAGTTCGATACCAATCAATAAACCAAGACCACGTACATCTATGACGTGTTCATTATTTGCGAGTTGTGCGGAAAAGGCCTCGACTAATTGAGTTCCTAGTTGTTCAGCGCGAGTAACTAAATTATTTTCTTGCATCGTCTCAATGACCGCTAATGCAGCAGCACTGACCAAGGGGTTACCACCAAACGTAGAGCCGTGGTTACCGGGCTGCAAAACATTGGCTGCCTTACCCGCAGCAAGACACACACCGATCGGTACGCCATTGCCAAGTGCTTTAGCGAGTGTCATGACATCCGGTTTAATGTTGTTATGTTCAAAGGCAAACCACTTACCGCTACGCCCCATGCCGGTTTGAATTTCATCCAGCATCAGTAACCAATCTTGTTCATCACAAATATCACGTAGACCATTAAGATAATCAGCGTCGGGAATATTAATGCCACCTTCACCTTGAACAGGTTCGACCAAGATCGCGACAACGTTATCGGTATTTTTGGCAACGGTTTTAATCGCCTCGATATCGTTATAAGGCACACGAATAAAACCTTGTACGAGCGGCTCAAAACCGGCTTGTACCTTGCGGTTACCCGTTGCAGAAAGTGTTGCCATTGTCCGGCCATGGAAGCTACCTTCCATAACAATAATATTGGGTTGAGCGATGTCATTATTATGGCCGTAGAGACGGGCGATCTTAATCGCCGCTTCATTGGCTTCTGCACCGGAATTACCAAAGAAGGCTTTTTCCATGCCAGAAAGCGCCGCTAATTTATCGGCTAGCTGTTGTTGTACGGCAATACCATAAAGATTCGATGTATGAACGAGTTTGCCGGCTTGTTCGCTAATAGCGGTAGTGACAGCAGGATGGGCATGACCTAGCCCACAGACAGCGATACCACTGAGTGCATCAAGGTATTTATTGCCATCTTCATCCCATAGCCAAGCGCCTTCACCATGACTAAAAGTCACTGGTAGCCGGCCATAGGTGTTCATAATTGTGTTGTTTTGTGTACTGCTCATGGTTATTCCATCACCCTATAAAAACAAAAATGGCAGCCCCACAGAGGGTACCGCCATTAGTCAAAAATAGATTTTAACTCTAAATCCCCATAAATCAAGCAATTCAGGTGGGTTATTTACAAAATATTAAGTTTATTAAAAAGCAAAACCCGACGTCGAAACGTCGGGTTTTGGGTGTTTCAATGTGGCTACGAGTATTTTAGTAAGGCAGTAAGTTACCGTGACCGTATGCGACCATACACATCAACATTGGTATAGAAAGTAATGTGTTGGTACGTGAAGCCATCAAAGCAACTGTTTTGGCTTTCGCAATCACTTCAGGTGCATGAGTTTTACCATCCAGACCTAAAATCTTCTTCTGGTTTCTCCAGATAAGTCCCCAAACGTTAAGTAGCATAATAGTGCCAAGCCATGCGCCGATACCGATAACAACAAAGCCATCAGACAGCGTAAAGGCTGCTTTTACATTAGGACCGAGTAGACCCATACCTGTAATCCAAGTACCAACAGCAGCCCAGCGGAACCAAAGTAGCGCGCTTGGTGCAATGTACTTGTTAATAGCAGCAGGACCAGGCTCTTTGTCAGCGAGTGCTTTGCCAACACCTGGAACTTGTACGAAGTTGAAATAGTAAAGAAGACCGATCCAGATCACGCCGAACATGACATGGAACCAGGCTGAAAGTGTTATTGCGTAGAATTCGCCCTTACCAACAGCGATCATAATGATAATGGCAAGTACGAAGCCTGAAATAATGGTGCCAAGTACGGATTTTAATGGATTCATGGAGCGATCTCCCCTTTATTTTTAAAGTAACTTACTAAATTAGTGCGCTATTATTCAGCATGGACGAGCTGAATGCAATATTAAGCGTTTTCGTTTCATATCTGCGCGTTGGTCTTTTTTTGCGTAGACTGTGTTGATATGAACGCAATTGATCTTACACTATTTGCTAGCCGGATTGAGGCGGTCTGTGAGGAAATGGGTGCACGCCTGCAAGGTGCGGCTTTTTCTCCCAATATAAAAGACCGACTCGATTTCTCTTGCGCTGTATTTGATGCAGATGGAGAACTATGCGCACAGGCCGCACATATTCCGGTGCATCTAGGCAGTATGGCCTACGCGATGCGTGACATTATCGGCATGGTTGAATGGCAAACCGGCGACATGGTGGTGTTGAATGATCCCTATCTTGGCGGCACACATTTACCAGATGTAACATTAATAGCACCGATGTTTATTGACGGTAAATTGGTGGCATTTGTCGCTAACCGTGCTCATCATGCGGACATTGGTGCCGATTCTCCTGGTTCTATGCCAATTAGCAGCCATTTAGAAGAAGAGGGGCTGATTATTCCCCCTAGTCACCTTATGCGTGATTTTAAGCTTGATGAGAACGTATTTTCGACAATTATCGACCGTTTGCAGCATGGCGCTCAGGCTCGAGGCGATTTCAGTGCGCAAATATCGGCTAATCAGGCTGGTATTGCACGGCTTGCTGAGTTGATTGAGTCGGTTGGCGTGGATGATTTTGCCGCGTCATTAGACGAACTCAATGACTATGCGGCATGCTTATCATCTGCGGCTCTAGCGGATATTCCCGATGGCGATTATTGCTTTAGTGATGTGATGGATGGTGATGGCCTTGGTAATGAGGACATTGAAATCAACGTAAAATTGCAGGTTTGTGGTAGTAAGATTGAGGTCGACTTTGCCGGCACGGCCGCGCAAACTCAAGGCAATATTAATTGTCCCTTATCGGTTGCCGCTGCGGGTGTTTATTATGTGTTTCGATGTTTAATGCCTGCGCATACCCCTGCCTGTGCCGGTAGTTTTCGGCACATTAAATTAACCGCACCCGAAGGATGTCTGTTGAATGCGACGCGGCCAGCGGCAGTTGCGGCGGGCAATGTTGAAACCAGTACACGTGTCGTTGACGTTATTATGGGAGCATTGGCGCAAGCGATCCCTGCACTTATTCCAGCGGCGAGCCACGGCAGTATGAATAATGTGGCGATGGGATCCCGTGGACAAAGCCCGTGGGATTATTATGAAACATTGGGCGGTGGTATGGGGGCTGGAGCGGAAGGCGGTGGCCTGTCTGCGGTGCAAACGCATATGACTAATACGTTGAATACACCGATTGAAGTGCTAGAAATGAATTATCCTTTACGCGTGCCGCGCTATGAAATTCGTCGAGGTTCAGGCGGCAAAGGCATGCGTGATGGTGGTGATGGTTTGCTTCGTGAATATGAGTTTCTTGCCCCAGCACAGGTAACACTATTGACTGAGCGTCGTCAGCATCAACCTTGGAGTGTCAATGGTGCTGAGCATGGCAAGGTCGGTGAAAATAAACTGAATGGTGAGGTATTGCCGAGTAAGATTAGTTTATCGGTGGAAGAAGGTGATCGACTTTCAATTGCAACGCCAGGTGGTGGTGCATGGCAAAAAAAGCGTGGGGCGTGAGATGATGAAAAAAAATTTATTTATTTTAATATCAATATTAAGCCTAAGCAGTTTGTTATCAGGTTGTGCCGGAGCCTTACTCGGTAACAACGGAGAGCGCCCACTTAATAAAGAGCAACGCAATAATGAGCAGCGTAGTGTTGCACAAATCAGAGCCGATGGAATGATCACATCCACACTCAAAGCACGTTATGCGAATGATGTGGTATTGAGTGCATTGAGAATAAGCACTTATCGAGGTGTGGTGACATTACATGGCAATGTGCCAACGCAAAATGTAATGGAAAGAGCGATTCGTTTAGCCCACTCGATTATAGGTGTGAAGCAAGTAAAATCCGGGTTACGACTACGTTAAGATATGTTAATGAGTATTTCTCCTCCTGTTTTTTTTAATTTCAATTCATAGCGAGTAATAAATCTGTGTGTGGGATCTGTGGTGAATTTCGTTTTGATGGTGGTGCGCCAGATGTCGCAGCACTGGATCGTATGCTTGAGGTATTGGTACCACGGGGTCCAGATTCAGGTGACAAGAAAGTAATTGGTTCGTTGGCCTTGGGTCATCGTCGCTTAGCGATTATTGACTTGTCTGAGCGCGGCGCACAACCGATGCAGGATAATGAGACCGGTCATTGGTTAGTATTTAATGGCACGATTTATAACTACAAAGAATTACGTCAGAAATTATCGGGGCAAGGACATCGCTTTACCAGTAAAAGTGATACCGAGGTTATTCTTAAAGCCTATGCACAGTGGGGTGCAGATGCTGTGCAGCATTTGCATGGCATGTTTGCGTTTGTCTTGTGGGATGTAAAACAACAACAGTTGTTTATGGCACGAGATCGTCTTGGCATTAAACCGCTTTATTATTCGCGTGACAGTAAACGAATTCGGTTTGCCTCGAACCCACAGGCTCTATTGGCAGCGGGTGATGTTGATACCTCCTTTGACTCGGTTGCTTTACACCATCATTTAACCTTACATGCCGTCGTGCCTGCACCACGCACGATTTTATCGGGTGTGCGTAAATTACCGCCTGCAACAACGTTGACGTTGTCGACGACTAAACATGCATCACCGCGACAATATTGGCATTTGGACGCACAACGGCCAACAGAAAAAATAGATGAACAAGAATGGATTGATCGTGTTCACACCTCATTACGTTTAGCGGTTGATCGTCGTCGTTTAGCCGCAGATGTTCCTGTTGGGGTATTGTTATCGGGTGGACTAGATTCGAGTTTGCTAGTTGCCTTGTTATGCGAGGCAGGTCAGGATGATTTGCAAACCTTTTCGGTTGGCTTTGAAGATCAGCCGGAAGAAAAAGGTAATGAGTTTGAATTTTCTGATCAGATCGTTGAGCGTTACGGCACACGCCACCATAAATTCTTAATACCTAATGAAGGTGTGCTTGACCGCCTACCCGACGCCATTGAACATATGGCAGAGCCAATGGTTAGTCAGGATGTGGTGGCTTTTTATTTACTCTCTGAACGGGTTTCGCAGGAAGTGAAAGTAGTACAAAGTGGCCAGGGTGCAGATGAGGTCTTTGGTGGTTACTTCTGGTATCCACGTATGGCAGCGGAACAAGGTACGCCTTTAGAAAAATTTAAAAAGCATTATTTTGATCGTAGTCATGATGAGTGGCTCGGTGTGGTAGAACCCTCATTGCATGGTTTGGATTATACATCGGGACTAATTGATGAGCGTTTACATCGCGCGGGTGCGGATACGTTTACCGATCAAGTCTTGCGTATGGATTCGACCATGTTGATTACCGATGATCCCGTTAAACGTGTGGATAATATGACCATGGCGTGGGGCTTGGAAGCCCGTGTGCCTTTTCTTGATCATGAATTGGTTGAGTTGGCTATGCAGATGCCACCTGAATTGAAGTTACGTGACGGGGGCAAGTATCCATTGAAGGCGGTTGCGCGAGGTTTGATTCCAGATTCTGTTATCGACAGGCCAAAAGGTTATTTTCCCGTGCCAGCACTGAAGTTTGTGCGTGGTGAGTTTTATGACTTTATGCACGATACCTTGCAATCAACGGCTTGCCGAGAGCGTGGCTTATTGCAGCGTGCCTATATCGATCAATTACTGGCAGCACCGGAACGACATATGACACCGATCCAAGGTAGTAAGCTTTGGCATTTGGCTTTACTGGAATTGTGGTGTCAAACACATCTTGATCATTAGGTATTTGCAATACCGGAGTAAATTAGTCTGGTAATGCGTAAGCTAACTGGGTAGAATTGCCGACCAAATTTGGCAGGTCTTATGGGTTTGAAATGTGGGACTTGAAATATGGATTTTGCATACCCATTTAGGTTATCAGAGTCAGCATTTAATAGATAAATTAAGAGGTTGTAGTAGTTATGGATCCATTGGCAAGAATTAAAGAACAGGTTGAAGGCACGCCTATTGTCCTGTACATGAAGGGGACTCCTCAATTTCCACAGTGTGGCTTTTCTAGCCGTACAGCGCAGGCATTACAGCAGTGTGGTGTGGAGTTTGGTTATATTAATGTATTGGCTGACCAAGAAGTGTATGAGAATCTGCCGAACTATGCCGATTGGCCCACGTTCCCTCAGTTGTATATCAAGGGCGAACTGGTTGGTGGTTGTGATATTACTTTGGAGCTTTTCCAAACAGGTGAATTACAAAAAATGACTAAAGCAGCTGCAGGTGATGCAAGCTAATTAGTCGTTTTCTAAGCAGTTTTATAAAGAGCGCTGATACGAAAGTATCGGCGTTTTTTATGTCTGCTTTTCAATATCTATTGTCTCGTTATCTCCTGCTGTCGCTTTATTTTCGCCTCGAACCATCGGGGATGGTTGAGGTGTGCATAATGATTCCGCAGGAATCTTTGCCTGACTCGAACCATCGGGGATGGTTGAGGTGTGCATAATGATTCCGCAGGAATCTTTGCCTGACTCGAACAATCGGGGATGGTTGAGGTGTGCATAATGATTCCGCAGGAATCTTTGCCTGACTCGAACAATCGGGGATGGTTGAGGTGTGCATAATGATTCCGCAGGAATCTTTGCCTGACTCGAACCATCGGGGATGGTTGAGGTGTACATAATGATTCCGCAGGAATCTTTGCCTGACTCGAACCATCGGGGATGGTTGAGGTGTGCATAATGATTCCGTAGGAATCTTTGCCTGACTCGAACCATCGGGGATGGTTGAGGTGTGCATAATGATTCCGCAGGAATCTTTGCCTGACTCGAACTATCGGAGATAGTTGAAAATGAGATGTCTTGTTATCTCCTGCTGTCGCTTTATGTCGATAACAAGACATCTCATTTTCAACAGTCATCTGAAGCTTATTTTGCCTGATTGTCGCTTTATGTCGATGACAAGACATCACTTTTTCAACGGTCATCAGAAGCTTATTTTGCCTGATTGTTGCTTTATGTCGATAACAAGACATCTCATTTTCAACAGTCATCTGAAGCTTATTTTGCCTGATTGTCGCTTTATGTCGATGACAAGACATCTTATTTTCAACAGTCATCTGAAGCTTATTTAGTCTGACTATCCAGTGTATGCCAGCGATTCATGATGTCACAGAACAAAGCAGCAGTGCGTTCAGTGTCGTAAACAGCTGAGTGTGCTTCTTCATCGTCCCACTCTAATCCTGCTGTTTGGGCAATACGGGCGAGCACGGTTTGGCCATAGGCGAGCGCGCCCAAGGTTGCCGTATCAAAGCTACTGAAGGCATGAAATGGGCTTTTTAGTTTGCAGCGTTTCACAGCGGCATTGAGAAAGCTGAGATCAAAAAAAGGATTGTGCCCAACAAGGATGGCACGACTGCAACCGGTATCTTGTAAGGCATGTTCGACAGACTCGAAAATCTTTTCGAGTGCTTCTGTTTCAGACAGTGCCATACGAAAGGGGTGCCAAGGGTCAATACCGTTAAAGGCGAGTGCTTTTTCATCAAGATTAGCCCCTTTAAACGGCTCTACATGGGAGGCACAGGCTTCACCTTGATAGAGTTTGCCATCATCATCCATGTTAATAATGACGGCAGCAATTTCGAGCAAGGCATCTTTATCTGCGTTGAATCCAGCCGTCTCTACATCAATAACAACGGGTAAAAAGCCACGAAAGCGTTTAGCTATGTGGTGCGGGGTGTTTTCACTATTCATGCCCATAGCATATCGTAAACGGGTACTGGAGTGAAAATCAGCCTGATTAGGCCTGCTCGGGCTTTTTGCTAGGATAAAAATAGCTTATAATCCTCGCCCCGATCATTAATTGGTGCAATCTGTCTTTTATGCTTGCAAGGGGCATCGGGGTATTTGTTTTTTAATTTATTGGGGTAGGCATGGCTGATCGCAGATTACAGGTTTTTCACACAGTAGCACGGCATTTGAGTTTTACTAAGGCTGCTGAAGCATTGCACATGACCCAACCCGCAGTGACTTTTCAGGTGCGTCAACTTGAAGAGTACTTCAACACACGATTGTTTGATAGAACCCATAATCGCATTAGCTTAACGGAAGTGGGTACGCGTGTATTTGGTTATGCTGACAGTATTTTCGATTTATACGGTGAAATGGAAAATGCGGTTCGTGAATTAACCGGTGAAGTGAGTGGTTTGCTTATCCTTGGTGCAAGTACCACGATTGCAGAATATATGTTGCCTGCCTTATTAGGTGATTTTAAGACCAAATATCCAGACGTAAATGTGCGCTTAAAAGTGTCCAACACCGAAGGTGTCGTACAAATGGTCGAAAATAATATTATCGATCTAGGTGTAGTTGAAGCGCCAGTCGCAAATAAAAACCTTGCGGTTGAGATGTGTCGCAAAGATCAGCTCGTATTAATTGTACCTGTAGGGCATGCACTTGCGGAACGTGAGAATGTCCCGATTCATGAATTAACTGAATACCCCTACATTTGCCGTGAAGAGGGTTCGGGTACGCGAGAAGTTATTGCTGAATACATGCAGCAACAGAATATTAAATCAGCACTTAACATTAGTATGGAGCTTGGTAGTCCTGAAGCAGTGAAAGGTGCAGTTGAAGCAGGCATGGGAATTTCAGTTGTGTCTCGTGCAACGGTAAGCAAGGAACTATTACTGGGCTCTTTAGTGGCGATAAATCTTGAACCACAATTAGAACGTCCATTCTCGTTTGTTCACCAAAAACAAAAGTTCCGTTTACGTGCGATGGACGAATTGCTCGCCTTTGCACGCCAGTATTGTGTTGAACACGCTAACGATAACCAATAAGCCAGTACGTAGGTTTTTTATTAATGAGCAAGCTTACTGATAAGCTACAATCGCTTGCTATGCGATTAAGTGAAGACGAGCAACACACTTTGCTTGAGTATGCTGAGTTTATGGTGTCGCGTTCATCTCACACTGTAGAAACCATCAGTAATACACCATTGGAGATTCCCCGCCCACAAGATGAGTCGGTCGTTGCAGCGATGCAGCGTCTATCAAAAACGTACCCAATGTTAAACATGGATAAGTTACTACATGAAGCGTCAGGTTTGATGTCTGAACATATTATGCAAGGTCGTGCTGCAGTGGACGTGATTGACGAACTTCAGAACATGTTTGAGCGTTACTATCAATCTCACTGTGGTGAAACCGAAGCGGATTAATTGCGTTGAGTACGACGCCACCAATTCTTTATTCCTTTCGACGCTGCCCTTATGCAATGCGGGCAAGAATGGCAATTCACTATGCCAATATAAAGACAGTCTTACGCGAAGTAGTCTTACGTGATAAACCAATAGAGTTGCTGCAAATTTCACCTAAAGCAACTGTGCCCGTTTTAGTGCTTGAAGATGGTCAGGTGATTGATGAAAGTCTCGATATTATGTATTGGGCACTCGCTATCTCAGATAACAATGGCTGGCTCAAGGGATTGGATGAACAGCAGTTAGAACTTGCTAAGAAATTGATTACTGAAAATGATAATGAATTTAAATTGCATCTCGATCATTATAAATACTCAGAACGATTCCCAGAGCAAAGTATGGAAGGCAGTCGTGAAAAAGCTGAAGTGTTTTTGCAAAAATTAGAACAGCACTTACAACAACATCATTATTTATTAGGGCACGAACTATCATTTGCCGACATTGCGATCTTTCCTTTTGTTCGTCAGTTTGTACATGTTGATCTCGCGTGGTTTGAACAAACACCTTATAGTGAGTTACAACAGTGGTTAAGAAATTTACTCGAGTCGAAAATATTTACAGATGTAATGGCCAAGCATCAGATGTGGCAGGCTGGAGATGAGGTTTGTTTTCTTTGAATGAGAAATTGGTTTAAATTTCAGATTCAGAAACAATCAACCAACCTTTTGGGTGTTTCGCAAAAAGTAATTGTTTGCGAGATATTTCAGAAAAACTATCAGAGCGGTATTGTTGCGTAAAGTTGGCCGCATATTTACCGTCATTTCGAGCAAAGATAACAATGCCGGATAATTTGAGTTTGACCCATTTCTGAGATTTAAATCGTTGCTCACGAGAAGCGACCCAATCCTCGTAAGTGTCATGTTTTTTGCCTGTAAATGTTGGGCTATAGCTTGAGATGTATCCATTGATGTCTAGTTCACGCCAAGCTATTTGCCAGCGGTCGAGCGCGGCATAGATTGCTTCAGGTGTTGAAACGGGGGTAGGTGTTGCAGCAGTCGCGGTGGCATGTATGCCAAAGTTACCGAGCAATATCAGAAAAAAAAGTGTAATTGCATGTCGTTTACAATGTGTCTGACGCATAATCAGCTAAGCGAGAACGCTCCCCTCGTTTTAGAGTTATATGACCACTATGTGGCCAATTTTTGAACCTATCCACCACATAGGTTAGTCCGGATGTGGTTTCTGTCAAATAAGGGGTGTCAATTTGTGCCACGTTGCCTAGGCAAACGACCTTCGTACCAGGGCCCGCACGCGTAATTAAAGACTTCATTTGCTTTGATGTCAGGTTTTGCGCTTCATCAATGATGAGGTATTTCTTTAAAAAGGTACGGCCACGCATAAAGTTTATAGACCTTAATTTTATGCGGTTTTGTAACAGTGCACCGGTTGCTGCACGTTCCCATTCACCTTCTGATTCTACACCAGTGAGCACTTCAAGATTATCCATTAGCGCACCCATCCATGGTGTCATTTTTTCTTCTTCGGTTCCCGGTAAAAAACCAATATCTTCTCCCATTGGGATGGTTACCCGGGTCATGATAATTTCGCTATAAAGGTTAAGGTCAATGGTTTGATTTAACCCTGCTGCAAGAGTTAAAAGTGTTTTCCCGGTTCCTGCCATGCCAAGTAGGCTGACAAAATCAATATTAGGATCCATTAATAAATTGAGTGCAAAATTTTGTTCACGGTTTCGTGCAGTAATCCCCCAAATGGCATTATTGGTTTGGCGATAATTTTTGGTGTGCTCGATAGTTGCCGCTTCATCATCAACAGTGCGTACAATGGCTTCAAAATCATTTTCACCCATTGAAAGGCATTCATTACTATACCAATCAGCAATTTGTGGGCCGGTTACGCGGTAAAAACTATGGCCATCTTCTTGCCATGACTCCATGTCTTTTTCATGTTCTACCCAAAAATTTTTGTCTAATGATGTTGTACCGGAATAAAGCAGATCAACATCATCGAGGACTTGATCGTTGTAATAATCTTCGCTGTGAATGCCAAGGATGGAGGCTTTGATGCGCAGATTAATATCTTTTGATACAACGGTAACCATGAGCGAGGCATCGTGATGTTTTAGACCCAATGCAGTGGCAAGAATATGGTTGTCGGGTTTGTCACCAGGTAAGCTGTCAGGCAATTCTTCACGTACTGAACGCGTTTGTAAAAATAATCTTCCTGCTTGCTCTGCACTGACTTCACTGCCGTGAGGCAGTTCAATACCTTGTTCAATGTTATCGGCATCAATATCTTTAAGAAGATCGTCGAGGAAGCGACTGGCCTGTCGTGCATTACGTGCGACTTCGGATGAGCCGCGTTTATTATCATCTAATTCCTCAAGTACAATCATGGGAATATAGATGTCATGTTCTTGAAAGCGAAAAAGAGAAGAGGGATCGTGCATTAATACATTGGTATCAATGACGAATGTGCGTTTACCTTCAGCGTATTGTTTAATCATAGTTGCTTTAGTCTTTCTCCTAGCTTAATGATGAAACGGATTATTTTTTGTTCAATTCCTTTACGGCTGCGAGGACTTCCTCAGCATGGCCAGCTACTTTTACTTTGCGCCATTCGCTACGTAGTACGCCTTTCTTATCAATTAGAAAAGTACTGCGTTCAATACCCATGACTTTCTTGCCGTACATGTTTTTTTCTTTAATAACATCAAACTGCTGACAAAGCTTTTCTTCTTTATCTGAAAGCAAGTCGAAGGGAAAGGCTTGCTTAGTTTTGAAGTTCTCATGTGACTTGATGCTGTCACGTGATACGCCAAGAATTACCGTGCTGGAGCGGCGAAATTTTGCAATATTGTCACGAAAGTCTTGTCCTTCACGAGTACAGCCGGGTGTGCTGTCTCTGGGGTAAAAATACAGAATAATATTCTTGTCTTTAAAATCAGAAAGTTTAAGTTCCTGTTCGCCGGTGGCTGGGACTTTAATATCGGTTATCTTTTTGCCAATTTTTGCTTTAGCCATATCGTTTTAATCAGCTTTTAACTGGTTCCATTATTGCGTCGAGATTGAGGTTGTCGCAAAACTCGGTGAATTGCTCGCGCAGGTTATTAAGGTGCGTATCAGCAGGGATGCTGATGACCATGTGCATGGTAAACATCGCTGTGCCGGTGTGGGCCGCTGAATAACTGCCCGTTGATAAGTCCTCGATGTTAATATTTCGACTGGAAAAGAAGTCTGCGACATTATTAACAATACCGGGGTGATCCATGGAGACGACTTCAATCATGTAAGGTACTTTTTTACTTGATTGGTCACGCAGCTCGGTTTGCTTGGAAACGATGGTTAGTTTCAGTTGTTTTTCGAGAGTGGGCATTGCAGCGTCTAATTTCGCAATGGTGTTCCAACTCCCGGAAACCATCATGAGAATAGCGAATTCACCACCAAGAACGGTCATGCGACTGTCTATGATGTTGCAACCACTATCGAGAACCTTCTCTGAAAGGGCATTGACGATGCCGGGTTGATCTTCACCAACTGCGGAGATGACAAGATAGTTATCCATGGTAAGTAAGTTAGCAGCCTCTATCGTGTTTGACTAGTGTCGTCACGATTATTCATCTTCATCTAATTGAATATCTCGTAACTGCTTGGCAGCATTCTCTGGGCTGATGGTACTGACAAACAAGCCTGATCCCAGTTCAAATCCGGTTGGGATACTGGTGCGTGGACAAATCTCGATATGCCAGTGATAGCTCTTTTCGCAGTCAGTGTATTTATCACCCTGTGGTATAGAGTGGAGGAAGAAGTTGTATTGTGCGCCACCGATAACCGCATCCAATCGAGCCATCGCACGCCGCATCACGCGGGCAAGGTCTTCCATGTCTTCATCGGCGACATCAGCATAATCAGCGCTATGGTTCAGTGGCAAAATGTGAATTTCCCATTCATAACGACTCGCGAAAGGTTTGATGGCGATGAACTTTTCACCACGTTCAATAATGTATTGACCAACGTCGATCTTGCGTTTTATTTCCCCTGAATCTCGATCATAGATCGTGGCTTCAAAAGTGAGCGCTTCATTGATTAATGAACAATAGATGCATTGGTGATGTTTATCATGGTGCAGCTTGGCGTACTCGACCTCGTTGATAACATTCTCAGGCACAACCGGCATGGCAATGATTTGACTATGGGTATGCGGAATACTCGCGCCAGCGGCAGGGCCAAAGTTTTTGAATATTAAGACGTATTGAATGCGGCTGTCAGCTTGGTAAAGCGTTCTCATACGCTCACGATAGGCTGTAAATAAAGTCACTAGATGCTCGACTGACATATTGTGAATCGCAATACCGTGATTATGGTGGTCGATAATCACTTCGTGGCGACCATAGCCTTCAACGACCTGTTGCAGGCCAAACACGAGCCCGTCATCTTGACTATCTTCGCCAAGAATAGGGTAAAGATTTTCAACCACACGGACAGCCCATTTTTCTTGTGAAGGCCAAGCGGCAATGGTTGGCGGCGTTTTATCCTCATTACCGAGGCAAAATGGGCATGTTTCCTTATGTTCCACTGTTTTTTGTTCCACGCGCTCTTCTTCTTTGCGAGGGCGCATGCCCCGGGCAGTGGCGACCAGTACAGATTCGCTTGGCATCACTGGATTTATGCGGATTTCACGTACTGAGGGTTCCTGTTTGCTCACGTCTTACTCCTTACAGCAGTTATTCTGTGTCTGTTTGGAACAGTATTAAACACGCCATAACCGCAGATGACACGCTGAAAAACTCAATGTGGCTATAGCTGGAGTTTATTGCATTATTATAGCGGCTAGCTTGTGTTCCGGCGGGGGCGTCAGTAACATGCGCCTGCACGTTTTTTATAGAATTGACGGAGATCTCAATGTTTCATGGCAGTATGGTCGCATTAGTGACCCCAATGCATCAGGACGGCACATTAGATGAGGTGGCTTTACAGAGCCTTGTTGAGTGGCATATAGAGCAAGGTACCGATGCGATTATCGCAGTGGGCACGACGGGTGAGTCTGCAACACTGGATCATAAAGAACATTGCCATGTTATCCGCTTGATTGTGGATACAGCCGCGGGTCGGATCCCGATTATTGCTGGCACGGGTGCCAATTCAACGACAGAGGCAATTAATTTAACGCGCTGTGCGATGGAAATGGGCGTGGATGCTTGTTTGTTAGTGACTCCTTACTACAACAAGCCTACCCAAGAAGGCTTGTACCAGCATCACAAGGCGGTTGCTGAGGCCGTACCGGTACCTCAGATACTTTATAATGTACCTGGTCGCACCGCCTGTGACATGCTGCCGGCAACCGTGGCGCGTTTGGCAGATATACCGAATATAGTGGGAATCAAGGAAGCCACAGGCAGCATTGATCGTGCGCGTGAGGTATTGGATCTTTGTGGAGACAAAATCGACCTGTATAGTGGTGATGATGCTACGGCACTGGATTGTATTTTGGCTGGTGCGAAGGGCGATATTTCAGTAACGGCGAATGTAGCGCCAAAAGCGATGCATGAGATGTGCGCTGCTGCACTTGCTGGTGATGAAGCGACAGCAAGAAAAATTAATACACCATTGGAAGGCTTACATGAGAACTTGTTTCTCGAAGCGAACCCAATTCCGGTAAAGTGGGCACTAACCGAGATGGGCAAAATGCAGAGCGGTATCCGTTTACCAATGACGGTACTGTCTGAGGAGCATCACGAAAGTGTGCGTCAGGCAATGCAAGCCGCCGATGTTGTACCAGTTTAATTAATGGGGAAGGTAATGAAGGTTTTAACAAGAATTTTGGCATTGAGTGTATTCGCAGCGGTGGTTGCAGGTTGCGGCACGGTTAATAGTATTAAAGAAGAATTCCTTCCTGATAAAAAGAAAATTGATTACCGTGAAGCGCGTGAAGCACCCACCTTGGAAGTACCACCAGATTTAACTTCATCAAGTATTGATGATGGCCTGGTAATTCCTGACATTGGACCTGCTTCAGGTTCAGCGAGTATTTCAGATTATAATCGTGAGCGCCAAGGTCGTCAGACATTGCGCAGGGCTGCGGTATTACCTAAACAAGATGATATCCGCTTAGTAAAAGATAATAATTCTCGTTGGTTGGTTATTAAAGGTTCAGCACAACAAGTTTGGCCACGTTTGCGTGAATTCTTTTTACAAAATGGTTTCTTGATCAAGCGTGAAGATCCTCGTATTGGGATTATCGAAACAGATTGGGCAGAAAATCGCGCTGATATTCCACAAGATTTTATTACTCGTAATATTAGCAAGTTATTTGAATCGATTTATTCAGCAGCAACACGTGATAAATACCGTATTCGTCTTGAGGAAGGTACAGAAGCGGGCACGACGGAGCTTTATCTAACCCATCGCGGGGCAGAAGAAGTCGTTGATCAAGCAACGGACACCAGTACCTTATGGAAACCACGTGCATCTGATCCTGAATTAGAAATTGAAATGTTACGTCGAATCACTGTGTTCTTTGGTGTTGAAGAAAACAAGGCACGCAACTTATTTGCAAGTCGTAAGAATCGCGTTGAACGTGCGCAATTAAGACGAGATGGAACAGGGGTGGCGAGCCTTAATGTTAAAGAAGATTTTGCACGAGCATGGCGTCGTACTGGCTTAGCGTTGGATCGTGTCGGTTTTACAGTCGAAGATCGTGATCGTTCGCGTGGTCTTTACTATGTGCGTTACATTGATCCATTGAAAGACAGTAATGCGAAAAAAGAAAAAGGTATTTTGGATAAATTGACCTTTAATGTTTTTGGTAGCTCTGATGAAGTACAAGATAAAAGCACTTATCTGATTAACCTTAAAGAACAACAAGGTGAAAAAACAAATATCACTGTTTTAAATGACAAGGGTAAGTTAGAAAAATCAGGCACGGCTTTCCGTATCCTGACCTTGTTGCATGAACAACTGAAATAATCTTAGCGAACCTTGATTCGCTTTGCCTCACTCGGTAGCGGCAGTCGTGGCAATGCCACGATTGTCGAAGTCGGTTCGACACGCATTATGCTTGATTGTGGGTTTTCAGAAACACGCTTTCGGCAACGACTTGCGCAACGTCAACTAGAACCATCCCAGCTCGATGCAATACTTGTTACGCATGAGCACAGTGATCATATAAACGGTGTAGGTGCAGTTGCTCGTAAGCACAATATTCCTGTTTACATGACCCGTGGCACAGCGGCACAAGAAAAGCACGGCAAGTTAACCCAGCTTCATTTTATCGATGTACATGATTGTTTTTCTATCGGTGATATAGAAATACAGGCTTTCCCTGTTCCGCATGATGCGCGCGAGCCAGTGCAATTTACTTTTGGGGATGGCGCACAACGTCTCGGCATTTTGACTGATGTAGGCAGCGCTACACCGCATATCATTGAGATGCTAAATGGTTGTCATGGTTTGATACTAGAATGTAACCATGATGTTGATATGTTGGCTAAGGGGCCGTATCCAGCGCATCTTAAAAAACGGGTTGGCGGGCGTTTTGGTCATTTAAGCAATAAGCAGGCGGGTGAACTACTGGCAAGCTTGGAAACATCTTTTTTGCAGCATATTGTGGCTGCCCATATTAGTGAAAAAAATAATACTGAAAACATGGCTTGTAGTGCCTTGGCTGCGGCATTATCCTGTACTAAAAAAGAGGTTATTGTTGCAGAACAAGAGCAAGGCCTTGATTGGCTTACGGTTAGCTAGATTTCAATGAATTTATGACTACTGCCTTAGTAGCCCACCTCAACTTTATTAACTGATGAAGTTAGTAAGCTAATGAGTTTAATAAAAAAAATTTCCGTATATTTCTAAAGTCCCTCTTATATTTGCCGATACGCTATACAGTGTCTCGGTGACTTTGATTATTTGGTGAACATATGAAATCAGTTATTTCTATGGTATTGCAAAAAGCGTTATCACGCTTTTCTATCAGCCAGAAACTCTGGATGAGCTACGGTGCCTTGTTGGCCGTAATTATTATTATTTCCATTTCAGTATTGATTGCTGAAGTTGGTATTAAAAAGAACTTCACAAGTATCGTTGATGAAAGTCAGCCCGCGATGCTGGCCTCAATGTCCTTAACAGACCAAGTTAATCGCAGTGCACAAAGCATGGGTTTTTATTTGCTTAGCAAGGAAGAAGTGCATAAGCAACGTTATGTGGATGAAATATCCGGTTTAGAAAAGAATTTGGCTACCTTGAAAGGGATGCCTGTACTACAACAAGATCCCGCATCTGCTCAGTTGCTAGAAAAGATCTCTGGTGATGTTACACGTTACACGGGTTATCAGGAAAAAATGTTGGAATTGGCGTCTAACGATGCTGAGAACATCCCAGCGATGCGTTTCTCTTCTCAGAATTTAAATTCTTTCAGTCAACAGGTTTTACAGAATATTAGCCAGATGATTCTATCTGAAGAAGACGAAGAACCTACAGCAGAACGGCGCGAAATTTTAACCGCAATTAACGATATGCGTTATTCATGGGCTAATATGCTCAATGGTGTGCGTGCCTATCTGGCTTTTCGTGCGACTGTGTCGCTTGATGAAGTTAAGCTTTATGACGAGAACTTTGCGGCATTGATGGATAAATTAGCAGAAAAAGAAGATGTGCTAACGCTTGATCAAGCAGATTCGTTAGAACAAATCACGGAATTTAGAACACAGTATCAAGATAACCTGTCAATAATGATTAAAGATCATGGTAGTAATAAGTGGCGTACCGATGCATGGTTAATCCGCAGTGAAATTGGTCCTTTGTTGGAATCGATTAAGAATAACCTGAATGAATTAGTTGCGTTACAGAAAAAACAGGTTACCGAGGCAGTGACAGCCACTTCAGGTGATTTGAGTGCCTTAGGCACACTGACAGTGACACTATTGATTGCAGGTCTTATTTTAGGCTTAGTCAGTGCTGTTGCAACCAGTGCGGCAATTTGCGGGCGAATTAAACAAACTGTGCATGCAATGCAGGACATTGCTGAAGGTGATGGTGATTTGACAAATAAACTTGACGAATCAGGTCGCGATGAAATAGCTGGTTTGGCTCGTGCCTTTAATACCTTTGTTGCAAAAATGTCGGTATTGCTCAAAACAGTCAGTGAAGTAGGTAATGACATTGCAGCCTCTTCTTCACAAATGTCGGCAACCGCAGAGCGCACCAATCAAGGCATTGCTGAACAACAAAGTGAAACAGATCAAACAGCCACAGCCATTACTGAAATGGTACAAACGGCACAGGAAATTGCGCGTAACGCAGCAGGTGCCGCAGAGTCAGCACATGCAGCAGATACGGAAGCGCAAAATGGCCAAGGCGTTGTTAAGAGTACCGTTGACTCTATTCAATTATTAGCGAATGAGGTTGATCAAGCGGCAGGCGTTATTGATCAACTTGAGGCGGATAGTGAAGACATTGGTAAAGTTATCGATGTAATTAAAGGGATTGCTGAACAGACAAACTTGCTTGCATTGAATGCGGCTATTGAGGCAGCGCGAGCAGGAGAGCAAGGCCGTGGCTTCGCGGTTGTTGCCGATGAAGTAAGAACCTTGGCAAGTCGTACGCAAGAGTCGACTGAAGAGATTATGCAAATTATAGAACGCGTACAAGGTGGTGCGCGTAAGGCTGTTAAAGCAATGGAAATAGGTCGTAGCCAGACGGTAACTAGTGTTGAACAGGCAGTGAAAGCCGGTGAATCTTTAGCTGCGATTACGCAGGCAGTTTCGACAATCAACGACATGAATACCCAAATAGCTCATGCTGCGGGTCAACAAAGCGAAGTGGCTGAAGAGGTTGATAAGAGTGTAGTGAGTATTGCGCGAATTGGCCATGAAAGCATGGAGAATGCCCAACAAACCTCGGATAGCAGTGCTAATTTGGCTTCGAACGCCAGCCAGTTGGAGTCATTGCTAAGCCAGTTCAAACTCGAGTAGCCTCTAAAAAGGCTAATTGCCATTTAAATAGCACTCTGCCGGCTGAATGGCTGGCAGGGTTGCCATGATTTCAGTATCATGCGGCCTTCTAAAGTTACGTTTATCGTGTAAAGAGAGGCCAAATGCTGCGTTTGCGTGGTTGTCCCGCCCTGTCGGCCTTCCGACTGAAAAAATTGCTCACTCGTGTTCGCGAATCGATTCCAGCTATTAGCGGTATTGATGCTGAATTTATGCATTTCGCATGGCTCGAATCAGAGCTTACGAATGCGGAGCTATCTATCCTTGAGAGGTTGCTTGATTATGGAAATCAGGCTGAACAAGCACCTCAAGGGCAATTATTGCTCACTGTTCCACGCCCGGGCACTATTTCTCCATGGTCTAGTAAGGCAACGGATATTGCGCATAATTGTGGCCTAGCCAACTTACAACGTATCGAGCGTGGTATTGCCTTTTACTTACGCACAGAAACAGGTGAGGCGCTCAGTTCGACCGATTGGCAACATGCTGCGGACTTATTGCACGATCGCATGATTGAAGCCGTATTTGAATCGCTGGGTGATGCGGTTAACCTATTTAGCCAAGCGCAGCCCGCACCGTTTACTTCGGTGGATATTCTCGGTGGTGGGACAGATGCGTTGGTTATTGCGAATACGGCGTTGGGGCTCGCACTTTCTGATGACGAAATTGATTATTTGGTCCAAAACTTCACCGCTTTAAAGCGCAACCCTACGGACATCGAATTGATGATGTTTGCGCAGGCCAACTCAGAACATTGTCGACATAAAATATTCAATGCAGACTGGATTATTGATGGTGTACAACAAGACAAATCCTTGTTTGCGATGATTCGTAATACCCATGAGTTACATGCTGATGGTGTATTGTCGGCCTATAAAGATAATTCAGCGGTGATGACAGGTTCAAAAGCAACACGCTTCCAAGCTGATCCTGTTAACCATACTTATCATCACGTCGAGGATGATATTTCGATCTTGATGAAGGTCGAAACGCATAACCATCCAACTGCTATTTCTCCGGCGCCCGGTGCAGCAACAGGTTCGGGCGGTGAAATTCGTGATGAAGGTGCAACAGGGCGAGGCTCACGTTTTAAAGCGGGCATGACAGGCTTTTCGGTATCGAATTTACGCCTTCCTGAGGCAGAACAAGCCTGGGAAACAGATTTTGGTAAGCCTGGTCGGATTGTTTCAGCATTGGATATTATGTTGGAAGGTCCGATTGGTGCGGCGAGTTTTAATAACGAATTTGGTCGTCCTAATTTATGTGGTTACTTTCGTACCTTTGAAGAAAAAGTACCGGGTCCTGAGGGCGCGGAAGTACGTGGTTATCACAAGCCAATTATGTTGGCCGGTGGTCTTGGTAACATCCAAGATAAGTATGTTGAAAAATTAACCCTGCAAGCCGGCGCACCGGTTGTGGTTCTTGGTGGCCCCGCAATGTTAATTGGTTTGGGTGGTGGTGCCGCCTCATCCATGGCAAGTGGTACGAGTGCCGAAGATCTTGATTTTGCATCGGTACAACGTGGTAATCCAGAGATGCAACGACGTTGTCAGGAAGTGATTGATCACTGTACTAACCTCGAACAAAATCTAATTCAAAGTATTCATGACATCGGTGCTGGCGGTCTATCAAATGGTGTACCAGAGATCGTTAATGACAGTGGCCGAGGCGGGCGTTTTGAATTGCGCACTATCCCGAATGATGAACCTGGCATGAACCCAATGGAAATTTGGTGTAACGAGTCGCAGGAACGATATGTACTTGTTATTGATCCAGAACGTATTGAAGAGTTTGAAGCACTTTGTGTTCGAGAACGTTGCCCTTATGCCATTATTGGTGAAGTCACAGAAGAAACTGATTTAATATTAGGCGATGCGCATTTTGATAACACACCTATTAATATCCCACTGACAGTTTTGCTTGGTAAGCCGCCTAAGATGTTGCGTGACGTGAAGCATAAGCCATTCCAAAAACACGATTTTGAAACAGCAGGTATTGATGTTGATGAAGCAGCACTGCGTGTTTTGCATTTGCCAAGTGTCGCAGATAAAACTTTCTTGATTACGATTGGTGATCGTAGTGTTACCGGCTTGGTTGCACGAGATCAAATGGTTGGTCCATGGCAAGTACCGGTTGCGGATGTTGCTGTTACCGCGAGTGGTTTTGAGCATCATTGCGGCGAAGCCATGGCAATAGGAGAGCGTACGCCAACGGCTTTATTGCAGCATGCCGCATCAGGCCGTATGGCGGTTGCTGAAGCGATTACCAATATTGCCGCATCGCGTATTAACAAGCTCAGTGATTTGAAACTATCTGCAAACTGGATGGCACCAGCAGGGCATCCTGGTGAAGATGCAGGACTTTATGAAACAGTGAAAGCGGTAGGCATGGAGTTGTGTCCAGAGCTAGGTATTTGTATTCCGGTTGGTAAAGATTCGATGTCGATGAAAACCGTTTGGCAACAGGATGGTGAAGATCGCAGTGTTACTTCACCATTGTCGTTGGTTATTTCAGCTTTTGCACCGGTGCTTGATGTACGTAAAACGCTAACACCGCAGTTACGTACAGACAAAGGTGATACTGATTTAATTGTGATTGATCTTGGCAAAGGTAAGAACCGTCTTGGTGGTTCTGCCTTGGCACAGGTTTATAAACAAATTGGTCATCACCCCGCTGATCTTGACGATCCAAATGCGCTAAAACAATTCTTCTCAGTTATTCAGCAACTCAATGAAGACAATTTATTATTGGCTTACCATGATCGTTCTGATGGTGGTTTGTTTGCAACGGTCACAGAAATGGCCTTTGCCGGACACACAGGTGTCACAGTTGATCTGGATGCGCTCATTGCTGATGAACATAATGCTGGAGACAGTACAGCAGCCTTGTTTAGTGAAGAATTGGGTGGGGTAATTCAAGTTGCACACTGTGACACAGATGCCGTACTTGAGGCTTTACATGATGCAGGGCTTGCTCATTACAGTCATGTGGTGGGGTCATTGAATGACGATGACAATATTGTCTTCCGCGTTGCGAACAAAGATATTCTAAATAAGTCACGTGTTGAATTACATCGTGCTTGGTCTGAAACCAGTTGGCGTATGCAGAGTTTACGTGATAATCCTGAACGGGCACAGCAAGAATATGATCAATTGCTAGATGAAAATAATCCGGGTATGCAACCGCAACTCAGTTTCGATCCTGAAGACAACATCATGGCGCCATACATTGGTAAGGGTGCGAAGCCACGCATGGCCATCTTGCGTGAGCAAGGTGTAAATGGACAACGCGAAATGGCAGCGGCATTTGATAAAGCTGGTTTTACAGCAGTTGATGTGCATATGAGTGATGTGATCAGCGGTCGCACTAGTCTTGCTGATTTCCGTGGTTTAGTTGCTTGTGGCGGCTTCTCTTATGGTGACGTATTGGGTGCAGGCCAAGGTTGGGCTAAATCGGTTTTATTTAATGCGCGTGCACGTGATGAATTTTCAGAGTTTTTTGCACGGCCTGATAGTTTTGGTTTGGGTATTTGTAATGGTTGTCAGATGATGTCGTCATTACATGAACTGATCCCAGGTAGTGATGCATGGCCACAATTTATACGCAATGATTCAGAACAATTCGAAGCGCGTGTATCGATGGTTGAGATTCAAGAGTCGCCGTCGATTTTGTTAGCAGGCATGGAGGGTTCACGTCTACCGATTGCGGTAGCGCATGGTGAAGGTCGAGCTGAGTTTGTTCGTCATGGCATTGATGCTGCGGAAAATGCAAATCTGGTGAGCCTGCGTTATGTTGATAACTACGGCGAGATTGCCGATCGCTACCCAAGTAATCCAAATGGTTCTCCACATGGTGTAACCGGCATGACCACCACAGATGGTCGCTTTACGATTATGATGCCGCACCCTGAACGGGTTTTCCGTACTATGCAGTATTCATGGCATCCGGATGAGTGGGGTGAAGATGGCCCATGGCTCAGAATGTTCCGTAATGCGCGGGTTTGGGTTGATTAAGTAGTTAAAAAGTGCAACTTTACTAAACATACAGTGTCCCAATAATTAGATAATAACAAATGGCAGGTGTATTTTAGATGTTAATCAAGATAAAGAATAAGAACGAGATATGCCCTTCGGAAATAACTGACAAAGAAACATTTCAGCAGCGCCGTGAGTTTATTAAGCAAAGTGGGCAATTTGCTTTAGCGGCAGCAGGTAGTTTAGCTGCGCCAGAACTGCTGGCCGGTGCGTTACCGGCTGCAGTACCTCGTGCAAAGATTGAAGGTATTACCAAAGGCCCTTTCAGTACAGATCAAAAACCAACCAAGTACAGTGATGTTACCAATTACTGTAACTTCTATGAATTTGGTACTGGTAAGCGCGACCCTTCAGCTCGTGCACACACACTCAAAACCAGTCCATGGCAGGTTGCAATCGAAGGTGAGGTTGAAAAACCGGGTGTCTACAATCTTGAAGATATTTTAAAACCACATGATTTTGAAGAGCGTATTTATCGTTTTCGTTGTGTAGAAGCATGGTCAATGGTTGTACCTTGGGTTGGTTTTCCGTTAGCTGATTTAATCAAACGATTTAACCCTACCTCGAAAGCAAAGTATGTTGAGTTTGAAACACTCTATGACCCAGAAAACATGCCTGGGCAACGTCGTCGCATTTTAAGTTGGCCATACACAGAAGGTTTGCGTATGGATGAGGCAATGAATCCACTGACTATGATGGTGGTTGGTTTGTATGGCGAAGTATTACCTAACCAAAATGGTGCACCATTGCGTTTGATCGTACCATGGAAATATGGCTTTAAGAGTATTAAGTCGATTGCCAAAATTCGCTTTACTGAAAAACAACCACTCACTGCCTGGAATCAATCTGCACCGCGTGAATATGGTTTCTATTCAAATGTGAATCCGGCCGTATCTCATCCACGTTGGAGTCAAGCCAAAGAACGTGTATTAGGCGGTGGTTTTTTTGCGAAGAAAGTAGAAACGAAAATATTTAATGGTTATGCAGAACAAGTAGCTGGTCTTTATACAGGCATGGATCTGCGTAAATTTTATTAAGCGCTAAATCCCAAATGATGATAAGTGAACAGATAATGAGCTGGTTGATTAAGCCCGCATTGTTTGTATTGTGCCTCGTACCGCTTGGTCTATTTGCTTTGGCTGTGATGTCTGGTGAGTTAAGCGCTGACCCAATAAAAGATGCAACGCTGTTTACAGGTGATTGGACGCTCAGACTTATCCTGATCACACTTTGTGTTACCCCTTTGCGTCGTTTACTGGGATGGGTTTGGTTAATAAAATTGAGACGCATGCTGGGTCTATATGCTTTTTTTTACGCTCTATTACATTTCACGGTCTGGTTTTGGTTAGATCGAGAGCTACAATTGGGTGAGGTTATTGAAGATATTATTAAACGGCCCTATATAACGGTTGGTTTTACTGCCTTTATCATGCTTATCCCTTTAGCAATTACATCAAATAAATATTCAATTCGTCGTTTAAAACAAGGTTGGCAAAAACTCCATAAATTAGTATATTTAATCGCGGGTTTAGGCGTGCTGCATTTTCTCTGGTTAGTTAAATCAGATGTGCTTGAACCAGCTATTTATGGTGTACTGCTGATTATTTTGCTGGGTCTGCGCGCATGGTGGGAACGGCAAGCCAAAACAGCATAAATTTCTAATTATTTTATCTTTTCTTGCCTAAACAAGCTTTTCACTAGTTTTCATCTGCTATAGTCTTTATTAAACGATCATAAAAATAATTAAAGACCGATCGGTGGAGGAGATAACCATGCTTGGTAAACACAAGCTAGGTAGTTGGAAGTTGTTACTGTTATTCTTACTATGGCCTGTTTTAGGGCAGGCACAAACACCTGTTTATAAGCTTGCCATCATTCCTCAATATACCCCTCTTTTTATTTTTCGTCATTGGCGCCCATTGGTTGAACATGTAGAAAAAGAAACAGGAATTCGTTTAAAAATTATTACTTACAAAAACTTTGAACATTTTATGAGTGCTTTGCAGAAGGGAGAAGCAGATTTTAGTTATCTATCACCGTATCATCTTGTAATGGCGCGCCGACAACAAAATTACATCCCCTTATTACGTGACACTGAAAAAAAATTAGTCGGCATTGTTGTTGTGCCAAACTCGAGCAAGATAAAGAGCATTAAAGAATTGGATGGACAAACGATTGCTTTTCCATCACCTACCGCCTTTGCTGCATCTTTGTATATGCGGGCATGGCTCCGCGAGAAGGTTGGTATCGATTTTACACCACAATATGTTGGTACACATGGTAATGTTTATCGTAGTGTGGCGCATAATTTTGTAACGGCAGGTGGTGGTGTTAATAGCACATTAGATAGCCAACCTAATCCACTGCAAGAGTCACTAAAAATATTGTACGAAATTCCCGGTGTTGCCAGCCATCCATTGGCGGTACATTCGCGCGTGGATTTAAAAGTAAGAAACACGTTAAGTAATGCTATTTACGCAATGAGTAAAACAGAAAAAGGCAAAACATTATTGTCAGCTGTGCAAATAGCTAAGCCAGTAGAAGCTAATTATGCTGATGATTATGCATTCTTAGAAAAATTAAACCTGGACAAATATCGCAGGATTGAGAAGTGACATCAATTGTAGAAAATGATGTCTATATCACTCGTAAACCTCCTTTGATTAGAAGGTTGTATTTTCAATTGGTTGTATTTGGTGCTTTGGCGTTAGCAACAGCGATATTATTATTTACATGGAAAATTGGTAATGAACAGCTCGACTTTGCACTAGAGTCAATTAAAACACAGGCACAAACTTTAGTGAGCAATACAGCCTCTGCTGCTAGCCATTATATTGTGGTCAAAGATTTTGGTTCGATAGAAGCATTATTAGTACAGGTAGGCACATTCTCTGATGTTATTTCATTAAAGGTAATTGACTCGGAAGGGAAGGTATATGGTTCTGTTGTAAGAAATGAGGCAGGTAATACTGAACCTGATTATAGTATAAAAGTAGTCGACTTGCCTTTAGATGTATCAGAAAAAATTACAGTGACTGATAAGGTTATGCAGCTTTGGTTTCCGATCGAGCAAGGTAGTTTGGGTTGGGTAGATATGGAGTTTAGTCTTGATACGGCTAAAGCTATTCAGCGGGGTATTTGGAAGAACGGTATTTTTACGTCTCTATTTGCTTTTGTCATTAGTATTGCGTTGTTGATCATGTTGTTGAATAAGCCAATGCGCGCATTAGGTGATGCAACATTGTTTGCAAGAGGGCTTTATAAAAATACGGGTAAGGTAATGCCTTTTCAAAAGAGTGCATTTGAAATTGAGCAACTTGAGCATGCACTTAATTATGCTTCGTATCAAATCCATGAATCAAGTAGGGGGCTAACCGATATTAAATTAGCGTTAGATGCGCATGCGATTGTTGGTATTACCGATAGCTCAGGCAAGTTGACCTATGTAAATGATAAATTTTGTAATCTTTCTGGCTATAGTCAAAATGAATTATTAGGTGGCGGTTACGATATTTTGGATTCAGGTTATCATGATGAGGGATTTTATAGTGAAATACGACAGACGATTTTGGCCGGTGAAATTTGGCATGGTGAAATTTGTGATGCACGTAAAGATGGTAGCCTTTATTGGGTTGATACCACGATAGTTCCTTTCTTAAATAAACAAGGTACACCTTATCAATATGTAGGGATTCAAACCGACATCAGTGACCGTAAAGAAGCAGTGGAACGATTGAGAAGACACCAAGAGCAACTGGAAGAAAAGGTGGCTGAACGAACCAATAATCTTAAGATAGCTAATAGCGAATTGGAATCGTTTTGTTATTCCGTATCACATGATTTACGTGCCCCATTACGGAGTATTGATGGGTTTAGCCAAGCATTATTAGAAGATTGCTCGGAACAGCTTGATGAGCTGGCGAATGGCTATTTAAATCGAGTTCGTGCCTCAAGTCACCGCATGGGGGAATTGATTGATGATTTATTAAACCTTTCAAAAGTAGTGCGTTCAGACATGAATCAAGCACGTGTTAATCTAAGCGAGTTAGCTAACCGAGTTATGGTACAGTTGGCTGAGCGTGAGCCACAACGCGAGGTGAATTTCTTTTGTGAACAAGGGGTTATGGTATCGGGTGATGGGCGATTATTATTAACCATGCTTGAGAACTTACTTGGTAACGCATGGAAATTTACCTCGCGAAGTGAGAATGCATCGATAGAATTTGGTGTGAAACATGAAGAAACTCAAGATGTGTTTTTCATTCGTGATAATGGTACTGGCTTTGATGAGAAGTATGTGCATAAAATGTTTGAACCGTTTCAGCGTTTGCATTCAAATGACGATTACGAGGGAACAGGTATAGGTTTAGCAACAGTACAGCGGATTGTCCGTCGTCATGGCGGTGAGATATGGGCAGAAAGCACCGGAGATAATGGCGCGACGATTTTTTTTACGCTGGGAGAGTCAATATGAGTAATGCGGCAAAAATATTATTGGTTGAAGACAACCCAGATGATGAAGAATTAACCTTGCGTGCATTGCGTCACCATAAGATTGGTGATGATGTCACTGTCGCGCATGATGGTGTTGAGGCACTTGATTTCTTGTTTGCACGAGGTGATTTTGCTGATACCTCATCTGAGCGTATGCCAGATGTGGTATTGCTGGATTTGAATTTACCACGTGTTAATGGGCATGAAGTATTAGAAGCAATGCGGGCAGATGCACGTACACGTAGCCTTCCTGTTGTTGTGCTCACCTCCTCGAATGAAGATCTAGACATTAAACGCAGTTATGACTCTGGTGCGAACAGCTATATCCGTAAACCTGTCGATTATCGTAAATTTGTCCACGCGGTAGAGAAAATTGGTGATTACTGGTTAGGTTTGAATTTAAGCCCTGAAACCCATCTCAATTAAGCTTAGCCTGTAAGGGCTTCATAATTTTCCCAAATACCCTAGGATTTCATGCATCTGATGCCGAGATCGGGTATCCTATGCGCCCTTTTTAGAAGAAATATTCTGAATGATGGGTGGACACTATTCGCAGTGTTCGTGAGCGCGAAAATGCAATAATAAACTTTTAATTTCAATTGCTTATGGGTTTTTTGTCCTGGCAACAGAGGTGATACAAGATGTTTGGTAGTGAAACGATAGCAAGCTTTGATGCAGAATTATGGGAAGCCATGCAGGCTGAAGAGCAACGCCAAGAAGACCATATTGAATTAATTGCCTCTGAGAATCATGCCAGCCCAATGGTAATGGAGGCGCAAGGTTCTGTTTTAACTAATAAATATGCGGAAGGTTACCCTGGCAAGCGCTATTATGGTGGTTGTGAATATGTTGATGTTGCCGAGCAGCTGGCGATAGATCGTGTAAAGGATTTATTTGGAGCAGATTACGCGAATGTACAACCCCATTCAGGTTCACAGGCAAATGCGGCTGTTTATATGGCCTTGCTTCAGCCAGGTGACACCGTATTAGGTATGAGTTTGGCACATGGTGGCCATTTGACGCATGGTGCAAAGGTGAGCTTCTCTGGAAAAACCTACAATGCAGTTCAATACGGTCTTGATGAAGCCACCGGCGAGATCGATTACGCACAAGTTGAAGCACTAGCTAAAGAACATAAACCAAAGATGATTATCGCTGGGTTTAGCGCGTATTCACGCGTTGTTGATTGGCAGCGTTTTCGGGATATTGCCGATGAGGTCGGTGCGTATTTTATGGTAGATATGGCGCATGTGGCTGGATTGATTGCGGCAGGTGTTTACCCTAATCCAACGCAGATTGCGGATGTGACAACCAGTACAACACATAAAACATTACGTGGCCCGCGTGGTGGAATTATTCTTGCCAAATCAAACCCTGAGATTGAGAAGAAATTAAACTCTGCTATTTTTCCTGGTATTCAAGGTGGCCCTTTGATGCACGTGATTGCGGCTAAAGCAGTTGCCTTTCGCGAAGCACAACAACCTGAATTTAAGGTTTACCAACAACAGGTTGTTGATAATGCACGAGCAATGACGGAAGTATTCCTCGATCGAGGCTATAAAGTTGTTTCAAATGGTACGGATAATCATTTGTTCCTTGTTGATTTCATAGAGAAAGGCATTACCGGTAAAGATGCAGAAGCAGCACTCGGTGCAGCAAACATCACCGTGAATAAAAACTCAGTGCCGAATGATCCACAGTCTCCTTTTGTAACCAGTGGTATTCGTGTTGGTACTCCGGCTATTACAACACGTGGTTTTACCGAGGCCGATGCGAGTCAGTTAGCAGGCTGGATGTGTGATGTGTTAGAGAATATGGATGATCAGTCTGTGATTGATAACGTGAAAGCCCAAGTGCTGGATATTTGTGGCAGCTTGCCGGTATATCAAAAAGCAGATTAAGACTAAGTAGTATTTTGCTATTAGTGATTGTGGAGCGTTGAGATGCAATGCCCGTTCTGTAGTGCAGAAGAAACGAAGGTGATTGATTCGCGTTTAGCGAATGATGGTGATGCAGTACGTCGCCGTCGAGAATGCCTTTCGTGCTCAGAACGTTTTACAACCTATGAAACGGCTGAACTGGTGATGCCACGGATTGTAAAAAGTGATGGTAGTCGCGTTCCTTTTGATGAAGTTAAATTGACGGGTGGCATCATGCGGTCGTTAGAAAAACGACCAGTAGAGACAGAGCAAATTGATGCTGCGATTAGTCATATCAAACAACGTTTACGAGCAACAGGTGACCGAGAAGTTCCTTCGTTGATGGTAGGCGAATGTGTCATGGAAGCATTACGCGAATTAGATCATGTTGCCTATGTGCGGTTTGCCTCTGTCTATCGTAGCTTTGAGGATATTAAAGAATTTCGTGAAGAAATTGAGCGACTGGAACGGGAACCATCTTCTGAAAGTCGCCGTCAACAATTGTCATTATTACCGACATCAAGTAGTGACAAGATAACAAGTATTCAGTCGCGCAAAGGTAAGAAAGATCCTGCAAGTTAAGCGTTGCGAGGATCTTTAAATACAATGACACAGGCAGATTTTTCATCGATAGATTACATGTATATGTCACGTGCGATGCAATTGGCAAAGCGTGGCTTATATAGCACTGCACCAAACCCATGTGTTGGTTGCGTTATTGTTAAAGACGATAACTGTGTTGGTGAAGGTTGGCATGTCAGAGCAGGAGAGGGTCATGCTGAAGTGAATGCGATCAATGATGCAGGTGAACGCGTTCAAGGTGCAACGGTGTATTTGACATTAGAACCGTGCTCGCATTTTGGTCGTACACCACCTTGTTCACAGGCATTGGTTGATGCAGGCGTTGCGCGTGTTGTTGTTGCCATGCTTGATCCTAATCCACAGGTTTCAGGGCAGGGTGTTGCACAGTTAAAAGATGCAGGTATTCAGGTTGAAACGGGCCTGTTGGAACAACAGGCTGAAGCATTAAACCCCGGTTACTTAAAACGGATGCGTGAAGGTTTACCATGGGTGCGTTGCAAGTTGGCAATGAGTCTTGATGGTAGAACAGCAATGGCTTCCGGTGAAAGTCAGTGGATTACATCGGATGCAGCACGCGAAGATGTACACCGTTTGCGTGCTCGAAGTGACGCAATCATGACGGGTAGCGGTACAGTGACAGTGGATAACCCGTCAATGACGGCACGCGGTAAAGAAGCCACGCAGCGCGGTGAGCAGCCGCTTAGAGTGATTGTTGATAGCGAACTAAAAGTGTCACCGCAGTCAGCGATATTTAGAGAGCAAGGTATTGTCCGTATTTTTACCTTGGCGGATTGCGCACCACATCGAAAAAAGGCTTTGCAAGATGTCGGCGCGGAGGTGGTGATGTTACCGGCACGTGACAGCCGTGTTGATCTAACTGCCGTAATGCATGAGTTGGCTGAATCACAAATCAATGAAGTCATGATTGAGGCAGGTGCAGGTCTTGTTGGCGCTTTATTACAGGTAAAACTAGTTGACGAAATTATTATCTACATGGCGCCAAAGATCATGGGCGATAACGCACGTGGTCTATTTCAATTGCCAGAAGTAGAAAAAATGTCACAGAGCGTGCCATTACATATTGATGATGTACGTAAAGTGGGTGTCGATTGGCGGTTTAACATTAGACCGGATTACGGAGTGTAGTTGTAATGTTTACAGGCATTATTCAGGCAGTAGGTTCAATCGCATCAATGCAAGATGTTGGTGGTGATAAACGGGTGCGTCTAATGACCAATAATTTGCCGCTGGCTGATGTTGAATTAGGTGACAGCATTGCAGTGAGTGGCGTGTGCTTGACCGTGATTGAAAAACACGGCGATGGTTTTAGTGCTGATGTGTCAGGTGAAACCTTGTCACGTACTGGCTTAGGAAATTTAAAGAAATCATCAGCAGTCAATCTTGAGAAAGCCGTTACACCTACAACCGCACTCGGTGGTCATCTTGTTAGCGGGCATGTTGATGGCATTGGTGAGGTTGTGAAACGACAGGCTGATGCGCGTTCAGTGCGCTTTAGTGTGCAAGCACCTGCAGCATTGGCTCGTTATATTGCAGAAAAAGGTTCGATCTGTGTTGATGGTATTAGTTTAACTGTGAATGCGGTTAGTGGCGATGTATTTGAATTGAATATTGTTCCGCATACCTTATGCCAAACGACAATGGATGGGTTTGCTGTTGGTACCAAGGTTAACCTTGAGGTAGATATTATTGCGCGTTACTTGGAACGTTTATTGCTGGGCGATCGTGCGGCGGAAATTAATACAAATGGTGCTGAATTAACAAGTCAATTTCTGGCTGAGAATGGTTTTGCAGCCAAGCGCTAGATTACTAATAACGAATTTTAAATGTGAAGAACGATTATGGGTTTAAGCACAACTGAAGAAATTATTGAAGATATGCGTCAAGGTAAGATGGTTATCTTGATGGATGATGAAGATCGTGAAAACGAAGGCGATTTAATTGTTCCTGCGCAAAAGGTAACCCCTGATATTATTAACTTTATGGCAACCTATGGTCGTGGTTTGATTTGTATGACGATGACTGATGAGCGTTGTAAACAATTGAACTTGCCGTTGATGGTTGCAAATAATACCGATGCACATGGTACAAATTTTACTGTTTCTATTGAAGCAGCTAAAGATGTGACTACCGGAATTTCTGCGGCAGATCGTGCAACAACGGTGCTTGCAGCGATAGGCGAAGATGCAACACCTGATGATATTGTAATGCCAGGTCATATTTTTCCACTTAAGGCACAGCCTGGTGGCGTGTTGACGCGTGCAGGCCACACTGAGGCGGGTTGCGACCTTGCTAAATTGGCAGATTGCTCTGCTTCAAGTGTGATTGTTGAGATATTAAATGAAGATGGCACGATGGCACGTCGTGATGACCTTGAGATTTTTGCAAAAAAACATGATCTGAAAATGGGTACGATTGCCGATCTTATCCACTACCGAATTGAAAATGAAAAAACTGTTGAGCGTATGGAAGAATGTACTATGCCAACGGAGTACGGAGATTTTCAGCTAATCTCTTATCTTGATGCCTGTGATAAAATTGTACACATGGCCCTAGTCTACGGTGAGCCTGATATGTCATCGCCCGTCATGGTGCGTGTACATATGTTGAATAGTTTATGTGATTCATTGGGTGGAAAATTTAGTGATTGCAGTCACACCTTGAATATGGCGATGCAGCGTATTGCTGAAAATGGTTCAGGCATTGTGGTTGTTCTACGCAGTTCAAATGATTCTGATACGATTTTGCAGAATATCAAAAATTATAATCAACAACAGAGTGGTGTAAACTTGCCACAACAAACGCAAGGTGATTTACGAACCTTTGGCCTTGGTGCGCAAATCCTTGTTGATCTTGGTGTTAGCAACATGCAGATACTTGGTTCTAAAGTAAAACTACATGGTCTCTCTGGTTTCGGACTTGAAATCAGTGACTATGTGAGTTTTGAATAAATAAATTTTAAGGGGTTTTCCATGTCAGGTGTAAATGTAATCGAAGGTGATTTGTCAGTACGCAGTGCAAGGTTTGCACTAGTTGCGAGTCGCTTTAATGACTTTATTGTTAAAGCCTTAGTTGATGGCGCTATCCATACGTTAAAACAACATGGTGCAGCAGACAAAGATATTGATGTGGTGTGGGTTCCTGGCGCACATGAGATTCCATTGGCTGCACAAAAATTAGCAAGCACGGGGCGTTACGACGGTATTATTGCATTGGGCGCAGTTATCCGAGGTGCAACACCGCATTTTGATTTTGTTGCGGGCGAATGCTCTAAAGGCCTGGCAGGCGTAAGCATGCAAAGTGGTTTGCCAGTTGGCTTTGGGGTGTTGACGGTTGAAAGTATTGAGCAAGCGATTGAACGTGCTGGAACGAAAGCTGGTAATAAAGGTGGCGAAGCAGCCATGTCTGTTATTGAAATGGTTAATCTACTACGTGAACTTGATAAGTGAGCGTAGAAAGTAACAACGCAGGAGCATGTCATGAGTAATGCACGCACTAAAGCAAGGCGTAATGTCGTGCAGGCATTGTATCAGTGGCAGTTGTCTGGTGGGAATCTGGCAGATATTCAAGCGCAATTCTTATCTGAATACGACATGAAAAAGGTCGATGTTGAATACTTCAAGGAACTTTTTCGCCAGGTACCTTTGCGTCTACATGAGCTTGACGATCATTTGCTTCCTTTCCTTGATCGCCCTGTCGATGAGGTTGATCCAGTCGAACGTGCAATTTTAAGACTAGCGACCTATGAGCTTGAGTTCTGTCTGGATGTTCCGTATCGGGTTGTGATTAATGAATCGATTGAATTGGCAAAACGCTTTGGTGCAGAACACGGCCATAAATATGTAAATGGTATTGTTGATGAAGTTGCTAAAAAATTACGTGCAGTTGAAATGAAACTTGCTAGTGATAGTAAGCGTTAGTATCGCGTATGGCGGCATGTACTGAATTTAGTTTGATCGAGAACTATTTTAATCGCCAATCCACATTGCGTAACGATGTTAGATTAGGGATTGGTGATGATGCTGCTGTATTACAATTATCTCCCAATGAACAATTAGTGGTTACCACTGACACCCTTGTTGAGGGTGTGCATTTTCCTTCAGATACAAGTCCCTTTGATATTGGCTACAAATTAATGGCCGTTAATTTAAGTGATCTTGCCGCAATGGGCGCTGAGCCTCGCTGGGCTTCCTTAGCATTAACTTTGCCGAATACCAATCAAGACTGGTTGGAGCAATTTTCTGCAGGCTTGTTTGAGTTAGCAGGCAAGTACACGGTGCAATTAATTGGTGGTGATACGACACAAGGGCCACTGACACTAAGTCTAACACTACATGGTGTAGTGCAAGCCGAGCAATTTCTATCACGCGGTGGCGCACAAGTAGGTGATGCTATAGTGGTCTCTGGGCAATTAGGTGATGCGGGCCTTGCGCTGCAAAAAGTATTTACCAATGAAAAAACAGAACCTGAATTATTATCACGTTTAAATAGGCCAACCCCACGTGTTGAATTAGGACGTTCATTAGTTGGTTTTGCTAATGCCTGTGTCGATATTTCAGATGGTTTGATTGCAGATTTAGGTCATGTGCTCACAGCCAGCCGTTCGACGAATGCCTTAGGTGCTGATTTATTACTTGAGCACTTACCAACGTCGGATTCAGTAAAAATGGTAACTGAAACAGGCGATTGGTCATTACCATTGGCTGCAGGTGATGATTACGAATTATGCTTTACAATCACAGAAGCTAAATTGAAGCAGCTTATAATTAATGAGCTGCCCGTAACGCGTATCGGCACGGTGACCGATAAGCTGGGTATTCGTTGCTTGTTGGAAAATGGCAAGCAGATAGATGATGACTGGCGTAGTTACGAGCATTTTTCATCATCTAAACAAACGGGGGAGTTAAGATGAAACCAGCACCATTACCGTCGAGTATATGGACTGACCCATTCTTGCTACTTGCATGTGGCCTCGGCAGTGGCGCAGCACGTTTTGCACCCGGCACGTTTGGTACTTTGGTTGCTATTCCCTTGTATTGGTTTATGCAGCCATTATCGGTTACCTATTACGCTATTTTGACAATAGTGCTATTTATTATTGGTGTGGGTTTGTGTGGTTATGCCGCGAAGAAACTGGGTGTTCATGATCATCCGGGGATTGTTTGGGATGAGGTTGTTGGCTATTTGATTACAATGTTTATGGCACCGGCAGGCGTGACTTGGATTATTGCCGGGTTTTTATTATTTCGCTTGTTTGATATATGGAAACCTTGGCCTATCAATTACTTAGATCGCAAGGTATCAGGCGGTTTTGGCATTATGATAGACGATGTACTCGCGGGTATTTATGCGGCTTGTTTGTTACAACTACTGGTTTTTCTGTTACCTTAAATGGTAATGGGAACATTCACCAGTGGAGAAGGTCATATAATCTGATAGTTTGCTGGTATAGATTGTAAGGGGTGCGGTAGTGAAGCGTTTATTTTTAATAATGGTTCTCAATTCTATGGCATGGATAGCTCAGCCACTCCATGCTGGTGACGTTGAAATACTGAATGTTTATCTGCAAGAAACCGATTCAGGTTGGCAGGCTGAAGTGACCTTAAAACATGCAGACACCGGCTGGGATCATTATGCTGATGCATGGCGTATTGTTGATGGGGAAGGTCGTTTGCTAAAGACACGTGTTTTATATCATCCACATGTCAAAGAACAACCATTTACACGTAGCCTCTCAGGGATATCTATTCCCGCAGACCTAGATAAGGTTTATGTCGAAGCACACGATAAGCGGCATGGTTGGAGCTCCCATAAAGTCGAAGTTGATCTCACTCGTTCCAGCGGTGAACGGTACCACATAAGACGAAAATAAATATGAAACTTGCCCATCTCTTCTTAAGTGTATTTTTATTTGGCTTGGCCGCTGAAGCACTGGCGGTTGATTTGGTGATACTGGGTTTATTTCGTAACAAGGCAATGGTGAAGATTGATGGTGTGCAACGTGTATTAAAATTAGGTAAAGCATCTCCTGAAGGTGTGTTACTTATTTCATCAAACAGTGATGAAGCAGTGCTTGAAATTGATGGTGTACAAAATAGTTATCGACTCGGTAGCCATATTGGTTCAACCTTTAAACAAGATGAACATCCAGAAGTATCTATTTATAAAGATGAGCTAGGTATGTTTAACGTAGTCGGAAGTATTAATAACTTTCCGGTTAACTTTCTTGTTGACACAGGCGCATCACATATCGCGATGAACAGGAATGAAGCGCGTCGATTAGGTATTGATTACAGACAGTATGGCACGCGTGGTTTTGCAAGCACAGCCAATGGTGTTGTTAAAACGTGGAATATTACGTTAGATAAAGTACAGGTAGGCAAGGTTGTCTTAACTAACGTAAAAGCATTTGTTAATGACAGCGATAGCCCACACACCGTCTTACTTGGCATGTCTTTTCTGGGCAAGCTCGATATGAAGAACGATGGTTCTTCATTAAAACTAAAAAGAAAATTTTAATCCTGCGTTTTGTCTTTGCTGATCAGCGCATAGGCAGAATGATTATGAATTGACTCAAAGTTTTCTGACTCTACCGTATAAGCGGTAATACAATCATTACTGTTTAACTGTGCCGCAACATCACGCACCATGTCTTCAACAAATTTAGGGTTGTTATAGGCTTCTTCGGTTACGTGCTTTTCGTCGGGACGTTTTAATAAACCATAAAGTTGGCAAGATGCCTGCTCTTCAACAAGATCGATAATATCTTCAATCCAGATAAAACCAGCTGTTTTCACAGAAACTGTGACATGTGAACGTTGGTTGTGTGCGCCATAGTCGGAAATCTTTTTCGAGCAAGGACAAAGACTTGTAACCGGAACAACAACTTTGACAGTGAGTTGTGGTTCATTGTCGTTTATCTCACCAATAAAAGTGACATCGTAATCAAGCAGACTTTGCACTCCGGATACAGGTGCCGTTTTATTCATGAAATAGGGGAAGCTCATTTCAATATGACCCGAATCGGCATCTAAGCGTTCGATCATTTCACTCATCATTTCTTTAAAGGATTTAACGGTTAGTTCACGCTCATGTTGGTTGAGGATTTCAACAAAGCGCGACATGTGCGTGCCTTTGAAGTTATGTGGCAGGTTTACATACATATTGAAATTGGCCACCACATGCTGTTGGCCACCACTGCGATCATTGACCACAACAGGGTGACGAATATCCTTGATGCCTACCTTGTCAATTGCAATATGCCGTGTGTCCGCACTGTTCTGAACGTCAGCAATATCGGTGTTTGAGGTGCTGCTAGTCATGTCTTTTATTCCTCGGTATATCTCACACAGGCACGCTCTGTTTCCCAGAGGGTAAGCGCGCTCACCTGTATGTGCTCATTGTTTAATTTTTCACTCAGACCTTTATACAACCAGGCCGCAATATTTTCGGCAGTCGGGTTAATACTGTCGAAAGGCTCGATCTCATTTAAGTAGCGATGATCAAGCACGTCTGTCAATTCCTTAACAGACAATTTAATTTTTTTGAAATCAATGCCCATGCCAACCTTATCAAGTTGGCTTGCGACGACTTCGGCCTCCACTTTCCAATTATGGCCATGCATACGACTACAAGCTCCAGGATAGTCCCGAAGGGTATGAGCCGATGCAAAATCGGAGACAACTTTTAGCGTATAGCGGGCACTCATTAATATAACCTGACTAAAATGCTAGGGAATTATTTTACGCGTACCGGCCGAGACACGCAATCTGCATTTCCCAGTCGGGTTTCAACGGCGCGGATTATAGCACTGGAATCAAGTCCACACTCGCTTAATAGTGATTCTCTGTCGCCGTGGCCGACAAATTTATCAGGTAGACCTAGTTGCAGCAGCGGCAGGTTGATGTCCTGCATCATGAGCGATTCTTGAACTGCACTACCGGCACCACCAGCAATCACATTTTCCTCGATAGTGACGAGCAAATCATGGGATGTGGCTAGTTTGGCAATCAGGGCATCATCAATGGGCTTTACAAAGCGCATATTAACGACAGTGGCATTCAGTGATTTTGCCGCGATACTTGCTTCTTTGAGGGGGCTGCCAAACACCAATAGAGCAACTTGAGCTCCTTCGCGCGTGATCTGGCCTTTGCCAATGGGTAAGGTAGATATATCTCTAATAACGTCTGTACCAGTTCCTGTGCCGCGAGGGTAACGGACAGCCGCAGGACCATTGTGTTTATAGCCTGTACTGAGCATTTGACGGCACTCATTTTCATCAGTAGGTGCCATGATGAGCATATTTGGAATACAGCGTAGGTAACTTAAATCAAACATACCTGCATGAGTTGGACCATCAGGGCCAACCAAACCGGCACGGTCTATAGCAAATAATACAGGTAGATTTTGGATAGCAACATCATGAATAAGCTGGTCATAGGCGCGTTGTAAAAACGTAGAGTAGATAGCAACAACCGGTTTGACACCTTCACAAGCAAGACCTGCGGCTAGGGTGACACTATGCTGTTCGGCAATACCGACATCAATGTATTGATTAGGATATTGTTGTGCGAATTCGACCATACCCGAACCCTCTCGCATCGCAGGAGTGATACCTATCAGGTTCGAGTCGTGCTCTGCCATATCACAAAGCCATTGGCCAAAGATCTCGGTATAGCTTGGTTTGCTACCTGCTTTTGAGAGTGCTTCGCCACTTTCAGGATCAAATTTTGAAACACCGTGGAAGCCACAGGGGTTGTCTTCAGCTGGTGCATAGCCTTTGCCTTTCTGCGTTACTATATGCAGAAACTGTGGGCCTGGTAATTCTCTGAGATTGCGTAGAGTCTTAATCAGGGTCGGTAGATCATGACCATCGATCGGGCCAATGTAATTAAAACCGAGTTCTTCAAATAGGGTACCCGGTACGACCATACCCTTCATGTGTTCTTCGGCGCGTCGTGCTAATTCCCAAACGGGTGGGATTGTACTGAGCACTTTTTTACTGCCCTCGCGCATACCTGAATAGAGCTTGCCTGATAAGACGCGAGCTAGGTAATTAGAGAGACCGCCCACATTGGGAGAGATCGACATATCATTGTCGTTCAAAATAACCAACAGGTTGGCATCTAGATCGCCAGCATGATTAAGTGCTTCAAATGCCATGCCGGCAGTCATTGCACCATCACCAATAATGGCACAAGCGCGTTTGTCACTGCCGGTTTGTTTTGAGGCGATGGCCATACCAAGGGCGGCACTGATTGAGGTACTTGAATGCCCCACACCAAAGCTGTCGTAGGCACTTTCGCTACGTTTTGGAAAACCAGCTAAGCCATTTTGTTGGCGTATGGTCGACATGGCGTCGCGACGACCGGTTAAGATCTTGTGAATATAACTTTGGTGACCCACATCCCATACCAATTGGTCATGAGGTGTTTGAAATATATAGTGCAGTGCAATGGTAAGCTCAACTGTACCGAGGTTGGCGGCAAGATGCCCACCGGTTTGGCTGACTGTTTCGATTAGAAATCCACGTGCTTCATCGGCAAGCTGTTTCAGCTGCGACTCGGATAGCTCGCGCAGATCACTCGGAGAGTCGATTTCGCTTAATAATGGGTATTTGTCAGTCGCAGTCATGTTGATTTAATGCATTTACGGGTCGGCAATGATCGGCCTTTGTCGTCGAACATGCAAGGAAATTGTCACTGTAAAGGAGGGCTAATTGATACTCGGGAGAGGTCTAGTGGCCACGTTCAATGATATAACTTGACAACCAGTGCAATGGTTCTGACTTTTCTCCAATTATATCAATGGCTTGAACTGCTTCTTGGTGCAACTCGCCAGCCCAGCGTTTAGCTTCACTCATACCCAATAAAGAGGGGTAGGTTGATTTATCCCGGGCGATATCTGCACCTTGGGGTTTGCCTAATGTTTCGGTATCGGCCTCAATATCGAGAATATCATCACGGATTTGGAATGACAGGCCGATGCATTTAGCATATTTATCAAGCGCTTTTTGGCTAGCAACAGGACAGTCACCCGATAATGTAGCGAGCTCCACGCTGGCACGGATAAGTGCACCGGTTTTGTGGATGTGCATGTTTTCTAACTCAGCCAGAGAAAGTGTCTTACCTTCGCTTGCCAGATCAATGGCTTGGCCTCCTGCCATTCCACGTGAGCCAATTGCGTGGGCAAGGCATTCGACCATTTTTAGGCGTTTGTGATCACTAGATTCGATAGCAGGATCATGTGCGAGAATATGAAACGCCAATGAATGCAAGGCATCACCGGCCAGTACGGCAGTCGCTTCATCAAACTGACGGTGACAGGTGGGTTTACCGCGACGTAAGTCATCATCATCCATCGCAGGCAGGTCATCATGAATAAGTGAATAGGCATGAATGATTTCAACGGCACAAGCGGAACCATCGAGTGCCTCCGGTGCGATACCGAGTGCGTCGCCAACCATATAAACAAGAACGGCTCGGACACGTTTACCGCCGTTTAACACGCTGTAGCGCATGGCGGCATGGAGTGTTACAGGTAAGGTATGCTCATCCGGTAACCAGTGATCGAGCATTTTTTCGACACGTTGTTGCGACTGTTTGATGAGTGCCTGCAGGCGTGGATTATCAGTCACTGTCCTTAAAGGCCTCAGGTTCAGCGTCAACGCTGTCTTGTAATAATATTTGTACTTTTTGCTCCGCCTCAGAGAGGGATTGGCGACAAGCACGGGTCAAAGCAATTCCCCGCTCAAAGTCTTGTAAGGCATCTTCGAGTTTAGTCTCACCTTGTTCCATTCGTTCTACCAATGACTCGAGTTCAGCCATTGATGTCTCGAAATCACTAGTAATTGTTTTCTTTTCTGACTTTTTGGGCATAATTTAGCCTTTTCATTTTGCTGCAGAGCGCATATTCTCTTGTATCGCGCGTACGTTACCGCAGGCTGGCTGTTAGCGTCAAACTTGTATGTTGAAGTGGCTAGTGTACTTGACAGTTTTTAGTGAAACGAGTAGTTTAGAATCATTCTAAAGCCGTAAGGTGTGGCTAAATTTATTAAAGTGGAATCAACATTGGAGGATTATCCGTATGGATCTTAAAGGCAGTAAAACAGAACAAAATTTAAAAGACGCATTTGCTGGTGAATCACAAGCGAACCGTCGTTACTTATACTTCGCAGCAAAAGCCGATGTTGAAGGCTATAATGATGTGGCGAGTGTTTTCCGTTCAACTGCTGAAGGTGAAACTGGACATGCTCATGGACACCTTGAATACCTCGAAGTGGTTGGTGACCCAGCAACTGGCCTGCCAATTGGTGCGACAGCGGATAACTTGAAATCGGCTATTGCCGGTGAAACACATGAGTACACTGATATGTACCCAGGTATGGCAAAGGCTGGACGTGAAGAAGGCTTTGATGAAATTGCTGATTGGTTTGAAACACTGGCCAAGGCAGAACGTTCACATGCAAACCGTTTCCAAAAAGCACTTGATACGTTGGACGACTAATTCAGTTGTAACGTGTTATTAAATCAGAGCCGGCATATGCCGGCTCTGGTGTTTTTGACTTAGTAACGTTGTCAACAAGGATTAAAAGCAATGAGTAAAACCATCATTCGCGAAGGCAGCTTGGAAGCACCTACCCGTCATCCAATCGACTGGCACAGTGATTCTTTCTGGAGTGAAGAAAACTTATTTAATGAACTTGAACGTATCTATGATATTTGTCATGGCTGTCGACGTTGTGTGAGTTTATGTAATGCTTTTCCGACCTTATTCGATCTTGTCGATGAATCAGATACGATGGAAGTGGATGGTGTTGCTAAACAAGACTATTGGCAAGTAGTGGATCATTGTTACTTATGTGATTTGTGTTACTTAGTGAAGTGTCCTTATGTCCCCCCTCATGAGTGGAATTTAGATTTTCCACATACCATGTTACGCGCCAAGGCTATTAAATTTAAAAAACATGGTGCAAGCACTCGAGATAAAATTCTTTCGTCAACAGATACGGTGGGGCAATTGGCTAGTATCCCCATTGTTTCTGGCGTAGTGAATACGGTGAATAAAAATAAACCGTTACGCCAGTTAATGGAAAAAACCTTAGGTGTGCACGCGGATGCAGTTGTGCCGACCTATTATTCAAAGACTTTACGTAAACGAGTTAAAAATAATGGCTTGGCTGAGGATGTGGGTAAGCCTAGTGAGCACACTAATGGGCGAGTTGCCTTGTTTGCAACTTGCTATGGCAACCACAATGCACCAGAGCTAGGTGAAGATTTGCTTGCCGTATTTGCGCATAACGGTATTCCGGTTAGCTTAGTTGATAAGGAACAATGTTGTGGTATGCCTAAACTGGAATTAGGTGATTTGGATGCGGTAGCAAAAGCGAAGCACGTAAATATACCTGAATTAGCTCGTATGGTGGATGCAGGTTGGGATATTATTGCACCAGTACCTTCGTGTGTACTGATGTTTAAACAAGAATTACCGCTGATGTTCCCAAATGATCCTGAAGTGCAAAAAGTTAAAGCAGCAATTTATGACCCCTTCGAATATTTAATGTTGCGACACAAGGATGGGCTCTTAAAAACTGATTTTTCAACTTCGTTAGGCAAAGTGAGCTACCAAGTTGCATGTCATCTACGCGTACAAAAAATAGGTTTAAAAACGCGTGATCTTCTTAAATTAGTACCGAAAACAGAGGTTGATGTGATCGAACGTTGTTCGGGGCACGATGGAACCTATGCGGTGAAGGAAGAGTTTCATAAAACCTCGATGAAGATTGCAAGACCTGTTGTTAATCGGGTCAAACAGACCAAGCCAGATCATTATTCGAGTGATTGTCCAATGGCTGGTGAGCAAATTGCCAATGGTCTTGACGATGGCAGTCATCCAGAACATCCGCTAAGCCTGCTTCGCAAGGCTTATGGCATTTAACATAGTAGGTGAGAAAATGAGTAAACTATCCCGTGATGATTTAATGAACCTTGAAACGTATGCAGAACAGCGTGCGGAATTTCGGACAAAGGTCTTAGAGCACAAGAAAAATCGTAAAGTAATGATTGGCGAACATTGCACTCTATACTTTGAAGATCGATTGACTATTCAGTATCAAATTCAAGAAATGCTTCGGATTGAGAAAATTTTTGAAGGCGAAGGTATAGCAGAAGAATTATCTGCCTATAACCCTTTGATTCCAGATGGTGGTAATTGGAAAGCTACCTTTATGATTGAGTACACCGATGTTGCTGAACGTCAGGCTGCTCTTGCGAAGATGGCAGGAATTGAAGATAAGGTTTGGATGCAGGTGGTGGATTTTGATCGTGTTTTTGCGATTGCAGATGAAGACATGGAGCGTAGCGAAGAGAACAAGACCTCAGCGGTGCACTTTATGCGTTTTGAGCTTACCGAGGCAATGGTTAGTGCAGTTAAACAGGGAGCAGCAATCTCCACAGGTATTGAGCATCCTGCCTATACATCTAGTGTAGAGCCAGTGTTACCAGCAGTCAGAGATAGTCTTGCCGCTGATTTAGCTTGAAGATGAGTTTGACCTGTGCAGGATGCAGGGTACACTGTTACACATGATAAAGAACACTCCACTTTTATATTCTATATTATTTATTTCGAATGCCCTTTTGGTGGCTCCGGGTTATGCGGAGCAGGAAACTGATGACGCTGATCTTGGTACATTCATAGAACCAGAAGCATGGAAAGAAGATGGGGTGGTCATTCCGCCGTATCCAAACGCAGATGATTTAATTCCGGTGGAAGTTGATCGCGCAGAAATGCCATTTGATTTTTATATTGACGCTAAGAATTTGTTTGCTTCGCCAAATTCAGGCGTTATTCGCTATACCGTTATGATTGAGTCTAATAGCGGGGCAAAGAATGTCTTATTTGAAGGGATACGTTGCGCAACCAGAGAATTCCGCACTTATGCCTATGGCACTTATGACAATAAGCTAGTCAAAGCGCGTACCTCAAATTGGGATTATATCCATGATTCCGGGGCGATGGTTCATCGATATAATTTCTATCGTCACTATATGTGTAGCGAATATCTCATCCCGAACCCAGTGGATGTTGTTTTACAAAAAGTAAAATATCCTGAAAACTTTCAAGTGTCGGGTGAGCATGAATATTGAGTATCACGAAAAGGATAGTGTTATTTCATGAGTAGTAAGTACGATGCCTCATCGATTGAGGTACTGAGTGGTTTAGATCCAGTGCGTAAACGCCCTGGAATGTACACTGACACCACAAGACCTAATCACCTTGCTCAAGAAGTCATTGATAACAGTGTTGATGAGGCTCTAGCAGGCCACGCATCCAAGATCGAAGTGACACTTTATAAAGATGGTTCGATAGAAGTCAGGGATGATGGTCGTGGCATGCCCGTTGATAAACATCCTAAAGAAAAAATTTCTGGCGTTGAAGTAATTCTTACACGCCTTCATGCCGGTGGTAAATTCTCTAACAGTAACTACCAGTTTTCGGGTGGTTTACACGGCGTTGGTGTTTCAGTTGTTAACGCACTATCAACAAAACTTGAAATACAGATACGTCGCGGCGGTAAGGAATACCAGATATCGTTTAAAAATGGTAAAACCGCATCAAAGCTAAAAGCGATAGGTAAAGTTGGCCAGCGTAATACGGGTACGACGTTACGTTTTTGGCCAGATAAAAAATATTTTGATTCAACCAATTATTCATTGCCACGTTTAATTCATGTGTTACGGGCGAAGGCCGTATTGTGCCCAGGCCTTGAAGTCGTTTTTAAAGATCAAAAAGCCAAAGATTCGATGACTTGGTATTACGAAGATGGTTTAAAGGACTATCTGAATGAATCGATTGGCAAATTAGCAATGGAGCCAGAACAACCATTTATGGGTTCGATGCAAGGTGAGAATGAAGCTGCTGATTGGGCAGTGGCATGGTTGCCGGAAGGGGGGGAGATTGTTGCGGAAAGTTATGTCAATCTTATTCCAACAATACAAGGTGGTACGCATGTTAATGGATTGCGTGCGGGTCTAACTGATGCAATTCGCGAATTTTGTGAATTCCGTAAATTGCTCCCTCGAGGGGTGAAGATTGCACCGGAAGATGTATGGGATCGCTGTTGTTATATTTTGTCCTTGAAACATCATGACCCGCAATTCTCTGGGCAGACCAAAGAACGATTATCATCTCGTGAATCCGCTGCATTTGTATCGGGTGTTGCGAAAGATGCCTTTAGTATGTGGTTAAACCAACACCCGGAAGCGGGTGAGCGTATTGCTATATTGGCGGTCAATAATGCGCAGAGTCGTCTTGCCGCAGGTAAGAAGGTAGCACGTAAGCGAGTCACCACTGGCCCTGCATTACCTGGAAAGCTTGCTGATTGTAGTGTGCAAGATGTGACGCGAAGTGAATTATTTCTTGTCGAAGGGGACTCGGCAGGTGGTTCTGCAAAACAGGCGCGTGATCGTGAATTTCAAGCGGTGATGCCACTACGAGGAAAAATATTAAATACCTGGGAGGTTGCATCAACACAGGTGCTTGCTTCTCAAGAAGTGCATGATATTAGCGTTGCGATTGGCGTTGATCCAGGTTCGGATGACATGCGTGGCTTACGTTATGGTCGTATTTGTATTTTAGCGGATGCGGATTCAGATGGACTACATATTGCTACATTATTGTGCGCTTTGTTTTTACGCCATTTTCGCCCACTGGTTTCAGCAGGGCATATCTACGTAGCGATGCCACCTTTGTATCGGATTGATGTTGGTAAAGAGGTTTATTATGCACTTGATGATGATGAACAGCAGGGAATATTGGATCGCATCAAGGCAGAAAAAAAGAAAGGCAAAGTTAATATCCAACGCTTTAAAGGTCTTGGTGAGATGAATCCAATGCAATTACGTGAGACATCGATTGCACCTGAAACGCGTCGTTTGGTTCGGTTAACAATTGAATCAAAAGACAAGGTTAATGAAGTGATGGATATGTTATTGGCCAAAAAACGTGCGCCAGATCGTAAAAAATGGTTGGAAAAGAAAGGCGCATTGGCCAAAATTAATTAATAAGATATTCCTATGGCAAATAAAAGAAAAAATACTAAGTCTAAAAAAGCCAAGTCGGTTGAAGCATCGACAGCAGAACTCAATTTCGAAGGTATTGAGGAGCTGCCATTAAAAGACTTTACCGAAAGCGCATATCTTGATTATTCAATGTACGTTATTTTGGATCGCGCCTTACCGCATGTTGGTGATGGTCTAAAACCAGTACAACGCCGTATTACTTATGCAATGTCAGAGCTGGGTTTATCTGCAAGCTCGAAGCACAAGAAATCTGCTCGAACAGTCGGTGATGTGCTTGGTAAATTCCATCCTCATGGTGACAGTGCTTGTTATGAAGCCATGGTATTAATGGCACAACCATTCTCGTACCGTTACCCCATTATTGATGGACAAGGTAACTGGGGCTCGCAGGATGATCCTAAGTCATTTGCCGCAATGCGTTATACCGAGTCGAAACTAACGCCGTATGCACAAACTTTATTAGGCGAACTAGAACAAGGTACCGTTGATTGGATCCCCAATTTTGATGGCACATTAAAAGAGCCTTCGTTGTTACCAGCACGGGTGCCAAATATTTTACTGAATGGCACAACTGGTATTGCCGTGGGGATGGCAACAGATATTCCGCCACACAACTTAAATGAAGTCGTGTCAGCGTGCATTCATTTACTGGACAAGAGTAAGGCAACAGTTAAGGACTTATGTAAATTTGTTAAAGGTCCTGACTTTCCAACTAATGCAGAAATCATTTCAAGTAAACAAGAAATTCGGGATGCATATGAAACAGGGCGGGGTAGCATTCGTATGCGTGCCTGTTATGAAGTTGAAGATGGCGAAATAATACTAACTGCCTTGCCTCATCAAGTTTCTGGCGGAAAAGTATTAGAACAAATAGCCGGTCAGATGACCGCGAAGAAATTACCGATGGTAGAAGATCTTCGTGATGAGTCAGACCATGAAAACCCAACACGTTTAGTTATTGTGCCACGTTCAAATCGAATCAACAAAGATGAACTCATGGCGCACTTGTTTGCGACTACTGATCTTGAACGTACCTATCGCGTCAATATGAATATGATTGGTATTGATGGTCGACCCAAAGTAAGAGATTTACGAGAAATTCTTACTGAGTGGTTGAAATACCGTGTTGCGACGGTAACGCGCCGACTTGAACATCGTTTAGAAAAAGTACTGGCACGACTGCATGAATTAGATGGTTTAATGGTTGCATTTCTGAATATTGATGAAGTCATCAAAATCATTCGCAAAGAGGATGAACCTAAGCCAGTACTAATGAAGCGTTTTAAGATTTCAGATCTTCAAGCTGAATCTATTCTCAATCTGAAATTACGACACCTTGCCAAGCTTGAAGAAATGAAGATCAAGGCTGAGCAAAAAGAACTGGCCACAGAACGCGATTATTTGCAAAAAACATTGGGCTCAAAGGCTCGCTTAAAGACGCTGGTTAAAACAGAGTTGAAAGCAGACGCAGAAAAGTTTGGAGACGCACGCCGTTCGCCTATTGTTGTACGAGATGCCGCGCAGGCAATTGATGAGAGCTCTTTAATTTCTGCCGATCCTGTTACTGTCATTCTTTCCAAGAAAGGCTGGATCCGTTCTGCCAAGGGCCATGAAATGGATCCGTTGACCGTGAATTATAAGGCAGGGGATGCGTATCGTGATGCCTGTCGTGGTCGAAGCAATGAGCAAAGTATATTTCTTGATTCTACCGGACGTGTTTATACGGTTGTAACGCATTCCTTACCGTCAGCTCGGGGGCTTGGCGAACCATTATCAGGACGTGTTAACCCACCTGATGGAGCCACCTTTGAAGGAGTTATGGTTGGTACACCCGATGATAAATTTCTTGTTGCAAGTACTTCAGGTTATGGGTTTGTGACACGCTTGGGCGATTTATATGCCAAGAACAAAGCAGGTAAGAGTATGCTCAATACCGGTAAATTTGCGAAGGCATTGGGTGCATCACGAATTACAGATCTTTCCGAAGATTGGGTTGCTGTCGTAAGCAGTGAAGGCCACCTGCTTATATTTGACGCCCATGAGTTACCGGAAATGGCACGTGGCAAAGGAATTAAAATGATCAATATTCCTTCGAAGAAGCTTAAAGCTGGCGAAGAATATACTTGTGCAATGGCGGTGGTTACGGGTGACCAAAAACTTCGCATACAATCTGGTAAGAAACACGTAACTTTGAGTCAAGCTGATATGGAACATTATATGGCTGAACATGGTAAACGTGGGCGCAAGTTACCACGTGGATATCAGAAAGTAGATTCAATTATTGCGGTTGATAAGTAGTTATTGACGAGCTGCGGCTCTTTTCTTTCGGAGTTCTTTGAGTTTTAGCAATACACGATCAGCCCGACGAATTTGTGCCTGCAGTGTTTTATTTTTGGCATCAATTTCTAGCGCTGTTTCCCAAGTTTCTTTTGCATCAGCTATTTTCTCTTGGCGGTATAAACGATTACCTTTTTCAATAAGCATGTTAACAAGGTGTTCCACTTTGTTGCGATGTTTTATTTTTAATTCTAGAAAGGCCTTACTTTTTGGAGTGAGGCGGGATAGTGCCGTTAATTGTTTTTCTGCAGAGATCAATTCGTTATTCTTGAGAGAATGACTGATTTTCTTGACTAACTGTCGAACCTTACGGCTATGCTTCTTTTGTTTTGATAGTTTTCGGCGTGTTTTTCTTTCAAGTTCTTTTTTTGCAATGGCAGCTTGCTTTGTTTTTTTCTTTTGGTCGATTCTTTTTTGTAGAGCATTAATAGCAGCGATAGATTTTTCTTCACTAGGAAGTAACCGTGTCTGTTTAATACACATTTCTGCTAGTTTTATTTCATCATCGTCAATTAATTGTTCTGTCATTGCCATTAGGCGACTATGCATATCCGACAATTCGTTTTTTAGACTCTGTAAATCCCATTGCGCGGCAAAATTTATTGGTGAATTAGAAACATCTTTTTGACTAATAGGTAGTTTGTTTGAGAGTAGTTTGGCACGCGCCAATAATGCTTTTGCATCAAATTTGTGAATTCGTTTTTGCTGCTGTTCTATTACTGTATTGTAGCGGTCATGAATTAACCGGCTACTAGGGTAATTTTTAAGTGCTTTATTAAGACCAAGTATGGCCTCGGACCATTTTTGTTGTGCTATATATTTATTAGTTTCTCTTAAAACTGCTTTTTCATAAGATTTGGCAAGCACCATAATGGTTTTACGTTTATTTACATAATACGCAAATAATTTTTCATTAGGAGAAACGTGTTTCAATGATGTGAGGGCAAGGCCATATTGATCGTTATCAACCCACTGGTCTATTTGTGCTGCTGACGGTAAGCCTTTTTGTTTAGAAAAAGAGGCGCAACCACTTAACAGTAGTGTTAATACTAGTAATATGGCGAGCTTATTTATCATGCTGCAACCTTGTTTGTCACAATAAGTTGCACTTGTTGTGTAACAATACTTTGATACTCATCAGTAAGGCCATTAACGAGGTAGGTTAGAACCGGGTGTTTACGGCTACGTAATTGAATAGGCATATGTTCTTGTACCAATACACGTTCACTTACATCATTACTTTGATATAGATCTTTGTTAATAACAACCTCACCGGGTGCACCGAATGTACATAACCGTGAGGCCAAATTAACGGCATCACCCACTACGGTAAATTCCATACGGTCTTTGCAGCCCATGTTTCCTGCTAGCATTTCCCCTGCATTGATGCCAAGTCTAAATTGAACAGGGAAAAGCCCATTATTTGTTCTTTCGATGTTTAGTTTTTCTACCAGCTGTTGGATTAGCACAGCACATGCAATTGCATGAAAACGGTGGTCTTTATCTTTTTCAGTGACACCGAAGACAATCATTGCACAGTCACCCATGAATTTATCAATAGTGCCATTATAGAGCTTACTAGCTTCGCCTATGTATGAGAAAAATTCGTTGAGTAATTCAGCTGTTTCTCTTGGTGTCATGTGCTCGGATATATCAGTATAACCAACAATATCAGCGAATAAGACAGTGCCTTCAACATGTTCTCCGCCGATTTCAATATTATCAAGATCGCTTAATATTTGTTTGGCGACATTGCTTGATACAAAGCGCGAAAAGGCATCTTCAACTTGATTCTTTTTGAGTAAACCATCGGCCATGGAATTAAAATTATCAATTAAACTACCAATTTCGTCATTGCGTCTTTCTGTGATGCGATAGTGATATTGCCCCTGATCGATTGCGCGGCTTGCATCCATTAAGTGGTTAATGGGTTCGGATATTTTGCGAGACATTACAAAAGAAATAACAATGGCAATGAAGATCATCATAATGGTTGCAGCAGTCACTGCACGTACAGAATCAGTGATTGCGATATCAAAAGAAGATCGGCTGAATGTAATAAGGACATAACCTGCGGTTACATCTAAAAAATGCACGGGTTGTAAAAATGAAACGAGTTTTTCAGTTTGGCCTGACTCTTGTTCAAGAACCCATTCGTGGGTATTTGTTTTTGTCTTGTTACCTTTATTTTGGCTAAGTTGTCGTGCCCATTCGTCATTGGGGGTAACGCCTGATGTTGCGAGCAATTCGCCTTTATCATTATAGACGGCTGTGCCTAGAATGTTTTCATCATTGGCCATGTTCTTTGTCATAACTGCCAAGCTTAGCTTATCACTGGCTAGTATTTGTTCTTTTACCGATTCAGCTAGCTGGTTTGCAATGGTGTTGCCATGGGCATTGATTTGGCTACGGAGTAATTTTTCTTGGTTGGTGACCACTACTGAGCCGAGCAAGATCATTCCAAAGGTAATCAATAGTGAGATCACAAATGACAGCTTCAGCGCAATTGGAACATGTTTAGGGAACATATCCGAAATACGCCTTATTGTTTGTTTGCACCTAAATTTGCCATCGTTGAAGGCTTTACGAAGGGAAAATCCAGACTGCAAATCATCTGATCTGTGGTCTAACATCACATATTCTCAAGTGTTTAGCTTGTTAAGCATAGCACGGAGTTTTATACCTTGCCTGAGAATAGGTAGTAACAAGTAACTGAGCCAGCAATTTTGTGAACAGATTCACATTAATAAGTTAATATCGTTTTAAATCAAATAGATAGGTATTATTTGGTTTTATTTAAAGCTTTGCTGTTTGTTGCTGGGGGGCTCGTGTAGAATGTGCGCCATAAAAATCTTGCTGGAGAGCAACGAAATGACGTTAATTAGAGCTTTTACTGGTCTTCGACCTGTTTCAAACCATGCTGAAGATGTTGCAGCACCACCTTACGATGTATTGAATTCAGCAGAGGCAAGAGAAAGAGTGGAGGGACGAAAATGGAGCTTTTTGCATATTTCTAAGCCTGAAATTGATTTGGCAGAAGGAACTGATCCTTATACGGACGAGGTTTATGTTAAAGGAGCTGAAAACCTGCAACATATGATCGATTCTAATATTCTTGGCCGAGATGAAAAACCAAGTTATTACTTTTACCGTTTAGTGATGGGCGAACATGTGCAAACAGGCCTTGTTGCTGCTGCTTCAGTACCAGATTACGATACTAATCGTATTCGCAAACATGAGTTTACTCGCCCTGATAAAGAAGATGATCGGGTACGCAATATAGATACGCTTAATACACAAACAGGTCCTGTATTTTTAACCTACAAACATTCACCTGAGGTAGATGCGATTGCAGCAGCTGTAACTGAAACACAAGCTGATGTTGATATTACTGCCGATGATGGAGTAAAACATACTTTATGGTCAGTTTCAGATAAAGATATGGTGACAAAGTTAACAGCAATATTTGATGCTATGGATTGTCTGTATATTGCTGATGGACACCATCGTTCAGCAGCAGCATCAAGAATTGCGGCGAAGCGAAAAGCAGAAAATCCATCGCATACAGGCGATGAAAGTTATAATTATTTCTTATCAGTTATTTTTCCTGATAACCAAATGATGATCCTTGACTACAACCGCGTTATTAAAGATCTCAATGGCTTAACTGAAAAAGAACTATTAGCAAAGATTGCCGACAGTTTTACAGTGACAGAAAGTGCTGAAGCTGTTGCACCAAATGCTAATGGTGAGTTTGGTATGTATATTGGTGGAAAATGGTATAAATTAGAGATTGACCCATCTCTCATTCCTGCCAATGATCCTGTTGCATCACTTGATGTGAGTTTATTAGCTGATAATTTAATTGATCCTCTTTTAGGTGTGAGCGACCCTCGTCGTGATAAACGAATCGATTTTGTTGGAGGTATTCGTGGGTTGAAGGAATTAGAAAAACGTGTAGACAGTGGTGAAATGGCAGTAGCCTTCTCCTTTTTTGCAACGGGGATTGAACAACTAATGGATGTTGCTGACTCAGGTAATGTGATGCCACCAAAATCAACATGGTTTGAACCTAAGCTAGCAGATGGTTTGGTTTCACACGTTTTAGATTAATGCGATTTTTGAAAGGTATGAAAAAATAGAATAGCGTCGACACCTCAACCATCGCAGATGGTTTGAGGTTAGTCTTCGCTAGAGAAATCGTAATCTAAGGTGGTGCTTGGTTCTTGTAAGAAGTGGCCTTGAATATAGTTGACACCGAACTGCCAAAGTAAGGCAAGGCTATTCGCATCTTGAACAAATTCAGCAATGGTTAATTTGCCCATTGAATGTGCAGTTTGAATAATAGACTGTACGGTTTCTTGATTTTGTTCATCGCTAGCCAGGTTGCTAATTAAGTTACCATCAATTTTGAGATAATTAGCATCTAAATGTTTTAAATTCTTAATTGAATTTAAACCGCTACCGAAGTGATCCAACACGATTTGGCAATGTAGTTGTTTTATCCCATTTATAAAGGTTTTCGCTTGACCTAAATGCATCACGGCACTAGATTCATCAAGTTCAAAAATAAGAGAATCACCAGATAAACGTTGCTCTTTAAGTTGCTCGCTTATCCAAGGTAATAAAGTATTATCTACTAACGATGTGCCGGCCAATTTAATAAAAAACTTAGTTTGAGTTCCTTCTGCCTGTACATCTGTTAGGCGTTTCATAGCATGTTTAATTACCCAACGATCAATTTCGGGCATTAATTCTGCCTGTTCTGCCGAGGGTAGAAATTGCTCAGGAAGTATTTCGTTATTACTCGCATCATGCATGCGGAGAAGCACTTCATAGTTCTCACAGGTATCACCATGCAGACTAACAATAGGTTGAAATGCGAGGAAGAAATTATCTTCTTTCAAGGCAGTATTGATTGATTCCACCCACGCAGCATTACGTTCTTTGCCAGCTTTCTCATCAGCAACGGGATTATGTAAATGTACACTATTGCCACCAGCATCTTTGGCGAGACTACATGCAAGATCGGCACGTGAGATGACGTCATGCGTATTTGAGGTGTTTTCACCAATAGGGCTAATACCAATGCTACATGTGATAGTAACCGATTTGCCACCTACTTCAGATATATGGTCTTCTATTGTTTGGCGAACAGTATCAGCATATTCATTTGCATTATTAGTTCTTTCAGGATCGTTGATGAGCAATGTAAAACTGTGATCACCAAAACGTGCTACCGCATCGGGTGCTTCAACTAGATCAGCGATGACTTTTGCGACATCGCTAAGGACGAGATCGCTGGATGCGAGCCCAATATTTTGTTTTATCTCTGCGAAATCATCGATATCAATATAGAGCAAGGCACTGTGTGATGATTCTGTGCTAACTCTTGAAATGGTTGCTTCAAGCATTTCCATAAAGTGCTGACGATTATATATACCAGTTAGTAGATCTTGTTGACTGAGAATATTGAGTTGATTTTGTAGCTCTTTATCAGAAGCTGTACGGATAATAATTTGTGTACAAGCTTCGCCATCAATCGAAGCGGGTGTAAATTCCATTACCGCATTGAACTCATTACCATCGGTGCGTAAGCCACTGACTTCAATGTCACCCTGCATTTCGGATTCATTTTTTGTGAACTGGCGAAGAAATTTCTTGAATGAGTCGTGATCGTTAGGCGAAACCATGTCCATAATAGGCATGCCTTCAATTTCATCTGGATCATCGTAACCAAACATTTCCATGTACACAGGGTTCGCATAGATATGCATGCCTTCGTGAACATAGGTGATTGCATCACGCGAACTATCTAACAGCGAACGACAGCGCTTTTCACTTTCTCTACTGGCTTTATTGTATCGGCGTATTTTTATACGATCATCACGGGCGCGTAATTCACGTTGCACTACATATTGGAGGTGCTCAGGGTCTTCATCTTTTTTTACAAGATCAGCTGCGCCCGCTTTTAATGCTGCGCCAACGGTTATATTAGCAGCACCATTAGCTGCAACAATAAGAGGGATATCACGTTCTGACTTTTGCAATATTTCAATTGCTTTGTATGCATCGATATAGGTGAGCTTATCTGCTGCAATAATGAGATCCCATTTTTGTTCAGCCAGTGCGGTTTCCATATCTTCATCATCTTCAACACGGCTAGCACGAACAGCCAAACCAATACTACGAAGTATGTTCGTAATTGACTCAGCGTCGTTGGATGACTCATCAACGATAAGTAATTTTAGGGTATTATCAGAATCCATTATTGTCCCGTAAAACGTGTCTAACGTTAGTACCTATCACTAAATAGTATATCAAAAAACCTGATAAATCATGGTATTGGCAAATATTTTTTACCTTACCTACGCGTTTTCAGGGGCTTGTGAGTAATACGGTGGATTATGCTGGCTTACTGAGCCGTTAAAAGCATTTTTTAGCTATATCGAGACGAGATGCGCCTGAATTAACCAGGAGATTAGAGGCTAGACCAAATTGAGTCGAAATCATTTTCGTTAATTGGGCCTTCCATATTAGCGTTATCGTGGTTATGAGGTACATCTTCATCAACGACCTTAAATTCGAATTGTGAAAAACTGCGTGTGCATTCTAACTGCTTGGATAATACGGCAATAATAGAATGATCTTGTAGATTGATACGAATACGGCTATCTGGTTTAAACGGCATTGCTGGGGTAATAATTGTTGCCGGTTGTTCTATTGTGCGTAGTTCGGGCAGCATTAAGCAGCGTAAATAGTCAGAATTGGCCTGATGGTCATTTTCACTTTCTAAACGTGCGGCAACGGCAACGGCATTTGGCGTGAGCATTTCAATACCCAGTTCGATATTGCCACTGCGGCTGCTCAACATTCGTCGAACAACGCCAATCCCCCATTGTTCAACGGATAGATCTTCTGTATCACGTATCGCAAGCAGATCTCCTACGTGAGCTGAAAAATTAACATCCTCTTGTGAGACAAGACAATATCCACCAGCACTGATATTCGCCATGCCCAATTTAATGGTTTCATATTCAAAACCTTGTGGTGAAGATTTGTTATTCGCTAGAGATGCTTTATCAGATGGAGCCTTTGTTGGGTCGTTCTCTGAATAAGTGAAGTTCATATTCCAAACATCCGGACCTGTGACAACATCAGAAATGGCATGGACACGGGTAGAATGAAAATCAGAAATCTTTCCATTAATATCCGGAACGTTATTTGCCTCAGTTTGAACAGGAGAGAATGATTGTTCACCACTTACAAAGTGGTGTGCAGCACTTAAACCAAAGGCCACATCTGCAAATGATTCATCGCGTTGGATCCGCGAGAAACTGCGTTTTGACAAAACACTCCATGCAGCAAGTAGCCGCGTAACGAGATCATGTGATGCATTTTTGAGTAATGCTGAGTCAGGTGTTTGTAATTGGTCGTGTATATTAATGACCATTTGGCTCGTATTTAATAAACGGCAAGTGCGGTAATCATTACTGTGGTGCATTGCTAAATAACCTGGTTGGTTATCATTTGCAAGATCAATAATAAATAGGCCCGCAGGTGGTGTGCCTTCGGTAATTTTGTCTAAACGAGTGAAATTAACAAATTGATTTAGTAGGTTGCAGACCTTATCAATTTCACCTCGGTGTAGGCGGTAAGGCATCGATAATGAAAGCAATAAAATCTTTTTGTAAAGCGTATCAATACTGCTATTGCCTGGTAATAAATTGAGTGGATCTTTTATTGTTTGATTAAGCAGATCGTATGATTCAATGAAGTGGTAAATAGTATGTAATTCTTTCCAAATGCCTCGTGGATAAGGTGCATATACTTGGTAAGAACGTAATAGTAATAATCCTTGGTAACTCATTGCACGGTGTAATGCGCAAGTGAGTAATTTTAGGTCTGGGCGAGATGATGCCTCTGTTTGTCGCGCAATGATCTTATAGCCGACGGCGAGTTCTGATAAGAGTGCCCGAGCGAGTTCCGATATCTTTCGGTTGCGTTTATTTAGGGGAAGTGGGCGACCTGCAAAATGTTTTTCGAGTGACTCAACAATATAATGGCAAGGTTTGCGTAATAGCTCCATCGCCTTGTAACGTTGTGGAACTGGGATATCAAGACGGTTAATTTCAACAACAGCTTTAAACACCAAGCGTGATGTTTCACCTAGGTTTGCCATTGGCAAGCTGGTGATCCACTTTTCCATGAATTTGGGACGAACATCAAACGAGGCGTGATCCGTGCTCTGCTGCACAGGAATTGTTAACCCGCTTAAATCAACTATTTCAGACATACGACCCCATCCCATTGCCAAAGCACTACCACTGCACACCCATCCCCACAATCGGTGCAACAGAGAGTCTATTGCCAAGACATTAAACTATATCAGAAAACTTAGTAACTTGATGATATACACCAATAATTATAGCGCAGACTTGCTTGTTTCGCCCGCTATTTCACGTACTAGTTTGGGCACAAGATAGCCCGGTAAGCGTGTTTGTAAGCCATTGTGCAGGGATTTGGCTTGCGCATCGTTTACCTCGAAGTGAGCGGCTCCAGAGACTTTATCAAGTTGATGAAGATAGTATGGAAGTACGCCACAATCGTTCAGGCGCTCGCTTAAATTACATAGTGATTGTAGTGAATTATTGACTCCAGAAAGCAATACCGCTTGGTTGAGAAGTTGAACACCTGTTTCGCGAAGCACCGTGCAAATAGCTTCAACATGTTCATCAATCTCTTGGGCATGATTAATGTGCAAAACAATCACTGACATTAGGCGTGTGTCGGTTAAAAGGGTTAAGAAATCTCTTGTAATACGCTCGGGCAACACAACGGGAAGTCGAGTATGGAATCGTAAGCGTTTGAGATGAGGGACTTTTTCAAGCTCTGTTATCAATTCAGCCAGTTTTTTATCGGATAAGCTGAGCGGATCGCCGCCGCTGAGGATAACTTCAGTAATACTGCTATCTGCATGTAATTCATCGAGTGTAGTTTGCCATTGGTTTTTCGCTGGATTGGCATCGCTATAGTTAAAATGACGCCGAAAGCAGTAACGGCAATGAATCCCGCAGGCACCGGTGGCAAGAATGAGGGCGCGCCCATGATATTTGTGGAGTAATCCAGGGCTTTGCATAGCGGCATGATCGCCGACAGGATCGGCGCTAAAGCCTTTGCTTGTGACTAATTCATCCGCAATAGGTAGGATTTGACGCAGCAGAGGATCATTTATGTCGCCTTTTTTAATTCGGGACAAATAGGGTAGTGGAGCCTTTAAACCAAATAGCTTCGTAGCTTGATTTGCGGCGGGTAACAGCGATTCGGGCAGTTCTAGATAGCTAAGCAAATCAGCTGGATCAGTGATTGCCTGAGCAAATTGCTGTTGCCACTGATTAAGCTGCAAAATTGTCGATGTTCCCTGTATCATAGACGCCCAGATTAAATGAATTGCAGACATCATACCGCATGCCAGAGAGGATAGTATGGCCAGTTATAGCACCAATGAATTTCGTAGTGGGCTCAAATTGATGATTGATGGTGATCCCTGTTCCATCGTTGAGAATGAGATCGTTAAACCCGGTAAGGGGCAGGCCTTTAACCGAGTTAAGATCCGCAACTTGAAGACAGGGCGTGTTATTGACCGTACTTATAAGTCAGGTGAAAGCGTTGAAGCCGCCGATGTTATGGATACCGATATGCAGTATCTCTACAATGATGGTGAATTTTGGTACTTCATGGATCCAGAGAGTTATGAGCAAGTGGGCGCAGATGTGAATGCGGTCGGTGAAAATACCAAATGGCTGAAGGAGCAAGACACCTACACGGTTACATTGTGGAATGGTGCACCGTTGACAATTACACCACCAAACTTTGTGTTGCTTACGGTGACGGAAACCGATCCAGGTGTACGTGGCGATACTTCCGGTGGTGGTGGCAAACCCGCAACGATGGAAACCGGTGCAGTAGTACGGGTGCCATTGTTTATTAATGAAGGTGAGTTGTTGAAGGTTGATACGCGCACGAGCGAATATGTTGGGCGTGCAAAGGAAGATGACTGATAGTTCATCTTGGCGACCAACAGTGTCGCTCGAAGTATTAAAGAAACGTGCAGATCTGCTGAAAAAGATCCGTGCGTTTTTTTATGCCCGTAATGTGCTCGAAGTAGATACCCCTGCGCTATCTATCGCTGGTAATACAGATCCGAATGTCGAAAGTTTTAGCACGGAATACACGGGGCCGGGTAGCGCGGGTAAGTTATATTTACACACGTCACCTGAATTTGCGATGAAACGCTTACTGGCTGCGGGCAGCGGTGCGATTTATCAACTTTGTAAAGTTTTTCGCAATGGTGAAGCAGGCCGCCGACATAACCCAGAATTCACCATGTTGGAATGGTACCGTCCTGAGTTTGACCATCACCAATTAATGGATGAAGTTGAAGAATTGATCAATGACGTATTGGGTAAGAATGAAATAATAAGAATAAGTTATCAACAGGCGTTTCTTAAATACGCGGGTATTGATCCCTTGAATACAGAACAGAGTGAACTTAAACAATGTGCACAACAACATGGACTTGAACATGTTATCGGTATGGACGATGCGAGTGTCGATGATTGGTGTGATTTATTAATAGATCAAGTGGTTATACCGGCCTTTGGTAAAGGACGAATATTTATCTATGATTACCCTGCATCACAATCTGCTTTAGCAAAAATCAGTGATAAGGACTCACGTGTCGCAGAACGTTTTGAATTATTTATTGATGGTGTTGAACTGGCGAATGGTTTTCATGAATTAACCGATGCACAAGAGCAGCAACAGCGTTTTAAAAGTGAAAATAAAAGACGTGAAGAACGAGGTTTATCTAAATTACCAATAGATACGAATTTAATAGCAGCACTAGAAGAAGGTATGCCTGATTGTGCCGGTGTGGCAGTGGGTATCGATCGTTTGCTGATGCTTATACTTGATGTTGATTCGATTGCTGATGTAATAGCAATGTCTTCTATTGAATAAATATATATTGAGAAATGCCACACCTATCTTTTTAGACAAAAACAGGTGTGGCGAAATTTAAGAGTTATTAATTGGCTTCTTCAGTAGTTCGCATGGCCATTTGAATAACCAGCAAGAGAGCGCTAACAAAATAGCAAGAATGATTAACAAATAGTAGATATAAGGATCAATCCCAGTATTTATTACCAGTTCAGTACCCAGTATATTAATCTTAATTACGTCGCCTAATAATGTGTCATCCATAATTAATTGAGTATAACTGCCATCAAGATGGTCAACTAAATTACCAATAAGCTTTTTGTTAGCAGATTTAATTACTATTAGGTGAGCTTTGCCAGGACCAAGTAGATTGTCAAATTTATCAGTGGGTGTAAAGGTGACACTAATATGGGAATCTACTTTATCTATCTTCTTAATATCAATGGTTGTTTTAGTACGGTCGATTTTATTTATAACTGTCGCTGTTGTGGTGCGTAACTGACGTGAGATATTAACACCTTTAGCTAGTTGGCCACTTATGTTGATATCAAATTCATAACTACCAGGTAACTTGGTGTCACTGAATGTTGCAGTATAAATACCATCATTGGCTTTTAAATCACCATTTTCACCATTATCCAAAAATTTTAAATCTGCCTCTCTTGGGGTGAGCTTCTGTACTAATTCTGGTTGTGCTAGTAAATAATCAAGTTTTCTATCGACAGGTAGAATTGGTACATCGCGAGCAACAGGTGGTGTGGTTACGGAGTCATTAGCGAACGAAGTAGTATTGGTGCTTCTTAGCGTTGTTAATACGCTACGTGGAACCTTGTTTTTAGAAAGGAAGTTGCCTAGACCTGCGCGAGGGTAGTTCACCTTAGCTTGTACAATTAGGTTTTTAGCAACCTTACCAAGGTATTTAAGATCGGCAGTGATCTGGATCTTATCGCCGACGCCGTAACGCGTTTTACCTGGGCGAGCACGTTCTTTGATTACATTTTCATTTTCGAGTACCCAAGCAGCATAATCGATAGCACGGGTTGAATTGTTATTTTCGAAGGAGAATGTTTCTGAAATCAGCATTGTCCACTCCCCACCGGATTCAACTATTCCAAATGGTGTGCGAAGAGGAAACTCAAGGTGGAACATGGTGTAGAAATCTTTGGTTCGGATATCTACGTTGCGTGTGCCGACGGGGATAATTTGTCCATTAGGAGCAACAAGGGAAAAGACCAGAGAATTTTTCTTGCGCAATGGTGTCCATGACAGAACGAAAGAAGCTTTTGTCGTTGTAGGGTTAAGAGTAAATGTATGCTTCTTAACTTCTTTCGGTTTAATATTTCCATTAACCTTACCAACGATATTTAAGCTGGTTTCATCGAGAGCAGCTGATAGCATATTGATAAATGAATCAGCCATTGATATTTCTGTAGGGGTGGTAATCAAGCTGCTGCCAGTAACACTCCCTCCCATACCATCAGGAACCAGTGAACCCGTATCGTCAGCAATTTTGGTGAGCATATCTCCTAGATTACTAACAGCAGTTACCCCTAAGCCAATTGTAAAAATGGATGTGTCGAGTGTAGTTGGCGGTGCAGGATCAATTACAACAGGATCACTTAGTGTCAGTGCTGGCGCTGCAGCTGGGATTGAAATACCGGTTACATTGAATGCATCATCAACTAGGTTGCCTGGCATCGCACCAAGTATTTTATAATCCGTTGCAGGATCATAAGCTGGATTGTCAGTTGGTGCTCCGCCCGGTGCATACTCCGAACTAGGACGCATTATCATAGGGCTGCGATTCTGGCGTCCATCAGTTAGTAAAATGGTAATTGGGCGATGGTTAGGCACTAGCGCATCGGGTGGTGGCGAGAATAGACCTTGTAGAGCAGTTTGTAAGCCTGCGCCTGTCGCGGTCCAACCACTGGCCGTTTCGTTCTGTATACCGGTTATTCCTAACACCATGTTGCCGTCGTTTATGTTGTTCCAGTTTGGTCCAAAATTTTGTAAATCTAAAGTGATGGGTGTTACTGCGGTATTGTAAAAGAGAACACCGAGTCTATCTTCAGGTCGATCATGACCATCCCAGAGATTAAGCAACATATCCATAGCATCTTTCATTAGTTGAATACGCGTTGAGGTTGTTGAAGTTGTATTCATGCTACCAGAGGTATCAAGTACAAATGCGACATCAATTGGGCGGCGCATGAAAGTGATAGACATTTCTACAGGCATACTAGTATCGGCATCATCAGTTACTGTTGCGGTGATTACTCGTAGTCCGGTTCCTGCATTTGTCGGTACATGATCGTATTGCACAAGGTTAATTGCAGAAACAAAATCGGCAATGGGTGCTATTGCCGCAGTAGGTGTAAAGATGATTGTACCGGCTGTTGATGTATCAGCGGTTATGCTGGCTGGAAGCACACCACTGATAATCAGAGATTCGCTTGCGAGAGCACTGTTAATTGATACGGTCACATTTTGAATAGGGCCGTTTTCTTCATCAATGATAGAAGCTCCATCGGTAATATTAATAGGGATTCCAGTACCTAAATCGAATTCAGCGGTAAATCGACCGGTTAAATCTGTTGGTCCGCTGTCATCCATATCGAAATCAAAGACAGGAAGATCGTTAACCGCGGTGACGACCGGTGTATCACTGCCGGTGCCCATGAGGTTCGGTGTGCCATCATCGGTCACGGTTAATTCAATCGCATCTAAGGAGCCACCAAGATTAATGGCATCAACACCCGCGAGCGTCAATTCGACCACACCACCGTTGAGTATGTAATGTGTCGACGGCGTGGTGAAGGTGACGATTAAGCCATCGCCATCTTCGTCATTGGTGACGAAGGTGCCTGCGGTGTCGCCTGCAGAAGCCCCCGCATCTTCGGTAAAGTCATTCGCTGTGACAACAATCGTTGGTGCATCGTTAACCGTGGTGACGACCGGTGTATCACTGCCGGTGCCCATGAGGTTCGGTGTGCCATCATCGGTCACGGTTAATTCAATCGCATCTAAGGGATCACCAAGATTAATGGCATCAACACCCGCGAGAGTCAATTCGACCACACCACCGTTGAGTATGTAATGTGTCGACGGCGTGGTGAAGGTGACGATTAAGCCATCGCCATCTTCGTCATTGGTGACGAAGGTGCCTGCGGTGTCGCCTGCAGAAGCCCCCGCATCTTCGGTAAAGTCATTCGCTGTGACAACAATCGTTGGTGCATCGTTAACCGTGGTGACGACCGGTGTATCACTGCCGGTGCCCATGAGGTTCGGTGTGCCATCATCGGTCACGGTTAATTCAATCGCATCTAAGGGATCACCAAGATTAATGGCATCAACACCCGCGAGAGTCAATTCGACCACACCACCGTTGAGTATGTAATGTGTCGACGGCGTGGTGAAGGTGACGATTAAGCCATCGCCATCTTCGTCATTGGTGACGAAGGTGCCTGCGGTGTCGCCTGCAGAAGCCCCCGCATCTTCGGTAAAGTCATTCGCTGTGACAACAATCGTTGGTGCATCGTTAACGGGTGTTACATCAATATTAAAGGTTTCAGATGCTCCAGATGTTGCACCGTAGCCATCAGTAACAGTAAACATAAAATTATCAGAGGTCGTTTCTGATCCATCATGGACGTACGAGATATCATTATTGATAATGTCTTGTAAGCTAAAACTACTGCCCGCAGTCAATGTACTAAACACTTCGGGAGGTCCTGGAGAAGTCCGCAGTCTTAATATGCCATTATCTGGTAAAGCAGCTGCGTCAGGCAGCGTAAATTTGATATCATTATTGTCGATACCAGGGTTAGTAATCGATAAATCAGCGATAGATAAAACAGTTGTTGAGCCTTCGTCTACTGCCTTTCCTATTGAAGAAGTGAGTCCAGTATTAACAAGGTTTAGGTTTGCATTATAAACAACTAATGCAAAATTTTGTGAAGCAGTCGCTAATTCACCAATGCCACTTGCATCGACTGTAATGGTGAAAGGTGTATTTGATGTTTGCGAAGGACGCCATACACTTTCGACATTATTGTAGCAATCGTGTGCGTCAGCATCATCGCACTTCTCTCCGATGCTGGGGCCACCTACCTGTGACACAGCTCCTATAAAATTATTACCTCCATATGTCGTTCCCGAAATGGTGACATTTAGATCAAGGTTATTTACTAATTTTTTCTCAGTATCTGCAGTGATAGAACTACCAGCAGGATCAGTCCATACTAGAGTGACACGGAAATCACCACTATTTGCGATTTCTCCGGAGATTGTATAGGTATCATCTGCTAGGGTAATATCAATAAGTTGGTCGCGGACAAGTCGTGGTTGAGCATCCAGTGCGCGGTTAATATCCAATCTTCCCATACCTTGAATATTCGATGGCAAGTTATCGTTGGCTTGTGGACTGGTTAAATAACTAGTGGTATTCATTAGCCACGCTTTTGTCATAGCAGGAGATGGGGGGCTAAGATTTGAATTTTGAAATGCAAGAAGGGTATCAGCATCACTGGTATCTGCAGGTAGGTCTGTGTTTTTATCTATAAACCATTGTCTTAATAAGGCAGCTGCACCAGAGACAACAGGTGCAGCATAGCTAGTCCCTCTATCCCTCCTGTACAATTCATGTTGAGGTGCAGAGATTTGAAAATAAGGCCAGCGGCAGTGGTTTGGGGAACCTACAGTAATTAAATCAATTTTTGCATTTGCGAATGTTTCATATTGAGTTGATTGTGGCACGGCACCATAAACACGACCTGCTGGTGCAACGAGATCAGGTTTAAACCGACCATCTGAGGTAGGACCTCTTGATGACTCAAAATACATATCGTTGGCATCGTTGCCAGGATGGTAATATTGCCCAGAACAAAATACTGATGGCGGTATATCGGAGGTACCGGGAATGCCGCCGGGATGATCTTCTATAGCATGCTCATTATTTTCTGTTCCGCCAACGACAATACTATTTTTTGCAGTAGCTGCCTTTCCTGCTAATGAATCGAAAGTATACACACCAGAGAAGCCATAGTTTCCTGCAGCAGCAACGATGGTCATTCCTTGTTGCAGTCCATTTGAAGGGTCGTTGTCTATATCGTAAATATGTTGGTCAAATTTAACAGAATCACTGTCGTAGGCTGGGGATGAAGAAGGCGTTCCCCAGCTATGATTACTGATAACAGCGCTATTACTTCCTTGGGCAAAACTTAATTGTGGGGTAATATCGTATCCGGAACTCACGATGTGTGTTCCAGTGCTGTCTCCTAGACCAATAGCATCATAAACTGGGGAAGCTGTTTCTGTAAAAATACGTGAATTCACTATGCGTGCATATGGAGCGATGCCAAGACCGAAATGAAAGCCAGCATCATCTGTATCCACATGGTTTAGTGGCCCAGTTACTGAGCTGATGTTGGTACTGTTGTTATTAAATCCTGAGATGATACTTGCGATCATGGTGCCATGGCCAGTGAAGTCGTGTGGCATTGGAGTCACAGTGTCGCCATAATTTATTGCGGCTGTAATTCTGGAAGTGCCCCCAGTCCCTTCTAGCAAGAGATCTGGGTGTAGATTTACAGCATTAGTTTGGCCGCCATCGACACCAGTATCAGCAATATCTACGGTAAAAGAACTGAATTTAGTTGGATCGTCAACCATATTAAATTTAGTGTTAAACCATGCAAGGTAGCCATCGGTAGTTGGGTCAAGAGGAATTTCGCATTGATTTGTTTCACCGCAAAGCGGTATATTTGATACGTCACCATCTGCAGCGGTAAAGACGGTTTTTTGAGCACTAATCATAGCTTGCTTTTCTCCAAGTGCGACACCTGGAACAAACTCTTCTATAAAAAACACATCATCTAAATGCGAGAGTGATTTTATTATCGAACGAGTAGTAGTTACTCGCATATAAACTTGATTACCAAGTTTGTTGGCAGCGAGTGGTATTTTAAGTGCAAGCTGTTTTATACGTTCAATTGATTTATCTACATCTCTGTGATCAACTAAGTGGAGGTTTAATGTTATCTCCTCATTACCAAAAAAATTAAGCCCCTTTTTAATTTTATATGCCGGATGATACTTGCCAACCCACTGAACGAAATTTTTTAAATGTTTTTTTTTAATGAGTCTGGAAAGGTTTTCTTTAGATGTCCATATTAGAAAATTATTTGGTGGGATGAAATTAACAATGCGACTATTTTCTGTAATAATTTTTTTCCATTTGGGTTTAATGGGGCCAACGAACTGAATAAGGTTGAGCTGCTTGTTAGATGTTTCTTTTGACTTTAAGTCAGATGGTATTTTAGGTAGCCGTTTGGTGGTGTCGATCTTAAAGTTTTGCAATTTAATTAAATTTAAATCATCTTTGATAGAAATTTGTGTAGATATCTTGCTGCTTATTTTTTTGATGTTTTCATCGCTTACGGTAAGGATGACATATTTAGGGTAATTTGTTTTTGATATATACTTTATGCTTGAAAGTATCTTTTTGAATTGTTTATTAGATTTTTTAACAATAATTTTGTGAATTAATGAATTTGTGTATGGTTTTTCTTTATTCCTATTCTTAGTAGATGATTTACCTTCTTTCGGTGGAGATAAAGACATGCTGTCAGTGCTATTGGAATTTATTTCATTGCTTTTAGCCGTTTCTTTGGCAAGCAAATAATTGCTCGATGTAAGCAGCATAATTAAGGTGATAGTTGCAAAAAACTTATTAACAGAAAACTGTAACAATGAAGATGGCATATTGTTGCCTTTTTATTAATTATATTTTTAGCAATATAGCTGGGCTGATGTTCTCTAGCCCAGCTGCAAAAGTATATTTTTTAATCTAATGGCGGAGCATCAGTGTTCTCATCATTACCAGGTTGTGAAACACCTAAAACACCGCCATCGGTGCTGCCTAAACCGACATCAGCCGTTTCAAATTCAATGAGTGAACTGATTTCAGTTAGTTGTTCATCTAGTCCATTCAGATCGTTATTGAGTGGTTGGTCTGTATTCAAAGCCACATCAGGACCAGATGCGTTGCTCTCAGCTGTGCTTGTGCCACCAACATTGTTCAGAACTTGCTTACCACCATTCTCAAGAATGATGCCGGGGAAGTAACGGAAACCACCGGAGATGATTTTAATCTCTGATACACCAGGTGTAGGTGTTTCGCTAAATTGAACGATCTTAGCTTTTGCATTTGGCCCAAGTGTCAGCATGCTTTCATCATCAAATAGGATGGTGACATTGCCTTTTTCACCTGTGGTAATCGTGTCGCCAACAGCGATACCTCCGTTGGTTTCAAAATCACCTTTGCCTTCAATTTGGCTATCGATGACAATTGCGCCAATGCCAATATCGGCTCGTGCGAACGGGCTTAATACAAGTAATAGTATGGTTGCGAGCGCGAGAAGGTGCGCACCATCAAGATTTTGTTTGTCTCGTTCCATTGTTTTGCTCCATTGCTAAACTAAGCACTGCAAATTTACATCTTTTCTATACTAACTATTGTAAGCCTCCAGGGTTGATCCACAAGGGGAATATGCCGCTTTTTGTGTAGGTAATATCTCACATACTATAAAAACAATAATGTGGAAAGAGGGATATATCTAAAATTCAATTACTTAGAAGATGACAGGCATTGTCCCATGCGAACGGTGTCTGCAGCAGCGAGGGTTGCTTGCCAATTAATAGCGTCCTTGGCGAATAAGAGGATCACCGTTGAACCCATGTTAAAGCGACCCATTTCATCACCACGATCTAATTCTATGGTTTCTTTATCATAGCGCCATGTTGTAATTTCTTTACCGTAGGGAGGGGTGACCATACCATGCCAGACAGTTTCCATACTACCCACGTTAATCGCACCAACTTGGATGAGTGCCATAGGTCCATTTTCAGTATCAAAGATGTTCAAGATGCGTTCGTTGATAGCAAATAGGTTAGGTACTGTTTCAGCAGTATAAGTATTCACGCTGTAAAGTTTTCCGGGCACGTAGGTCATTTCACGTAAACAGCCATTGAGTGGCATATGGATACGGTGATAATCACGTGGCGACAAATAAATGGTGCAGAAACTACCATTGCTAAAACTATTCGCCAATACAGCGGAACCACCCAGTAAGGCAGTAAGATCGTAACTGTGATTCTTGGCTTGCACTAAGGTGTTATCAACAATACTACCTATTTGGCTAATTGTTCCATCAACTGGGCAACAAATCCCATCATTACAAATAGGGCGTGTACCTTTGCGCAGTGGTCGGGTAAAGAAGCTATTAAAATCTTTATAGGCCTCGGCCTCTGCTTGCATGGCAAGGCTCATGTCGACGTTAAATTGTTTGATAAATGTACGTATCGCCCAGTTTTTAAACCAAGGGCTACGAATACGCGTGATTTTGTAAATTAAATTCGACAATCCATGCTGAGGAATCAGTCGAATAAATAAATTGGTAAGTGCAGACATGGATTAATGGTGCATATGTTGGTGGTGATCGACAGTAGTAGCTTTCTTTACAGTGAACGGAAATGTAATTGAACGTCCATCACTAAAAGTGAAATCGATATTTATTTTTTCGCCTGCACGTAGTGGTTTATTAGGGTTAAAAAGCATCATGTGCATGCCTTCTGGTTCTAGCTTAACCTCATTCTTTGCCGTGATATGAATGGCTGCCTGTTGTTGCATGCGCATTAAACCATTCTCTAACGTGGTTGTATGGAATTCAATCCTCTTAAAATCTGAGCTGGTTGCACTAATCACTTTAATGTCATTTTCATTGTTATTTTTTAGTGTCACATAGGCAGCTTGAACTTGGCTCACTGGCGGCGCCTCACGTATCCATGCATTTTCTATTACTAAATCGGTGGCAGTAAGTAGCGGTGATATGAATAGCAAAATAAATGCTATAAAAACAGTTCTAATATTCGTCATTATTCTTGCTCATGGATATAGCGAATTAAAGAAAATTCATTGTTGAGTTTAGCAGGGTCATGCGGTGCAGAGAATAAAGCATGTAAATCCCCTTGCGGATTAACCAATAAAATCGCACCGCTATGTTGCACTTCATATTTTTCATCGTCAGGCGATTTCTTGCTAATAAAATAAGGAATCCCAAATTGTTTTGTGATCGCATCAATTTGTTGGCTCGAATTTCCAGTTAAACCGATGAACGAGTTATTGAAGTAAGGGATATATTTACTTAACACATCAACCGTATCGCGTTGATGATCAACGGAGACCATGATGAATTTAGGGACGATTTTATCTGGATGGTTTTTTTCTAAATTATTGGCCATGATATTCATGACCGACAAGGTATTAGGGCAAACATCAGGACAGTTGGTGTAACCAAAGAACACAAATGACCAGTTGCCTTTGAATGATTCTTGGTTAAAGACTTTTCCAGTATGGTCGGTTAATTTAAAAGGGCTAATTGTTCGCGGTGTACGAAATACGGTTGCATTTAAGTTTTCTAAATCTGAACGACTTACTCGTCCTTGCTGGTAAAGAATGGTGCCAACCAGTGAAACAGTAATGGCAACGGCGAGGATTAGGGTAATAAAGAGAGATCTGCTCATGCTAAATAATGCCTAGATATCGAATTAATGAGGCTGCATGATAGCAGATTTTATGGCTCGACGGCCTATTTTGTGGTCATGACACTGACGGCCTGCCAGTCTTCCGGAGGCGGGTTTTCTCGATATTCTGCGATGAGTTTTAAGTACATATCTGCAGTGGTATTTTCGTCATAATTATCGTACCAATACTTAAATACAGGCTCTGCGCTATCCCAATCACGCGCGCGGTAATCATCAAGTGCTTGCTGCCAATCAGCAAGATCTTTGGCCAGTTCGCCAGTAGCTTGGCCACGACCAATCACTTCATGGACAGGTACGGCGAGATCTTTACCTTTTACGACAACGCGATCAAGCTCACGGCCATAAAACTGATCTTTAACCGCAATCCATGTACTTTCTGAAACGAGTAACCGCACACCGTAATATTTCGTCAGGCCTTCTAAACGAGCACCGAGGTTTACATTATCGCCCATTACGGTATAGCTAAGTCTGCGATCAGACCCCATATTACCAACACGCATTTTACCGCTATTGAGCCCAATACCAATTTGTATAGACGGTAGACCTTTTTCGAGCCAGCCAATACGTAATTCATCGAGTCGTTCAAGCATGATCAACGCCGCATTGGTGGCAAGTGCAGCATGGTTTTCCTGTGGTAGAGGAGCACCCCAGAAGGCCATGATTGCATCACCAATATATTTATCCAGCGTACCATCAGCATCAAAAACAATATTGGTCATGGGTGAAAAATATTCGTGCAAGAATGAAGTGAGTGCTTCAGCCTCCATGCTTTCTGAAATGGTTGTGAAACCACGAATATCTGAAAATAATACGGTGAGTTCTTCTTCGGCGCCATCGAGGCTGAGTAGCGCAGGATTTTCTGAAACCTGTTCGGTTAGTTGTGGTGACAGGTAAAGGCCAAGTGCATTTTTATATAAACGTTTTTGTCTTTCATCAATGAAAAAGCGCATTGTGGTTGACTGTGCATAGAGTAGTGCAATGAAACTAACAGGGACAACAATACTAAAAGTCATCCCCGCTTGAACAAAAAACGCACCAACATAAATAAATAATAATGTAGCAAGGCTTAACACAATAATGAGAGATTGTAATGGTTTTAGGCGTGTGACTGCTAACATAACGATGGTAAAGAGAACGACTAGCAGGGGAATTTCTAACCAAGGAGCCCATGAAGGTTTGTAGAAGCTATCACCATTGAGAATGTTTGAAACACCATAGGAAACTATCTCAGTTCCCCAAACCTTACCAACAGGCGTTAGGTGGTAATCATGGAGTAGATTCGAGTCTGAGCCAAATACAACTAATTTATCTTTGATGGAAGAAAGATCAACTTTGCCGTTTATCAAATCATGTGCACTGAATTGCGGAATTCGTGATTCATATTGGCGATTATAAAAATTGATTTGGATTTCACCTGCAGGATCAGTACTGACTTCATTTGTTCCTATGCGAAGTTTTTCAGATTTTCCTTCATCAATAGTAAGGTCATAGGCTTTTTCTTTTAAATAAATACGTACACCCTCGGCAATCGCATTCATTAAGTAATAACTCTTGGGTTCTTCTCCGGTTGTTTGCAGACGGTGGAATAGAGGGGCTGAACCAATAGTGCCATATCGGTCATTGTTGACCCATGCGAAACCTTGGCCCTTAGAGCGGATTTGTAATGGCAGAATGGAAGTACGCACGCCATGAATACGTTGATATGGGAAGACGTCTAACTCACCTTGGCCTTCTACATTCACTTTGCTTTTAGAAACGATGCGCACCATATTAGCGGCATATTGCTTGCGTTGTTGTTCGTTAGCAAACTCATTTTTCCGAGCTAAAATATAGATCAAGGCATAATTTAACTTAGATAAAGAACGTTTTAATTGTCCATCAAAATTTAATTCACGAACTAGTTTTAAATATGTCTGTTGAGGCATATCACCAATATGCTTGCCAAGCGATTCTAAAACCCAAGGCGCTTGTGGCCACTCAAAGATCATATCAATCAGCACAGCTCGCGGCTGCATTGCCGCTAGGGTTTTAAATACATCGGCATGTACTTTTCGAGCCAAAGGCCATGTGTTTTGTTCGGCAATAAGGTCAGCATCAAGGTTGATGATGACTACATCTGAATGTGGGGTGTCGTTGCGCAAGGCAGTGAGTGCTGTTTGGTAGTAGCTGTCTGGTTTTAGTAGTGTGCCAAAGAATTTTCGGGCGCTTTGATTAAAATCAATCGTGCTGACATTAGCTTGATATGGCAGGGTGCGAAACACCCAAGTTTCAGCAAAAACGTATAAGCCAAGATAAATAATTAATATTAATGTGCTGACCAGTGGGATTGGATTTTTAGTTACAAATTTTATCATTTGTAGTAGCCGTCCCTAGCTTCTATCTTAGAAAGAATAAATTAAATTGATACCCGTTGTTTCTTGTTCATAGGTAAAAGTATCTAATGACGAATCGGCATTGTAGTAACGGTAATAAATTTCATTACGGAAATTGCGATTCCATATCTTACCGATTTTGAAAGAAGTCTCACGATATTCATCATCGCGTTTAGTTGGATTAGGTTCATCATAGTCACGATCTTCTTTTCGGTAGAATACATCGACGTAAGTTGAGAACCAGGGTAGGGGCGTGAAGAATCCTACACGATATTGATCTGATTCATAGGAAAAGGTACTGGTGTCATCGGTTTTATTTTCACGATATCGATAATTAAGGGATAGTGAAGCACCTTGCGCAACAAACGGCAGTAAAATACGGTTATTAAATTCAAAATCATATTTCTTGGCGTCCTGTAGTCCATTTTGAGGGAAGGTATCATCGGCTACCTTGCCAACTAAAGAAATGCGATAGTTCTTAGTGATTTTCTGGTTGTAAGTTAAAATTGCACGGTTAGTGGTAATGAACTCATCATGGCCAAAACCAACCAATTCACGTTCCAGTGCAAGTTTTGTATCCCAGCCATAGCCAACCATGCCTGCATGTACACCAACTCGAGCTAGCTCAACCTCAAAGTCACGTGCTTCATTTTTATTATAAAATTGATCAAGTAGTAAGCCAGTTGCACCAACATAGTAGCGCTCGCCAATGCGGTGGTTATATTGTGCAGAAGCAGTCACAACCCAACGAAAATCTTTAACATTAGTTGAGTTAACATTTGCAGCATCACTTGGTGCAGACGCAATATTCGTATCACGTTCGTAGGCAAGGATAAGTGAACCGCGCAATCCCTTGGGCCGGTAACTTAAACCTGTTTCAGCAAGCGCCAGCTCAGCTGAGGTTTGATAAGGATCATCTTCACGTTCAGCAATGCGTCCAAAATATTCACGTGCTTGGTTTTCATTCTTGGCTAAGCGATGACCTTTGGCGGTGATAAATAGGGTACGACTAGAGTCATCTCCTGTGGCGATGAGCTGGTCACCGGCCTGTGCTGTAATTTTACCTTTATCAGATTTAAAACCGGCAAACATTAAATAGGTGAGAGCAGCTTTGTTACCGGGCGCTACTTTCAGCGCACGTTGAAATTTCTTAATCGCTTTGGCGTAATCTTCTTTATTGAAAGCGACAATACCGATAATGAAGGGACGTTGGAAACGAACATCGTTAGCAGGGTTCACGGCAGGTTTTTTTTCCGCAGCAAGAGAGACATTTGTAAAACCAAGTAGTGCAGCAAGTGTGCAAACTGTGAGTATTTTAAACATTCCCTGGCTCCCGTTCCCTATATATTTTTCTTTATTTATAAATAGTTATGGAGGTATTATAGTTCTATTTATTAGGAATCAACAAATTCTCTTAATAAATAATGTAAAGGCATAACCTGTATTGAGCATAATTAAGCAGATTTTTGAGTATATGGTTCATTTATTTGCGTAAACGAGTATTTGAATCTAATGTGAAATCAGTATTGCGCAAGATGGTTAATTCTTTCTGCGTATCCGTTGTGTCTACGGCTTCTATTTTATCAATTGCATAATCGATACTAAACGTAGTAATTAATCTTCCATCATCAGGTAAAGGCTCAGTTGGTAATTTTAGTTCAGGAGCAACTTGTACGATTGGAGTAGGGGGGGGGCTCTCTGTTAAAGGTATTTGTTAAGTCGCCAGTAGGCAGTACTGGTGTCGATCCTGCTTGAGGAAGGCGCGCTGTTTTATTAAGCTCGCTCAAACCGTTTCTTGCATTTGTATTTAAGGCAATACTTCGGCCGACTTTAATCGTGCCAATGAAACCAACGTCAGTTCGTACTCCTACATTGGTACGACTAAACACATCAGCTGCGCCATGAAAATTACCAAGGCCATCGACAACATTGCCGCTAATACCATTTTCAGCAAAGGCTTCGCTGCCAAGGCCTCCTGTTGAAGTTGTTAATCCATTTATGCCTGTAGAACTGGAGCCGTCATTACTTACAATCAGTGAATTATCAGCCATGCGGGCTAAAAGTTGGTCACGAGGTTGGGTCGCAGGAGACGAAGGTGGTGTCACTATTACGTTATCGCCAGCAATGACTGAGTTATCCTGGCCCTGACCTCCAAATTGAAGCTGGTCAAATTCTATCTTGTGTTTTTTCTGCTGTGAACCCGGAATACCACCGCTCTCACCCGTACCTATTTTACCGGTTTCAGCAATTTCAAACTGCTCTGGTTTTAAATCAGGTTTAGTTCCTGGGTTGTCATTATTGCCGTTATCACTGTCGGCATTATTATTTTCATTTCCTTTTTCTTGAGGTTCTTCAACTTCGGAAATGATAGTTTCATCAGATACATCAGCTGGGGCGTCATTTTCTGTTGTATTCTGATTATTGTCATTTTCGGAATTATTCGCATTTGAATTTCCAGAATTATTCGCATTTTCATTTCCAGAATTATTCGCATTTTCATTTTTGTTACTGGATGAACTAGGAGTGCTTTGATGTGTTGAATTATTTGTTACAACACTCGCTGTGACAGTGCCTTTTCCTAGTAGTTTGTTACCCACAGCAATAAATTGAGAACCGCCATTTTCAAGTATGGCACCAGGGAAATAACGGAATTGTCCTTCGTGAACACGAATAATACTGCGGCCAGGTTTGCCGTCTTGAGTTTCCTTATAAACCTCAATGCTTGCGTGAGCCTTAGGGCCAAGTGTTAGCATGCTTTCATCATTAAACAAAATAGTGGTGCTGCCTTTGTCACCGGTTTTTAATGAATTGCCTTCATCGATGGTATCGTTAGCGAGAAACTTTCCCTTGCCAATAACACTAGCATCAATAGCTATTGCGCCAATGCCAATTTCAACTTGTTTAGCTAGTAGGTTTATGTGCGTACCGAGCAACATTAAACTGATGCTGAAGATCATGATTGATTTGCGCATGCTTTTCTCCTAAAAGCGAGGAGGCCATTCGACAGTAAAGCCTCATATCCCTAATTTGGACAAATTATATACAAATGGGCTATTTCAGATATGGCAGAATGCTTACAAATACGTAGGGTTTTTTATAAGGCGATGATAAATAAAGGTTATTTATTTTCTGTTTGTAGTGTTTTTGCGGCCTGCTCCATCGCCGCCTTGGCTTCTGGAGGCATGTAATTCTCATCGTGCTTGGCAAGCACTTGTTCTGCTTGAAATAGGCCGGTTTGTTGTAATTTACCTTGTACAACAACACCTTGTCCCTCACGGAAAAGATCTGGCAGGATACCCTTGTAACTGACATTAACGTCTTTAATGGTGTCGGTAACTGTAAAAGTAACTTGTAGGCCATCGGCGTTGTGTTTCACGCTATCGGCTTTGACCATGCCACCCAAGCGAAAGGTTTGATTAATAGGTGCTTTGCCTGCCTTAATGTCTGTTGGCGAGTGAAAGAAGACAATATTGCTGCTAAAAGTGTTGAGAATAAGTAGCGTGACCGCGCTTAAACCAAACACGGCTAAGGCAATGAAGCTTATTTTTTTATGGCGTGGTTTCATTTGCGTGCCTTATTTTTCGTTGTTGCCTGCGATACTTCCGTAATGGTAACCATATATTTAATCCAAGAATAACAGTGGCAAGCAGATAACTTCCCCATACATAGAGAGCATAACCACCCATATTGAAAAATTCACCCCAGTTCATGCGCCTTGTTCCTTTAGCCAGCGAGAATCAGCTTCATTGTCGAGAATGGCTGATCGCATACGTATCAAGACAACATTGACGAAGAAAAGTTTAAAGGCAATGGCCATGACCAATAATGGAGTCAGAATACTGCTGTGAATACGTGGGCCATCAACACGTGCGACTGAGGCAGGTTGATGTAGGGTATTCCACCACTCGACTGAATAATGAATAACGGGCAGGTTGATGACACCAATTAGAAGTAAGACAGCACCTGCGCGCGCCGCACGGCGGGGATCATCAATAGCGGATTGCAGTGACATAAAGCCAAGATATAAAAATAGTAAAATGAGTTCTGAGGTGAGTCGTGCATCCCATACCCACCACGCGCCCCACATTGGTTTTCCCCATAGTGAGCCAGTGAGTAATGCGAGTAGAGTAAAAGACGCGCCAATCGGTGCACTGGCGGCGATAAAGGTATCAGTGAGTTTTATTTTCCAGACTAGTCCGATAGCGGCGGCACCGGCCATCAGTGCATAGACGAACATCGACATCCATGCAGCGGGAACGTGGACGAACATAATACGTACGGTTTCACCTTGTTGGTAATCGGGTGGCGCGACAAATAAACCAAGATATAAACCTATTGTAAGCGCGATCATTGATAACCAAGCAAACCACGGTAAACATTTACCCGCGAGAGGGTAAAAGTATTTTGGTGCAGCGTATTTTTGAAATATCACTGCATGGCTCCTTTTATATGTAATGTACCCATTATAATAGTTTACCAGTTAGTCCAAGGATATTCTTAGTGCATAACTACTCACCCACGGTGCAAAAATGAGTGTGATGATAAGGTATGCGCTGATTAGCGATAAGTGGCCTTCAGCAGAGTAGCTATTACTGACGGCGATAATGGCACCCGTTGCAAAAATAAGCACTGGTATATAAAGCGGTAGAATAAGCAAGGCCAAGAGTACACCACCACCGCGCAAACCAAGAGTCAGGGCAGCACCAACAGCACCGATAAGACTCAAAATAGGGGTGCCGAGTAATAGCGTTAGCATGGTATAAGTTAAAGCAGTCGACGACATGTCTAAACTAAGTGCTAACAGTGGGCTGATTAACACTAACGGCAAGCCGGTTGTTAACCAATGCGCCGTAATTTTTGCGAACACCAAGACACTTGCTGGTTGCGGTGTAAGCAAGAGCTGTTCGAGTGTGCCATCGTGCAATTCATTATTAAATAAACGTGATAATGATAAAAGTGTCGCCAATAGCGCAGCAACCCAGATTACGCCGGGTGCTATTAAACGTAGTGTGTCAGGTTCAGGGCCAATGCCTAAAGGAAATAAGCTGATGACGATAATAAAAAATATCAGTGGTGTAAGTATGTCGTTACGTTGTCGATAGGCGAGTAATAACTCGCGTTTTAAAATGCGTCGCCATGCTGCGAATAGACCAAGAGAGTGGCTCATTTATCCTAGTTCCACACTGACGCTGACATGTGAAAAGAAACTGGCTTCTTGATGTGTCGTCACTATAGCCATACCACCGTCTTTTAAATGTTTAGCAAGATGTTCGCTAAACCATTCAACCGCATCGACATCAAGTGCTGCAAGCGGCTCATCCAGTATCCACAGTTTACGTGACTCAAGTAACAATCTAGCTAATGCAACACGACGTTGTTGGCCTTGAGATAAAAGTCGTAGTGGTTTGTTGCAGTGGTTACCGAGACCAACGTCTTCAAGGGCTGAAAATATTTTAGCGCGGTTTGTTGCTTGTTGAACGGAAAGCTGTAGGTTTTCTAGTGCATTAAGATCACTGTGCATACCATGACGGTGGCCGATATATAGAAGCTCGGCATTAAAGTCATCACGGTGTTGATATATATTTTGTTGCTGCCATGAAATCTCACCGGTGACAGGAAGTGTTAGACCGCTGAGCATACGTAGCAAGGTTGTTTTACCGCTACCATTACTCCCGCTAACATGAAGTAAATCGCCATCTTGTAATTGGAGAGAAATATCAGAGAAGAGCCGCTGACCGCCGCGTTCGGCAGTCAGCATATTAGCTTGCAACATTACTTCTTGGCAGCCCTGCGGCGTAATGAATCATCTTTCGTATCACGAACGACATCACTAAGTTTGGCTTCATCACTTACAAAGTAAGGCTCACCATGTTCGTCTAAGTAAAGTTTCTTCATTTCATCTAGCGTGAATGGGCGCGAACCGATGCGACCAAAGACAGCTATTTGACCACCGGTTTCATCTACGGCACGGTCACGTGCAAGGCCTTTAGATAAGGCAAGTGCAGGCGACTTAGTTGGTGCAGTTGCAATCAATTCAGGCACAGGCTCAGGACTAAAGCCATAGAAGCGTGGTTGTGAATCAGGTGAAGTTAATTGCAGCACCTTGAGACCATTTTTACCATCAGCAACATAACCAATCAGTGATGCATTGGTTGTACCGATAACAATATCGCGGGCATCGTTGAGTTGACCATCGGCAGTGTATTTCATGTAGATCTTAGGTTGTTCAGGCTTTTCAACATCAATAATAACCAGACCTTCGCTACCACCAGCAACGTAAGCATAAGTACGTGCTACGTAGATACGATGACCATCTTTCATTGGTATAAATGCATTCTCAACAACCTTAGGTTGTTCCGGTACGGTGATATCAACAACCTTGAAACCATCATCATCTGTAACGAATAAGTAGCGGAACTGCACTGTGGTCGCGCGTGGGTTCTTCATTGGGATGATATTAAGCAGTTTAGGCTTAGTTGGATCATCCATATTAAGAACAACAACACCTTTTGGTGTAGTGATGTAGAAGTAGTATCCAGCGATAGTCAGATGACTTGCACCATCAAGTACACCATTTTCATTCCACGTTGCTTTACGTTCGAAGAAGTTATTGCGTGGCTCACCATCAGAAAGCGTGTTTACGTCAGCAACGATCAAACCTTCTTCGGAATCAGTAATGAACATGTTGTCGTAGATGGCATGCATTTTTTGTTCAAGATTTACTTCTTGCATCATCTTGCTACGACTACGAACAGCATGAATAGGTTGCTCTGTTGGTAGCACAACACAAGTTGCATTTTTCGATTTAATGCGTGTGTTGTGTCCAAGCGGACTAAACGGGGCAGTGATAATGCGTTGCGAGAAGCCTTTATTTGCAATACTGGCAACGTCATAGGCTTGGGTACCATTTTCACCTTCAGATACGTATAGATACTCGCCACGCATTTGCAGACAGTTAGCTTGGTTTGAATCATGACGGAATACGTATTCGAGTTCTTCTGGTAGTACGCGGTTGTTATCAAGGTGATTCTTGAACCAATCTGGGTAAGCATACTTGTGCAAGTAACTACCAATAACCGCCTGAGGCTCATCCCATTCAGTTACGCGTTGACCAATGATTTGCTCTTCGGTACCAACCCATGCGTAGTAACCAACAAAGTTAACGAAGTTGGTGCCAAGTAGTAGTAACTGCGACATGATCGCATTATTGTCATTGGCTTCTGACAAGTGACAATCGGTACAGGTCTTGGTTTCCGTCTTACGTGTAGTATGCGGGAAGTGTGGTGCAAAGGCCTGTGAACTATAGCCACTCGCAGCAACCGGTGGTTGTTGAATGTAAATCAACTCACGGTTCACATTACGTGAAGATAGTACCAGTGCTGAAGAAGAACGAACCGGCGCAATACGACCACCTTTAGCTGGACCATGTTTACCCAGTTGGTACATTTGGTCACGTACTACCTGTGGGTTATAGGTTGCGTAGTTGCGTGTTTCTCCGCCTTCATAGTGTCCACGTTCTGATTTCCAGTTGGCTTGAATTGGCAAGTGACAACCGGCACAACTTGTTGCCCATGAACTGTGACATGTAAAACAAAGTATCTCTTCGTTTTTGTGCGCGCGATCTTCTTTGGCAATACCAGGCCCCCAATCGAAGGTGTCAGTATTTTGCGACATCAGCTTGGCGCGAGCCGACTTGGCATTGAAGTCGTCATGATCTGGGTTAACATTATCTTTAACCAGTGACATTTCCCATTCACGGTCAGGCCATAGCGAAGAGCGTTGGATCAATTTCTCACCACGCCATTCAAAACGTTTTTTGCCAGTCGGTGTGCGAAGCAATGATAAGTCATTACCACCTGGAGGGGCAGCAGGACCAGACGTCTTCAGCGTAGGGTATTCATCCGCTGTACCGTGACAATCCATACAATCGATTTCGACAGATTGTGCTACCTCACCATAGATGTGGCCATTACCATGTGAGTCTTGTGCAAAGTGACAATCAACACAATGCATACCGACATCAAGGTGAATGGATGACATGTGTACGGCCTTTTTAGCCCACTTAGGATCTTCCTCAGAAACGATATTGCCATCAGCATCAAGCATGTTGCCTTTGCGATCACGTTTAAAGATGGCGCGGAAGTTCCAGCCATGACCGTGATAATCGGCGAATTGGGTGTCATCAAGATTTTCATTGTTGTCCCAAACCTTTTCTAAAAATTCGCGATCACTCCACTTACCGCGAATGGCCGCTTCTTCAGGATTGTGTTTATTAATTTCACGAATTTCGGAAGCCGTCGGGTAGCGTTGTTCTTTTGGCCACATATGTGGTGCATCTGACTCGTAATCCCACATGGTGTAACCAAGGTAACTGTTTACGAACACATTCGGTTGATGCATGTGGCAGTTCATACATAGAGAAGTAGGGATTGCACGCGAGAACTCATGTTTAATTGGATGACCTGATTCATCTTTATCAATAGTTGGATCTACTGTCTGTGTTTTACCCTTATGACCAAATTCCGCATAAGGACCTGAATGACGCGGGTCTCGATCATTGGCATAAACAACGTGACAAGATGAACAGCCTGATGAACGGAAGTCACCTGGGCCATCATTGGTACCGAGGAACCAGAGGAACGGATCGTTCAATCGGGTCTTGGTAATATTGAGTACGGGTACTGAAATACGCTGGCCTGTGCCGGGGCCGCGATTTGATTGTTTTAGATCAGGACGGCCTGGTTCTTCAAGTTGCTGGATACGTCCTAAGCTATTAGGTAAGCCGGTTTCTGCGAACAGGTTAACGATGTTACGTCCACCACGTTCAAAGACGCGGAAGATATCTCCTGGAGGTGTAGTTTCCCATGCTGGTAGTGGGAACAGTTGGCCAAGAGCACCTTTCGCGGCCATTTCGGGTGTTGGTTTAACAGGGGCAACCAGTGAAGCAGGTTCACCTTCACGCGTATAGGCTTCACCAAGGATGTATTGTTTGAAAGGTAAGATGCCGTTGTTATACGAACCACCACCCCAAAGCATAATGCCGGTAGCCATCATGCTACGTTCACTTGCTTGAATAATAGGCAAGTGACATGCGCCACAAGCTTCACGTGCAATACGTAGGTCACCGGGGTTTACGAAACGAACGTACTCAGGACTTTCATTGTTTAGCAGGGTGAAGCTGATCTCAGGGTTCGCGCTACTAGGGTAGTTCCAGGTTTTAGGAAAGCGTGGTTGCACGTGACCTTTATCCAGTGCGGCGCGGTAGTCGGCATCACCTTTCTTGGTTCCTTCTGGTTTCTTAACGGTTGGGTCACCACCATGACAGTCGGTACAACCGAGTACTACAGCAGGACTCGCATGCATGGTTTTACGATCAGTCTCAGTATGACAACTAATACAGCCTTCACTTTTAGGGTCGGCTTGCTCCCAAGTTTGATGTTTCGGCGCATCAGGTGTCACTGCGTATTTGATGTCACGCGGTTTTTCGAGATCGGATGCCAATGCAAATACACTGACACTGCAAAGCAGGCCTATTGAAAGCAAGCGGCTGAATAGTGGTTGTTTCATCACGCGTTGTTTATTCCATGTTGTGTTACATACTAATAAGTAAGAAGTAGGTTAGCGAGAACCGAATAAGATGTTTCATCGCCATACAATCTTTCAAAACCATCACCCGGTATCAATGCCGCACCAGAAAGTCGGAATACAATGTTTTGAGTAAAGAATGGGCGGTAGATACCTGATACAGATAAATCCCAACCAATGTCTTTATCAATGTTGCCAACTTGACGGAAGACTTCGACTGAGGATGTATTTACAAAGCCGAGTTTGTTGGCATTAACCGATACACGCCACTCTGGTGTTAAATCAAAATCAGCACCAACACCAATTAATGTTGTACCTGGGTTTAAGAAGTTAGATTGCCCTTGCTCTTTTGAGGTTCGTAAGGAGTTGAGTACAGCATTACGACCAGACAGAGCAACACCACCGCCACCAATATTGGCAACAGGTTGGCGAATCCAGAAACTGGTGTCGGCACCGGCAATGAGAGGGTTCTCAAAAATGGCATCAAAACCTTGTGAGCGATTATCGAATGGGTCTTTATCGCCACTGGCGTAAAGGCCAGAGAGACGTAAGCGAATCCAGTCAAAATCAATTGATGCTTCAGCGGCAACAAAAAAGGCATCGATACGTGTTTTGTCATTGAAGAGTGCGTTGCGATTTTCTTTACCTGTTGCGTAATAGTATGAGCTTGTTAGATTCACACGCCCGAAGTGGCCATCACCATTAAAACCAATGTAAGTCACATCATAATTACGTGGTCGTCCATTACCGACTGGAGCTGGACGGGCAAGGAACCCATTGGTATCAAAGAACTGACCATCGTCGCCTTCACGGTTACGGTTATGAACAATGGTTGCTTGTGATGTGTGGCCAACCACAGGGAAATCTTGTCTGTAGATGTTGGCAATAAAGACATCATCATCACGGAGTGATTTTTTCGTATCGTTTAAGCCACTATTAAGGTCTTTATCGACACGTCGAAACCAAGCCAGGTTATATTGGAAGAAGTTATTATCGCGGTTACCGAATAAACGCACGCCAAACTGTTGGTCTTGGAATAGAAAACCACGGAAATCAGCATTGAAGGGCTGAATACCTATGCGAACCGAGTCGAAATCATAGCGATCGGATACATTGCGTAAATGTTTATCCCAAAATAATTCTTGTACACCGACGTGACTATCCCGACGGATATTGTTATCGGTTGGATCAACATTTAAGACACCGTCTTCTTCAACTTCAACACGGTTATAGTTGAAAGCGAGCGTGAGGCGAAACTCATGATCGGGTGGCTTAAAGGCGGTATCACCTTTATACAGAACTAAAGCAGCGATCAGTGTTTCACTAAAAATGGTTTGATCGCGCCCACCAAATAGGTCGAGCGCGCCGGCACGACGACTGGTTGTTGGTGATACAGGTGTTGGTAGTCGGCGTGGTTCATATACGGTGTCAGATATGATGCCAAGGCTGAAAAACCAATCTTTTGTGCCGAGTATAGGTCGGTCACCCTTTAAGGTATTTTGATTGTAGGGATCAAACCAACGTTCATTCACACCAATTGCCTCAACAATACGGTAACGATCAGGAACCGGTACAACAGGGTGCGGCAGGTTTGGGTTTGAAATTGCAATCGGGCGCAAATCAGTATTACGGTTTGGGTCAACTTGTGTTGGTGCAGGACGATCAGGCGCACGTTCAGCACCTGGGCGACGACGCTGCTCATTTGCTGCAAGCATAAAGCTGTCTTGTTCGGTATAAGTGCCTTGGTCACTGCTTAGTGAGATACCACTTTCGCGGATACCAAAACCGTTATCATTTGTAGCAGAAGCAACTTGGATACCAACGTGCTTTTGCGGAGATGTAAATGGATTTTCTTTTCGTTTATTCGTTTTATATTCAAAGGCAGATGTCAACTTTATCCGACCACGATGGCCATTATTAAGTTTCCCGTTTACTAATGAGTCACTCGTTTGTTGTTTCTTATGCGTTGCATAATTAAACGTGGACGTCAATAAGGCACTACCAATGTGTCCATTATTATTTAAATTTGCATTTGCCACAGCCAGATTACTTGACAAAGACATGACCAGAAACAAGGTGCTATGTGATTTTAAGTTTTGCATAACTATTTACCGTCACAAACGTTTTCATCATTATTGTTGATGAATGGATTTTGAGGACATTGAACGTAACGTAGTCTGTTGGCAGCTAATTGGCCAGTATTGATACTGTCGGCACGACGAACAGTGAATCCATTCGCATTTACAAAGGGATTAATTGGTGCGTTGCCGATAATGGCTCCGGTACCGATACCGTTACCGGTAAGAGCGATACCTGCTCGGTTTGTGCCAAGGAAAGAAATCATATCATCTTGTTCAATACCATCACCGGATACACCGATGCCACCCACTAATACACCGTTTCGGTAAATGGGCACCGAACCTGGGAAGATTTGGATGCCATTCGCTATGCGCGTGCTGCCCGCACATGATGTTGCGTTGGTTCCAGCGGCCAAATGTCCAACCAGTCCGTTTAAAATCAAATCAAGCTGTATGCCATCTGAAAAAGGACTCCAGCCATTATTGCCTGTAATAAACGCTTTACTTAAAGGGCCATTTCCATTGCCATCAATACCATCAGGGTAGAATGGGCGCGATAGATTACCACCAGAGCGATCCGCAAAGGCAATGCCATTGGCAAGAGCAGTGCCATCCCCAACAAAGGTGCGTAATGTGCTGATGTAATCAGTAAAATCAATGACAACGCCAGAAGCGGTTCCATTGGCATTTAAATAAGTCACATCACCTTCGGCATCTAATACGGTTCCTGCATCAGGACTGGAGAAGAAGGCGGCGGTACGCGCCTTTTGTAGAGACACATCAGTACCAAACAAAGGCGCATCACGGGTACGTACAATACCAAGAATGGTTCCTGCTCGGTCAACAACAGAGATAGTGACCCGTGCCTGACTATCAAGCGGTCGGCGAATTTGTGCGCGAGCTTGGTTGGCAACACCTAATGCGCTTTGTAACAGCTGTGTAACATCGGCAGCAAGAAGTTGCTCTCCACCAATAATAGCACCATCTATTGGTGGATAACGGTTGGCGGTGCCAGCGGCGTTCGAGAGGACAAAGGCATCTAAACCGGCAAAGGTCGTATCAATGGTATCGGCATCAACAATACCTGACGCACCGGTACCAAAAGTTGAACCATCTAATAGCCCATTCGCTGCAATGAAATAGTTTTGTTGGTTTGCACTGGCAAGCGAGGCATCGTCAATTAAACTTCCCTCTACACCACCATCAATATCGCCATAAGCAGGCGCTGTTTGCGGGTTGCTGAGTAAGTTGCCCGTATCCGTATCAGAATAACGCAATAAGTTGCCTGCAACGGTGATACGGTTTGCTCGTCTATCTACGGGTGGTGCAAAACCAAATTGTCCTGCAATAGCGATTGTTTCATCAAAATAGTTGGCATCGTTTCGATCCCCGTTATCATTAACACCAATATCTCGATCTAGGCTGTAGAAACCATCGGCGATAACACCAATGCCGCCAACAGGGTGGCCATTTTTGTATAACGGGAATCCACCAGGGTCAGCAGAAAGCCCAAGCGGTGAGCGTTGTGGCCCAATATCGACACCTGCACTGCTTCCAGCAGTAGTGCCATCCGTGACTAGATCGCTACATGGTAATTGACTAAATTGCACACCGAATAGTGGGCCACCAGGAAGGTTAGCGACACCCGGGTTAAAGTGCTCCTGAATAATTTGACTCGCAGTACGTGTAGAGAAGGCATTACCTTCAGAGGCAAGATAAGAACCTGTGACTGCTTTTGCGATGGCGGCTAAACCACTTGGTAAAACTTCGAGGTTTTCAAGTCCTGAAACACTGGTGTTGCTAACTATTCCCGAACGAATGGTAAAAGTGGTTGCTGCACCATTCATTTGAAATAGACCGAGCACATTACCAATACGATCTGTTACCGCAATGGTTGCATTGACACCTTGCGAATTTGCCTCTTGTACGGCTTGAGAAATAATACGTCCAACATCAGCTTGCGTTAAATTAGCAGGGCTATTCGTAGCACAAAAACCAGTACAGCCAGAATCAAAGTTACTGCCTTCTGCTGCTGGATTGCCGCCACCACCACCGCCACCACCGCCACAGGCTGTGATGAGAGTCAGGCTAGCTAGCAGCAAGATGCTGCGTGTGAGTTGTACTGTGTTCACTGGTATTTACCCCTACATAAATCTTTTTGTATTACTTTTTCGGTTCGTTCATGCGTGCGGCGGTTGCCGATTTATTGGTTTTTGCAGGCATGCCTTTGCGATCACCTAATAAGAAGTCCTCTGCAATATGGAAGCCATGACAATCAACACAGGTTGATTCAAGTTTGTTATGTGCGGCTTCTGTACCGGCATGACACTGTTGGCAGTTATCAATAGCAGGGATGAGTACATCACCGCTGTCTTCTGATTTACCGGCATCATGACAATCAGTACATTGCATGGTTTGATGCTTGTTATGGACAAAGCGTGATTTTGGTAACCAGATGTCAGCAATGCGCACAGGTGCAATTTCCCACTTAGGCGAGTCGCCATCACGTAAGTCACCATCGTTTACTTTGGTAACATCATGACAAGTTGCACAAACACGGTCTTCAAATAAATCTTCACCGACATCAAATGCTTTTTGTTTCGCCCAAAGGAAAGCATCTTTGCGTTCACGTTGAGTAATGCGTTGACCAGGACGGCGACGGTTACGCACAACAGCAGGTGCATCTATATCATCGTAGCCACCTTTAAGAGCAAGGTTGCCGTAGTACTCGGTCAAGGTATAAAGAACATGTTCGAGATTACCGTGTGGCACGATGCGATCTGGAATATCGGCTTCAAACTCAAGGCGGTGACATTCAGCGCAATGCTCTTTCATAATAATCGGTTTCATACCAATGCCACCGTTTTCAGGTTGGTGACAATCAGCACAGACCATGACACGTGAACCACCAGGTGCATCAACACCTTCGACATCTAAGTGTTTGTCGTGAGGGAATTTTAAATTAGACGTTTCAACGGGTTTGTCTTTTAACATTTCACGTTGTGTTGTAAATGATTTTGCGGCCGCATCGTAACGGAATAGTGTGGCTTTAAAATCCGGGTGATCATTACCGAAGTCTTGGGCATTCGCTAAATCAGTGCTGGTTGTCGCATCGAGATCTTTATGGCAATCACCACAGAGTCCTTCATCACGACGGACTAAACCATCACGGCCATTGTGTTCTTTGTGACAAGTTGCGCAACGTGTTTCATTTAAGCCAGAAAGCTCAAAGAATTGTGGATCAGCATGGGTATGCGTTTCCGTATGACAAGTTACACAAGCGGTATCACGAACAGTCGTAAATGCCTCTTGGTGACACGCTTTACAATCATTGGCAAAAAACTCATGTGCGGACTCAAAATCACCAGATTTCCATGCAACATCTGCGGTGACCGGTGCATCTTTAAACATATCTCTTACCGGATCAACGAAGAAGGCGGTAATGGGTAAGACCAGGAACAGGAGAGTGATAACAGAATAGAACACCCATGACCAACGCCGACGGCTAAGGCCGGTTGCAGCGAGTGTAGTTGTAGAGCGTTCTTTTAATTTTTCAAGATCATCGCCAAGCTGACGCACTAACTCAACAGTAATATCGAGTTCTTGTCCTTCTTCGGCAGAGATAATTTCAATATCGTAAGGGCCAACAGCTATTTTATCACCTTTATTAAGACGTGTACTTTGTGCAACTGCATTATTAACGCGTAAATCAGAACCTGCTTCCGCCTCAATATAGTAACGGCCTTGGCGGTCGTGAATAGTCGCGTGATGTAGTGAAACACGAAAATCCGATAGATAAAGTTCGTTTTCGGTACTGCGTCCGATATGAATACTCGCACCCGAAACAACCTCATCTTTATGAGTGACGCCGCCGCGGGATTTACGTGTTAGAAAGCTGACTTTACACTGCATGAGTAGGCCTACCAGTAAAAGAAGATTGAAACGACATGTGCGGTGAGCGCAGCAAGCAAGGCAAAAGAAATGGGCACATGGAAGTACAACCAAATATCCATTATTGCTTTGTACTGGACATCGCGACGTGCGCGTTGAACAAGTTCATGTTTTTTTCCAAGCAGTGTCATTAAGCGACTTGCATCAGCCGCCATTTCTCTTGGAAGTAATTTATTTAGTTCGCTGACCTTATTGAGTGCGGCTTGGGTCGCGCAGTTTGCATTTTTGCCGGAGAGCTGTTGGCAAATTGAACCACCAATTTTAGTGTTTTCGCTGCAGTCGAGTATGCATTTGTTTATTTCATCAGTGAGTTGTGCTGCGGCTTCACGACATTCGCGATCAAGCTCAGACATTTCGATGAGTATAAGTTCAAGCGTATTACCACGGCGATTTTTGGTCATTAATTCTGGATAACGCAAGTAAGCATAAACACCAAAGATACCGCTAATGATCACAATAAACATCAACACATAGGCGAGAGTATGAATGTTCCAACCGACTTGGAAACCAGCATGTAAGGTCGCGATGACAATGAGTGCGAGACCAAGGTAAACATGTGCAGATAGCCAGCCTTGTACTTTACCCATGTCTGATTTGTAAGAACGTTTACGTATACCAAACCACATTAATAGCAAAATAATAAATGCGCCAAGTCCACCGAGGGTATATCCGAGCCATGTACCACCGTTTGGCCCGTCAACAGGGGCATGCACAGCGTAAGCAATCACCGACGCGATGATTAACAATATACAGAGTTTGAAGTAACGATATCCACTGTAAACAAAGAGTGACTGATGTATCATTGCTAAAGCGTCCTAGTAATTTTCAAGGTTAGTGACAGACATAAATTCGCCTGGGTTTACGCGAATTGCCGCGCCTGTAGGGCAGGCTCTTACACAAGAAGGGCCACCGGAGATGTCTTTACACATGTCACACTTCACAGCCATTTTCTTCGCATCAGGATCTTTCTTCGCTGCTGTTGCATCGTGTCCACCTGGTGCGATACCTGCGCCGGTTAACAACCATGAAAACAAACCGCTCTTTTGTTTTTTCGATACCAACGCCATTTGAATTACGCCATAAGGACAGTTGCGTTGACAGTTGCCACAGCCAATACAGTTATTGGCAATATAAACTTCACCATTTTCTGCTCGGTGAATTGCGTCTGGTGGACAATCCTGCATACAGTGAGGGTGTTCACAGTGACGACATGATGTTGGCACGTGTAATGAGGCAAATGTTGGCCCTGCTTCACGATCAAGGCGTGATGTGCCGTAATGTGTTTCAGCACAGGCTTTTTCACAGTTATCACAACGAACACAAAGTGATTCATCAATTAGCAGTACATCGGTTGCTTCACCAAGACCCTGTTCAACAAGGAAGCTAATGATTGTGCCAGAGTCAGAATTGTCTTCCATCTGTACGTTGACTTGTTGGCGGCTATCAATGACTTCTTGAACGCGTTTACGTACATCTTCATCTTCATCGGCTAATTTGCGGAAGGCATCGCCATCAAGACAAATTGTTTCTGTGGCAACCGCTGCACGGATAGTTGCAGAGCGCGTGCTATCACCAAATAGCGCCATTTCACCGACGTAGTTACCAGCAGGCAAATACGATAGAACAACCTCTTTACCACCGACTGTTTTTGAAACAGTGAGTGAGCCCGCACGTACAAGATGCAAGGTGTCGCCATCATCACCTTCACGGAAAAGTTCTTCACCGGCTTTAAAATTTTGTAGTGTGGCTGTGCTAATAACAGATTGAAGTTTTTCTATTGAGGTATTCGGTGCAATCTTCGCTTGTAGTGCACGCATTAAGAACGCTTCATCAATAACGCGTTTTACTGACTCAACCGAGCTAATGGTTTTATTCATTGAGCGTCGTGGTGTTTCAATCAGTACACAATTTTTTCCTGCAAGGATCGTTGCAGAACGGCGATGCCCAGAAATCAAACTCATTTCACCAAAGAAGGCACCCTTGCTAAGCGAGATTCGTTGGCTAGGATCTTGTGGGTTTATTTGTACTTCGACTTCACCATTAACAATGGAATAGAAGGTGTTGGTGAAATCATTGCGTTCAAAAATAATTTCGCCTTCAGCCGGTGTGCGCATGTCACTGTCGATCATGAATTCACGTAGCTGCAATGTTGTTAAACCTGATAGCAAGGGGACATTGGTGGTAATCATTTCGAGTACACTGCTAACAGACATATTGTCGTTGCGGACACTAAAACTATTGAATTTTGCTTTTAGTAAAGGTTCATCAGCAGGTTCAACATCGTTGCCTTCAATGAACTCAATAACTTCATAACCTTGGTTCATTGCTGATTTAATTAGCGGGTAACCGGCAAGCGCACCAACAATATATAAACCAGGTACATTTGATTCGTATTGATCAGTTAGTGCAGGAACAGCAGCAGGATCATCACTTGGGAATTCAATACCACAAGATTGCACAAAGCGACGTGGTGCAATCGCACCTAAACGCGCGATAATCCGATGGCAATTGACTTGTGCTTCACCGTTCTTTGTAGATAAAACGATCTTACCAATTTCACCAGAACCTAGTGCTTCGTCAAACTGTTCAACCTTAACGGTGTTTGCAAAGTAGTAGGGAGTAATAACGCCAGTATCAATAGCTTTATTGATGCCATCTTCGTTACCTTGTTTTGCCCGCGAGAATTCATCTTTACGGTTAACAATGATAACGGTATTTTGTTTAGTGAGTGCGAGCGCATTTTCAATCGCGGCATCACCGGCGCCGATAACAACAATGGTTTCGTCAGCATATTCATCAGGATCATCGAGTTGGTACTGAACCATGTCGAGATCTTCACCTTCGACACCAAGCTTACGCAGGTTACCTTGTAAACCAATACCCATAACAACAAATTCAGCGGTGAATGTTTCACCCGATTTGGTTTCAATGCTGAAATTACCTTTTTCACCACTGATGGCAGTGACTTCGGTGTTGTATTTTACATTGGTATTGTGGCCAGCCACTTGAGTGTTCCACGTTTCAAGAATATGCTCACGCGTTCCTGCGGAAAAATCGAGTGGACTACGCAGAGGAAGCACTTGCGGTTCATCCATAACGTGCTTACCTTTCTGATATTTAAAAATCGTATCAGACAGGTGATCCGTACTTTCTAGTAACACGTGTGATAAGCCTAGCTCAGCAGCATGTGCAGCGGCACTCATGCCCCCAGGCCCTGAACCAATGATGGCGATTTTGAAATCGGCCATTTACTCCCCCTAAAAATAAACTGCACTAGTCAGTCTTAATGGTGTCAATACCAAGGGAATATCATAATAAACCGTTAATGTAAGCGGTTAGCTGACCATTCCTTGGGTCTGGGCTACCGTGCTCGATTATTGTGAGCATTTTTAATAGGCAGGCCAGATGAATTATTTCTTATTCTTCCATGCGTAATTTAGCGCAGGGTCGATTACATTACATTAGCTTTCGTTATCGATCAATGCACTTTAGAATATGCGCCTAAATTACAGAAATCTCTTACATGTAGAATAGGTCCATACGGATTAAACTGCGGGACTTGATAATACACTGCACTACGTAATTTCATTAAGTAATGTAGGTGAAATAGGCGCGAATGACAAGCTCAAAACTTGTACAATAGTGACCAAAATAACATTAAAACTAATTAAAACAGTAGCTTAAAAACAATAAGGGTGGGGCATGCAGGGTTTTTTGGGCAATTACTTAATCGAGTTAGGCCATTTGGCGACGTTCGCGGCATTTATTTTGTCGATGGTGCAGGCCGCCGCGCCGTGGTTGGCTGCTCGTCTCCAGTCGCCGGCTTTAGCACGTAGTGGCGTGATGGCAAGCTATATCGTATTGATTTTAATGATAATTGGTGGAGCAACGTTGATCCATGCCTTTGTTATTGGTGATTTTTCGGTTAAATACGTTGCCTCGCACTCCAATGCGGAGCTACCTTTACTATATAAGGTTACTGCTTTATGGGGTGGGCATGAGGGCTCATTATTTCTTTGGGCATGGATTTTGGCTGGTTTCACTGCTATTTTGGCCGTTCAAGGTAAGCGATTGTTTCCATTAAGATTACCGGTCATGTTAAGTGTACAGGCCTGCTTGTTACTCGGGTTCTTAGGTCTCATTTTGTTCCTTTCCAACCCTTTTGAGCGCCTATTGCCCGCAGCGATTGCTGGTCGTGATCTCAACCCGTTATTGCAGGATCCAGGCATGGCCTTTCACCCACCGATGCTTTATTTCGGATATGTCGGGTTTTCCATCCCGTTTGCCTTCGCCATGACGGCAATATTGACGCGGTGGGAAACCACGCTTTGGATTGGTTTAATCCGCCGTTGGACGCTGTTTGCATGGACAATGCTCACCATTGGCATCATGTTGGGAGGCTGGTGGGCATATTACGAATTAGGTTGGGGTGGTTACTGGGCGTGGGATCCGGTTGAAAATGCCTCGTTTATGCCTTGGTTGCTCGGTACCGCGTTGGTGCACTCGATTACGGTGCAAGAAAACCGCCGCATGTTACAGACGTGGAATTTGTTTTTGGCGATCAGTACTTTTGCATTATCGTTATTGGGTACGTTCTTAGTTCGCTCAGGGGTATTGTCATCGGTGCATGCCTTTGCCGTTGATCCAGGTCGCGGTGTTTATATCTTGCTGTTCATGGTCACGGTGTTAATTGTCGCCTTTGGTTTGTTCTTAGCAAAAGGACGAATTGATTCTGAGCGTGAAGCAATAACATCATTAGCATCACGTGAAATGTTATTTGTATTTAACAATGTGCTCTTTAGTGTGTTGTGTCTAAGTGTGTTAGTCGCCACCTTGTACCCGCTTGCGTTAGATGCCGTAGGGGAAAAAATAACGATTGGCGTGCCTTATTTTAATAGCGTTATGATCCCACTGTTTTTTCTTGTCATTTTTCTTATGGGTGTAGCACCTGCGACACCATGGCGGAAGGTAAATCTTGAACGACTTTGGGCTCGGTTATGGTTACCAACAGTTTTAGCTATTGTGGCAACTATTACAATGTTTGCATGGGACAGTCAGGCACACTGGTTTGCTTTCGTTGGTACAGGTCTTGTGACGTTTGTACTGTTAGCGATGTTAGTTGATTTTATTCGCAATGCTCGACGTCGCGCTAAACAACAAAATGAAAATATTATTACTGCGTGGTTGCGATTAGTTAGACGTAATCGTCGTTACTATGGTGGCATGTTTGTTCATTTCGGTATTCTAGTTATTGCGATTGGCATGATTGGTTCAGGTTTATTCCGTAGCGAACAAGTTGTATTAATGGCGAAAGGTGACGTGATAGAAATAGGTGGTGAGAAATTACGTTTTGATGGCGTGAAGCAATTTAAAAAAGATAATTATTTCGCGTTGCAAGGTCAGTTTGCGCTACTAGGTACCGACATCGTTATACAACCGGAGCGCCGTAAATACCCTGTTCAAGAAGCGCCAACAACAGAATCAGGAATTGACTCAAATTGGGCTCGTGATGTTTATGTTGTAATTGGTGAAATTGTTAATGGGCGGTACTCGGTCCATGCCTATGTTAATCCATTGGTTCAATGGATATGGGCAGGTGGATTTATTATTGTTTTCGGAATTGCTTGGTCATTGTCGCAACGGCTACGAAATAAACGAGCAAGCGCAGTGATTGCCGAGACACAAGGTAATGCCGCATGACAAGACATATCTGGTGGATCATCTTACCTGCACTTGTTTTGTTGATTGGTTTGTTGGCTTATGGTTTAACAAGTAATCCAAAGCATATTCCTTCACCACTGATAGGTAAGGCTTTTCCTACTTTGCAAGGACAGGACCTTAACGGTAACCCTGTAACATTAGGTTTAGTAGATAACAAACCGACTATTGTAAATGTATGGGCATCATGGTGTGCTGCTTGTCGTTCTGAACACAATGTTTTATTACGCGGTGCGCGTCGTTATGGTGATGATATTTCTTTAGTTGCTATTAATTATAAAGATGAGTTACCGAATGCACGTCGTTGGCTTAGTCGTTTGGGTGATCCTTATCAATGGTCGTTTCATGACTTGTCAGGTAGGGCGGGATTAGAACTGGGTGTTTATGGTGTGCCAGAAACATTTTTCATCAACAAGAAAGGTATTATTGTTGAAAAAATTTCAGCGCCACTGACAGATAAAATGTTCGCTGACGGCGTTGCATTAATGTTCGAATGATGTTGAGTAAAGAGGTATGAAGCGAAGTATAAAAACTGTTTTAACGTCGGTTCTTTTATTAAGTATTTCATCGTTGGTTTTTTCCGGCGAGGTGGTTGAAGATCCGCTTGAAAGAAGAGTGCTTGATATCGCAAGCAAGCTGCGTTGCACTGTTTGTCAAAATCAGCCAGTCGCAGAATCAAATTCTGGTCTTGCGAAAGATATGCGCGCAGTGATTAAAGAAAAACTGCAACAAGGGAAAGAAGAAAAAGAAATTATACAATTTTTTGTTGATCGCTATGGAGATTATGTGTTGCTGGCACCACCAAAGACAGGAAGTGGTTTGCCGATTTGGTTGCTACCACCCATATTTCTTTTATGTGCTCTTCTTTTTGCTGTCGTGGCAATGAAATCAGGGCGAGAAAAAAAAGTAACAACACTCGCACCATTAAGCGAAACAGATCAGGAACGTATTCGGCATGCGCGAAAAGCCATGGATGACTCTGGAGAAGATAAGTAATGTTAGTGTTTGTTATTGCCTCAGTGCTATTGTTTGCGCTATGTGCCTGGTTTATGGCGAAACCTTTTCGTCAATCATCATTGGCCGTTGAAAATGCGGCGCAGGTTCGTCAATACTCTTTAGCTCGTGACCGTGTGTTACGTCAGTTAGACCAGCTTGAATCGCAAGCTGATGAAGGAATACTTGAAGCAACGATTGCCGATGACGAAGTGTTACGTTTAGAAACTGAATTAACCACCATTTTAAATCATCTTGAAACATTGGAGACAGTTACTGAATCAGCACCGTTAAATCCGCAAGGTCGTTTGCAGTGGTGGTTGGCTATGTCGGTGTTTGCGCTAGTTGTACCTTTGTTGGCAGTGATCGCCTACGGCAGTTGGCAGGCAGATACCTTACTGAAGTTGGCAGGTGGTGATGCTATAACAGCTACGATGCAACCTCAGCGGGCATCCGCACCTGCACAAGCATTTCCACCTGAAGTTTTGGAAATGGTGGCACGTTTGGAAAAAAGGATGGTTGATTCTCCGAATGATGGTACTGGATGGAAACGTTTAGGACGTTCTTATTCGGTGATGGGGCGTCAAAGTGAAGCAATAAAAGCCTACCGCAAAGCTGCGGCATTGTTGCCAAATGATACTGATATTCAAGCCGCGCTCTCTGGGTTGCAAGCAGGTTCGACAAACGCGAGTGCGCCAGCGGCGACTACTGGGCAGCAAGCCTTTCCGCCACAAGTATTGGCAATGGTTGCTCAACTAGAAAAAAAGTTAAGTGAATCACCTGAAGATGGCGATGGCTGGAAACGTCTTGGTCGTGCGTATACAGTGATGCAGCGTTATAGCGAGGCAGTGTCGGCTTATACTTCTGCGGCAGAAATATTGCCAAATGATCAGTCTATTCAGCAGGCATTGCAACAATTGGCTCAAATCGCTGCTAAGGGTGGTAGACATAAAGATACACAGGGCATGAATGATAATGCGCAAGCAGCCCACCCACCATTGCCTAAAGGTTCGCTTGAAAATATTATTAAGCTAGAAAAAGCGATTGCTAAAGAGCCAGAGAATGCAATTGCATGGACAGAATTAGGTAAGGCATATGAAGCAATTAATCGTAAGCCAGATGCAATTCGCGCCTTTTCAAAGGCATATGAATTGCGGCAGGACAGCGTTTTAATCCTTTCTATGTACGCGGAAGCGGTATTTAATTCTGATCCACGAGATCCAGATGGCAAGGCACTTGGTTTATATACTAAGCTTAATAAGTTATCACCAAGACACCCTGATGGTTTGTGGTTCTTAGGGCTGGCTGCTTATAGTGAAGGGAATTTGGGGCGCACAATCCAGCTCTGGAGAAAGCTATTAACGGTGTTACCACCTAATAGCGAAGGCCATGCGAGCGTACGTCAAGCATTGGCTCGGGTTGAGATCCTTTTAAATAAGGACAAATAGTTTCATAATGGGGTAGGTCAGCAGGGGGCTTGGCTGATCTGGGAATATATTCCGTACTGGGATAGAACAACAATAAGGGATTTTGGCATGAAAGCATTTTTCTCTCACAGTTTATTGTTGGTTGGACTTTTGTTCAGCCTATCGGCCGTAGCAGCTGATGACACGACGTTGCCACATTATGCAAAAGATAAGCATCTTGGGGTGGGGAGTTGTTCAAACAGCACTTGCCATGGCTCAATTCAGCCTTGGAAAAAATCGAATGTGCTGCAAAATGAATACGTAACGTGGACTAAAGAAGACAACCATTCGCGTAAGGCATATCAGGTTTTAACGAATAAACTTTCTAAGCGTATTGCACGAAACCTTGGCTTAGAAGATCCTGCGCATGAAGCAAAGATATGTCTAGATTGTCATGCTGATAATGTACCGACAGAGTTGCGTGGTGAACGTTTTGATCTAGCTGATGGTGTTGGCTGTGAGGCATGTCATGGTGGTGCAGAGCGTTGGATAGAATCACATACCTCAAGTGAAACTACACATGAAGAAAATCTAGAAAACGGTCTGTATCCAACAGAAGATCCTGTTGCACGTGCAACTTTATGTTACTCATGCCACTTTGGTGACAATAATAAATTAGTCACTCACCGCATTATGGGTGCAGGGCATCCACGTATTCGTTTTGAACTAGATACCTTTAGTGCAACACAACCCGCACACTATGTGGTTGACAAAGATTACCGTGAACGTAAGCCTACATTTGATGGTGTGCAAATTTGGGCAATTGGCCAAGCGATTGGCATGCGTTCAAATTTAGATTTATTGATGGATCCTAAGCGTGGGCACGATGGTATTTTCCCTGAGTTAGTTTTATTTGATTGCCACGCATGTCATAAGAAAATGGAATCAGCGAGTTGGCGACCACGTGCAGGAACAGGGTTACCTCCAGGTATTGTGCGTTTAAATGATGCGAACTTCATCATGTTGCGCCACATTGTAAAAGTGGTTGATGCAGGGTTAGGCGCTAAACTGCGTAAACAAACACGCGCATTACATAGATCAGTGATTAATGGCAACTTGGCAGTTAAACGTGCAGCGATTGCAGTACGTGCAACAACAGAGAAGGCAATTAAAATTATTGCAAATCATGAATTTTCGGATAGAGATATTATTGCCATATTGAATAGTATTGTTGCCGAAGGCTTGAAGGGTGAGCTGCGTGATTATGCTGCTGCGGAGCAAACTATGATGGCCGCTAACAATGTTGTCGTTGTTTTAGATAATGCTGCGGTAATTAATGGTGCTGAGCTCGATGTGCTCAATAAGGCACTCGACAAAATGTTTGCTATTACCAAGAGTGATAAGGTTTATCGTCCTGCGAAATTTACTGCTGCACTTAAATCGTTGAAGAGGGCGATCCCTAATAGTTAGAACTGGGTAGGCGTTGCTTACTTTAATGTGTACTTTTGTATATGCAAAAATCAACAATGGATATAGTGCAATATATTATTACTATTGGATTTATATCCATTTCCCTTTAAGGGCTACATATCATAAATAGCTAAAGTTAATACTTATTTGGCCGATATGTTGCTAGACCTTATTGGGATTTGATATGCGACGTCGGCAATTTCTTTCATACTTATTGGCTTCAGCTGGTTCGATAGCAGGATTACCAGTTGCGCGCGCCAGCGATAAACCTATAGTACTTGGGGTTTTTCCACGTAGAAATATCAAAGAAACCTACAAACTTTTCACACCAATGACTCGATACCTTAGTCAGCAACTGGGTAGAGAAGTTATCCTCGAAACCAATAAATCATTCGATGGTTTTTGGGAAAGAGTGAAAAAACAACAGTATGATATTGTGCACTTTAATCAATACCATTATATCGTTTCACATGAATATCATAACTACGATGTCATCGCAGCAAATAAAGAGTTGGGTAAAGACACCATTTCTGGTTCATTAATCGTACGAAAAGACAGCGGTATTAACCAGATCTCAGACTTAAAGGGTAAAACGATTTTGTTTGGCGGTGGTCGTCGTGCGATGCAAAGTTACATTTCTGCCACATGGTTATTACGACAGGGTGGCCTTAATGTAGGTGATTATGTTGAAAAATTTGCGGTTAACCCACCTAATACGATTATCTCAACATACTTTAAACGTGCAGATGCCTCTGGTTCGGGGGATGTTGTTATGCATCTTGATAATGTACGTGAGCGTATTGATATTTCTCAATTAAAATATTTAGCAAGAACAAAACCCATGGTGCACTTACCATGGGCGGTGAGTAGAAAATTATCAGCAGATTTAAAGAATAAAATTCTGAAAACACTAACTACACTCGATACTCATACCGTAGGGAAAGAGATATTACAATCGGCTCGTTTAAATGCATTGATTCCCGTTGTCGATAGTGATTTTGATGATCATCGAAAAATAATTTCAGATATTTATGGTGATGATTATGGGGTTGAGCTTTTAAAGTAAGCGGGCTTATTATGCGAAGAACTAGTAGCCTTGCGACGCAATTTTTTATTTCTATCTCGCTGATTCTCAGTATTGCGACGGCAGCCAACATATATGCTCAATACAGGCATGAGAAAAATGTTGTCAACAAAGCACTTTATGCCAAAGGAAATTCTTTAGCAGATTTGTTAGCTTCCATTAGTGTTGAACCTCTTTTAACGTTTGATGATGTTACGCTTGATAGTTATGCAGAATTTGTAAGTAATCAGGAAGATATTGTATTTGCTGCTGTCGTTAATGAAAAAAACATTCCTCTGACGCATTATATTGATAAGAATAATGTCTATATACAAAATAGTATAGAAGATAATAATGTTATTGATATCCAGCCTATTTTAGAAAAACTTAGAAGAAACTCCGGCATATTATTTGTTGAAAAAAACATTAAATTTGTGGATAAAGATTTGGCAAAAGCATGGGTTGGATTAGATCGTGAGCCATATAATGCATTATTACAAGATGCATTATTAAAAATATTATGGGTGACGTTTAGTGTGGCTATATTTATAGGTGTGGCACTTTACACTTTATTTAAAAGAAATATTTTTATACCAATTGAAAGGCTTAATCAAGGTACAAAAGACATTGCAAAATTTGATTTCGATAAAAACATTGAAATTGATAGTTCCGATGAATTTAATTTTCTCGCAGATTCTTTTAATAAAATGCGTTTAAAAATAAAAGAAACGCTGGCATCTAGAGATGTTGTTATGTCTGAATTGACATTATTAAATGATTCATTAGAAGAACGCGTACATGAAAGAACGCAAGAGTTACAAGTATTAAATATAGAAATGGCTCATGCGGCGATGCATGATCCATTAACGGGGTTACCTAACCGGGTTTTAGTTGTTGAACAACTGCAAAAAGAAATTGATCATGCAGATAGAACCCAGAAACCACTCGCTGTTTTTATTATGGATTTGAATAACTTCAAAGAAGTTAATGACACATTGGGTCATCCAGAAGGTGATCGGTTGTTAATTGATGTGGCGCAGCGACTTTCAAAGACGATTCGGCGTAGTGATACTGTTGGTCGGTTAGGTGGGGATGAATTTGCATTGGTATTACCTGAAGTCGATAAAAAAGATGCAGTTGAACTTGCACTTAAAGTATTAGAAAAGTTATTGCCAAGTTTTTCTTTAGATAATCACACGCTTAAAGTAGGTGCGAGTATTGGTATTGCCATGTATCCAGAACACGGTAATGACTATACCTCATTAATTAGGTTTGCTGATGTTGCGATGTATGAGGCTAAAAGAGATAAAAGTAATGTATGTGTTTATCGCCCTGAATTTGATAAATATACGACACTGCGCTTGTCGTTAATGGATTACCTTCATACAGCCTTAGAAACGAATCAATTAGAGCTACACTATCAACCACAAATTTTGTTGTCAGAGAATAAAGTTGTATCAGTTGAAGCACTAATTCGCTGGAATCACCCTGAATTAGGATGGATTTTTCCTGACCAATTTATTCCGATTGCGGAAAATACAGGATTAATTAATCAAGTTAGTGATTGGGTACTTGAAGAAGCATTTTTACAATGGAGAAAGTGGCAAGATATGGGGGTGGATTTGGAGATTTCGATAAATTTGTCGACCCGTGATTTATCTAATCCAGATTTACCAAAACATATTGCAAAACTATGGAAAAAATACAATATGGATGCCGGTGTCATAAAAGCAGAAATTACCGAAAGTGCCATTATGTATAATCCTCAGCAAGTTATTCTAAATATGAATAAACCTGATATGCAGCGTTTAAAATTTTCGATTGATGATTTTGGTACAGGATATTCTTCTCTGAGTTATTTAAAAAAGCTTTCAGTTGATGAAGTTAAAATCGATAAATCTTTTGTCTTTGATATGGCGACTAATGATGATGATATGCAAATTGTAAAATCAGTGATTGATCTAGTACATAATCTCAATCGTATTGTTGTTGCAGAAGGTGTGGAAGATGAGGAAACACTAACATTATTAAAATCATTAGGTTGCGATAAGGTGCAAGGCTACTTATTTTCAAAGGCGATTCCTGAAGCTGAATTGCTATCTGTTATCGACAGAATTAACTCAAATAGTTAGAGAAACCTTGCAATTAATCCCAGTGTCATTTTCGTTACAGGTACAGGGATTAATACTTCATAGCCGCTGCCGAGTGCGGCATCAATAGGTTGACCATTTTTACTGTCATGTATGCTTTCAAGTGTAAATACTTTATTCCCTTCGGGAATAATTAATTCGAGCTTGTCACCAACAGAAAATTTATTTTTAGCGACAACGGTAGCCATTTGTTTTTCTGGATCGAAATGAATAACCTCACCAACAAATCGTTGCGTGAAGCTAGTGGATGCATTCTCCATGTAGTTTTGATGTTCCTTGGTATGGTGGCGTTGGTAAAAACCATCGGTGTAACCACGGTTGGCTAAGGACTCAAGACTAGGTAATAGGCTTTCATCAAAAGGACGACCCGCTTCAGCATCTTCAATAGCTTGTTTGTAAATTTGTGCAGTACGCGCGGCATAGTAATGTGATTTAGTACGGCCTTCGATTTTTAATGAATCGACACCGATATCAACCAGCCTCTGTACATGCTCAACAGCACGAAGATCTTTTGAGTTCATGATGTATGTGCCGAGTTCATCTTCCATGATCGGCATCATTTCGCCGCGGCGCTGGCCTTCCTCGATCATATAGACTTGGTCAGCCATTGGATGACGTTCCATGCCACCTGCTTGAGCAATTTGTACACCAGCAGCACTGCTTATATTTTCGACTATTTTTTCTTGTTGGTTTGGCAGATAGATGTCACCTGTTGCATCTTCTTCGGCAGGAGAAAGAAAATATTCCCAACGACATGAATTGGTACAACTGCCTTGATTTGGGTCGCGGTGGTTGAAGTAACCGGATAGCAGGCACCGTCCAGAGTAAGCAATACAAAGCGCACCATGTACAAATACTTCTAATTCCATATCTGGGCAGCGCTGGCGTATATCATCAATCTCATCGAGTGAGAGTTCTCGAGACAAAATTACGCGTTCGACACCGAGTGATTTCCAGAACTTTACCGCAGCGTAATTCATGGTGTTGGCTTGGACGGAAAGGTGAATAGGCATTTCTGGCCAACGCTCACGTACCATCATGATCAAACCGGGATCAGCCATGATCAAGGCATCTGGCTTCATGGCGATAATGGGTTCCATGTCTGCCATGTAAGTATCGACTTTACTGTTATGTGGCAGCAGGTTGCTGGCAACGAATAATTTTTTGCCGAAGTCATGCGCCTCGTTGATACCTTGTGCTAGTCTCTCTAAGGAAAATTCATTATTGCGCACACGCAAGCTATAACGTGGTTGGCCGGCATAAACCGCATCGGCACCATAGGCAAATGCGTAGCGCATGCTATGCAAGCTTCCCGCAGGAGAAAGGAGTTCAGTTTTAGTAGCCATAGAAAGAGTCAGGTTTATTTGTGAAATAATAAGCCGCGATTATAAAGTAAACGAGGGGAGGCAAACAGTCTTTTAAAGCTGCGGGCGTAAATCCTTATCTAATTCATAACACCTTAATTCCTGTGTCAGAGGGCATGTGAAACTCAATAATACTGCGGTTAATTGTAGGTCTACCGTTGGGCTTGCTTCTATACCGTATAAACGGTCACCAAGAATAGGGTAGCCGGCTTCGGATAAATGTCTGCGTATCTGGTGTTTGCGACCTGTTTCTATATCGACACGAACTAGTGAGCAGTCTCTTTTTTCAGAGTATTCGATAAGCTGAACGTGGCTTATTGCTACACGATCATCAATGGGCGTATCAAATGTGAGTGTTTTGGGCGATGTCGGGAATTTCCCCTGCACAATAGCCTGATACTGTTTATTCATTCTTCTCTTCTGAAAAAGTTCAGTTAAAGCGGCTGTTGCTTTTTTAGTATGGGCAACAAGAATGAGACCTGTTGCGGCGCGATCTAAGCGATGCACAATAAAGGCAGGACGCTCAGGTGCCAGGTGTTGTGAGGCAAAGCGCGTGATTGTGCAGTGATCGCTCCATTTACTGCCTTGCGATAATAGACCATAGGGTTTGTACCACACGCTGTAATCACCTTCATCGGCGATTAAGAGTGCTTTTGTGGGAATGCTGGCAAGTATTTCAGCATTGTAATAAAGGTGAACAATGTCATCTTTTTTTAGCGTGCGGCGAGCACGGCGTAGACGTTGCGTGTTTTTGTCACGTGTAAGCCAAACAGCACCTTTGGTCATTGCTTGTTTGATGACTTGCTTAGAGAGCTCAGTAGCTTCACTTAACAAATCAACAGCAGTTAATCCTGTTTCTGCTACGTCGATATGTTTTTCAAATGATTTATGAGTGCTCATGGTGTTGGTGATCATATCACCGGATGATTATCCGTCATATTATTACGGAGTAACCAAAGCCAATCGCTGCACAGGCGATAATGACTTTCACAATACCTATTTTATATTTAAAAAGGGCGATAAAGGCTGTAATACCAATAACGGCAGAGACCCATTCAAAATCGGCCTCTAAGCCATTCGGCCAAAGCACATGGATGGCAAAAAAGACAGCGAGATTGAGAATAACACCGACCACCGCAGCAGTAATGCCGGTGAGTGGAGCAGTAAATTTAAGATCACCTCGGGTTGCCTCGACAGCAGGGCCACCTAAAAGGATAAATAAGAAGGATGGCAAGAAGGTAAATAGGGTAGCAATACTTGCACCGGCCATACCGGCAAGCAGCAATGCATCGGGGCCGAATACTTCTTTACTCCATGCACCAACGAAGCCAACAAAAGACACCACCATGATAAGTGGTCCAGGTGTTGTTTCGCCTAAAGCTAAGCCATCAATCATTTGCGTACCAGTTAACCATGCAAATTGCTCGACCCCGCCTTGATAGACATAGGGTAATACCGCATACGCACCACCAAAAGTAACGAGAGCCGCTTTGGTAAAGAACCAGCCCATTTGTGTGAGAGTGCCATCCCATCCGTAGTTAGCGGAAAGCATTGCCATAACAGCGATCCAGATAGCAAGGCCTATAACAGTGTAACTGATGAAGCGGATCCATTTGAAACGAGTATGTGCAGGAGCAGGTGTGTCGTCATCAATAATGGCCGTGCCATAATTCCCGCTGCTGTCACTGTGATGTCCGCCTGCTTTGAATTCATCAGGGGCAAAGCGTGCGCCTACATAACCAATGATACCGGCGATAAGCACAATATATGGAAAAGGAAAACTAAAGGCATAAATAGCAATAAACGCGAGTATTGCCATGACACGCAAGGAATGGGTTTTGAGCGCACGTGAGCCAATACGAAAGGCAGCAAACACGACAATAGAGGTGACGGCAGGTTTAATACCATAAAGTATTCCCGCAACGGCCGGTACATCACCGTAACTGAGATATAGCCATGTCAGTCCGATCAAGATAAAAAGTGAAGGGATTACAAACAATATACCGGCAGCAATACCACCCCAGACACCATGCATAAGCCAACCGATGTAGGTTGCAAGTTGTTGTGCCTCAGGGCCAGGTAAGACCATGGTGTAATTAAGTGCATGTAGAAAGCGGTGTTCAGATATCCAGCGGCGTCTTTCTACCAATTCTTGGTGCATCATGCTGATTTGCCCGGCAGGACCACCAAAACTAATAAAACCTAATTTGAGCCAATATAAAAAGGCTTCAAAAAATGAAACAGGGTCAGGCTTTTGCGAGAGAGCATCAGAAGTAGATGACATTGTATTACCCCAGTTTTTATTATTTTATTTATTAGTAATTATAAATTTTTAATTACCTACTGTGATAGCGCAAATAGTTAATTATTTATGCATTTATATTATCCAATTCAGAAGCTTCTAGTTTAATAACGGTTAAGGATATGTTGATATCGGCAATAAAAAATATCAGTGAACCAATTAGGCATAGCATGCAAATAGAAAACAGAATACTAATTAGCAATATAAAACCCAATTCTAAAATTGAATTAAGAAATAATACGATAATAAGTAATGCGGCAAGTAAGGCGCTTAATCCGGCGAGAGCAATAGCAGCGCGAACAATGTTGGCTCGGCGTAGTAAAACTTTAAGTTGTGCTTCAATGCTTTTAGTGTGTGTGTCTGTGCTGTTACCTTCAAGAAGTTCATCACAAAATTGACGTGATCGGTCAATTATTCTGCCAAAACGGTTTGTCATGGTTAATAACAACAGACCAACACCTGAGATAAGAATAACTGGGCCGATGGATACTTGCAGTATAGGGATGAGATCATCTAGTGACATTGGCTTAGTCCTTTAAGGTTGTTTTCAATTATTTATAGTGACATTTATTCTCTTGTTTGGATGTCTGACTCGAGATTGAGTCGGCCATCATCTTCTAAAACACCAATTGCTTTTCCATCGGCACTACTGACAAAAATAACAGGGTCTTGAAACAGTGGATGGCGTATATATTTTATAGTCCAACCAAAACTTTCTATTTTGTGCAACCCAGATCTTTGTGCATCATTGAGGTAATTATTCACATCATCTGGTATTGGTTTTTGACCACTGCGTTGTTCGGTATCCATGATGTAGCCTTTCGCTGTTGAGATGTTTAAAATATTTAGTAAATATCATTTGATGATGATATTCCACTGCCCCCTAATTTTATTGAGAGTTTTACATTACCAGAAAGGTCAGCACTGGCTATTGCTTCTTCCGCGGTTATTTTTCCTTGGCGATGGAGCCGAATAAGATCATCTTCAAAGGATAACAATTCGCTGTTAATGTCTTTGCTGAGCTGTTCTTTAATAGAATGTATTTCACCATCTCGAATTGCTGTACGAATACTTGCCGTATTTAGTAGTATTTCAAAGGCGGGAATGAGTTTTCCATCAACTCCCATAACCAGCCGTTGCGCAATAATAGCGCGTAATGATAAAGACAAGTCCATGTAGAGCTGTTCTCGAGCAAATTCGGGGAAAAAATTAACAACGCGCTGTAGTGCCTGTTCAGCATTGGTGGCATGTAAGGTCGTTAGACATAAGTGTCCAGTGTCAGCGTAGGAAATGGCATGCTTCATCGTTTCTTGATCGCGGACTTCGCCAATTAAAATAGCATCCGGTGCTTCGCGAACGGCATGGCGTAAACCATTTTCATAAGATTTTGTATCAAGACCAATCTCACGTTGGTTTACGATTGATTTTCGATGTTGGAATATAAACTCAATAGGATCTTCGAGTGTTAGTATGTGTCCCGTTATGTTGTCATTGCGGTGATCGAGCATTGAGGCAAGTGTTGTTGATTTCCCTGAGCCGGTTGCGCCACAGACGATAATTAGGCCGCGTTTCTCCATCGCTAATCGACCCAGTATCTTGGGAAGTTTTAGTTCATCAAGACTAGGCACCTCCCATTTTATGTAGCGGACCACCATGGAAACTTCACCGCGCTGCATGAATAAGTTGACGCGAAAACGTCCAATGCCATTCACGGTATAGGCCATGTCCATTTCTAAGGATTCTTCAAATCGTAGCTTTTGTTCATCCGATAAAATGTGATAGGCAAGATTTTTTACCTGGCCAGGAGGAAAGGGCGTTTCGCCAATCGCAGAAGTGACACCTTCCACCTTCATGTTGACAGGGGCACCTGTTGTAAAATAGAGGTCAGATGCTCCATTTTTTACCATGATTTCAAGATAGGTCTGTATATCCATGCTCATTTAAATTCCGTTGCAATATAATTATATTTTGTGACGTATTTATTCCCGTTTTCACGGATATTATTTTTTCCTCTACAAAATTTATCGTATTCAATTAGGTGACAACCTATTTTGTTGTCATAACAAAAACACCATTCCAATCATCAGGTGGACTTTCCTTTAGCATATTACAGCGATCAATATAGGTTTGTGACAGTTTATCGTTTGGGTTTGCATGCACTGCATCGTTAAATGATTTTATTGCACGATCCCAGCTTCCAGAACGATAATGTTGTCGGCCTTCACTAAAGTAACCAACAACGTCCATCATATTCGGGAAGCTTTCAGCCGTATGATAGTCGAGCACCTCATAAACACGCACAGGTTTTGTTTTACCCTTCACGACGACATCGTCAATGTCACGTATACGGTAGGTGCCCTTTAATTTTTCTTGTGTGTTACCACTAATTAATATGCGTGCCGAATATGATTTACAAGCAGACTCAAGACGCGCAGCGAGATTCACACCATCACCAATCATGGTGAGATCTTTGAATTTAGGTGAACCAATTTCACCACAAACAACATCATCTGTATTTAATCCAAGTCCCATGTCAATACGTTCAAGACCATTTTTTGCACGTTCATCATTCCAGTCCCAGACAGAACGGATCATTTCAATGCCAGCACGTACAGCACGATCCTCATCGTCATCATGCGCAATCGGTGTGCCAAATGCAGCCATAATGGCATCACCAATAAATTTATCGATCATACCTTCTTCTTTATTTATACAATCATACATGCGCGTAAAATAATCGTTTAAGAAGGATACGGTTCCTTTGGCACCGAGTTCTTCAGTGAGTGTCGTAAAGCTGCGTATATCTGAAAATAATACGGTAGGGCGGGCTATATGCCCCTCTGACATAGACTCTTGATCCGCTATTAATTGATCGGTTAAGCGTGGATCGATATATCTCGACATGGTTGCTTTCATACGTTTTTCTGCACTGACATCTTCAACCATGATCATACTACCTAATTTATCACCATCGCTGCTGTTAAGTGGTAGTAGAGTAATGTTGACTGACAAGGTAGTGTCACCAAACATCAGTTCTGCATCCATAATGAGATCAGAAGTTTGAGACTCAACAAGTTTATGAACACGTTTTGTCAGCCATTCATTTTCATCTGTTAGAAAGTCTTCAATGGGCTTATTGTTTAAAGCATCTATGTTGACATCAAAAATTTTCAGTACTGCGCTATTACAGGTAACAATGGTACTTTTTTCATCCAGTGTAATAACACCATTAGACATACTGTCTAACATGCTTTCACTGTAATTCTTCATGTTTTGTACGTCGTTAAATAATTTGGCATTTTCAAGTGCAATTGAAACTTGTGCAGTAAAAGCTTTTAAGCGAGCTTCATCTTCCGAGTTGAAAGCACCACCACGTTTATTCAACATTTGTGTAACGCCAATAACTTTGCCGTTTTTATTTACGAGTGGCACACATAAAATCGAACGGGTGAAGAAGCCTGTCTGTTTGTCGAATGATGGATTGAAACGTAAATCAGCATAGGCATGGGGCATATTAATACTTTCTCCTGAAGTAAATACGGCGCCCGCAATGCCCATGTGGTTAGGAAAGCGAATTTCAGTTGCACCAATGCCTTCACCAATCTGAGAAAATAGCTCATTAGTTTTATCATCATTAACAAATAGAGTAGAGCGCTCAGCATTGAGCATGCGTGTTGCTTCACCCATAACTTTTTGTAATAAAATACCGAGATCAATTTCTGAGGTGATGTCAGCAACAATATCAAGAAATTCTAATTCTTGATCGCGAGATTTTTGCATTTTCTCAGAGGTTTGGCGGTTCTTTAAAACGGTTGCAGCCTGTGTTGACATCGATTCAATTAACTCAATATCTTCACCAGTAAAAGCACCGCCTTTTTTATTTAATGCCTGACATACACCAATAATTTCATCGGTCACGGTTCTTATAGGTACACAGATAATACTTTTTGTTTCATAACCTGTTTGTTGGTCGGTTTCTTTATTAAAGCGCTCATCTTCGTAAGCATTATCTATAATAATATTCTCGCCGGTTGTAAAAACATGACCCGCAATACCTTTGTTGTTAATAATACGAATAGTATGTTGGCGGTTACCGAGAGCAACACGAGAATAAAGTTCACCCGTTTCTTTATCATTGAGGAAAATGGTACCGCGATCTGCACCTAATTCTTGGGTTGTCAATTGCACAAGTGTTTCGAGGGCGCCATCCAAGGTATTATGTTTAGCCATGCTACGGCTAACGTTCACGAGTAATTCGGCTTGGCGTAGACGTTTTCGCTCATCGGTATTTAGAGAGCGAGTATTTACATCAGCTGCGTCAAGAGTTGTCTTTTTTTTCTTTGTCATATCAGGCCAGTTTTATTGATTATTTTACGGTTTCGATTTTGTCGCGTAATTCTTGAATTGTGTTTTGTAACTGAGTTCGTTCGCTATTAAAGCGCGCGGTTTCTTCTGCAAGTGTTTCATTGCTGCTCATTCGCAGGTGTTCTAGTTCCTCGCGGATTGAAGCAATGGTTTGTTCTAATTGACTTCTTTCGACGCTACCATCAGCAACAGTATCTTGTTGTTGCCGAATATGCTCAGCAGACATCAACTCCATTTCTTCACGTAGAGAGGCAACGGTTTTTTTTAACTGCGCAATTTCACTTTGTCCATCGGCCACAGCATCTTGAACCTTTCGCGTAGTCTCGTTATTGATGAATTCTATTTCCTCGCGAATGGCTGCAATTGTGGCGACCAATTGCGCATTCTCGCTATTGGCATCAGCAACAGCATCGCGGATATTTGCACTTGCAGAATGAGTAACTTCTTCTAGTTCTTCACGCATGGCGGCAATGCTGTCTTTTAGGTGATTATTATCACGCTGACATTCATGCAATTGTTCTTTTAAGGTGCTTTGTGCCATCTATCTGTCTCAATGCCCTAGCGAATGCAGGTAAATTCTGCTAGCTATATTCTATTAAGCATCTGTTTTTATTAGTTTATTTTGTATTTTCTGCAATAATTGTCGCAATAAACACGATTAACAGCTTTGTTGTTACTAATAGTAGACAATATTAGTTGTTACTGCGTACTTTATTATGTTTTTTCATGACATTACCTACAGGTGTCATCGGCAATACTTGCAAGCGCCGTAGTGATTTTGTTCACCAGCTCACCACAGGCGGTTATACCGTGGCGTTCAGCTACGTAGCTAGGCTTATTATAGGATAACCATACTTTTCCTTGGTCATCTTCCCACGCAAGCATTTTTTGTGGCAGATCAATGGCAGCTGTTTGTTGCTCTTGCATCAATGGTGTGCCGGTTTGCGGGTTACCGAAAATAATCAATTCGGTAGGGCGGAGGCTTTCTCCAATCTTTTCAGCCCCAGCAGTATGGTTGACTCGGGCAAATATGTTCATGCCTTTTTCTTGCAAAATACTTTCGAGACGATCAGCAGTAGTTTTTACATCGTGATTACTAGCAAGGGTATTCAGGCCGTTATTTGAGCCTACTGGCGTGTTCATTTTATTTCCTTTGTTGTTAGCTGTTTTATTGTTGCTTAAATCATTTACGACGAATCTCATCGATAAGATCAAATTTCTCTGCATCAAATGGCGTTAGGTAATAATTTCGATTGTCTTCTAATGGAAACCAGTCCTTGGGTAATTTTGTGATTTTTTGTAATAGATCGTTTACTCGTTCTGGAAGCATTGCATAAGGTCTTGTGTCACTTTTATCACCATAAATAATATGAATTGATAATAAAGAATTTGAATAAGCGATTCTTTCTCCCGTGCCTGATGCAACAATAATAGCGCCAGCCGAATAGCAGCCACCGATACAAATAGTATTTACTGGGGCGGTGATAGCTTGAAAAGTATCAATGATAGTAAAGGCAGAGTCATACCAGCCACCTTGCGTTGAAATATAAAGATCAATAGGGGTGGTACTGTCGACTGAATTAAGAAATAGCAGCTTTCGTACAACTTCTTTGGTGGTTTGTTCGTTCATGGCATTATTGATGACGATTTTTCGATGCTTTAATAGCGGATCATCAAGATCGTTTGAAGGATAAAATATACCTTCTTCGGATAAGTAGGTTGTTAAGTCATCAGCCAGAAGGTCGGTGATGTTGCCAGGATTCTCCCAATCTTCATAAGCAGATTTAAAATAGTAGAGAAAAATTGCGCCGACGAGTGAAATAATTAAAGCGGCGATTATTATTGCTGGATTCTTCATATGACTGATCTGTTACTTTATTTGTATTATCATGAAGTTGGTTTAGTTTGCGGGTAGTAATTTTTTATTGCGCTGCCAATAAAAAATACTGACGACAAAGATAAAAAGCCCAGAGTAGCCAATCAATTCCTTATAGTCGTTTTCTGGGTATGACAAGTTGAACAATAGAGTACATCCATAAATAATGCAGCCAGTTGCTGCAATGATGTTAGGTTTTTTTGTGTATATTACCTTGGCATCGCATTTTGGACAACGCATCTCGGTATCCGTTATTTTATACCAAGCTGCTTGATGGTTTGTGCTTCTTATCATTGTTTTACTTATTTCACCTTTGTAATTTGGGCATTCCATAAGCACACACCCTCATTTTAAGCTTTGTTTCATATTTTACTTTGAGCTTCCCTTAGTTAATTTTGTTTTAGCCAGTTGACGACGGCTTTTGATACTGATGGGTGAATCAAGTAGCCGCCACCATGGTGTGGATTAGAGCCACCGTGCCGTTCGGCAAGGTTATATATTCGATGATCAACAATAGAGTTGACTAATCCAGCTGAAATCATGTCTTCAAAATCATTTTGGATAGCTTGATCGTGTGAAATGAAATCATCTTCAGCAGCGATATTGATCCATTTTTTTATACAGGTTGGGTATTTCCTTAAACCTTTAGCGCTTGCTCCCTTGAGGTTGTCTTTTACTGTTTCATCGCCCAGCGGAGAACCGAGCGTCAGTAAGCACGATAGCTTTTTGTCTCTTATATGCTCATATTCACTGTAGTGGGAAAATTTCCATAAAACATCATAAGCGATAAGTGTGCCAAGGCTATGAGAGATTAATAGTACATCATTATCATTTTTAAATGATTTAGATAAATGCTTCGAGAGTGAGTGGCGAACACGACTACCAAAGGCGCTGTCATGGTTCCAGTACTCCTTCATATCAGGAGCAACTTTCGTAATGAGGTTGTCGGCAACGCCTAATATATTAAGGAAACCCGCTAAGCCATCAGCAAGTCCTTCTTTGAAAGGGTTGCTATTCGGTACTTTATTGTATTTTTTCTTATTAAAATCTTTTTTGGCATATTGCTTAAGTAGTTTTATGCAGTTTCTTCTGTCTTTCAGGTCATTATCAGAATCGTAGCGTTTACCAATACCTCTTAAGAAAGCATTTGATTCTTCACCATAATAAATAAACTTTATTTTTAGGCCGTTAAGTAGCGCATCGGCTTGTTCAGGGAAGTCTCGTTTAATTCCATATTTAAGGGCTTCTACCCAATTCTTTTTAAGCTCTGGTTCATCAGGTTTAAAATCACGGCCGTGAATAAGATACAGTTCCTTGGTCATCGTTTTTCTCCTTAAATATCTAGCTTTGTGAATAACCTATATCAGTCAGTATTGTGTTCTGATCCCAATAATTCCACTTATCTTTCAGGTAAAGAATCAAATTCCTTTCGCTTGTTTTCAAATCAAGTATTCATCGCTTCAGGATCTTGCATCAACACTTGCATTTTATTCATGGCTTTTAGATGTGCTTCATCCTTTTTTTTGAACATCTCCATACCATGTTGCTTACTAATTTCTGCTATTTCATCGAAAGTGTTGGCACGAAACTCTTTATTACAAGCTCCTTCTAGCTGATTACATTTCATTGTTTTCATCTTTCCTCCTGAAATATTTTATTTACACCTGAAGGTTTAGCTAAAGGGCGTGAACTAGCACCACTTTTGTGGGTACTTTAGGCACACAGTTTTTTTAATTCTCAGTGTAAATAGGTACCAGAGACTAATTGTTTCTAATATTAGAAACAATTGTTATCGGGTACGATTTATTCTTTATCGTCTCCACTCATCAATGAGTGATGCAACTAAGGCTGTCCAACCTGTTTGGTGTGATGCACCAAGGCCTGTGCCTTTGTCGCCATGGAAGTATTCATAAAATAAAATATGGTCTTTCCAAAGCGGATCGGTTTGAAATTTTTCAACCGTGCCAAACACAGGGCGGCGGCCTTTTTTATCTTTGGCGAATATATTGATCATGCCATTAGCAAGACGTTCGGCCATATCCCCTGCAGTAACTTCACTGCCATCGTCCATTTTTATTTTTAATAGATCCCCATAGGCGGTATCAAGTTTGCGCAATGATTCAATCATTAAGAAGCTCGTCGGGAACCAAATAGGCCCACGCCAGTTTGAGTTGCCGCCTTTGAGCTTGCAAACGGCTTCACCGGCTTCGTACCCGACCATGTTGTCGCCGAGTATAAAGGGGTGTTCTTCATGGTGTTTGGATAAACTACGCAGACCGTAGTCAGACATAAACTCGCCTTCATCCCACATGCGTTCAAGAATACGTTTGAGCTGCCCTTCATTAACGATGGTGAGTATGTGGGTGTCGGTTTCTTTGGTTTTAATTCTATTGCAGACATGTTGCACGACGTCTTGACGATTTTTTACAAACCAATCAAAGCTGGAGGTGAATTCGTTAAAAGAATTTATTTTTTTACGTTCGAGTCGTTCGACGGCGAACAGGGGAATCAGGCCGACCAGCGAACGAACGCGTAGTTTGTGAAAGCTTTCATCAGGGTAACGCAATACATCGTAAAAGAAGCCGTCTTCTTCATCCCACAAATTGTAATTACGATTACCCATTTGTTTCATGGCGGCACCAACATAGATGTAATGCTGGAAGTATTTGGTCGCAAGACCTTCGTAAACGGGATTGTCTTTGGCAAGTTCTAAGGCGATTCGCATCAGGTTCAGGCAGAACATACCCATCCAACCGGTTGCATCAGATTGTTCGAGTGTTGCACCACCGGGGAGTTCTTCAGAGCGATCAAAGACGGTGATGTTATCGAGCCCGAGGAAACCACCTTCAAAGACATTGTTGCCTTCGGAATCGACTTTATTAATCCACCATGCAAAGTTGATAAGTAATTTATGAAAACATTTTTGTAGGAAATCGCGATCAGGTTTGCCGTTGCGATGTTTATCCATATTATAAACACGCCAAACCGCCCATGCGTGAACGGGTGGGTTCAGATCAGAGAACTCCCATTCATATGCCGGTATTTGTCCGTTGGGGTGTTGAAATTGTTCAAATAACATCAGCCAAAGTTGGTCTTTAGCGAACTCTGGATCGATTAATGTAATTGGCACGGTATGAAAGGCAAGATCCCATGCGGCAAACCAGGGGTATTCCCATTTGTCTGGCATGGAGAGAATACGCATGGAATTTAAGTGTCGCCAATGTTGGTTGCGAATGGTTTTACGCGATTCGGGTGGTGTTAATTTACTATTGTCACCTTCAAGCCAACGTTGTACATCAAAAATGTAATTTTGTTTTGTCCACATCAGACCCGCAAAGGCTTGGCGCTGAATGTTTTTTTCGTCTTCACTGGCCTTGGGTGGATGTACCTCGGCATAAAATTCATCGGCATCTTTTAAGCGTGTCTTAACTATCTTGTCAATATCCGCAAGCGGATCTTTCATTGCGCTATTGGTTAGGCGAAGTTTAACAACGGTTGAACCACCGGCTTTGACTTTACGCGTAAAATGAATGCCTGCCTTGGTGCCCGTGTTTTTTGTGTTAATGCACTTTTCACCATGAATGATGTGATTATGAAATGCGTCTTTAACAAACTGCTCGCCGTCATCCTCACCATATAGGCGCTGAGTATTGGTTTCATTGTTGGTGAACATGGGGGTGCCATCTTCATCAGCATATAAATAACGTTTACCTAGCTTGTATTCAAATGGCAGATTTTTTAATCCGGTTGCATCGCTGTCATCAGCTTCAAGATGAACGTGTTTAGCCGCTTTACGACCTTTTTTGATAACAGGTGCATCGAGTGGTTCATCATTCCATGACCAGATGTTACGGAACCATAAATTAGGGATTAAATGAATCTCGGCATCTTCAGGGCCACGGTTATGCACGGTAATACGAATCGCAATATCTTCGGCATCTTGTTTGGCGTATTCCATAAACACATCGAAGTAACGATCTTCTTCAAACACGCCGGTATCGAGTAGTTCGTATTCTTCCCCTTGGCCACCGCGTGATTTATTAACATCAATCAGTTCTTGGTAAGGATATTCAGCATGCGGGTATTTATATAAGAACTTCATATAACTATGGGTTGGCGTGCTATCGAGGTAGAAGTAATACTCCTTAACATCTTCGCCGTGGTTACCTTCGTGAGGTGTGAGGCCGAATAGACGTTCCTTAAGAATGGGGTCTTTGCCATTCCATAGGGCAAGTGAGAAGTTCAGCAGTTGGTAACGATCACTGATGGCACCAATGCCATCTTCGCCCCATCGGTAGGTTTTACTGCGTGCCATGTCATGACTGAGATAACCCCATGCATCACCATCGGCGCTATAGTCTTCTCGCACTGTGCCCCAAGAGCGCTCACTGAGATAAGGCCCCCAATGCTGCCATGTGGCCTGTTCATCTTTGATTGCTTGTAAGCGTTTTTTTTCCTGAGCCATATTTCAACTACCTTGTTGCGGCCTCCGGCCGATCGAGACTGCATTGCGCAGACCCTGCAGAACCTACTGAGCTCATCGGCTCATGGAACTGCTGGTACTGTCGGAGACATTCTTATTATTCCCCCACGCTCGTAAATCCTGATGAGCGTACTTAACTATTATTCCAGCTTACCTTCTAAAATGAGGTTTGTCAGGTCAGATATTTCCAGTTTATGGTCTCGCCAGCACGAAGCGGGATAACGCGTTGCTCACCAAGTGGGTAATGGTCGGGTACCGTCCACTCTTGCTGTTGTAGCGCTATATTTGAGGTATTGCGGGGCAGGCCATAGAAATCAGCGCCATAGAAACTGGCAAAGGCTTCTAGCTTGTCGAGTGCGTCGGCTTTTGCAAAGGCTTCGGCATAAAGTTCGATTGCCGCATGGGCGGTATACATTCCTGCACAGCCACAGGCAGATTCTTTTGCGCCTTGTGGGTGCGGAGCACTGTCAGTCCCAAGGAAAAACTTAGGGTTACCGCTGGTGGCGGCAAAAATAAGGGCTTCACGGTGTGTTTCGCGCTTGAGTATTGGCAGGCAATAATGGTGTGGGCGCATGCCGCCTTTGAACATAGCATTGCGATTCATCAATAAATGATGAGCGGTGATAGTAGCGGCAACGTTGCTGGGCGCATTAAGCACGAAATCAACGGCATCGCGGGTAGTGATGTGTTCCAGCACAATCTTTAATTTTGGGAAATCACCTAACAAAGGCATGAGTTGATCGTGGATAAAGACCTTTTCGCGATCAAACACATCAATGGCTGGATCGGTAACTTCTCCATGTATAAGGAGTAACAGCCCTGTTTCCTGCATCGCGTGCAAGGCACTATAGGTTTTACGAATATCAGTTACGCCCGAATCAGCATTGGTGGTTGCGCCAGAAGGGTAAAGTTTTACCGCATAAACATGCTCACAGGCGGCGGCCTTGTGAATCTCCTCTGCGGGGGTGTTGTCGGTTAAATACAAGGTCATTAATGGCTGAAAGCAAGTATCTGTGGGCAATGCAGCGAGAATCTCATCACGGTAGGCTAAGGCCATATCAACCGTGGTGATGGGTGTTTTCAGATTAGGCATGATGATCGCGCGGCCAAACTGGCTTGCGGTGTGGCCGATGACGCTGGCCATGGCTTCGCCTTCTCGCACATGTAAGTGCCAATCATCAGGCTGTGTCAAATTTAAGGTTTGCATAGTGCGTTTCTTATGTGGTTTTAGTTAATTATGCCATGAAGTTGCTTATACGTCTTTTAATGAGGCATTTTACAACGAATTGTCACAGAAATATTGCAAATTGAAAGGTTTGCAAAGACTGAGGAGCTGACATTAAATATCACCATGGGTGGGGACCTTGTCGGCTGTGATGGCCACTAAATAATGTTGTCGATTATTTTCTTGTGTTCTTTCGTCTGTTTTTAACACACAAATTTCATGTTTATGGTTTGTTTTGATACGGAAGTTAAAATGAAGTACCAGTATAAATTCTTAGCAAAAAATCCTTCTTGTGAGATTCACTCGCGGTTGCATGGATCGGTCGTTGTAGCTTAGTGCTTGGCTCGTCAAATTCTCAATGCACGCAAGTGTATGAGGGTGGTTGCGCGTGCCTGATTGTTACTATTCATATCTTATTGATTGGTGTGATGTTTTCGGCACCATTAATGGCAGCACCATTCAGTGTCCCCGATAACACCGCACGTGAAACCTTGCGTGAGAAAGAACGCCAGCGACTGCTGCGAGAACGTCTTGAATTACAACGCGACGAACGATTAAAAACAGATACGATCACGCCGGTCGATCACTTCCCTAAACAAGAAACGCCTTGCTTTAACATTAACAAAATAAGCCTAACGGGTGAAAACAAGCAACAATTTGAATTTGCTCTCGCGGCTGTTACTGAAGGAGAAGACAAAGCCATAGGCCGCTGTCTTGGTGTTCAAGGTATTAATGTGGTGATTACACGAGTTCAGAATGAGGTAATAAAAAATGGTTTCGTGACCACCCGCATTTTGGCATTACCACAAGATTTAAAAAGCGGCGAACTTGTTTTAGTCGTGATTCCCGGCCGAATACTTAATATACGCTTTGAGTCAGAAGCGCCACAACGATTACTGAGCAGTGCCATACCAACGAATGAGGGAGAGATACTCAATTTACGTGATTTAGAACAAGCATTAGAGAATTTTAAACGCGTGCCTACGGCAGAGGCAGATTTTCAAATTCAACCTTCCACAAATGATAATGCGCAGCCAGGTGACAGTGATGTAGTGATACGTTACAAACAAGCTTTTCCTTTGCGAGCGAGTTTAAGTCTTGATGATGGCGGCGCAAATTCGACGGGACGAAATCAAGCAAGTTTAACACTGTCTTATGATAACCCGTTATCACTGAATGATTTATTTTACGTCAGCATAAATCAAGACATCGAAGGTGGCGATGCGAGTGAACGAGGTACTGATGGCTATACAGTGCATTATTCGTTACCTATTCAAAATTGGTTGTTGAGCGCAACGGCCAGTAAATTTGATTTTCGCCAAACTGTTTCAACAACAGGGCAGGCGGTGCGCTTTAGCGGTGAAAGTAAAACAGGCGAATTACGAGTGACTCGCCGTCTATATCGTGATGGGCAGCGGCGCACTAGTGCTTATGTGCGTGCATATCTGCGTAGTTCACGAAATTTTATTAATGATGTTGAAGTAGGACTGCAACGTCGGCGCACAGCCGGTTACGAAATTGGAATTAATCATCGTGAATACATCGGTGCAAATACACTGAATGCGAGTTTTGCCTGGCGACGTGGCACCGGTGCCTTTAATAGTCTTGCGGCGCCAGAAGATGCATTTGGCGAGGGGGCTTCAAGACCTTCTTTATACACAGCAGATATTTCTTTGAATGTACCATTTCGTTTTGGTGCGCAAAAATTCATTTACAACGGCCAAGTTCGTTGGCAAGAAAATAAAACGCCGCTAGTGCCACAAGATCGTTTCTTTATTGGTGGTCGTTATACCGTACGCGGTTTTGATGGCGAACAAGTGTTTTCATCTGATCGTGGTTGGTTAGTGCGTAATGATGTGAGTGCCGCACTTGGGAATAGTGGTCAATCTGTTTACCTGGGCCTTGACTATGGTGAGGTGGACGGTCAATCGAGTGACATTTTATTAGGCAAACATCTTGCTGGTGGTGTTGTTGGCTTACGTGGTGCCTACAAGAAATTAAGTTATGACGTATTTATGGGTAAACCCATTTCTAAACCAGAAGGTTTTCGTACAGCTAAGACGGTTTATGGTTTTAATTTAAATTTGGCTTTTTAAGTTTAGGTGGAAACAAATGGAATTTGAAAAAATCAACGTTATTTGTCCGGCGAAGACGGGTGTGGCTTTTAACGAAGCAGAAATACTAGGATTAATTGTTTGGTTATTCATGCACTCAGGTGCACATAAAGAATTACCAATAATGGATATGCCGGTTGTGTTACTACCCGCTATTAAAAACGGCCAATTTATACTCGGGCTTGAAGGTGATAAACCCGTGTTTTTTATGAGTTGGGCAGAAATGGATGCAGCCGCTGAAGCCCGATACATCGATCAGCCACCCGAGATAATGCCATTGGCTGATTGGCAGAGCGGTGATCGTACTTGGTGTTTAGATTGGGTCACGCCATTTGGGCATAGTCATAGTCTAAGTCGCTTAGTAAGACAAAAATTGTTTTCTGATAGTTGCCTGCGTTCCCTTTATCACCGTGGTGACAAAAAGGGTATGCGCATTATGAATTTCCATGGACGACTTCTTACTCATCAGCAAGCGAAACAATGGTTCGATGAGCATCCTATTATTAACAGTGATGTTGCCCTTCCTGAAATTGGCGAAGCCACATCACAAACTAAGTATGCATAGCAAGGAAGCAGCATGAATAAACATTTATACCGTGTTATTTTTAACAGAGTGTGTGGCCGCTTTGTGGTGGTCGGTGAATTAGCCCACGTCCGGCGTGGACAGTCGGATGGTGCGCGAGGAGAATCAGCGGCGACTAACTTGTGGTCACGTTTAAATCCATTATCCTTATTCACGCACCTAGCCTTAGGTGCCACGGTGTTATTGTCCAGTACATTGCAGGCAGATATTGTCGCTAATAGTGCAGCGCCACTAAACCAGCAACCGACGATAAGCACCACGGCAAACGGCATTACACAAATTAATATTCAAACGCCGAGTGCGACAGGCTTATCACACAATCGCTATAGCCGTTTTGATGTTGATCCTTCTGGCGCTATTTTAAATAACGCGCGTGTTTTAACCCAAACTCAACTCGGTGGCTTTGTGTTGGGTAATCCTAATTTGGCAACGGGAACTGCCAGTGTGATTTTGAATGAAGTCAACGCCAGTGCCCCCAGTCAATTAAGAGGTTTTCTTGAGGTTGCCGGTGATCGCGCTCAGGTGATTGTTGCCAACCCCGCAGGTATTACCTGTGATGGTTGCGGTTTTATTAATACTGATCGCGCAACGCTAACAACAGGGGCGCCGATCATCAATAATGGCAATCTCGAAGCGTACGTGGTGCGGCGCGGCATCGTCAGTATTGAGGGTGATGGTCTTGATGCTAGCCAAACTAATTTTACAGATGTTATTGCGCGTAGTGTACGTATTAATGCTAGCTTGCATGCTGCTGATTTGCGCATTACTACCGGTGCTAACCGTGTTAATGCTGCCAACACGACGGCAGAACGAATTGAAGGTGAGGGTGACGAGCCAACCTTTGCGCTTGATGTCAGTGAATTAGGCGGGATGTATGCAGGAAAGATCCGCTTAGTTGGTACTGAACAGGGTGTAGGGGTTCGTAATGCAGGTACCATTGGTGCTAGTGCGGGTGAATTTATTCTTACAGCGGATGGTCGTTTAATTAACAGTGGTGATATGACTGCCACCACTACAGCGACTATTAACACTAGGGAAGGAATCGATAATAGTGGCACGATTGCAGCCGGTGGCGTGCTCGATATTGACAGTGAGGGTGAACTTGTAAACCAAGGTAATGCCGCATTATTTGGCGAAGATGTGGACATTGATGTTGCCACAGTCAGTAACCGTGAAGAAGGCGGTCGTGCAGCGGTTATTGCAGCGCGTAATAACTTAACGATTGATGCCGATGAAATTGAAAATCGTGATGGAGCGCTGTTATACAGTAGCAATGACACTACTCTTACGGTTGCCACACTGAACAACAACAGCGGTTTGATCGATGCCGATGGCGACATTAACATCACTGCAAATACGATTAACAACACTAATGAAAATTTCCAAACCAGTCTTGTCTTTCAGGGGGCACAAGCCATACAAGAATTTGCCTTAGTAGGTTCCCCTAATCGTTACCGTCCTGATCAAGTCAGTTTGCGCCCTGATAGAAATGATGATGTGAACTTTCTTGTTACCCCAGAAGGTGAAAGTGACGCTTATAATCGTTTTGATTACACGCGTCGGTTAGATGAAACGGAAATTGTAAGTTCCACCCCTGCACAAATTCGCGCAGGTGGCGCGATTAATATTACCGCTGACACGGTGATGAATGACAACAGCCGTGTGATCGCCGGTGGTGTGTTAACCGCTAACATTGATAATTTGATAAATACTGAAACCAGTGGTCGTCGTATTACCCGAGAAAACGGAACCCTGACTACATTTACTCGCCGTAACCGTAAAGGCAGTGATTCAACCCGGGTTCGTGTATCGACTTATGCCCCTGGTGCCAGTGAAGAGGCCTTCAGCCTTAATCAAGCTGCGTTTGCAGGGCAAACCAGCGGAGAAGCTAATCGGGCAGATGTGCCATTAGGTAACAGTGCTTTATTTCGTAATACACCCGATGCAACGGCTAGTTTTTTAATTGAAACCGATCCACGTTTTACTAACCAACGGATGTTCTTGTCATCAGATTTTGTGTTAGATCAGCTTGTGTTTGATCCTGCTATCAGTCAAAAACGTCTTGGCGATGGTTTTTATGAACAACGTTTGGTACAAGAGCAGGTGGCCCAACTAAGAGGTCGGCGTTTCTTGCAAGGCTTTGCCGATGATGAAAGCCAATTTCAATCATTACTCAATGCCGGTATTACGGCAGTTAACGAATTTAGTTTTAGACCAGGTATCGCACTAAGTAGCGAACAAGTTGCGCAACTCACCAGTGACGTGGTGTTATTGATAGAACGCGAGGTGACCTTACCCAATGGCACATTGACCACCGCGCTGGTACCGCAACTTTACTTGCGCCCACAAGACGGCGACTTAAATGGTAACGGCGGTTTATTAGCCGCAGCACAAGTTAATATTACTGCAACGCAAACCATTCAAAACGCGGCTTCTATTATTGCGCAGGAACAAACAACCTTAGCAGCCGAAACAATTTCTTCTCAAGGTGGTGATATACGCGGTGAAAACACAACGCTTACAGCGCAAAATGATATTCAACTACAAGGCGGCAACCTGCAAGGGGATGACAGTCTCAGTCTTAATGCTGGGCGCGATATTGTTGCCAGCTCAAGTGTTTCGACACAAACAGGCACACAAGGCAGCCGGCAAAACATTAATCGACGCACGACCTTATTTGTCACCAATGCACAAAGCGTTTTGCTTGCCAGTGCTGGGCGAGACGTGTCGTTAAACGGAGTGGATATTGTCCAAACCGGTGCAGAGGGTCAAACCCAAATTAACGCAGGGCGTGATATTCAACTAGGCACTGTCACTGAGCGTTTAGAACAAGCCGTGGAACATGATGCTAATAACTTCCGTCGTGAGAAGAGTGAGGTTGAAGTAGGTAGCCGCGTATTGGCTGAGGGCGACATTGCCTTAACTGCTGGTCGTAATATTACCTCGCGTGGTGCCAATCTGCGTAGTGATAATGGCACGCTCACCCTGAATGCAACACAAGATATTGTGTTAGATGTTGCGCGTAATAAAACCGGTTTGGATGAAGGTGTTAAAAATAAAAGCAAGGGCTTTGCATCTAGTACTACCCGCACTCGCCGAGACACGATCGAACAAGACAGCAGTATTGCCAGTGTCTTGAGTGCAGACAGCGTGACCTTACAAGCGCAGAATATTAACGTAACGGGGAGTAGTGTGGTTGCCACACAAGCGCTCACAGTTAACGCACAAGAAAAATTTAATATTAATGCGGCGACTGACACGCGATTAGAGCTTAACTTACGTGAAAAGAAAAAGAGTGGTTTGTTTAGCTCGGGCGGTTTAGGCGTTACCTTGGGTAGTCAGCAACTTAACAAAGACACCAGTACCCAAGTTGCAAGTAGCGCGGGCAGTACGCTGGGTAGCATTGAAGGCAATGTGAATATCAATGTTGGCAGTGATTTTACCCAAACGGGCAGCAGCATTGCCTCCACGCAGGGTGATACGAATATTACTGCACAGAATATCGATATCCTTGCAGCGGAAAATAAACAAACCACCATTAATGAAACTCGTTTTAAACAGTCAGGAATCAGCCTGACTATTACCAATCCTGTTGTCAGCGCAATACAAACTAGCCAGAGCCTGATTGATTCGGCTGGCAAAGTAGAAGACAGTCGCTTGCAAGCATTAGCGGCGGCGACCATTGCATTAAAAGCAAAGAATGCGATTGATGCAGTTAAACAAGGTCAGGCAATTAAAGACGGCAATCTTGCTGACAGTGTGGGCGGTATCAACATCAGCATCAGTATTGGTAGCTCAAAAAGTAAAACAATAACAACGCAAACCGAAATTACGGCGGCGAGCAGCACTGTGATAGCGGGTAATAACCTGTCGTTAACCGCAACAGGTACACCGGTTGAAGTCAATGATGGCGGTGGTGATGAGGGTGAAGGCGATCTGCCATTACCTCTATTTAATAATACCGGCGGCGATATCAACATTGTTGGCAGTGAATTGAGTGCGGGTAATAACGCTAAGATTGTTGCTAATAATGCGTTGAACATTAACGCACAACAAAACACAGCGACTCTTGAACGTGATTCTAAATCCAGTAGCGCCAGCGTTGGCATTGGTTTTAGCTTAGGTAGCCAAGGTGCGGGTTTTAATGTTTCTGCTAGTGCCTCTCGCAGTGAAGGTAGCGCCGAAGGTGATGACATCACTTTCACTCAAAGCCGTGTTAATGCCGACAATATCACCACGCTGGAATCTGGCGAAGACATCACCCTAAAAGGCGGTGTTGTTACAGGGAAGCAAATCATCGCCAAGGTGGGTGGTGACTTAAATATTGAAAGCGTGCAAGACACCAGTATATTTAAGTCAAAAGAAAAGAGCAGTGGTTTTTCAGTCAGTATTCCTATCACGGGTACGGGTGGCTTCTCGGCTGGAGTTAACGGTGGTAAAAGCAATATCGATAGCGAGTTTGTCAGTGTCACCGAGCAAAGTGGTTTAAAAGCAGGTGATGAAGGGTTTGATGTTACAGTGCAAGGTAACACTGATCTAAAAGGTGCGGTGATAGCGAGTAATCAAACTGCAATCCAAAATAATAAAAACCAACTCACCACCGGCACACTCACTACCTCAAGTCTTGAAAATAAAGCTGAGTTTGAGGCTGATGCCATTAGTCTTGATGCCAATATCGCCATCAAGGGCAGTGATAAAAACACAGGCAAACCGCAACCGCTCAGCGGCGGCGGTGTGGGCCAAGACAGCGGTAAGGCCAATAGCACGACCTTATCGGGTATTAGTGGAGCTAACATCACCATTACCGATGAAGACGCCCAACAAGCCTTAACAGGTGAAAGTGCTGAACAAGTGATTGCGAGTCTTAACACTGATGTGGATAGTGATACAGATACCAGCAATGCCCTTGACCGTATTTTTGATGAATCAACGGTACAAAATAATATTGATGCACAGACTGAAGTAATTCAGGCTTTTTCAAGGGTTGCGCCTAAGGCGGTGGCGGATTACACCGCAGGTATTGCACGACAACTTAATATTGAAGCGTTAGCGCTCGAAAAAATCGATCCAGAACGTGCGGCTGAACTAAAAGCCGAAGCGGCGAAGTACGATGAAGGCGGTGAATATCGCATTGCCTTGCAAGTGGTGGTGGGTGGTTTAAGCGGCGGCATTGATGGTGCAATTGGGGCTGGTGTAGCGGCGAGTAGTACAACAATACTAGATGACATTCAAAAACAAGTCCGTGACACCTTAAAAGAGGCTGGCGCAGGCAATGAACTAGCGAAGGGATTATCGCAAGGGTTTGCGCAAGTCGTTGCTTTGGGTGTAGGTAGCGCAGTAGGAGGAACACCAGGAGCGACAAGTGCTTTAGCGGTGGATACCAATAACCGACAATTACACCTTTCTGAAACTAAAGCGTTGAATAAGTTACAACAAAGCAAAACCAAGGAAGAACAGGAACGATTATCAGATGCGGCATGTGCCTTGGCACAATGTGCCCGCGGCGTGCCAATTACTGATAAGTCGTTTAATGAGCTGCTGGCTAAACAACAACGAGGCGAAGGTTATCAAGCGGAACAGGCAGAGTTATTAGCAACGGGGCTGTTTACGACAGACAGAGTCGATACATTTAATGACTTTTTACTACGTAATGACGTGGTATTTGTAAAAGGAGAAGGTGTATTTAGAGCAGCTGGTGGTGTAGGGGGCGTAGTTGGTGGAGCAGGCATTGCATTAGGTGGAGCTGCCGGTTGTGGCCCTTCCTTTGGAATAAGTTGTGCGGCTATTCCAGGTGGAATAGCGATTGCTGGACTTAGCGCAACGGAAATAGAAACAGGCCTGACACTTGTGTTGTCAGATTTCAAGTCTAACATTGGACAAAACGTGTTGGATTCATTTAATGTTGAAACGCACCCTGGAGATAGAAACCGTACTGGTGAATTAGGATTGAGTGGGGGAATTATTCTTCTGGAAACCCTTGCTGCGAAGATTGGGATTACGCAGGCTAAGAAATTTTATGATAAGAAGTTTGGGAAGGGCGGTGTAGCAACTGATTTAACTTCTCTAGCAAGTTTGGAAGCTAATAAATTAATTGTCAATAGACCTAGTGAATTGAGAAATCTTGTTGCTTTATCAAGAGTTAGTGTTGGTGGTTCAGATGTTGGGCGTTCTTTTACGAATTTCTCTGGGAGTATTCGTAGCTTTCCTGGAATACAAAACAATAAAAATGGAACCTTTACTATCGTTGATAGAGGCGCATTCATAGATCAAGTAGATACTTTATTTAAGAACGACGGTAATCCGCTTAATCCTGTAATGAAAGAACGCATTTTAAACTTTATAGGCAATGATAATGCGCGAGTATTTCCTACAAAAGGCAGGGGTATACCTGGTCTTCATGCAGAAGTGCAAGCGGTTAACGCAGCATTAAATAAAGTTCCAGCTGGGGGATCTCAAATAAACATTAGTGTTTCTACAATTGATTTGCTGCCAGGAAGCAACCAAGGTTTACCATTTCCAGCGTGTAATAATTGCGGTGGAATCCTTAGCGGGTTCGATATTTTGACAGGGGTTAAACAGTGACTTTACGAGTAGATTCAGCAAAAATCTTAGTCCAGAATAATAAATATTATCTAAATGGTGAATTATTTTCTGGAATTGCTATTAAATTATCGGGCTGTGTTGTAAGAGAAAAAATGAGAATAGATGCCGGTGTCCATCTAGGATCTTATACAGATGATCTAATAAAAATAAATCAAGAGCAGTTGATGGTGGATTTTTCTTGTTTAAAAGAGGAGGAACATGGTCCAGATGTTCCTTACAACTATCAAGGTAGTCGATTTAGTGGGGTAGCATTTGAGTTTATAGATGCTATATGTGTTGGTGAGTATGCCTATGAAGATGGATGGAAAACAGACAGTGTTAGTTTCAGAAGATCGGGAGATTTAGCAGGCTTTGATTTGATGGAAAATGACTTTTCACAAAGGGCAATATTTTTTGAGTGTGGTAATCTTGAGAGCATATATTTATTCAAGAAGGAATTGTTTCACGCAACATTCGCTTTTGATGACGCAAATAATATAACAGTTATCAATATCGAAGGAGCCTATTTTGATAACATCAAAAATTACAGCAATAGTATCAAGTGTTCTATACCAGAGTCTAAAAATTTCACTGAACTAAAGGGGGCTGATTGTGTAAAGATATCAGGCTCAGGAATCGATGATGAATTATTTACATCCTTGTGCCAGACTGGATTAAATAATACATCAGAATTATGGTTTTGGCGCACGAAGATGACATTAAATAGCATTAGCATGTTGATCAATCTTGATAAATTAAAAGAACTCAATGTCGAGTCGGATGTATTGACCGTAGATGACCTGAAGAAGTTTAAGTCTCAGCGTCCAGATTGCTATGTTGAGTTTAACCGAGAAGAAGTGACTGTTTAGCTTTTAATATTTTACGAACAACTTGATCAGCTTTCCGCGTAGTCTCGGGTAAACGATATTTTGGAGACAACCTTAACACCCATTTGCAAGCTGTTTCTAACAAAATACGATGGCCTATTGAAATATAAATCGGGTTTATTCTATCTTGAGTGCGTAAAACATTGCCGATTATTTCATTGTTATGAACTATAGGAGAAACAGAACCTCGTGTTTTATCAGGTTCATCATGCTTGCCAAGCAAGAGAGTTTTACCGCAGCCTATAGTTGGTATGTCAAATATCACCCCTAAATGACTGGCTAGGCCGAATCGTCTTGGATGTGCGATCCCCTGACCATCACATACAATTAAGTCAGGGGTGTTTTTTAATTTTGCAAAAGCTTTGATGAGAGATGGAAGTTCACGAAAAGAGAAAAGTCCCGGTATGTATGGGAATTGTGCTTTATCTTCGGCAATGACAGTCTCTATTACCTCTAAAGTGTTTACATCAAGAATAACAACAGCAGCAATAAGTTCATCATTTTTTTTTGCGTAAGCAACGTCAGCACCAGCAATGTACCGGATCTCGTTAAGCTTATCTTCTTTTATCACTTGTGTGGCGAGTTTTTTCTGTAGATGTATTGCTTCATCTTCAGATAAGGCCCATGGGTGCGTAATAATCGGTTGCATGAATTATTTTTAGCACATAACGCTTAATGTTGCGAATGGTGGTTAAATTGAGAATAGAAAGAATAGGTACAAGAGACCAATTGTTTCTAATATAGATCATTGAATTTATCATGGCGATTTCACAAGGAGGTGAGTCATGCCACGTAAGCCACGATTTCAATTAGTGGGTGTTCCTCAACACGTCAAAGAATAGGTATTGGTAAAAGGTGCCGGAGGGATTAAATAACAATCATCCCCCCACGAAAAGGTGACGGAGGGATTAAAAATTGAACAATTTTTATTACTTCGTATAATCTATTTATCAAATTAATTAGCAAAGGAATTGCTATGCCAAGAAGAGCAAGTAAGAATAGGTACCAGAGACCTAAGAATAGGTACCAGAGACCAATTATTTCTAATATAGATCATTGAATTTATCTTGGCGATTTCACAAGGAGGTGAGTCATGCCACGTAAGCCACGATTTCAATTAGTGGGTGTTCCTCAACACGTTATTCAGCGTGGTAATAATCGCGAGCCCTGTTTTTATACTGAAGAAGATTATCGACGTTATCTTGATGATTGTCAGGATGCAGCTGAACGTCATCAGTGTTGTATCCATGCGTATGTCTTGATGACGAATCATGTTCACATGTTGATTACGCCAATGGTCGAACATGGTATATCAGGTATGATGCAAGTGCTCGGGAGACGGTACGTTTATTATATGAACAAAACATATCAACGAACGGGCACTTTGTGGGAAGGGCGTTACAAATCTAGTTTAGTCGATAGTGATCAATATCTATTAACGTGCATGCGTTATATTGAATTGAATCCAGTGCGTGCAGGGATGGTAGAGCACTCTGGCGATTATAAATGGTCAAGTTATCAATCTAATGCGCAAGGTAGGCGAGATAAATTAATTCAACCTCATTTGTTATATGATGCTTTAGGGAATACACCGGCAGTGCGGCAAGATGCTTATCGTGAGTTGTTTCGTAATCATGTCGATGACGAGCTATTGCATGACATTCGGTCTGCACTGAATCATGAATTGGTGTTGGGGAGTTCATATTTTAAAGATAAGATTGAGGCATTAATTCATCGTCCGGTACGACAAAGAAAAGTAGGACGACCGAAGGTTGAGTAGGGTGACAGGCTATATTAGAAACAATTGGTCTCTGGTACCTATTGTTCGGTGGCATTAAGTAGAGACGGTGACGACAATAGCATCACCCAATCAGGCATTAGTCAGGCAACCGTTACTATCACTGATGATGAGGGGCAGCAAGCCTTAACGGGTCAGGATGCAGTCACTACAGTTGCAAGTATCAACCGTGAGGTAAACAGTGAACAAGTTACCTCAAATTCATTGGCCCCGATTTTTGATGAACGTGAAATTGAAAGCGGTTTTGAAATTACCCGCGCCTTCACGCAAGAAGTTGGAACCTTCTTAAGTAACCGTGCCCGTGAATCGGCACAGGCGCAAGAGGCGCTTGAGATTGAGCAGGCTAAACCAGAAAATGAACAGGACTTGCAGCGCATAGCACAACTGATGCAAACCGTGGTGGATAATTCAACATTTGAAGCCGGTGGTACGGGTCGGCGCATTATCACTGCCGTTACAGCGGCAGTAAGTGGCAATGTCAGCGGAGCTGATATTTTGCAAGGTGCAGCAGTTAACTTCTTGCAAAGTTTAGCAGTGACTGAAGTGAAGAAAATAGCGGATGAACTAGATTCAGACACCGCACGGGCAGTACTGCAAGCGATTGTCGGTTGTGCAGGGGCAAGTGCACAAGGACAAAGCTGTAGCGCAGGAGCGACGGGTGCAGCCTCAGCGGTGGTGTTGAACAAACTGATTGACAATATTTCAGGTGTTGATGGTTCAGAATTATCACAGGAAGAGAAAGAGCAACGTTTAAATATTGTTAATGGGATTATTGCAGGCATTGCAGTTGGAGCAGATTTAGAGGTTTCAACAGCGCTTACAACAGCAAAGATTACGGCTGAGAATAATGATCTTAATTTTATACCGAAAAATGAAGTTAAAGATAGTGACTTAGGAAATACAGTACTTACTGAACTTGCAAATAAAGAATTAGCGAAGCGTAACGGTGAAAATAGTCAGGAACTAGTCTCTAGTATAGCAAAAGACACAAATAGACCTATCGAAGATCGTATTGAGGAAATAAATAGTATTATTAATCAAAATGAAACTTTGCAACAACTTGATTTTGATGTGTCCATTAATAATAAAGGCGAAATTGTATTTGTAAGTACGTTAAATAACTTTTTTGAAGATGGTGTAATTGATGCTAATTTTCAGCGTGAAGAATTTAAAGCTAGCATTGATTCTTTAGAAGAAGGTCAAGTTAAAACAACATTAAGAGTCTTCTTTGCATTTTTTGATGATACAGCAGAAGGAACTCAACAGTTAAGTAGTGCTCTTCGCAAGAATCCAGGGTTACTTATTGATATTGCCGAACAAGTTGCAGATATTGTGGATGATGCTGTTACTACAACAAGCCCTCTCATTCAAATTCTAAAAGGAGATGAAGAAAGTAAAGCGGCAGAATTACGGACGCTAAAACGAATAGAAGACTCAGCTGATAGCTTTGTTAAAAGTTTTAAAGAATTTGAGCAGGCTGCTGCTGATGGTGATATAGATAAAGCTTCGCGGTCAATAAATCCTGTTCCGCTTTTAGTTGGTTTTTTAAAGTTGGGTAAATTAGTGCCAGATAACCCGAACCTTGGGAAGTTTGATGTAGTAGGTGATACTTCTGGGTTTAATGCTTTGGGAGTTGTTGTGGATCCAAAGAACTCGCAACAGGGGAGATTATTGATTCAGCAATTTAGACAAGAAGGATCATCTATTAAGGTTGCAGAGCTGCGAGCAAGATCTGCATTACAAACAGGAGAGACTTTACCTGTTGTAAGTGTCGCTAAGCCGGGTGAAAAATTCTTTAAGCTTGTACCAGAATCTTCAACAAGAGGGCCTAGTAATGTTACAGAATTTTTTATAGATCAAAAACAACTTGATGATCTTCTTAGTGGCAAGCCTATTAATATTGGTTCAGAGTTTGGTTTACCTAATAAAACATCAGCTAACTCATTTAAAGTATTTGAAGTTACCGTGAAAGATAATCAGGCTCCGTTAGTTTTTAGAAGTAAAATTGCGCCTGTAATTGATGATGGTATAGTTAAGGAAGGAGGGAAAGTCCAAGCCTTACTACCCAAAAGATCTGCGTTTACTGAGCCTAAACAGGTTGATATCAATGGTGAACCTCTAATTATTAGATCAAAGTTAGGTGCAGTGAACGATGCCGTTCAGGCCGCTCCAGACAGGACTATTTTAAAATCTACTGCGGCTAATAATGTAGGTCAATTTGAGAAGTTAAAGACTGATCTGGCACGTCAAGAATTACTAGGTGCCATACCAACAGGTAGTGCATTAAAAGGAAGTGGGCCATTTTCTCCTAGAACCTTTAATAGTAATATTGATATCACACATTCCTCTCCAACATTTGCCAGAGATTTAGTAAATGAAGGCCGACATTTTACAATCAAAGGTAATGATGGTGTGGAAAGGAATTTGACACAAGTACTAGGTGAAGTTAATGGTGTAAAAGGGGTTTTTGAATTCATCGTAGATCCTAATCCTGCCAAGGGTCTTACGCACCAGCGCTTTATTGAGGGTGGTGTAATTACTGGTAGTCCGAATCAAGTTGTAAAGTAGAAAAGTATGAAAAGAAATATTTCAATTAATTTTATTCTGGACAAACAAAAACCAACTTGGTCTCAAGTATCACTTGGGTTAGATGAAGGTTGGCTTAAACACAGTGATGTTATTTATTTTGCTGAGAGGCTTGTCAGCGAAGGGGACGTTAGGGAAGAAACTTTAGAAATCGCTTCTACGACCGACGTTAACAGTAGTCTGGCAAAGGAGATAACTTCATTAGTCCAACAAGAATCTGAGGAAGAGCAGATGGTAAGGCTTTATTGGTTACGTATAATTCTTGCGTGGGTTTATGAGAATCGTTTGGAATTTGAAGACCCACTTAGCATTGTAGAAGGGGTGTATGCTGATTTCGGGTATCCTGAGGAGATAAGAAATATCATTAGATATAATGAACCGACTGATGGATATAGGCCACAAGACCACGGTCAGCAAGAAAATGACATGCGCTTGGTAGAATTATGGAAAAGGTATTTAGAATCTGTGTTTTCTAATACTTAAAAGCAGTTCCAGATAACATGTTAACTTCACCTAAAGCAGATGGCATAGATATAATTATAAACAGTACAATAACGAATAATTCATTTCTTCTGATAAAATTTCCGGCTACCAACCCCTAAGTAGGTTGGCTTTGATGGTGCGCAATAATTAGGTAAATTTATGATATCAAAAAATATAAAATTCAACAAAAATGCTCTGATTAAAACTGCCTCTGAATTAGATGAACTATTTTTAAAGTATTCAAAGGTAAATGATGACGTCAGCTCTGCATATAAAAGGTGTAATGCCCTCATTGCCAAGGCTAAGTTGGGTGGCATTGTTGAGGCAACAAATGTAAAGCTTGATTCTGCATATTTTTCATCTGAGTTTGATTTAATAAATTTTGAAGACTTGTATGAAAAAGCGGCAGAGTTTGATATGTATCTTGAGGGGTGGGGTTCTGAAGAAGAATATAATGCTTATATGGAAGAATTATTAGATAGATAAAAATAAAAGGGGTCAGAATACAGATTCCTGTTCTTAAATATTTTACTAAAGATTAATAAAGGACTTTGCATGAAAATAAGGACCGTTTTTCTCATTTTATCGTCATTAATATTAACGGGTTGCTTAACGAATAACATTAAAAGAAGTAACGCCATTACAACATAAAAGGTGTCGGAGAGATTAAAAATTGAACAATCTCTATTAAGTAGGTACTAAGCATAGGTACCAGAGACCAATTGTTTCTAATATAGATCATTTAATTTATCTTGGCGATTTCACAAGGAGGTGAGTCATGCCACGTAAGCCACGATTTCCATTAGTGGGTGTTCCTCAACACGTCAAAGAATAGGTATTGGTAAAAGGTGCCGGAGGGATTAAATAACAATCATCCCCCGACACCTTTTTCGCTTTTTCCGTATTTAGAAACGATAGCCAATGCTTACACTAAATTCTGATACATCAAGCTCACCGGTAGATAAGTTGACGCGTTCGCGATCGTAATCAATTTCTTGATATTCCAGTCTTGCTTCGATGTTGCGTGAATAAGCGTAAGCGACACCAATGCCATAGCCAATACCATTCACGCTTGTTGTTCCGTTGCCGGCTAAACTGTCACGATAATTTGCATCGCCATCATGATAGGCTAGTTTTGCAAAACCGAGCCATTTGTCAGTGAATTTATAACCGGGTTCAATATATACAGACCAATGATCTTCTAATTCAACGTCAATGGTTTCGGTGCTCCCACCATCTAAATAACTTTCAGTATCAAAGTCTGTGTCGGTTAAAGAATATGTGGCACCAAGATTAACTACCCAGTTCCCAGATAAGGCAAAACCATAGCTAGCGTATAATTCAGTATCTACATCATTATTAGAGCTTGATATACCGTCTAGGAAGCCACCATAGTCGACATCATTGTCAACGGCGCTAACTTTTACACCGATAGAAGGTCCCGTAAAATTTGTTTCAGCTGCGTATGACGTGTTTATTAATAAAACACCAAAAATAATTCCAAATAATTTTGTGATTTTTTTATTCACGCATAAATTCCTTTTTATATTGATTTTAATGATTCCCTTATATGCGACCACATCTGTTGCTGTTAGTTCAGCCAATATAAAGATAAATGGGGTCAGAATACAGTTTTTAAGAAAAGGTGACGGAGGGATTAAAAATGGAACAATCTCTATTACTTCGGAAGAATTGGGGTCAGTACACACAGAATAGATACCTATTATTCGTTGCCAGCCATTAGGGGATGATCGATTTGAACAACAAATTGAGAATAAATATGGATTGAAAACAGGCTATATGTCACGTGGGCGTCCTAAAAAAGGCAAGGATGAATTGGTTGGTTTTTAATCCCTCCGTCACCTTTATCGCGTCACCTTTATACGAAGCGGCGGGTACGTCTGCTATGAGTCGGGTTCTACTTCAAACGATTCGGTGTGATAACGCTGAACCTTTATGTTGTCCGACCAGTAGTCACTGGGCAGACCGGCCTTGTTTTTCAGATGAAACAGGAATTGTTCCGGCTCTGGTAGAGACTGCCATACGGTTGGTAAAAAGGTGCCGCGATGCATACCTTCACTGAGTATTAGTCCATCCTTGCCTGGTTGTAGTTGAGCAAGCAGGTCTTGTTCAGAACTAAATTGAATAGGCTTGGGAGGGGTAAGTATTTCAATATGGATATGCAGTTGCTCAAATTCGTTTGCCTGTAGCGGAGGGAAGCGTGGATCGCGAAAAGCAGCGTTAAAGGCATTATTGCTTATAGCATTAACCAGAGCCTGATTCGCTTCGAGGTTACCGATACATCCTTGAAGTTGCCCTTGTTTGTGCAGAGTGACAAAACTGGCGCGGTGTTGTTGTAAGTCGGCAGAATAGTTTTGTATGTTTACGGTTAGAGGTTGACCGTTTGCCAGTCCATACTGAATTGATTCCCGAGCGAGACTGAGAAGGGTTTGTCGGTCTTTGTTGGAAAGCATAGTTAACGGCTTACACTCCATGCGCCATAACCGACGACTTGATTACGGTCACCGGCCGTGTCGCCGGAGTTGCGTAGATCAAGTGTTTGTACCTTTAGACCGCGTTGTTGTGCAACGGAGAGCAAGCCCCTAACCGAGTGACGACCACAGGCATCATCAACACCGATACCAGCAGGGTTGAGAGATTCAATTGCTGAGCAGGTGTGTTGGTCCATTTTCTGAGCCGATTGGTAATCGTGGTAATGACTCAGGTCAGAACTAATGATGATCAGGGTAGCATCGTCTTGCCAGGCCATGTCGATGACTTCAGCTACCTCATCAGTTGTTGCATCGCCAACCACGATGGGCACCAATTCAAATTCATCGAGGACTTCCTGCAAAAAGGGTAATTGAACCTCGAGGCTGTGTTCCTGTACATGTGCGGCATCAAAAACCTGTACTTGGGGTAGCTGGTTTAGTCGTTCCGAAGTAGCAGTATCAAGTTTGATATCCCCCAAAGGTGTCGCAAAGAACGAGGCGCTGGACGTCGCGAGACCATGGAAAGCCACACGGTGTGATGGACCCAATAAGATTACGCGCCGAACTTTATTATGCAGTGGGCGTAGATTGATATAGGCGCTGGCTGCAATTGGGCCGGAATAGATATAACCGGCATGGGGAACGATAAGCGCTAAAGGTAGCTCTTCAGATGCTGTGGTTGTAGCTAAAAAATGATTGATTTGCTCATGCAGTTCATCTGGGTTAGCAGGGTAAAATAATCCTGCAACGGCTGCTGGCCGGATTGTTTGCAAGTTTTTCATCATCGCATTGAACCCTCCCATTGCGGTAATGTCATCTAGGCTTGTGTTACAAGAGGGACTTGAATATGCCCCTCAGAATGCCTATCTGTACAGTATGGCACATGAGAATAATGCGACAACCGTTGATACGAAATATTGGCACCTGCTAGATGATGGGCGGGTGCAGTGTGATCTATGCCCGCGTTTTTGCAAATTACATGAAGGACAGAGCGGCTTGTGTTTCGTGCGAGCCAATCAAGATAACCGTATTGTGATGACCAGTTATGGGCTCTCAAGTGGCTATTGTATTGACCCGATTGAAAAGAAACCGTTGAATCATTTCTTACCGGGGACCCCTGTGTTGTCGTTTGGTACGGCGGGTTGCAATCTGGCTTGTAAATTTTGTCAGAACTGGGACATTAGTAAATCGCGTGAAATTCATACATTAGCCGATTCTGCATCACCAGAGTTGATCGCTCGAGCAGCACAAGAGTTGGGTTGTCGTAGTGTTGCCTATACCTATAATGACCCGGTCATTTTTCATGAATATGCAATCGACGTGGCGAAGGCTTGCCATGAGGTGGGCGTAAAATCAGTTGCAGTGAGTGCGGGTTATGTCTGCCCGGAACCGCGGGCTGAATTTTATCAGTATATGGATGCAGTAAACATTGATTTAAAATCTTTTGATGAAGAGTTTTATTATAAGTTGACAGGTGCCCATTTGCAGCCAGTACTGGAAACATTGCAATATTTACAGCATGAAACCGATGTTTGGTTGGAAACGACGACGTTGTTGATTCCAGGTAAAAATGATAGCGATAAAGAACTCGAAGAAATGACACAGTGGGTAGTAGAAAATCTTGGGCCCGATATGCCAATGCATTTTTCTGCCTTTCATCCAGATTATAAAATGAAAGATATCCTGCCGACACCAAAAGAAACGTTGAGCAAAGCTCGCGAGATAGCCATAAATAACGGTGTGCGATATGCCTATACAGGTAATGTCCATAATAAGGCGGGGGATAGCACCTATTGCCACCATTGCGGTACAACGCTGATTGGCCGTGACTGGTATCAACTCAGCGAGTGGAACCTTGATGCACAAGGACATTGCAAGCGTTGTGGCACCGCTTGTGTGGGGATATTTGAGCAAGAACCGGGTCAATGGGGATCACGTCGGCAACCAGTTCATCTGGCAGATTTTATTATTTGATGATTAATAAATAGGGTTATTAGGCTTTCGTGCTTGACTTGTTGGCTGCTGCGCTTAGACTGCCCTGCAATATTTTAGTCTGCCTGAGATAGTTAGGCGATAGGAGTTTGATATGAGTGGTGGTTGTTCATCGAATGACGTAGAACCGTTTGCCTTGATGGTGAAAGGGGACAGCATGTCGCCTGAATTTGTTGATGGCACGATTATTATTGTTGACCAGTCAGCACCCTGTGGTTCCGGTGCTTATGCCGTGATCGATTACCAAGGTGAAACCACGTTTCGTCAGTATATCGAGCGTGATGGTAAAAAATTCCTGCATGCCTTAGATGGTAGTGAAGCAGATATTGAGTTGCTTGAAAAGTACACCGTACGCGGTGTGGTGATCCAACAAAAACACAAGCGTAAGGTAAAACACTACGAGTGGTCGCCGGTCAGTAAGGCAAATTAATGTCTAATAATACCGACCCCATTGATGAGTTACACACCATAGTCGACTTTATTCGCTGGGGTGCAAGTCGTTTTGTTGAGGCTGAATTGTATTATGGGCATGGCACGAATAATGCGATTGATGATGCAATGGCTCTAGTACTGCACTCACTGCATTTACCGTTTGGCATGTCGAGTGAGCTCTTTTCTTCGCGACTCACGCGAACAGAGAAACAAGCTATATTAGAATTATTTGAACAACGTATTAGCAAGCGTATTCCTGTGCCATACCTTACCCATGAGGCGTGGTTTGCGGGCTTAGCTTTTTATGTTGATGAGCGTGTGTTAGTTCCTCGTTCTCCGATAGCTGAGCTGATTGAGCAAGGATTTTCGCCATGGGTTGATGCAGACAATGTTGAGCATGTGCTTGATCTCTGCACTGGCAGTGGCTGTATTGCGATTGCTTGTGCACTGGCACTGCCTTATGCACAAGTTGATGCATCGGACATATCAATGGAAGCACTTGCTGTTGCTGATATTAATATTCAACGGCATCATCTTGATGGTCGAGTACAAGCACATCAAGCGAACTTATTTGATGGACTGCCTGCTCAGCGCTACGATCTTATTGTTAGCAATCCGCCGTATGTTGATGCTGAAGATATGGCAAGTCTGCCTGATGAGTTTCATCATGAACCCGAACTAGGCTTAGCCTCAGGTGACGATGGACTTGATGCCTGCGTACAGATTCTTACAGAAGCCAGTAATTGGTTGACAGATGATGGTGTGCTGATTGTTGAAGTGGGTAACAGTGCCCATGCCTTGGCAATACGTTTCCCCAGCGTGCCTTTTTTGTGGTTGGAGTTTGAGCGGGGCGGTGATGGTGTGTTCCTATTAACTGCTGCTCAGCTAAATGAATTTAAAAAAGATTTTACTGCATAAACTTTGCTTTAAGGTTCACCTTTAAATATAAAAGGACTGATTTTCTTTACCAATCAAATCTTTATATCAAGCTTTCGATATCAACAACGAAGATTGATCTGGATCATTTCGACTCGACTGTAATATAGGCATAATTTGGAGCATTCTTTAAATATGGAAAGATTGCACCATGGAGCAACAGCTTGTTTTTAATAGCGAACTGCTAAAAAAATATGATGTGAGCGGGCCACGCTACACCTCGTACCCTACAGCACCTCAATTTAGCGAGGATTTTAACGAGCAAGCCTATTGTAATAGCATTGTTGAAAGTAACGGTGACTTTTTAGCGAGACCGCTTTCTATTTACATTCACATCCCTTTTTGCAATACCGTTTGTTATTACTGTGGTTGCAATAAGGTCGTAACGAAAGATCGTAGCAAAGCAGATGATTATCTTCGCCATTTGCATTCAGAAATTTCGATGCAGGCAGAAATGTTTGATGGTGATAGAACCGTAAAGCAGATTCATCTTGGTGGTGGTACACCGACGTTTATTAATGATACACAGTTAATCGAGTTAATGAGTCAATTGCATAAGCATTTCCCCATTGCACCTGATCATGTAGGTGAATATTCAATTGAGATCGATCCACGAGAAGCAAATTCAGCAACAATAAAAAATTTACGTAGTATTGGTTTTAACAGACTTAGTCTTGGTGTTCAGGATTTAGATAAAGCCGTTCAATTAGCAGTGAATCGAGTACAATCGGAAAATGAAACCTTTGAAATTATTGATGCTGCACGTGACAATGATTTCCGCTCAATTAGTCTTGACCTCATGTATGGTTTGCCAAACCAAAGCCTTGACAGTTTTAGACGAACATTGGAAAAAATAATAAAGGCCAAACCTGATCGAATATCACTATTCAATTACGCACACATGCCGAAGCTGTTCAAGCCACAACGCCGTATTAATGAAGCGGAATTACCTAGCCCACAGATCAAGATGGCCATTCTAAAACAAAGCATTCAACAACTTGAAGAGGCAGGCTATGTTTATATCGGTATGGATCATTTTGCTCGCCCAGATGATGAATTAGCGATTGCGCAAAGTGAAGGGAAATTGCAACGCAATTTTCAAGGTTACTCGACACACGGCGATTGTGATCTCTTGGCGATGGGCAGCACAGCAATCGGTAAAACACGCAGTAGCTTCAGCCAAAATCACCGCAACCTAGATGATTATTACGCAGCAATTGATGCAGGTAACCTGCCGATTTTTCGTGGTATGTTGTTAAGCAAGGATGATCAAGTTCGTGCGTTAGTTATTCAAGAACTTATTTGTCATTTCCGGCTGGACTTCAACGCCATTGCGAAACGCTTTGATATTAATTTTAGGAAGTATTTTGCAGCTGAATTGGTGAATTTATTGCCAATGGAGCAGGATGGTTTGTTGCGTGTTGAGCGAGGCTATATTCAAGTTCTACCCGTTGGCCGATTATTAATACGCAATATTTGCATGATGTTTGACGCTTATTTACAAAAAAATCAGCAACAATACTCAAAAGTTATCTAATCTGAACTGACGCGGTGGCAAGAAACGGCTACAATGCTGGCCATGTCAGGAAATTCTATTGGAAAATTATTCACCGTAACGGGTTTTGGCGAGAGTCATGGCCCAGCTATTGGTGCTATTGTTGATGGTTGCCCACCGGGTATGGAACTGAGTGAAGCGGATTTACAGGGTGATTTAGACCTGCGTAAACCGGGTACGTCACGCCATACTACGCAGCGTCGTGAATCTGATGAGGTGAAGATCTTATCGGGTGTCTTTGAAGGTAAGACCACAGGTACGCCAATCGCACTACAAATTCAGAACACCGATCAGCGCTCGAAAGATTATTCCAAGATCATGGACAGTTTTCGTCCAGGTCATGCCGATTACACCTATCAGCAGAAATACGGTATGCGTGATTACCGTGGTGGTGGACGTTCTTCGGCACGTGAAACCGCAATGCGGGTGGCAGCAGGCGGCATTGCTAAAAAATATTTACGTGAACGTTACGGTATTGAGATTCGTGGTTACTTGTCTCAGCTTGGCCCGATTGTGCCTGAGCAATTTGATTGGGATGAAGTCCACAATAATCCGTTCTTTTGTCCGGATGCAGGCAAGGTTTCTGAACTTGAAGCCTATATGGATGCACTTCGTAAGGAAGGCAATTCCATTGGTGCAAAAGTCAGTGTCATGGCAACGGGTGTTCCACCAGGTTGGGGTGAGCCTATTTTTGATCGTTTGGATGCCGAAATTGCACATTCGTTAATGAGCATTAATGCGGTTAAAGGTGTTGAGATAGGGGCTGGTTTCGACAGCGTCACTCAAAAAGGCACCGAACACCGTGATGAAATTACACCAGAAGGTTTCATTGGCAATAATGCTGGTGGCGTGCTTGGCGGTATTTCTAGTGGTCAAGATATTGTTGCACACATTGCTTTGAAGGCAACATCAAGCCTGCGTTTACCGGGTAAAAGTGTGAATGTAAAAGGTGAAGCTATTGATGTGATTACCGAAGGTCGTCACGATCCTTGTGTCGGTATTCGTGCTACGCCAATTGCAGAAGCCATGTTGGCCATTACCTTGATGGATCATATGCTACGCCATCGTGCACAGAATCAGGATGTTGAATCGCAAACACCTGTTATCCCGTCTGGCAGTTAGTTTTTAACTAACGATCAGCTACCGGAACATGACGAACACCACAGCTACCCCTTACTGGCGCTTGTCAGGTTTTTATTTATTCTATTTTGCCTCTATTGGTGTGCTAGTTCCATATTGGCCACTTTATCTTGAATCACTCAACTTTGGTCCTCGTGAAATCGGTGAGTTAATGGCGGTGGTGATGGCCACCAAGATCATTGCGCCAAATATTTGGGGCTGGATTGCAGATCACACGGGTAAACGCATGATGATTGTGCGTAGTGGTTCTTTATTGGCGTGCATTTTCTTTGCCGGTGTATTTTGGGGTGAGTCTTATTTATGGATTGCTCTCACGATGGCTGCATTTAGTTTTTTTTGGAATGCGACTTTACCGCAATTTGAAGCCACAACATTTAATTACTTACATACCGAAACACAGCGTTATAGTTCGATTAGGCTTTGGGGATCAATTGGTTTTGTTGTTGCCGCAGTATTGCTTGGTTATTTATTAGAGGCTTATCCCGCGAGTATTGTTCCTGTTGCGATGTTCGTTATGTTTGTGTTGATTTGGTTAACAAGCCTAATCGTGCCTGAAAGTTCAGCAGGGCATTTACCTTTAGATGAAAATTCTATTTTAAAAGTAATCAAACGCCCTGAAGTGTTTGCTTTGATTGTTGTTGTTTTTTTGATGCAGGCAAGTCATGGACCCTATTACACCTTTTATAGTATTTATCTTGAAGATAACGGCTATTCAAAAACAATAATTGGTGGTCTGTGGGCACTAGGTGTTGTCGCAGAGATCGCTGTATTTATTGTTATGCATCGTCTTATCCCGCAGTTTGGCCTGCGCAATATGCTGTTGTTCAGTTTGTTGGTTGCGAGTCTGCGTTGGCTATTGTTAGGTTCCTATGTTGAATCGTTTGCGATGATTATTCTTATTCAATTAGGCCATGCTGCAACCTTTGGTGTTTTTCATGCTGTTGCGATCCAATATTTTCACAATTATTTTCGTGGTCGTCATCAAGGACGGGGACAGGCGCTATACAGTAGTATGAGTTTTGGTGCAGGTGGTGCATTAGGCGCACTAGTAGCAGGTTACACGTGGTCGCTTGGTGCAATGTTGACCTTTGCAATTGCAGCAGCAATGAGTATGTTGGCGGTGTTGATCACGTTATTGTTTGTTCGTAATCAGCCATCTCAATAAGTAAGTCACACATCGCCTGAGCGGCATTAGATAAAGTGCGTTCAGTATGATGAACAATTCCCAGTTGGCGACTTAACTGAATATTATTTACATTTATTGAGCGTAGCCCTGAATGAATCATGGTCTCTGGTAGCACACTCCAACCTAAGCCGATCTCTACCATCATGCGAATAGTTTCCAAATAGTTTGTTGATAGACGTACCTGCAATTTAATATCGGCAGGCTGTAGCATGTCTTCAATGACTTCACGCGTAAATGTACCACGAGCGGGTAATACCGCAGGATGTGTTGCTAACGACTGTAATTTAATATTTTTTTGGCTTGCCAGAATGTGCTCCTCACTTACAACAATATGTAATGGATCATTCCAAAGTGGAATTAAGGTCAGTGGCTCGGTATTCTCAGGTGGTAGGGTGACAATGCCAAGTTCTAAGTCACCATGTAAAACAGCTTTACAGGCCTGTTCTGAATCCAAGAACTGCATATCGAGTTCAACATCGGGGAACGATTGGTTATAGCCCCGCAAAACAGGAGGAAGTCGGTGTAGACCAATATGATGACTGGTGCCGATGTGTAATTGCCCGGCAACATTTGTTGAGAGATTACTAATTGCCCGCTGACTATCGTGTACTTCGTTAATAATATTTTGCGCCCTAGGTAAGAGGGCTCGCCCCGCCTCGGTGAGCTGGATTTGGCGACCAATACGATCAAACAAACGGTTATTTAACTCAGTCTCAAGCGCGGCAATCCGTTTACTCACCGCGGGTTGGGTCAGATGCAGGGCATCGGCAGCGGCTGAAAAAGAGTTATTTTCAGCAACGCTGACAAAGGCTTGTAAACCAGATATATCCATTGAGTAACTATAGCGTTATAAATAACTATTTGGAATGGAAAATATAATAAATATGAATTTGTTTTATATATTTAGCAGGCGTAGTCTAGCCCACCTAAATGAGGAGAACAGCAATGGCCGGACAAACACTTTATGACAAATTATGGGATAGCCACGTGGTGCGCATCGATGATGACGGCACGGCCTTACTCTATATAGACCGTCATCTTGTCCATGAAGTAACTTCACCGCAGGCATTTGAAGGTCTGCGTGACGCCGGACGTAAACCATGGCGCGTCGATAGCATTGTCGCGACACCTGATCACAATGTGCCGACTACGGATCGCAGCGCCGGTATCACTGATCCGGTTGCGCGCTTACAAGTTGAGACCTTAGATCAGAATTGCGTTGATTTTGGTTTGACTGAATTCGGCATGGACGATATCCGTCAGGGTATCGTGCACGTGATTGGCCCTGAGCAAGGTGCAACCTTACCGGGCATGACTGTGGTGTGTGGTGATTCACATACATCAACTCACGGTGCTTTCGGTGCCTTGGCGTTTGGTATTGGCACCTCTGAAGTTGAACATGTCATCGCGACGCAATGTTTAGTGCAAAAGAAATCCAAGAACATGTTGGTCAGTATTGATGGTGATGTTGCCGAGGGCGTAACCGCAAAAGATATTGTCTTGCGTATTATTGGCGAGATCGGTACGGCCGGCGGAACAGGCTATGCGATAGAGTTTGGTGGCACGGCTATTCAAGCCTTATCGATTGAAGGGCGCATGACGGTTTGTAATATGGCCATTGAAGCAGGTGCGCGAGCAGGTATGGTTGCCGTCGACGATACAACAATTGATTATGTGCGCGGCCGACCTTACGCTCCGACTGAAGAACAATGGGCCGCCGCTGTTGAGCAATGGAATACATTGTACAGTGATGCCGATGCCAAGTTTGATGCAGTGATTAACATTGATGCAGCGAGTATTCGCCCACAGGTAACGTGGGGCACATCACCTGAAATGGTTATTCCGGTTAATGCCGTTATACCTGATCCTGCAGCTGAAAAAGACGCGGTAAAAAGTGAAGGCATGCAACGTGCATTGGATTACATGGGCTTGACTGCAAACACGCCGATAGAAGAAGTCAGTGTCGATAAGGTATTTATTGGTTCATGTACAAATTCACGTATTGAAGACTTACGTGCAGCAGCCGATGTTGCTAAAGGAAATAAAGTAGCTGATAACGTTAAGTTAGCCTTGGTTGTTCCCGGTTCCGGTTTAGTGAAACAGCAGGCTGAAGCAGAAGGGCTTGATAAGATTTTTGTTGAAGCCGGTTTTGAATGGCGTGAACCAGGTTGTTCAATGTGCTTGGCAATGAATGCAGATCGTCTTGAAGACGGCGAACGTTGCGCATCAACCTCAAATCGAAATTTTGAAGGTCGACAAGGTCGTGGTGGCCGCACGCATTTGGTGGGACCAGCAATGGCAGCGGCAGCAGCCGTAGCAGGGCATTTTACTGATGTCACAAGCATGAAGAAGGCAGGATAGAACAATGGATGCATTTACAAAATTAGACGGAATTGTATTGCCATTGGATCGTGCCAATGTGGATACCGATGCAATAATTCCAAAACAGTTTTTAAAATCGATTAAGCGTAGTGGTTTTGGCGTAAACTTATTTGATGATTGGCGCTACCTTGATACGGGTGAACCGGGTATGGATAACAGTACACGCCCGGTGAATGAAGATTTTATTTTAAATAAACCGCGTTACCAAGGTGCACAAGTGTTATTGGCGCGCGAGAATTTTGGTTGTGGTTCGTCACGTGAGCATGCGCCATGGGCATTATTAGATTATGGTTTTCGTGTCGTGATCGCGCCAAGCTATGCGGATATCTTTTTTAATAATTGTTTTAAGAATGGCATCTTGCCGATTGTTCTTGATGAGGCCACTGTTGATGGTTTATTCAAAGAAGTTGAAGCTAGTGAGGGTTATACACTTGCTGTTGATTTAGAATCGCAAATAATCACTACATCCTCAGGTGACGCAATTAAATTTGATGTTGATGCATTCCGTAAGCACTGTTTAATAAATGGTTTGGATGATATTGGCTTGACCTTACAGCATACAGATGACATTAAAGCCTATGAAAAAAGCAGAAAACAACAAGCGCCTTGGTTGTTTCGCTAAGCGGCTAAGTTATAAAGAATAGAACATACAGGATTACTATTATGAAAATTGCAATTTTACCGGGTGACGGCATTGGTATTGAAATTATGGCGGAAGCTGTAAAGGTGATTGAATTCCTTAATGCTGATTTTGGTCTGAATGCCGAAATGGAAAATGGGCTGATCGGTGGCGCGGGTTATGATGCTGATGGACACCCACTGCCAGAATCAACTCTGAAACTGGTTAAAGATGCTGATGCGGTGATGTTGGGTGCAGTCGGTGGCTACAAATGGGAGTCACTCGACATTGCTGTGCGCCCTGAGAAAGGTCTGCTTGGTTTGCGTAGTGAACTCGAGTTGTTTGCGAACTTGCGTCCGGCGATTTTATATCCACAACTTGCTGATGCGTCAACATTGAAACCAGAAGTGGTTTCTGGTTTGGATATTATGATCGTGCGTGAGTTAACGGGCGGCATTTATTTTGGTCAGCCACGTGGTGTGCGTACGCTTGATGACGGTCAGCGTCAAGGTTACAACACATTGGTCTACAGCGAATCAGAAGTTGAGCGTATTGGCCGCAATGCATTTGATATTGCGATGAAACGTGATCGTCGTCTTTGTTCAGTTGATAAAGCAAATGTGCTTGAAGTAACTGAAATGTGGCGTGATGTAATGAACGAAGTATCGAAAGATTACCCTGATGTTGAATTGAGCCACATGTATGTTGATAACGCAGCGATGCAATTAGTACGCGCACCGAAACAGTTTGATGTGATGGTCACAACAAACATGTTTGGCGATATTTTGTCAGACTGTGCCGCGATGTTAACCGGTTCAATCGGTATGTTGCCTTCAGCATCACTGGATTCAAATGGCAAAGGTATGTACGAACCGATTCATGGCTCAGCACCAGATATAGCAGGTGAAAATAAGGCCAATCCACTCGCAACGATTTTGTCTGTTGCCATGATGTTGCGTTATACCTTCGATAATGCTGCGGCGGCACAGCGCATTGAAGATGCGGTGGGTTCGGTACTCGATCAAGGTTTGCGTACAGTTGATATCAGTTCCGATGGTATGACTGAAATTGGTACCATCGAAATGGGTGATGCAGTTGTTGCCGCGATGCGAGCGGTTAAATAATTGCTAATGCGGTTTGGTATTTTTAATAGTTTTTGTTACGGGTAAATATTGCATAGGTTAAAGCCTCATCAGGTAATGATTTTGACGACGTTAAGCTTCAGCGTGGAGGAGAAATTATTACCTGATGAGGCTGACTTAATCTAAAACAACACAGAATAGAGTTAGGAGTTAGAAATGCGTACAGGATTAATTGGTTGGCGAGGTATGGTGGGTTCGGTTCTCATGCAACGTATGCGTGAAGAAAAAGATTTTGATTTGATCGAACCAGTATTTTTCACTACATCGCAAACAGGTCAAGCCGGTCCCGACGTGGGTAAGGATGTTCCGCCACTAAAAGATGCCAAAGATATCGCTGAATTATCAGCAATGGATGTCATCATTTCTTGTCAGGGTGGTGGTTATACCGAAGATGTTTATCCAAAACTTCGCGCATCAGGTTGGAAAGGATACTGGATTGACGCGGCTTCATCGTTACGCATGGAAGATGAAAGTGTCATCGTACTCGACCCTGTCAATATGGATGTGATTAAGGATTCATTAGCAAAAGGTGGCAAGACCTTTGTAGGAGGTAATTGTACCGTGAGTTTGATGCTGATGGCGATTGGTGGTCTGTTTAAACAAAACCTCGTTGAATGGATTAGCCCCATGACTTATCAAGCTGCTTCTGGCGCAGGCGCGCAGAATATGCGTGAGCTGATTAAACAAATGGGCGCGATTCATGATGACGTGAAGCCATTGGTTGATGATCCTGCCTCAGCTATTTTAGATATTGATCGTCAGGTGACGAGCTTTATGCGAAGTGATAGCTACCCGGTAGACCAGTGGGGTGTGCCATTGGCAGGTAGTTTGATCCCTTGGTTGGACTCACAGCTTGAAACAGGTCAAACCCGTGAGGAGTGGAAAGCGCAGGTTGAAACCAACAAAATATTGGGTACATCAGCGAAGCCAACGCCAATTGACGGTATTTGCGTACGCATTGGTGCAATGCGTTGCCACAGTCAGGCCATGACTATTAAATTAAACAAAGATGTACCTCTGGGTGAAATCGACAATATCCTGGCTGAAGCCAATGATTGGGTCAAAGTTGTGCCAAATGATCGAGATATCAGTATGCAAGCTCTGACACCGGCTGCGGTGACTGGTACTTTGAATGTGCCGGTAGGGCGTTTACGTAAATTAACCATGGGAAATGACTACTTATCAGCCTTTACGGTGGGTGATCAGCTGTTATGGGGTGCTGCAGAGCCATTACGGCGTATGTTACGCATATTGCTAGAAGAGAAATAACTTAAAATCTTTTTAAATACAGTGTGTTACTGTTTTCTTGGTAATGTGAATAAGATCGCTGGTGGGGACTTTCCTGTCAGCGATTTTTTATTTTTAACGCGCATTTCACTTTTAATGCGAGATTGAGAAGTCAGTAGCACTTTTTCAACATGAAATTTGTAAAATGCTATCTATAATGTATAGTTACATGAACTATATAAAGGCCATTCTAGTTATTGGTCGATAACCCTGTGATAAGCAGGGAGCAGGCTGGCACTGACAGCGTCTCAGTGAAGCCAATAATTATAATGAATTGAAATGGAGTAGGGACGTTGCGCAAACTCAAAATATTTTTTATTACGTTGGTGTGCCTACTGGCCTCAAACATTGCCTTTACACTGGGTGTAGGTGATATCGAGGTAAAATCTGCACTGAGTGAACCATTAAACGCAGAGATTAAATTATTTTCGGTTAGACCGGGTGAAGGCGATAATATCCGTGTCACGCTTGCGACCTTAAAAGAATTTGATAAAGCAGGGATTGATCGCCCGCTTGGACTTTCTTTCCTTAAATTTAAGGTTGTCGAAAAAGGCGATGGTAACGCTTACATTCATGTTTATTCAGAACGTCCTATTCGTGAACCATTTTTAGATTTCCTTGTTGATATTGATTGGCCAAGTGGTCGACTTTTACGTGAATACACCTTATTACTTGATCCACCGATTTTTGCACAGCGTAAGGCTGCACCCGTTCAAGCCCCTGTTGTTGCAGAACCAACACGCATTGTTCGACAAGCTGAACCAGCTGTAACGGTTATATCAACACCATTGTCAGTACCAACGGCACCTGTGGTTAGCAATAACGAAAACGGTTTGTTCCCACAGATTCAAATTGATGCGGAACCAACGGCATTAGATACAACGCCAAACACGGTTGTTGAAGTATCGGCTTTTTCGGACGACAGTTATAAGGTCAAAAAGAACGATACACTTTGGTCCATTGCACAGAGCGTGAAACCAAATGACAGCATTGGTGTATCACAAATGATGCTTGCTCTGAAAGAAGCAAACCCTAATGCCTTTTCAAATAACAATATTAATGGTTTGAAGTCAGGATTTGTTTTACGTATTCCTGAGCTTGAAGCAATTGATGCAATTGACCGTGGTGATGCAGTTAGAATTGCACAAGAAGAGAATGAGCTTTGGAGTGCAACACAAGATCAACTAAGTAGTTCAGTGACACCAAGTGGTACGTCAACACCGGCAGCGGATACTAAGCAAGTTCCAGTAAGCTCTACTCAAGAAAAGGCTTCAGTGAAGTTAGTTACACCTGATGAAAACGCGAGTGGTGCACAAGGTGGTGGTGAAGATAGTGCTGCGGCTGCAGCGAAACTAGCGCTTATTAATGAGCAACTAGCCTCTAAGAGCAAAGAAAATGGTGAACTACAAGAACGCCTCAAATCATTGGAAGATCAAATTGGCTCGATGGAGCGTCTACTTGAGTTAAAAGAAGATTCATTATCTGAGTTACAAAATAAATTAACGACCGAGAAGCCTAAACCTGTTGAAACGACTCCGGTTGTTGAAGCTACATCTGAACCTGTTGTTGAAAAAACACCAGAGCCAGTGGTTAAACCAATTGTAGAAGATAAAGACAAGATTAATCCTTACGCACTGAATGAAATACCAAAGTCAGTGGTAACACCCAAGCCTGCGCCTAAGCCTACACCTGCACCTGCACCAAAACCAGCAGAATCAAGTTTGTTTGATGATCCGATTATTTTGGCGGCAATTGTTGCTGTGTTACTCGCAATATTTACACTTATTTGGTTAGTGATGAAACGCCGTCGGGAGAATATGCAATTCCCTGAAAGCATTTTATCAAGTAAACCAGCAACTGTTAGTGCAACTCAGTCAAATGACGAAACAGCATTGTTGAGTGACTTTGCACCAAGTGCGATGGATGGTGCGATTGAATCAGATTCTAGTGAAGTAGATCCATCTGCTGAGGCTGATGTTTACATTGCTTATGGCAAGCATCAGCAAGCTGAAGAATTGTTGGCGACATCAATTGAACAAGAGCCTGATCGTCTTGATCTTCGATTGAAATTAATGGAAGTTTATCATGCGACTGGAAATGCTGATGGGTTCCTAGCTCAGGCTAGTCAATTGAATGCATCGATGGACGATCAGAATACCGCATTGTGGGATAAAGCTGTTGTGATGGGACGTGAGCTATGTCCAGGCAATGAACTATTCGGTAGCGATGATGCAACTGCCGGTGAAGATGACTTTGCCGATTTACAAGGCATTGCCGATCTAGATGATGATCTCGATTTAGATTTAGAAATGACAGATACACTAGCAATTGATGAATCAAATGATGAAGCACCAGCAACAACAGATGATGATGAATTATCTCTGGACATAGACTTAGAAGAACTTGATACAACAAGTTCTGATGATGACGATTTATCACTTGATATCGACATGGGTGAGCTTTCACTTGAAATAGAAGAAGATACTGAAGAGACAGCAGCTGAACCTGAATCTGCCGAAGAATCTGAAGCAGTAGTTGATTTTGGTGAGTTGGAAATTGATGAGACTGATTTATCTACAGAAGAAACCAGTATCGATTTAGGCGATGAGCTTGAACTTGATGTTGAAGAGACTCTTGAGACCACCGATGCTGACGATGATGCCATGTTGGGCATGGATGAAGTTGCAACTAAACTTGATCTTGCCAAAGCTTACATTGATATGGGTGACCCAGATGGTGCTCGAGCAATTCTTGACGAAGTGTTGAGCGAAGGTAATGATGAGCAACAGTCAGAAGCAAAGGGCTTGATTGACCAATTGTAAAAACATTGGATTTATCAGACAACCGGCACATTGATGCCGGTTGTTTGCGTTTATAGCTATGCATCCGTTTATAAAAATTATTTGTTTGTTGGCAATTATTATTTTGCTTATTTCAAGTAGCCCTCTACGAATATCACTTATCTTATTATTGTTGTGTTTTTTACTTGTGTTTGCAGGCAGAGCATATTGGTATGCTGTCTGGAAAATGAGTAAAAAAATGAAGTGGTTCTGGTTATCTTTATTGGTATTGTACGGATGGTTTATTCCAGGGACACCAGTATTTTTTTTAGAAACCATTCCGGTTACTTATATTCCAAGTATTGAGGGGCTTAGTGAAGGTGGATTGAGGGCATTAGCCTTATTTAGTATTGTTAGTGCAGTTGTGTTAATTATGAAATCAAGCACGCAAGGAGAATTAATTGTTTCAATAATGTGGTTGATCTCACCATTACGTTTATTAAAAATTCAAACAACGAAATTTGCTGCACGGTTGGTTTTGACTTTGGAAAAAGTAACAAATACAGAGAAAGAAATTAATAATGAATTGTTTACAGGTAATAAGCAGATATCTATATTTCAGCGAGGTATTTATTTGATTGCCAATTTGTTGGTTGCGATAGAAAAGCAGGCGGTTGATAGTTCAGACCAGACGATAACGCTACCTGAATTAGATGCACCTGCATTATACCAATGGTTAATACCAATCATCTTTATTGCCGGATTATATATTTTATGATGAAAATAGCATTAGGCATTGAATACGATGGTTCGTCATACAATGGCTGGCAAAGTCAAAAACACGGGCATGGTGTACAGCAAGAAGTGGAAAGGGCAATTTCCACTGTTGCTGACCAAGAGGTGAAAATTATTTGTGCAGGGCGTACCGATACAGGTGTGCATGCATTGGCACAAGTTGTACATTTTGAAACAACGGCACAGCGAAGTGATCGTTCGTGGGTCTTAGGTGCGAATGCGAATTTACCAAAAAATATTTCACTACATTGGGCAAAACAGGTTAATGAAGATTTTCATGCACGTTTTTCTGCATTGAATCGTCGTTATCAATACATCATTCTTAATCAATTTTCACGGCCAGCTGTTCTTTCAAAGCGAGTGACTTGGCAAGGCAAAGAACTAGATGTTGAACGCATGTCACAAGCCGCTAAATTGCTGGTGGGTGAACATGATTTCAGTTCGTACCGTGCAGTTGCATGTCAGGCGAGTAGCCCAATAAGAACAGTACAGCATTTGAACGTAACGCGTTCCGGAAAATTTATTTGTATTGATATACAAGCAAATGCATTTTTACATCATATGGTTCGTAATATTGCCGGGGTGCTCATGGCGATTGGGTCAGGTGAACAGCCAGTAGGGTGGGCTCAGCAAGTATTGGCCTTTAGAGACAGAAAGTTAGGCGGTGTGACGGCGGAACCAGATGGCCTATATTTCATGCACGTTGAATACCCGGATGAGTTTGCCATTCCCTCGATTGTAGGAAATGGCATACCGATTTGATTTAAATTTGCTTACCCTTTTTTGGCAAGCTGGTTGTAACCTGTAAACTGTGGTTCGTTGCGCATAAACTGCTTAGAGCGCTGTCTGCGTTCAGAGAAACGACGCTCAATATTCTCCCACAATAATTGACGCCAATTTAATGCACGGCGATCGTTGTTTCCTGAGCGGTATTCATATTCTCGTATCGAAACAGGTTTACCGTTTAGTTTCTTACCATGTAATTTCTTGATGGCCTTTAGCGCGAGTTTGTCAGATTCGATATCAACTTGGGCGCAAAAATAAGTCGAGTCATCAAACTTAAGTTTGCGCAGCGAAAAAGTTGCGTCTTTGGCATAGCGACCGAAGAATTTACGTAGCTCAACTTCGCGTATATCTGAAGAGATGTTACTGATGAAAAGTTCCATTTTTCCCACTCCTTGTTTCGTGTAACATAAGCATAACGCTCAGCATTAACGATGAAAAGCCCCCTTTAATTTATATCTGGATCAAATTTTGCTTTATTTGCGGTAATTAAATTACAGGTTTCAGATTCCTCGTCATAACAAATGACAACTTTACCATCGCTAAGTTGTTGATAGACCTGATTAATCATTGCTTCACGACTCACTTCGAACTCACCATAATCGGTGCCTTCGCGGTCAATGAATTCTTCGATAAGTGCAACTAGCGTGGATTTTTGGAGTTCTCGATAGGGAATAAGCATAAGGCTTATGATATGCCGGATGATGTCACCAGTACAATCTGTCGCTGGATATGTTGTCATCAAATATTCACATACTTGTCACTGAAACATCATTGAATTTATCGAGACTGCTTAGCGTGCACTTTGGCACATAAGTGGAGTATATAAATGAACTTGTATATTAAAGAAATGACGGATAATACAGCACTGATAATGACTGATCTTGGTAACGTAATAGCAACATTCGACAATATAGATGACGCCGTACAAGAATGTTCAGATTGGGTGCAGTCAAATGACTTTATTGCTGATCATATGGAGTGCTACTTCGCCGATTAATTCGGCGTAGTGGCCATTTATTATTGTATGACTATTCTAGGATAAGATTTCTCCCACCGAGTAAAAACACCCATGCCATGACGGTTAACCAGTGCATGATAATGGGAACCCATAAAGAACGTGAAAAAATGTAGCCAAGGCTGCATGCCATTCCGAGTACGAAGACAATAACGAGGAACCATGGATCAAGAAAAAATTCTTGTGCAGTGGTATTAATCGTCAGTGCATTTAAAGGATGCCAAATTATAAACAACGAGGTACTGAGCAGGCTATAAAATAAAATAGATTTAACGCCGTTGCTGGCCGTGTCGTTGGGTATGATTAGTCCTCTAAAAATAAGTTCCTCAAATAGTGATGGAAATACGAATAGGGTAAAAGGCAGAACGTAGATGAGTTCTGAATCAATAACTTCATAGCTTAATAGGCCAGTACTGAGGCCTATGGCTAAGGCAATGACGGTGAAAATTGCAAAAAGCGAAATACTGAGTATTGCCCTGCGCCATGGAGCTGTCTTAAGGCCGGTAATAAGATTGGTTTTCAGATAGTGGAACATTCTCGAGACCTGATATTTTTCATCTGAGTATAACGTTTTATCCTTGTATATCTATAGGTTGTGTCTTCGGCTAAAATGAGCCCACTTGAAAAGGCTAAATTTTGGATGCCATGATGACAACACGGATAAAAATATGTGGAATTACGCGCCCAGAAGACGGATTAGCAGCTGCTAATGCCGGTGCAGATGCAATTGGGCTGGTTTTTTACCCTAAATCTCCGCGTGCGGTTACCATTGAGCAGGCCCAGGCTATTTGTGCGGTATTACCCCCTTTTGTCACGGTAGTTGCCTTGTTTGTCGATGCAGAGCACTTTGAGATTGAGGATGTATTAGCCGCTGTGCCCATCGATTTACTGCAATTTCATGGCTCAGAGACGCCTGCGCAGTGTGATGCCTATGCTACTCCATATATAAAGGCCATTCGCATGCGTGAAGATGCTGATTTGGCTGAGGCTGTCCAACAATATAGTTCAGCAAGGGGGATTTTGGTTGATACCTTTAATCCCAACGAAGCAGGTGGTACAGGTGAAATTTTTGACTGGGATCGCGTGCCAGATGGCCTCGATACGCCTATAATCCTCGCCGGTGGTTTGGAACCGAGCAATATCAAGGCTGCCATCCAGCAGCTTCACCCTTATGCGGTGGATGTCAGTAGTGGTGTTGAGCTAAGCAAGGGTATTAAAGATGTCAGTAAAATACAGGCATTTGTAAAAGCGGTCTATACGGCCTAATAACGAGTTAATGAAGATGAGTGAACAACAAGCATTTACAGATTACATGAATATGCCGGATGAACGCGGGCATTTTGGTCCCTACGGTGGCCGTTTTGTTTCCGAAACATTAATGGCTGCGATTGAAGAATTGACAGAAGCCTATGATAGCGCGATTAAGGATCCTGAATTCCTTGCCGAATTTGATCATGACTTACAGCATTATGTTGGTCGTCCATCACCCTTGTACCATGCAAAAAGCTGGTCTGAACAATTAGGTGGCGCACAGATTTATTTGAAGCGTGAAGATCTTAATCACACCGGTGCGCATAAAGTTAATAATACGATTGGTCAGGCATTACTTGCTAAACGTCTCGGTAAGAAACGTATTATTGCTGAGACAGGTGCGGGACAACATGGTGTTGCAACAGCAACGGTTGCGGCACGTTTTGGTATGGAGTGCATTGTTTACATGGGCTCTGAGGATATTGAACGTCAGGCCTTGAATGTTTATCGCATGAAGTTGCTTGGCGCAAAAGTGGTACCGGTTACATCAGGTTCGGCAACATTAAAAGATGCGCTTAATGAAGCCATGCGAGATTGGGTGACTAATGTCGATACGACTTTTTATATTATCGGCACTGTTGCAGGTCCTCATCCTTATCCGGCAATGGTACGTGACTTCCAAGCAGTGATTGGACGTGAAGCGCGCGAACAAATTCTGAAGCAAGCAGGACGCTTACCCGATGCCTTGGTTGCATGTGTAGGGGGCGGATCAAATGCGATCGGTTTGTTCTACCCATTTTTAAATGACACTGATGTAAAAATTATCGGTGTTGAAGCTGCCGGTGATGGTTTAGAAACAGGCCATCATGCCGCGCCACTTTGTGCGGGTCAGCCGGGTGTCTTACATGGCAACCGTACTTACCTAATGGAAGATCCAAACGGACAGATTATTGAAACACACTCTATTTCTGCAGGACTAGATTACCCGGGTGTGGGTCCAGAACACGCATGGTTAAAAGATGTGGGTCGCGCTGAATATGTTGCGGTTAATGATGAAGAAGCACTTGGTGGTTTTCATGATCTGTCGCGCATTGAAGGTATTCTGCCAGCACTTGAATCAAGTCATGCTTTGGCTTATGCCACTAAACTGGCGCCGACAATGAATAAAGATCAAATTATTATTGTGAACTTGTCAGGCCGTGGTGACAAAGATATTCATACTGTTGCAGCAAGCGAAGGGATTAAATTTTAGTTATGAGTCGTATTGAAAAGAAATTTGCAACATTGCGTGCAGCGGGTCGCAAGGCATTAATTCCGTATGTAACAGCAGGCGATCCTGTTGCATCAATTACTGTTCCATTAATGCATGACATGGTTAAGTCAGGCGCAGACATTATTGAACTTGGTGTACCATTTTCTGACCCAATGGCAGACGGGCCGGTTATTCAGAAAGCCAGTGAACGTGCTTTAGTGAATGGCACGAGCTTGCAAGATGTTTTTGAAATGGTAAAAGAATTCCGTGAAAAAGATAACGATACACCAGTTGTCTTAATGGGTTATTTAAACCCGATTGAAGTGATGGGTTATGCCCGCTTTGCTGAGCAAGCAGATATAGCGGGTGTTGATGGTGTTTTGACGGTAGATTTACCGCCAGAAGAAGGCTGTGAATTTGTTGCAGAGCTAGCCAAGTATACGCTCGATCCTATTTTCCTGATCGCACCCACAACAACAGATGAGCGAATTGAAAAATTATGCTCGGCTGCAAGTGGCTTTGTTTATTATGTATCGGTTAAAGGTGTAACGGGTGCCGCCACACTAGATAGTAATGCGGTGGCAGATAAGATGACGGCGATTAGAAAACATACCGATATGCCTGTAGGTGTTGGCTTTGGCATTAAAGATGCAGAATCTGCAGTGAATGTAGGTGCGGTTGCCGATGCAGTCGTGGTTGGTAGTGTTTTGGTACATCAGGCAGATGTGAATCAAGATAGCCCAGAAGCCGTTTCTCCCGCAATTTGCGCAATTTTGGCAGATATTCGCCAAGCACTTGATAAATTGTCTGCATAGGGTAAAAACTGCGCTATAATTAGTTTCTTAGCTAAATATAGTTAGAAACCTCTTTAAGCAAAGAACTAGATATTAAAATACGAAAATATTATGAGCTGGTTTGAAAAATTACTTCCTTCGAAAATACGAACAGATAGCTCGAAACGTAAAAGTGTGCCCGAAGGGTTATGGACGAAATGTGCTGCATGTAATGCGGTGTTATATCGTGCTGAACTTGAGCGTAATGTTGATGTGTGTCCAAAATGTGATCATCACATGCGCATTGGTGCACGCCGCCGTTTGGAAGCCTTTCTCGATGAAGAGCCACGCGTTGAATTAGGCACAGAGTTACAGCCTGTCGACGTACTTAAATTTAAAGATAGCAAAAAATATAAAGATCGTATTACGGCTGCACAAAAGAATACCGGTGAAGATGATGCCTTAATAGCGATGAGCGGACGTGTTAATGGTATTGCATTAGTTGCGTGTGCTTTTGAATTTAAATTCATGGGCGGCTCAATGGGCTCGGTTGTTGGTGAGCGTTTTCGTCGTGCTGCAGAATACTGTTTAGCGGAAGAAATTCCTTTGGTTTGTTTTTCTGCGAGTGGTGGTGCACGCATGCAAGAGGCCTTGTTCTCTTTAATGCAGATGGCTAAAACCAGTGCAGCTCTAGCTCGTTTATCAAAACGGGGTATCCCTTTTATATCAGTAATGACTGACCCAACGATGGGGGGGGTGTCAGCAAGTTTTGCTATGCTGGGTGATATTAATATCGCTGAGCCAAAGGCCTTAATTGGTTTTGCTGGCCCACGCGTTATTGAGCAAACCGTACGTGAAACTTTGCCAGAAGGATTCCAACGTAGTGAATTCCTGCTAGAGCATGGTGTGGTTGATATGATTGTGCCACGAGGTGAAATGCGCAACCGCATTAGTCAAATATTATCCATGTTGACACGACAACCAGCACCACAGCTTGATGAGGTTGATGTCGCTGAAGCTGAGTCTAAAACTGCTTAATATTTGCAAATGAAATCACATGTCACATTACAAGGCTGCGGATGTGATTCGAATAAATCTCTACCGGAATGGCTCGCTTATTTAGAAACTTTGCACCCACAAGAAATTGAGTTAGGTCTTGATCGGGTTCGTGAGGTTTTTCAACGTCAGTCTTTACCACCGCTTGCGCGCAACACGATCGTTGTTGCAGGAACAAATGGCAAAGGTTCAACGATTGCCATGCTTGAAAGTATTTTATTAAGTGCTGGATACAGCGTCGGTAGTTATACCTCCCCCCATTTAAATTATTATAATGAACGTGTACGTATTGGTGGTATTGATATGGACGACAGCAGTCTTTGTCGTGCATTTAGTCGAGTCGAATACGCAAGGGCGGGGACATCGCTGAGTTATTTTGAATTTGGCACATTGGCTGCGTTTGATATTTTTTCCCGACACAAATTGGATATTGTATTGCTTGAAGTGGGTCTTGGTGGCCGCTTGGATGCAGTCAATATTGTTGATGCTGATATTTCTGTTATTACCAATATTGATATAGACCATGAAGAATGGCTTGGCTCTGATCGTGAAATCATTGGCGCAGAAAAGGCCGGCGTTATGCGGGCGCAGCATATCACCGTTTTTGGTGATTCTGATGTACCTCAGTCTGTTCGTGATAAAGCAAAAGAACAAAATGTTCAATTACGTATTCTGGGTGAAGACTTTGATTTTCAGCGTGATGCGTCAGCATGGCAATGGACTTCTAATACGGGTCTGGTGATAGATTCATTGCCGAAACCAGCATTAGCTGGCGAATGCCAATTTTCTAATGCAGCGATGGTTATTGATGTATTGCAACAGTTGGCACTTTTCCCCGTGGACTCATTTGATATTGCAGAAGGTCTAGAGAAAACGCAATGCCGTGGACGCTATGAGGCAGCGGAGGACGGTTCAGGGTGTATCTTTGATGTTGCGCATAACCCTGCTAGCGCAGAAGCGTTAGCTAAAACATTGGCAGCTTCGCCAGTTGATGGCGTAACGCGCATGGTGTTTGGTGCGATGGCAGATAAAGATATAGAGGCAATCGTGTTGGCGCTCACTGGATTGGTCGATCACTGGTTTTTAGCTGCTCCCGCTATTCCTCGCGCAGCGGAACCTGCCATGCTTGAAATGGTCTGTATTAGTACGGGTATTGCGAAAAACAGGCTAAGGCAATTTGACTCAGTCGCCATTGCTACCGAGCAGGCAATACGCGATAGTGCTGGAAATGATAGAGTTGTCGTATGTGGTTCATTTTATACCGTAGCGGAAGCGATGCGGCAGCGGTTATAATATAAGCAATTCATGTAGGACTAGAGTAATGGAAGAAACTAATTTAAAAGTGAGGTTAGTTGGTGCCATTGTGTTGGTATCACTGGCAGTCATATTTATACCAATGGTTTTAGACGGTCGTGAAGTGGCAGGCACAACAGTGGGTGAAAGTAATATCCCGCCCAAACCTGAAAATGGTTTTATTTCTAAGGTTATTCCATTAACCCCAACACTAGACGTGAAGCCTGTTGAAGAAAAGAAATTAGAGATAAAAAAAGGTCTGTCAGCACAGGTAACCCCCAAGGTTGAACAACAGCCTAAAATACAAGCCGTCCCCAAAACAACGGTACCAGTAACAGTAGCCAAACTAGACACCAAGAAAACCACCAAACCACGTGCTGGTTTAAGTGCATGGGCTGTGCAAGTGGGCAATTTTAGCTCTAAAAAGAATGCCTATGCCTTGCAAGACAAACTGCGTAAAAAGGGCTTTTCGGCATTTGTTGACACCCTTTATAAGAGCGATATCCCTAGTTTCCGAGTCAGGGTTGGGCCAGAGCTAAAGCGCGAATTGGCAGAAAAACTACGCAAAAAATTAGCAGGTTTCCATGAAGGACGTACTTTTATTGTTAAACATCCTTCTTAGATAAGGGCATGGGTAAAAAATTATTCACGCGGCAGGGTGGCTCTGTTAGGATCACCCGCAACGACAATGAGGTTTCGTAGGGGTGTCTGGCAGTATGTTTAGCTTGATAGCAGGTCGATGATGGTTTGGGTTGATTACGCTATTATCATTATTATCGCATTGTCTGCGTTGATCAGTGTATTACGTGGGTTTGTGAAAGAAGCACTATCATTGGCTGCTTGGGTATTGGCCTTCTGGGTTGCATTTACCTTTCACCAGAACTTAGCGACTGTATTGGCTGATTATATTGATACCCCTTCATTGCGGTTGATTAGCGCTTTTGCACTGTTATTTGTTGTTACCCTGATTATTGCGGCGCTAGTAAATAACCTTGTTGCGCAGTTAGTGAAGAAAACAGGGCTGACAGGCACAGATCGTATGCTTGGAGTGGTATTTGGTATCGCGCGTGGTACGGTTATTGTGGCTATACTGGTACTCATGGCGGGTTTAACGCAGTTACCAGCGGATCCATGGTGGAACGATTCAATATTTATAGTACATTTTCAAAATATGGCGATTTGGCTGAAGACTTTTTTGCCAGACGATATCGCTGCAAATTTCCAGTACGGTTGAGGCTGCAATAATGTGTGGAATTATTGGTATTGTTGGGCGTAGCTCAGTTAACCAAGAGTTATATGATGGTTTGACCGTTTTGCAACATCGCGGTCAAGATGCAGCAGGAATCATTACCTGTAATAAGGGGCGTTTGCACCTGCGCAAGAGTAATGGTTTGGTCAGGGACGTATTTCATACTCGTCACATGCTTGAGCTGCCCGGTAACATGGGTATTGGTCATGTTCGTTACCCAACCGCTGGCTGTGCCTCTTCTGCTGAAGCGCAGCCTTTTTATGTGAATTCGCCTTTCGGTATTAGCCTTGCGCATAATGGTAATTTAACGAATGCTGAGGAGCTTAAACAAGAGTTGTTTCGTGAAGACCTTCGTCATATCAACACCGAATCTGATTCAGAAGTTTTACTAAACATCTTTGCTCATGAATTACAGGCCTTGGGCAAAATACGTATCGATGAAAATGATATTTTTTCTGCAGTTGCACGCGTACATCAACGTGTTAGCGGTGGTTACGCCGTTGTTGCGATGATTACAGATTACGGGGTGGTTGCATTTCGTGATCCAAATGGTATTCGTCCATTGGTGTTTGGTTGTCGTCAAACAGATAATGGTCCAGAGTGCATGGTTGCCTCAGAAAGCGTTGCAATTGATGCCTTAGGTTTTCAACTTATTCGTGATGTAGAGCCAGGTGAAGCAGTTTTTATCGATTTAAATGGTGAATTACACACTCGCCAATGTGCACGTAATCCACAACCCGCACCGTGTATTTTTGAACATGTTTATTTTGCACGTCCAGACTCGATCATGGATGGTGTTTCTGTTTATAAAGCGCGCTTGCGTATGGGGGAGAACCTCTCACATAAAATTGAGCGTATTTGGCCAGACCATGATATCGATGTGGTGATTCCGATCCCTGATACGAGTCGTACCTCATCGCTGCAATTAGCCAATGAGTTAGGCGTGAAGTACCGTGAAGGGTTTATTAAGAATCGCTACATTGGTCGTACCTTTATTATGCCTGGGCAAAAACAGCGAAAAAAATCGGTGCGTCAAAAACTCAATGCGATTGATCTTGAGTTCCGCGACAAAAACGTATTGCTGGTTGATGATTCGATTGTGCGAGGCACAACCTCACAGCAAATAATTCAAATGGCACGTGATGCGGGTGCGCGTAAGGTGTATTTTGCTTCTGCTGCACCACCTGTCCGTTATCCGAATGTATATGGTATTGATATGCCAAGTGCACATGAATTGATTGCGCATGGTCGTACTGAAGAGGAAATTGCAGATGAGATTGGTGCTGATCGTCTCATTTTTCAAGATCTTGATGATCTTATTGATGCCGTTCACCGTGGTAATAAGTCATTGACGTGTTTTGATACATCTGTTTTTAATGGCCAATACGTGACTGAAGGTGTAACACCGCTCTATCTAAAGCAGCTTGAATTACTGCGTTCAGATTCATCTAAGGAAGACCGTGATGAAAAGTCGGTGTCTTTGGATATGCATAATACGGCTTGATCTTGACAGCGCAGGATTGACTACCTAGACTCATCACATCAATAAAGCGCCGATTTGACTCAGATTGCGGGCGCTTAATAAATGCAGCTAAAGGGAGGGCAACCTGCTTTAGCGATCGTGAGCAGGTTTTTTTATGTCTGCTTGTCTATAAAACAATTAATATTTATCCATGTGAAATGGATAAGGAGGCGGGATGTCAGACAAGGACTACCAATTCGATACATACGCAGTGCGTGCTGGTCAGGTACGCACAGCCGAAGGCGAACATTCGGAACCGATATTTCCCACATCGAGTTATGTGTTCGGTAGCGCAGCAGAGGCCGCAGCACGATTTTCCGGTGATGAACCAGGCAATATCTATTCGCGTTTTACCAATCCAACAGTACGCACCTTTGAACAACGCCTTGCTGCGTTAGAAGGAGGTGAACGTTGTGTTGCTACTGCATCAGGTATGGCCGCAATATTGTCCACCTGCTTGGGCTTATTAAAAGCGGGTGACCACATTGTTGCCTCACAGAGTATTTTTGGCACGACGACGGTTATGTTTTCGCAAAACCTTGCAAAGTTTGGTGTTGAAACAACCTTTGTGTCGCTAACTGATCTGGATGCATGGCAAGGTGCAATACAAGACAATACGGTATTTCTATTTTTGGAAACACCATCCAACCCTCTGGCTGAAGTAGCAGATATTCGTAAATTGTCTGCCATTGCACATGAACGTGATTGTCTGTTAGTAGTTGATAACTGTTTATGCACACCTGCTTTACAGCGACCATTAGAGCTTGGCGCAGACATTGTTATACATTCTGCGACAAAGTTTATAGATGGACAAGGGCGTTGCCTAGGCGGAGCCATTGTTGGCAGTGAGGATTTGGTTGGCAAGGATATTTATGGTGTAGTCCGTACCTGTGGGCCAAGCATGAGCCCGTTTAACGCATGGACCTTTTTGAAAGGTCTGGAAACACTTTCAGTACGGATGAAAGCACATTGTGAAAATGCACAACAACTCGCTGAGTGGTTACAAGCACAGCCGGCTGTGAGTCAGGTTTATTTCCCGGGACTAACAACGCATCCGCAATATGATATTGCCCAATCACAGCAAAGTGGACCCGGTGCGGTATTGTCATTTGAGTTGAAGGGGGGTAAAGACGATGCCTGGACATTGATTGATGCAACTGAATTACTATCAATAACAGCAAATCTTGGCGATACTAAGACAACGATCACACATCCTGCGACTACTACGCATGGGCGGTTAACGCCTGAACAGCGAGAAGAATCAGGGATCTCTGATGGTTTGATTCGTATGGCGATTGGTCTTGAAGATATTAATGATATTAAAGCTGATATTCAGCGTGGTTTGGCTTTGCTTAGTTAGGAGATAAATATGTTGGAGAATGTTGATATTTCATCATTGCTTAATACTTATGTAATTCCCTGGGGGATTAATATTGTGTTTGCGATATTAATCTTCGTTATTGGACGAATGCTCGCCAAGATTGTCGTCAGTATTGTGCGTCGGTTACTGGGTAAGGCTAAAATGGATGAAATATTGATCGATTTTGTCTGTTCGATAGTTGGCACCGCCTTATTACTCTTTATTATTATTGCCGCATTAGATCAACTGGGTGTTGATACCACATCATTGATTGCTTTACTTGGTGCTGCCGGACTTGCTGTTGGTTTGGCATTACAAGGTTCATTGCAAAATTTTGCATCAGGCGTGATGTTGATTGTATTTCGACCGTTTAAGTCTGGTGATTTTGTCGATGCCGGGGGCGTTTCCGGCACCGTTGAGAAGATCAGTATCTTTAGTACGCAAATGCGTACAGGTGATAACCGTGAAATTATTGTGCCGAACGGAAAGATTTACGGTGATACGATAACTAATTTCTCAGCGCGAGATACTCGCCGCATCGATATGGTGTTTGGTATCGGTTATGACGATGACATTAAAAAGGCACAAGAAATTTTACGTGGCTTAGCTGAAAGTGATGAGCGTATTTTAAAAGATCCAGAGACGATGATTGCTGTTTCAGAACTTGCTGATAGTAGTGTTAATTTTGTAGTTCGTCCGTGGGTTAAAAGCGGTGATTATTGGGCAGTAAAATTCGATTTTAATGAAAATGTAAAATTGGCGTTTGATGAACAGGGTATTTCGATTCCTTATCCGCAAATGGATGTCCACACCTCGAAAAACTGACTGTATTAGGACTTTATTTATCCCAAATAGCTAGAGTGCTCACTATCACCGTGTATTCATGGTAATATAAGTATTTTCTTATATACTAAGTTAGCGCTTTTGAGGGGAAATATGTCAGCGGTGATCAAGGAAGTTACATCTTTAACTAGATGTAAAGACAAGAGTTTTACGCGTAATGACGGAGTTGTTGACGCGAGTTTTGCCGGCAATACACTGAGTTCTAACTTCCAGCCTATTTTCAGTCTTTCTCATAGAAGGCCAATAGGCTACGAAGGTGTACTCCGCGTCATTGATGAGAATAACCACCCAATTGAACCGATGGATGCATTTAAATCGCTGCAAAGTGAGGCAGATGTTGTGGAGCTTGATAGGTTAAGCCGTTTTCTGCATGTCAGTAATTACAAACGCCAGACGACTGATCATAGTTGGCTGTTCTTAAATATTCACCCTGTAACACTAAACCAAGTCCATAAATATGGGCGATTTCTTGCTGGGTTACTATCTGAATTTGATATAGAGCCTAATAATATTGTTGTAGAAATTCATGAAGATGCCATTAATGACAACGGTTTATTAAAAGAAACCGTTCAATATTATCGAGATCTTGGTTGTTTAATCGCCATCGATGATTTTGGTACTGGGCAATCAAATTTCGATCGACTTTGGTTAATTGAACCCGATATTGTGAAATTGGATAAATCAATTATCAGAGATTTAAAGGAAAAAAAGGTCATCGAAAGGATGCTACCAAACCTTGTTTCACTAATTCATGAATGTGGCAGCCTCGTATTACTAGAAGGGATTGAGAACGAACAGCAGGCCTTAGTTGCTGTTGATTCCGGCGTGGATTTTATACAAGGATTTTATTTGGCAAGGCCTGATAAGAAGTTTCTGATTGATGTCACCTCTGACTCATTAGGTGACAGTGGTCTTGATTTATCCACATTATGTTCAGCTTATCAAACGCGAGTGAATCATGATTTGAGAAGTCGAAAAAAGATCGTCAATACTTATACTGAAACCGTTTCGGAAGCGGCTAATGAGATAAGGAAAACAGGTGATGTTAATCAGGCCGTACAGAAAATATTAACGTTATCTGGCGTTGAGCGTTGTTATGTGTTGAATAGGCGGGGGCAGCAGATCGGTGGGAATTTTTTTCCAGAATGTCATGATGAACTATTTCCACAGCGTTTCGCAGTGCTGGAAGATAGAGCAAAAGCAACGTGGTATCGGCGAAAGTATTTTCGTCGGGCAATCAATGAGGCTGATCAGATTCACACCAGCCGGCCTTATCTATCAATGACAGCAGGTATTGTCTGCATTACTTTCTCAATACTTATAAAATCTACCACTGGTGAAGACCTTGTGCTTTGTTGTGATATTGATTGGTCAGATCGCTAATTAAAGCGAAATAGCTAATGATGGGGTATGATCGATTCCCATGGATAATATTTTTACGGTTGCAGAGCAATGCATGAATGTTTCGGAGCCTGATGCGAAGTGTCAGGAAACCGATCTTGCGGCACAGGCATGGGCGGCGGGTGAATTAGCTATCGATAATGACTCTCCTTTGCTGCCGATTGGTGAGCCGGGTCGGCCTGCTCGTCCAGAGTTGGTTGCACCGAAAGACCTACGTCAACGTAAAGTAGGCAGTGAAGAAGGACACGCCGCACTGATTCACTCTATTGCCCATATTGAATTTAATGCAATTAACTTGGCATGGGATGCGGTATATCGTTTCCGTGAACTACCTGAGCAATATTATGCAGATTGGATTAGAGTCGCGTACGAAGAAGCCTATCACTTTGGTTTGCTGCGTGAGCATTTGCAAACCTTAGGTTATGATTACGGTGACTTTCCTGCACATAATGGCTTATGGGAGATGGCGCAGCAAACTGCTCATGATGGGATGGTAAGAATGGCACTGGTGCCCAGAGTGTTGGAAGCGCGTGGGCTTGATGTAACACCGGGAATGATTAAGCGCCTAAAGCAACGAGGTGATCATCGAGCAGTAGAAATCCTTGATATTATTTTACGAGATGAAATAGGCCATGTTGAAATTGGTACACGTTGGTTTCGATATCATTGTCAGGAGCGAGGCTTAGATTCTGAAAAAATATTTTCGGAATTACTTGAGGAATACATGAATGGTGCAGTGCGCGGCCCTTTCCATTATGCTGCTCGTATGCAGGCGGGTTTTACTGAGGCCGAAATGAATATGTTGGAAGGTAAATAAAATGAAGAAAATAGTTAGCTTAGTCTTTTCAGTTGCATTGTTAGCAGGCTGTGAGCAAGAAGTCACAGAAAAGCCGGTTGTAAAAGCGCCATCGGCAGAAGAAATTGTGCAAGCGACGAAACCCATAATTGAAAAATCGCCAACTAATATTTTTTTATTATATAAGATACAAGAACCTGGTATTGATCCATATAAATCACGAATCATTATTACCGATGAATATATTCGTCTTGATGATAATGTTGATGGTAATGATTTTGTATTGGTACACCGAAAAGACAAAACGGTTTATAGCGTTTCAGATGATAACGACAGCATTCTTGTCGTGAAACACCGTCCAGTGGAAATAAAATCACCTATTGAGCTATATCCTGAAACCGTTCGTAAACCAGATGAGAATGCACCGCAAATTGATGGTCGTGAATTAGTTCACTATATTTTCAAGGTGAATGGTGAAGCCTGTCAGGATGCAACGATTGCTGAAGGCTTATTGATTGAGGCGACAACGGCTATTGCAGAATATCGTCAAATTCTCGCAGGGCAACATGCAGCAACATTTAAGAGTACACCAGTGGATTTACAAAATGCCTGTGACATGGCAATGCATATATTTCAGCCAGATCGTTATTTGAAATTTGGTTTACCAGTAGATGAACGAGACTACACAGGTTATCAACGCAGTTTGATTGATTTTGATGATGCCTATGAGGTTAATCCAGCATTATTTGTGTTACCCGCAGCATTTAAACAATTTTCTATTGATGAGCTACAGGCACCTGCTGAAGAGGCTACACCGCATAAGACTTAAGTGCGCAGCCTACTTTATTGCAGTGCAATACACTGCCTTGTTTGCCCCAGTCCCCCAAGACAATTCGCTTGGCATCTTGCCCATTAACGTTTAATGAATGAACAGCGGGGCGGTGTGTGTGGCCATGAATAAGCTGTAACACGTCATGTTGTTGCATCACTTCAATCACAGCAGCAGCATTTACATCCATAATTGCATCGGGCGCATCTTTCAAATGCTTTCGACTCATATTGCGATATTCCTTAGCCTGTTGAATTCGAGCGTCAAGCGGCTGGCTAAGGAAGCGAGATTTCCAATCGTCACTGCGTAACATAATGCGGGATTCTTGATGTTGAACATCATCAGTACATAGACTATCGCCGTGCATTAATAAGGTCGGTGTGCCGTAAAGGTTGATAATGGTTGGATCGCTTAATAGCTGGCAACCAGTGCGTTTCGCAAACCCATCTGCAAATAGAAAATCTCTATTTCCTGACATAATATAGAGGGGAGTACCGTTGTCGGATAGGGTTTTTAATTCATCAATAAAAAGTTGAGTGCCATCGCGGTTGTCATCATCACCAACCCATGCTTCAAATAAATCGCCAAGAATATATATGGCTTCAGCAGATGGAGCTTGTTCGCGCATAAAATGCACGAACAGCTCAGTTATTTCTGGAAAATTTTCATCAAGATGTAGATCAGAAATAAAAAGTGTTGTCATTTAATTAAAATCTCTGATCGAGTGGGTTTACTGAAAATCCTATTCAGCTTCAATAACTTCAATGCTTTCAATAATAACGTCTTCGACAGGTACATCTTGGTGCATGCCCGCACTACCTGTTTCTACACCTTCGATTTCCTGCATAACATTTAAACCATCAACAACTTTACCAAATACACAGTAACCCCAACCTTGTGAAGTAGGTGCAGTGTGATTCAGGAAGCCATTATCTTTTGCGTTAATAAAAAATTGTGAAGTGGCAGAGTCAGGCACATTGGTGCGTGCCATTGCGATTGTGCCAAGGTCATTCGGAAGACCATTATCAGCTTCATTTTTAATCGGATCGCGAGTTGGCTTTTCTTTCATGCCTGCTTCCATTCCACCGCCTTGGATCATGAAGCCTTTAATAACACGATGAAAAATAGTGCCATTGTAGTGACCATCAGTGACATATTGCATGAAGTTTTCAACGGTAACAGGTGCTTTTTCCGCATCAAGTTCGAGAGTCATGCTGCCGTGGTTAGTGTTTATTTTGATCATAATATTTACCTTGGAAAGAATTAATTATTCAACAATGATTTTGTTGATGACAATTTTGGTGACTGGAGCATCTTTTGCAAAAGGGCCGCCTGAGCTTGTTTTAACACTACGAATTGCATCGACGGTATTCATACCCTCAATGACCTTGCCGAAAACGGCATAACCATAACCTCGAGGGGTTTTGTTTTGATGGTCAAGAAAGCTGTTATTTTTTAGATTAATGAAAAATTGAGACGTTGCAGAGTGAACGGCGTTAGTACGTGCCATGGCAATACTGCCGCGTACATTTTTCAGACCATTACTACCTTCATTTAAAATAGGTGCTTGAGTTGGCCTGCGAGTATAATTTTCATCAAAGCCACCACCTTGAATCATAAAGTTGTCAATAACGCGGTGAAAAATAGTGCCGTCGTAAGCACCGCTATCAACATAAGAAAGGAAGTTTTTAACCGAAACAGGCGCTTTCTCACGATTTAATTCGAGCACAATGTCACCAGCGGATGTTTGCATACGCACTTTAACGAAATCTGCTGCGTAAGCATTGCTTGCGCTTGCGAACATGAATAGCACTAAAAATGACTGGCTTATTCTGGATATGACTGTTTTCATAGTACTTTCTACTTAATGTCAGTTGAGATGATACATATAATATAGCCTTTATTGCGGCTATGAAAGGGCTCTGCTGTATGTGGCTTTGTCGTTTTTGCTGCAATCCGCTACCATTTAGCGTTACTCGTTGAAAATTTAACCAGCCGCTGGAGGCAAATTCGCAGTGCTAGAAATTTATAACACCCTAACAGGAACGAAGGCTGAGTTTACACCGATTGATCCAAACAATATTCGTCTCTACGTCTGTGGCATGACCGTTTATGACCTATGTCATTTAGGGCATGCGCGTGTATTGGTTGTGTTTGATGTGGTTAATCGATACCTGCGACATGTTTATGGTGAAGACAAAGTAACTTATGTCCGTAATATCACTGATATTGATGACAAGATCATTCAACGTGCGAATGAAAACGGTGAGCCTTTTGATAATTTAACGACACGCTTTATTGATGAAATGAATCAAGATGCAGATGCCTTAGCTGTGCGAAGGCCAGATCAAGAACCGCGTGCTACTGCGCACATGCAACAAATTATTGATATGGTCGCGACCTTGATTGAAAAAGGTGCGGCGTATGCTGCAGATAATGGCGATGTTTATTACAGTGTGAATAGTTTTGCCGAATATGGCGCATTATCAAAAAAACAATTGGAAGATTTGCAAGCCGGTGCACGTGTTGAAGTGAATCAAGTAAAACGTGATCCCTTAGACTTTGTACTATGGAAATCGGTTAAACCGGATGAACCAAGTTGGGATTCGCCGTGGGGTAAGGGGAGACCAGGTTGGCACATAGAATGTTCTGCTATGTCGACACATTGCCTTGGAAATCATTTTGATATTCATGGTGGTGGTATGGATCTACAATTTCCACATCATGAAAATGAAATTGCACAATCAGAAGCAGCGACAGGATCAAAATTCGTTAATGTATGGATGCACAATGGTTTTGTACGTATTGATGATGAAAAAATGTCGAAGTCCTTGGGTAATTTTTTTACTGTGCGTGAAATTCTGGCGCAATACAAACCAGAAGTGGTGCGTTATTTTGTAACGGGCAGCCATTATCGTAGTCCGTTAAATTATTCAGATAAGCAGTTAGATATGGCACGGTCTGCACTTGATGCTTTTTATACCAGCTTACGTGACTTGGAACCGACTAGTTCGGTAACAGAAACGGAATACTCGACACGCTTTTATACAGCGATGGACGATGATTTTAATACCGCAGGTGCACTTGCTGTGCTTTCTGATTGTCGTCATGCAATTAATAAAGCGAAAAGCGTTAATGATATAAGCGGGGCTAACCTGCTTGCAGGCGAATTAAAAAAACTAGCTGATCTATTGGGAATACTGCAAGCCAGTCCTGAAGAATGGTTCGCTGGCTCCAGTGATGCTGATGATGCTGCTGAAATAGATGCAATGGTCGCAGCCCGTGATGCAGCAAGAGATAGTAAAGATTGGGCTGAAGCAGACAGATTACGAGATGAATTGACCGCAATGGGGATTACTCTGGAAGACAGCGAAGGAAAAACTCGTTGGCGTAGGGAATAATTTTGACATTTTGTGGTCATACTAATCAATGAAAAATAATAAGGGGAATTGAAATGCGGATTGGGTTAATACTAGGGCTGATGTTATGGGCTGTGGGGCTTCAGGCAGCTGAACGCGGACTACAATCGGTTGATAGCAAACACGTTAAAGTTTGGAATGAGTTCGCGGACAAATTGTTGGTTTTGCATAAGCAAGTTATTTCTAGTCATGAAGTAAAAGAAACAACGCGTCTTGGAAACTATCGAAAAGACCCACCTTTTTACAAAGAGCATACTTATCATGATGCGAAAACAGGAAGTTTATTGACACGAGTACAATGGGAAATTGCTAATCCTAAAAATGTACATGTGCTTGAGTTGTTTTTATATGATGATAAAGACCGATTAGCGCGTGATTATACTGTTGCTTTCTTGCCGGGCTTCCGTAACGCGCCATCGCAGACTGTTGTTACCTTGTATAACTACAACGGTAAATTAAAAGCTTTCCGTAATTTTGATGCTAACGGTGAAACAACCTATGAAAGTTGTGATGGCGATCTGAATGGTAAGTATGTGCAACTCAGTTTTGAAGATTACGAAATTGAAGGGTTGAGAACAAACAAGAATGGTGTCGGCGGTAGCGCAGAATACAAAGCGTGTTTCGATGCCATTCCATTAGCAGCAGATAAGGTTTTACCTCCGCGGCTCTAATCTTTAAATATCCTCGCGCTGCTCTGCGGCGTCGAGGGTGTTTTCTAATAATGTTGCGACGGTCATTGGACCAACGCCACCCGGTACTGGGGTGATCCAACTGGCGTTTTTGCTTGCTGTATCAAATTCAACATCACCAGATAGTTTGCCGGTATCTAAACGATTAATACCAACATCGATAACAATCGCGCCTGATTTTATCCATTCACCTTTCACAAAGTTAGGCACACCAACACCAGCTACAACAATATCAGCGGCTGCAATTTTATTTGCAAGATCTTTTGTTTTGCTATGACAAATAGTCACAGTGCAGCGTGCCATCAAAAGCTCTAAAGCCATCGGGCGACCAACAATGTTTGATGCACCAACTACGACGGCATCCAGGCCAGCGAGCTCGACATCGATTGATTCAAGTAAGGTCATGACACCGCGCGGTGTACAAGGGCGTAATAGTGGTCTGCGTTGTGCTAGTCGACCAAAATTATATGGATGGAAGCCGTCGACATCTTTGTGTGGATTAATGTGTTCAATAACCAAATCGGCATCGATATGTTCAGGTAATGGTAATTGCACAAGGATGCCATCGACATCAGGGTTTGTATTTAGATCATCAATTAATGCCAAGAGTTCTGATTGTTCGGTTGCTGCCGGCAAATCATAAGAAAAAGACACCACACCGGCTTCCTCACAGCGTTTGCGCTTACTATTAACGTAAACGGCAGAGGCGGGATCATCACCCAGTAAAACGACAGCCAGCCCAGGAGCGCGTTTGCCCGCAGATATTCGCGCGCTAATACGGTCCCGAACCTCGTTAATCAGTCTATCGGCAACCTGTTTGCCATCAATACGTTGTGCTGTCATTTTAAGTCGCCTGCGCCTTAAGCAAAAAGAAGGCGCGATTATACCTGAAATAGTTATGTGATTTTAGCGCAGATGCATTGACGGCTTATAAGCGTACGCGTATCATCCCGTGCCTGTTAATTCTGTACGGATTGGCGGACAGTTCGGGGTATAGCGCAGTCTGGTAGCGCGCCTGCTTTGGGAGCAGGATGTCGGGAGTTCGAATCTCTCTACCCCGACCAACAAAATTTGGAGATATTGAGGTTTGCTCAATATTTTCGAGGCTCGGAGTAAGTAGAGATGAGAACTCCCGACGAAAGTCATAAGGAGAGTTCGACAACCTGCGGAGCAGGTTGAATGCCGTAGGCAGCCCCGTAGGGGTGAGGACGAAGTCCGAATAATCTCTCTACCCCGACCAACAAAATTTGGAGATATTGAGGTTTGCTCAATATTTTCGAGGCTCGGAGTAAGTAGAGATGAGAACTCCCGACGAAAGTCATAAGGAGAGTTCGACAACCTGCGGAGCAGGTTGAATGCCGTAGGCAGCCCCGTAGGGGTGAGGACGAAGTCCGAATAATCTCTCTACCCCGACCAAATTAAAAAATAGAGATATTTGGGGTTCCTGATATCTTTAGAGTAGTTAGAGTAATTGGCCTGCACCGCAGCATATACTTTCGATTATGCGCCTGTAGCTCATCTGGATAGAGCATCGGCCTTCTAAGCCGAGGGTAGCAGGTTCGAATCCTGCCAGGCGCGCCATTTGGGTTAGCCTTGCAGAGAGCCTGTGAAGGATGAGAACCTGCGTGATAGAAGGTTGGTTCGACAAATTGGCATAGCCAATTTGGACAACGTCAAGCGTAGCGAAGGCGTTGCCCGAAGGGCGATTGTCGTTTTGAGTCAATCCTGCCAGGCGCGCCATTTGGGTTAGCCTTGCAGAGAGCCTGTGAAGGATGAGAACCTGCGTGATAGAAGGTTGGTTCGACAAATTGGCATAGCCAATTTGGACAACGTCAAGCGTAGCGAAGGCGTTGCCCGAAGGGCGATTGTCGTTTTGAGTCAACCCTGCCAGGTGCGCCATTTTGGTCAGCCTTGCAGAGAGCCTGAGAGGGATGAGGTTCTGCGCTATATAACTCTAAGTTAATTCTGTCAGGTGCACCATCCTGTCAGAGATGTTAATTACTAAGTTTTATGGTGAGCGTAGCTCAGTTGGTAGAGTCCCGGATTGTGATTCCGGTTGTCGTGGGTTCGAGCCCCATCGTTCACCCCATATTAGCGTCGTTGATACCGCAGTAAGAGTGTGATTCAATGCCGCAGCGTTTTTGAGGATTCAAAAGCGGGTCGTTAGCTCAGTTGGTAGAGCAGCGGACTCTTAATCCGCGGGTCGACGGTTCGAACCCGTCACGACCCACCATTTACATCTAGAGGGTTGCGAGTTGTCGCAGCCCTTTTTGTATATGGTGGTGATGGATTCCGCGTGAAATGCGTGGGATTTTAATAACTTACCTGAACTGGCTGGAGTCTGTATAATGCGGGTCGGTAAAAGCAGGTTACTGTATCTATAAACAGTGGCTTGTAAATATAAGTAGTTGATATATTTAAAAAAATTGGGGCTGTGGTGAAATTGGTATACACGCCAGATTTAGGTTCTGGTGTCGAGAGACGTGGGAGTTCGAGTCTCCCCAGCCCCACCATACACTTTCCGGATAATGATTAAGCACTGTTTAACTTATCCGGATTTTTTGAATTTGTCCGGCAACGGCCGGTTTTGAGGATGTGGACATGCAGGTTTCGGTTGAAAAACGTGATGGTCTGGAGCGGTGTATGACCGTTGAGCTGCCAGTAGAAGATTTTGAAAAGGCAGTTGATAATCGTCTTAAACATTTAGCGCGTACTGTAAAAATGGATGGTTTCCGTCCAGGCAAAGTGCCCATGAGTGTTGTGAAAACGCGTTTAGGTGGCCAAGCTCGTAAAGAAGCGCTAGATGAGGCCATCCAGTCGAGTCTTTATCAAGCAATGGGTCAAGAAAACCTACGTCCAGCTGGTGCCCCACAAGTTGAGTTTTTACCGCTCGAAGAAGGTAAAGGTCCCAAATACGCAGTGACTTTCGAGATCATGCCTGAATTAACGCTTTCTGACATGAAGTCAGCCAAGGTCGAAACCCCAGTGGTTGACATTACAGATGCGGACATCGATACAACGATTGATCGTATTCGTGAACAACACAAAGATTGGAAGGATGTTAAACGTAAGTCGAAAAATGACGATCAAGTTACTATCGATTTCGTTGGCAAGCTTGATGGTTTGGCTTTCGATGGTGGCACGGGTAACGACGTACAAGTTGTACTGGGTGCTGGCCAATTCATTCCTGATTTTGAAAAAGGTCTCAAAGGCATGAAAGCCGGAGAAGAAGGCGTTATTGATGCCACTTTCCCTGAAGAATACGGTAATAAAGACTTAGCGGGCAAAACTGTTCAATTTGAAACGACGATTAAATCTGTTGGCGAGCCCGTTTTGCCGGAAGTGGACGAAGACTTTGTAAAAAAACTGGGTGTTGATGGTGGTTCTGTCGATGCTTTGCGTGAACAGGTTAAGGACAATATGGAGCGTGAATTAGCGCAAGTGGTTCGTGAAATCACTAAATCAAATGTAATGGATGCGATTATTGCTGAGCATGAGCTTGAAATCCCGCAGGTCATGGTTAATGATGAGATTAAGCGTCTGGCTGAGCAAACACGGCAAATGTTCGCCCAGCAGGGTGTTCCGATGCCTGATGCACCGATTGATAATAGCTTGTACCAAGATCAAGCAGTACGTCGTGTATCACTTGGTTTAGTGATGTCTGAGATTGTGAGTAAGAATGAATTAGCGGCTACGCCAGACAAGATTCGTGCAGCAGTTGAAGAAATTGCAGCACCGTATGAGCAGCCAGAAGAAATAATTAACTATTATTATGCTGATAAAGCCCGTTTAGGTGAAATTGAAGCCGTTGTGCTTGAGCAAGGCGTTGTCGATTGGGTGCTGGAACGTGCGGAAACTGTTGAAAAGAAAGAAACATTTGATGCATTAATGGCCTCACGAAAGGGTTAATGCAATAGTAATTAAAGGAAGCGTTCAGATGACCGATAGCTATAACAACAATGGTATGAATGACGGAATTTACAATAGTGGCTTAGTGCCGATGGTAGTAGAGCAGACCTCACGGGGTGAGCGCTCTTACGATATCTACTCACGTCTATTGAAAGAACGGGTTATTTTCCTTGTGGGGCAGGTTGAAGACCACATGGCAAATCTGGTCGTGGCTCAATTACTTTTTTTAGAGTCGGAAAACCCGGATAAAGACATCCATTTGTACATTAATTCACCAGGTGGTTCGGTGAGTGCAGGTTTGGCGATTTATGACACGATGCAGTTCATTAAGCCAGACGTAAGTACCTTATGTATTGGTATGGCGGCGAGCATGGGTGCTTTGTTATTGACAGGTGGTGCTAAAGACAAACGTTTTTGCTTACCTCACTCGCGGATGATGATTCATCAGCCTTTGGGTGGTGTGCAAGGGCAGGCCTCAGATATTGAGATTCATGCTAAAGAAATGTTGTTAGTGCGGGATCGTTTGAACGAGATTATGATGCGCCATACAGGTCAAGATCTTGAAACGATTCAACGTGATACAGACCGCGATAACTTTATGAGTGGCGATAGCGCAGTTGAATATGGCTTAATTGACGCGGTATTGAAGGAACGAAGCCAAGCCAATACAGACTAACGTATTGCTGAAAACAGTCTAAACTAAAGTTAAAGTCAGGGGGAAACGGATATTCCCACAGGATAAAAAGGGATAATAATGTGTGATTTACGTACTTGCATATTCACGCAAATCCCAGCAAGGTGTAGTTTGTAAAACCACACAAGAGTAGTGAGGAAAGATTCATGAGCGATGATGGTCAAAATAGCGGTGATGACAGCGAAAAGCTGTTGTATTGCTCGTTTTGTGGCAAAAGCCAGCACGAAGTACGCAAACTGATTGCAGGTCCCTCTGTATTCGTTTGTGACGAATGTGTTGAGTTGTGCAATGACATTATTCGTGAGGAAGTGCAGGAAAAATCAGCTGTCGCTTCGGGTAGTAAACTACCAACACCGCATGAAATTAATGACATTCTTAATGAATATGTTATTGGTCAAGCAACAGCGAAAAAAGTATTGTCAGTTGCGGTTTACAACCATTACAAACGCCTTGAAGTAGGTGAAGGCAAAACCGGTGAAGTAGAGCTTTCTAAAAGTAACATCATGCTCATCGGTCCAACGGGTAGTGGTAAAACATTACTAGCAGAGACACTTGCGCGCTTACTGAACGTACCGTTTACTATTGCCGATGCCACCACGCTGACAGAAGCGGGTTATGTTGGTGAAGATGTTGAAAACATTATCCAGAAATTATTGCAGAAATGTGATTACGATGTTGATAAAGCGCAAACCGGTATTGTTTACATCGATGAAATCGATAAAATCTCACGTAAGTCAGACAACCCATCTATTACCCGTGACGTATCAGGTGAAGGTGTACAACAAGCGTTGTTAAAACTTATTGAAGGAACGGTTGCATCTGTTCCTCCACAAGGTGGTCGTAAACATCCACAACAAGAATTTCTACAGGTGAATACAGCCAACATCATGTTTATTTGTGGTGGTGCATTTGCTGGTTTAGATAAAATTATTCGTGATCGTTCTGAAAAGGGCGGCATCGGTTTTGGTGCAGAAGTTAAAACTAAGGATGAAACCAAAAATATTGGTGAAGTTCTTAGCGACATCGAGCCAGAAGATCTTATTAAGTACGGTTTAATTCCAGAGTTTGTTGGACGTTTACCTGTAGTGGCAACACTCGAAGAACTAAATAAAGATGCGCTGATTCAAATTTTGACGCAACCAAAAAATGCGATTACAAAACAGTACGAACGTTTGTTCGATATGGAAAATTGTGAATTAGAATTCCGTGAAGATGCGCTGGGTGCGGTTGCTGAAAAAGCAATGGAAAGAAAAACTGGTGCACGTGGTCTGCGTTCGATACTTGAATGTGCGTTGTTAGATACAATGTATGATCTACCATCAATGGAAAATGTTCAGAAGATTGTTGTTGATGAGAACACCATCAAGGGCGAATCAGAACCGTTGATGATCTATGAGCAGCCAGACCAAGCTGCGGCTTCAGATTAGTGTTTAAAAGCCCCGCCATGTGCGGGGCTTTTGCTATATTATATTTATTATTCTCTACGTAGTTAGTGTATTAATACTAGTATCAAAATTTACGTTATTAATACTCTTGATTATTGCTCAATTTGCCCCAATCTTAGGACATGCAATACTGCTAAATTAAATAGGGATTTTTTCCCTTTGCATCGTGAGGCTCCAGTATGGAGAACGAAGAAAAAACATCGTCGGTTGTTGACGAACAAATTAGTGTGATCCCGGTATTACCCCTGCGTGATGTAGTGGTTTACCCTCATATGGTGATCCCGTTGTTTGTTGGCCGAGAGAAATCAATTAAAGCACTTGAATCTGCGATGGAAGCAGATAAGCAAATTATGCTGGTTGCACAAAAAAGTGCAGCGCAAGATGATCCTCAACCAGATGACATGTACCGCATTGGTACGGTATCTACTATTTTGCAATTATTGAAACTACCTGATGGCACGGTGAAGGTGTTGGTTGAAGGTGGTGAGCGTGCGCGTTTATTACATTTTATGGGTAATGGCGAAGAGTATTTTAAAGCACAAATTTCAGTTATTAAGTCAACGGATCCGGAAGAGCGTGAAGCCGAAGTATTGGTGCGCTCTGTTATGAATCAGTTTGATCAATATGTAAAATTGAATAAAAAAGTACCGCCTGAAATTTTATCGTCACTTTCAGGCATTGAAGATCCTGCTCGCCTTGCAGACACCATCGCAGCACACATGTCATTAAAGCTGGATGAAAAGCAATCTATTCTAGAAGTTGTTGATGTACGTGAACGTCTTGAGAACCTGATGGCGATCATGGAATCCGAAATAGATATTCTACAGGTTGAAAAGCGAATTCGCGGCCGTGTTAAACGACAAATGGAAAAGAGCCAGCGCGAGTATTATTTGAATGAGCAGATGAAGGCGATTCAAAAAGAACTCGGAGACATGGATGATGTGCCGAATGAGAATGATGAGTTACAACAAAAGATAGAAAAAGCCGGCATGCCGAAAGAGGCGTTGGAAAAGGCAGAATCTGAATTGAAGAAATTACAGATGATGTCTCCAATGTCGGCGGAAGCTACCGTTGTACGTAACTATATTGAAGCGTTAACCGGTGTGCCGTGGAAAAAGAAAAGTAAGGTTAAACGTGATTTAGGTGAAGCCCAGTTAGTATTAGACGAAGATCACTATGGTCTCGAAAAAGTCAAAGAACGTATTCTTGAATACTTGGCTGTGCAGCAACGTGCTAAAAAGTTAAAAGGTCCAATACTTTGTTTAGTAGGACCTCCTGGTGTGGGTAAGACCTCGTTGGGTAAATCAATTGCACGGGCAACAGGGCGTAAATTTACCCGCATGGCTTTAGGTGGAGTACGTGACGAAGCAGAGATTCGCGGTCATCGTCGTACCTATATCGGTTCTATGCCAGGTAAGATTGTTCAAAAATTGAGCAAGGCTGGTACACGTAATCCGCTCTTCTTGCTTGATGAATTAGATAAAATGTCAACTGATTTTAGAGGTGATCCTGCTTCCGCTTTACTCGAAGTGCTCGATCCTGAACAAAATAATGCATTCAATGATCACTATCTTGAAGTTGATTATGATTTATCAGATGTCATGTTTGTCGCAACCGCAAACAGTATGAATATTCCTGCACCTTTGCTTGATCGTATGGAAGTGATTCGTTTGTCTGGCTACACAGAAGATGAGAAGTTAAACATTGCACGACGTTATTTAGCACCGAAACAGGTGAAGAATAATGGTCTCAAAGAAGATGAAATTGAAGTTGCTGATTCAGCAATTACCGATATGATTCGTTACTACACACGTGAAGCCGGTGTACGTAGCCTTGAGCGTGAACTGTCTAAGGTATGCCGTAAAGTTGTTAAAGATATTTTACTGGAGCCGAAAGAAAAGCTGGTGAAAGTTGTATCTAAGAATCTAGAGAAATACTTAGGTGTAAAACGTTTCCGCTATGGTGAGGCTGAAAATACCGATCAGATTGGTCAGGTTACAGGGCTTGCATGGACTGAGGTAGGTGGTGATTTACTCACCATTGAAGCTGCTGCGATGGAAGGTAAGGGCAAACCGCTTTATACCGGGCAGTTAGGTGACGTTATGCAGGAATCTATTTCTGCTGCGATGACCGTCGTGCGTACTCGTGCGGAAGGTTTGGGCATTGATCCTGAGTTCTATCAGAAATTTGATTTTCATATTCATGTCCCTGATGGCGCAACACCGAAAGATGGTCCAAGTGCAGGGGCGGCTATGTGTACGGCATTGGTTTCGGCCTTAGCTGAAATTCCTGTACGAGCAGATGTTGCGATGACCGGTGAAATTACTCTACGTGGTGAAGTGTTACCTATTGGTGGCTTGAAAGAAAAATTGCTGGCAGCTCATCGTGGTGGTATTAAGACCGTACTTATTCCACATGAAAATGAGCGCGATCTTGCTGAAATTCCCAAGACTATCTTGAAGGCACTAACGATTAAACCGGTGCGTTGGATTGATGAGGTATTGGAAGTTGCACTGACGAAAATGCCAGAACCGTTGGCAAAAGATGCTGGCGAGGAATCGGGTAGCAAAACGAAGCCAGAATCAACAAAAGGTAAGTCGGTTCGCCATCATTGAGTTAATCACTCGGGCAAACCAAAAAACAAAGGCCAACAAATTATTTTGTTGGCCTTTTTATTGCCTGCTTGTCGTTTACACCTCAAACTTTTATTAACCATGTAGGCTAACTACTTGATGTTATGAGATCGCATTGGTATCTATGTTTTGATGTGTACGTCACACTTTAATTTACCGCTTTTATGTCAGACTGAGCTTGCTTGACAGTGTTCAGGTGCTATGGGATAAGGGAAGTGCTTGTATCCTGAATAGGTTAATTATAGAAAAATAATATTCACAGCTTGTCACTATTGAACTAATTGCATTCGGAAATAAATAACAATACATGGGAGTTAATTAGTAT
>Ga0316207_10000088_pt1 | contig 196404 bp, 190 predicted proteins | sample 6weekpyrite_MG_FD_204943 | JGI IMG/M metagenome (GOLD analysis project Ga0316207, IMG submission 204943) | Microbial mat bacterial communities from mineral coupon in-situ incubated in ocean water Damariscotta River, Maine, United States -... | ecosystem: Environmental > Aquatic > Marine >...
TTGTTACAGCTGAACCTGTTTGATAAACGAGATTTATTAATGCTTCTCAGGTCCGAACCGGTGGGGCGATTATCGCCCCATGAAAACCAAATGGTTTTATTGTAAAGTTAACGGGACACCAGTGATAATAACTAAATGTTTATAGAATATATATTTGTAAGTTTTCTCATATAAAACAAGGTTTGTTATCATGAAAAAAATACTTAAAACTCCTCTTTCTTTATTTTTATTTTCGTTTTGTTTGCTGCTTACTGACATGGCTTATGCCGAGATCAGCGGTATGTCATCGGCGATTAACAAAGCAGGTCGTCAACGCATGCTTACCCAGAGAATTGTCGCGACTTATTGTCAGGTAGGCATGGATATCAAGACCGATAAAAGCCGTCAACAACTAAAAGACGCCATTACACTATTTGAAAAACAATTAAATGAGCTGAAAAAATTTAGACCCGAAGGAAAAATACATAAGCAATTAAAACGTGTTGAAAAACTCTGGGAACCTTTAAAAACAATTGCCACCTCAGGGGTAAAACGCGAAAATGCTGAAGAGTTATGGCTATTAGCAGATGATGCTCTACGTGCCTCGCAGCGTGTTGTGATTATGCTGGAAGATGAAGCGCAGTCCCATTTTCATCGTCTGGTCAATATATCGGGCCGTCAACGTATGCTGTCGCAACGCATGTCTAGTCTTTATATGATGCAAGCTTGGAAATTTACCAGTCATGAATATACCGACGATTACTCTATGGCTGTTAATGAATTCAAGGGGGCGCTTATTGAGCTAATGAAGTCAAAACACAATACGGCTGATATTACTCACCAACTTAAAAAGGTTAAGCGGGAGTTCGGTATGCTGGAAAGAGGTTTGAGACAGAAAGAAGGTGAATTTATTCCACTACTGGTAAAAATGTCTGCCGATAAACTGTTGATGAATATGGATGAAATCACTCATAAATACGAATATGTTGCTGAAAATTTATAACTCTGAAGTGTTCATATATTAATTGGTACATAATGTACTGAGAATTCTAATGGGAACAGTTTTTATACATAATATTAGTGGGTAGATTTGATATATATAAATTAAAAATGAAGACAATGAAAGTGAAATCAATAATAACTGCTATTTTCTCTCTAATGATTCTGACAGGTTGTGCAAGTGTCCCTAATGCTCTTAATTCCGAGTCAAGAAAACATATTAAATCTGTAAGTGTACATATCATTCCAATTGATCGGCCGCCTGGTATATACACACCTGAACAAGAAATAGCAGGGCTTGCAGCATTTATGTTTGTTGGAACACAGGCTTCTGCTGATGCTCAAAATGAAGCGGCAAAAACCCCCTCTAAAGCGTTTGGTGATTTTTTAGAAAGAAGCAATATAAGTATAGATAAAATAGTAAAGGCTGAATTAGAAAAACAGTTAATTAATTCCGGGCTTTTTAAGGTAAGTAGTAAAAACAAATCCGATGCGGTAATTTCAGTTAAAATAGGTACATATGGTTTTGCTCAGAAAGGCTTATGGTCTAGTTACCAGCGCTCACAGCTGTATTTATATGCTGACCTTTACAATAGTAAAGATAAAAAAATAATGGCTAAATTCATCGGTTCAGCCTCACCTTTTAGAGACGAAAAGGCTATGACGATAGAAGAAATATTTAAAAGTCCCGATGATGTTCGTAAGTCATTCGAGCAGTCTGCTGTTGTTGCGGTGAAAGATATTGTTGAAAGAATGACGGCTCCATGAGTTGTTAAAAAATTTTTTAGCCGGTAATAAGGTGTGGTTGTATATCAATACAAAACATGTGCTCGGCTCGGTGGAAAACGATAGTTGTTAATATTATCGTTTGTCACTTACTCTTTTTTATTTAAATAAGTTTAAATCTATCTAAAACCTATGCAGAATAGTAAATAATGTAAAGATTAGATTGAGCCTAGATCTCTAGTTATTGTGGGTAAACAGGTTTGAATTGAGTATTATTTACACTTAATAGGTTTTCGCCAAAAAAACAGGTCAAAACCAATCAGGCCATTAGCGTTACCGTCTTTTCCAAAGTGGCCGCATGATAACTTATCGTCATATGTGAACGTTTCGTTAATGCCATTTATTTGTACAATAATTTTTTCATTTTTTACATGCCATGAAATTTGGGTTCGATGTATGTCGGTTTTGTAGGTGCCATCTCTTTTAAGACAGGACTCAAGAAATACACCCGTTCCATTTTTCTGAAAATGAATTTCGCTATTACATTCGCTTTCATTGACCGTGGTAAACTCCCCGATTATTTTCTGATTCGAAAATGCAGAGTTTGATATTGCGAGTAATGTTACTAATAATATTTTTTGCATTTTAATTCGCATAATGGTTACGTAATTTTTGAATAAAGGGAATAGATAGATTCTATTGATTCGGCAAGTATTGCACTTTTAGCAGAGTAATTCAATCTAGCTGCATGTGCTCGGCTTATTCAGGTTCATATATAGAAAATCCTGTTTTTTGTGTTTTAGCGTTATACATGGCGATATCTGCGTGATTGAGTAAAACCTGAACATTACCCCCATGCTGAGGGTACATGGCTATACCAATACTTAAACCAATATTGAGTTTGTTTCCGTCTATGTTTACTGGTTGGCTCATAGCTTCAATTAGTTTTTTTGCAACTACTGTTGCATCTTCTATAGTGTGTATGCTGGTTAGAATGACTGAAAACTCATCACCCCCTAACCTGGCGATCATATCTTTATCAATTTTAGAAAACGAATTCTGATCAAGTTGAGTGACGATATCATCATCGCGAAGACTATTATGTAATCGCAAACTGACTTCTTTAAGTAGCTCGTCACCAGTGTGGTGTCCAAAAGTATCATTAACCTCTTTGAAACGATTGAGATCAATTAAAAACAGGGAAAAATTTTTATTTATTTTATCGTGTAGTTGAATGAAGTTTTCGAGTGATTCCTGAAACTGAAGTCGATTGGGTAGTTTAGTTAAGGTGTCGGTATAGGCAATATGCTCAAGAGAATTGTAAAGCTGATTTAACTTTAAAGACATTTCATTGAAACCACCAATAATTTCATGAATTTCTTTTGTGCCCGTAACTTTAAGTTGAGCGCCCATATTCGATTGATCAGTATGTAATGTCCGAAACTTGTTAACCAGCAGGTTTAAAGGATTTAACATGGTGTTGCGAATGATAAAAATACTAATTAAAACAATAATAAATGTTGCGGTTCCCGTAATAATTAAAACCTGAAATCGAGAATTTTGTAGTGCATTAGTTAGTTGGCCCATGTTTTGAGATGTGCTGGCGCTCACCAATAATGCTCCCGTCGACGTTGATAAATTATAAGTTGAGATGAGTGGTTTTTTTTCATTTGAAGTCCAGTCAGGTGACTGAAAAATAACTTCATTATTAGCTAAACGAAGGGACAGGGGAAGGCTTAAGTCCGACTCAATATTTTTAATGTTATGTATGAAGTCTGTGATAACCATAATGTAACCTTTGAGCTTTAAGCCGCCTACAGGTACAACAACAACGTATATTGGCTGATTATTTAAAAGACATAAGTGTCTCAGGGTTTTCATTCGCTCAGCGCCCGTTCGGGCTCGAGCCTGTATAAATAACTCTGGACAGAAAGATTGTTGTTGAGATAAAAGTAATTCACCCTCCGAGGCTTCAATAATCATGGAGTAATCTGTGTCTAAAAGAATGAGTTGCTTAAGTTTTATAATTCCAGCCGTGACAAAATATTGGTGGAATTGATTGTTGAGCATTTCTTGCAAAGTGGTTTTATCATTAGCGGCGATTGCCTGTTTAAATGCGGGTAAGCTTTGCAGTGAAAGCCCTAAATCCTGCGAGTCATCACTGAGTTCTTTCAGGCGCTTATGAATCATGACGCTTATCATCTTGTTCATTGCGGTTCGCTGGTTCTCAAGCACTAAATCACGATGGATAGAACCACTGATAAGGGCAAGCGCAAAAGATAGGAGCCCCATCAATACAATAATTAAGCCTAGAATAGTCCTGATGGAAAAACTGGAAAGCTTCACTTTTTTACAATCTTTATTTAATTTTTAAGAAAAGGCATATTTTTGGATTTCCATTCTTCAAACCCTCCCCTAAACCAGTAAATTTTTGAGTAGCCGCATTTAAGTGCGGTTTTTGATGCGTTTACGCTGCGCCCGCATTTGACGCCGTTGCAATAAAATAAAACCGGTGTTTCTTTGGTTGGAATTAACCTTGCTAAGGTTTTGCAATTTGTTTTTAAGTCCGGCAAATTAACTGAGCCTTCAATGTAACCATGTTTACGATCACTGGTGATGCGGGAATCAATTAACAAGAGTTTGGGATGTATTTCAATTAGATTAAAAATATCTTCAGACATCACTTTTGTCGTTCCAGGTATTTGTAAAGGGGAGACCAGCTCATCGCTTGCAAAAGCGTTATTTGTCACTACAACCAGTATGAAAAATATTAAATTTGTGGGTAAAGTGCGTATGAGGAAGTGAAGCATTTTTATCTCATTTGTAATGAAATTAATTGGGTGTTTGTTTTTTTTGATTGCCCAGGCGTATTCGTTTATTAGTATATAGTTAAGTCATGTAGTGCTGTTTGCCTGATGTTGTTTCTATTTACTATTACATTGTAGTTTAAAACATTATATATGTGTAAGGCCTCGAATGAATGATAGAGAAATAAATATAGGTCAGAGACTCACAATTAGCTCAAAATTGGCCGAGCATGGGTTACTGTCTGGCTTTTAACTATTTGGATTTAGACCTTGGTCTTTGTCTAAACCATAGATCGAGTGCTGGAAGGTTTATTCAGGTATCCTTCGTTTGTGTGATAGGGGGGTAATGTTGTTTGCTTTTAAACCCGGCGTCAGGCTTTTTTAAAATTATTATACTTAACTTGTGTATAGAAAATTTCCCTTCACGACTATAACGGTTGCGCCGTTTTTAATTAGTTTTAAATTTAAAAAAATCGTGATCCTAATAAATATAATCATTAGCCTCTTTTAACAAAATGATTCTCAATAATTAACTGTGAAAGTACAAAGTTGATAAAAATGATATGTAATATTTATTGGCATTTTCTGGGTAGCCATCTGGGAGGTGAAATGTTTGCGGGTGATTGTGTGGAGTTTAAAGTTTGAAAGGAATAATCACCATAAAACTTATAGTCATTAATTTACTGGCTTCTAAAGAAACTGCTTTCTAAGTCGAGTTGTACTATCTGTGCCCGTTCTTTTATCAGTAAATTTAACTATGAATGGTTCTTAACTATAAATTGATTGCGTACTCGTAAAGCTGTTTATCGGGTATGTCACAATAGGTTAAATATGGCTAAATCACAACTGTATCTGGTGATCAATTTAGTGGGGGGGCGTTAGGCGATTTCACAAAAAGTGAATTTACTTGTGTGAAAGCAGTCCTAAGTTTCAGGTTTATTTTCAACCACAGAAATTGACCCACTGAGCGTGTGTCGGCATCGTTTAACTTGCCAGCGAAACTGACTTGTATATAGTAGGGCTTTTACTTTAAATGAGATTAACGTTATTTCAGCCGATTCAACAAATACCATAATAAAAATTCGGGGCTTAAGTTTTTCCCGCGGTCACCGGTTAATTTTCGACAATATCGATATGGATATCGAACGCGGCAAGGTTACGGCCATTATGGGCCCCAGTGGTACGGGTAAAACCACACTATTAAAGCTCATCGGCGGGCAGCTTAAGCCCGATACGGGGACGGTGCATGTGGACGGTGAAAATGTACACAGGCTGTCCCAGTCTGCACTTTATGATTTGCGCCGGCGTACCATGGGAATGCTATTTCAAAGTGGCGCCCTGTTAACGGATTTGTCGGTTTACGATAATGTGGCGTTCCCGCTACGCGAGCATACTCAATTGCCGGAAACAGCGATTCATCACCTGGTGCTACTTAAGCTCGAGGCGGTGGGATTGCGTGGCGCGCGGGATTTAATGCCCGGCGAGCTATCCGGGGGTATGGCCCGGCGGGTCGCACTGGCGAGGGCCATCGCGCTCGATCCGCAAATGATTATGTTTGATGAGCCCTTCACGGGTCAGGACCCCATTTCCATGGGAGTGCTGGTTAAGCTGATTCATGATATGAATTATGCGCTGAGCATGACCTCGGTGGTGGTGTCCCATGATGTGGGTGAAACCTCCAGTATTGCGGATTTTATCTATGTGATTTCCGATGGCAAGGTTATTCAAAGCGGCACCCCGATGGAACTTAAACACTCCAAATCAGCGTGGGTACAGCAGTTTTTAGGAGGGGTGGCGGATGGCCCGGTACCGTTTCATTATACGGCGGAGCCCCTGATGGAAGACTTAATGCGGGATGCCAAATGAACATTGCTGACAAGTTACAGTCAATTGGTCGCAAAACACTGAAGCGTTTTGAGCGGGTGGGGCGGGGCAGCCTGTTTTTATGGCAAATACTGTTTAGCCTGCCGTATATTACGCGGCGCCCGGTGTTACTGGTGCGCCAGTTATATTATGTGGGGGTACAAACCCTGTTAATTATTCTGGTGGCGGGAATATTTGTGGGCATGGTGTTGGCATTGCAGGCGTATATTGTACTAGTGGATTTTGGCGCGGAAGATTCCATTAGCTTAATGGTGTCATTAAGTATTTTGCGGGAGTTAGGGCCTGTGTTCACCGGACTCTTATTTGCAGGGCGCGCCGGCTCAGCGCTGACCGCAGAAATCGGTTTGATGAAAAGCACCGAGCAGTTATCCGGCATGGAAATGATGGCGGTGAATCCACTGCAATATATCATTGCCCCCCGGTTTCTGGCGGGGGTGATTGCGGTGCCACTGCTGACCAGTATTTTTATGGCGGTTGCTATATTGGGTGGTTTTTTTGTCGCGACAGAAATGCTGGGCATCTACGAGGGTGTATTCTGGTCGCAAATGCAGGTGAATGTGGATTTTTATAGCGATTTAATGAATGGCATGATCAAGAGCCTGGTATTTGGTTTTGTTATTGTGTGGATCGCGGTGTTTGAAGGTTATGACTGTATCCCAACTTCGGAAGGGCTAGGGCAGGCAACGACGCGCACGGTGGTGCATGGTTCATTAGCGGTACTGGGGCTGGATTTTATACTCACAGCACTGATGTTTAATGTCTAAAAAGCGCCCTGTCCGTGTGTGAACGCGAATACCGGTCAATTTTTACGGTTTAATTATTATTGATTTTATTAGCGTTAATTCTCGCTTCTTTAGCGAAAAATACGTTTAAGGTTTTAGGAATACTTTAATGAATACTCGAAATATAGAAATATTAGTCGGTGCTTTTGTGGTGATGGCGGTGGTAGCGATGGTGATGTTGTCATTAAAAGTCAGCAATTTGGCCAGCTACGGCGATGGTGATGAGGGTTATGAAATATCCGCGCAGTTTGAAAATATTGGTGGTTTAAAAGAGCGCTCGCCGGTGAGTGCTGGGGGTGTGCGGGTAGGTAAGGTTGCTGCAATTAGTTATAATAATAAAGAGTTTACCGCGGTGGTTACCATGCAAATTGATAGTGACTACCAGTTTCCGGTGGATACCGCGGCGAGTATTTTAACAGCGGGATTGCTGGGTGAGCAATACATTGGACTGGATCCCGGCGGAGAAGAAGAAAATTTGGCTGACGGTGCAGAGATTGATATTACTCAGTCGGCTTTAGTACTTGAACAGGTAATCGGGCAGTTTTTATACTCGAAGGCGCAGGAAGAATAAGTGAGCTTTAATGAGAAGCGCCTCAGCTGAATTATGGAGAAGAAAAAAGATATGAAAAACCTATGTATAAAAAAGATAGTGTTCTGTTTGTTGTTAATTGCGCAAAGCGCCTCGAGCTTTGCCGCCAATACACCGCCGGATGAGTTGATTAAGCAGACGTCTGAAAAAGTGCTGAGCGCGCTGGACGAAAATAAAGATAAATACCGGGACCAGCCAGATGAGTTATTTAAGCTGGTAAATGACATTATATTACCGCACCTGGATTTTCGCGCCATGAGCAAGCTGGCACTGGGTAAAAACTGGCGCAAAGCCAATGGCGATCAGCAAACCCGCTTTGTTGAGGCTTTTAAAACCATGCTGGTGCGAACTTACAGTAAGTCGCTCACTGAGTATGCAGGGCAGGAGGTGAGGTTTTTGCCCTATCACCCACCGGCTGAAGGCAAGCGCACCACTAAAGTCAAGACGGTAATAGAGCAGGGCGCTGGACCGGATATCCCGATTATCTATAGCCTGCGTATTAAAAACGATATCTGGAAAGTGTACGATATTAAAATTGATGGTATCAGCCTGGTCACCAACTACCGTAATAGCTTCGCCTCAGATATTCGCAAAGTGGGCATGGATGGATTGATTGAGCAGTTACTGGCGAAATCTGCGCAGAAGACGGATAAAGTTTGATGGCTTTAAAGAAAACGCAAATGAACGCAAATGAACGCAAATATTTCGTTTGTGCGCCTGCGGCGTGCTACATATCAAAGCCTTTTGTATTAAAATGCGAAAGCGCATTAATTTTGCAGGCTAATTCGTTTTTATCTGCGGCAATTTGCGTTCATTTGTGTTCATTTGCGTTTTCCTTTTCGGTTAATCGCAAAATTATTGGGTTTCACTAATCCATGCTCAAACTCGAACAAACCCAAAATCAGGTCAAACTCTCCGGCGAGCTCAATTTCAACTCGGTAGGGCTACTGCTGAATCAGCCTGAAATTGACTTTGATTCCGCTGAAAATGACCAAATCGATGTGGATTTATCTCAAATTAGTCGATTTAATAGTGCTTCGTTAGCACTTTTGATCGAATGGATGAAAAAGGCCGCGCAAAAAGGTCTGCAAATCAAGTATCATAGCGCCCCTGAACAACTCATGAAAATTGCAGAAGCCTATGGGGTTCTGCTGGAGTTGCCCCTGTCATCTGAAGAGGGTTAATGCGTATTAACTTAACTGCGATGATTAATTTAGCCGGTTAAATAGAAATTGAATGAATAAGCTGTTAATTCAGGGTGGCGTCACCCTTAACGGAGAAGTGCGAATCTCCGGTGCAAAAAATGCGGTATTGCCCATATTGGCAGCCACCCTGTTAGCGGAAGGTGTGTCGATTGTGCAAAATGTGCCACACCTGCACGATGTAACGACCACCATGGCCCTGCTAGGCAGCATGGGTGTGTCGGTAACGGTGGATGAAACCATGAGTATTGAGGTGGATGCTTCTACCCTCACCACCCAGGTGGCCCCCTATGACTTAGTTCGCACCATGCGCTCCTCCATACTGGTGCTCGGCCCGCTGCTGGCCCGTTATGGTTATGCGGAAGTGTCACTGCCCGGTGGTTGTGCCATCGGCTCTCGCCCGGTGAATATCCATATAAAAGGTATGCAGGAAATGGGGGCGGATATTGAAGTGAAAAATGGCTATATCATCGCCAAAGCGGATCGCCTGAAGGGCGCGCGGATCGTGATGGATATGGTGACCGTCACCGGCACCGAAAATTTATTGATGGCAGCGGTGCTGGCGGAAGGTACAACGGTGCTGGAAAATGCGGCGCGTGAACCGGAAGTCACCGATCTGGTTAACTTTTTAAATAAAATGGGTGCGAAAATCTCCGGTGCGGGTACCGATACCCTAACCATTGAAGGAGTTGAAACGTTACAGGGCACCACCTACAAAGTGGTGCCGGATAGAATTGAAACCGGTACCTTTTTAGTGGCTGCAGCCATCACCGGCGGCAAGGTAAAAGTGAAAGATACCGACCCTACATTATTAGATGCGGTACTGGATAAATTACGTGATTCGGGTGCCAGTATAGAGGTAGGTGACGACTGGATTGAGCTGGATATGCAGGGTAAACGCCCAAAAGCGGTGAGTGTCAGAACCGCACCATACCCGGCTTTCCCCACGGATATGCAGGCGCAATTCACCGCATTAAATGTAATGGCTGAAGGCACCGGCACCATCGTTGAAACCATTTTTGAAAATCGTTTTATGCATGTGCAGGAATTACAGCGCATGGGGGCGAATATAGAAGTGGAAGGAAATACCGCCATTGTGCGCGGTGTGGATGAATTAAATGCAGCGCCTATTATGGCCACCGACCTGCGTGCTTCCGCCAGTTTAATTCTGGCGGGCCTGGTGGGTAAGGGTGAGACCGAAGTGCTGCGTATTTATCACATTGACCGAGGTTATGAGTTGATTGAAGAAAAACTCTCTTATCTCGGAGCGAATATTCGCCGCGTTGCGGAATAGAGAGCGTTGTTGATTAAGGCAAATTCCCCCCAGCCCCCTTTGCTAAGAGCGAAGCATTAACAAAAGAGAAACCGCTAGCCCCTCTTGTAGAAAAGAGAAACAGCCAGGCTTTCTCTTAGAAAAGAGAAAGGGCCAGGCTCCCCTCTTAGAAAAAGAGGGGCTGGGGGAGATTTAACGTTTAACGGACAACGCAATTTTTAAATTTATTAAATAGTAAAGCACGAAAAAATCATGAGCAATAACACCATAACCATCGCCCTGTCAAAAGGCAGAATATTTAAAGAAACATTACCATTGCTGGAAGCGGCGGGAATTACGCCAAAAGACGACCCGGAAAAAAGCCGCAAGTTAATTCTGGATACCAATCAGGACGACGTAAAACTGGTGATCATTCGCGCCACCGATGTACCCACATATGTTCAATACGGTGCTGCGGATATTGGCGTTGCAGGTAAAGATGTTTTAATGGAGCACGGTGGCGATGGATTGTATGAACTGCTGGATTTACATATTGCAAAATGTAAATTAATGACCGCGGGCATGGTGGATTATAAACCCCACGGTGGTCGATTAAGAGTGGCTACAAAATTTGTTAATGTGGCGCGCCAGTATTTTGCCGAGCAGGGTCAGCAGGTTGAAGTGATAAAACTGTATGGCTCTATGGAGCTGGGGCCGATTGTTGGGCTGTCTGATTTAATTGTTGATGTGGTGGACACAGGGAATACCTTAAAAGCCAATGGTTTAAAACCCATGGATCACATTGCGGATGTGAGCTCGCGCTTAATTGTGAACAAGGCATCTTTAAAAGTTAAACACGATCGCATCCAGCAAATGGTTGAACAGATGAAACAGGCCGTTAATAAATGAGTGTGTCACGATGATTGAAATTTCACAACTTAATTCAAAACAAGATGATTTCTGGCAGCAGTTAGATAAAGCCCTGGCCTGGGAATCGGTTTCCGATGATGCGGTTTTTAATACCGTTAATGATATTTTAAAAGATGTAAAAAAACGCGGCGATGCGGCGGTGATTGAATACACCAATAAGTTTGATCGCGTGACTATTAATGAAATGTCCGAACTGGAGATTCCCCAATCTCGACTGATAGAATCTTTAAATAAAATTCCGGCGGATCAGCGTACCGCATTAGAAAAAGCGGCGGCGCGAGTGCGCGCATATGCGGAACATCAGAAAATAGAATCCTGGTCATACACAGAAGACGACGGAACACTTTTAGGCCAACAGGTGAACCCCATGGATCGTGCCGGTTTATATGTGCCCGGTGGAAAAGCGGCCTATCCGTCTTCAGTTATTATGAATGCGGTTCCCGCAAAAGTTGCCGGAGTACCGGAATTAATTATGGTAGTGCCTACACCGGGTGGAGAAGTCAATGACCTGGTTTTTGCAGCGGCGGCCATTGCCGGTGTTGATAAAGTGTTTGCCATTGGCGGCGCACAGGCAGTAGCGGCTTTAGCTTATGGAACTGAAACCATTCCTAAAGTGGATAAAATTGTAGGGCCTGGAAATATTTTTGTGGCCACGGCAAAACGCATGGTTTTTGGTGCGGCGGGGATTGATATGATTGCCGGCCCATCAGAAATCTGTATCGTCTGTGATGGTAAAACCGATGCAGACTGGATTGCCATGGATCTGTTTTCACAGGCCGAGCATGATGAAGATGCGCAGTCTATTCTGGTTTGTCCGGATGCTGATTTTATCGAGCAGGTAAAAGCCAGTATAGAAAAATTAATTAAAGAAATGCCCCGCGCCGAGATTATTCAAAAATCATTAAATGATCGCGCAGCCTTAATTGAAGTGGCTGATATGAATGAAGCCATTGAAATCGCAAACTATATTGCACCAGAGCATTTGGAATTATCGATAGATGACGCCCGTGAATGGTCGAAAAAAATTCGACATGCCGGTGCTATTTTTATTGGTCGTTACACAGCGGAGGCCTTAGGTGATTATTGTGCTGGGCCGAATCATGTTTTGCCCACATCACGTACAGCACGTTTTTCATCGCCACTTGGTGTGTATGATTTTCAGAAACGCTCAAGCTTGATTGATTGCTCAGCAGAAGGCGCATCAGAACTTGCAAAAACCGCTTCGGTATTAGCACATGGTGAGGGATTAACTGCTCATGCCAGATCGGCTGAGTATCGCATAAAAGATTAAAAATTCATTTTTGAGTAATAAAATCAGGCAATAGTTTTGGGCGATGTCGTACAGTTTAAAAAGAAAAAACCATCCGAAGAGCATCAGGGGAATTTGCTGTGCAAACGCAATTTTCATAAATGGGAAATAGATAAGGAAAAGCAGTTTGATGTGAAGCAGGGCAGGTTGGTTACGGTTTACAAATGTAAGCGTTGTGGAAAATTTAAAACGGAATCAAAATAAAAAAGGCCCGATTTTTTCGGGCCTTTTTATGTGTATGCTGTAATTTTAGTCGTTTGGTGTCAGGTCTTGTTTATAAGTATATTTCTAAATTGTGATTTCATTACAATTTTACGAAGTCATTAACTGAGTTATTGAGCAGTTAATGTACTTCTCCATCGGGGATAGAACGCCGCTTTTTGGCGCTCTGTCCCCTTATTGATACCACCAAGAGTTGATAGTGTAAGCACTAATTCACAGTAATCTTTCTCGGTTTAATCGCTTCCTGTTTTGGAATGCTCACCGTCAAAACACCAGTGTCACTTTTGGCTTCAATACCATCCGCATTAACGCCTTCAGGCATGGTAAATCGACGATAAAAAACGCCATGTTTTCTTTCTATTCGTTTAAAGCCTTCGTGCTCTGTTTTTAGTTCAGAGTCTCTTTCGCCTTTAATGGAAAGAATGCCGTTTTCCATATGGATTTCAATGTCTTTCGGGTCGACACCGGGGATGTCTGCAATGAGTATGAACTTGTCGGCTTCTTCTTTAATATCAACCGCAGGTGCCCAGTCACTGGTGACTACATCACCGTTTTCTTCACTCTGTTGTGGATGATTCATTTCGTGTAGCAGTTGATCAAAAAGATTCCATGGTTTGTAGTGTGTCATGTGCATTTTATTTCTCCAGAAAAATATAGTTTAAGAGTTGCCGATCTTTCCGGCTCAGTAAATAGATGGAGATTGAAAATACGTTTTCAAGAGTTTTTTGGATAAAATATTTTGTGTTATTATTCGGCTTCAAAATATGAGAATCAGAGAATGTCGGCAAAAGTAGAAGATTTAATCCGCAAAGAAATACAGGCAATACATGCATATCACGTGCCAGACCCGGGTGATATGATTAAGCTCGATGCAATGGAAAACCCATATGCAATGCCAGAAATATTAGTGGATGAATGGCTGGAATTAATAAAGCGGGCAGAGATTAATCGTTATCCTGACCCTGCTGCGAGCAGGCTTTCTGTAATGCTTGAATCTTATATGGAGGTTCCGCAGACTATTTCAAGTGGTGATGCAAAAAATAAACTACTAGCTAATTCAATAATTTTAGGTAATGGCTCCGATGAGCTGATTCAAATTATGGCGATGGCGGTGGCACAGCCGGGTAAAAAAATCCTGGCACCGGAGCCGGGTTTTGTTATGTATAACATGATTGCAAGCTTTGTTGGGATGGAATATGTTGGGGTGGCATTGAAAGAAGATTTTTCTTTAGATATGCCGGCAATGTTAGCAGCCATTAAAACACACCAGCCTGCATTGATTTTTCTGGCTTATCCAAATAACCCAACGGGGAATTTGTTTGCCGATGATGAAATTTTAGAAATATTAAATGTGGCACAAGGTCTGGTTGTTATTGATGAGGCTTATCATCCTTTTGCCTGTAGTAGTTTTATGCCGCGTCTCGGGGAGTTTGAAAATTTACTGGTGATGCGCACGGTTTCAAAAATGGGGCTGGCGGGTTTACGTCTGGGGTTATTGGCTGGGCCTGAGAGATGGATTTGTGAATTTGACAAAATTCGTTTGCCTTACAATATAAATATTTTGACCCAGGTAACGGCCGAGTTTGCATTACGGCATGCGGATGTGTTTGAAGCACAGGCGGCCATTATTCGAGAACAACGGGAGTGGTTATTTGAAAAGTTGAATGCGTTTTCCCAGTTTAAGGTTTTTCCGAGTCGCGCTAATTTTATTTTATTGCGGGTTTTAGAGGGCGATGCATCACAAATTTTTGAAGGTTTAAAAAAGCGCGGTGTGTTGATTAAAAACTCTCATTCTTCAGGTGGGATGTTAACCCAGTGTTTGCGGGTGACGGTGGGTAAGCCGCAGGAGAATCAGGCGTTGATTACAGCGCTTAATGCGTGTGTTGGGTAGAAGATTAAAAGCATGTTGTCCGTAAATGCACGCAAACAACGCGAATGTTTTTTTACGCACCTGTGGTGCAGTGTACAGTAAATACTTTTTGCTTTATTTGCATTCATTCGCGTGTATTTAGGGACAACATGCGGGTGAATTTATTCTTTTGGTCTTTGTTCTAAAATCGCTTCAGTAACAAAACTCTGGCGTTCACGTATCCCATTAATTTGAATCTTATCGCCGGGTCGCCCATCGGCTATGGCATTTAAAACATCCCGTGTATCGCGAATGACTTTTTTATTGATATGGGTAAGAATATCTCCAATTCTGATGCCAGACATTTCCGCTGGACCCCGGTCAAATACGTCAGTAATTAAGACACCATGAATATTGGGCAGGCCAATGCGTTGTAACATTTGTGGATTTAAATCGACGCCTTCGACACCTAACCAGCCGCGAATCACTTCACCATGTTCAATAATCTGCTTAACCACATCGGTCACAAAGTTAATAGGAATAGCAAAACTAATGCCTAAGTAGTTGCCGCTTTGACTGTAAATGGCCGAGTTAATGGCCAGTATTTCACCTTTGGTATTGATTAATGCGCCGCCTGAATTGCCTCGATTAATTGCTGCATCGGTCTGGATGAAATTTTCATAGGTGTTTAAGCCAACACGGTCACGACCGGTTGCGCTGATAATTCCCTGGGTTACCGTTTGCCCGATGCCGAAGGGGTTGCCAATGGCGAGCACAATATCGCCGACACGTGTGTTGTTGCTGTCGGCAATTTTTATGGCGGGTAATTGTTTGAGTGGGATGGAGATAACGGCGATATCGGTGTCCGGATCAACACCAATGATTTGCGCATCGAGCCTGCGTCCGTCGTGTAACATGACTTCAATTCTTTGCGCACCGGTAATCACATGGTTGTTGGTCACAATATATCCATCGGAGCTGATAATCACCCCGGAACCTTTATTAGGCCGAATTTTAAATGTAGGTTTTGCGCGGCTGTCGAGTGTTGTTGTGCCGGGTAACAGGGTGGGTTTTTCTTTTACCAGGTGGTAAGCATTGATACTGACAACTGAAACCGCAGCTTTATTAACCGCTTCAGCATAGCTGTCATGGTTTTCGATTGAGTGAGATTGAATGGTGAACAGAGACTTAAAATCAATTGTTGAGTAAGCAATAATAAGCATTGCGATTAATAGGCCAAAGAGCGCCCAGCCAAAAAGAAAACGTGTAGAATGTGTTTGATTCATATATTTAAAAATTCCAGTTTTATGGAGCGCCCATGCCAAAACTTAATTTAGCACCACTTAATTCAATTGTTGATTATTGTAATGACCTGTTGCGAATTAATGAGTTCAACGATTATTGCCCAAATGGCCTGCAGGTTGAAGGAAATAATAAAGTAAATCGAATTATTTGTGGCGTGACTGCTTGTCAGGATTTAATTGAGGCGGCCATTTCAAAACAGGCGGATGCCATTTTGGTGCATCACGGTTACTTCTGGAAAAATGAAAGCCCGCAGATTACCGGCATTAAACGTAATCGAATTAAACGTCTGCTTGAGCATAACATTAGTTTACTAGCCTATCATTTGCCGTTAGATGCACACCCACAACTGGGTAACAATATTACCCTCGCAGAAAAACTGGGCATTGATATTGACGGTTGTGTACAGCAGGGTGCATCTAAAGGTTTGTTATGGAACGGGGTGTTTTCCGAGGCGTTAAGTGCGGATGATGTTTGTGCGCATATTGAAAAGCAACTTCATCGCAGGCCACAACATTTACCCGCCGCATCGGATAAACCGGTTAAAACGATTGGCTGGTGCACCGGTGGTGCGCAGCATTATATCGAAGAGGCGGCGATGATGGGGCTGGATGGGTTTATCAGCGGCGAGGTATCTGAGCAGACATTTCATCTGGCGAAGGAGCTGGATATTCACTATTTTGCGGCAGGGCACCACGCAACCGAATCTTACGGAGTGCAGGCACTGGGGAGGCATCTCTCAGAAACGTTTTCCCTGGATGTTGAGTTTGTGGATATTGATAATCCAGTCTAATAATTTTTGTATTCCTTACTATTTCCTCGAAGCCTTTCAGAATTCAGTTGATCTATATTAGCATGGGCTGTTTATCTGCAAGTTAAGCATTTGATATATAAGCAATTAATTATTTAGTCCTTGGATAAAAACCCTAAATGAAGTATGATACTGCGGCAATTTTCCATGCTCCCTTGTTTTCCGGGGGGTGAAATAAGAATCCTGTTTTCCGGATGAAGCGTACAGCAGTTAGGTTTGTGGGTGAATGCGTCGGAAAACTGAATTTTCAATTTAATTTAGTCTAAGAGAGGTACTCATGACTACAGACGGCGCAGATTTAGCCAAACGCCGCTTTCTGACAAACACCACTGCTGTAATTGGTGCTGTCGGAGCTGGTTTTGTCGCTGTACCCTTCCTGGCTTCCTGGGCTCCCAGTGAGCGCGCCAAAACTGCAGGTGCACCTGTAGAAGTGGATATCAGTAAGCTAGCCGAAGGTCAATTGTTAACAGTTGAATGGCGTGGTAAGCCGGTATGGCTCGTTAAGCGTACCGAACAGAACTTAAAGGATCTGCCAACATTAGATGACCGTCTTCGTGACCCCGCATCTGAAAATGATCAGCAGCCTGCTTATGCACAGAATGCAACCCGCTCAATTAAGCCTAACCTGATTGTGATGGTGGGTATTTGTACTCATCTGGGTTGTTCGCCATCTTACCGTCCTGACCTGGGTGCGGCTGATTTAGGCGGCGCTGACTGGAAAGGCGGTTTCTTCTGTCCATGTCACGGTTCAAAATTTGACCTTGCAGGCCGTGTTTATTCCGGTGTTCCTGCGCCACTTAATCTTGAAATTCCGCCTCATTTCTATAAGAGTGATCGCACCATATTAGTGGGTGAAGATGGAGGGCAGGTATAATGTTTAAAAGTTTAATGACATGGGTTGATGATCGCTTCCCGGCCACAAAAATGTGGAATGAGCATCTTGCTGAATATTATGCACCGAAGAACTTTAACTTCTGGTATTTCTTTGGTTCATTAGCGCTGCTGGTTCTGGTTATCCAGATCGTATCCGGCATCTTTTTAACAATGCACTACAAGCCAGACGGCGCAATTGCTTTCGCATCGGTGGAGTACATCATGCGCGACGTGCCCTACGGCTGGTTAATTCGTTACATCCACTCTACGGGTGCCACGGCCTTTTTCGTGGTGGTTTACCTGCACATGTTCCGTGGCTTAATGTACGGTTCATTTAAAAAACCCCGAGAATTAGTATGGCTGTTCGGTATGTTTATCTACCTTGCGTTAATGGCTGAAGCATTCATGGGCTACTTGCTACCATGGGGTCAGATGTCATTCTGGGGTGCTCAGGTCATCATTTCATTGTTTGGTGCGCTGCCAATTATTGGTGAGCCATTAACCCTGTGGATTCGTGGTGACTTTGTAATTTCCGATGCAACATTAAATCGTTTCTTCGCGTTACACGTTATTGCACTTCCAATCGTGCTGTTAGGTTTGGTTGTGGCACACATCATTGCACTACATGAAGTGGGTTCTAATAATCCTGAAGGTATCGAAATTAAGAAAAACAAAGATGAAAATGGTATTCCTTTAGACGGTATTCCATTCCACCCTTACTACTCGGTTAAAGATATTGTGGGTGTAATCGTTTTCTTAATGTTCTTCAGTCTGGTTCTGTTTTTTGCACCGGAAGGTGGCGGCTACTTATTAGAGCACGCTAACTTTATTCCTTCAGATCCTTTGAAAACACCTGAGCACATTGCACCCGTCTGGTACTTCACACCATTCTACGCAATTTTACGTGCGGTACCTGATAAGTTAATGGGTGTTATTGCAATGGGCGCATCTATTGTTGTGTTGTTCTTGTTGCCGTGGATTGATCAGTGCAAAGTAAAGTCAATTCGCTATCGTGGAATGAGCTTTAAAATTTTACTGGTTGCATTTGTAATTTCATTTATTGCATTAGGCTGGTTAGGTATGCAGCCTGCAACAGTCGTTCTAACGTATATGTCACAGTTCTTTAGTGTTGTTTACTTCGGCTTCTTTATTGCACTGTACTTTACATCTAAGAATGAGAAAACCAAACCTGTACCAGAGAGGATTACCAAATGATTCATTTTTTTGGGAAGAATTTATTAACTGTAATCCTGTTGAGTTTTTCAGGTCTGGTTATGGCTGGCGGTGGCAGTGTTCATTTAGATCGCGCCCCCGGCGATTTAAATGATACTGAGTCTTTAAAGCGTGGTGCACAGGCTTTTGCAGATAATTGCTTAAGTTGCCATGCGGCAGACTATATGCGCTATAACCGAATAGGTCGTGATCTGGGCTGGACCGACGTAGAAGTTGCAGACAAGTTAATTAACACACGTGGCGCCGACGGCGAAAAAACCAAAGTGGGTAATTTAATGAAGGTTGCAATGGATAATGACTATGCCAGCGTTGCCTTCGGTACAAAAGTTCCTGGCTTAACGGTAATTGCCCGTGCTAAAGGTGCTGACTGGTTATACACCTATCTGCGCACTTTTTACCTGGATGATTCACGTCCCAGTGGCATGAATAACCTGGCGTTCCCGGATGTGGGTATGCCACACGTACTTTGGGAAAAGCAGGGTCTGCAAAAGGCTGTGTTCAAAACTGAAGAAGGTACCGATGGTAATCCAAAGCACACATTTGAAAAAATGGAAATTGTACAGGCAGGAACAATGTCTGTAGAAGAATATGATGCCTATGTTGGTGATCTGGTTAACTTCATGGTTTATATGGGTGAGCCGATGCAGCTTGAACGCAGAAGCCTGGGTATCAAAGTGCTTATCTTCCTGTTCATCTTCGCTATTGTTGCTTATCTGCTGAAGAAAGAATACTGGAAAGACGTACACTAAAAATGTCATTGACCCTAGGTCATTGGTCGATAGTTTAAAGCAGGGCAGCATAGCTGCCTTGTTTTTTTCTATGACTAACGACTAAAGCTTAATGACTAACGACTTTTTTGAGGTTTAAATTATGGCGTCGAATACTCTCGCCAACCGTAGATCAGTAATGAATCTATTCACATCGCCGACCTGTCCATACTGCCATCTGGCACGTATTGTACTGGCTGAAAAAGATATTACTTTTGAGACGATAGAAGTAGATATAACTCATCCGCCGGAAGATCTTTCCGAGCTTAATCCATATAACACCGTGCCTACATTAATTGATAGAGACCTGGTGCTTTATGATTCTCGGGTGATTGTTGAATACCTGGATGAGCGTTTTCCGCATCCGCCTTTAATGCCAGTTGACCCCGTGTCTCGTGCTAAAACTCGTTTAGCTTTGCACCGTGTAGAGAAAGACTGGTTTCCATTGATGCATGACATATTAAACAAAGGTGAAAAACCTGCGGCGAAAGCACGTAAAATGTTACGTGAAAGTATTATATCGTCGAATGAATTATTTAGCGTTTTGCCTTTTTTCCTGAGTGAAGACTATAGCCTGGTTGACGCAACCATTGCGCCCATTTTATGGCGTTTACCGGTGCTTGGCATTGAGTTACCCGGGGAAGCAAAAGCAGTTTCTGATTATGCACAACGAATTTTTGAACGTGATGCTTTTCAGTTAAGTCTCACTGAAGCCGAAAGAGAAATGCACCTGTAATTTTCAGTGTGTATTGAGTATAAGTGATGGAAAAAATGACATCCAGTCGCCCTTATCTGATAAGAGCGTTGTACAAATGGATTGTGGATAATGGTGTAACACCTTATATTTTGGTGGATGCGCTGGTTGATGGTGTCGATGTACCTGAGCAACATATTCAGGACAATAAAATTGTCCTGAATATCGCACCGATGGCCGTTGAAGGTTTACTGCTTGAAGATGATGCTATCAGTTTTAGTGCACGTTTCAGTGGCAAGTCAATGAACCTGTTAGTGCCAACAGAAGCCGTACTGGCCATATACGCCAGAGAAAATGGCCAGGGTATGATGTTTAATGAAGAGCCTGGTTCAGGCAACCCCCCCGATGGCCCAGCGCCGAAAGATGATAAGCCCAAGCCTGCATTGCGCGTAGTTAAGTAAAATTGATACTTACAAAATTACTAACTTGTTAACTGTCGTTTAAGTTCGAACTGTCACTCCGAGGGCAGGCAAAGGACTATCCCATTACGATAAGGTCATGAGTTAACTTTTAATCTTAAGTTGCCTTAATCAATTAAACTAAAAATCACTTTTTAACCGGACGTTTCTGTAATTTACGCTGCAATGTTCTACGGTGCATGCCCAGTGCCCGAGCAGTCGCGGAAATATTTCCATCGTTATCCAGTAATACCTTTTGTAAGTGCTCCCACTCTAAGCGCTTAGGGGACAGGGGATTTTCTGCAGCTTCAACGATGGGCGCACCATCTTCAGCATTAAGGCTGGCGATGATTTCATCTGCATCTGCGGGTTTAGTTAAGTATTGTTTTGCACCAAGTTTAATTGCCTGTACGGCAGTGGCAATGCTGGCATAACCGGTGAGCATAACAATGTGTAGGTGTGGGTTTATAGCGATTAAGTTTTCAACCAGGTTTAAGCCAGATTCATCACCAATTCGTAAATCAACGATGGCATAAGTCGGTAGCTGGTTTTTTGCAATTTTCATAGCATCTGCAATATTTGTAGCGCTTTCTACGCGATAGCCTCGACGTTCAATCGCATTATTCAATACCCTGCAGAAGGTTTCATCGTCATCAACGAGTAGCATGTCCAGAGACGAATTATCACGTAAAGATTTATTGAGGGAGGGTTCAGAGTGTGATTTAGTCATGGGTGTTTTCTTCGATGGCTGAGGTTAAGGGTAATATTATTTTTACAATGGCTCCACCGTGTTGTTGATTGCTTAAAAATATTTTTCCACCGAGGCGTTCTATAGACGCGTGTGCCAGAAAAAGGCCCAGCCCAAGTCCCTGATCTTTGCTGGAATAGCTTTTCTTACCCGCGTGACGTTGTATCATCGAATCGAGTCCTGAGCCATTGTCAGATATGATAATCGTGATTTGATTGTCTATCTGTTCAACTTCAAGGCTAATTTTTTTGGGTGATGCGTCGGCGGCATTATTTAAAATATTAATAAGTGCCTGTGTTAAAGTCTGCTCAGCTAAAATTTGTGCATTAATACTATTTAAATCACTCAGTAACTGTAGTTTAGTTGTTGGCCTTTGTTGTTGCCACTGATTAATTATATTGGAAACATAGGTTTTTACAGGCAACATTTGCCCTCCGCTCATTAGCTCTTCACCTGCGGAATGGGAGAGAGTTGCTAAAGCCGTCTTGCAGCGATCAATCTGTTGGCGAATAATACTCAGATATTCTTCGGATTCATTTGAATCACAAATCTCCTGCATTTCCTTAACCACAACGGCTATTGTTGACAGGGGGGTTCCTAGTTCATGGGCGGTTCCTGCGGCGAGCGTACCCAGGGCAACCAGCCGCTCATCACGTAATGCATTTTCCCGTGCCAGTGCCAGATGATTATCTCGCTCGCGTAAACTGTTTGCCATACGCGCAACTACAAATGCGACAAGTATTGCGGTGACAACATATCCCAGCCACATTCCTAAAATGTGCTGAGCAAAACCTGAATTGTGTTGCATGTGTTGGCTATGATCTGCAACACCGGAAACCGCCTGATAAAAAAACATCAGTCCTGTGTAACCGATTATGCTGAGTGCCGTAATCAACCAGATGATGCGACCCGGTAACAATGTGGCCGCGATAAATATGGGAACGAGATAAAACCAGCCAAAAGGGTTGCTAGCACCACCGGTAAAATAAAGGACTCCGGTAAACGCGGCAATATCCACAATGAGTTGCAAAACCAGCGTGTTATCGTTGACCTCTTTTTTTCTCAATAACCACCAACCGGTTAATGCATTGAAAGCGAAAAGGGCGCCTAAAATAATGCCAATATATAGAAGTGGAAACGGACTGTTTGTAAATGAAAGATATAAAACAATAAAAAATGCGACCGTAATTAGTAAATTACGTAGCATAAAGAGCCGATATAAATTGTGTGCAGAACTGTTCTGTTGCTCAAATAATTTTGGAAATTGAAACATATATATAATCAGGGGCTGTCTAGAATTTCATTCATATTATCGCTTTATACACTCAACTAATAGTGATTATGTCATTTTTGTAAACGATTAAAGCTTGTGTCGGTGGAAACCCGAAAACTGACTGCGACATTATGTCGCATTATTATTTAAAGTTACGCGTATTACACTGCATTGGTCAATTAATTGCTGGAGCGGTAAATGCTGAACAGGATAAAAGATAAAGTTAAGCTTATATTAACTGTAATGATAATGAGTGTTGCAACCACCCCTGCAACGCTGCTGGCGGCCCATGAGCACCATGCTACGCCGGATGCGCCCATCGGTATTATGGGGCACCATCTGCATCCACAGGGGGAATGGATGATCAGCTATTCGTATATGCAGATGGAGATGGAAGGTAACCGGGATGGTACAGATAGTGTGCCGGTGCCCTTGCCTGGATATATGGTAAGCCCGCTGAGTATGGATATGAGCATGCACATGTTGGGTGTGATGTATGGTTTTTCTGATAATGTGACATTAATGGCGATGCTACCATTAACCAGCATTTCTATGGATCACAGGGTTAATATGAATGGAAATTTATTTACGACAGAGGCTTCAGGTATTGGTGATTTAAAATTGTCGGTACTGTTTCAAACTGGAGAGCACTGGGTAAGTAGTGTTGGCTTAAATGTACCGACAGGCTCAATTGATGAAAAAGATGTGACTCCGATGAGTGGTGGTAATGCGGTGCAATTACCTTACCCTATGCAACTGGGTTCAGGGAGTTATGAATTAACGGCGGGTACAACTTATATAAAAATGTTCGGCAAAAACAGCTGGGGAAATAAAGCGGATGTCATCATAAGATTAAATGATAATGACCGTGATTATAAATTAGGTAACAGTATTGAGTTAAGTAGCTGGTATGGTTTTGCTTTGAATGATAAAAATACAGTATCGGTACGCTTGAAATTACTCGACTGGGATAATATCAGCGGTGCCGATGCGGATTTAAATCCCATGGCAGTACCAACGGCGGATGCAAACTTACGTGCCGGTACCCGGGCTGATGTGTTGCTGGGTTATAATCATCAGCTGACAGAGGCGGCATTAATCGGGCTGGAAGCGGGTGTGCCGGTTTATCAGGATTTAGACGGGCCACAGCTGGAAACCGATTTAACTTTACAGCTGGGTATACAGTATGAATTTTAAAATTGATTGTTTAATGGCATAAAAGTTAATGCTGTTTTTTTATTTGTGGGGGTGATTTTAGATTGCGCCCCTGCAATAATTAAATATTCCATCAGGAAAAATATTTATATCCCCTTAGGCCCTGAAGTCCTCCCCCATGAATGGCGAGTATTTTAGTGCCGGGTTTGAATTGGTCTTTTGAAATTAAATCAAAAATTCCCCAGAACATTTTTCCGCTGTAAACCGGCTCGAGTTGTATATTGTGTTGTTGTTTAAATGTTTTGATAAAGTGGTTTAACTCATCAGTAGTCTTTGCGAATCCACCAAAGTGATAGGCGTGATTTATTTTCCAGGTGGGCAGTTGTATTGTTGAGCCTTGCATAATTTTTGAACTGTTACTTATATCATCATCAAGTTGCGGATTTTTCATTACGGCAAACCCCAGGTATTGAGTGTGCGGGGTATTATTGTGTTGAATCAGCGAGCTTAACATGGTTCCACTGCCCACTTCACAGCAGATAGTGTCATAGGGCTCCTGTAATTCTTCAAGTATTTCTGCACAGCCTTTTTTACCCAGAGCATTGTTTGCACCCTCGGGTATTAAATAAAAATCACCCAGTTGTTTTTTTAAATAGTTTATATATTCATCATTATTCTTTTTTTTATAATCGATGCGTTTTATAAATTTAAGTTGCATGCCCCAATTTTTCATATCCTGCAAACAGGGGTTGAGTACCTGGGGTGCTTCGCCGCGAATGATGCCAATGGTTTTAATGCCGAGTTGATTGCCCGCATAAGCTAACGCGTGCAAGTGATTAGAGTAGGCGCCGCCAAAACTCAACAGGGTTTTGGTGTTTGTTTTTTGAGCTTCAATTAAATTATATTTTAGTTTGCGCCATTTATTGCCCTGAACTACTGGATGAATTAATTCATCGCGTTTAATAAACAGTTTAATTTTTTTTTCGCTTAGTAGCGGTGTTTTGATTTGTGTAACGGGGGAGGGAAGATTAAGTTCAGCTAGAATGTTCACTAATGATAGATAAATTTACAGTGTCTAGTTTTAAAAAATAGACACTGTAAAACTCAGTTAATTTTTGAATTATTTTGCGACTACGTGCAATACGGTTGAGTATTCAAAGTAAACGGTACGGTCATCATAAATCCAGCGACTAATCGGTGGCTGGCCGATACCAGAAATAATTTCACCCGGCTGACCCAGCTCGTTTTTAACTTTATCGGTGGACATACCACGGCGTGGGAAATCCAGTACTCTTACCGCCATCACTTTGCCATCGTCGTCTACATTGAGGACATCACCCTGTGTTGTTTCCTGGGTGTAAGTTTCCTGGTTATAATTTTCCTGGGGCTGGCTATCAAAGTTTTCAACTGATTCAGTGGGTGCAGCAACCGGGGTAATGGTCTCTTCCTGGACCGCGACAGGTGCCGGGGCCGGTTCATTCTGTATGGGTTCAGGTTCAGCTGGTGCACTGTCTGCAAAGGGATCAACAGAAACCGGTTCAGCGGCAACCGGCTCTTCATCTGCCCAGGGGCTCTTTGCCATTACCAGTGAGCTGGATAAAGCCAGAATGAGTAAAGCTGTTATTTTCAATGTTAAATTTTTCATTGTGTCTGCCATTTACTATTTTCATGGATGCTCGTTATTTTTTATTCTAGCCTTTTTTTATAAAAAATACAGGTGCTTAGCTTGATTAATTCATGGGTTTTCGAGAATTTTGGAATTTATTGGGCAGATTTTTGGACAGGAGCGGGTTTTGGGTGGCTATTTACAGGTGCAGGTTTTCGCTTTCCTGCAGCAGTGAAAACTGTTCCCGTAGTTCAAGTATGTGTTGTTCCCAGAAATTCGGGGTGTTAAACCAGGGGAAATTCAGCGGGAAGCTTGGGTCTGACCAACGTTTTGCCAGCCAGCTGGCATAGTGCATCAGGCGCAAACTGCGCAAGGGTTCCACCAGTTGTAACTCAGTGGAATTGAGTTCGGCGAACTCAAAGTAGCCGTCGAGTACATGATTAAGCTGCTGTTGCTGCTCTTTTCGATCACCGCTGAGCAACATCCAGATATCCTGTATTGCCGGGCCACTTCTACAGTCATCGAAGTCGACAAAATGCGGGCCATCATCTGTCCACAGAATATTGCCGCTGTGGCAATCGCCGTGCAGGCGAATAGACTGTGTACTAACCGCATTGAAACGCTGCTTGAGCAGGCTAATGAGATCATCACTGAGGGTCTGGTAGGCCTCCAGTAAATACGCTGGGATAAAATGGTTGTCGAGTAAAAAACGAGCGCTATCAACCGCATAATCTTCCACGGATATTGCCGGGCGGGTTTTAAACGCTTGACTGGCACCCGCCAGATGAATGCGCCCCAAAAATCGGCCGATCCACTCCAAGTGCTCGGTATTGTCCAGTTCCGCGGTGCGCCCGCCTTTTTGCGGGTAGAGGGAAAAGCGAAAATCTTTATACTGATGCAAACTCTGCTGTTCAAATTGCAGTGGGGCAACCACCGGAATTTCCAGCTCTGCCAGTTCACGGGTGAAATCGTGCTCCTCCTGTATTTGCTCATTGCTCCAGCGGTTTGGGCGGTAATATTTGCCAATAATCTTCTGGCCGTATTGGCGGTTGTCTTCGAGACCAATCTGGTAAACCCTGTTTTCGTAGGAGTTGAGGGCAAAAATACGCGCATCGCTCTGTAGGCCCAGAGACTCTACTGAATCGATAATCAGGTCGGGATTGAGGTTTGCAAAATCGTGGTGTGGGGGTGTTGATTCCATAAAGTGCGTGATGAGCGGAAGCTCACCCCTACCCATTATTTAGCTCGGTAGGGGTGCACTTTAGCGCGTAACGAATCAGTCCTTAAACTTACTCATAACTAGCGTGGCATTGGTGCCACCAAAACCGAAGTTATTGGTCATGACCGTGTTCAGCTCGGCATTATCAATACGGGTGGTGACCACCGGCATATCTGCAACTTTTTCATCCAGTGTTTCCACATTGGCGGAGGCCTGAATGAAATTATTTTGCATCATTAGCAGGCAGTAAATACTTTCCTGTACACCGGAAGCGCCCAGCGAGTGACCACATAGCGATTTGCTCGAGCTAAAGGGCGGTATCTCTTCACCAAACACTTCTTTGATGGCGCCGGTTTCAGCAACGTCACCGACGGGTGTGCTGGTACCGTGGGTGTTGATGTAATCAATCGGGGCATCTACTGTTGCCAGTGCCTGTTGCATACAACGCACGGCGCCTTCACCGGATGGTGCGACCATATCCTGACCATCAGAGGTTGCACCATATCCGACAATCTCGGCATAAATTTTTGCCCCGCGGGCTTTCGCGTGTTCAAGCTCTTCCAGCACAACCACGCCACCGCCGCCAGCAATTACGAAGCCATCTCTGTCGGCATCATAGGTGCGTGAGGCTTTGTCTGGGGTTTCGTTATATTTGGAGGACAGGGCGCCCATGCCATCAAACAGCATGCTCATTGCCCAATGTTCTTCTTCACCCCCTCCGGCAAATATAATATCTTGTTTGCCCAATTGAATCTGTTCTACGCCATTGCCAATGCAATGGGTGCTGGTGGCACAGGCTGAGCTGATTGAGTAGTTAACGCCTTTAATTTTAAAAGGTGTTGCCAGGCAGGCGGAAATGGTGCTCGACATGGTGCGGGTTACCATATAGGGGCCAACCCGACGTATACCTTTCTCGCGCAGAATGTCTGCCGCCAGTACCTGGTTTTCCGGAGAGCCGCCACCTGAGCCCATAATTAGGCCAGTTCTGGGGTTGGATACCTGTGCTTCGCTAAGACCGGAATCTTCTATGGCCTGTTGCATCGCGATATAGGAGTAAGCTGCTGCATCACCCATAAAGCGTTTTATTTTACGATCGATATGTTCGTCTAAATCTATGTCAATAGAGCCCGCAACCTGGCTGCGCATACCCATTTCTTTGTATTTTTCCTGAAACTTAATGCCAGAGCGGCCTTCGCGTAGCGATTCGGTTACGGATTGTTTGTCATTCCCCAGACAGGAAACAATACCAAATCCAGTTATTACAACTCGTTTCATTTATTACGTACCTAAAAGTCATCTGTTGAGCTAAACAGGCCAACCCTGAGCCCTTTAGCAGAGTAAATTTCGCGCCCATCAACCATGACAACGCCATCAGCAATTCCCAAAATCAAGCCCCTGGCAATCACTCGTTTAATATTGATCTGGTAGCTGACTTTTTTAGCTGTATTTAATACCTGACCAGAAAACTTAACTTCACCCACGCCCAGTGCACGTCCCCTGCCTGGATGGCCTTTCCAGCCGAGATAAAACCCCACCAGCTGCCACATAGCATCCAGCCCCAGGCAACCGGGCATAACTGGATCGCCGGGAAAGTGGCATTCAAAAAACCACAGGTCTGGGTTGATATCCAGTTCAGCCTGAATCTCGCCCTTGTCAAACTCACCACCTTCTTCAGATATAAGGGTGATGCGATCCATCATCAGCATATTATCGACAGGCAGTTGTGCGTTACCTGGACCAAATAATTCGCCATGTCCGCATTTAAGAAGTTCTTCCCTGGTATATGAACTTTGTTTCGTCATTAGTTTAATTTGCCTTCAGCTGCTTTGTATACCCTGAAAATCACGCCTGTGACAATTTTTTTCGACCCAATTTTCAGGATTATATATCGGGATGGAATTGTAACGGAAATAAGACAATGATGGTATGGCTGATAGTGCCGTATTTAGCTTAATATTTAAGGCAGTTTGGGGGTAATAAATAAACAGGCCCTGTCCTAAAACAGGGCCTGTAGTACTTTAGATGGTATCGATGGGCCAGCTGCCGGCGAATTAATCCGTATAAAATTTTTGCTGGAATTTGATATTGGCGACCAGTGTTTCACCCTCAGGGGTGACTTTAATGTCAAACTTCAGGGTTTCATGATTAGCGACCTGTGACTGAGCCAGATAATAAATGGCCTCTCCGTCATGAACCTCCTTAAATTGCAAGTCTTTCACTTGCCCGGTTAAATTACTCGCAAACCCACTGACCTTTGCCTTGACCGGTTGAGTAGCATCACCCGTTTTTTTCAGTACCGTTATATTAACCACCATGCGATTATTGCGTCGTGTCAGCGAATAGGCCTTGGCAATTTCTGGCGTGAGGGTATCACTGCGAAACGAGTTATAGTGAATAACATAGTTACCAAATTGTTTGGAGTTTTCAGCATTAACAACGCCGGAAAACAGGGTGAAAAAAAGCATACTTATACTGAACAGGCTGGTTGTGAATTTTGTCATATTTCTATTCTCTCTCTTAATGGGGATATAGGATTTATGTAACCATACTATAGCCTAAACGAAGATGAATTGCCCTTTTTCATAGACAGATCATTAATTTTAGGTAAATCATAAAGATACTGTTGATATGTGCTACTTTTATATTAAATAAATTAATAACGAAAAAATATTGTGCAATTTGACAACTCACTCCTGAAATATCTGGTTCCCATTAATCAATTGCAAAATGAGCATCGTTTGCAAATTGCCCGCCAGTCACATCTCATTGAGCTTGGCATAGGAGACGAATTATCAGCAAATGAAGAGCACCGCTGGTTTATCTATCTGATACAGGGTCGGTTAAATTTAATAGAGCTCGATGCCATGCCGGTATTGCTTAATGCTGAAGATAAGCGCGCACATCATCCGCTGTTTAACGAAGGAGAACATAAAACCAGGCTGATTGCCCAGTCGGGTTGTGTGATTGTTCGCTTTGATAAACAGCTTTTTAATACTTTTATGGATCAGGAGTTAATTACCGGCGAAGAGCTTGAAACCGTTGAAATGAATGAGGTTGAAGGCAACCTGTTTAACGAAATTATGCACGCGTTTAATATGGGGGATTTAAAATTACCCAGCTTGCCGGACATTGCTGTAAAAGTAAAAAAAGCATTACTCAGTCCTACTGCCAGCGCGGAAGATATCGCGCGGATTGTTGCGGCTGACCCAGCCATGGCTGCGCGATTGATTAATGCGGCAAACGGCCCCTTAAACCGGGCGGTTGATCCGATTCAAAGTATTCAGGCGGCCATTGTTCGTTTAGGTATGCACACCAGCAAGGAATTAGTCACCAGTTTTGCGATTAAACAATTGTTTACCACCCGTTCAAAAATATTAAATAAACGCATGCATGATTTGTATGACAGGAGTGTTGAAATTGCAGCGATTAGTTTTGCGTTATCAAAACAAAGCGGTATGTTATCACCGGATCATATGTTGCTAGCCGGATTGTTACACCAGATTGGGGTTATACCCATCCTTAGTTATATTGAAGAGACAGGCCTGGAGATCACGGATGAAGCAGAGCTGGATAATATTATTGAGCGTCTGCGTGGGGCAGTCGGCAGCATGGTTGTGCGCCACTGGGAACTGTCGACTGACCTGTTCGTGGTGGTTGAAGAGTTTGAAAACTGGCAGCGCAATACAACGCAGGAAATTGATACCTGCGATATGATAGCCATTGCACAAATATATTATCGTTTAGAGCATCATCAGTTAAATGGTTTGCCTAAGTTTAATGAAGTGCCGGCTTTTAAAAAACTTTATCCGCAAAGTCAGCAGGCTGATTTTGCACAGAATGTTTTGCTGCAGGCACATGAAGAAATTGCTGCGATAATGCAGTTATTAAAAATGTGAGATCTATGTCAAATCTAAATATTGAAGAAATTATACATGATCTGATTCCATTTAATGACCTGGATTCAGGTGATCGAATTAAATTGGCGAAAACCGGTAAAATCGTCGAGAAAACAATCGGTGAAAAAATATATGCCAATGAATGTAAAGACTCAATTTTATATTTGTTAAGTGGAAAACTCGATGTTTGTAAACAGTATTTGCAACCGAAATTATTAATGAGTGATGATGCACTGGCTTTGAAGCCACTTTTTTCAGAAAATGAAGAGGTTGAAGCCCATATTGTTATTCATTCCAGTTGTGAAATCTGGCAGTTTGATAGAGGCTTGTTTAATCGCTTAATCGAAAAAGAAGTGCTGGTGGATGAACGTGCATTAAGTCAACAGATGGGGCATGTGCAAAGCAATATTTATCATGAAATTTTACGTGCCGTTGAGTCCGGTCAGTTAAAGCTACCCAGTTTGCCAGAAATTGCATTACGAATAAAAAAAGCCATGGAAACATCAGAAGCTGATATTGATAAAATTGCAAAAATTGTTGAATTAGACCCGGCCATTTCTACTCGCCTGATTAAAGTAGCAAACAGCCCTTTAACCCGAGGTGTAAATCCTATTCACAGTATGCGCGATGTGATTGTTCGCCTGGGTTTAAAAATGACACGAAATCTTGTGCTGAGTTTCAGTGTCGCCCAGTTATTTAAAACGCGCCACCCATTTCTAAAGAAGCAGATGAAGGCGTTTTATACACATAGTATTGAAATAGCCTCAATCTGTTATGCGCTCGGTAAACACATTAAAACACTTGATGCGGATGAGTTGTTACTGGCCGGTTTAATTCATGATATTGGTGTGATACCTGTAATTAGTTATATAGAAAAAACCGGTCTGGAAGTAACTACGGAAAAAGAAATTGTGCAGCTAATAAGTTCACTTCGGGTTGCTGTGGGTGTGCTGGTTGTAAAATCCTGGGATTTGCCCAATGGAATGCTTAATGTGGTTAGCCATGCTGAGCACTGGCATCACGACAGTGGAGAAGGTATTGCGCTTGAAGATGTAATCATTATTGCACAAGTTTACGATAAATTAAAACGTAAACAGCTATCCAGCTTACCGGATATCAAAAAGGTACCTGCTTTTATTAAATTATTTCCCAATAAACATGACCCGGTGTTTGCCATGCAAATTTTAGATGAGGCTCAGGATGAAATTAATGAAATGAAAGAGCTTTTGGGGATTTAAATAAATAATGACTGGAGTGGGTTTTAGCAAGCGAGGCGCGAGATTCGCGAGCAAAAATGGCTTCTATGATTCATTATTTTCAGGTAATGTTTTACCCGGATTTAAAATGTTATTTTTATCAAAGACCTGTTTTATCTGGTGCATTAAATAAATTTCAGTTTCTCCTAATTCCCTGGAAATAAAGTCACGCTTTTCAAGTCCAACGCCGTGCTCACCTGATAAGCTGCCATTTAAATTTAGAACCAGATCAAAAACATCATTAAGGCATTTTTCTGCCGTTTTCATTTCTATTTTATCGTTCGGGTTAACTAATAGGTTAACATGAATGTTACCGTTGCCCGCGTGACCGAAATTTACTATTTTTATTTTATGTTTTTCACTTAATTTATTCAGGCCATTAATTAAATCAGGGATATTGGATACCGGTACCACAACATCTTCATTTATTTTTTTAGGTGCTATTTTACGCAATGATGGAGACAGGGCTTTGCGGGTTTGCCAGAGTGCATCCGCTTGAGCTTTTGTTTGTGCCAGTTCGGTTTCAATGTGCCCGTCGACTTTGCAGGCTTCAATGATGATCTGCGAGTCCTGCTGAATCGTTTGTGAGTGCCCGTCAACTTCTATCATAAGTATGGCGCCAGCATTGGTGGGTAGTGGGGCGCTCGAATAATCACGCACCATATCCAGTGCATTTTTATCCATAAATTCCAGTGCACAGGGGGTCACCGGTTGCGCCATAATTTTTGATACTGCGCGTGCTGCGGCATCAACACTGTTGTAACTCACTTTTAGTGTGTGTTTTGCCGAGGCTAAGGGTAAAAGTTTTAAGGTTGCCTGAGTGATGAGTGCGAGGTTGCCTTCTGAGCCAATAATCAGGCGGGTTAAATCATAACCCACCACACCTTTAGTGGTGTGGGTGCCACACTGGATCACCTCCCCATTTCCAGTAATGGCCCGTAAACCTAAGGTGTTTTCTCTGCAGGTGCCATATTTTACTGCCCTGGGACCGGCCGAATTATATGCCAGGTTTCCACCAACAGAACAGAAAGCGGCACTGGTTGGATCCGGTGCCCAGAATAAATTATGGGCCGCGGCGCATTGTTGTACTTCTAAATTAGTGACACCGGGCTGAACATCGATGCTGCGATTTTCCGCATCCATAGAAATAATTTTATTCATTTTCTCAAATGAAATAATAACGGCATTGTTAACAGGTACGGTAGCGCCTGTGGTGCCTGTGCCGCGTCCGCGGGCAATTAACGCTGTGGTAAATTGATTGCAGGCTTGAACAATTTTCTGAACCTGTTGCTCGTCTACGGGAAAAACAACCGCCAAGGGTTGAGCATGGCGGCGACTATTATCGTAACCATAAGTCAGGCATTCAGTTGCGTCGGTTAAAATGTTTTCTGTATTAACGATTTTTGTTAACAGTTTAAGAAGCTTGTTGCTCATGGTGCTGGCTTTAAAAAGTGATTGTTTCAGAAAAATCTGAAAGCGGCTGAATTTGATTTAGAAGGCATTGAATTTTCAGCTTCGCAGACAGGGGGCGTTCGTTTATTTGTTTATCATGTTTTGTAAAAATCATGCACCCATTAGTTGCGAATCAACCAGATCACCCAGGCAATGAATAATCAGTAAATGCGTTTCCTGAATGCGAATCGGTGAATCAGAGTCGACTCTAATTTGAACATCATCCTGTTGCAGACGTGCGCTTACCTCGCCTCCATTGTGGCCGGTGAGGGCAATGACTTTCATGTTGCGTTCATGGGCCGTATCTATTGCGCTAACAATATTACCTGAGTTGCCACTGGTGGTAATAATTAACAATAGATCCGTGTCCTGCCCTAGTGCCGCGACCTGTCTTGAAAAAATCTGGTCGTAGTTGTAGTCATTGGCAATTGAGGTGAGTACGGAAGTGTCGGTAGAGAGTGCAATTGCCGGCAGGCCAGGGCGTTCCATCTGAAAACGATTTAACATTTTGGATGAAAATAACTGGGCTTCACCTGCCGAACCACCATTACCGCAGGATAATATTTTGCCACCAGACAATAAACTATGTGTCATGAGTTGTGCGGCCAGGGCGATATCGTTTTTTGATACTTCCAGCGTGCGTTGTTTGGTTGCAATATTCTCTGCAAAGTTATTTTCTATTATTTCAATTAGATTCATGTTTGTATGTTCGTTTTTAATGCATTTAAAAAGCGTTTTTTATCCATTCGATTGTCAGGTTTTTGTTTTCACCGCTCATGGCTATCACATCAAAACGGGCATTATACTCGCGACCTTTCTGTTGCATATAAAAAAGTGCGGTTTTCTGAATTTTTTTCTGTTTTGTTGGGGTCACACTTTCTTTTGCGCCACCGAAGTCCTGGTTCTTTCGATATCGAACTTCAACAAACACCAGTGAACTTTCATGTTGCATTATCAGGTCTATTTCACCAAAACGGCTATGAAAATTTTTCTCAATGAATCTTAGACCATTTTTTTCCAGATAGTCGCAGGCAAGTTGTTCAGAAACCTTGCCTTTAGTTGAGCGGCTGCTGAACGGGCTGAGTTTCATCGGTGCTTAAATTTATCGGTTGGGTGTTAATATCAACTATGGTAGGTATGCCACGTTTAAACTGTGCGGATAATAATTCCCGGTGAATTCTATTAAACGGGTCGAGAAAAAGATTGCCGGTCTGTCCGGAAAAACGTTCATAGGTTTTACCTTGTAACCGACCAAGAAATGGGATTAAATTATAAGCATCTACACCCAGTGCAAATAGGCGCGTGTAACCTTGTTGCTCCGGCCAGTATTTGATGAGAGATAGCTTGGCTTTATTCGGTGGGTTGAGTATCCACGGCATGTCTAGAAAGTTCAGGTCATCAATGTCACGGTCCGCCTGCTTGTTTAGTTGACCGGTAAATGCATGGGATGTGGCGTATACAGGGATTTCACCGGCGTAGTGAAATTTAAACTGGGGTTTTAACTGACGCGCATCTTTGGGGGTGGCGGCCATAAAAATCATATCCACATCCTGTCTTCGGTAAGGGGTGAATTTCATTTTTGTGCGCATTACATTTTGAATGGCACGATACCGACTGTAACTTTGGTTAATATTCAGCATGTTCTGAATGGGGCGTTTAAAGTCATTTTTATTTGGTGTGTAAGTTTGTGCGCTGACAACCGTGCCCCCCAATTCCTCAAAGCGCAATTGAAACGCATTACCCAGGCGCTCACCCCAGACACCTTCGGGTACGAGTACGGCGGCATGGGTGCGGCCCTGACGAAATGCCATTTCAGCAGACTGGCGTGCTTCGTCTTCCGGGAGTAATCCAAATTGAAATAAATTCGGGCTGAGTTCGGTTTGCGAACTGGCATAGTTTAGCGTCAGGGTGGGAACCTCTAATATTGGGGCCTGGGTGAGTATGTCGACTGCCGATTTCAGGAAGGGACCGATTATAAAGTCGGCGCCTTCATCGGAGGCTTTTTTATAGTAGTTCAAGATTGCGCTCTGGTTTTCACCGGTATCAATAAAGCTAATTTTGGGCTGAAAAGATTTATCCGGGTGCTGGTAATAGGAGGACATAATACCATCACGAATGGCTGCGGCGACCTGTGCATACTTGCCGCTCAAGGGCAGTAAAATGGCAATGTGTTTGGGCTGCTCGATTAACTCAATCTGTTTGCGGCCAAGCTCTCTTATGAAGGTATCAACCGCCGGATGTTTCGGGTACTGTTCGCGCCACAGGGTAATGCCATCCTGTAAAAATTGCCAGTCGACCTGACCGCGCTTGGCGATTTTTGCAAGTTCGACCCACCCCAGAAAATCATCATTGAGAGGCGCATTGCTAATTTGATGCAAACTGGTGGCGGGTAATAATGAAAGCGCTTCCCAGATGGCTTGATGGTTTATTTCCAGATCAAAAGAATCGGTTAACAGCTTATCCATCTGAACGCGGGTTTTGGCGGATTCCAGTGGGTAACTGGCATCGAGAAATGCACGTGCGCGTATTTGCATAAGGCGAATCTGTTGTTGTGTGGGCGGAATGCGAGCAATGTTTAAGCGCTTTAATGCCTGGCGTGCCTCACCATGGTTCAGGTCTATTTCAGCAAGCAGTAACTGTACTTCTACGAAGGCATCTGCATCAACAAATTCCGGGTTTATATTGTCTATTTGTTGCTGGGCCAGCTCAAACTGATTTTGTTGAATGAAAATTTGTGCCGCTTTAATCAGGTAGTTATTACGATCTGCGCCCTGTGATGCCGCCGCCAGCTTTATGTAATGGCCGGCTGACTCAGTCGGTGTGGGGGTTTCTGTGTCATCAGATAAATCGACTTCAATACCCGCTGGCTGTTGATCGTCGATGATACGGTCTTTTGGAGTGCATCCGTAAATGCTGAGGCCGATAAGTAAGAGTGCGCTGCTGCGTAAAAATAATGTCATTATATAATGTATGTCAACTGCTGTTGTTGTGGGGTGTTATTATAGGAGTGAGAGTATCTGTTTTGGAGTCGCAACTGTCAATGAATCAAGGCACACTTTATATAATTGCTACCCCAATTGGTAATAGAGGGGATATCGGGGAGCGGGCACTTTCTATATTAAAGCAAGTGGATCTAATTGCCGCGGAGGACACCCGCCATAGTAAAGTGTTATTACAGCACTATAGTATAGACACACCAATGCAGGCCTATCATGAGCACAATGAGGAGCAGGCTACGCCCAAGCTGATACAGCGCTTGCTGGCGGGGGATAACATAGCGCTTGTTTCTGATGCAGGTACCCCGTTACTCAGTGACCCGGGCTATAGGCTGGTTAAGGCGGCGCATGAATCCGGTGTTAAGGTAAGTCCTGTTCCGGGGGCCTGCGCAGCTATTGCAGCACTGTCTGTATCGGGGCTGGCGACCGATCGATTTATGTTTGCGGGGTTCCCCCCACATAAGCAGGGTGCCCGACTGAATTTTTACCAGGAATTTGAGCATCAGGCAGCCACATTAGTGTTTTATGAATCAAGCCACAGAATTGTGGCTTCAGTTAGGGATATGCTAGAGGTGTTCGGTGGTGAACGGCCAGTTGTGATGGCGAGGGAAATCAGTAAGTTGTTTGAGACGATTCACAGCACCACTTTAGGAGAGCTTCCCCACTGGTTAGAGGCAGACTCAAATCAGCAGAAAGGTGAATTTGTCTTGGTATTGCAGGGTTCGCCTGTACAATTGAGTCCTCAAGCTGCAGAATTAGAATCGCTGCTCAAAGTACTGCTGGATGAATTGCCTGTGAAACAGGCCAGCAAAATGGCAGCAAAAATAACCGGTGTTAAAAAAAATACAGTCTATAAGCTGGCACTTGAGTTAAGTGGTAAGTGATTGAAAAATAAATGAATATTAGTTTTTTTGAACTGATAATGAAAAAATGACGGAATTTCTTCCACTTTTATATGTTTTGTAAGTGCATGATATTTATTGAAATAAACGAATTGTCAAAAATATCGCTATAAAAACTAAATAACGTTGTCGATTAAATTGACAAAAACCACAGTTATTTTATAGGATTAGTGCTATTATGTATAGCAAATCATTGTTTACTAAGTAAAAAGTAGAATCGGTACAGAGTGTGCACTATAGCTTGCCAAGGCGTACAGCCAGAGCAGAGAGTTTATATCTAAAGTTATAGTCGTGAGTGTTTTAGTATTGAATGTACTGCATATAAAATGATGAAGAGTGAATTGCCTAAAAATTTTAAACTGGATTTTATTTAATCAGTTACCTTTTAAAGTTTGTAGACGGAGTTAGAAATGGCACCACTAAAAGCAGTATATGAAGATTTCAGTGCATGTTGCGATGAGTTTGTCGAAGGGGTTTCTTTCCTTAAAGATCGCGCGATGCCCAAAGCGGTCAATCGTTTCCAGCAGGCTTATGAGTCCGTTGGTCGTTCAGATGTCTATCATAATAAATATGGTTCATATTGTGGTCTTGCACGGGTTTTGTCAGGGGATGCAACGGGCCTTGAAATGTGCCGTCACGCATCGAAAAATGAGTTGCATGACGGGGATGTTTATCTGAATCTGGCGCGTGCAGAATGGTTTTATGAGAATCGTAAAGCAGCCATTATTGCATTGAAAAAAGGTTTGCAAATCGATAATCGTCATCCGGGTTTGCGTCAGATGCGTGAGCAGTTAGGTATCAGGCAGCGTAGCCCATTACCCTTCTTACCCCGTACGCACCCCTTAAATCATGCATTGGGTAAATTAATGAGATTGGAAGAAAAAATTTAAATAATTAAGCAAAAGTATATTTGCATATCTTTTTAGTATCGGCGTGGTTTACCGCAGAAACTGATCTGCGGTTTTTTTTGGTCTAAATTTTATCCCTGATGAGTTACATTCTGTCTTTCAATATTTAAATATTCCAGTTGTTTTATTTTGATGATCATTAAGAGGCGGGTCTTTTCGATAGACAGTTGTCATTAGCTATAGGTTTCCCGTCAGTGCTAGTAGTAAAGCGCAAAAAACTTATTTGTCAGTATGCGTTTTGTTATTGGAAAAAGCTCGGGTTCCTTCTCGGAATTTTTTTGCTTTAGTGCCTTACGTGTCATGGATTTTACAATCATACAGTCTATCGCTACGATTAAGTATTCATGTTACTATTCGCGCCGAAGTTGGCTGGACAATCGCTGTGCCCTTTCTCAGGAAGGCGGCAAAGAGGAAAGTCCGGGCTCCAAAGGGCAGGGTGCCAGGTAACGCCTGGGGGGTGTAATGCCCACGGCTAGTGCAGCAGAAAGATACCGCCTCAATTTTTTGAGGTAAGGGTGAAATGGTGCGGTAAGAGCGCACCGCGTTAACGGGTAACCGTTGCGGCAAGGTAAACCCCACCTGGAGCAAGACCAAATAGAGAAGCTGAGGCGTGGCCCGCGCTGCTTCTGGGTAGGTTGCTTGAGATGCATAGCGATGTGCGTCCTAGATGAATGATTGTCACGACTTCGGTTGAACAGAACCCGGCTTATAGGCCAACTTCACCTTTTTTTGTTGATAGTTCTCTTTTCATGAGAGCAGAGTGTCTGCACCTGAATTTTAATGTCAGAGATGCTTTAGTGCCCTGCTGAGAAACTGTCAAGTTAGCAGTAGAGAAGCTTGAGGTGTTGTATGTATAAAAGAATCATTTATCTGGTGGCCATAACTCTATTGCTACAGGCTTGTGTGGGTGGTTCGGTAAAGCCGCAGCAACAGGCTAGTGTTACATCCAGCCCAGTGGGTGCAAGCGTTTATGCGGGTGATAAGGTGCTGGGTGTGACACCATTAATATACGATCTTTATGATGCCTTTCCCGCTGGTTGGGCAAATGCTTCGTATCAGGCTCAGGGTGTTCTTGCGATAAAGAAAGATGGTTGTGAAGATTTTACGCTTAAAGTCAGTGATTACATTCTAAGTAAGCCTCTGCATGCTGATCTCAAATGTATTGAAGCCAGTCATGAGCAGAAACCGACCGCGGCCGAATTAACGCCCAGTACTATCGAGAGAAGACTGAAAGAGCTTAAAGGTCTTTATGATAAGGGTTTGGTCACAAAAGAAGAGTACGGTATCGCCCGCAAAAGAATCCTGGATGAGATATGATAAGTGTTCAGGGTGCCTTGATCTCTGATTAATCCGGTCGCGCTAGGTGGATTCTCCCCCAGAGTTTGCTCCAGTCGCTATTTGTTATCTGTCACCGATAATGTTGTTTTTATTGACGGCTCATGGGTGATTTTTAATTCCTGAAAAATTTACACCGCAATCTAAAAAATCGTATATCCCTCTCAAAGTTAAAGTGATTTATTAAGTTAGTTCGTTAACTTATTGACTTGTCATTTTTTATCCCGTTTATCCCCGTGTAGATTCTGTGAAATAGCTCTAAGTTGTTGTCATATAAGGAATTATTTCCTTATTTATCCTGTGATTTTGCTTGACAGTGGTGGGGGCTGGTACCTATAGTTAGGAAATGTGGGGAAATGTGGATGAAAGTGGGTAAAAATGCATTTTCCAATAAGCAAGCTGATTTGAATATTTGATGGTTTGATTAATACAAAAATGGCGAATTAAAACAAAAATAATGATATTTCGTGGCATCAATAATCTAACGCTGGATGCAAAGGGCCGAATGGCAATACCTTCGCGTTACCGTGATCGACTCATGGAGTCCTGCGGTGGGCGATTGATTGTGACTGTTGACCGGGATCGTTGTTTGCTGGTTTACCCTCAGCATGAGTGGGAAGTTATTGAAGCTCAGTTAGCCGCTTTGCCCAGTTTAAATAAGCAGTCTCGTTTATTGCAGCGTCTATTAATTGGTCACGCAACAGAAGCGGAGCTTGATACCCAGGGTCGAATATTATTACCCACAATGTTGCGCGAATATGCGGGGCTGGATAAAAAGTGCGTGTTAATTGGGCAGGGTAAAAAGTTTGAAATCTGGGACGAGAAGCTCTGGACTGAAAACCAGCAGTTCTGGCTAGACGAAGCAGAGGGTGACGAAGGCGAGTTACCGAGCGCACTGGAAAGTCTGTCTCTCTAATGGCAGCGCAACGAGGCCAGCATCGACCGGTTCTACTAAAAGAGGCGGTTGAGGCGCTGGCGATAAAGCCGGATGGTTTTTATCTCGACGGAACATTTGGTCGGGGAGGTCATAGCGCTGAAATATTGGCGCAACTTGGCGAAAATGGAAAATTGCTGGCGATGGATCAGGATCCGTTGGCAATAGAAGAAGCAAGAGAAAAATTTGCCGGCGACACAAGGTTTGAAATTGTGCGCGAAAATTTTGAAAACATGGAAGCATTGGTGGCTAGCAGAAAGATGATGCAGCAGGTAGATGGTGTGTTGCTGGATATCGGGGTTTCATCGCCACAACTCGACGATGCTTCAAGAGGGTTTAGTTTTATAAAACCGGGGCCTTTGGATATGCGTATGAATCCTGATGCGGGGCAGTCAGCAGCTCAATGGCTAGCAAGTGTTGACGAGTATGACTTAACAACCGTTTTGATGCATTACGGTGAAGAAAAATTTGCACGACGCATTGCCAGTGCCATTGTTGAAGCCAGAAAAGAAACGGTAATAAATGACACAGTTCAGTTGGCAAATATAATTGAAGCGGCTATTCCGGTTAAACCAAAAAATAAACATGCGGCCACAAAAAGTTTTCAGGCCATTCGAATTCATGTAAATCGTGAGCTTGAAGTTCTAGAGCGTGCATTGCAATCGGGTTTAAATGTTCTGGCAGTAGGCGGCCGGCTTGCGGTCATTAGTTTTCATTCTCTGGAAGACAGAATGGTAAAAAGGTTTTTTAGAAATATGTCGCAGGGTCCGAAGATTCCGAAAGATATTCCGATAATGGCAAAAGATCTTGAGCAACCATTTAAGTTAATTGGTAAGGCTGTAAAGCCAGGCAAACAGGAAGTGCAGGAAAATCCTCGCTCACGTAGTTCGGTGTTACGTGTTATTGAGAGGGTGATGTGAAAATGATGTGGATTCTTACCGCTATGTTGATTCTAGCTGTGATGGGATCAGCAATTGGCGTGATTTACAGTAAGCACCAAACAAGAAAAATATTTGTAAGTTTACAGAAGTTACATAAGCAAATTGATGAGCTGGATATAGAGTGGGGGCAACTGCAATTAGAGCAAAGCGCATGGTCATCCCACGGAAGAATAGAAAAAATTGCGCGTAAAAAATTACAAATGACATTGCCAAAGGCAAATGAAATTTTATATATAAAACAATGAAAAATAAAAACTATAAACCCCACTATCAATTCAGGCGCATGGCAATTTTGTCAGTGTTTGCGCTAGTTATTGTGGGTTTGTTCTGGCGCGCGTTAGATATGCAGGTAATTAACCAGCCATTTTTTAAGCAACAGGGTGATGCGCGACATTTAAGGGTTGTGCCAATTTCTGCTCACCGTGGTGATATTTATGACAGAAATGGTGAGCCTCTGGCCATAAGTACGCCGGTCGATTCTGTTTGGGCAAATCCTAAGGAAATGAAAAATGATTTAAAACGAGTTACTGAAATTGCAAAAACATTAAAAATTAACTCACAGCATCTAAAAAATAAATTAGTAAAAAATGCTAACCGAGAGTTTGTGTATATTTTACGACAGGTGCCGCCACAAACCGGTGAAAAAATAACATCGCTGGCAATTCCAGGTGTGTATTTGCAGCGTGAATATAAACGTTATTATCCGGCTGGCGAAGTGACTTCACATATTATTGGTTTTGCAAATGTAGACGATAAAGGCCAGGAAGGCCTGGAGTTAGCCTACGATGACTGGTTAAGTGGGGAGCCCGGATCGAAGCGGGTTATACGTGACCGGCTTGGGCAAGTGGTAGATGATGTTGAGCGAATTAGTACCGCCGAGCCGGGTAAGCCGGTACAACTTAGTATAGACCGGCGAATACAATACCTCGCATATCAGTCATTAAAATCCGCGGTAAAAGAACAAAAAGCCATTGCAGGATCTGCAGTGGTTTTGGACGTTCATACGGGGGAAGTTTTAGCAATGGTGAATCAGCCATCGTTTAATGCTAATGATCGTAGTCAGTTAAAGCCGGGGGTTTACAGAAACCGTTCAGTAACGGATGTGTTTGAACCCGGTTCAACCATGAAGCCGTTTACCATTGCGGCGGCACTGGAAACCGGACGTTGGCATCCAAAAGATAATGTGCATACCGCGCCCGGTTATTACAAAGTTCAGGGCAGCACAATAAAGGATATTCGCAATTACGGAAAAATTAATCTGGAAGAAATAATTTTAAAATCCAGTAATGTGGGAATCAGCAAAGTTGCCTTATCCCTAGATCAGGAACAGCAGCTGGATATGTATATGAAGCTGGGATTTGGTGTGAACAGTGGTAGCGGTTTTCCTGGAGAGCGTAATGGAAATTTACGCAGTATGCGTTTAAGTGAATTTGAGCGAGCAACCATGTCATTTGGTTATGGCCTGTCGGTGACACCGTTACAATTGGCGAGAGCGTATTCAGCAATAGCTGCAGATGGTGTTTTGTATCCAGTGTCTTTTTTGCGTCGAGATGAAACGGTTGTGGGTGAACAGGTAATGACTGCTGCAACCGCTAAAAAAGTTCGCCGCATGATGGAGAGGGTTGTTAGCCCGGAAGGTACAGCCAATAAAGCCTCCATTGCTAATTATCGAGTTGCGGGTAAAACCGGTACCATGCATAAGTTTATTTCTGGAGGGTACGCTAAAGATCGGTACCTTTCAGTATTTGCAGGTATGGCTCCAGCATCAAATCCAAGGTTAGTTATGGTGGTAATGATTAATGAGCCAAGAAATGGAAAACATTTCGGTGGGCAGGTGGCGGCTCCGGTATTTTCAAAAGTTATTTCAGGTGCGTTGCGTCTGTTGGATATCCCACCAGATGATTTAAAATATTCAGTGAAAATGTCTAACCAGAAAAAAAATCTAACTACAAAAGGTAAGAGCGCATGATGGCTGCAAAGAATAGCAATCATTCTGTAATGACATTAAAGCAGCTGCTAAGTGATTTAGTGGTGAGTGAATACCTGCCAGAAATAGAGGTTGAAGGCTTAACGCTGGATAGTCAACAGGTTGAGCCAGGATATGTGTTTGTTGCACTGGAAGGTCAGCTTGATCATGGGCTGGCTTATGCAGAAGCGGCGATTAGCCGCGGTGCAGTGGCCGTTTTATGCGACGCAAAGTTTGATCAGTATTGTCAGCAGATTTTATCACGATTATTGTCGAGAGCGATTTGTGTTCCGGTGCGAGACTTAGCGCTCAGGTTGGGAGAAATAGCGAATAAGTTTTATGCGCAACCATCTGAGAGAATGTCAATCTGCGGAATTACTGGAACCGATGGAAAGACATCGGTGAGTCATTTTATTGCGCAGTCAATGAATATGGCTATGAATACGGAAACAGATAAGCCAATAAATTCGTTGCAGGGTATGGCGGCAGTGATTGGTACATTGGGTAACGGGCCAATCGACAGTCTTGAAGAGGCAACACATACAACGCCGGATGTTATTAGTTTGCATAGAATGCTGGCTGAATTTAGTCAGCAAAACATCACTTCTGTGGCGATGGAAGTGTCATCCCATGGGCTGGATCAAAAAAGATCAGCCGGCGTAGAATTTGATGTGGCAGTGTTGACGAATCTATCTCGAGATCATCTGGACTATCATGGTGATATGGAGTCGTACAAACGAGCAAAGAAAAAATTATTCACCGAGAGTGAAAGTAAGTCATTAGTGTTGAATATTGATGATGAATTTGGAACAGAATTATTTGACGAGCTTAATGGCAGTAAAAAAATCTGGTTATATGGATTGAGTAAAGATAAAACGATGCAATCGGAAAATTATGCCTATGCGACAAATATTAAAAACCAGTTAAACGGTATTCATTTTATGTTGCATAGCTCGCAGGGCGTGGCTCAGGTAGCATTAAAGGTGATTGGTGAATTTAATGTGTATAACGTATTGGCGTGTTTTTGCGTTTTATTGCAAAGAGAAATTAATTTTAATCACGCAATAAAATATATTCAAAATTTGAATACAGTTCCAGGAAGAATGGAGTTGCTGGTTTGTAAAAATAAACCTGCTGTTGTTATTGATTTTGCACATACACCTGAAGCTTTAACTCAGGCATTACTTAATGTGCGTAAGCATACACCAGGAAAAATAATCTGTGTGTTCGGTTGCGGTGGTGACAGGGATACAGGAAAGCGTGCACTTATGGCGCAGGCTGCGGAAAAACTATCTGATCTTGTGATTATAACAAATGATAACCCGCGAAATGAAAGTCCAGAAAATATAATTGATGATATTAAGCAGGGTATTAAAAATGAGCTGCAGCTTATTGTTGAAATGGACAGGCAAAAAGCGATTGAACAGGCAATAGAAATAGCCACTGAAAAAGATCTGATATTAATTGCGGGTAAGGGTCATGAGCAATTTCAGATATTGGGTGATAAAAAAGTTGCGTTTAGTGATAAAAGCGTAGCGCTGTCAGTTTTAGGAGCGAATCAATGATGGCTCTGGAGCAGGCAGCAAAAATTTTAAATGGTAATTGCGTAGGTAAAAATGTGAATTTTTCCCGTGTCTCAACAGATACGCGAAGTTTGCAAAGTGGAGATTTATATATTGCACTGCATGGCGACTTGTTTGATGGTCATGATTATATTAAGCAGGCCGAGCAAGCAGGAGCGGTTGCAGCAGTTGTGCATAAAGATATTGTAACGGATTTGCCGCTGATAAAAGTTGAAGACACGCGTAAGGCCCTGGGTATGTTGGCGGGTGCTAAACGAAGCTTATTTAAAGGTAAAGTGATTGGTATTACGGGTAGTAATGGCAAAACCACCGTTAAAGAAATGGTGTCGGCAATCGTCGGGAAGCAGGGCAAGGTTCTGGCCACGCAGGGTAACTTTAATAATGACATAGGATTGCCCTTAACTTTATTAAGAATGCAACAGGAGGACTTTGCCGTTATTGAAATGGGGGCAAATCACGCAGGTGAAATTTCCTATTTAACCTCTCTAACTAAGCCGGATGTGGTATTAATAAATAATGCGGCACCTGCACATCTTGAAGGTTTCGGATCACTACAGGGGGTGGCAGAGGCTAAGGGAGAAATATATCAGGGGCTTACTGATAATGGAATTGCAGTTATAAACAAAGATGATGCATTTTTCGATTACTGGCAGGGCTTAGTTGAGAATAAAGACATAATCACTTATTCAATGCGAGACAGAAATGCAGATGTTTATGGTGAGTGGCAGCAGACAGAGTCTGCTAATGATTTAAAAGTAACTGTAGACGATAAGGAAATAAAACTGAGTTTAAAAGTTTATGGTCTGCATAATGCCATGAATGCGCTAGCGGCTATATCAATTGCGCATGCTCTTAACATAAAGCACGAATATATAAGTGGCGCATTAAATGACTTTACAGCAGTTAAGGGGCGTTTGAATTTTCATAAGGTGAATGAAAATCTAACTGTCATTGATGATACCTATAATGCGAATGTGGCTTCTTTATTTGCGGGTATTGATGTATTAAAAGAGCAGCCCGGAAAACACTGGCTGGTGTTAGGTGATATGGGTGAGCTGGGGGATGACAAGCAAAGAATTCATTTTGACGCAGGCATTAAAGCTCGCAAGTCAGGGGTTTCTCGTTTGCTGACTATCGGTGAAGCTAGTCGTTATGCGGTTGATGCCTTTGGTGAAAATGCACAGAATTTTGAAAATAAAAATGAACTCGTTTCATTTATTAAGCAACACCAGCCGGAGCGGCTGGTTATTTTGGTAAAAGGTTCGCGGTTTATGCAGATGGAGCAAATAGTTGAATCGATAATAAAGGGGTCGACCTAATGCTGCTTTGGCTTGCTGATTACTTAACGCAATATCATTCAGGTTTTAATGTTTTTAGATACTTAACTTTACGTGCGATATTGGGAACTTTAACCGCACTAACGATTTCATTGATTATAGGCCCATCAATGATAAGAAAATTAACCATGTATAAAATCGGCCAGAATATTCGTGATGATGGACCACAGGCTCATTTATCTAAAGCCGGAACCCCAACAATGGGCGGCTCATTAATCCTGGTTGCTGTCGCGATCAGTACTATTTTATGGATGGATTTAGAAAATCGTCAGGTTGTATTGGCATTGATTGTAACAATGCTATTTGGTGGGATTGGATTTGTTGATGATTATAAAAAATTAAAAGATGGTAATAGCAAAGGCCTTTCAGCAAAAGCTAAATATTTATGGCAAACCGTATTTGGTTTGGGTGCAGCCGTTTATCTATTTCAAACGGCCCAGCAGCCAATTGAAACAACGCTTATTATTCCGTTTATGAAAGATGCAATGATTCCGCTAGGTGCAGGCTTTATTGTTTTGACGTACCTGGTCATTGTAGGGACCAGTAATTCGGTTAATTTAACGGACGGTCTGGATGGCTTGGCAATTTTACCAACCGTGATGGTGGCCGGTGCTTTAGGGGTATTTGCTTATTTAACCGGTAACATAAATTTCGCAAATTATTTAAGCATCCCCTATGTCAGCGGTGTGGGTGAATTAGTGGTTTTCTGTGGCGCGCTGGTTGGTGCAGGGCTGGGATTTTTATGGTTTAACACATACCCCGCTCAGGTGTTTATGGGTGATGTTGGTGCGCTGGCATTAGGCGCGGCACTCGGTGTGGTTGCTGTGCTGGTAAGGCAGGAGTTGGTTTTATTAATAATGGGAGGTGTTTTTGTTATGGAAACCGTATCCGTTATTTTACAGGTAACCTCTTTTAAATTAACTGGCCGGCGTATTTTTAGAATGGCGCCGTTACATCATCACTTTGAATTAAAGGGTTGGCCTGAGCCGCGCGTGATCGTGCGCTTCTGGATAATAACAGTGGTACTGGTGTTAGTGGGTCTGGCATCGTTAAAAGTTAGATAAGGCATTTTTAGGATATTAAGTTTATATGGGCGTAACTGCAGATACATTGTCGAGTATTTCAGTAGCAGCATTGGTAACAGCTATGGTCACAGATGATAGTCAAAGTTCAGAATATATTCTGGTCGTCGGTTTAGGCGTGACCGGGCTTTCTGTCGTGCGCTTTTTGCATAAACAAAATAAACATGTTGTGGTGGTGGATAGTCGAAGTAATCCACCAGGCCTTGAGCAACTGAATAAAGAATTTGCTGATGTAAGTGTGTACTTAGGTGAGTTTGATGAAGCGCTATTTATGGGGGCTAATAAAATTATTGTTAGTCCGGGTGTGGCATTAAAAGAACCGGTTATACAGAATGCGATTGCACAGGGTGTCGATGTTGTTGGAGATATTGAACTTTTTGCACAACAGGTCAATGCACCGGTTATAGCCGTAACAGGTTCCAATGGCAAAAGCACGGTCATTAGTTTGCTGGGTGAAATGGCTAAAACCGCAGGAATAAACGCAATGATGGGTGGGAATATTGGTGTACCAGCCCTGGAAATTATTAGCTCAAATGCAGAGCTGTATATTTTGGAGTTATCCAGTTTTCAATTAGAAAGCATACAAAGTTTAAAGCCTGTGGCCGCTGCAGTATTAAATGTTAGCCCTGATCATATGGATCGATATGAAAGCTTTGCCGAATATATTGAAGCCAAAAAACATATTTATAATAATTGCAAAGTGGCTGTAATCAATAGAGATGATAAACAGGTTATGGATATGCAAGCGGGGCATAAATTTGTTAGCGGGTTTACTCTGTCAGAACCCGTTCATGGTGATTTTGGTTTACGTGAATTTAACGGCGATATCTGGCTGTGTAAAGGTGGTAAAAAGCTGATAGCTGAAAATGATTTGAGAATAACGGGTACTCATAATCTGGCTAATGCACTTGCAGCTTTGGCACTGGGTGAAGCCGCTAATATCGCAATGACTGATATGTTGGAAACGCTTACACATTTTACCGGTTTAAAGCACAGGACACAGTGGGTTTCAGACAAGAATTATGTAACCTGGATAAATGATTCTAAAGGCACAAATGTGGGGGCAACGCTGGCAGCCATTAGCGGAATTAAAGTGCAAAATAAATTAATACTGATTGCCGGTGGGATAGCAAAAGATGCAGACTTTATGCCGTTAAAAAATATTATTTGTGAAAATATACGTACCGTTGTTTTAATGGGTAAGGATGCGCCACAAATCGAACAGGTTTTGCAGGGTTGTGTGCCAGTATTTTATGCAAACGATATGGAGGATGCGGTGCATATTGCTGCAGACTTATCGCACCCTGGAGACACCGTATTATTATCCCCCGCCTGTGCAAGTTTCGATATGTTTGATAGTTTCGAGCATCGTGGTGATGAGTTTATAAAAGCTATTGAGGGTCTGCAATGAATGTAGGTCTTTTATTTCAACAGACACAGAATATGGTTGGGCGTAGCACTAAAAGTAGCGTTACAGACAAGCCTGTCATATTGGAAGGTTTGGACGGTGTTTTAATCGTTTTGGTGCTGAGCTTATTATCAATAGGTTTGGTGATGGTGGCATCCGCATCTATTAGTGTTGCGGACAGCAAAACATCAACACCCTTTTTTTACTTATATCGACAGTTAATTGCGGCCACATTAGGTTTGTTTGCGGCAGCGATTATTTTTAAAATTCGTTTAGTGTACTGGGAAAAATCTGGAATGATATTGTTAGCTTTATCATTTGCAATGGTTGTTCTGGTTTTGATTCCGGGAATTGGTAAAACAGTCAATGGTTCGACTCGCTGGATACCCATAGGGTTTTTGAACTTACAGGTTTCAGAAATTGTAAAACTATTTTTAATGATTTATGTGGCCGGGTACCTTGTCAGGCATGGTGAGCAGGTACGTTCCAGCTTGTGGGGTTTTTTAAAGCCCATGATTATGATCGGTCTTGTCTGTCTGTTCTTATTATTAGAACCGGATTTTGGTGCATCAGTTGTTATTATGCTGACCGTGCTTGGTATGACTTTTTTGGCAGGGGTTAGATTCACGCAGTTTTTAGCAGTGATAACACTCTTTGGCTCTGCTGCGACTTTACTGGTCATGACATCACCCTATCGCTTGCAACGGTTAACCGCATTTATCAACCCCTGGGCAGATCCATTTGATAGTGGATTTCAGTTAACCCAGTCATTAATTGCTATTGGCTCAGGAGGCTGGACTGGCGTTGGATTGGGGGCAAGTGTACAGAAATTATTTTATTTGCCTGAAGCACATACGGATTTTTTATTTGCCGTGTTGGCAGAAGAGCTAGGTTTGATAGGTGTAGTTGTTGTTATAAGTTTATATGCGGCGCTCGTATTTAGAACATTTATGATTGCTCGAAAAGCGGAATCCTGTGGTAATCAATTCGCATCCTATTTATCTTACGGAATTGGTATCTGGTTGGGTTTACAGGCATTTATAAATATTGGTGTAAATATGGGAGTATTACCAACCAAAGGTTTGACACTGCCGTTAATGAGTTATGGTGGAAGTAGCTTAATTGTGGTGAGTGCATCGATTGGTTTATTGCTGCGAATTTCATATGAGTGTAATAATGGTCAGGCGATGACACGAAGATCCTCGGCCAAAACTAAAAGTAAAGCTGGCGCGAATTCATCAAAACGAAAAAATAAAGATCTACGTGATTTAATTAAGGAGGCCGCATGAGTGTTTCATTAAGTGGGCCTGTAATGATTATGGCGGGAGGAACGGGTGGTCATGTTTATCCTGCGCTTGCCGTGGCGGATGAATTAATACAACGTGGAGTACCGGTTGTATGGATGGGCACAAAAAAAGGCATTGAAGCACGGCTGGTTCCCGAGGCTGGCATTGATGTTGACTGGCTAGGTATGAGCGGTTTACGTGGCAAAGGTGTTTTAACTTTGTTGTTAGCACCAATGAAAATTATCATGGCCTGTTATCAGGCATTAAAAATTATTCGTAAGCGTAAACCATCCGTGATTTTAGGTATGGGTGGGTTTGTTTCTGCTCCGGGTGGCGTCATGGCCTGGCTAACTCGGGTGCCTTTATTAATCCACGAACAAAATGCCGTACCTGGAATGAGTAATCGAATTCTTTCTAAAATTTCCAGTAAGGTGATGGAGGCTTTTCCGAATAGTTTTAAAGTTGCTGCAGAGTATGTGGGTAATCCGGTAAGGCACTCTATTACCACTCTGGCGTTACCTCAACAAAGAAATAAAAATCGAGAAGGCGCGTTGCGAATTTTGGTGTTTGGTGGAAGTTTAGGTGCGGCGCGATTAAATGAACTGGTTCCCCAGGCCTGTGCAAATTTTTTAAAAGAGGGTGAGTTGGAAATAAAACATCAGGCCGGTCCAGGAAATTTTGATCAGACACGATTGAATTATTCACAACTTCGTGTAAAAGCTGAAGTACTGGAGTATATCGACAATATGGAAGCCATGTATGCCTGGGCTGATGTTGTGATTTGCCGATCCGGTGCGATGACGGTATCAGAGCTGGCGGCAGCGGGTGTGGCTTCAGTGCTTGTACCCTATCCATTCGCGGTTGATGATCATCAGACATTTAACGCAAAATTTTTAAGTGATGCGGGTGCCGCCGTTTTAATTAAGCAGGATGAACTAAATGTCGACAGGCTAGTAGATGTTTTAAAAAATATGAATCGAGATAAAACACTGGAGATGGCCAATATTGCTCGCAAACTTGGAAAGCCGGAATCAACCCGTTTAGTTGCCGAGGCATGCTTGATGGCGGGGGGATACGATGTTAATTAAAACCCATCCAATGAGAAAAATACAGCGCGTCCATTTTGTTGGTATTGGCGGTGTTGGTATGTGTGGCATTGCTGAAGTTTTGCTAAATCTGGGTTATAAGGTTTCCGGTTCAGATGTAAAAGAAAATGCTGCGATTAAGCGTCTGTTAAAACAGGGTGCAAGTGTTTTTATTGGTCAGAAAGCCAGTAATGTTAAGGATGTAGAAGTGGTTGTCGTTTCAACGGCTATTTCAGCAGATAATGTAGAAGTTGTTGCGGCAAAAGAGCATCGCATACCGGTGATACGACGCGCAGAAATGCTCGCTGAAATAATGCGGTTCAGGCATGGTATTGCTATTGCCGGTACACACGGAAAAACAACAACAACGAGTCTAACTGCAAGTTTATTAATTGAAGCCGGGCTAGATCCAACATATGTAATTGGGGGAAAGCTCAACAGTGCTGCAACCAATGCAAAACTGGGAGAAGGAAAATATTTTGTAGCCGAAGCAGATGAAAGCGATGCCTCATTCTTATTGTTACAACCAATGATGGCGGTGGTGACTAATATTGATGCGGATCACCTGGAAACCCACGATGGTGATTTCGAACGTTATAAACATTCTTTTATAGAATTTTTACATCATTTACCTTTTTACGGTAAAGCCGTGATGTGCCTGGATGACCCGGAAATACAAAATATCATGGATGATGTTTCGCGGCCAGTGATGACATATGGGATCGAGTCAGATGCAGATGTTAAAGCGTTGAATATAAAATGTAATGGTATGCAGTGTCACTTTGATGTTGCCTTGCCAGAATTGAATGAAACAATACCGGTAACGTTGAATATGCCGGGCAAACATAATGTTCTAAATTCACTGGCAGCGATTAGCATTGCACATTTACTAGGTGTGGAAACTGCTGCGATGCAAAAAGCATTGCAGGTGTTTGATGGTATCGGCCGACGTATGCAGCAGTATGGTGAAATTGAAACAGCAAAGGGCCATGTGTTATTGGTTGATGATTATGGGCATCACCCAACAGAAGTAAAAGCCACACTTGAAGCAGCAAAAAATGCCTGGAGTAAGCGCAGAATAGTTGTCGTGTTTCAACCGCATCGATATACACGGACTCGAGATTTATTTGAGGATTTTAGTAAAGTACTTTCACAGGCAGATGCGTTAATCGTCACTGAAATTTACGCTGCGGGTGAAGAGCATATTGCCGGTGCCGATGGTCGTGCACTGTGTGCCGCTATTCGAGCAAGGGGGCGAGTGAACCCTGTATTTGTAGAGGACTTAAATGATCTTAATGCATCGATAATAGATGTCATTGAAAAAGGCGATGTGCTGTTAACACTGGGTGCGGGAAGTATTGGTGCTATAGCTGAAAAATTACCTGAGGCATTGGCAATATGATGACTGCATCCGGCATACAGAAATTTAAAGGTACCCTGTTATTTGATGAGCCAATGTCAAAGCATACCAGCTGGCGTATTGGTGGTACGGCAGATCAGTTTTATACGCCTGCTGATATTGATGATCTCGTAAGTTTTATTAGACAGTTACCGGATAGTGAAAATATTGTTTTTATAGGCTTAGGCAGTAATTTACTGGTTAGAGATAAAGGCATCAGGGGAACGGTAATATCACTGAAAGGTAGCTTGTCTGAAATTGAATTACTGGATGATCACTGCCTAAGAGTTGGAGCAGGTACAAGTTGTGCCAAACTCGCACGCTATTGTCATAGAAATAACCTGATAGGAGGGGAGTTTTTTGCTGGTATTCCTGGATTACTTGGCGGCGCACTGGCGATGAATGCGGGTGCCTTTGGGGGGGAAACCTGGCCGCTTATTAAATCTGTGATTACCATAAATAAAAAAGGTGAAACGTTTACGCGTACACCGGCTGATTATGAAATTAATTATCGTAGTGTGAAATGTAGAGATGTAAAAAAACAGAATGCAGAATGGTTTATTAGTGCCGATTTAAAATTTACAGCCGGTGATGGAGAAGCGGCCGCGCAAAGAGTTAAAAAATTATTAGGGCAACGTTCCAATACTCAACCAACAGGTTTGCCAAGTTGTGGCTCAGTATTTAAAAATCCGGATAATGATTTTGCTGCAAGGTTAATTGAAAGCTGTGGCTTAAAAGGCTATGCGATTGGTGGTGCTGTTGTGTCAGAAAAACATGCAAATTTCATAATAAATTCAGATCGTGCCAGTGCAAATACAAGTGCTACGGCAAGTGATGTAGAAGCGCTGATTGAATTTGTACAGCAGACAGTTGAAAAAGAGCATGCGGTTAAATTGCAAACGGAAGTTAAAATTATTGGGGAAGCCGATAATGAATAACTTTGCAAATGTAGCTGTATTTATGGGTGGCTGGTCAGCGGAAAGAGAAGTTTCACTTAAAAGCGGGCAGGCTGTTTTTGAAGCTTTAAGAGCGTTGGGAATTAATGCGACTGCGATAGATGTTGATCGAGATGTTTGTCGACAGTTGCAGGAAGGTCAATTCAGTCATGTCTTTAACATGTTGCATGGGCGTGGTGGAGAAGACGGGGTTATTCAGGGTTTGTTGGATGTTTTAAAAATTCCCTATACTGGCTCGGGTGTACTTGGCTCGGCGCTAGCAATGGACAAACTTCGTTGTAAGCAGTTATGGAGGGGCATTGGTTTACCAACCCCCGATTTTATGCAGCTTAAAAGTGCTGACGACTGTGAGGTGGCATTAAAAACAATTGGTTTACCCCTAATGGTTAAGCCGGTACTGGAGGGCTCCAGTATTGGTATTAGTAAAGTGAATTCAGTGGAGGAAATGCTCCCTGCATGGAATAAAGCCGAGCAATGTGGTGGCGTAATCATTGCTGAAAAGTTTGTTGAAGGTAAAGAATATACTGCGGCTATTTTAGATGAGCAAGTTTTGCCCATGATTCGACTGGAAACTGAAAATGAGTTTTATGATTATCAGGCGAAATATGTTTCAGATGAGACACATTATATTTGTCCATGTGGATTAGATGCAAAATTTGAGTCTGAGTTAGCGCAACTAATGCTTAAATCATTTAATGCTGTTATGGGGGAAGGTTGGGGTCGAGTTGATTTTATGCTTGATGAAGATCAACGGCCCTGGTTAATTGAGGTGAATACAGTGCCAGGAATGACCGGGCATAGTCTGGTACCAATGGCTGCAAAACAGGCGGGCATGTCTTTTGAAGAACTGGTTCTAAAAATACTTCAGGGAGCGGCTTTGCATGTTTAATAAAAATAAAAAGCGTGTTGTAAAAAGCCGTCAGGCAGTTAGAGGCAGTAAAGTTAAAAAGCGTAAAAAAAGTGGATTTACAAGTAAGTTCAAAGGCGCTGTGGGGTTCTTATGGCGACCTGGATTGCTATCCGGATTGACGCTTATTGTTATTGGTATATTTGCGTATAAAAATATAAATTTAAATAATGTCTTACCAATACAGTCAATAAAGATTGAGGGCGAGTTTGCATTTCTTGATAAGAAGCAATTGCAGATAAAAGCGATACCAGTTGTTAAAGGCGGCTTTTTTAATGTGAGTTTGGACTCTGTTAGAGATGCGTTGATTGAGCTCCCCTGGGTCGAGGATGTATCAGTAAGACGGCAATGGCCTAACATGCTTTTGGTACGAGTGATTGAGCAAAAGCCGGTTGTATTATGGGGGGATAATGCTGTGATTAGTGCGAAAGGAAAAATGTTTATACCTGAGCAAAAGCCAGAGCTGAATTTGCCGCATTTATCAGGGCCGCAAGGGCAGCATAAATTTATGCTACAGGAGCTAGCGAGAATGCAGGCCTGGTTGCTGGATACAGGATTGTATATAAAAAATATAGAGCTAAATGCAAGACGATCATGGATATTAACAATGACATCTGGAATGGAATTACGACTGGGGCGCAAACAAATGCATGAACGATTAAACCGTTTTGTTTCTGTTTATAAAGAAACGTTAGAAGCGCAGAAAAAACAAATTAAATATATTGATATGCGATATACCAATGGCTTAGCTGTAGCCTGGAAAGAGGCATAATACATATGACAAAAAAAACAGATAAAAATTTAATAGTCGGGCTGGATATAGGAACATCGAAAGTCGTAGCTATCGTCGGGGAGATAACTACAGAAGGTGAGATCGAAATTATTGGCCTGGGTTCGCATCCATCGAAGGGCTTAAAGAAAGGTGTGGTGGTTAATATTGAATCAACTGTTCAATCAATTCAACGAGCTGTAGAAGAAGCTGAGTTAATGGCAGGTTGCCAGATAAATTCAGTTTACGCGGGGATTGCGGGCAGTCATATTAAAAGTATTAACTCGCACGGTATTGTTGCAATAAAAGATCGTGAAGTTAGCGAAATGGATCTTGACCGGGTGATCGATGCAGCACGAGCTGTCGCGATTCCAGCGGATCAACGCATCTTACACATTCTTCCTCAGGAATTTATTATTGATGCACAGGAAGGTGTTCGTGAACCGATAGGAATGTCCGGCGTCCGGTTGGAGGCAAAAGTACATTTGGTGACAGGTGCGGTGGGTGCTGCGCAAAATATTATTAAATGTGTACGCCGATGTGGTTTAGAAGTGGACGATATTATATTGGAACAACTGGCATCCAGTTATTCTGTACTAACGGAAGATGAAAAAGAACTGGGTGTTTGTTTAGTTGATATCGGTGGCGGTACAACCGATATTGCAGTTTTCTCCGAAGGTGCAATAAAACATACAGCAGTAATCCCGATTGCGGGTGATCAGGTGACCAATGATATTGCGGTTGCACTGCGTACGCCAACTCAATATGCGGATGAAATAAAAATTAAATATGCCTGTGCATTACGTCAACTGGCAAATGCAGATGAAACGATTGAAGTCCCAAGTGTGGGTGACAGGCCGCCGAGAAAATTATCGCGACAGACTTTAGCGGAAGTGGTTGAACCTCGTTACGATGAGCTGCTGAGTTTAGTGCAGGCGGAATTAAGAAAAAGCGGCTTTGAAGATATTATTGCAGCGGGCATCGTCATGACCGGTGGCAGTTCCAAAATGGATGGTGTAGTGGATTTAGCGGAAGAAATTTTCCACATGCCAGTACGACTTGGTTCACCACAATATGTTAGTGGTTTGTCCGATGTGGTATCAAATCCAATACACGCAACCGGCGTGGGATTGTTGTTATTTGGAGAGCAGCATCAAAGCGGTGGTACACAATATTTCTCAAACGAGGGGGGCATGAAAGGCACATGGGAACGAATGAAAAACTGGTTCCAGGGGAACTTTTAAACACAACGATAACGCCGCCCGAATTAAATGTTTGGGTGGGACAAATTTTAAAAAATAACTTAAAAATTTTTGGCATGACAAGAGAACTTTGTCTGACAGATACAATAAATGAGGAGATAACACATGTTTGAATTGATGGATTCAGTTGCACAAGACGCGGTCATAAAAGTTGTTGGCGTTGGCGGCGGCGGCGGCAATGCAGTTACGCATATGATGTCTACCGGTATTGAAGGTGTAGATTTTATCTGTGCCAATACGGATGCACAGGCGCTCACGAAAATCAGCGGTGCGGCTTCGCTACAAATTGGTACTAACATCACAAAAGGTTTGGGCGCAGGAGCTAATCCGGATGTGGGACGCCAGGCTGCACTTGAAGATCGAGAACGTATTCAGGAAATTATAATGGGTGCGGATATGATTTTTGTAACCGCTGGAATGGGCGGTGGTACCGGTACCGGCGCGGCACCTGTTGTTGCACAGATTGCCAGAGACATGGGCATACTTTGCGTTGGTGTGGTCACCAAACCTTTTGTGTTTGAGGGTGCCAATCGAATGAAGATTGCACAGCAGGGTATACAGGAATTAAGTGAGCATGTTGATTCGCTCATTACCATTCCTAACGATAAACTGCTGAGTGTCTACGGCCGTGAGTTTGATTTAATGAACGCCTTTAACGGCGCGAATGACGTGCTCCATAATGCGGTGCAGGGAATCACCGAACTGATTACGCATCCCGGTGTTATCAATGTGGACTTCGCGGATGTGCGCACCGTTATGTCCCAAAACGGAATGGGTATGATGGGCTCAGGTTTAGCCAGTGGTGAGAATCGTGCCAGTCTTGCGGCGGAAGCGGCGGTTGCCAGCCCGCTGCTTGAAGATGTGAATATTTCAGGTGCCCGGGGAATACTGGTGAATGTAACTGGTACTAATTTAACGCTGGGTGAGTTTGAGGATATCGGTGCGATTATCAGTTCATTTGCATCGGATGAAGCGATTGTTGTTATGGGTACTGCGATTGATCCGGAATTAGAAGATGAGTTACGGGTTACAGTTGTGGCAACCGGACTGGGGCATCATGTCCCGAATATCGGCAAGGACCCAATGAAAATTGTGAAACGCACAACCACGGGCGATGTTGATTATGGGGATTACGATAAGCCTACAATTCAGCGCAATAAATCCGCAGGTGATGGTTTAAGTGGTTCTCTGGATGATGATATGTTGGATATTCCGGCGTTTTTACGACGTCAGGCTGATTAAACTTTAGGCAGTGTTCATTGTCAGTAAGAGTCTGGTGGAGCTATGGAGTTAAAGTGATATCTAAAATATGTGTGCAAGTTTCATGTTTTATTTATAATTTTGCCTATAATAAGCCACTAACGGTTTAATGTGTTCAAATTATGACAAAACCATGTATAATCTGTGCAAATTTGACTCTGCTGAACGGCTATTATTTTAGGGCCGTTTTTCTGCGCCGCCGTAACAATACAATGGCCACTAAATTAGGAATATTGACTTGATTTGTCAACGCACCATTAAAAATGTAATACGTGCAACCGGTGTTGGTTTGCATACGGGAAATAAAGTTTATCTAACACTGCGTCCGGCTCTACCTGATACAGGTATTGTGTTTCGACGCGTAGATTTAGACCAGCCTGTAGACATTCATGCAAAAGCAGAAAATGTTTGTGACACTAAGCTATCAACAACGATTGGTGAAAATGGTGCAAAAGTTTCGACAGTGGAGCATTTGTTATCTGCAATGGCAGGGCTGGGTATAGATAATGCCTATGTTGATGTGAGTGCTGATGAAGTGCCTATTATGGATGGTAGTTCAGGTCCATTTGTCTTTTTATTGCAATCAGCGGGTATTGTTGAGCAGAAAGCGGCAAAACGTTTTATTCGTATCAAAAAAGAAATTTTAGTGGAAGAAGAGGGAAAATGGGCGAAGTTTGAGCCATTTGAGGGATTTAAGGTAGGTTTTACGATTGATTTTAATCACCCTGTTTTCAACGGTTCTCCCAATCAGGCAGAAATCGACTTTTCTTCAACCTCATTTGTAAAGGAAGTAAGCCGAGCGCGTACGTTTGGTTTTATGAGTGATTTTGAAAAGCTACGTGAGAGTAACCTGGCACTGGGAGCTAGCCTGGATAACGCTATTGGCGTTGATGACTATCGCGTTCTTAACGAAGATGGTCTGCGTTATCAGGATGAATTTGTGAAGCACAAAATTCTGGATGCCATCGGCGACCTTTATCTATTAGGTCATAGTCTAATTGGTGCATACTCTGGATTCCGCTCCGGGCATGGTCTTAATAATGCATTATTGAAAACCTTAATTGCAAATTCCGACGCATGGGAAGAGGTGACCTTTGAAGATGAAGCTGCGGTATCACCCATTTCATATTCTAAACCGGTCCATGCTTAGTATTATTAAATGTAGCTGTTAAGTAGATCGACAAAAAGGCCCTGAAAAAGTAATTTCAGGGCCTTTTTTATCGGTGGAGAAACATGTCAATGAGTGGGGGCTTTGTACGGGCTGTTTGATTCCCAGTCTCTAATTAGTGGGCCATTGTTTTCTTCTTTTGCGGGATAATCGTAAAAGTGCCGCCTGTAAATCCGGGTCGGACACGCAATTGGCCGTTTGTTCAATCAGTTTGGCGTTATCTTCGCTTAAGGTGCGATATACCACTGGTTTTTCTTCGATAATCCGCTTTTTTGGTGAAAGTCGGAGTGTTACCCGGTTTAGTTTAATACCCGCATGTTGGTGTAATGCCTCTAAAATTGTCTGGCTGTACATGCGCAGGCGAGTTTGCCAGACTGGTGAATCAGTTAAAATTATCAACTGTTTGTCGCGTATATCCGCAATTTCCATGTGTTCATGGCAATCGGTAGGTAAAGATATTTTTACCGCGCGGCTTAAGCGGCTTAATTCAAGCGCTTTTTTTCTGAATCGCAGGCTTAATTTTTCAGAAATATTGTCCATTATGAAATGTTTCTTGTAGAGGTTGGTTTCAAAAACAGGGTGAAAAGCTTGTGCTTTGTCTAGTTTATGTCAAAATCGTTTGTTCGAGTTAATTATTTTATGGTTTAACCTGTTATGCTAGTGTATAAGCTACTATAGTTTATAGGTAGTTCTTAAGGTTATACATTAACATTAAAGTTATGATGCATGGATATTATATTATTAAGTAAGTTCAGAGGTAGGCCCTGCCGCGTTCAGATAGGCAGTCCACTACAGCTGATGATGTTGTCGGTATTTGCAGTGCTTTTCTCAGCGGCGCTTGGACTGGTCGGTTACTGGGTAGGTCAATCACAGGCCTCATCCTCCAGTGTTGTTTCAATTCAGCAGGAAATCAAACTACAGCGACAGCTAATTGATCAAACTCGCTTCAATGCCCGGGCTGATATAGACGCCCTTGCAGCAAGGCTTGGTGAGATACAGGCTCACGCGATGCGTCTAAATGCCCTGGGCCAGAAACTGGTGAGCATTGCAAAGCTGGATAGAGGCGAATTTAATTTCGAACAAACCCCCGGCCTGGGCGGCCCTGATGAGCCGGGGTTACAGGAAATGGACTTTGGCAGTGAAATAGATTCAGTCATTGCAGAGCTTGAAGATCGTGAGCAACAGCTGAATGTTTTAGAAAACATTCTGATGAGTAGTCACATGGAGGTTGAGGTGTTCCCAGCTGGGCGCCCAATCAAGCGTGGCTGGATTTCATCCTACTACGGCACTCGTACCAATCCATTTACCGGTAAACTTCAATTTCATAAAGGCATGGATTTCGCGGCTAAATCCGGTTCAGATGTGCTGGCGGTAGCCGGTGGGGTTGTGACCTGGTCAAGTAAGCGTTATGGCTATGGCAACCTGGTGGAGATTAATCACGGTAATGGCTATATCACACGCTATGGGCATAATAAAACAAATCTGGTAACAGTAGGTGATACGGTTAAAAAGGGGCAGGTTATTTCAAAAATGGGTTCTACTGGGCGTTCTACCGGGCCTCATGTGCACTTTGAAGTGATCAAAAATGGTCGGCAGATCAATCCGCAAAAATTCGTCCAACGCCGTTGAAACGCTTCAGCTTACCCCTGTGTGAGCCTAGCTCTTCGTTGGTAAATGGACATTTACATTTGTAAACTTACATTTCCCGCCTTGATCCAGGCCCACACAGGGGCAACCTGAAGCGTTTCAGATATCCGCTTACCCCGTGAGCCCCTGACGCTTCGTAGATAAATGGACATTTACATTTGTAAACTTACATTTCCCGCCTTGATCCAGGCCCACACAGGGGCAACCTGAAGCGTTTCAGATACCCGCTTACCCCGTGAGCCCCTGACGCTTCGTTGATAAATGGACATTTACATTTGTAAACTTACATTTCCCGCCTTGATCTAGACCCACACAGGGGCAACCTGAAGCGTTTCAGATATCCGCTTACCCCGTGAGCCCCTGACGCTTCGTTGATAAATGGACATTTACATTTGTAAACTTACATTTCCCGCCTTGATCCAGGCCCACACAGGGGCAACCTGAAGCGTTTCAGATATCCGCTTACCCCGTGAGCCTCTGACGCTTCGTTGAAAAATGGACATTTACATTTGTAAACTCACATTTCCCGCCTTGATCCAGGCCCACACAGGGGCAAGCTGAAGCGTTTTGGGTTCAGGTTTATCCACGTGAAGCCTCCCCCTTAGAAAAAGGGGGATTGAGGGGGATTTAAAAGTTATAGCTTTCAAAGCTATAAATATAAGCCTGAAATCTTAGGATATTTAAACGCATGCATATAATTAATATTTAGTAAAATCACACTCGTAGCAATAAAATATCTATACCCTCTTTTCCAAGCAGGGATCTAAATAATAAAATCAAGGCCATTTAATAACTTGGATTTTAGCTAATTGGCATAGTGTGACAGACTACCATCACCAGGCACATTGTCCCCTTAGTGATCCCACAGAAATAAATTGAGGTTATTTAGATTTTCATTAAACATCTAATAAAACCTTAATTATTACACTTTATATTGAATTATTTGCGCTCTTGCCCTTAAGCCAAATGGCAATTTGAGGCATAATACAGCCTCTCTTTTTTTAGTAAAACAGTAGTTATAAGGACACACGATGGCATCCTCTGTAATGCGAAAGGTTTTTGGTAGTCGTAATGACCGACAGGTAAAAAAGTATCGCAAAATTGTTAAAAAGATCAATCTCCTTGAGCCTGAAATCGAAGGTTTGAGTGATGAGCAGCTGGGTGCTAAAACCACAGAATATCGGGAAAGATTTAAGCAGGGTGAATCGCTTGATGCTTTACTGCCGGAAGCATTTGCTACGGTGCGCGAAGCCGGTAAACGTGTGCTGGGAATGCGTCATTTTGATGTGCAGTTGATAGGTGGAATTGTCCTGCATAACGGTAATATCGCAGAAATGCGAACCGGTGAAGGTAAAACTCTGGTGGCAACACTGGCGGCTTATTTAAATGCATTATCTTCAAAAGGTGTCCATGTTATTACGGTGAATGATTATCTAGCAACGCGTGATGCGGCCTGGATGGGCAAGCTCTACGCATTTCTGGGGCTAAGCACCGGTGTGGTTATCTCGGGAATGGAGCACCTGGAGAAAAGGCAGGCCTATGAATCTGATATTACCTACGGCACAAACAATGAATTCGGTTTTGACTATCTGCGCGATAACATGGCATTTAGTCCCGAAGAAAAAGTTCAGCGAGAGTTAAATTTTGCGGTTATTGATGAAGTGGATTCGATTTTAATTGATGAAGCCCGCACGCCACTAATTATTTCAGGCCCAACAAATGATAACTCCGAACTTTATATAAAATTTAATGAGCTGGTAAAAGAATTAGAACAGGGCGAAGAAGCAGAGACAAAAGAAGAAGAGCCTACCGGTGATTACACCGTCGATGAAAAAAACAAGCAGGTTCATATTACCGAGCAGGGTCATGAAAAAGTTGAACAGTTACTGATTCGTGAAGGTGTACTTGATGAAAATGACAGTTTATACAGTGCGACTAATATTAACTTAATTCATTATTTAACAGCATCTATTCGTGCCAATGTGCTATTTCAGAAAGATGTAAGCTATATTATTCAGGACGGGAAAATTGTTATCGTAGATGAATTTACCGGCCGGACAATGGAAGGGCGTCGCTGGTCTGATGGATTGCATCAGGCAATTGAAGCCAAAGAAGGCGTAAATATTGAAAATGAAAATCAGACATTAGCATCCATAACATTCCAGAATTATTTCCGCCTATATGAAAAGCTATCCGGTATGACCGGTACTGCTGATACAGAAGCCTTTGAATTTCAGTCGATTTACAGTCTTGAAGTTATGGTTATTCCAACCAACCTTGAAGTGGCCCGTATTGATCACGGAGATTTAATCTTCCTGTCGGTGGAAGAAAAATTTAATGCTATTGCTGGCGATATAAAAGAATGCATTGAACGCAAGCAACCGGTTTTGGTCGGTACTGCTTCCATTGAAGCATCTGAGCATCTCTCCAGTTTGTTAACTAAATTAAAAATCGAACATAATGTTTTAAATGCTAAACAACATGAACGCGAAGCAAATATTATTGCTGAAGCAGGTATGCCAGGTGCGGTAACTATTGCTACTAACATGGCGGGCCGGGGTACTGATATTGTGTTGGGTGGTAATCTGGAAATTGAGTTAGCTGAAAAAGGCGATGTATCTGAAACAGAAAAAGAAACGATTACGCAGCAATGGCAGAAAAGGCACAATGATGTTATAGCGTCAGGAGGTTTGCATGTTATTGGTAGTGAGCGCCATGAGTCTCGGCGCATAGATAATCAGCTACGGGGTCGTTCCGGACGTCAGGGTGATGCGGGTTCTACTCGCTTTTATCTGTCCTTACAGGACGATTTAATGCGTATATTCGCGTCTGATAAAATGGCCGGCTTAATGAAAAAGCTTGGTATGGAAAACGGTGAAGCGATTGAACATCCCTGGGTATCCCGTGCGATAGAAAATGCGCAACGTAAAGTTGAAGGGCATAACTTTGATATTCGTAAGCAGTTACTGGAGTATGACGATGTAGCCAATGACCAGCGGAAAGTAGTATATCAGCAACGTAATGAAATGATGGAAGAAAATGATTTAAGTGAAATCATTATTTCAATTCGTGAAGATGTTGTAAACACACTGGTATCTAACTATGTAACTCCGGGTACACTGGAAGAGCAATGGGACATTGAGGGTCTTGTAGTATCTCTTGAAGAGCAAACGGGTAATAAGTTTGATATACAGCAATGGCTCGACGATGACGACCAGCTTAATGAATATACATTGCCAGAAAAAATTAATACAGAGCTGGTGAATATATATAAAGAAAAAGAAGCATTAATAGGCGAAGAAGAACTACGTCGTTTTGAAAAATATGTGTTACTGCAGGTGCTCGATTCACATTGGAAAGAGCATCTATCGGCGATGGATTATTTACGCCAGAGTATAAATTTACGGGCGATGGCACAAAAAAATCCCAAACAGGAATACAAGCGTGAGTCATTTGAGATGTTCAGCGAAATGCTTGAGCAGATAAAACAGGAAGTAATGTCGACATTGTCCAGAGTTGAAATTAGATCACAGGAAGAAATTGATGAGCTTGAGCGTCAGCAACAAATGCCAACCGATATGCAGTATGAGCACGCTGAAGCCTCAATGCAAAACGATGCAGAACAGTCGGCCGAAGAAAATCAGCAGCCAACCCAGAAGCCATTTGTAAGACATAACAAAAAAGTAGGACGTAATGATCCCTGCTATTGTGGCTCGGGTAAAAAATTCAAACAATGTCACGGCAAGTTAAGTTGATATGGCTGTTAATTTAATTGAACCTGACTCTCTGCTAGCAGTTGAGGGTATTCAGCTTGCAACTGTTGCTGCGGGAATTAAAAAGAACCAGTCAGCTGACCTGGTCTTAATTGAGCTGGCTGAAAAAACTCACTGCGCAGCTGTTTTTACTCAAAATAAATTTTGTGCAGCTCCAGTTAGTGTTGCAAAAAAACATTTAAAAATTTCATCGCCCCGGTATCTTTTAATTAATTCAGGTAATGCAAATGCTGGAACTGGTGATCAGGGAATGCGCGATGCATTCGAAACCTGTGTGTTAATTGCTACTGAATGTGACTGTCGTCCAGAAGAAGTTTTGCCTTTTTCAACCGGTGTAATTGGTGAAAATTTACCGGTTGAAAAAATACGGGCAGCTATACCCTCTTTACATAAACAGTTACAAGCAGATAACTGGATTAATGCGGGTCGTGGAATTATGACCACGGATACTAAGCTAAAAGGTATTTCCCGTCAGATAAAAATCCAGGGTAAACCTATCAATATCACCGGTCTTTCAAAAGGTGCCGGTATGATCCAGCCCAACATGGCCACCATGTTAAGTTATATCGCCACGGATGCCGCGATTAGTCATGAATTATTACAACAATGTCTAACACAGGCTGTAAATCTCTCTTTTAATTCCATTACGGTAGATAGTGATACATCAACAAACGATGCCTGTGTGTTAATGGCAACAGGTAAAGCGGGCAATGATGAAATCACGCAAGTGGATGCGGATTATGAATTATTGTTTGAGGCTATTTGTGAAGTTTGCCTATACCTTGCACAAGCAATTATTCGTGATGCAGAAGGTGCGACCAAATTTGTAGCCCTGCAGGTGAATACGGCAAGTTCAGTTGATGATGCTCGTCAGATTGCCTATACCATTGCACATTCGCCACTGGTAAAAACTGCCCTGTTTGCGAGTGATCCTAATTGGGGGCGTATCCTTGCCGCAGTGGGGCGTGCCGGTGTGGATTTTGAAATTGATAAAATAAAAATATTTCTTGATGATGTTTGTATTGTTTCTGATGGTGCTCGTGATCCTGCGTATACTGAAGAGCAGGGACAGAAAGTCATGAATCAAAAAGAAATTACGATTCGTATCGAATTGCAAGCGGGTGAGCACTCGGCCCGTATCTGGACCAGTGATCTTTCCTATGATTATGTCAAAATAAATTCTGAATATCGAAGCTGATTGTATTAATACATCATGTCTAATCCGGTTCATGTTGCTGTTGCTATTATTACCAATCAACGGAATGAAATATTAATCTCATTTCGATCTAACAGTGCTCATCAGGGTGGCTTATGGGAATTTCCAGGGGGAAAGCTGGAACCAAATGAATCAACTTTTGATGCATTGAAACGTGAAATAAAAGAAGAGTTGAATATTTCTATTCAGAAGGCTTCACCCTATAAAAAAATAAAACATCAATATTCGGACAAAACCGTCCTGTTAGATATCTGGTGGGTTGAGTCCTTTAGTGGTAACCCGGAGGGTGCAGAAGCGCAACAGATTAAATGGCAGGCCATAAGCCGTTTAAATGAAATTGAATTTCCTGCCGCTAATCAGGCTATTATCATGTCTTTACAGTTACCACAAAGATATATGATTACCGGTGCTTTCGAGAGTCACCAGGATTTTAAATGCAAGCTGGAAACAAGTCTTAAAAAAGGTATTTCTTTAGTTCAGCTCAGGTGTAAAAATATATCTGAAACGGAGTATAAACAACTCGCTGAAATATCAATTCATTTGTGTAAAAAATATAATGCGACCCTGTTATTTAATACAACAGTTGAAATATTTAAAGAGTTAAGTCCCCGTGCTGGTAAAACAGGTTTACATTTAAATAGTCAGATGCTTGATACGATTCAAATAAGACCCATCGCAGCTGATTTTTTACTTTCGGTTTCATGCCATAATAGTAAGGAAGTCGATAAGGCTAAACAGCTGGAAGCGGATATAATATTGCTCTCACCGGTAAAGGAAACGCGAAGCCACCCGGGTGTTATGGGAATAGGCTGGAACAGGTTTTCAGAAATAACTGACAATATTAATACGCCTGTTTATGCTTTAGGCGGAATGAGTGAAGTTGATTTAGCTGATGCAAAACTTTCCGCAGCGCAGGGTGTTGCTGCAATTTCCGGTTTTTGGGGTTAGTTTGAAACCGCTATTAATATTGTGTTTAGTGATGTTGCTGGCCTATAGCATAGGGCAGCTATTAAGTAAAAAAAACACACGGGATAAGTTTGATCACGCCATAAAATATTCCGAATGTGATCCAACAGAAAATATTTGTGAAATAAACAATAGCCATGGCAGTTATTTTTTGCAGTTTAGCGGACAGCCATCAGCGCTCGTTCCTTTTGAGGTGATGCTGCATCCAGATGTAGATAGCAAGCAGCCTGATTCTGTTGAGGTGTATTTTGATATGCCGGAAATGGATATGGGCTACAATCAATATAGTTTGTCGCAAAATAGAAATAGCTGGCAGGCTAAAGTTATTTTGCCTATTTGTTCACTTGGAAAAAATGACTGGGATTTAAAGGTACGCTTACAATTCAAAAAAGAAGAAAGTACAACAATTTTTAAATTTTCACAGGCACAAAATTAAAACTATTCGGCTTAAAGAATACAACAGGCCAGTTTGAAATTTATATTGCTTTTATCCTGCTCTGGTCTGTTAGCCAGATTGCCAGCTTTTAAGAAGCGTACCGTAAAGCGATGCTTGCCTGCGCTAATTTCAGGGAATACATGGGTATCCGCAGGCAGGATTACACGTATCATCAGACAGGTTAAATTTGAGTCCAGGCTCTTTTGATAAAAGCCATCTTCTGCTGTTTCATCTATTGCATCCGTACTGTCACGTATAACCTGCAAAATTAAATTAATAGCTTTATTAAGCGTGGTAAATGGCGAGAACCATTCATTTAAGATGTCAGTACGTTTCTCGAAGGGCTGGCTTACCCAGTGAGCATATATTGGCAGGTCAAATTCACAGAGTCCCCCAGGCATACTTAAACGTTGACGGATCGAATTGAGTAATTCATGTTGTTGTAGTTCATGTCCAATAGTGCTGTTGATGGCATGTAATTCCTGCAAACATTGTTTTTGTTCGTCAATTAGATCGGTTAGTTTACCGTGATTTATGCCGGGAATTTCTACAAAGGACTGTAGATTGATATTCTGTCGCTCGAGTTCCTTAATGGTTTCTCGCTTAATGTCACCTCGACTGAGCATACTTAAAATATCGAGTATGCATTTAACCGCGCTGAGTGTATCCCATTCACTCTTATGTTTGATATGTTGATGAAATTGATTGAACAGATGTTCCAGCCGTAAAAAGGTACGGATGTGTTCGTTTAGCGGCTGTTCAAAAAAGAGTTGCTCAGGCATGTTTAGCTTGCTGGTTAAGTATTGGCTAGCTATTTTGACATAAAATCAACGTCAACATAAGCCCTATATAACTAAGTGGGTTATTGTAGATGGTTGTGATGGGTGGCTGATGAAAGGTTAGCAAAGCTGCAGGTAGTTTCGATGCAGTTGTTCAACCTGTTTGTGAAGCGCATTTATAGTGCCTGAGTTATCAATGATATCATCTGCAGCTGCGATTCTCTGTTCACGGGATGCCTGGGATTTAAGAATGGACTGTACTTCACTTAAATCACGTTGGTCTCGTGAGAGGGTTCGTTCAAGCTGTTGTTGTACTTTGCAGTCTATTAAAAGAACTCGGTCGTAGTTATTCTGCTGTTTCGTTTCGACTAATAATGGGATGGCGATAATGACATAACAAACGTTGAGTTGGTCTAACTGTGCCTGAACCGCTTCTCTAATTTTAGGGTGTAGTATGGATTCTAGTTGTTGCTTGTTTTTATCATTATTGAATATTTTTTTTGCTAAGGCTTTTCTGTTGAGAGAACCATCGGTTAATAAAATATCTGTACCAAAGTACTCGGTTATTTCAATGAGTGCTGGCTGTCCAGGCTCAACAAGCTTGCGGGAAATGATGTCGGTATCGATAACAGGAATTTCATACTGAGAAAAAATATCACAAACCGTGCTTTTCCCGCAGCCAATACCACCAGTTAAGGCAACTTTGATCATGTGTAAAGGTTTAGCCAGGATTGATTAATTTCAGTACCCCAGATAAAAGCAATCCAGCCGGCAATTGCCAGGTAGGGGCCGAATGGAATAGGTGTTCCTCTTTTGTGTTGATTAAAAGCCATCATTGAAACACCAACAATCGTACCCACTAATGAAGACAGTAAAATGACCTGCGGTAACATCTGCCAGCCCATCCAGGCACCCAGCGCTGCGAGTAATTTAAAATCGCCGTAGCCCATGCCTTCCTTGCCAGTTAATAATTTAAATACTTTATAAACAACCCAAAGAATTAAATAACCAGTGATAGCGCCAAAGACAGATGATTGAAGATCGGTGTAGGTACTGGATGTGTTTATTAAAATCCCGAGCCAGAGTAGGGGCAGGGTAATGTTGTCGGGTAATAGCTGGGTTTTAGCATCAATCATCGTTAGTGTGATTAATGACCAGGTAAAGATCAGGCCAAACACAGTTTCTAAAGTGACACCAAATTTTAATGCCACTAACGCTGAAAGAATACCGGTAACGGCCTCAACGACAGGATATTGTGCAGAAATATGCACACCGCATGAGGCACACTTTCCACCTAATATCAGATAACTGATAACCGGAATGTTTTCCCATGGTCGTATTTTATGATTACATTTTGGACAGCTTGAAGCGGGTTTGGCTAACGTGAAAACATCGGCTTTATCTTGGGTGTTACTTTCATCTTCTAGTGCTAAATATTCCTTGCACTCACGTTGCCATTCTTTTTCCAGCATAATGGGCAGGCGGTAAATGACGACATTTAAAAAACTACCGACAGCAAGACCGATGAATGCTACGGATGTTAAGAAAAGCCAGCTGTTAGTTTCAAATGCGAAAAGTAGTGATTCCATAAATTAAATAACAGAACCCATTTTGAATATGGGCAGGTACATAGCTACCACTAATCCACCAACCACAATTGCCAGGAAGACCATTATCGCAGGTTCTAAAAGTGCTGTTAAGTTATCAACAGCAGCATCAACCTGTTCCTCAAAATAGTCAGCAACCTTGCTGAGCATTTCATCAAGTGCACCGGACTCTTCACCAATGGCTACCATTTGAATAACCATGTTTGGAAAAAGCTCTGGAAATTGTGAGAGGCTGGATTGTAGTTGAGAGCCAGAAGAAATATCATCTTTAATCTGTAAAATCGCTTTTTTGTAGACGCTATTACCGGATGCACCAGCTACAGAATCCATGGCTTCAACCAGTGGAACGCCAGCAGCAAACATGGTGGACAGTGTCCGAGAAAACCTGGCAACAGATGACTTCATTGTCAGGTCACCAATAACCGGTAGTTTAAACATGGCTCTATCCAGCCATTCGCGAAATTTTCGGGAACGTTTATAAGAGGCGGTAAAGCCAATAATAGAACCGATAATGGTGCCAATTATAAAATACCATTGCGCAATAAATGCATCGGAAATGGTAACAACAAAAGCGGTAAACGCTGGTAAATCAGCCCCGAAATCTTTAAACATATCGGCAAATATGGGAACCACATAAAGTAAAAGAATAGCCGTCACAATAAAAGCCACTGCGAGTACACTTAATGGGTATGTTAAGGCGCCTTTGATTTTTTTCTTTAGTGCCTCGGTTTTTTCTTTATAGGTCGCAACTTTTTCGAGCAGGGTTTCTAGTGCACCGGACTGTTCACCTGCTTCAACCAAATTACAGAATAAATCATCAAAATAAAGTGGATGACTTTTAAGTGCCTGTGCAAAAGTGCCTCCGGCCTCCACCTCACCTTTTATGGCGAAGATTAATTCTGACATATTAGGATTGCTATGCCCTTGTCCAACGATATCAAAGGACTGCACCAGCGGTACGCCGGCTTTCATCATGGTTGCCATTTGACGACTAAAAACAGCTATGTCAGCAGCAATTATAGGTTTACCGCTACCGCCAAATAAGGGCTTTGCTTTTTTCTTAACCTTTTTCGGTAAAATACCCTGACGACGTAATTCAGCTTTAACGACATCTGCATTATTTGATGTGGTTGACCCCTTGATTTTTTTGCCATCTTTGGTGATTCCTTCCCAGAGGAAAGTATCTTTTTTTAATAGTTTTTGTTTTGCCATAGATTAGTCCTTGGTCACTCTATTAATTTCTTCAAGGCTGGTTACGCCACTTTTTGTTTTTGTAAGCGCAGATTTTCTCAAATCGGGAATACCTTCTTTTTCGGCCTGATCTGCTATATTAATTGCGTTGCCACCGGACATAATGATTCTACCGATTTCTTCACTAATGGGTAGTACCTGGTAAATACCGACTCGACCTTTGTAGCCCTTGTCGCATAAATCACAGCCAACGGCTTTATAGAGAACCAGACCACTATTAATGTCTTCTTCAGTAAAGCCTTCTTCAAGCAGGGCTTCCTTAGGAATTTTGTCTTCTGTTTTACAGGCTTCACAAAGGCGTCGGGCGAGACGTTGGGCAATAATCAGATTAACTGCTGAGGCAATATTAAAGGGGGGAACCCCCATGTTAACCAGGCGCGATAAAGTTTGTGGGGCATCATTGGTATGTAATGTGGACATCACCATATGGCCAGTTTGCGCCGCTTTTACTGCAATTTCGGCGGTTTCAAGATCACGTATTTCGCCGACCATGATGATGTCAGGGTCCTGACGTAAAAAAGCTTTTAGCGCAGAAGAAAAATCCAGACCGACTTTCGGATTAACATTAACCTGATTAATACCTTCAAGATTAATCTCAACCGGGTCTTCTGCCGTAGAAATATTGGTATCTTCGGTATTTAAAATATTCAGGCCGGTATAAAGGGATACGGTTTTGCCGCTACCCGTTGGACCGGTCACCAGAATCATGCCATAAGGGTTAGCGAGTGCATTCAGGTAAAGTTCTTTTTGATCCGGTTCATAACCCAGCATATCGATGCCCAAAGATGCGCTGGATGGATCGAGTATCCGTAGTACTATTTTTTCGCCGAATAAAGTGGGGCAGGTGTTAACCCGAAAATCGATGGCCTTGTTTTTGGAGATACGCATTTTAATACGTCCATCCTGAGGTATTCGTCTTTCAGCGGTATCCATTCGCGACATGACTTTTATACGAGCAGAAAGCCTGCCGGCCATGGCAACTGGGGGGGAAGCGACTTCTCGTAGTACACCATCAATACGCAGACGAACTCGAAAGCGTTTTTCATAAGGTTCAAAGTGAATGTCTGATGCGCCTTTTTTTATGGCGTCCAGTAATACTTTATTTACAAAGCGTACAACCGGCGTGTCATCCGCGCCAGAGGCTTCATCGTCAGTACTTGGCTCGGATTCAGTGTCTTCAAAATCCAGCTCATCCAGGTCATCATCCAGCTCCGACAGGCTATTGTCTTCAGCGGCCAATAATTTTTCGACGGCCCTACTCAGTTTGCCATATTCAACCAGAATAGCTTCGGTGTTAATGCCGGTCTGAAATTTTATTTCATCGGTGGCGGTTAAATTGGTTGGATCTGAAATGGCAATATAAAGGCGGTTGCCGCGTCGATACAGGGGCAGGGCATGGTGTTTTTTGACGAGCTTCTCATCAACAAGGTTTCTGGGGAGGCTATCGGTATCGATTGCATCCAGATCAAAAACCGGCAGGCCGAACTCTTGAGAGCCTGTGATGGCGATAGTTTTTGAATCAATTAACTTGTTTTCAACCAGGAACTGACTAATCGGTAGTTTTTTCTCAGCTGAGCTCTTTTGGGCGCTAAGCGCCTTTTCTTCAGAGATATGACCATTGAGAACGAGCTTGTTGAGTAAACCGCCTAATTTCATAGTTTAGCTTCTGCTGATAAGTTATTGTAAATTGTAATAATAACTTATTCTAGCAGAAGCAAATGCAATGCACATAAACAATTTTTTTGAGTTATTATTCAGGGTACGCTTTATGTCTCTTATCGTGTTTTTAATCAGAGGTATTGCTCTTTGAATGTCTAAAGTTGCATTGAGTTCGGTGTTGATTCTAATTATTTGCACTCAGAAGGAGAATAACGAGCTGGGACACCGGTTGCTGGAGCTGTGAGCACTCCGTCATAGCCTCTATCCGTAGCAGTTTCAATTGCAGCAGAAGCACATGCCCAGTCAATATTACCTGTCAGACCTGGAACTAATGCAGTTGGTGTTGTGTTACCAACATTGATAATTGGTGAGAAGGTTATCTGATTCGCCCCTGCTAGTTGTGGTAGGCCATCAGCTGTTGCATCATATGTAATTGTAATTACGCCAGTATCAGCAATATTAATATCGCTCACATATTTTGTTCTAGTAAAAAGGGGGGCATTATATTCACTACCAGCCGTGGCGACGCCTACCATATCGTTAGACATGTACCCATTTAGCACATTGTTTTTCGCACTTGCTGCCAGTATAAGTCCTTCAGTGACTTTTGAACGGACTGTGTAGTCCTGGTAAGCGGGAACGGCTACTGCTGCTAAAATGCCAATGATTGCTACAACAATCATTAATTCAATGAGTGTAAACCCTGTTTGTAAAGACTTCATAGTGGTTTCTCCTCAATCAATAGCTTTCAATTAATACTGTAGATAAAAAACCCGCAAATATTGGTTGCGGGTTTTTTTTACTTAATTATGTACATTAAGTTAACTCGTTACTTACACTCTGATGGAGAGTAACGTGAAGGTACACCTGCACCTGGGGCTGTAAGTACACCGTCATAGCCTCTAGCTGTAGCAGTTTCAATTGCAGCTGAAGCGCAAGCCCAGTCAATATTACCAGTTAATGCAGTTACTAATGCAGTAGGGGTTGTGTTACCAACATTGATAATTGGAGACAGGGTTATTTGGTTGGCACCTGCTAGCTGGGGTAAACCATCTGCTGTTGCATCATATGTGATAGTGATAACACCTGTATCTGCAATATCAATATTTTCTACATATTTTGTTCTAGTAAAGTTAGGGGTGTTAAACTCAGTTGCATTAGCGACAACACCATTCATATCATTAGAATAATAACCTTCAGTAACACCAACTTTTGCAGAAGACGCTAACACTAAGCCTTCAGTTACTTTTGAACGTACTGTGTAATCCTGATAAGCAGGAATAGCAACTGCAGCCAGAATACCGATGATTGCAACAACAATCATTAATTCAATAAGGGTAAAACCGTGTTGGATTTTTTTCATGGAAGTTCTCCGTTGAGTTGTATTGTTCAGAAGGCTGCTGCCGTCTGAATGAATATAGCCTATAAAGCTTATATATCTAGTTAGCACTTGCTGTGCCAATTAGGCATAATAAATTAATTTTTATATAAATCAACAATTTATGAGTTTTAAAGGGTGTCTTTGGATGTGTAAGTTTCTGACAATTGGGGGTAAGATGTCAGAATGTGACAATTTTGTTTGTCCATTCTGACAATTATCACAGTGTAACAGGGTGATATTTTTGGGGTGTTACTCGATATTGAGTTTTTGCAGGCGATAGCGTAATTGTCTAAGACTTAGCCCCAGCTCTTTTGCCGCTGCAGTTTTATTCCAGCGGTGCTTTTCCAGTGCCACTACAATACTGTTTTTTTCCTGTTCTGCCAGATTTGCGGTGTTATGGGGCATGCTTTGAGTGGCGCTAGTCTGTGGAGTTTGCGCGGGTACGGCTGAGGGGCTTTCAGGTAAATGTAAATCCTCAACCTGAATACAGCTGTTTTCCGCCAGGGTAATGGCTCGTTCCAGTATATTTTCCAGCTCACGTATATTGCCAGGAAAAGGGTAACTTTTTAACAGTGTTTGTGCTTGCGGGCTAATAGAGGGAGGGGGTTGTAAATTATTTTCTCTGGCCAGTTTATTCAGGAGAAATTCAATGAGCAGGGGAATATCTTCTGAGCGATCCCTTAAAGCTGGGATTTCCAGCTCAATGACATTTATTCTGTAATACAGGTCTTCTCTGAAGGCACCCTGTTTGACCAGCTCTCCCAAATCTTTATGACTTGCGCTAAGGATGCGCACATCGATTTTTTGTTCCAGATGCTCACCAATCGCTCGAATCGATTTTTCCTGAATGGCGCGCAGGAGTTTAACCTGCATATTCAAAGGTAAATCTGCAACCTCATCTAAAAATAGCGTGCCCCCATCTGCGGCCATAAACAGGCCAGCCTTATCCTGACTAGCTCCGGTAAAACTGCCTTTTTTATGGCCAAAGAATTCGCTTTCCATGAGTTCGTCAGGAATGGCGCCACAGTTAACGGGGATAAAGGGCTGTTGGGCACGTGCCCCAAGTTGATGAATCATTTTTGCCGCTAGCTCTTTTCCGCAGCCAGACTCTCCATGTATAAACACCGGTGCCTGGCTGCGGGCCAGCTTATTGAGCTTTTCCCTAAGTGCTAGTACTGCACTGGAATTACCAAGGATCTTATTTTCGCTGTTTGTATCCGGTGTATTTGCCGTGCTTTTCGGTAATTGCATGGCGCTGGTGACCAGCCCGCGCAGCACCTGTAAATCAATGGGTTTTGAAACGAAATCAAAGGCACCGGCTTTGAGGGCCTTTACGGCTGACTCCATATTGCCATAGGCGGTAATAACCGCAACGGGTAAATCCGGGTAGCTTTTCTGAATATGTGAAACCAGCTCAATGCCATTACCATCGGGTAAATTCATATCTGTGAGGCAAAGATCAAAGTCTGAATGTTTCAGAAGCTGTTTTGCATCGGCTAGGGTATTTGCCGATTCAGTATTCAGTCCCATTCTATTTAATGTGATTTCTGCCAGCTGGCACAGATCGGGTTCGTCATCTACGATGAGTGCTCTATTGATTGATTTATTTTCCACGGTCTTCGATTATGATTCACAGAATATTATTAGTTATACTATATAGTTGATATCAATTTTAATATTCTGGTGGGGAACGGCTTTGATTGCAAGAATTAAAATGGCAGCATTTCACTTGCTATGCAGTGGCATTGTTGTTGGACTGGTGATGAGTGTTATTTATTTAATCTGGTACCCCTACCCCTTTTATGTTATCCACTCAACATTCAGTGTAATAAAACTTGTGGTGATTGTTGACCTGCTGCTCGGGCCGCTACTCACGTTTATTGTTTATAATACCGCCAAGCCTCTTAAAGAATTAAAGCGCGATCTGTTGATAATTGTGACGATACAAATTAGCGCACTTGCCTGGGGGGTATCTGTCATGCATTCAGTGCGACCTTTATTTGCAGTTTACTTTAATGGTGAAATTCACTCTATTACAAAGGTGAGTATTGATAATAGTGGCTTTGACCCATCTGTTAGAGAACCGAGATTATTTGAACAACCGAAACTAGTCTATATCAGGCCCTTAAGTGCTGAGGATTACAAGCTACAAATATTTAAACAAATGAAAGGAATGGAACTTGGTTTTGTACTACAAACTCGACGCTATGAAAATATAAATGATGTTACAAAGCAGGATATGGTTAGTCGATCTTTAAGCCGGGAACAGTTAACAAAAAGCGCAGATCATAAACAGATGTTAATGGATTTTTTAGCGCACAAAAATCTAAACTTCGATGATGTGCTGTTTTATCCAGTTATGGCCGGGCCATATAGTGCCGTTGCCGTTATCGATAAAAGCTCAATGGAAGTCATCGATACACTGGATATTTATGTTAAAAATACAAGTGAATATTAATGATGGCGCGCGGCTAAAAAATGAATCCTAAAGCAGCTGCCATCGAGTTCATTATTAATGTAACGAATTCGTCCGCGGTTTGATTCGATAATTTCTTTTGTGATATATAATCCCAGGCCAGTCCCTTTGGGGTTAGTCGTATAGAAGGGGTCGAAAATTTGCGGCGTAATTTTTTTAGAGATACCAGGTCCGTTGTCTACTACGTCGAGATAGGGTTGATCGTAAACCTTGTCATGACCATAAATAATCGTAATTTTAATTTTTTCCCGTGGCAGGTTGCTATGCCTGATTGCATTGCTGCATAAATTACTCATTACCTGGTAGAGGTGACTGGAGTCGAATAAAACAAATGTCTCGGCTTTTATAATTTGCAGGCTAATCTGTTCGGCCTGCAGGTTATTACTGAGTAAAAATTCATCACAAAAGTTTTTAAGCCATACATTTAATTCAATAGCTTCCGTGTTACTTTTTTTAGAGCGCGACAGTTCTAAAACATTTTCAACCACCTTATCCAGTCGCTGTACCTGAGTGGTAATAATATCGGTGAGTTTTTTATCGGCTAAGTCCAGCTCAGATTCCTGTAATAACTGTGCCGCATGATTAATGGCGCTTAGTGGGTTGCGTATTTCATGGGCAATACTGGCGGTGAGGCGTCCCAGTGATGCCAGTTTGATTTGCTGAAAACGTTGATTTAACTGGGTGGCATCTTCTAAAAATATTAACGTGTCACCGGTGCGTTGAAGTTTGCGAAAGCCCGGCTGAATATCCGGCAAGCCATGGGCCTGGGGGATGGCCTTGTGGTGCATATTGGGTTGTTCCTGCCATTCCAGAAAACGATAATCCAGCGCCGGCAGTATATTTTCAAGTAGTGGGCTTTCCTGTAAAGAGATATTCCCTAGAAGCGCTTCTGCCGAACTATTTGACATACGAATGTGGCCATCGTTATCCACCACGATAATACCGGTACGCATATTCTGAATAATATCTTCATTGAGTATTTCCAGGCTAAGAATATCCGCTTCACGCTCTACCGCCAGCTTTTCAGATTCCCGTGCCCGTTCCGCCAAAATCGACGCCAGAAAACTGGTGCCAAAAAAGACCAGCCCCAATAAACCGGCCTGGGAGTATTTTGATGCGTCACTTATTCCCTGAATCATGCTAAAGGTTTGCTCGCCGAGCACGGCAATGGCGGCGAGTGAAGCAAATAAGAATGAATCCCTGTCACGTAAGAAAGTACCTGTGGCGGTGATATTGATAATCAGCAATATACTCAGGGAACTACTTAAACCGCCGCTGTAATGCGATAGCAGGGTAATAAGAACAATGTCACTGGCATTGGTAATAATAACCTGGGATTCAAAAGATGGCTTATGATTCAAACCCATAATAAGAAATATCAGGCTGCTGAGTAATAATGTGAGGGCGGTAGCCAGAAAATGTTCGGTATTATGGCTGCCCAGAAAATTCATCCACTCGCTTTTATAAAACGCCGCTAACAGGCTGGACGCTAACACTAAACGGTAAAAATTTAATTGGTGCAGGGGCTTCCATGTCAGACTGCTGCCCGGGTTTGCGGGGGTAAAATTTATCAGCCTGGTAGAGCTGGAGTTCAAGATGACTGGCTCCAGTCATTGAGATGTTGTGCGCAGCAAAAGGCTTTATCACCTTTGTAAATGGCATCTTCACTGGGAACATAGGTTTTGCAGAGTAGGCATTGCACCGTGTCATTATGGCTAATGGGTTCTTTGGGTGCCGGTTTCTTTAAGCGTTGGGTAACGGTGCGGGCGATGATTAATACAATAATCACAAAAAAAATAATTAAAACACTTTTAAACATGTGCGGTAACAGCCCCTATGTCTGGTAAAATTCTGCTCTGATAATAAATAATTGAAACTATTCTAAACTAAAAACCGATATTATGACCGATGCCGTACAACTCTGCCTGATTCAAGATCGTTTTCTTGTGGGTGATATTAAAGCCAATAGCCGAAAAATCATATCCCAATCGTTACTCGCAAAACAGGCGGGGGCGGATATCGCTGTCTTTCCTGAACTTGCTCTCAGTGGATACCCACCAGAAGACCTGCTCATGCGGCAGGGTTTTATCCGCCAGATTGAAGCCGCCATTATTGAAATCGCAAATGAAACCGCCGGTGTGCAGGTGGTGTTCGGTGCCCCGCGACTGCATAACCACGAGCTGTTTAATGCCGCCATTGTTTGTGCCGATGGTGCAGTGGTGGGGGAGTATCATAAGTACAGTCTGCCCAATTATGCGGTATTCGATGAAAAACGATATTTTCAACCCGGTAAAGCTCCCCTGATTATTGAGTGTAAACAACGCAAAATCGGCGTCATCATCTGTGAAGACGTCTGGTTTGATGAGCCTGTACAGCAGGCACAGGCAGCGGGTGCCCAGGCCATTGTGATTTTGAATGCCTCACCCTATCACCGTAATAAGCACCAGCAACGTGTTGATATGCTGAGCAAACGTCAGCAAAAGGTCGCGTTACCCATGTTTTATCTTAATCTTGTTGGGGGGCAGGATGAACTGGTGTTCGATGGCGATTCACTGGTGATGAATGCTCAGTCGGAACTGGTGGGGCGCGGACCGGACTTTGAAGCGGCGTTGCTACATTACCAATGGCACGAGGATCAAAGTATCACAGCACTTGATACAATTTTTCATGAACCCCTGGGTGACCTGGCCAGTTTATACAAAGCATTGCAAACCGCAGTACGGGATTATGTGATCGGTAATGGGTTTGATGGGGTTGTGATTGGCCTGTCTGGTGGAGTTGACTCCGCACTCACCCTGGCGATTGCCGCAGATGCGCTGGGAGGGGAGCAGGTGCACGCAGTGATGATGCCCTCACGTTACACCGCACAAATGAGTCTTGATGACGCTGCGGCGCAGGCGAAAGCCATGGGGGTGGATTATAAAACCATCTCCATCGAACCCACCTTCCAGGCATTTTTAGAAACGCTGAAAGATGAGTTTGCAGACAGAGCAGCGGACACCACGGAAGAAAATATTCAGGCCCGTTGCCGTGGAGTGATTTTAATGGCGCTGTCCAACAAGCTTGGCCGCATGGTGCTTACCACTGGCAATAAAAGCGAAATGGCGGTGGGCTATAGCACCTTGTACGGCGATATGGCCGGTGGTTTTGCACCGCTCAAAGATGTAGAAAAACAACTGGTGTATGCTCTGTGTGATTATCGAAACTCCCTTGGTGCGGTTATTCCCCAACGTGTGCTCGATCGGCCACCGTCAGCCGAGTTACGCCCGGATCAGCAGGATCAGGACAGTTTGCCGGATTATGAAATACTCGATGCGATATTACGCATGAGTGTCGAGGAGGACATGCCGCGCCAGCAAATTATCGACGCTGGCTACGATGAGCAGGTGGTTAACAAGGTGTTGCGCATGGTGCAAAATAATGAATACAAACGCCGCCAGGCGCCCCCGGGTGTCAAAATAACTCAGCGCGCATTTGGGCGGGATCGACGCTATCCGATTACTTCCGGTTATCGGCGGGATTGAGTTGAGTTCACGGTAAAAAAATATGCACAGTTTTTTATTTTATAAAGTGCAACACCTTAACCCGGATGATTTCAAATCTCATCGTTAAACTAACGTTCACTCTGGTAAATCAGGATTGATATTACAATAGACTGACTCTGTCTTTTCCAAAGCGAGTGGCTTTCATTAAATTAAATGTTTCCAGTATAGCCCCGTAGCTAAGGGTCAACTGCCCCTGAAATAATGTAATTACTATTATTTTAAAATCCCTGTCAACCAAATCCCATCCCCCGCGTTATTCCTGTTAACACGCGAACGTTTTATAAAAAACACAGGAGAATAAAATGCGTCTTTCCCAAAATCAAAATAACAAACGGCTGTTGTTTAGTCTGGCCAGACATTGGCTAGCATTACTCAGTATGATTTCAATTTTTATTTTTAGTTTTCAGGGTTGCAGTTCTGGCTCTGATAGCGCAGAAACGCAAAGTGACTCGGAGCTGATTATCAGTCTCACCGATGCGGAAGGGGATTTTCTGAGTTACACGGTTGATGTAAGTTCAATCAAAATGCTTAAAGCCAATGGTGCTGAGATCGAAACCTTACCGCTGACTACGCAGCTGGATTTTGCACAGTATGTTGAAGTCACCGAATTTTTAACCGCCGCTACGGTGCCATCCGGACATTATCGCGGTGCGCAAATTGCTCTGGACTTCAGCAATGCAAATATTGTTGTGCAGGGTGAAGATGGTGAAGCCCTTAACGCAACGGTGCAGGATGTGAATGGTGATCCCATCACTCAAATGACGGTAGATGTTAGCTTTAATGGTGAAAGTGATTTTGTGATTGCGCCGGGAATACCCGCCCACATCACACTGGATTTTGATTTAAACGCATCCAATGAGGTCGTCATAAATGGCACAGAGGCAACGGTGGTGGTTAAACCGGTACTGCTTGCAGACACACTGCTTGAAAAACCCAAGCCACACCGTTTACGAGGTTTATTGGGTCGGGTGGATGAGGCTGAAAACACTTTCACCGTCGTGATGCGTCCCTTCCGCCACCGTCTACATAATCGATTTGGTCAACTTAATGTACATGTGTCTGAAAACACCAGCTATGAAATAGACGGTGAGGTATACGGCAGTGATACTGGCCTTGCACAGCTAGCAGAAATTGATCCCACCTCGGCGATAGTTGTGTATGGCAAATTAAGCCGGGAAGTTAGCGAAACGGGTACGAAACGCCAGTTTAATGCAATTGAAGTTTATGCGGGCAGCAGTGTGCCCTGGGGCAGCAAAGACATTGTTTCCGGATACGTGATTTCACGCACCGGTGATGACCTGACGGTGCGTGGTGCAACGTTAATTCGTGCCGATGGCAGCTTTGAATTCAGCGATAACATCAGCATTGCGTTAACTGAAACCACCCGTGTTGTTAAGCAGGCGGATACGACTAATCGCTACAGCACAGGTGATATTTCAGTGGGTCAGCATATTCAGGTACTGGGTAACATCACGGAAAGTGAACAGTTGAGCCTGGATGCGGAGCATGTACGCATGCTACTCACCAGTGTAGGGGGGAGCGTGGTCACGGTAAGTCCTTTAACCGTTGATTTACAGCTTATCGATCGCTTACGGGTTATGCAGTTTGATTTCAGTGGCACCGGCAGCAGTGCAGATACGGATGCAGATCCGGCAAACTATGAAGTAAATACCGGTACATTAAGCCTGTCTGGTTTGCAAATGGGAGACCCGGTGAGAGTCGGTGGTCATATGCGTCCATTTGGCAGCGCACCGGAAGACTTTGATGCACAAACCGTTTTAGATGCGAGCAATATGCGCAGCCATTTAGTGGTGGGGTTTGACCACGATGGTGATCAGGGTAGTGTCAATGCAATCAGCGACATTAGTGAAAGCGGTCTGCTGGTGAACCTGCAGGAAGCCGGTGATAAGCATCATATGTATCGCGCTGGTATTAGCACTGATTTGCTATCGTTAATGAGTATGCCGGTGATTGCACCACTTGAGTCCGGCAGAGGGTTGTTTGTTATTGTCCAGGGCCGTGACATTCAGGTGTTCACCACCTACAGTGATTTTCAAAGTGCTTTAACAGACGTACTTGATGGCACGGTAGCGGTACAGGCGGTGCAGGCGGATGGTGTGTATAATGCGGACCTTAACCAGCTGGCAAGTCATAAGATAAGTGTGCGGTTAGTTTCTGAACCATCAACAGTGGTTTTATAATCAATACACTAAAGTTACTAAATTTAGAGGTTTGAAAATAATCAACCGGCGAGTTTGACTCACCGGTTGATTTTCTGTTTATGTTAGTCAAAAAAATATGCGGTTTAATTTTGTTTTTTCTCGGCTTTTTTTGTATCGGTTTTAGCAGTGCTGTTTTTGCACAGGCTGCAGACATCACCGAGATAGCCGATGATTTCTGGCTGATGAATGACTTTCAACCACTGGAAAATACACTGTGGCTTTATACAGGAAAAGATGAAGATGAAGGGGATTACTACGGCTTGAGCACAACCCTTAGCCTGAGTTCGTATCTACGCGTTGATGTAAGCGCGACACGACAAAATTATATTTTCGAAACCGAGGATTTACAGTGGGGATTTAGCGGGGATATTTCCGAACAATTCAGTTGGGGAATTCATAAATTATTCTGGGGTGATAAAGATGTTCTGGAAAGAAATGATATACAGTATTCGCTGGGATATTTTATCGACGGCTTCAGTAGCCAGTTAAGTTATGAAAGCGGTGATTTCAAGCTGTATTTAAAACAACCGAATGAACTGCCAATTAACTATGTCAGTTTTGAACACCGCGCAACACAATTGAATCTTGGTTATAGTTGGGGGTTGTTTTTCACCCAGCTAAGTTATAAAAAACACGACTACACATTCAACCGACCCGGTCTATTATTTTACCTGGGTAGTTTAAATCTTTTAAATAATATTGGTTTAGATCAGGCACGAAATCTTGCGGACAAGGAATCGAGTCTTTTACTGAGCCTGCAATTTGAAACCATTAGCTATGGTCTTCAGCTCAGCCAGATCGATTCGGCTTTTTTGAGCAATCGAAATCAATACCTGAGCCTGAGTTTACAGAAATATTTTGGCTTGCAATGGGTACTGGAAGGCAATGTGGATTTTCCAGTCAATGAGGGTTTGTCGAGTGCAGGCCTAAGCCTGGGTTATTTGTGGTAATGGTTAAAAAACCTGTCAACCAAAGTTGAAGTGCTGCGTTAGTAAAGGGTAAGCGGTTTAAAACAGGGTAACCAACAGGTGTGAATACAGTTAGCGATAAAACCTATTTTGACACAAGGGAATACAGTAATATCAGGCAGAATACACAAAATCAACAGGCACTAAATCGCTTTCTCGCAGAGGTTGAAAGGCGGGCATACCGTATGGCGGTAATTGCCACGGGCAACCCGCAGGATGCCCTGGATCTGGTGCAGGAGGCCATGCTGGGGCTGGTAAAAAATTATGCCCATAAAAATCCCCAGGACTGGGGGCCGTTATTTCATCGGGTATTGCAGAACCGTATCCGTGACTGGTACCGGCGTAACAGTGTACGCAATAAAGTGATTGGCTGGCTGGGATTGAGTGGACACAACCCGAATGTTAGAGAAGATGAGACCACGGACCCGATACAGAGCGCAGCAGATGTGCACGGCAAAACCCCGGAAGATCACGTGCGCAGTGATGACTCAATGGATGCATTGGATGAAGCCCTGAAACAGCTCCCCCTGCGTCAACAACAGGCCTTTTTATTGCGCAACTGGGAAGGCCTGAATGTGCAACAAACCGCCAGCGCCATGGCCTGCTCGGAAAGTAGCGTTAAAACCCATTATTCAAGGGCCGTAAAAAGTTTGCGTCTCTCACTGGAGAACCATTATGAAGCCGGATGAAAAAGCCTTTTTAAAGCACACTCGAAAAGTGCTGGATGAAAGTGCAGATGCCCTGGATGCAGCCACCCTGTCGCGGTTGAACCAGGCGCGCCAGAAAGCCCTGCAAAGTGCCCAGCACAGTCAGCAGCAGTCGACCCGCCGCAGTATTATGGCTTTTAAAATGCCAGCGACAGTTGCGGCCAGTGTCAGCATTGCCCTGTTTGGCAGCTGGTTAATGTTGTCACAAACCCTGCTGACAGACACCGATAAACCCGCACAGGATCAGCTGGCCTATGCTGATGTGGATATCAATATGTTGGCCTCGGGCACAGAGCTGGAATTACTCGAGCAGCTGGAGTTTGTCAGCTGGCTGGTAGTGCAGGAGTTGGAAGAAAATAATGCGGGTTAATCGAATTTGGTTTGAATCTGTGTCTTACGGTCTGTTGATCAGTAGCCTGGGCTACGGCTCAATGCTACTGGCGGACGAATTACCCTCCCTGGATTTCCTTGAATATCTGGGGTCTGAAGAAAGTCAGGTTGATGACCGGTGGACCAGCCCGGTAGACCTGGATATAGAAAATTATTTAGTCGCTAACCAGCCCCGGCCAACGACGCCGGACACGAGCGAGGATGACACGTATGAATAAAATTTTTAAGCCCCTAGTCATTGCGCTCAGCCTGATATTACCGGTTTCTATTGTCAGTGCATCGCAAACCCCCTCTGACAGTAATAGCGCAACAACAGACGCTATTCGTTGGGATTCGCTCAGCCCACAGCAACAAAAGGTGCTGGAGCGCTTTAAGGGACAGTGGCAGCAAATGCCGGGGCAGCGCCAGCAACGGCTCAGCAAGGGTGCTGAACGCTGGAGTAAGATGCCACAGGAACAGCGCCAGAAAGCCCGTCAACGGTTTCAACGCTGGCAGAAAATGTCACCTGAAAAGCGCCAGAAGCTGCGCCGACGTTTTATTCAGTTTCAGCAAATGTCTGAAAAACAGCGCATCGCATTACGCAAGAAGCATGCATGGTTTAAAACGTTACCGCCTAAAAAGCGTCAGGCTTTGCGCCAGCGTTGGCAGAAACTATCACCGGAAAAACGTCAGGCGGTACGCCAGCGTTTACAGAATTTGACCCCGGCGCAGCGCCAGCGTTTACGGCAGCGAATCATGCAGAATAGACTAAATGATGGGGCAAATCGGTGACGGTTAAACAGGCTTTCATAAGCAGTATTAAATGTTACTGCCTATGAAGCTATATATGGGAAACGCTTTATGGAAAAATGTTTACAGTCTCAGGGAGCATCTCAATGTTATAAAGTGCCGGCTAACTGCAGGGAAACCTGACTCGCTTCAAACGCTAAATTAAGCTTTAATTCACAGGTGCTTCAAGTTTTGGGGTTTCCATAGCCAGTGCTGATGTATCAATATCCTGATTCGCATCTACAACAGATTGGGCGCTGGCAGCCAGATCATTTAAACCCAGTGCTTTATAGGCTGTCACCATAATGCCCAGAGCATCACGACTGGCCGGTGTTGTAGGGTAGGTTTCAAGTACATACTGTCCGCGCTTGGCCGCCGCTAACCAGGCTTTGCGTTTTATGTAGTAGCGGGCCGCATGTAACTCAGCCTGCGCCAGTTTGTTACGCAGAAATACCATGTGCTGATAGGCATCTGGTGCATAGCGGCTATCCGGGTAGCGCTCAACTAAAGTTGAAAAACTTCGTAAAGCTTCGCCCATAGATTTGTTATCATGCTGTGACAGATCTCGGGGGAATAGACCATCCATAAAACTGCTTCCCCGGTTGTAGTCCGCCAGACCTTTTAAGTACCAGGCATAGGCCACATTCGGGTCGCGGGGGTTAATGCGAATAAAACGATCAGCCGCCGCAATCGCGGATTCGGGCTCGTCGAATTTATAATAAGCATAGGCCACATCCAGCTGGGCCTGCCGCGCGTAGGGGCTAAAGGGGAAGCGGGCTTCGAGGTTTTCCAGGTGTTTTATGGCTTCTTCGAATTCACCCGCTTCCAGTGCTAAGGTGGCTTCGTCATAAAATTCGAGGGCGCTCCAACTGGCATAAGGGTCAGATTTAACGCCATCTTCGCTGCAGGCGATGAGAAACAAAGATAAAATAAGGGCAGAAAGTAATTTGGTCATAATGGGTGCATCTTAAATGAGTGTGTCGATTGTGTCTGCCATACATAAATTATAGTCATTAATATAAATCAGGGTTAAGCAGTGTTATATAAATATATTCCGGCATTATACAAGAGATTTCATCCATGTCCGATGGCTTAAATCATGAAATCGTAAAAACATCCATTCCGTTGGAATATGCCTCGCAGCGATTAGACGCAGTTCTGGTCAAAATGTTCCCGGATTATTCCCGTAGCCGATTGCAACAGTGGATAAAGGCTGAGCGAGTCTGGCTAGATGGTGTGATTCCACGACCCCGAGATAAAGTGATTGGGGGAGAAATGCTGGAATTGCATATCGAGCACGAAAACCTTGATGAGAGCGTGATTCCACAGGACATCCCGCTGGATATAATCTATGAGGATGACACCATACTGGTGGTTAATAAGCCCGTGGGGCTGGTGGTGCACCCCGCTGCCGGGCATGCGGATGGTACCCTGCAAAATGCTTTGTTATTTCACGACGAAAAACTACATGAAGTACCGCGCTCCGGCATTGTTCACCGGTTAGATAAAGATACTTCCGGTCTGCTGGTGGTGGCGAAAACCCTTAAGGCGCATAAAATTTTAGTTGAGCAGTTACAGGCGCGTACCGTGCACCGGGAGTACCAGGCCATTGTTTTTGGTGTGCTCACCGCGGGCAGAACCATTGATATTGGTATTGGCCGCCATGGTCGTGACCGTAAGAAAATGGCAGTGAAGCCCGAGGGCAAGCAGGCGATTACGCATTTTCGAGTGCTCGATCGCTACCGGGGGCACAGCCGTATAAAGGTGAATTTAGAAACCGGGCGGACGCATCAGATACGCGTACACATGGCTTATGTAAAACATCCACTGGTGGGGGATCAAACCTACGGTGGCCGATTACAGCTGCCACCGGGTTGCGGTGAAGAACTAAAAGAGATGTTACGTGGTTTTGGTCGTCAGGCATTGCATGCGCGTAAACTGGGCTTATTGCACCCACAAACCGGTGAACCTATGGAATGGCGAGCACCTTTGCCGGATGATATGAAGGCATTGATTGCGGTGCTGGAAGCGGATATTGAACAGGATGAGGATGACGATGAATATTCACTTGATGATTTTGAATATACGGATGAATATTAAAGTTTTTCCCAGTGGTCCAGGGTGAGTTGAGTGACTATCGACATTATAAAGCCCACCAGTTTAATCAATCACAGCGGACTGATTAAACCAGACTGGCCAGCCGCAAAAAATATTCACGCATTTTGCAGCACTCGAATCCCCCTGGCTGACATTGCGCAAAACGCATCGACGGAACCTCCGTCTTTGCAGTTTCAGGGGGCATACGACAGTTTTAATCTGGCCCTGCATGTTGAAGATGATGCCCAGACAGTTAACGCTAATCGACAGCACCTGGCCAGGCAATTAAAACTCCCCGGTGAGCCTTTATGGCTAAATCAGGTGCATGGTCATCGGGTGGTTAATGCGACGCAGTTTTCAAATACGCTTCCCGATGCGGATGCCTCTTTTAGTGATCAACCCAATCAAATTTGCACGGTAATGACCGCTGATTGCTTGCCCGTGTTAATGTGTAATCTCAAGGGCAGTAAAGTGGCCGCAGCCCATGCGGGCTGGCGCGGCCTGGCAGATGGGGTTATCGAAAACACCGTGGCAAGCTTAGGTGAAAGCCCACACCGATTACTGGTGTGGCTCGGGCCGGCCATTGGGCCACAGGCATTTGAAGTGGGGGAAGAGGTGCGTGATGTGTTTGTAAAACAGCAACCCGCCGCTGTGGCAGCATTTCAGCAAAACCGCAGCGGACATTTTTTGGCGGATATTTATAAACTCGCACGTTTACGTTTAAAAGCGATGGGTGTAGAAGCCGTGTATGGAGGCGATTATTGTACTTTTACTGATGCTCAGCACTTTTATTCCTATCGACGAGATGGTAAAACAGGTCGGCAGGCGAGTTTGATATGGTTTGAATGATTTAAAGTTAAAAGCATTTGGTCCGCGAATAGACGCAAATAGACGCAAAAAATTCAGTTAATGCGCCGCAGGCACAGTACACATAAAAAGTGTATTGGCTTTTATTTGCGTGCATTAGCGTGCATTAGCGTTCATTCGCGGAAAAATGCTTTTTAAGTTTATAAAAATATGGAGAAACAGATGAAGTGGTCAGTTTTAACCCTGGTAGGTGCAGATCAATCGGGAATAGTGGCAGCGGTCACCGATACTTTATATCAGCGGGGCTGTAGTCTGGCGCAGGCTTCGATGATGCAGCTGGGGGCTAATTTTGCGATTATGCTACGGGTATCCCACGACGAAGATAAAGATCTGCGGGAAATTTTAAGTGGCATTTGCTCTCGCATGAATCTGCATTTACATATCGATGAAGATGCATCTGAAAATACGACAAGTCTTGAGCCGAATGTGCAGGTAACAGTTTATGGTGCAGACAGAAGAGGCATCGTTGCACAGGTAACCTCAGCACTGGCGCAGGCCGGCTTGAATATTATCGACCTTGAAACCGATGTGGCGGGCACTAAAGACAAACCTATTTATATAATGAATCTGGAAGGTGTTGCAGAAAATGGTTTAGTACCATTACAAAATGCAATTGAAACGCTGGATTCAGATATTGAAATCAATATTGACGAAATAAATACGTTAAGGGGTTAGGCGTAAATGGAAATTTTGATCTATCCCGATCAGCGCTTAAAACAATTATCTGAAAGTGTTGAAACCATTGATAAAGAAATTTTAGAGTTTATTGCGGAGCTGGAACAAACCCGTTTGGCAGGACCCGGGGCGGTGGGTATAGCCGCACCCCAGGTTGATATATTTAAGCGCGTGGTGATTGTGGATGTGTCCAATATGCGCAAGCCGGTCGATAACCATGGGCACATGATAATGATTAATCCGGAAATTACCGAATGGGACGGTATGGCGATGGGCCGTGAAGGTTGTTTGTCGGTGCCTGATTTTACCGGCAATGTGATTCGGGCAGAAAAAATAAAACTACATTATATCGATGAAAACGGTAAAGATATTGAAATTGAATCCAGTGGATTTGAAGCCCGGGCAATCCAGCATGAAATGGATCATCTCGATGGCCTGTTGTTTCTGGACAGATTGGTGAGCCGGCGAAGTGATTTATTTCAGCGCAAGACGTATAAAAAATAAGTGTGATGATTTAAATCAGGCATTAACGCGATGAATTTCGATTTTTAATTAATAGTCAATCTTAATCAGGGCATTCTTAAATAATCAATCATCTGTGATTAACAACATATTTACCGATAATCATCTATTATTAAATTATTCGGTAGTTGCTAAATAATAAGAGTATGTCACAGGGAATAAAGCTTGATCCACAGAAGTCGAATGCACTGGCTATCAGTCTGTGTGATATTGGCCTGTGCGATTACTGCCTGCCCCCGTCCCCCAGCCTGAGCTTTACGCATTCCTGGGCTAAAATTCTGGGTTATACTGCCGAAGATATTCCCACCGCTGAAATTTTTCAAAGCTGGTGGGGGCAGCAAATTCATCCCAGTGATCACGCCAGAGTGATTCGCCAGTTCAACCAGCTTTATTCCGGAGATATAAAAAAGCTCAGCAGCAGTTTGCGCTTTAAACGAAAGCAGGGTGACTGGTGTGAAATAGAAATATTTGCCAGTGTCATTAAACGTGATGAGAAAGGTTGGGCGCAACATGTGTTTACCTCGATTCGAGATTTAACCAGCAGTGAAAACAAATATAAGCGCATTGTTGAAAACCTCAATGAAGGTATCTGGGTTATCGATCACTATCATAATATCCGATTTGTAAACCAGGCACTGGCGGATATGCTGGGATACAGTATTGAAGAAATGCTCGGTCGCTCGGTTTTTAATTTTTCAAGTAAAAGTAATCAGCAGATTTTAAAAGAACAACTGGCGCAACGAAGAAAAGGCCTGAGCAGTGTTTATGAGGTAGAGGTTCTACATAAAAAAGGACATGCGGTATTAATACAGGTTGAGTCGGCACCTTATTTAGATGACCAGAAAAAATTTGATGGTGTTGTTGAAGGCATAAAGGACATGTCTGATATTCGAAGTCAGCAGTTAAAATTAAAAATGTTATCTTCGGCTGTTGAGCAAAGTGGATCTATGGTTTTAATTACTGACAAAAGTGCAAATATAGAATATGCCAATCCTAAAATATGTGAGGTTACTGAATACGAAAAAGAAGAATTAGTGGGCATTAATGCAAAAATTTTTCAGCCTGAAGACCTGGATATGCAGGTGATTAATGATTTGTGGGAAAGTATAAATAATGGCGAAGATTGTCAGGGCGAAATGCAGCTAAGAAAAAAGGATGGTGAAAAGATTTGGGTACTCATGTCTATTTCATCCATTACAAACGAACAGAATAAAATAACCCATTTTGTTTCGGTATTTGAAGATGTCTCACAGCTAAAAGAAGCGCACCTGCGTATGGAAGAGCTTGCTTATGTGGATAGCTTAACCGGTTTGGCAAATCGTGTGTTATTTCGTGATAGGCTTGAACAGGTTTTAAAAAGTTTGCAAAGAAGTGAGGTGTCTGCGGCTCTTTTATACCTTGATTTAGATGAGTTTAAACGCATTAATGATTCTCTCGGTCATGATGTAGGTGATGCTGTGTTAATGAAAGTGGCAGAAACACTGCGTCAGTGTGTACGATATCAGGATACGGTTGCACGGATGGGGGGAGATGAGTTTGTTATTCTGCTGACAGATATTGATGGTATGTCCGGGGCATCATCAGTCGCTCGAAAAATAATTGATGTAATGTCTGATCCGGTTCATTTATTAAAGAATGAAATTTTAATTTCCCCGAGCATAGGGATTACATTAGCCCCAACTGATAGCTTGAATGCTGATATTCTATTAAAGAATGCAGATATGGCGATGTATAAAGCGAAGTCTTTAGGTAGAAATAATTTTCAGTTTTTCACCGAAGAAATGAACACGCAAATCGTTGATCACTTAACGATAGAAAATGATTTACGTCGTGCGCTGGAAACGGATGAACTTTATATCAAGTATCAGCCTAAATGTGATATGAAAAGTAAAAAGCTGGTTGGTGTTGAGGCACTGATACGCTGGAATCATCCTAAAAAAGGAGAGCTTTCTCCGGAGTATTTTATTCCCATCGCGGAAACTGCAGGTCTTATGATAAAACTTGGAAAATGGGTTTTAAGGAACGCCTGTAAAGAAATTAAGAAATTGGAGCAACGGGGGCTTGCCGATATTGAATTAGCGGTTAACCTGTCGACTCGCCAGTTTCGAGACCCGAATTTAATTGAAACAATACAAATGGCACTGGCTGAGTCAGATTTCAGAGCGGTAAAACTTGAGCTTGAAATTACTGAAACCACATTGATGGAGCAGATAGATCATGCGGTTGATTTACTCGACCAAATAAAATCACTGGGTATTTCATTAACCATCGATGATTTTGGAACCGGTTATTCTTCACTCAATTATTTAAAGCGCTTACCGATTGATACGCTCAAAATCGATAAAGAATTTGTTAGCGATATACCTGCGGATAAAGATGATATGGAAATTTCGGCAGCGGTTATTGTCATGGCACACAAGTTGGGTTTAAACGTGGTGGCCGAAGGTGTTGCAACAGAGGAGCAATGGGCATTTTTAGAAAAAAATCGGTGCGATATTGCTCAGGGTTACCTGATGGGTAAGCCGATGTTGACGGATGAGTTAGTTAAACGGTTCGCTAAATAATTAACAGAATCACAGATGAGATACAAGCACCATAAAAAATACTTATAAATATAGCTGTCAAAAAAATCAGTAAAAGCTAATAAAATTTATATCATTCCTTGAAAAAAATATGAATACCCATATCTACTGACTAATAGAAAATATCACGGGGAAAAACCATGAGAATGGACCGACTAACCAGTAAATTTCAAAGCGCATTATCTGAAGCACAGTCCCTTGCTGTCGGGCGTGATCACCAGTTTATAGAACCACTTCACCTGATGCTTGCATTGTTAGATCAGGATGGTGGATCAGTGCGTCATTTACTCAGTATGAGCAATGTAAATGTTAATGGTCTGCGCTCGAAATTAGGGGAAGAAATTGAACATTTACCACGGGTTGAAGGTAATGCGGGTGAAGTGCATCTGTCTAATGATCTGGGGCGAATTTTAAATATCACCGATAAGCTGGCACAAAAACGCAAAGATGATTATATCTCCAGTGAATTATTTGTACTGGCTGCAATTGAAGAAAAATCTCGTATCGGCGAAATTTTGCGTGAGTTTGGCGCGGATAAAAAGACCCTCGACGCGTCAATTGAAAAAGTGCGTGGCGGACAGAATGTGAATGATCCGAATGCGGAAGACCAGCGTCAGGCACTGGAAAAATATACCGTCGATGTTACCGAGCGTGCGGAGCAGGGAAAACTCGACCCGGTGATCGGGCGCGATGAGGAAATTCGCAGAACTATTCAGGTGTTGCAACGCCGTACAAAAAATAATCCGGTTTTAATTGGTGAGCCTGGTGTTGGTAAAACGGCCATTGTTGAAGGTTTGGCACAACGCATTGTAAATGGTGAAGTTCCAGATGGCATAAAGGGTAAACGCTTACTGTCACTCGACCTGGCCGCATTAATTGCCGGTGCGAAATTTCGAGGTGAATTTGAAGAGCGTTTAAAAGCGGTTTTAAATGATCTGGCAAAACAGGAAGGTCAGGTTATTTTATTCATTGATGAAATTCATACCATGGTAGGCGCGGGTAAATCCGAGGGTGCGATGGATGCTGGAAATATGTTAAAACCGGCACTGGCACGTGGCGAATTACACTGTGTCGGTGCAACAACTCTGGACGAATATCGAAAGTATATTGAGAAAGATGCAGCACTGGAACGGCGTTTTCAAAAAGTATTAGTTGAAGAGCCATCGGTGGAAGACACCATTGCGATTTTGCGTGGATTAAAAGAACGTTATGAAGTACACCATGGGGTTGATATAACCGACCCGGCTATTGTATCAGCGGCGGTGTTATCCCATCGTTATATTACTGATCGGCAATTACCGGATAAGGCGATTGATTTAATTGATGAAGCAGCCAGTCGCATTCGTATGGAAATAGATTCCAAACCGGAAGTGATGGATCGTTTGGAGCGACGTTTAATTCAGTTAAAAATTGAACGTGAAGCGCTCACTAAAGAAGACGACAGAGCATCGAGAGATCGCCTGCTAAAACTGCAGGAAGAAATTGATGTGCTTGAGCAGGAATACCAGGAACTGGATGAAGTCTGGGTATCAGAAAAAGCGGCGTTACATGGAAGTGCTTCTATAAAAGAACAGCTAGAACAGGCGCGACTTGAATTAGAAACCGCAAGCCGTGCAAATGATTTAACCCGTATGTCTGAATTACAATACGGGCGCATACCCGAATTGGAAAAAGAGTTAGACATGGCATCCCAGGCGGAAATGCAGGAGATGACACTGTTACGTAACCGGGTGGCTGAAGAAGAAATCGCTGAAGTGGTTTCCCGGGCAACGGGAATCCCGGTTGCAAAAATGATGGAAGGTGAAAAAGAAAAACTGCTGAGTATGGAGGAAAATCTCAACAAGCGTGTCGTCGGTCAGGACGAGGCAGTCATCTCCGTTTCAAATGCGATTCGCCGTTCTCGGGCGGGTTTGTCTGAACCTAATCGCCCGAATGGTTCATTTTTGTTTTTAGGACCAACCGGTGTGGGTAAAACAGAGTTAACCAAAGCATTGGCAAAATTTTTATTTGATACTGAGGACGCAATGGTACGCATTGATATGTCCGAGTTTATGGAAAAACATTCGGTTGCAAAATTAATTGGGGCGCCCCCGGGTTACGTAGGTTACGAAGAAGGCGGATATTTAACAGAAGCGGTGCGTCGTAAGCCGTACTCTGTGATTTTATTAGATGAAGTTGAAAAAGCCCATCCGGATGTATTTAATATTTTATTACAGGTGCTGGATGATGGTCGCTTAACCGATGGGCAGGGCCGCACAGTAGATTTTAAAAATACCGTTATCATTATGACTTCTAATTTAGGCTCGCAACTGATTCAGGAGTATACTGAAAAAGGTGATTTCGAAGGAATGAAAGCGGCGGTCATGGAAGTGGTGGGTCAGCATTTTCGTCCAGAGTTTATCAACCGAGTGGACGAGTCGGTTGTGTTTCATACGCTGGGTCGTGAGCAGATACGCTCAATTACTGAAATCCAGATTGGTTATTTACGCCAGCGTTTAAAAGAGAAAGAGCTGAATTTACAGTTAAGCGAAACGGCACTGGATAAGCTGGGTGAAGCCGGATTTGATCCGGTGTACGGAGCACGACCATTAAAACGTGCGATTCAGCAGCGCCTGGAAAATTCACTGGCTCAACAATTATTGCAGGGAGATTTTGCAGCCGGTGATACGATTAATGTGGATGTTGAAGGGGATGAGCTGATTTTTAAATAGTGATGAGCTAGTACCACGTTTTAAGCGTACGTTCTACGATCAAATACCGGGAACGTATTCCTGAAGCGTGGTTTTTCAGGCTTTTATAAATCTATCCGGTTGAACTACAGCTCATAACGTTCGTTTTTATTGAAATTTTTAGTAATGTAGATCACCGCATCATCCACGACCTTTTTAACTTCATCCATCATCTGTGCACGTTCCTTTGATTCCAGATAAAAAGCCATATCAATTTCATGACGCATATAGCGGGATGGTAATTTGGTTAGTGAGTAACATGCTATATCAAGAAAGAAATCGGTTGATTGCTCTGGATGGGCGGGTATTATTTTAGCCTGCAGATAGTCAATCACCAGATGCTCGTAAAAATTGTGTATGCTGGTAAAGTCCATAAAATTTGCTCAATAATAATAGGTTCGAAATGGTTTTAGTATAGTCGAGCTAATAGTCATTTTCACTATTGTCAGATATTTCATCAACAACTTCACGAATATATTTAAATATTTGCCGGTAGGCTGCGGGTGGCTTGTTGTTTTTCTTTTCTTTGGCTGCATTGCGCACCAGTTGGCGCAGGTGACTGCGATCAGCCTGCGGGTATTCTACTAAAAAGTCATTAATGCCCCGGTCGCCATTTTCAATGATCAAATCTCGCCATTTTTCCATGCGTTTAAAATCCGCATTATAAATGTCGTGTTTATGTATGACTCGCTCGACCTGGGCCGCCAGAGATTCATCATTTAGACCTCGCATAACCTTGGCGATAAAATGTTTCTGGCGCTTCAGAGCACTATTGGATTTAATGCGTTGCGCTTCTTCAATGGCGCTGCGCAGTTCCTCATCCATCTTTATTTGTGCGAGCTCGTCTTTATTGAGAGTGATCATTTTTTCACCCAGCTCTAGCACTTCATCACATTCTTTTTTGCGCTGAGTCTTACTGACCCAGTTATCATCTTCTTCGTATATATCAGTCATCTTTATTTATTTTTAGTTGAGTTAGTCGCATGCGAAGGTTTAGATCTTCGCCTTTATAGTGCTCTATTTTTAACGGGAGATAGTACTGAGTTTTAGATAACCAGACATATGACATGCGTTTGCTACCTTCTTTAATGATTTTAATTTTCACAACGGGCAGGGATTTACCATGGGACTCAATATTTTCGGCTGCTAATACAGTATAGGTGAATTTATAGACATGGCCCTTGTCCGCAATAAAAAAACGATTACTGGTGGTATTCGGGTTTAGCCGAAAATTACTGCTGATTAACAAAAGTAGAAGTTGCCGGGACCAGACTTTTTTATCAGTTGTTAAAGTATAAGCTTTATTTTTGTAACGACCCTTAATGAGGGTTTCACCAGATTGCGGGTATTTAAATTCAATTTGCTGATTTTTTTTATGGCCTTCTGCCTGAGTAAAATTAAAACTGTGCTGTTGCGGTAATGTGAGTGCGCTACTTTCCGGCCAGTCTAAAATACTGAGTTCGGTCGGCTCATCGTCTACAAAAAGTTTGGCCAGACCCTGGGCCTGTGCAATGGATGAATAGTTGATTACACCATTTTGATAAGTCAGGGTGTTTTGCATATTACCCACGTGGGTGCCATATTTTTCAACCTCGTAAAAACTCTGATGGTTAGGTGGGAGAATAAATAACGGATCGACTTCAACCTTTGCTGTATTTGCGAACACCAGGCCAGATAGTAATAGTACGCAACTTATTGCCGCAAACTTTATGAAATGTAGAGCTGATTGTTGATCCATTTAGCCGGGCCTTCCAGTTGTTGTCTATCCAGGTACACCTGCTGGTCGATCATCTCAAGGCGTTGCTGCGCAACCCATTCAATGACCAAGGGGTAAATAATATGCTCCTGCTGGTGGATGCGCTGCTGCAGGGTTTCAGGGGTATCGTTTTGTGTCACATTAATTATTGCCTGTAAGACCAGCGGCCCCCCATCGAGTTCATTGCTGACATAGTGCACGGTGACCCCGTGCTGTTTTACACCCGCTTCAATTGCCCGTTGGTGGGTATTCAGCCCCCTGAACTCAGGTAGCATAGAAGGGTGGATATTTAACATGCGCCCCTTAAAGTGCTCCACAAACTCATCGGTGAGTATGCGCATAAAACCCGCGAGGACAATCAGGTCGGGCTGGTGTTGGTCAATTTCCTGGATTAGCTGCCGGTCAAAATCTTCGCGGCTGGCAAAGTTTTTATGATCCAGGGTGATTGCCGGGATATTAGCATCGCGTGCCCGTTGTAGGCCCTTAACATCTGGACGGTTACTGATGACAGCTTTAATGTTCGCATGGAGTTTACGCGCTGCAATGGCGTCGATGATGGCCTGTAAATTTGAGCCGCTGCCGGAAATTAGCACAACGAGGTTTAAACGAGGTGTAGTCATATGGTTCAGGTTTTAATTTGCCATTCCCGAATGCCTGTTTCGGGAATGGCAGTGTAAATCGATATTGATTACGGGGTTGAAGTGAAGATCAATTATTCAATCACAACATCCGCTGTGCCTTTTGAGCTGGTAATCTCCCCAAGTTTAAACGCAGTTTCTCCGGCTTTATTCAGCATTTCAATCGCCGTATCCGCATCTTCTTCACTCACCACCAGCACCATACCGATGCCACAGTTAAAGGTGCGGTACATTTCCTGATCTGCAATATTGCCCTGGGTTTGCAGCCATTTGAAAACGGCGGGTAAGGTCCAGCTGTTTTTATTAATCTGGGCGCGGGTGTTTTCCGGCATAACCCGCGGCAGGTTTTCAGTTAAACCGCCGCCGGTAATGTGCGACATGGCATGAATATCAATCTGCTCGAGCAGGCTGTGAATACTTTTTACATAAATACGCGTCGGGGCAAGCAGGGCATCCCCCAGTGACTGTTCACCGCAGGGTTCACTTAAATCCGCGTTGCTTACTTCAATGACTTTGCGGATTAGGGAGTAGCCATTAGAGTGTGGGCCCGACGAGGCAATGCCAATAAGCACATTGCCGGCTTCAACTTTGCTGCTGTCGATAATCTGGTCTTTTTCAACGATGCCGACACAGAAGCCCGCTAGATCGTAATCGCCCGCGCTGTACATGCCGGGCATTTCAGCGGTTTCACCACCGGTGAGGGCGCAGCCGGATTGCAGGCAACCCTCAGCAATGCCTTTAATGACGTCAACGGCAACCGCATTATCGAGTTTACCGGTGGCGTAGTAATCGAGAAAGTACAGGGGTTCTGCTCCCAGCACTAAAATGTCATTGACACACATGGCCACCAGGTCGATGCCGATGGTGTCATGCTTGTTGAGCTGTAGTGCGAGCTTGAGTTTGGTGCCAACGCCATCCGTGCCGGACACAAGTACCGGCTTCTGGTATCGATCCAGCGGAATTTCGAATAAGGCGCCAAAGCCGCCGAGCCCCCCCATGACTTCCGGGCGCATGGTGCGTTTTACATGGGGTTTAATCTGCTCAATCAGGTCTGCACCGGCATCGATATCGACACCCGCATCTCGATAATTAAGGGATGGGCTGGAAGAATTGTTTGAATCTGTTTGCGACATTGTGAACCTGGGAACCATGAGGATTAAAAGTTGTGGTATTGTACATCTTCCCGACAATGGTCACGAATAAAAATGAAGCGTATAACCCCTTTTTTTAGTTTATTTATCTTATTAGTACTGTCAGCAAATGTGCCGGCGGCGGTTATTAAACAAATCTACGAAGTTAGCCAGCCCGTAGTGAGTCAGGAAAAACAGATTCGCGCAGCTGCCTTTGAGCAGGGGCTGATAGAAGTTGCCGTGCGGGTTTCAGGCAATAGTCTGGCACCCACCCAGATCGACCTGAAACAGGCTGCTCGCATGGTGCGCCAGTACCATTACAAGGCGATGAGTCAGGCTGAGATTGATGCCTATTTGAAAAAGACCAGCAGTTTGATTGCGCCAAAATTCAAATTATGGATGCAGTTTGACGACGCCAGGGTTAAGCAGCTGCTGCGCAGTAATGGTCTGCCCATCTGGGGTTATCAACGCCCTAATGTGCTGGTGTGGCTGGCGGTGAAAGATGGCCGTAATCGTTATCTGCTAAAAAATTCCGATGTTTCCCAGATCAAAGATGCGGTCGCGCTCGAAGCAAAGCGCCGGGGGCTACCGTTGATCTGGCCGGAGTATGATGCGCAGGATAAAAAAGTGGTTAATTTTATTGATGTCTGGGGTGAGTTTCTGGAGCCGGTAAAACAGGCCAGCAAACGTTATCCGGTGGATGCGGTTTTACTGGGGCGTATGGACTGGTCTAATGGTGGCTGGACAGTTAACTGGTCTTTATTAATGGATAACAAAACTGAAAGCTGGAAATTATCCGCCGTGGACCTGGGGATTTTAATGAACAGTGGGGTGGGGGTTGCAACCGATCAAATTTCGCAACGCTTTGCTGTTTATGCGGACAGTGCAAACGATGGTGAGCTGGTTTTGAGGGTGAGTGATCTAAATAGCCTTGGGCAATATGCTAAAGCGTCCCATTATCTGGCGTCTCTTGCGCCGGTAAAAAATGTGTATGCGTCAAAAGTTAACAAGTATCAGGTTGATTTCCATATCGAACTGAGCGGCGATGAAAGTGATTTAAAACGTATTATTGCACTGGGTAAAACCCTGCTGCCGGATATGCGCCCCCTACCTGAGATCATGCCCGAAGATAAATCTCAGGCGGGTGCTAATGGGAATTTACCAGTGGAGGCAAATCAACCGCTACCGGGTCAAACGTCGGATATGCTACCGGCTGCTCCTTTGCGTGAAAAACCCTCTAATATTTTACGTTACAGGTTAAATGGATGAGCAAGGAGTCGATAAACCGTTTTAGTGATTCGCAAAAGTGGCTGATTTTATTAGGCCTGTCACTTGGTGGCTTTTTACTGTATTTACTCGCACCGGTGTTAATGCCTTTTTTTGCAGCGGCCTTACTGGCTTATTTGGGTGACCCGATTGTCGATCGACTGGAAATAAAATTCAAAGTAAAATTTTCAGCGGAGGTTGCACGTTCCCTTGCGGTAATGATTGTGTTTATTTCACTGTTTAGTTTTTTAACCATTTTGGCTTTTTTAATATTGCCATTGCTCGGGCAGCAGCTGAGCTTTCTAGTGTCGAATATGCCGACTTATCTCGATCATATTCAGCAAAATGTTTTACCCCTGGTGGGTGAGTTTTTAGGCCTGGATGCTTCGATGTTTGATCTGGCATTACTGAAACAGTTATTCGTTTCAAATTATGTGAAAGCGGGAGGTGTACTTGCACAGGTCATATCCTCTGTAGCCTCTTCCGGATTTGCTGTGCTGGCCTGGCTGGTGAATTTAGTACTCATACCGGTAGTCACTTTTTATCTATTGCGCGACTGGGATGTGTTGATCGCAAACATAGATGAGTTGTTACCCAGAAAAAATCAACCAGTGATTCGGCAACTGGCAAAACAGTCAGATGAAGTTTTATCGTCTTTTTTGCGCGGCCAGTTTGTGGTCATGCTGGCACTGGGTGCAGTGTATTCCATTGGACTGTGGGTTATTGGTTTAAAGCTGGCTTTGCTCATTGGCATGCTCGCGGGACTGGTGAGCTTTGTGCCTTATTTGGGTTTTATAGTTGGGATTGTTGCGGCCAGTGTTGCCATGTTGTTACAGACCCACGAAGTAATGCATTTAATTCCGGTGATCATTGTTTTTAGTATCGGTCAGATGCTTGAGGGCATGTTCCTAACGCCGGTATTGGTAGGGGATAAAATTGGCCTGCATCCGGTGGCGGTTATTTTTGCTGTGCTAGCGGGTGGACAGTTATTTGGATTTGTAGGTATTTTGCTGGCGCTGCCGGTGGCGGCGGTGCTAGTAGTACTGTTGCGTTATATTCATAAAGAGTACCTATCCAGTTCGATTTTTAATAATGCATCCTGATTACTTTTTACTATTTTAATTTTTTAATTGATTGCTTAAATGTTTACCCAGTTAACTCTAGATATTGCATTAAAAGACAGTTTCACCTTTGATAATTTCATTGCAGCTGAAAATCAGTTGCTGGTTGATCTTCTGAAAAATGAAAATAATAGTGAAAAACAGGTTTATATCTGGGGTGCACATAACACCGGTAAAACCCATCTTTTACAGGCGCTTTGTCAATTTCATTCAAACGCCCATTTAAAGAGTGATATGAAGCTCAGTTATTTACCGTTAAAGCAGTTGATTGATTTTTCACCGGAAATTTTTCAGGGCCAGGAAGCCATGGATATTTGTTGTATTGATGATGTGCAACTATTGCAGAATAAAAGTGACTGGCAGGAAGCCCTGTTTGATTTAATTAACCGCACACGCGCGAGTGAAACCAGTCTGATTATTTCCGCCAGTCAACCCCCCGCAGAAATTAACATTGAGCTGAAAGATCTGGTGTCCCGTTTGCAATGGGGGCCGGTATTTAAACTAAATGCGTTAGGCGACACTGAAAAATACCAGGCACTACAGCAGCGAGCTAACAACCGGGGATTTGATTTAGATGATAATGTTGCGATGTATTTATTGAACAACTGTAACCGAGATATTGCGGATTTATTAGCGGTTTTAGATACGCTGGATAAAGCACAGTTACAACAGCACAGGCGGTTGACGATTCCGTTTGTAAAATCAGTGCTGGAAAAATAAAATTTTTATTTATGGACCGGTCGTTTTTTGTTTTAAAAAATTGAGAGAAGGCTAGAGCTTAAAGTGTATCCAGCCACTCGGTTATTTCATCCAGTAAGGCTTCTTCTCGATCATTAAAATAGTGATCCGCTTTTTCCACCACCCACTGCTGTGATTTTGGATTTGCCGCCAGTTGAATATTTTTCCATCTGCGTGGGGCATTTCTCTGCACCGCAGGGTAATCATTTTCACCACGAATATCGAGGATCGGAATTTTAATATCCTGCAATGGGAAAGCTTTCGGCATTGGCTGGCCGTAATCGGTTGGCCCCATGCCAACACCTATAAATGCACGTATTCCCGCGTCGGGGTTGGCGTGCAACCAGTCAACCGCCATATACACGCCGCAACTGTGGGCTAGCAGAACTATATTTTTCTGGTTTCTCTGTTTAATAAATTCAACCGCCGCATTAATTCTGGGGTGCGCTTCGGGCAGGATATCCAGATAGTCATAAAAGGAGGACTCGTTATCTAATACGGGCATCTGTATCGACAGGGTATTCCAGTCATGTTCGGTTAAACCGGTGCGTAATGGGAAAACCAGTTTGGGCCAGTTTGGATGAAGGCCCCGGCCATGTATTACAATAATTGTTCCCCTGGCGGGTTGTTCCTGAGCCGGCATATAAATGCTTAGAAATTCGTGTGTGCCGGTGTTTAAAAAGATTGCATCGCCGTTCACGACATAATCCGCAACCTGTTCCCGTATACGTTGCTCTTTTGCTAAGTCAGCTGCATAGAGTGGACTGTGCAGGCTTGCTAAAAAAGTAACGGTTACCCATAAAATAACAAGGCTTGCTGACTGCCGGGCAGGTGAGCTATACCAGTGAAGTGCAGGTTTAAACATAAACCTGATTTTAGACAAAATTATACGACTTTACCAGAGTGTCCCAGGCCAGTTGAGTTAGTGAATGATCAAAGCGAGCGGACCTTAAAATTTTAATTTTGATTTTCAATTAACGGAAATATTTTATTGCTCTCATAATCGATGCGCTGTTTTATTTTTTCCAGCATTTCCTGTGAACTACCGCAGAAAGCCTGATGATGATGATCAGCCCCTGAGGCTTTGCACCAGAGTTTGACATAAGCTGAAAATTCCTTTTTTATTTCCCTGGCGCTGTCGTGAAAACGCTGGGCAATTTCACTAATATCCGGGTTGTCGTGTCTGGCGAGCTCTGAGTATATGGTGTTATCTTCAAAGACCAGGTGCATCCAGACCTTTTCATTAAAGCGGGAAACAAGGTCACAAACAAAAGGGTTAGTAATGAGATTTTTGTTATTGAGCAATGTGCTGATAACTTCAATTAAATCACTGATTTCCTGATTCTGTTTTTTTAATTCTTTGAGTGTGTACATGACAGCTCCAGATAAAGTAAGGGGGGTACTAGCAGGTTAGCGTGCTCGTAAAATATTAAAATGATTTAAATCAATTTTTAACATTACACACGTAACTCACTCATGGGGTTCGGGTGAACTCGACGCCGCATTATTTGCCATACCCTGAAAGCGAGTAAATAGCATGCTACCCATGAAAAATAACACACTTAACAAACTGAAAATAATGCCAAAATTACGTGTGCTTTCATCCCCCGCATACCAGATACCAATGACAAAATAAAATAATGCCAGATACATTGCCCAGGCGTGGGTATAAACCCTGCCGTGCAAAATGCCCTTTAATGGAAACATTAACGGGCCCAGTTGAACAAGCAGTGTAATCGACATAAATTTTGCTGGTAATGGTACGATGATCAAATGCCAGAGAGGTATAAAGATGAGCAAGCCAAAATAACCGCACAGGGTGCTCAAGCGTGAAAGTTTAATTTTATCCATAGATATTCTAAATTATCGATTTAAGAACTGGCTTTAAGTTTAAGCGCGGTTTCAGCAACCCGCCGACCCAGTGCCAGACAAAGGTTTTTCTCGTTTTCATCTAAAGGCGCATTATTGTCGCTATTCAAACGACTGGCCCCATAGGGTGTACCACCGGTGGTGGTTTTATGCAGTGATGCTTCGCTATAGGGCAGTCCCATTAAAATCATCCCATGGTGCAGCAGCGGTAAAAGCATACTTAACAGGGTGGATTCCTGGCCGCCGTGAATACTCGCGGTGGAGGTAAACACCGCGGCGGGTTTATCAATGAGAGCGCCAGACATCCACAGGCTTCCACTGCCATCAATATAGTGCTTTAAGGCGGCGGCCATATTGCCGAAGTGGGTTGGGCTGCCCATAATCAGACCGCTACACTCCAACAGGTCGGAGTGTTGTGCATAGGGGGCACCGGCTTCGGGTACCACGGGTTCGGTGGCATCACAGACTGCGGATATCGCTGGTACCGTGCGTAAGCGGGCCTGCACCCCTGCTACTTCTTCTACACCGTGCGCAATAGTACGCGCCATTTCGGCTGTAGAGCCTCCCTGGCTGTAATATAAAACCATAATTTCAATCATCTGGAGTTTCCCTGTTAAAGAATGTCTAATACTGTTTCAGGCGGGCGCCCAATAGCTGCTTTACCGTTGTTGATAACGATGGGGCGTTCAATCAATTTTGGAAATTTTACCATGGCTTCAATTAACTGGTCACGGCTAAGTGATTCATCCGCCAGATTGTTTTCTTTATATTCTGTTTCGTGGGTTCTCATTAGCTGTCGCGGCTGTAAATTGAGCATATTGAGAATATCCTCCAGCTCCTGCTTATTGGGTGGAGTCTGCAGATATTCCACCACATTGGCCTGAATACCTTTATTAGAGAGTAGCTCCATTGTCATACGTGACTTTGAGCACCGTGGATTGTGGTATATTTTTATAGAGTCAGTCATTTATAAAGCCTGAAATAGTCCGGGTGGCAAGGATAGCGTATTTATTGGCTATACGGTAGGTGTGAGAGCACTAACGGTGAAATTTTGAAATCGGAATAAAAGATGATTTGAGTCACACACCCGTCAATGAAAGCTTACCTATTTGGGGGATTTGCTTGACACTTCGCGGTGTCATTGCTAATTTCCCCTAACTAACTATAAAATAAAAGTCCACGGAGACGTTTAAGATGAAATTTAACCACATTTTCAAGCCGTTTTTTATCATGATGCTAGTGTTAGGTCTGGTTGCTGGTTGTGCATCAACCCCTGATGAGGGTGCTTCTGATGGCGTAACAGCTGAGCAGGCAATTGCCGATGCGAAATCAGCAAATGCACAAGCCAAGAAAATGGGCGCAGAATGGCGTGATACTGCCAAGCTGATAAAGAAAGCTGAAAAAGCATTAGCTGATGGTGATGATGCTGCAGCTATCAAGCTTGCCAACAAAGCTCAGCGTCAGGCTGAGAATGCAATGAAGCAGGCTAAAGAACAGGAAGCTCGATTGAGAGCCAGTGGTGCAATCGGTGGATCGACTGCAATGGAAGATGATGCTTCTTCAAGTCAGGGTGCAGCCATGACGGAGGGTGAGAATTCATATGAAGTTGTTGGTGGCGATAACCTGTGGAATATCTCCGCTAAAGACAGCATTTATGCAAATCCATACCAATGGCCTTTAATCTTTAAAGCTAACCGTAGCCAGATTAAAGATGCGGATTTAATCTATCCAGGTCAGGTTTTTGATATTGATCGAAATGCATCAAGTGCTGATATCGATGCAGCCGTCAACCATGCTAAAACTCGTGGCGCCTGGTCAGTTGGAACAACTGAGGCTTCAGATGAAGCTTTTCTAGCTCAATAAGCTAGATAACAAATCTCCACTATCTTTATTAACAGGGCTCGCAATTGCGAGCCCTGTTTTTTTGAGTTGCTATACTTTTTAAGGACTTTTGAATAAACTTTCTTTACAGATTCTTTCAGGTAGCCCTGTTAGCTTATTAAATAACGAATCGGCAAAGTGTCATGAATGCAGTCATCAACCAGAGTGAAAAAAAGCTAGATGTACATGACGTACTTCAATGGCTGGAAGAAGATGGCATGGTGTCATCTGAAAATGCACACATGCTGCGCACCCTGGCAGTGGGGAAAGAGTATCAGGAAAAAAATCCGATCTGCGTGATTGCTGAGCGTCAGTGGGTTGATCAGCGTAATGGACATAGCTTGCTGTCATTAGAAACGCTGACGACCTGGCTAGCAGAAAAAGTGGACATGCCTTATCACCGCATTGATCCCTTAAAAGTTGAAGTGGCAAAAATCACTGCCGTCATGTCCTATGCCTATGCGGCGCGTTATAATATTTTGCCCGTTTCCGTTGATGATGAATATATAACTATTGCGACCGCCGAACCCTTTGTGAAAGAGTGGGAGCATGAGCTTTCCCGCATCAACAATAAAGAGTTCAAGCGGGTGATCTCTAATCCGGATGATATTTCCCGTTATCTATTAGAGTTTTTTACGGTTTCCAAGTCGGTCAACAAGGCCGAGTCTGAATCCCAGGGCAAGGGTAATGAAATTGGTAATCTTGAAAGCCTGATGCAGTTAGGCCGTGCGGGAAAACTCGATGCCAACGACCAGCATGTCGTTAATATCGTTGACTGGTTACTACAATATGCATTTGACCAGCGCGCGAGTGATATACACCTTGAGCCACGTCGGGAACAGGGTAATGTACGCTTTAGAATTGACGGGGTCATGCATCAGGTTTATCAGGTGCCGGCAACGGTAATGGCAGCGGTATCCAGTCGTATAAAAATATTAGGCCGTATGGATGTGGCAGAAAAACGCCGCCCACAGGATGGTCGTTTAAAAACCCGTACACCGGATGGTATTGAAATTGAGTTGCGTTTATCCACTATGCCCACGGCCTTTGGCGAAAAACTGGTAATGCGTATTTTTGATCCGGAAGTGCTGGTGAAAAACTTTCGTGAACTGGGTTTCAGTCAGTCGGATGATGAGCGCTGGCAATCCATGATTTCCAGACCCAATGGCATTATTCTGGTGACCGGTCCTACCGGTTCGGGTAAAACTACTACGCTTTATACCAGTCTTAAACAGCTTGCGAAGCCGGAAGTTAATGTGTGTACGGTGGAAGATCCGATAGAGCTCGTTGAGAGCAGTTTTAATCAGATGCAGGTGCAACATAATATCGGCCTGGATTTTTCGACCGGTGTACGTACCTTGTTACGTCAGGATCCGGACATAATAATGATTGGTGAGATTCGCGACAGAGAAACTGCGGATATTGCAATTCAGGCAGCGCTTACTGGTCACTTAGTCGTATCAACCCTGCATACCAATGATGCACCGTCTGCGGTCACCCGCCTAATGGAAGTGGGCGTTCCGAGCTATTTAATTCAGTCGACTATTTTAGGTATCATGGCGCAGCGACTTGTGAGAATTTTGTGCCCGCACTGTAAGCAGGAAGCCGAAATCGATGACACCACCTGGAATGCATTGGTAAAACCCTGGAAGCCTGCCAAGCCGGTAAAAATATTTAAACCTGTGGGATGTCTGGAGTGTAGAAACACGGGCTTTATGGGGCGTATGGGCCTGTATGAAATGTTTACTTTTAGTGATGCGGTTAAAGCATTGGTCGTTGAAGACCTCAATATGGCTAATTTGAAAAAACTGGCGATGAAAGAAGGTATGCGGCCACTGCGATTAAGTGGTGCGATGAAAGTGGCTGCGGGCCTGACCACCGTGGAAGAGGTGTTGCGTGTTGCACCACCTGTTGAGCACTGATTAAAAGTCTTTAAAAAGTGATAGATACATCCCTGTCTCTTTGATACCCGTTTTATTTAGTTTATAAATCTTGATTTCAAATCATTCATGAACCGAACAGGTTTTTATACCCACGAGTGCATAGAGTGGACAAAAACTGAATATACCTGTCACTAAAGGGATTAAACCGACCCATGCCCAGGGTGTCTGCGGACCCAAAAAGACCAGGCTTATGGCGGCCAATCCTGCAACTATTCTTAATGTTCGATCAATTCCACCCACATTGTGCATGACGACACCTTTAGATATTTAATGTTAATAATGTAAATATTTTGCATGGTTTGATATAAAGAGTCAGTGATGAAGTCACACAGGAGAACTACTTTTTGTAGTTATTTAGGGGGGGTAAAATTTTAAACGGCAATTATTGCTAATTCATTCCGGTTGGAAATTATGATGCTACCCCGTTGTAGTGTAATGAGTTGTTGTCGTTCAAATGCTTTTAACTGGCGACTAATGACTTCCCGGGCACTTCCCAGTTCTGCCGCCAGTAGGTGATGGGTGGTTTTTATGGTGTTGTTTTTTTCACTGAGGTGTAAAAGCAAACGGGCCAGGCGAATATCGATATGCCCAAAGCTCAGGTTTTCTATTAGCGAGATTACCTCACTCAGCCGCCTGGCATACTGATCAAAAATAACTTTTCTAAATGCATCTGATTCAGCCAGTGCCCGATTAACCGTATTGCGTGGAATCATTAATGCCGTTGCATCTGTTTCGCAAACACCTTCAGCGGGATATGTATTGTCAGCAAATAAGCAGGCCGTCGTTAATGTACAGGACTGGCCACTTTGCACCCGATATAAGATCACTTCACGGCCATTTTCTCCGCGACTAAACACTTTTACTGAGCCTTCTAAAACCAGCAAATAGTTTTCGCAGATATCGCCCTGTCTAAAAATAGTCGTGTTTCTGGGTACACTGACTTTTTGAGACTGCTCATTAATATATTCAAAATCTTTTTGTTTGAGAAGTTTTGTGAATACGTGACGGGTGGACGTGTCTGGCATTAACTTCTGTACCAGTATTTATTTAATACACCCATTACTTTATCCGGATAAACCCATGAACCCAGACTGCCATTATAGCGTGCCAGTGCCCGGCGAATATTGCCTTTTTCCATGTCCATATAGTATTTTAAAATGGTACAACCCATGCGCAGGTTGGTATCCACATCCATTAGATTATCCTGCGGATGGCCAATTTCTTTTAACCAGAAAGGCATGACCTGCATTAGCCCCTGTGCACCGGAACGGGAAATGGCATAGTGATCAAAACGACTTTCAATGTCGATCAACGCTATGATTAGTTCCGGTGGTAATTCAACCCGACTAGCCTCGCGGTGAATACTGCGTAACAGCATTAAGCGGGTGTCATAATCCTTAACACGAATTTTTAGTCGGGTTGCCATATCAAGTAGCCAGACTTCCGCATGAAAACGATCATCAAAACTATTTGAATGGTTAATGGCGGAGATTAAACGTTGGCGTAATTCAGGGTCTACAGAATTTTTCGAGGCGTGAGCTGGGATTAGTAAAAATGAAATTAATACTAGTTTTAATATGAAAGAAAAAGAAAACGCAAATGAGCGTAAATGAACGCAAATGTTTGCAAATAAAAGCAAAAGTTTTTTTATGTAGTATACCGCAGGTATACAAAATAAATATTTGTGTGTCTTTGCACTCATTTGGTTTTCTTTATTCTTTATGCTTTTTGGTTTATCAAAAACGAAACAATACTATCCAGGTCAACATCCTGTTTATCATCATCGGTACGTCCTTTGTATTCTATTTTAGCATCATCCAGCCCGCGTTCACCAAAAACTAGACGATGTGGAATGCCGATCAATTCGATATTCGCCAGCATCGAACCCAGACGATCTTTCGCGTCGAAAAATAAAACTTCTAGCCCCGCATCGGTGAGCTCCTGGTACAGTTTCTCTGCCGCCGCTTTCAGGCGCTCAGATTTTTGCATATTGATGGGGGCCAGTGCCACATCAAACGGGGCAATATTTTGTGGCCAGATAATACCATTGTCATCATTGTTCTGTTCAATGGCAGCGGCAACGACGCGGGTGATACCGATACCGTAACAGCCCATGGTCATAATTTTTTTGGCGCCGTTTTCATCGAGTACCGTCGCCTGTAATTTTTCGCTGTACTTATCACCCAGCTGAAAAATATGTCCCACCTCAATTCCCCGCACGATAGAAAGAGTGCCTTTGCCATCCGGGCTGTTGTCGCCCTCAAGTACATTGCGCAGGTCGGCAATCACGGGTTCATCAAGATCACGTCCCCAGTTTACCCCCTTTAAATGTTTTCCATCCTCATTCGCACCGCAAACAAAGTTGGCTACATGAGCGGCACTGTGGTCGGCAATCACGGTAATGTTTAAATCTGGACCAACCGAACCCGGCGCACAACCGGCGGTTGCTTTTACCTGAGCCTCACTGGCAAAGTTTAATGGTGATGCAACCTGTTCTAACTGTTCAGCTTTAATTTCATTGAGATCATGGTCGCCGCGCAGTACCAGAGCGACAACTGAGTTTTCTTCTGTGCCATCAACCAGCAAGGTTTTTAAACATTGTTTTGCATCGACGTTTAAAAACTCACTGACCTCTTCAATGCTGTGTTTGCCCGGTGTTGCGACGGTAGATTTTTCTTCACTGGCGGCTGCCCTGTCACCCTGTGGAGGCAGAGCTGTTGCTTTTTCAATGTTGGCTGCATAGTTTGATTCGCTGGAAAAGGCGATGGCATCTTCACCGGAGTCCGCCAGTACATGAAACTCGTGCGAGCCAGAGCCGCCGATGGAACCTGAATCGGCTATTACAGGCCTAAAATCCAGCCCGAAACGGGAGAAAATGTTGGTGTAAGCCTGGTGCATGGCATCGTAGGTTTGTTGTAGTGACTGCTGATCTATATGAAAGGAATAGGCATCTTTCATAATAAATTCACGGGAGCGCATTACTCCGAAGCGCGGGCGAATCTCATCGCGAAATTTTGTCTGAATCTGGTACCAGGTAATAGGCAGCTGCTTATAACTGGATAATTCACGGCGAGCCATGTCGGTAATAATTTCTTCGTGGGTGGGGCCAAGGCAGAATTCCCGGTTATGGCGATCGGTTAATCGCAGCAACTCCGGTCCATATTCATCCCAACGGCCTGATTCCTGCCATAGTTCAGCGGGCTGTACCCCGGGCATGAGCACTTCCAGCGCATCAACTTTCTGCATTTCATCGCGCACGATATTCTCAACTTTACGTAGCACGCGGATGCCCAGAGGTAACCAGGTGTATAGCCCGGAGGCCAGACGGCGTACCAGTCCCGCACGTAACATTAACTGGTGGCTGATAATCTCAGCATCGGCGGGTGTTTCTTTAAGGGTTGAGAGTGGAAATTTTGATACGCGCATGGAGGTTTCCGTGTAAATGGTTAAAATGCCCAAAGAATTAAAAATACATTAATCAGGACATGACGAATTGCAGGTGATTTTACAAAACTATTGGGGTCGGGTGAATAAGTATTTTCTGCGAATGGAGTTATTATTGCTGATTAGTGTCTTTTCCCTGCCTGTTTTATCTTATGCAAGCACAAATGCAACACCACTTGATGATGTTATTGATCGTACCAGGCAGATGCAGCTAGGCAAACACAAAGCCTGGCTGAATCTTCTGCATTATAAAAGTACGTTGTTGGGCCCGCGGCAAAGTCAGGTAGATGATGAGGATTTTTTCCTGGCAGCCGATGGGGCTCATAATCCACAGGCAGAATTAGAGGCAAATTTACGGGGGTTTTTCAGCTTTAAAACGACTGCACACCCTCGCTGCTTATTCCCCGCGCGTTTTCACTGGCTAAATTCAAAATTAAAGTTTTCCGCAGATTTACCTGTCATGGATTGCCCGAAATTTAATGCCTGGAAAGAAAAGTTTCAGACGGATCAGGTGACCCTGCTGTTTCCCAGTATGTACCTGGATAACCCCGCCTCTATGTTTGGTCACACCTTTATTCGATTTGACCGAACAGATAGAAATCACTTACTAAGTTATACCCTAAGTTATGCCGCTTCTTATGATGAGACAGACAATATGCTGGTGTATTCATGGAATGGAATTTTTGGTGGTTATCAGGGTAAATTTTATTTACAGGAATATTACAATACTTTGCAAAGATACAGTGATATTGAGCAGCGAGATATCTGGGAGTACCAGCTTAATTTGAATCAAAAGGAAATTGACCAGTTGCTGCGCCATTTATGGGAAGTGCGAACCACTACTTTTGATTATTTTTTCTTTCGAGAAAACTGTTCATATCGTTTACTAGCTTTATTAGATGTGGCGCGGGAAAATATTAATATGAGTATTGATGCCTATCCGTTATATGCAATACCCGTTGACACCGTTCGTGACGTTGAAAAAGCCGGCTTAATTAATGAGCGATATTATCGACCCTCTACGCATCACAAAATTTCGCAAATGGTTGAACAAATAGGGGAGGCAGCAACACAGGCTGCAATATCATTGGCTGATGTATCAAATGTCGAGCAAAGCATTGATAGTAGAGTTGAGTCATTTTCTATTAACCAACAGGCACAAATATTTCAACTGGCGGATGAATTACTAAATCAGAATAAAACACTAACATCACCTCAGGAAAAATTGCAGTTGGAAATTTTAAGCGCCAGAAGTAATCTGTCAGTTAAGCGAGAAGACATAGAATTTAGCTTCAATGGAATACCACCCGAGGTGTCCCATAAAAGTGCGCGCTGGAATATTTCCACCGGTAAGCGTGAAATGGCAGGAAATAATAGTGAGAGATTTTATGAATTAGGGATTCGCCCCGCATTTCATGATTTACTGGATGTAGCAAAAGGATTTATTGACGGGGCATCAATCCGTGTACTGGAAACCGAGTTGCGTTGGTATCAGCAGCAGGAAAAAATAAAGCTACAAAACTTAAACATCTTTTCTTTGCAATCTATTGTGCCGGTAAAACCCTGGTCCAAACCCTTGTCCAGAAAAATATCCTTTAAACTAAAACAAAGGGATATTAATGTCAGTGAACAGGCATTAAAATTTGAAAGTCAATTTTCTATTGGTTATGGTTCAGAATTAAAAAACACACTCGTTTATGCACTTGCTACCGGTCAGTTTGATTATGCGACTGAATTAAACAAGAATTATGGTTTGTATCTGGGCGCCGATTTTGGTGGTTTATGGTCATTTTCGGCGAGTGATTTTTCAGGGCAGACTGAAGCTAATTATCAGTTGCTCCAGCAGATTTCCGGTGAACCGGGTGATATTCAGAAATTAAATCTGGGGGTGCAGTTTAACCTTTTAAAAGAACATGCCATTCGCCTCGATTATGAAAAAACACAATACGAATTGTTTGATGTGAACGAGATAAAGTTAAGTTATCTCATGTATTTTTAACAATAACAATGAGATAAAAATACAGCCTTAAATGCAGGCGTTCACTTTATCTTACAAAGTAGCGACGATAATATAATGAGTTACTCATAGCAGCTAGATAAAAATTATTTATTTCAGCAAATTTTTTCAAATTTTATATAGCTGAGTATTTCTGGACTTTTCAGCACATAACTTCTATCCTAGCCAGATACAAATGCTAATGGATGGAGTCAATGGCGCTGACTAATCATGGTTTCCCCAGCTATTCTTTTGCGATGTTTCTAGCTTTCGCCTCATTCGGCTCCTACATCTGGAGCAGTGACCCATTGAAAACGGCACGTCCCCAATCTAAAAATCCCCCGGCTATTTCCTCAAGCAGTTTAAATTCTATTTCAGCTCGATTGTGGCAGGATCCGTTCCGGGTCATTTATGCGCGTAACAAAGACGACAAAAAGGTGGTCATTAATCCTATTGGTGACAAAAAACTGCTTGGCAATATGTCCGAGTACTTCAATAATGATTCCGAAACTGAATTATTAGTACTGGGCGTGATGGTATCAACTGAAGCCATCTCCGATGCAGAGGAGCGGCGACGACGTAATCGATACGCTCTGGTTTCTGCCCTTTCAAAAGCCGGCTATGTACCCGAAGATGCGGGGCATATCCAGGTGGGAGTGATGCCCGATATAGATCCCTCCCATGAGCCAATGACGCTTCCTTATGAATGGTATCAACAGGAAGCGGGTAAAGCATCGCCAGCAAAAAAAGTTTTACTATTGTGGCTAGATGCTGCCTATTACAGCAAAACGCCCTATGAACATTTTATGGAATTGATCAGTACCCTGTCTGATGACAGTGATACTCGAAAAAAGTTGCGGTTGGCCATTTTAGGGCCTGCAGGTTCTGGTGGTTTGCATGCGCTTATTAAAAACGCGGAAAGTAAAGATGGCGCTACTCATTCAAATCAGGTGCAGGCACTTTATGATTCTGGGGTGGCAGGTCTACATATATTGTCACCCAATGCGACGGTTGCCAATGATCGTTTGTATGCGGATCCAGATGCTTGCGAGAATAATAGTCAAACATGCCTGGAAAATCGTTTTTCCGTTTCAAAGTGCATAGCAGGTCAATTCTGTTTAACGTTTAATCGCACGATTCACAGCGATGATCGATTAATGTCTGAGTTAACCGATGAGTTAAAATTTCGCGGTATTGATGATGTGCATTCCCATGTGATTTTGTTGTCCGAGCTCGATACCAGTTTTGGTCGTGCCTTACCGGTCTCTTTTACCGAAAAGTTTTGTGACTATGAAAATGAGACTGATAAGTATAGCTGTAAGGAACATATTCATGCTTTTACTTATTTGCGCGGTATTGACGGGGTGGCACCGGGTAGTATCGCAGACATAGGTTTATCGAGTTCAAAATCTTCTGAAACCAAAAAACCTGATGCACCCTCCAGTACAGCTGAGTCAATTCGACGTCCAATCGGGGCAGGGCAATTTGATTACTTACGGCGTATTGCTGATGAAATTGTACAGATGGATAAAGACTTCAGAAAATTTAATGGTAAAGGTATTCGTGCCATTGGTGTGTTGGGAAGTGATGTATATGATAAATTATTAATTCTACACGCACTGCGATCTCGATTAATGGGGGTGACTTTTTTTACGACTGATCTTGACGCACAATTTTTACATCCGAGTGAGTATGGCTGGGCGCGCAATATGGTTATAGCGTCGAGTTTTGGTTTGAAATTAACGGACAAACTGCAGGGTAGTACGCCACCTTTCAGAGACAGCTATCAAACCTCTGTATATTTTTCGGCGGGTCTGGCCTTAAAATTATCTAACGAATATCTTCACCAGAAAAAGTCAGTTGAAAAGAAACCAGACCATGATCACGCTCATACAGAAAATCACGCCGTTGAGCATGTCGACAAAACAAAATCGATCAATGACTTTTTTAATGTGATGGTTAACCTGCCGATTGGATTAAGGCCCCTGCTCTTTGAAGTTGGGCGTAATGGCGCCGTACCCCTGTCACCCAAAGATGCGCAAGCTGAGCCGGCTTTACAACGAGCCACCAATGGGTCCTCAGTACATAGTCACGTCATAAACGAGTGTGAACCACCACTGCAATGTGCTTTGCATCCGAGGGTTAATAAACAGGATAAGGCACCGGCCCTGGCACTGGTCATTGCCGTTTTATTATTGGCTTTGCTTGCGCTTGGGCAGTTAAATGCGCGGGCACGTTATCAATTGTACTGGTTGGCAGGCGGACTTATGGTACTGATTAGCGTGTCTGCCATTGGCGTCTGGTGCTCATCCAATCATGAAGAACCTTTTATTATGCTGGCGGGGGTTAGTATTTGGCCGACTGAAATTATTAATAGCTTAACATTTATACTGAGTCTTTATTTTGTATGTATTTCCAAGCGAGCCCTGGATAGTAATTACCTGGAAATTGGTCATCGTTATCTATTGTTTGCTCGCATTGATAATACGAGAAACGATAAGGGGGTACCCCTTTCTATGGCAACCATTTCTTATCATATTCCCCATGAAAAAAAAGACTGGATTTATCTAATCGTTATTATGTTACTGGTGTCTGCGGTGCTGGTTGCAACCTTGCCTTTTACGATAGCCTATGAGTACATTTATGTGATGTTATTTATATGGGGGGGCGTGCTTGGAATCTGGTTTGGGGCAATTTATAAATATGTGCCGGTAGCAAAAATTAATCAATGGCATTCAGATCTGGAGCAACAAAAAATCGATAGTGCTATTCAAAATACTAAGGTGCCTATACAGGAATTCTGGAAAAGTTATGGTGAATATGGCTCACAACGTAATCGTTTTTTACGGGCCTGTACAATCGTATTAATTTTTCAGGCTTTCATTAGTATTGTGTTTACCCTGTTTGGTTTAGAAGCGCCACCGTTGCGCGGTACTTTTACTCAGGTTGTTGACTCAGTAATCACGGTTCTGAGTTTGCTGGGTATGTTATTTGTACTTTTTTATATGGTGGATGCTACGCGTCTGTGCATTGCCTGGATTAAAGGGCTAACAGAAAATACGTATAACTGGGGAGATACCGGTGTTGAAAAGCTGGTGCAAGATTTAAATGTTCCTCGTCAATATGCAATCTACTGGCTGAAATTACATATGATTGCGGAACGTACCGGGGAAGTGGGCAAGCTTATCTTTTATCCATTTATCATTATAATTCTAATGCTTTTTTCACGAATTAATTATTTTGATGACTGGGGGTTCCCGCAAAGCCTGGCGATTATTACCAGCAGTTTAATCGCCATTGCTTTATACACAGCAATTAAGTTACGCCAGGAAGCTGAAAAAGTACGCGGTGAATTTATGGATATTTTAAATATGGATAAACTCACCGTAGGTGGCAATATTTCTCTGGATGATAAACCCACCCTAACCCAGATTGATGAGTTGCTGGATAATATCAGTGAACTTCGTAAAGGGGCATTTCAGCCTATTCTTGAGCAGCCACTGGTTAAAGCCAGCTTATTACTGTTAGGCGGGGTAGGCCTATCGGCCTCGCAATTTACCTATCTTGTGTATTAAGTTTTTATTTTTTGCCAGATTAATTATAACTTCATGCCGGTTTGTCTGGACTTTTAATCAATTGACTTTTATTCTCGTGATCAACTGATATTTACCCCGACAAAGATGACGAGAAAGATGATGCTTAAGTTTAGAACAACCAGTCTGTTTTTTTATTTTGTTTTTATGAGCAGTTTTTCCGTTGTCGCTGCGGATTATTCTGAAAACAGTATGAGCGCACCCTGGGGGCATGCGAAAAATATTGCAATCGATTATCAACCACAGAAACTACTGTATGATTTAACAACTTCAGATCCGAAAAAACTTGATAATATTTTAGATAGAGTCAGTTACCTTTTTAAGTTATATGATTCAGAAATGTTTGATAGTTCAATTGTTATTATTATTCATGGGGAAGCGATTCCTTTTTTCGCAATTGATCAGTTATCAAAATATAAAGCGCGAATGACTCGTGCAAACAGTTTAACCATCGGCACTACCATCGAATTTCGAATGTGCAAAGCGGCAGCAAAATTAATGAATTATAAGGCACAGGATATTCACGGCTTTGTAAGTATGGTGCCAATGGCAGACGCGGAAATTGTAAGGTTACAGAATGAAGAGGGTTATGCCTATTTGCGCTAAATCTATAGTTCAGGCCACTATCATTAAGTTTAAAATCAGGTTTGATGTTTAATAACAAAGCGCATCACAACATCACTCATGGGTATTAGGAAAGACCTCCCGCGCGGACCAGCGTGCAAATTCTTCCCGTGTACAACTATCTGCGGTATTAAAACGGTCACCTTCAACCACGCGAAAAATGACCATATCTTTTTTTGGATCATCTGAAATCGATTCATCAATAATACGTCGCACAGACCATTGCGGGCCGTGTAGACCGTTTGTGTAAAAATGGTTGAGCAATATTTGTTGAGTTGATAGCCGCTGGTGTTTGGCGTGTTGCAAACTTAATTTAATGACCCGCTGTAAGTCTTCGGTGGTCACATCCATGACCAGGTCCATGTCGGCAACTGCTTTTTCGATGGCCTGTTTATCGACCAGACTGGCACCGTCGGTTTCAGCTAGTGGTGACTTTTGTTTTTTTTGGTCGGTAAAACGCATCATCGCCGCAGCGGGGTAACGTCGCCAGGGGAAAAAATTATTAAACATAATGGCCACTATAAAAATTATACTGACATTTAACAAGATAGGCGTTAACACATACCCATAACCCAGGCTGTGAATGGCCGGCCCACCAATAACCGCCGCCAATGCAGTTGCACCTCCGGGGGGGTGAATGCAGCCGAGTAGATGCATAATACCAATCGCCAGTCCAACGGCCAGTCCCGCTGCTAGAAATGTATCCGGAACCAGTTTGAAGCAGGTCACACCCACTATTGCTGAAATCAGATTGCCCCCAATCAGCGCCCATGGCTGGGACAGTTTGCCATGGGGAACCGCAAACACCAGCACCGCCGATGCCCCCATTGACGGTACTATTAGCGCCGATCCACTCGCACCGGTCACCTGAAAACTGACCAGGCTAATTAAACTAATACCAATCAGGCCGCCAAGGCTAGCAACTATTTTCTCTGCAATACTGACTGAATCCGGCTCAATGGCCAGAAATAGGCGTATTTGTTTTAACATCTTTGATTCCCCGGTTAATAAGGCGGTGGGTATAGGGTTTATGGTGTTTAACGTCATATATCCATAATTTATCTGCGGATATTGAGGGCCAGGTAGCACTATTAACTATAAAAAACAATTATAAGTTGTATTTAAAATATACCTTATGTATAGTCGTGCTTCTATAATATATCTCAAATACATCTTTAGAGGAAATTTTTATGAGCAGTTTATACGAACGTCTTGGTGGAGAAGCCGCAGTTGATGCAGCAGTCGATATTTTTTACCGTAAGGTTTTAAGCGATGATCGAGTGAGTGGGTATTTTGATGGCGTCGATATGGAGCAGCAGATCAATAAGCAGAAAGGCTTTTTAACCATGGTGTTTGGTGGACCGAACAATTACACCGGTAAAGATATGCGCGAAGGTCATAAGCATTTAGTTGAGCGTGGTTTAAATGACAGTCATGTTGATGCTGTTGTTGAGCTGCTGGGTGCGACATTACAGGAGCTGGGTGTTGCAGCTGAAGATATCCAGGAAGTGGCAGATATTGCTAATAGCGTTCGTGATGACGTTTTAAACAGATAGTACTTTGAAACAGGATAAATGTCCGGGTAGAGTGTGATGACACATATTATTTTTGATAACAAGCAAATTGAGCTGGAAGAAGGACAGAGCGTTCTGTCCGTGTTGCTGGATAAAAATTATGATATTCCCAACAGCTGTCAGGCGGGGGTCTGTCAAAGTTGTATGATGCAGGCGGTTGAGGGTGAAATACCCGTGGCCGCCCAGGCAGGGCTTAAGGATACGCTCAGAGAACAGGGCTATTTTCTGGCCTGCAGCTGCCAGCCAACTTCACCTTTACATGTCGTTGCGGCAAATGATGTGGAGTTGAAGTGCTCGGCAACGGTTGCTGAGCATACACTGCTAAGTGAACATGTTCTGCGTCTGCGCTTAAAGCCCCAGTCGGATTTTGTGTATAGAGCCGGACAATTTATTAACATCTGGAAAAGCGATAAGCTGACGCGAAGCTATTCTCTGGCCAGTGTTGCCCAGTTAGATGAGTTTCTCGAATTGCATATTCGGCACATCCCGAATGGCAAACTGAGCAGCTGGTTGCACGATGAAATTCAAATCGGTGATGAGCTGAATATACAGGCAGCCAACGGAGACTGTTTTTATGTGCCAGGGAATGCTGAGCAAAAATTGCTTCTGGCGGGAACCGGCACAGGACTGGCGCCGTTAATTGGTATTGCACGGGACGCCATTGCCCAGGGGCATAAGGGTGAAATACATTTAATTCACGGGGTAAGGCGGCAGGAAGATTTATATCTTCATCAAACGTTGCTGGATATGGCCGAAACATACCCTCAGTTTCACTATGACACCAATGTACTTGAAGCGGATGATAACCGTGATCAAGCAAGTGACAGGTCATTGCAACAGCATATTTTAGATACCGCGGTAGAGCCCGTCCAATGGAAGGCCTACCTTTGCGGGGACGCAGCGATTGTTAATAGCCTTAAGAAAGCACTGTTTATGAGTGGTATGGCAATGGGTAATATTTACAGCGACCCCTTTCTAATTAGTGCGGCAGAGGAGTAAGGGGGCTTAGGTAAAATGCGTATTTACCTTATCTGCGTACCTACGTTATAGTGGTCTTATGCAATTAACTCATTACACAGACTATAGTTTGCGCGTTCTCATTTATCTTTCATTACCGGAAAATGAGCAACGGGTCACCATTACTAAAATTGCCGAGCACTTTAAAATTCCCCGTAACCATCTGGTGAAAGTGGTGCATAAGCTGGGCCTGTTAAATTATATTAGTACGACCCGCGGTAAAAATGGGGGCATTCGCCTGCAGAAAGCAGCAGCGGAAATTCGCATTGGTGATGTGGTGCGAAGCATGGAAGCGCGCCTTGAAGTGGTTGATTGCAATTCACCCTCACCTTGTCCGATAAAACCCAATTGTCAGTTAAAGTCTATTTTAGATCAGGCCGGTGAAGCTTTTTTAGATGTGCTTGATAAATATACGATTGAGGATTTGCAGCAGAAACCGGAACAACTCAAAGTGCTTCTGCAGTATCAGGTATAACTCAGCACTCATAAATTGCGGCCACAGCTAGAAAACCTCCCATTAGCCTTATGTGTGTTTGAAATTAAACACTGAGTTATCCAGGTGCCAGATACTTTATTTTTAAGTGAGACGCCTCCCCCAATCAGGTCATCCGGTGATGATTTTTATGTTCCCTGAATATTCATGAAATAGCGATTACATAAAATGTTCAGGATCAGGTTAAATTGATAAAATCTTTATAATTTTCCAGGCTTGTCTGTGTAATGAACGTTAAATATCATAGGTATATCGAACTCTAGAGCAGGAACAACCAGAGTATAAATTTCTGGAAGAACATTAAAAATGTTAAAAAAGTTGTTCATTGAAAATCAGCAGTTTATATAAATTATTCTAATAATTTCACTTCTCCCGTTAACCGGATTAATTATCCGTCATCTATAAAATTAGATCGCTCATCACTCAAGATTTTTTTGTGATTAGCGCTATTTTTATCTGCAATCTGTCTATTATTAGGCTATATATTATTTTTCTTTAACAAAAATGAAGAGCTAAAGGGTCTAGTTATGCTGCGTAATTTTAGTATCCATTTTCGTCTGGGCGCCGGTTTTGCGCTGGTTATTTTACTGGTTATTGGTATTTTCGTTCCAGTGATTATTCAACAGGTCACCAGTGTGGTAGAGCAGGCAGAATCCCGTGAGCTGTATACCGCCTATAAAAGCGCACAGGATTCGATTAATGCCAAAGGCCAGCTAGCCAAGGCCATGAGCCTTATTGTGGCATCGACACCGCAGGCCCAGAATGAGTTTGCTGAGGGAGACAGGGATGCATTGGCCGCATGGACTGTGCCTTTGTTCAAGGATTTAAAAACCAAATTTGCAGTTCGCCAGTTTCAGTTCCATTTGCCACCCGCTACGTCATTTTTACGTGCTCATAAACCGGCAAAATTTGGTGATGATTTATCTTCCTTTCGTAGAACGGTACTGGAAACCAATAGTAAAAAAGCAATGATTGACGGCCTGGAAAAAGGTGTGGCAGGTCTGGGTATCAGGGGAATTGCTCCGATCAGCGTAAATGGTAGCCATAAGGGATCTATTGAGTTTGGCATGTCTTTTGGGCAGGCATTTTTTGATCAGTTTAAAAAAGAAAATGGAAATGAAATCAGTTTGTACATAAAGCGAGACAATACATTTAGCACTTTTGGTAGCACTCACAGCTTCTCTCTTAGTAATCATGAAGACATGCAATCTGCATTAAATGGTGAGCCGAATGTGCATTATGCGGTGACCGATAAAGGTGAGTATGCGGTGTTTCTGCATGATGTAAAAGATTTTTCAGGAAATTCGATCGGGGTGGTTGAGATTGCCTTAGATCGTAGTGAATATCTGGCTGCAATTGACCGCATTCAGAATATTATGCTTGTACTTGGCCTGGTTGCTGTATTTGGTGGCCTGCTTATTGCCTGGATTATTGGCAGTGGAATTACCCGTCCACTCAAGGATGCGGTTAGCGCCATGTATGATATTGCACAGGGAGAAGGTGATCTAACGCGGCGTTTAAACGAAGAGGGTAAAGATGAAGTTGCTCAACTATCTGAAGCATTTAACGAGTTCGCAGAAAAAATTCGTCAGATTATTCAGCAGGTCGTGGAATCATCTAGTCAGTTGAGTGCATCCGCCAGTGAAATGTCGGTGGTGACTCAGGAAACATCGGCGGGTATTTTGCAGCAGCAAACCGAAACCGATCAACTGGCAACAGCCATGAATGAAATGACTGCCACCGTACAGGAAGTTGCCAGTAATGCAGCGCATGCGGCTGAATCTGCCCGTAATGCGAACAATACGACTGACGAAGGTCAGCAGGTGGTTAACCGGGTTATTTCTTCGATTAATGGCCTTGCTCAGGATATCGGACAGTCTTCCGATGTCATTGGTCAACTGGAAACTGAATCCAAAAATATCGGCAGTGTGCTGGATGTGATTCGTGGTATTGCAGAGCAAACTAACCTGCTTGCACTTAACGCAGCAATTGAAGCAGCACGTGCCGGGGAGCAGGGCAGGGGATTTGCGGTTGTGGCTGATGAGGTGCGGACACTGGCTAGCCGTACTCAACAGTCGACCGAAGAAATTCAAAACATGATTCAAAAACTACAACAGGGTACTGAAGAAGCGGTGAGCGTTATGGAGAACAGCAGTAATAAAACCCATGATAGCGTTAGCACTGCGGCACTGGCCGGGGAATCACTGAATACGATTAATCAGGCGGTCAATAACATTACCGATATGAATTTACAAATTGCCAGTGCGGCTGAACAACAGGGTGCTGCTTCGGAAGAAATAAATCGTAATGTTATTAACATTAATGAAATTGCATCTCAAACAACCGAGCGCTCCCGACAAACCGCAGAGGCCAGTGAAAATCTGGCACGTTTATCGAATGAGTTACAGGTACTGGTGATGCAGTTTAAGGTTTGATGTAAATAATTATTGTATTAAGCAATATTCAGTAAATAAATGACCTTAACGAATTCAGAATTATTTACAATGTTTGTCCAGAGCTTGTTGGCTTTTGTTCATTCGGGCCTGTTTTTCTTCATCTGAAAGATAGCGAATATTGCCATCTTCATCTTTGCTGCGTATGCGACTATTAGATTTCATTGTCGCCAGGTTTTTGCGTACTTTTTCACAATTGGCCATGCGCTGCTTCTTTTCAGCTTTGGTTTCTTTTTCTTCTGCGGGCTCTTCCGCTTTTTTATCGGCGGAAGCCTTGTCTGTTTTTTCATCAGCACTTTTTTGTCCCGGGCGCTTGTAACTCGATTTATCTATCGGGGCGTGTTGGGGTACCTGCATTTTTTCAGAAGAGGTTCCTGCCGGGCGCTGCTGTCCATAATGAACATTACCTTCTGCGTCAGTCCACTTGTAAATACCCGCAACACTAACCGAGCCGCACATGAATGTCAGAGAGCCGCATACTGCGAGTTTACAAATGAGTTGCTTAAAATTGCGGTTGTTTAAAATCATGGTGATTCACTTTTTTTATTAAAGTTATTGTCTGATTTTATAGTAGATTTGCATCGAATTGTATATTTCTGCACCATCTTAATCATTATTCAATCGATATATGACAACATAATCTTTGCATATGGTTAATTGCTTGGTACTATAACGCCTCCTTAGAGTCCGTATAAGTATATGTTATGGCAGATCGACGACTAAAAGTATTTCACACAGTAGCCAAGCTACTGAATTTTACCAAAGCAGCGGATGCTCTACATATGACGCAGCCGGCGGTGACGTTTCAAATACGCCAGCTTGAGGAATATTTTAATACCCGATTATTTGACCGAACCCACAACCGCGTCAGCCTGACTGAAGCAGGACAGCGCGTTTATAGTTTTTCCGGCCGGATTTTTGAGCTTTATGATGAAATGGAAAATTCGATCCGGGAAATGACCGGCGATGTCAGCGGTGTGGTGACCCTGGGCGCCAGTACAACCATTGCGGAATATATGTTGCCATTTTTGCTGGGTGACTTTAAAGCCAAAAACCCGGAAGTGAATATTCGCCTGAAAGTCTCCAACACCGATGGTATTGTTTCGATGGTGGAAAATAATATTATTGATTTGGGAATCGTTGAAGCTTCTGTCAGTAATAAAAATTTACAGGTTGATGTCTGCAGAATGGATCAACTGGTAGCGATTGTGCCACCCAATCATGCTATGGCAGAATTTAATACGATATCAGCTAAGTCAATCGTTTCACATCCATTTATCTGCCGTGAAGAAGGCTCAGGTACCCGAGAAGTGATTGCTGAATATTTGCACGAAACCGGTATTAAAGAAGAGCCTAATGTCTGTCTTGAGCTAGGCAGCCCGGAATCTATAAAAAGTGCTGTTGAGGCGGGAATGGGAATATCCATTATGTCCCAGTCAACGGTGCAGAAAGAAATTAAACTGAATACATTGAAGGCCATTCCTCTGGATCCACCACTGGAACGCCCGTTTTCATTTGTACATCAGCGGCACAAGTTTAAAGTGCGGGCAATGGAAGAGCTACTTGAGTTTGCTAAACAGTACTGTCAGTCTCATCCGACATAGTTTTTTAGTAGCTGTGACTTCACATTTATTACGAAGCGCGGCGCGGTTATCAGAACCTGGCTGACTAAACCACACTCCACTTTCCTGATACAATAAACGTCGGTGATGCGAGATTGAGACGGTTTAGATTTAAACTTCTTTTAACTAATCTGAAATAATCAGGCCTGATCAAAGCATCCTTAACATTCAGGAGAGCAAAATTGAAACCTTCACCCCAGTCCCTGGCATCCATCTTTGAAGATCTACCCGAAAAAGATCAGAATACGCTATTTGAATTTGCCGAGTTTTTAAAATCCCGCACACCTACGTCAGCATCAAAAGTAACTGAGCCCCTTGGAATTGTACGTCCGCAAGAAGAAAGTGTGGTGGGAGCCATTAAACGCCTGAAAAAAAACTACCCAATGGTCTCCCAGAAAGCACTTTTAAATGAAACCTCTGAATTTATGATGCAGCATATGATGCAGGGTAAAGCCGCAAAAGATGTTATTGATGAACTGGAAATGTTATTTGAAAATAAATTTAAAATTGCCATTGGCGAAACTCTGGAAGGTGAAAATAAGTGATTGAGGTTTTACATGAGTGGTATAACCGGCACTTTTCAGATCCGCAGGCCGTAATCCTTGCGTTGATGCTTATTTTTGGATTTGCATTGATTGCCCTGATGGGGAATGTACTGACCCCGGTGATCGCCGCGGTGGTTATTGCCTATGTGCTTGAGGGCGTCGTTAATCAATTATGCCGATTAAAAATTCCTCACTTATTAGCCGTTAGTATAGTTGTGGTGGGTTTTGTCGTTTTGCTGCTTGTTTTAATGCTCGGCCTGTCCCCCTTGATTTCAAAACAGCTGACCCAGTTTTTTCTTGAAGTGCCGAAAATGCTGAGTCAGGGGCAGAGTTTACTGATCAGTTTGCCTCAGAATTACCCGTTTATTTCGGAAACACAAATTCAGGAAATCGTCTCTCTTATCAATAATGAAATTGCCTCCGCGGGACAACTGGTTGTTTCACGCTCCTTTTCTTCTGTGGTTAATTTATTTACCGTCCTGGTTTATATCGTGGTTGTACCATTACTGGTGTTTTTCTTTTTGAAAGACAAGGTAAGCATCTTAAAATGGTTAAGTCGTTTCCTACCTAAAGAGGGCGGTCTAGCAACCAAGGTCTGGAAAGATGTCGATAAAAAAATAGGCAGTTATATTCGCGGTAAATTACTGGAAATTGTTGTTGTGGGTATTGCGGCGTTTATTCCACTGAAAATTCTCGGTTTGCAATATGCGGCACTTCTGTGTCTGTTTATCGGCCTCTCGGTTATTATTCCCTATGTCGGCGCTATTGCGGTGACGATACCCGTTGCACTGGTTGCTTATTTTCAGTTTGGCCTGGGTTATGAGTTTTTATATATTTTGCTGGCCTATATTATTGTGCAGTTTTTAGATGGTAACCTGCTGGTACCCCTGTTGTTCTCAGAAGCAGTGGACATACATCCGGCGGCTATTATCATTGCGGTGCTGGTGTTTGGGGCTTTGTGGGGCGTCTGGGGTGTGTTTTTTGCGATTCCTCTGGCGGCATTAATACAGGCCGTCATTACGGCCTGGCCAGAAGATGTTTCAGTCGAAAATACAGATAAAAATACCGCCTAATGATGTTTTTGATAATGTTTTTTGCTGCGCATCTTAAGCTTTCGTGACCACCAGATCCACAAGCCACTGAGTGACAGTAGCATCATCATAATTGCACTGGCATCCATGATGTAGATACCCCAGCGGGCATTAAAAAATCGTCCGGAATGTAAATCAAGAATGACTCTTTCAACAGTGAGTCCCTGTCCGCGAAAAGCCTGTTGAAGTCTTTCAATTTTATCGGCAGATAATTTTTCGGCAACGGACCAGTTTTTCACGCGTTTATCAGTTTTGTGCCATAGAGTGAAATCAGCATCAGAAATATAACCCTGGTTCTTTGTGTCGAGCAGTAAAATTTTATGATGCAGGCTGCTGATGTTTTTAACAGCAGAGCTCAGCCCGGTGGGTAACAACTCAATTATTTCTCCCTTATCATCAATGAGCAAAACAAAGTTCTGTAGAGCAATGGCAATAATGTCATCAATTTTTACAACACCCAGAAGTTTTTCTTTGTGGGTGTAGAGGCTGTGGCCATTAAAAAATAACTGATCGTTCCACTGACTGATCCAGTGATTTCCCGCATTGAAATTAAGCGGCGACCCTTTTGGGTTTATGTCGTACCAGTTGAGGATGAAACTGGATTGAACCATGCTTTTGTCGAGTTTCAATGCCTCGGTATGATTCAACATTATGCCGGTAACCGCGAGAATTAATGTGAATACCAGAGCCGCCAGGCCAATGCGTCTGTGCCATAAAAAAAAGGCAAATGGTTTTTTGCGTCGGCTCATTTAGTAGCGTCCTGGTTTACTGTTTTATTGAGCAGTAAGGCAATTTGCGCAAGTTTATGCAGTGCTCGTACAGAAAGGGTTGCACCGGAAATGCCGTCGATAGTTGCGCTTAAGTTGTTGTCATCTTTGAGTGTAATCTGTTTGAACTGTTTGGTGAAAAAAGGGTAACGCACTTCCCAGCCACGAGTTTCCCTGAATTCCAGCACTTTCAGCTGGCTGATTTTATCTTCATCAATAATAATACCAACCGTTATGGGTTCTGTCTTGCCTACCTCTTTTAGCACCCACACACTGCGTTGTGCTTTTTGCCAGTAACGCGCACGGCGGTAGTTATTTTTATGCTGTAAAATTTTTTCAATTTGCTGTTTTAGTTCTCCCTTTATCCAGATTACACTGGTGGCGGGCGGCTCACCATCAAATGCCTGTGCGATAAACTCATCCGGCTGCTGGTATACACCCCTGGCAGAAACGTGAGTGCAGGCTGTTACTAAGAGCAGGAAAAATACTTTATAAATCATGTTTGAATTTTATCAGGTGTTTTTGTTAATACCAGTGACTAATGTCAGTGATCACTAAAATAGTTCAATGTTAAACGCACAAAAGGGAAGCACCTTCAGTGCTTCCCAATTTTGCAGATTATGTTTATGTTAAATTTTCTGCTGCAATTTTGATAAAGGTTTATGTGCGGCTTTCAGCCGTCGCAAAACCGATATTAAAACTGATAACCCAGGCCAAGGTTAAATCCATCGAAGTTACCCGCGTCATTATTTTGTGACTGGTAGTCAGCTTTTAACACAACATCTTCATGGGGCCAGTAGTTAAAACCAAAATCGGTTTGAGCTTTATCCGTGGCGCCATCATCATTGGTCCAGTTATTCTGGCGGGCAAATATGCCCCATTTGCTATTGAAGCGATAAGAAGCTTCAACAACCGAGCCGTTTTGAGAATCTTTTCCTGACGTAGTTCCACCGTTAAAGTTTATGTCCCAGCTAGCATAAAGTGCGCTGAGCTTTAAGCCACCAATGGTGTAGGCTGCATTCGCTTCAAGCAAGGTGCCGTCTTCAGCATCTCCAACGCCACCGGTTCCCTGGGAGAAATCACTTTGATATTGAGCAGTCGCTGCGAGTTCCAGGCCCGTTACACCGGTGTATTTAATGCGAGCGGTATAGGCGAGAGAATCTGCAGGTGCATTAGACACTTTCTGTCTTCCCCCACGTACATTACCCTCTGTGCTGAACAACCCTGAGTGAACGGCCAGATTGTAGCTTAAACCACTTTCAGTGTTGGCTGAGTACATGGCACCCGCTTCCCACCAGGTTGCAGGGATAATATTTTTTTCAATAGGGTTGCGCTCTACCCCATAGAAAGTGGGGGGCTCATGGGTTTCATTAATGTTACCAACGGGAATAAGAAATACACCGGCTTTAATGCTGGCGGTATCACTGGTATCAAATTCAATGTAGGCCTGTTCAAGTTCAACTTCACCTTTATTAGATCCATCATCAGTATCTTTTACTAAGGCATGTTCGAGTTCCAGCTCTGAGAAAAAGCGGATACTGTCATTAAACTCATGCCCGAAAAATAATACGAAACGGTGGAAATCAATTTCTTTTTTCTCTTCGGTATCTGAAGAAAGGTTGTTGTAATGAAGCTCTCCGTATCCACCGATGGTGGTTTTATTTGAGCCACTGTGAGCGCCCGCTGAGGATTCATCCTTGCTGTCCAGACTTTCTAAAATTTGCTGGTTTTCAGCTTTTAGTATATCAATCTCTTTTTGCAGGCTATCCAGATTGGTAGCAGATGCAGCGCCAGTGGTAAATGTGGCTGCAATTGAAGCCAGAATTAAACTCTTACGTAAAGTCATGTTTGTTAATCTCCAGATGGATCTACCTGATCTATTTCAGGCCTGTGAATATTTAATGTGGGAGCATTATATATAATCTAAATCTAAATGCAAATAATTCTCATGTAGATATACAGAATTATTTGCTTGGGGTGATCAGTACTTAATTTAAGAGGGAAAACATCAGCATCAATTGATGCACATTAAGTCTGTATCTATTTTTTAAATCCGGTATTGCCCGTATGGGTAGAGAAATTTACGGTTGAATTAATATAGCCGGATATGCCCTTTAGTCCGATTGGGCAAGCTTAGGCTAGAATAAGCGGGTTTTCTTAAAGCTGGATTGTCTTTGATTGGAGCAAATTGTTAGAGAGATAAACTAGTCGACCCACTGAAAGATTTCAATGGTTTCAGGCTCGCAACTATTACAGCCACCACCACATGCTGTGCCCTCGGGGAGTTTGATGACTTTACCCTTTTCGATCCACTGTTCAAGAATGGGCCGCAGTGCATCCTGTTCCATGCTAAATTGCAGGGCCATATCTCGCAATGAGGCCTGATTCTGGGCTCTCAGGTAGTCTCTGATCTCAGTTAAAATCATTTCAGGCCTCGCTTAGTTGGTGGCTGGTTTTGCCCACCCGGCGCATATACAGTAACACCAGGCTGACAGTACCAATTATAGCGACTGACCAGATCAGTGAGCTCATGGGGTGTTGCTCAAATTTAGCCAGCTGGTAAAACAGGGTGGCAGCAGACCAGGCCATGCCGGTGCTCCAGGCCAGGGCAAAGGCCATCCAGCGTCGTCCTGCTTCACGGTAAATGGCCGCAGTTGCAGCAACGCAGGGGGTATAAAGCAGAATAAAGAGCAGGTAGGCAAATGCCCCTATCTGGCCATCAAAGCGATTGACCATGGCGCCAAATGTGGCGGTATCTACACCCTGTTGATCCGCGGCCGCTGCTTGATCAGCACCACTCTCTAGCACATTGAAACCCAGCGGGTCACTGAGGTTGTTTACAACATCCCTGAGGTTCGCAGGGATGGTGACCAGGGCTACACTGAGTGAATCGCTCAGGGAGAAGGCCTTGTCTTCACTTGTTTCTTGCTGAGGTTGATCGAGTTGTGAGTATATGGCATCCAGGGTGCCAACAACCACTTCTTTGGCGAGTACACCGGTAAATATACCTACGGTGGCAGGCCAGTTTTCTTCTTTTATTCCCATGGGGGCAAAGGCGGGTGTGATGCTGCGACTAATTTCACTTAGCACCGAATCCTGTTGATCCTCGTTACCAAAACTTCCATCGGTACCCCAGGAATTGAGGAAGTTAATCACCAGCACCATCAAGATAATTATCTTGCCCGCATCCAGTAAAAAGCCCCGTAGGCGAGACCAGGTGCGCAGTAACACATCGCGGGGTTTGGGCAGGTGATAGGTGGGCAGATCCATTAAAAATGGCGATGCTTCACCGGGAAGTAGTGTCGATTTAATAATAAAAGCGGTGAAGATGGCAAATAAAATGCCCACAATATAAAGTAGAAATACAATGTTCTGACCACCTTCGGGAAAGAAGGCCGCCGCAAACAGGGCATAAACTGAGAGTCGTGCACCGCAGGACATAAAGGGCGCCATCATGACTGTAATAATACGTTCCCGGTGATTTTCCATGGTGCGGGTGGCCATGATTGATGGCACATTACAGCCAAAGCCGACAATGAGCGGCACAAAGGCTTTGCCAGGTAAACCCAGGCTGCGCATCAGTCGATCTACAACAAATGCGGCGCGCATCATATACCCGGAGCCTTCTACAAAAGACAGGAAGAGGTATAAAAAGCCAATAATGGGAATAAAGGTGGCCACCACTTGAACCCCGCCACCAAGACCGTTAGCTAGCAGTACCCGCAACCAGTCTGGGAGCCCCAGTGCGCTGAGTATTTCGCCAAAGCCATCAATAAAAATGGCACCGGCGGCTATATCGAAAAAGTCGACAAAGGCCCCGCCCAGATTGATGGTAAACAGGAACATGAGATAAATAACACCGAGAAAAATCGGGATGCCTAAAAATCGGTTTAAAACAATACTATCGATCCGATCAGACAGGGAGTAGTGGTATTCATCCGGACGGCTCACCACCAGCTCGGTCACTTCGCGGGCAAATCCGTAACGACAGTCCGCTAATAAAATATCAATGTCTTCACCACTGTCCGCCTGGATCTTTTCGCGTAACTCCCGGGCGTGCTCAAGTACAGAAGGCTCAATGGTTTTGAAGTCTTCAACACCGGTGTCCCCATCCAGCACCTGGGCTGCCATCCAGCGGCAGTTAATATGTTCACAGTGGGTGTGATCCTGCGGCAGGGAGGCCAGTAAATCTTCAACCGCCTGTTCGATGGTATCCGAGTAGGGCAATGTTTGACTGGGCAGGGTGTGTTTCTGGGAGGCCTGCAGCATGACCTGCATCAGCTCTTCGGTGCCCAGATTTTTATGTGCGGTGATCGGGATTACCGGGCAGCCGAATTTTTCCGCCAGTGCCGGCAGATCGATTTCAATATCGTGGGAATCCGCCAGATCCATCATGTTCAGTGCAATAATCATCGGCACCTGCATTTCCAGCAACTGACCACTTAAGTAGAGGTTGCGCTCCAGATTAGATGCATTAAGCACATTTACAATGAGGTCCGGTTCAGATGACAGAATGTAATCCCGAGTGACTTTTTCATCGAGTGAGCGTGCGCTATTATCCAGGGAATAAATACCCGGCAGGTCGACCACATCAAAGGGAATAGACTGGTACTCAAACTGCCCCACCTTACGGTCGATGGTCACCCCGGGCCAGTTACCAATTTTCTGGCGTGAGCCGGTGAGGGTGTTAAACAGGGTGGACTTGCCGCAGTTGGGGTTACCGAGTAAACCGATGGTGTAATGGGAATTTTGATCAGCGTTCACCTGATCCGTATCGCAACAATTTTTACTCATAACCCGCTCGGCTTAGACCGCACTCACCATAATTTTCTGAGACATACTGGAACCTATCGCGATGCGACTGGCATCAAAGCCCACTACAATGGCGCTGCCCCGGCGTTGAATAATATGCAGGCGGGAATGAATGCTGACCCCCATGCTCACCAGGCGTTTTTTCAGCTGTTTATCCGCATTAACACAGATAACGCGCACCAGGTCGCCGGGTTTGGCCTGCGCCAGAGAGTAGCAGGAATCATTGCTGTGTGTAGCCTGTGACATAGGTGAATAACTCAAATTAGTGTGCGGGTTCATATATGGCTTTATATACTATCAGTTTAATTTAAACTGAGCTTGTTGGCAATGATAATTATTATCATTTATATTGTTTTTGTCAGCAAGCAAACGCAACCTATCTGGCTTTTGCTGGTAGAAAATATATGGGGATAGTGCAGCCTGAGGCTGCGCATTTATTCCGGTCTGTATTGCTTAGTGGCTGCCAGCACCTCTTCCACATGCCCCTTAACCCTGACCCCGAGCCATTGCTCCCTGAGCACACCTTTTGAATCAATTAGAAAAGTGCTACGTACAATGCCCAAATATTCACGGCCATAATTCTTTTTCAGTTGTATCACATCAAATAGTTTGCAAAGTGTTTCATCCGGGTCGGATAAAAGCTCAAATGGAAATTCATGTTTAGTCTTAAAGTTGGTGTGCACACGAATCGAATCTCGTGATACCCCGAGCACTACAGTTTTGGCGCGCTTGAATTTTGCATAGTTATCGCGAAAATCCTGCCCTTCCTGCGTGCAGCCCGGCGTGTTGTCTTTGGGGTAGAAATAAATGACCACATTGCGGCCTTTAAAATCTTTCAGGCATATTGTCTGCTCGCCTGTTGCGTCTGCGCAAAAGGCGGGTACTTTTTTATTTAAGGTAACGGGCATAATTTACTCGGAATAAAATATTTTAAATGAATTAACTGGCGAGTTTGAATTCCGCATCCATACTTAATTCATCACACAAAGCGCTGAAATCATTTTCGAGTTGTGTAAGGTCAAGCTCGTTGGGAATGTCCACCTGCATATTCACCGTAAAAATCGGGGTGCCAGTATGCGGTGCGTGGCCACTTTCGGTTTGCATGTTTACAATATTGATATTGTGTTGGGAAAGGTAGTGCGCGAGTTTATGCACAATGCCCGGGTTATCCATCCCTTCGACACTAATGTGGTAACTCAGGTGTTTGTCAGAGGTCTTACGACGGGTGGTGGGTTTAATTAGCAGGTTTAAATTGAGTGAGCTTGCCATTGCATCCTTCTGCTGCTTAATGGAATCGATTGAAGTCTCACTTCCAGACACCAGCAGCATCACAACAAATTCTCCACCGAGTACACTCATGCGACTGTCTTCAACATTTAAGCTGGCATTCAGTAAAACTTCAGTGAGTTCATTAACAAGGCCCGGGCGGTCTTCGCCGATGGCAGTAATGACGAGTGATTGATTCATTTTTGTTCTCGCTAATTTTTGTTAAGTTCTTTTTATATCATATATAAATTGGACTAAAGATCAAAAGGAGTTTGTCCGCAAAGTCGTGTTCATTAATTTATTGTTATCGACCCCAGGCCGAGCCCGCTGTTATATAAAAAACCGTATCCTCCGGTCCGCGTGCAATGTCGATTCCCATATCAAAACCGTATCGCCGTGCTATCTGGTAACGAAACCCCAGGCCCTGTGTAATGCGGCTGGGTGCATCTGAAAAAGAATCAGTACTGTTGCTGGCACGTCCGGCACCCACAAACCCCACCAGGCTCCAGCGTGTATCAATCAGCCAGGTTAACTCGGTTTCAAGTACGCCAATAAAATCACCCTGATAACGTTTAGCGGGAATTCCCCTGAGTTGAATTGCCGGTGTTGCAAAGGGCGGTAGAAAGTTATTACTGCTGGCATACTCACTGTGTAGTCGTAAACCCGCACGCCAGTGACGGGATATTGGCCAGTAGTTCAGACCCTTAAACACGGTTAAATCATAATCAATGTCACTCCCAAAGTGATCCCGATACCAGAATTGTTCAATGCCATACTGGTAACCTTCGGTGGGGGAAAAAACATTATCGCGGTTGTCGAATTCTAAATTTAATCCCAGTGCAGAGAGGGTGACATCCTGAGAGAGTAATTTTTTTAATGCATCTTCAAATTCCGGTGGTAACAGTCCGTCTAGATCTCCCGCAAAATTGGGTGTAATTTGTGCGTTGATGTAGCGCTGTGCCACGCCTAAAAAAAACGCACTTGAAGCCAGCTTAAACTTAAGGGTCTGCATAATGGTAGAGGCTTTGGTGTTAAGTTCAAGCGGGCGGGGCAGGGTAATATCACCCGTGCCATAAAAATCTAAATTGACATCACCATAACCGCCACCACCGAGATAACGAATGCGGCCCTGCTTAAAAAAGCCTATGTGCCCGCCACCGGCAAACCAGGACTTATTACCGGTTGCGGCAAGTGCAGCCACGGACACACTGGGCGGCAGTAAGTGGCGAGCGGCACCACTATCGGCATTTTGCATGGCTTTCAGACGTTTAACTTTTTCCTCTTCGGTTTCATGAAAAAAAAGTCCCATTAAACCCAGCCCCCCCTCAACTGCCGGGTCGGTAATAATGATCGGCACGGGTAAAAAACCATAGGCATTATTTGACAAATAATCCGAGGCATCAAAGCGTCCGTCGAGCATATCTATAAACTGTGACGTACTGTTCTGGCTGGATAACGGTAAGCTAAATAAACTGAGAATGATAAATGAGTAAAATAATTTCATATAAGAAGCTTAATAATTTAAATAGTAAAAAATCGTTTAGTGATGATAAACAAAGATTAACGTCGTCTGCCGCCACCTGCACCGGAACGTGCCCGGTTAAATTGCTGGTTACGTTGCATGCCTTGCTGGCGGTACTGGTAGCTACGCTGTAACTGTTGTGTATGATGGGCATCGCGTGAATTGTGGGCGGGGCGTTGTGCCGGTGAGGTTTTTTGCCAGCTATTATTGCGTCTGTTCTGCCAGCCATCATCGGTTCTACGGTGCAGGTTGCCCTGCCTGTCAGTGTAAATATTATTGCTGCGGTCGGCAGCCGGGCGCGCAGCTGCCTGTTTGGGTACGGGGTTAACACGTGCGGCATTGCGTGTATTTTTATAGATATTGCGCGTGGCTGGGCGAGTTTGCCGGGTATTAGCGTGCAGCGTTGCCGGTCGGTGAGGGCGATAGCCGGAATGTATTCCGCGACGATATCGGTGATAGTAGGCACGTCGATACGGATAATAATGATACGGCCCCCACCAGCCTCCATGGTACCAGCCACCATAACCGATGCTAAAGATGTATGGGCCAGTGCTATAGCTCATGCCAAATCCCCAGCCTATATACGGGTTCCAGCGGGCATGGTAGCCCCAGGTGGCTGGGTGTGGATAGTACCAGTGATGAAACCAGCCGGGATAATAATAACCGGTGCCATAAACAATCGTTGAGCCATAAATATAGGTGTAGGTATAACCCGGAGTGTAACCCACGTAAACGACTTCCGGTTCAGCTTTGTAAATTTTTACAAAGGTGACGTTGTACATAGGCGAGTCTGCGGGAATGGTGTAAATCTCGTCGGGCACCGAGGTGGCAATGGTCCATTTGCCCGTTGGTGAGGTCGCCACAAACCACACCGCATTATCTACCGCATAATATAAATTACCGGATATTTTAATGACCGGGGTTGCGGTATTTACAGCATAACTTAACGCGGTGCTCAATATGGGTTTAAAAACCGGTTCACCGTCGTACTCTACTTCCAGATGGGCGAGGTTGCGATTGATAGCCGCTGTTTGTGGAATTTGTGCATCGAGCACGGCTTCTTTTGCAATGTCAGTGCCGGGCACCGCATAAAGTACAGTGCCCATATTTGAATCTTCGGGAATATGTGCAAAATATTTCGGGAGCGATTCCCCCGCGACATATTTCCACGGCCCCTGCATCTTGCTGCTGATATACCAGCGCCCTGAAAGTAATACGTAATATTTTTGTTTATTAATATCTAACAACACATCGCTTTCGGTGTTGCTCATGTAAAGTAAATCTTTTACACCATCCACCGGTTTAAATTCGGCTTTTCCGGTTGCTGAAATAAGCTCGGCGGGTTTTGTGCGAATAATAACTTTTGGAATGGGGCCGGGCTTTCTGGTTTCATCAGTGGTTGAAGTTTGGCGGGTTTCGTCTTCGGGATACTCAGGTTCTAAATCGGAAATGGCGCGGGAGACTTCTTTAGCCACGGTCCAGTCAGCGGTTAATGAGCTGGCGGTAAACCATACATTTTTATCTGCATTTAAATAATATAATTTTTCAGTTGGGTTAAAAATTATTGTAAAGGGGGTGTTCACAATCCGCTTTAAATTGCGCTGGGGAATATCCTGCATTTCTGGTTCGCCATCGATCGTAACTAAAATGGCGGGTGCTTCAATAAATATAATTTCAGGGGGCGCGGTGTTTATTTTTTTAGAGGCGTTAATGCGCTGGTCTTCAATTTTTAAGCTGGCTAACAGCTGATCCATGGAAATTTCTAAATTCCATTTAGGTATTTCGGTTTCTAACAGGGTTTTAAATGGATTGAGTTTTTTATCATCCGCTTGCGGAATACGCACATTGGTTATTTTAACATCGCCAATGACGGCAGAACGTTCGGTCCTGTCTATCTGTAAACGAGCATTAAACCAGATGGCCCCGAAGACCCGTTTGTCTGAATGCTTGAGTTCTATAGACACCGCAGCGCGAGCGCTAAGCAGGTTGTCTTCTAAAGCTTCCGGTTGTGGCTGGTAAATGATGACCACGCCTTTGTCGGTTTTAATTTTTTGGGGCCACTGGTTGGTTTCACCAGCCTGTAAATGTGTGCTTGTTAATAATGCAATCCAGAATATGGCAAGTGAAGCAAGCAGGTTTTGTAGCATGTATAGTGCCTTTAAAGAAGGTAAAATTACTGAGCCCTGAATATGTTTTATGAACTCTGTGTAAAATAAAATTAAAACATTAAGCCAATATCAAAGCGAAATGACGTGAAGTCAGTTGAGTTACTGGCTCTGCTAAAGTCGATCCATTTCTTAGCGGCACTCAACCTGAGAAAGAGATTATCTTTTACATCAAAGCGAAAGCCGGCGCTTGCACCATAGGTTAATTCGGTTGTAGTGTGTGTCGGTTGGTAAGGACCACAAATATAACCCCACCACGGATCCCACCAGCAAACATTCTGTGGGGGGCCGTTGGGGATATTACTGTCTATAAAAGTCCAGCCGAGGGTTGCTCCAACGAAAGGCGTAAAGCGTTTGGCTGAAAAGTTATAAATGCCTGTAAACAACATGCTATTGGTAAACAGGTTGCCGGATATGGGTTCTGGGCTTCCGTCCTCAAGTATACGGTTACCTGAAAATCCGACATCACCCCAATTAAGATTAAAATCCAGGGCCCAGTGTTCACTGAAGTTGTAACCGATACCAAATCCGAAACTGTATTCCTCATTAATGGTTGCATCAGCTCCGCCATCAAATGTAATGTGTTGAGAATCGAGATAATTGGATTGAAATGCAATTTCCCAACGGTCTTTTCTATCACTCAATGACATAATGTCAGCACTGGATGCGATGCTTGAAAAAGACAGCAATAATAAAAACGGGATTGGATAATGTAATGATCTAATAAAAAAACGCTTCATGCCTGTAGAGCCTGTGATGCTTGCAAATGGTTAATTAAAAAGCTTAATGTTAAGATGAGATTCGTTGCCCAGTATACCTCAAATTATAAGCAGGTGGACTTTGCCATTGATTAATTTTACTATTTGAAATTCAGTTGTTTTTTAATTAATGCAAAGTTTTGTCTTAAGGTATCTTTACAAGACACCTTAACTTTACTCAGGTGTTTTTTCCGATGTTAAATGTATTTACAAAAATAATATTGGTATTACTTTCTTCGTTGTTTTTATTTTCCTGTAGCAATGTAAAGCGTTCATACGATTATGACAGGGCCGTTGATTTTACAGTATTGAAAACCTATCAGTGGGATGCGCAACCCTCAGCGGCGTTTAGCCGCGCAAATCCGTTAATTGCAAAACGAATTGTAAAGGCCATTGAAGATAACCTTAAACGAAAAGCTCTGGTAGAGGCTAAGTCTGCGGATATTAAAATCAGTTATCAGGTGAGTTTTGAGAAAAAACTTAGCTCCCATAATATTTCTGGTGGGGTGGGCATGAGTGTTGGTCGGTATAACCGGGGGAGCGTCAGCATTAGCAGCGCTAACCAGATTCACGAGTTTATCGAAGGCACCCTGATGATAGATATGGTCGCGACCAGTAGTCATCGCCTGATCTGGCGCTCTACAACCACTAAGCCCTTATCGGGACGGGATGCGACGCCTGAAGAATCCGAGAAACGAATTGGACAGTTGATTTTTTCCGCATTTGAGCATTTTCCACCTAAGTCGTCTCAGTAGAGAATTTAATTTGTTGTCCGGCTCCTGATATACGCAAGGCCAACTGACTTTAAATCGCCCTGTTGCAACGCTTCTTCTTCAGGGGTTGCAGAGGTCATGCTCTATTTTTAGAGTGACCCTTCAGTTTAATACGCTGTTTGCCTTGTAAATAAGGCCCCTACAAAGTACTATTTCCGGCTTGATTTAGCTGGCCTGTAACCCTGTTTTACCGGTGGCTATCGATTCTAATTTCATAAAGGCAACAAACATGTTTCGTGGCAGTATGGTGGCGCTAGTAACACCCATGCACCCTGATGGATCCGTCGACTTTGACAGCCTGGGTCAACTGGTTGAATTTCATATTGAAAATGGCACCAGTGCGATTGTGTCCATGGGCACCACAGGTGAGTCGGCAACGCTGGACGAAAAAGAGCACTGTGAAGTGATTCGCCGAACCGTGGAAATGGCGAATGAACGCATTCCCATTATTGCGGGTACCGGAGCTAACTCCACAACGGAAGCCATTACCCTGACCCGATGTGCCATGCAGGCGGGTGCGGATGCCTGTTTGTTGGTAACCCCTTATTACAATAAGCCTACCCAGGAAGGTCTGTATCTGCATCATAAGTTGATTGCGGAAACCGTCCCGGTACCCCAGATCCTTTACAACGTACCTGGGCGAACTGCCTGCGACATGTTACCGGAAACCGTGGCTCGCCTATCTAAAGTCTCTAATATCATTGGTATTAAAGAGGCCACTGGTGATTTATCCCGACTGACCGAAATACGTGGGTTATGTGGAGAGAATTTCGATATTTTCTCCGGCGATGATGCCACCGGTACCGAGTTTATGTTGCAGGGTGGGGATGGGGTTATTTCCGTCACCAACAATGTGGTCCCCAAAGCCATGTCAGATATGTGTGCAGCGGCCCTTGCGGGCGACCGGCAAAAAGCCGAGGAACTTAATCGGCCCTTGATGGGTCTGCATAATGACCTGTTTGTAGAGGCCAACCCGATTCCGGTGAAATGGGCATTAACCGAAATGGGCAAAATACCCGCGGGTATTCGTTTACCCCTAACTCAATTATCCGAGCAATATCATGAAACACTGCGCGCGGCGATGCGTCAGGCGGGTGTACTGTAAAAATTATGTGTATGAAATTCGTAGTAAAGAAATGCTTATCCGAAAACCTCTCAACAACATTCGTTTTACCGGTTTTAATGTTAGCTACATTAGCTGGCTGTAGTTCAGGCGGTGATAAACGTCCGGAGTATATGGATGCCAAGACGGTCAAAAGCCTGGAAATACCGCCTAAGCTGAGCATACCCGATACCCAGGGTGCCCTGCATTTACCAAAACCATCGCAAAACGCTGAACCAGCTCAATTGAGACAGACTAGTCCGGTAGCACCGGTATTTGAAGGTCTGGAGCTGAAACATGATTCTCGACTTTACTGGCTGGAAATTGATATGCCGGTTGCGGATGTGTGGGCTATGCTCCCGGATTTTCTAGCCTCAGAAGGCATAGAAGTGGATCGGGTAGAGAAATTATTAGGCTTTATCGATACCAGCTGGATGAATGAATATAAAGTCACATACAATGATGAAGGTGCGTCCAGTAGCTGGTTTGGTCGTTTTTCGCCTGATTATAAAGATCGTTTCAGAATTCGCCTGGAAGTAGTGCCGGGTACGGATAAAACCCGTATGTTTGTTAGCCATCGCGGCTTGCAGATAAATGTCGGTGATGATGCTTCAGCCTGGACTCAGCGCAATAGTGAACCATTTTTAGAGCGTGAAATCCTCTATCGTTTTGTACTGTTTAGCGGTATTAGTAAAACCGGTGCAACCGAGCTGTTATCCGCTTATCATAGTTATCAGCCACGGGTTGATCGAATTACAGATACCACGGATGAGTTTGAAGTTAAGGGTGATGCGGATACCATCTGGACGCGTTTGCAAATCGCTATGGACCGATTGGGTGTAGATATCATTAAAAGCGATAAGGCCACCGCCACGATGAATATACTGGTGGGGAATTTAAATGTCGATACCAAACCACCGCAGGATGACAGTGGCTGGTTTAGTGGTTTGTTTAGTGGAAAAGAAGTCATCGTTGATGAAAGTGAAGAATATGAAGGTAATGCTCCTGATGACACTCCGAAGGTGATAAAAGTGGCACCTGAAGATCGCATTGCTTTACAGTTAAAACAAATCGCAGGTCCAGGTTCCAGTAAAATTAAAATGAGCAATAAAGATGGCAGTGCTGTAAAAGGTGAGCTTGTCTGGCAATTTCGAGATGCCCTTTTAAAGCAACTTAAATAATTATAAAACCATTGTTGCCCGATAATAGATATTAATAATAATTAAAATGTCATCCCGGATAAGTGTATTTGGGAATGACATGTTTTTAGATTAAAACATTTGATCCATTTTTCAGGTCTGTTCTGAGTTTATTTGTCAGGCCAAATTCAGCAGAAAAATTAACTCACAACTTTAATAATATTATTGCCTATTATATTTTTACAAAAGAGATATTGTATGAAAAAAATACTTTTCCTGTTTGTTTTACTCAGCAGCTCCCATAACCTGATGGCGGACGCTTTTTTTGACGGTTTTAAAGCGCAAAAAATCAATGCGTCGGTTTATGTTGTTCATGGGCCACTGGAAATTCCTAATCCTGAAAATCGAGGCTTTATGAATAATCCGGCATTTATTATTGGTGATAAAAGTGTGGTGGTAGTTGACCCAGGCTCCAGTCAGCAAACGGGTGAGATGGTGTTACGTGAAATTAAAAAAGTGACCAACAAGCCGGTGTCCCATGTGTTTAATACACATGTGCACGGTGATCACTGGTTGGCTAATGATGCGATTAAACAGGCTTACCCGAAGGTTGAGATAATTGCCGACCCGCGAATGATTAAAAAGGCAAAGGCGGGAGCTGCTCAATCATGGATAGATACCATGATGAGCATGACCAAAGGTGCTACAAAAGGTACTCAAATAGCTTATCCGGATAATGGAGTGAAAGACGGAAAGCAATTAAAAATTGCCGGTTTAACGTTTAATATTCATTCGGTCGGTATTGCGCACAGTGATAGCGATATTATGATTGAGTATGTTGAAGGCTCAACATTTTTCACTGGGGATAATGTGGGCTATCTAAGAATATTGCGCATGAGTGATGGTAGTTTTAGAGATGTCATTAAAGCACTAGACCGAGCGATTAGTTTGAATAAGCAGTTTTATGTTCCTGGTCACGGTCCAACAGGCGATGTGAAGTTGCCGACACTGCAACGAGAATATTTCAATACACTATATTCGCTGGTGGAAAAATATAATGAAGAAGGCCTGGAAGATTTTGAAATGAAACCCAAAATTACAGCAGCGCTGACCAAATTTAAAGACTGGTCTGGTTTTGAACAGGAGCTGGGTAAGCATATTAGTTTAGCCAAGCTGGAAGTTGAGAAGGCTGAGTTTGAGTAAATCTCCCCCGTATAATTAATATTTAGTATTACCAAGCTGGTAGCAATAAAAATATATGTATTCCCTCTTTTTCTAAGAGGGGAGAAAAGCCTCCCCCTTAGTAAAAGGGGGATTGAGGGGGATTTATTTAAGCATCTTTATCAAACTCAATCAGCGCATAAGCTGAATGGTTATGAATAGACTCAAAGTTTTCAGATTCTAACGTGTAAGAACGAATTCGATCATCCGCATTTAAACGCGCCGCCACATCCCGTACCATGTCTTCCACAAATTTAGGATTGTCATAAGCACGTTCAGTTACAATCTTTTCATCCGGACGTTTTAATAAACCGAATAGCTCGCAGGATGCCTCCTGCTCAACAATATCAATTAAATCTTCAATCCAGATAAAGTCATCCGCCTGTACATTAACCGTGACATGTGAGCGTTGATTGTGTGCGCCGTAATTTGAAATTTTCTTGGAGCAGGGGCACAGGCTGGTTACCGGGACTACCACTTTTACGGTAACTCGATTTTTACCCTCCACTCTGTCGCCGAAAAAAGTAACCTCGTAATCCAGTAAGCTTTCTACACCGGAGGCCGGGGCCTTTTTATTCACGAAATAGGTGAAGCTCATTTCAATGTGGCCATTTTCAGCGTCCAGCTTCTCAGTCATTTCTGACAGCATGGTGCGCAGGGTTTTTACGGTGATTTCGTGGTTGTGACTATTTAAAATTTCCACAAAACGCGACATATGTGTGCCTTTAAAGTTATGTGGCAAATCCACATACATATTAAAGTTAGCCACGGTGTGCTGTACATGCCCGGAGCGATCTTTTACCTGTACCGGGTGACGAATATCTTTAATGCCGACTTTATTAATGGCTATTTGACGTTTGTCCTGGCTGTTCTGTACATCGGGCATTGTCTTTACGTCGGTCATTATAATCTCTTTGCTATTCGCTATAGGTTACACAGGCGCGTTCGGTTTCCCACAGGGTGAGGGAGCTTACGCGTAATGTGTCAGTGTTAAGTTTTTTACCAATTTCATGAAATAACCAGGCGGCCATATTTTCCGCAGTGGGATTAATCTCTGTGAAGGGTTCAATCTCATTGAGGTAGCGGTGGTCCAGCCGGTCGCATACGTCATTGGTGGCTTTTTTCATGGCTTTAAAGTCGATTGCCATACCTACCTTGTCGAGCTGACTGGATTCTAATTCCAGCTCAACTTTCCAGTTATGTCCGTGCATACGGCTACAGGCACCGGGGTAATCACGGAGCGTGTGAGCCGATGCAAAGTCGGTGACTATTTTAAGGGTATATTTGGCTGGCATGTCTGGTTTGGGATTATATAGGAAAAAGAACCACTAAAAACCGCAGGATTTTATCGGTTTTTCGTATTATTAGCAATCGCTAATAGCCCGTGGCTCCCACTGCAAAATCACTTTGGGTCGCACTAAGGTCGCTATTTCGTAGGAAAAGATACCCGTTCCTGGTCTGGTTTTAGGCATTTTTGGGTCTATTGATTGATGGCTTTAATAATTCCATCCGCATCCAGGCCGCACTCTGCTAGCAACTGATGGGTGGAGCCATGCTCAATAAAACGATCCGGCAGCCCCAGGTTAATCACCTGATTGGTGTGGCCATTGGCCAGCAGCCACTCATTGACGCCACTGCCCGCACCACCGGCTATTGCATTTTCTTCGATGGTTACGATAAGGTCATGGGTACTGGCGATGCTTTGCAGCAATTGTGTATCCAGTGGTTTAACAAATCGCATATTCACCACCGTGGCATCCAGTGCCTGCCCCGCAGTCAGTGCCTCAGACAACAGGCTACCAAACGCTAAAATGGCGATGTGCCTGTTCTCGTCATTTTGGCCCGGATTATCCTGTCTTTGACGTCGAATCTCGGCCTTGCCGATTTCAAGTACTTTAAACTTCGTGTCAATTTCCACACCGGGGCCCTGTCCTCGAGGGTAGCGTACCGCCGCCGGGCCATTATGCTGATAGCCTGTGGTTAGCATCTGGCGGCATTCGTTTTCATTTGAGGGTGTCATAATCAGCATGTTCGGCACACAGCGTAAATAGCTTAGGTCTAAATTTCCCGCATGGGTGGGACCGTCTGCCCCGACTAAACCTGCACGGTCGATGGCGAATAAAACCGGCAGATCCTGGATTGCCACATCATGCACTAACTGGTCGTAGGCGCGCTGTAAAAAGGTGGAGTAAATGGCCACCACCGGTTTAGCCATTTCGCAGGCCATGCCCGCCGCCAGTGTAACCGCGTGTTGTTCAGCAATGCCCACATCGTGATATCGGTCGGGAAATTTTTCTGAAAATGCCACCAGTCCCGAGCCTTCACACATTGCCGGGGTAATGGCAACCAGCTGGGTATCTTTTTCCGCCATGTCGCAGACCCACTCGGAAAACACCTCGGTGTAGGTGGGTTTGCCAGATGTGGTATCGAGTTTGTCACCGGTTTCCGGGTCAAAGCTGCCCAGGCCATGGTACAGGCAGGGATTATCTTCCGCGGGTTTGTAGCCCTTGCCTTTCTGTGTGATCACGTGCAGCAGCTTGGGGCCGGGCCGGGCGCGTAAATTTTGCAGCATGGTTATCAGAGTGGGGATGTCATGACCATCCACCGGACCATAGTAGTTAAAGCCCAGCTCTTCAAACAGGGTACCGGGCATCATCATGCCCTTCACGTGCTCCTCAGTGCGTTGCGCCAGATCCCACATGGAAAATTTTTCCAGAACGCGTTTTGAACCGCTACGCATCGTTGAGTACATTTTTCCTGACATGATTTTTGACAGGTGTTTCGACAGGGCACCCACATTGGGTGAAATCGACATCTCATTGTCATTTAAAATCACCAGCAGGTCGGTGTCCGTATCACCGCCGTGGTTGAGTGCTTCAAAGGCCATGCCTGCGGACATCGCGCCATCCCCAATCACCGCGACGGTTTTCTGTTCGCTGCCGCGCATTTTTGCTGCCATACTCATACCCAGCGCGGCGCTAATGGAGGTGCTGGAGTGGCCAACACCAAAAGTGTCGTAGGGGCTCTCACTGCGTTTTGGGAAGCCTGCGAGACCGTTGTGTTGGCGAATGGTATGCATTTGGTCGCGTCGCCCGGTAATTATTTTATGGGGGTAGGACTGATGACCGACATCCCAGACCAGTTTATCTTCCGGTGTGTTGTAGACATAGTGCAATGCCAGGGTGAGCTCGACCGTGCCCAGCCCGGCGGACAAATGGCCGCCGGTTTGCGCAACTGACTGAATGACAAACTGTCGCAGTTCATCCGCCAGCTGATTTAGGCGATACTCTGCCAGGACACGTACATCTTCCGGGGAAGATATGGTCTCCAGTAGTGGAAATTGTGAGGTTAAATCTGTCATTTTAATCGCGTGAAAATTTTGTCCATAAAGTTATGTTAGTGCTCGCGCTCAATGATATAGGCGGAAAGCTGGCGTAATACATCCGCCGACTCATCAAAAATTTCCAGTGCCTCAAGTGCGCGTTGGTGCAGTTCCAGTGCTCTTTGTGTAGCGCCTTCCAGCCCCAGTAAAGCAGGGTAGGTGGGTTTGTTCTGTTGCTCATCAGAACCCTGTGGTTTGCCCAGGGTTTGGGTGTCGGCGGTGACATCCAGAACATCATCATGAATTTGAAAGGCCAGGCCCACGCAACGTGCGTAGGTATCCAGTGCCTCGAGTTTGGCAGCCTGTATATTTGGACTGCACATGGCGCCAAGTAACACGCTGGCGCGAATTAATGCACCGGTTTTCAGCAGGTGCATGTTTTCCAGCTGATCTAATGTTAATGATTTTCCCACTGCTTCAAGGTCAATCGACTGTCCACCGGCCATACCAACAGATCCACTGGCCTGGGCGAGAAGTTGTATCATTTCAATTCGGCTACCGGCACTGATTTGCATGGCTTCATCGGAGGCCAGTACTTCAAAAGCAAACGCCTGTAGTGCATCCCCCGCCAGAATAGCCGTGGCATCATCGTAGGCTTTGTGGCAGGTGGGGCGGCCACGACGCAAATCGTCATCGTCCATAGCGGGTAGATCATCATGTATCAGCGAATAGGCGTGAATAATTTCAACCGCACAGGCGCAGGCATCCAGCTGTTTCAGCTCAACATTTAGCGCCTGTCCCGCGGCATAAACCAGCACCGGGCGAACCCGTTTGCCGCCACCGCCGATGACTGAATAGCGCATCGCCTCCTGCAATCTGGCTTCAGGACCGGCAGGTTCAGGTAGCCAGAGATTAAGGTGATGATCTACACGCTCGCAATAGTTTAACAGCGAGGTTTTAAACTGGAGATTGTCAGACATTCTTTATTCATCAATCTCGAATGGTTTTTCTAGCAGTTCGCCATTTTTTTCTATCAGCTGGGTCACTTTCTGCTCCGCTTTGCTAAGTGCCTGCTGGCAGTCGGCGGCTAGTGAAATGCCCTTCTCAAAGTGTTTAAGCGCATCTTCCAGGGGCAGGTCTCCCTGTTCCATGTCTTCCACCAGAGCTTCCAGCTGTGACATGGCCTTTTCAAAATTGACGGGTGTTTTTCGTGCCATATTCGGATTTCGTATCTTATATTCAGGGGCATATATTACTGGTTTCAAGGGACTGGCGCCAGCAGTAGAGACTGTTTGATGTCAAAAGGTGGGTTTTCTGGCGCTGGGAAGGTTAAAGCCTGGATGCTGATTTTATCCGCGTTTAATAATATCTTAATATTTCTGTAGTAATTTGTGCCTGATTTTTCATTATCAGAATGGTTTTTTAAAATGCAAAACATGTTCTTCGCGTTTATTTTTTTATTATTTATGTTGCCAACCGTACAGGCAGATGAGGTGCTATTTCGTATGCATGGTTCCAACACGATTGGTGCCAGGCTTGGTCCGTCGTTGGTGCAAGGCTGGTTGCAAACGATGGGGTATCAGCAGATACATACCGTTCAAAATGCTGAAGAAGAAATTAATATTGTTAGTTTAAATCGAGCTGGCGAAAGAAAAGTCATTGAAATTAAATCCCATGGTTCAGGCACCTCTTTTAAATCGCTAAAAAATAGTTCCGCTGAAATTGGTATGTCGTCCCGACCTATCAAAGGAAAAGAAAATAATAACTTGAAACAGTTTGGAGAAATGAGCCGACTGGGTGTGGAGTTTGTGGTTGGGCTGGATGGTATTGCGGTCATTGTTAATCCGCAAAATCCCATCATGCAACTCGATAAGAAGGTGATTAAGAAAATTTTCACCGGAAAAATTACACACTGGCACGAGGTGGATAAAAATCTTTCTGGAAAAATTCATGTTTATGCCAGAGATAATAAATCAGGCACCTTCGATACCTTTAAAGCACTGGTGATGGGGAATAAATCAACGTTAGTGAAAAGTGTTGCGCGGTATGAATCGAATGATAAATTATCCGACGATGTGGCCGCAGATATATCTGGAATTGGATTTGTAGGTTTGCCTTCTGTGCGTAATGCAAAACCATTGGGGGTTTCGGATCAGGGCACACAGGCTAAAAAACCGCAGAAGTTTGATGTTGCAACTGAAGATTATGCATTGGCATGACGCTTGTTTTTGTATGCACCAGAGCTCAATTCAAATAAAGATGTTAAATCGTTTATTGAGTTTGCTTTATCAGAATCCGGTCAGAACATTGTTGATGCAAGTGGTTTTATTTCGCAGAATTTACAGCTTAAGTCGGTAGAAATGGATGCCAGGTTTCCCGCTGAATATTTAAAGTTAACCCAGAGAGGCCAGCGTCTGTCATTAAATTTTCGTTTTAAGAAAGGAACAACAAAGCCGGATAATAAGGCGATGCGTGATATTGCTCGGCTGGTTGAGTTTTTATCTAAAAAAGAGAATAAACATAAAAAAGTTATGCTGTTTGGTTTTGCGGATCCCAGTGAGTCGAAGCATCCCGCATTTAGCTTAGACTTATCAACTTACCGGGTCGACTGGGTGTCTAATTTGTTGGTACAAAATGGCATCGACCCGATCCGTGTGCGGGCCTACGGAGATGCGATTCCGGTCGCCTCAAATGAGGATGCGGGGGGGCGGCATAAAAATCGTCGGGTTGAAGTGTGGTTACGCTAACCCCCTAAACCCCTAAACCCAAAATTACTGATTTGTTTGCGCTGATGGGCTTAACCAGCCCTGGTGTTTGTCCATCCATAGCAGGCTTAAAATATACCAGAGTGTGATGGGGGCCATCATGGCGACCCAGCTCCAGTCATCAATCACCAGAAGTTGTTTGCCCAGTTCACCAATGGTATCGCCGAGCAAAGTGACCCAGGGAAGGGAATAAAAGGTAAAGGCCACACAGGCCCAGATTAAAATTAATGCGCCTTTACGAGATTCGATTGCGGAAAAAGCAAGAAAAACCCATAGTGGGGTGTTCTGAGTTTTAATCATTTTTTAGTATTCCTGTCGTTTTTTAATGTTACTGAATTGTAAGCAAATATATTGCCAATGATGTGGAAGCACCATGGCGGCTATAGATGTAAACCATTTGGTATCAGTTAACAGATATTTTTTAGGGTTTTATGTTTTTTTTGTCAGTTATATCGACAGCTTGTTTCTGAAATAAATCCCCCTCAGTCCCCCTTTTGCTAAGGGGGAGGCAAAAGCTTTCCTTTAAGAAAAAGAGGGATAACTAAAAAAACAAATCAAATATCCAGCAATTCACTCACTCGGCTCACTGCAATTATTTCCATATCGACCGGTATATCCAGAGCTTTGGGCATATTACCCTTTGGAATCACCGCATGGGTAAAGCCATGTTTAGCGGCTTCTTTTAACCGTTCCTGACCATTAGGCACTGGGCGAATTTCCCCCGCCAGGCCTATTTCGCCAAAGGCAAAAAGTTTTTGTGGCAGGGGCTGGTCGCGAAAGCTGGACAAGATTGATAGTAGCATTGCCGCATCCGCAGCGGTTTCAGTGACCCGTACCCCGCCAACAATATTAATAAACACATCCTGATCGTGCATGGGAATGCCGCCATGACGATGAAGTACCGCCAGCAGCATGGACAGGCGATTCTGATCCAGCCCGAGGGTTACCCGTCGTGGATTGCCCAAATGGGATTCATCCACCAATGCCTGCACCTCTACTAATAGTGGGCGGTTGCCCTCGCGGGTGACGGTAATCATGCTGCCCGCCACCGGTTCATCGTGGCGTGATAGAAAAATAGCGGAGGGGTTGCTGACAGTTTTTAAACCGGTCTCTGTCATCGCAAATAACCCCAGTTCATTGACCGCGCCAAAGCGATTTTTTATCGCCCGAATCATACGATAACGTTCGCCGGAATCCCCTTCAAAATAGAGTACGGTATCCACCATATGCTCAAGTACCCGAGGGCCGGCGAGGGTGCCTTCCTTGGTGACATGGCCAACCAGAAATAAGGCGGTATTGGTTTGCTTGGCAAAGCGTACCAGCTGTGCGGCGCTTTCTCTGACCTGAGCCACTGCCCCCGGGGCCGATTGTAATAGTTCGGTGTAAATAGTCTGGATTGAATCAATTACCATTACCTGGGGCTTTGCCAGTTTGGCAAGTTGTAAAATACGCTCTACACAGGTTTCGGCAAGCAGCTGAAATTTATCATCCCCCAGATTTAATCGCCGAGCCCGCAGGGTAACCTGTTGCAGCGATTCCTCGCCGGTGACGTACAGCGCGCTCATATTATCGCCGAGGGTTGCCAGTGTCTGGGTGAGCAGGGTTGATTTACCAATACCCGGATTGCCCCCCATTAAAACCACCGAGCCCTGAACCAGGCCGCCACCCAAAACCCGATCCAGTTCGGTAATACCAGTGGGGGTGCGGGGCTCTTCCAGCAGTTCAATGTCCGCCATGTTCTTAACGGCGGCTTTGCCAGCGTATCCGGTGAAGCGCGAGCTGGCCGAACTATTGTCTTTTTCGTAAATACTTTCAATCAGCGAGTTCCATTCGCCGCAGTCACCGCACTGTCCGGCCCATTTGTTGTGTACCGAGCCGCAGCTGCTGCACAAATACTGAAGTTTAGTTTTCGCCATCGGAATCTGTTATGTCCTGTGATATGTCTTCGGGTGTTTCATCAATGTCGTCTGCGGTGCTTTCATCCTGGCTTAAGCTCGGCATCAGGCGCGCCATTTGCACCGCATTATTGAGTGTTTTTATCACTTCCACCGGGTGGTTGGCAATTAATAAACTGGTGCCGGTGGTGGGGATGGATTGCAGGTGCTCGAGTATTAAACCATTTAAGGTTTTTGGGCCATCTGTGGGCAGAGTGATATCCAGGCTGCGATTAATTTCACGGATGTGAGTATTGGCGGAAATTAAATAACTACCATCATCCTGCGCAATTATATTGTTGTTATTAATCGGGGAGTCTGTGGTGAACTCGCCCACCACTTCTTCAAGAATATCTTCCAGTGTGACCAGGCCCTGTATGTCGCCGTATTCATCCACGGCCAATGCGGTGCGACGTTTATTTTTCTGAAAATTAATGAGCTGTTGATAAAGCGAAGTGCCTTCGGGTATAAAATAGGCTTCACGAATCTGGGTTTCAAAATTTTCTTTGGTTAACTCATTGCGACTTAATAAATTAATCACTCGACGCAAGTGAATAATGCCCAGCGTATTATTGATATCGTCGCGGTAAACGGGCAGGCGGGTGCGCTGGCAGGTCGTTAGGTCGTCAATAATGTCGTCCCAGCTTTCATTTAAATCCACTGCGGTGATTTCATTACGTGGCACCATAATGTCATCAACGGTGGCGTGCTCCAGATTGAGCAGGCCGAGCAGCATGTCCTGATGCTTTTGTGGCACCAGTTGATTAGCTTCCATCACAACACTGCGAAGCTCCTCTACGCTCACGCCTGCGCTTTGTGTTTTTTCCGGATGCACACCAACGAGTTTTAATAAGGTATTGGCTATGATATTTACAATAAACACCAGGGGGTAAAGGGCTTTTAGTAAGGGAACATAAACAAAAGCCGCGGGAAAGGCGATGCGCTCCGGGTGCAGTGCGGCGAGGGTTTTTGGCGCGACTTCAGCAAAAATTAATACAACAAACGTTAACAGGCCGGTGGCGATGGCGATGCCCGCCTCACCAAAATGGCGCAACGCTAAAATGGTGGCAATGGCGGAAGCTAAAATATTAACAAAATTATTGCCCAGTAAAATCAGGCCGAGTAAACGGTCCGGGCGCTTTAGTAGTCGCAGGGCAAGTTTTGCGCCGCGACTGCCTTTTTCTGCGAGAAATTTTAATCGATAGCGGTTCAGTGACATCAACCCGGTTTCGGAGCTGGAAAAAAACGCAGAGAGTAAAATCAGCAGTCCCAGAATAATATACAGGGTGCCGTCGGAGAGATGGCTCATGATGGTTTCAGGTTATGGGTTTCAGGTGAGTACAATAAATTCGAGCACAAATTTGCTGCCGAAATAGGCCAGCATTAAACTGGCAAAACCACTTAAGGTCCAGCGAATAGCGGTGCGTCCACGCCAGCCAATTGTGAAGCGACCTACCAGCAAAATAGCAAATACCAGCCAGGCGATAATGCTGAGTACGGTTTTATGCACCAGGTGCTGGGCAAAGACATCTTCTAAAAAAACAAAGCCGCTTAATAATGCCAGGGTTAAGCCAATAAAACCTGCAAGTATAAAATCAAACAGCAGTTTTTCCATAACCTGCAAAGGGGGGAGTTTTTTCATGAGTCCCCCGGGGTGATGATTGTGCAGCATGCGATTTTGCAAAGATAATACAAGTGACATACAGGCTGCAAGGCCGAGCAGGCTATAGGCAATAATAGAGACTAGCACATGAATTTTTAACCCCTGGGGTGCATCATAAGCCAGTATATAACTGGAAGGGGTCATGCTTTGGGTTAACAGGGTGATGGCGGATACAGGCAGTATGACCACAGCAAGTATTTCGGTGCGGCGTTTAATTGACATCAGTAACACTAAGCCACTAATGACCATCGCAACCGAAGAGGCCGCATCAAAAAAACCAAACTGAAAACCATTTGAGCTAAATAAACTTATATAAAGAATAAAGCTGTGTAAAACAACTGCAGCAAATCCCGGCATTAATAAATAGGCAATGGGTTTCTGATTAAAATAGGCGTCACCTCTCAGGCGCAGCAATAGCCCCAGCGTGGAAACCAGATAGAGGGAAAAAGCGATAAGCCCGGTGATTGCGTCCATTAAGTTAAAACAGTACTCATTTTCAAAAATTCGAGGGGATATTATAAGTTAAAGCTGCGGATATTATAGGGTAAAGCAGGGAGCGGTGAAAACTATTGTGTAACTTAAATTGCAAGATTGTTTTTTTTGTATGAAAATCAATCTAAATAATGCGTAAAAAAGCGTTAAGTTCATCTATTTACTGTGTTTTTTTAAGCGCATTTTTTCGATGTCATGCTAGCATCTTAAACTAAAGGTCTTCAGGGAGACCCGTAATGAAACTACGAGTGTTAGGTTGCAGCGGAGGCATTGGCCAGGGGTTGCACACGTCATCTTATCTAATTGATAATGATATTCTGCTTGATGCAGGTACCGGTGTTGGGGAGTTGACACTGGCTCAAATGCACCAGTTGAAACATATTTTTATCTCCCATAGCCATATGGATCATGTGCTGAGTATTCCCCTGCTGGCGGATACCCTGTTTAACGATTTACAGCAGCAACCGCTGCAGATCTATGCGCGCTCGGAAACGATTAAAATATTACAGGAGCATATGTTTAACTGGCAGTTATGGCCGGACTTTACTGAACTGCCAACTAAGCAGACGCCGGTAATAAAACTCATTGAAATGAATCCAGGGGATGAAATTTCGCTGGGTGAAAGGCGCATTGAAATGGTTGATGTTAATCATACGGTGCCCGCCAGTGCCTATATTGTAAAATCTGGCGAGGCTGTGTTGGCCTATTCTGGCGATACCACAACGAATGACACGCTTTGGCAGCAGCTCAATAAATGTGCAAAACTGGATTTTCTGATTGTGGAAACCTCGTTTGCAGATGAAGAAATAGAGCTTGCTAAACTGGCTAAACATTATTGCCCCAGCCTGCTGGCTCAGGATCTTAAAAAACTCAGGCATAAAACCTGTGTTGGTGTATCACATTTAAAACCCGGGGATGAAGCGCGCATCTTTCAGGAGTGCGTCGATGCGGTAAATGGCGAACAGGACCTATGTCAGTTAGCCAGTGACGATCGTTTTCAGATATAATCTCCCTTTCCTAAATATTCAAGTTCATAAAAATCATGTTTGATAGCCTAAGCGATCGCCTTTCCAGAACCATAAAGAACCTGCGCGGCCAGGGTCGAATTACTGAAGACAATATAAAAGACACCATGCGGGATGTACGTATGGCGCTGCTGGAGGCCGATGTGGCCTTGCCGGTGGTGCGTGACTTTGTTGACCGGGTAAAGCAACGGGCAGTGGGTCAGGAGGTTATGAGCAGCCTGTCACCGGGTCAGGCGCTAATAAAAATTGTCGATGAAGAACTGGTTGCAACCATGGGGGCGGCCAATGAAGAATTGAATCTGGCGGCCCAGCCACCGGCGGTGGTGTTAATGGCGGGTCTGCAGGGTGCGGGTAAAACGACTACCGTTGCCAAGCTGGCCAAATTATTGCAGGAGCGCCATAAAAAGAAAGTCATGGTGGTAAGTTGCGATGTGTACCGTCCCGCCGCAATCAAACAGTTGCATACACTTGCGAACCAGGTGGGTGCCACCTTTTATCCCAGCGAAAACCAGCAGAATCCGGTGGATATTGCCAATGGCGCTCTGGATGCGGCGAAGAAGCAGTTTCAGGATGTGCTATTAGTGGATACCGCGGGTCGTCTGCATATTGATGATGAAATGATGGCGGAAATCCAGCAGATTCACCAGGCGGTGAATCCGGTGGAAACTTTGTTTGTCGTGGACAGTATGACGGGGCAGGATGCGGCCAATACAGCCAAAGCTTTTAATGATGCCTTAGAGCTGACCGGTGTCGTGCTCACCAAAACCGACGGTGATGCCCGTGGCGGTGCGGCCCTGTCGATTCGCCAGATTACCGGCAAACCCATCAAGTTTTTAGGTGCGGGTGAAAAAGTTGATGCGTTAGAGCCATTTTACCCGGACCGCCTGGCCTCCAGAATACTCGGCATGGGGGATGTGCTCAGTCTGGTGGAGGAAGTACAGCGCACGGTTGATGTAAAAGAAGCGGAAAAACTCACCGCCAAATTTAAAAAAGGCGCGGGCTTTGATTTCAATGATCTGAAATCCCAGATGGAACAGATGCAGAACATGGGCGGACTCGGTGGATTGCTGGATAAAATGCCCGGTATGGGCGGGCAAATAGCCGCCATGAAAGACAAGGTCAATGATAAAGATGTGAAGCGACTGATTGCCATTATTCAGTCGATGACCCCGCAGGAACGCGCATTTCCAGATATTATCAAAGGTTCACGCAAAAAACGTATCGCTGCTGGAGCCGGTGTGCAGGTACAGGAAGTGAATAAGCTAATGAAGCAGCAACTGCAAATGAAAAAGATGATGAAGAAAATGAAAGGCGGCGGCATGAAGAAAATGATGCGCATGATGCAGGGCAAGATGCCGCCAGGTATGGGGATGTAAATAACTATCCAGCTCACCCCTGTGTGACTTCATATCCGCGTTAAAAAATGGACATTTACACGTGTAAACTCACATTTTTCGCCTTGATCTGAAGCCACACAGGGGCAACCTGAATAGTTATTCCCGAAGAAATTTTATTGGGTTTCGTGTCTTTACTCAAAATGCCTAAATTAGGGCTTGCTACTATCTCTAAAAACCACTAAAATCCCGCTTTTCCCGAGACCCGAATCTTGATTTGGGCTCTTAATGTGGGCACAGATTAACTAATTTAGAGATCAATACTAATGGTAACGATTCGTTTATCACGCGGCGGCGCTAAGAAAAAGCCTTTTTATCATGTAGTTGTAACTGATTCACGTATGCCACGTGACGGTCGTTACATCGAACGTGTAGGCTACTTTAATCCTATGGCTAAAGGTGCTGAAAAGAACCTTGAAATCAGCCTTGATCGTATCGATCACTGGGTTGGCCAGGGCGCAGGCACCTCTGATCGTGTTGCAACACTGGTTAAGCAAGCACGAAAAGCGGCGACTGCTGCCTAAATACCATAGTTGTAGTGCAGGCGAGCTAATGGCTGAGCAGGCTACAACGAAGGGTTTAGATGAAAATCAACTAATTTCGCTGGGTAATATATCCGGCGTTTTTGGTGTCAAGGGCTGGGTAAAAGTACACTCTTTTACCGACCCACGAGATAAAATTGTTAAGTACGGCAGCTGGCAGGTTAAGCACCAGGGGCAGTGGCGGGAGTTTAAACTCGATGGCGGTAAACGCCAGGGCAAAACCGTCGTCGCCAAACTGGCCGGACTGGACGACCGTGATGAGGCGATGCTTTATCAGGGGGATGAAATTGCAATTTTCCCGCAGCAGCTGGATAAGCTGCAAAAGGGTGAATATTACTGGCATCAACTTACGGGCCTGAAAGTGGTTACCGTTGATGGTGTTGACTTAGGTACGGTTCATCACCTGCTGGAAACCGGTGCCAATGATGTGCTGGTGGTACGGGGTGATCGGGAACGATTAATTCCATTTACCGTGGGTAATGCGGTGACCGAGGTGGATTTATCAACAGAAACGATTACTGTTGACTGGGACCCGGAGTTTTAAAGAACCATGAAATTTGATGTCGTAACCCTTTTCCCGGAAATGGTTGAAAGCGTTGCGAATATCGGTGTACTGGGCAGGGCAGTTAAAAGTGGCCAGATTCAGCTAAACAGCTGGAACCCCAGGGACTACACAACAGACAAGCATCGCACCGTCGATGACCGCCCCTACGGAGGCGGCCCCGGCATGCTAATGAAAGTGCAACCACTGAAATTAGCCATAGAGGATGCGAAGAAATCGGCACCAGATAGCCGGGTGATTTACATGAGCCCCCAGGGGAAAACACTCACCCAGCCGGATGTGAAAAAGCTTGCCGAGCAGCCGGGGCTGATATTAATCGCCGGTCGCTACGAAGGAATTGATGAGCGCATTATTGAAACCCATGTTGATGAAGAATGGTCAATTGGGGATTACGTACTCAGTGGTGGTGAACTGCCCGCACTGGTCATGATAGATGCGATAGCGCGGATGATTCCCGGCGTATTGGGAGATGTGCAATCCGCGCAACAGGATTCGTTTATGCAGGGTCTGCTAGATTGCCCGCATTACACGCGACCGGAAGTGATTGACGGTCGCACCGTGCCACAGGTACTGCTCAGTGGAAACCATCGTGATATAGATCGATGGCGATTACAGCAGAGCCTGGGACGAAGCTGGTTAAGGCGTCCGGATTTAATTAACGCCTTAAACCTGACAGATGAACAGCAGCAGTTGTTGAATGCCTTTAAACAGGAACACGACAATGTTGAATAGAAATTAATAGTTAAATTATTGGTGGAGTAAGACCATGAGCAACATCATTGCAGAGCTAAATGCAGAGCAAATGAAATCGGATGTCCCAGCGTTTTCGTCTGGTGATACGGTTATCGTGCAGGTAAAAGTAAAAGAAGGTGATCGTGAGCGTTTACAGGCATTTGAAGGTGTTGTAATTGCCAAGCGTAACCGTGGTTTACACTCTGCATTTACAGTGCGTAAAATTTCAAACGGTGAAGGCGTTGAGCGTGTTTTTCAAACTCACAGCCCGATGATTGGAAAGATTGAAGTTAAACGTCAGGGTAAAGTACGTCGTGCTAAACTTTATTACCTTCGTGGTCTTACTGGTAAGGCGGCTCGTATTAAAGAAAAGTTATAAGTCGTTTTTGATTTTACGAGTTGTAAAAAAAAAGGGGTGCTTGGGCACCCCTTTTTTTTTTATATTTGGAATTTATCGTTTGTCAGCCTCAGCTATAGCAAATGTTGACAGAAACAGTACAATGCATTTTTATGAAAATTTTTTACGTTGTTATTTTTGTATTTTATTTATTTTTTCAGCCCCTGCATGCTGAAAATAATGTAAATGAACTAGACGAAAAAAATCAGGTGCAAAGAGAAGCGCACTTTAAAAATATTGATGAACTGGTGAGTTTGCATGCGCCGGAGCTTGCCTTAAGTTATATTCAGCGGGAACAACCCGCATATATTAAAGACGATCCGACAGAGTGGCTTTACTGGGAACAAAAACACATCGCTTTATTAAAGTATATGCATCGTTGGCAAGCGGTTAATGAGCGGATTAATCAGCAAACTGAAAATCTCTCCAGTTTTAAAATTGCCACCGCAGACAGGAACTGGTTTTTGACGACGCAGCTGCAGGCTTTGCTGGAATTAAAGCAGTACGATGTTGTGCTCAACAAAGTACGTCAGCTGTTATGGAATGCCAATAGTTTAGTGCGTACCAATACCTATGCAGCCTGGCGGCGTATTATTATTCAGGTTTATTTAAATCAATCTCAGATAAAAGATGCACAAACGGCTATGCGTCGCTATCAACAGGATTACGGCGAACTGCAAAATGAAGATGGCCTGAGCTGGTTGCAATTACAGGCGGAATTATTAATTCGACTGAATCAGCACGCAGAGGCGATTGCATTATTAAAACAGATTAAAAAGCCCGAAGCACAGGCGCTGGTTTTGCTAGCAAAAATAAATGCCAAAATGATATCACCCTTAAATGCGCTGGATAGTGCACAACTGGTATTGGCGAGTATTGATGAGAACGATGCACGTAAATATTTATTTCAATATGTTGCACTGGTTTCAGCCATTGCCGCCAACGATATTGAGCAAGCCATTTTATTGCTGGAAATATTACTTTCTGAACAGAACAGAGGGATAACAGACTCACTGGTACGTATTGGTGGCGTTGAAATTAATGCAGATTCCCTGTGGGCGTTGTATCTAAAAAAAGGTCATTTAGAGGCCAATAAAAAAGCACTGTTAAAAGGTAATGATGTTAGCTGGTATGCACTGGGCAGCAATTTATTTCAGAGTGACCCACTTACCGCAAAATCAATCTTTGCTGTTTTATCATTAAAAGCCGGCGAAGAGCACCACCGAAAACTGGCGATGCAGCAGTTGGTAAAATTAATGGATATTAACCAGCAGCCATTAACATTGGTTAATCATTTATTTACTCAGTCCAGTTATATCACCAGCATGTCAGATCTAGCTGCACAGGTGCGATATCGTTTAATCGATTATAACCTTGTGCATTCAAATATTAAGGCGGCGGCAGCGCTCATGGCTGACCTCAAACAGCCTCCTGAGGATCAGCCACAGTTTGACTGGAACCTTCGCCGGGCCAGGGTGCTTATTTTAAGTGGTTCATTTAAGCAGGGGGCGGATGTGTTAACGAACATGCTGAGCAACGAGGGAATTCAATCCCTGCAGGCGGAAAAATACTTGCAGGTGGTGTTTGATTTACAGGCGGTTGAGCAGCATCAAATGGCGCTAGAAATATTTAATCAGCTGCAGGCAATGGTTGATGATGTGCGCATAAATAGAGAGATTCTCTTCTGGAAGGCGGAGTCTTACCATGAATTAAAACAGTTTGAGCAGGCCGCATTCCTGTTTTTGAAGTCAGCCCGTTCGACGGAAAAAGGCTATGACCCGTGGTATCACACGGCAACCTTCAGAGCCGCTGAAAGTATGTTTGAGGCGGGCTTTTTCGAAGATGCAAAACAGCGTTATCTGCACCTGTTAAAAATCACCCAGAATGCAGCGCGTAAAGCGGTGATTCGTCAGCGTTTGCAGGCGATACAACTGAAGCGGCAGGTTTGATTTGCGGCCCCCTTTATAGAAAAAAGTGGGCCTGATTTGTCGCTCCCCTCTTAGAAAAAGAGGGAATACAAATACTGTAGATAATATTAAAGATAAAGAATATCACTAAAAATTGTAACGGGGGGAGGTTCACTATCAAGCCTAAATCCCCCCAGTCCCCCTTTTTCTAAGGGGGAGATGATATCGTAAAGAATTACCCCCACAATTTAGCACACAAACCTTGAAATATCATATACCCCCCCCATCTGAGAACTCAGAATTTATATTTCCACTCGATTGTTATGGAGACCCCAATGAGCGTAGAAGCCTATAAAGAAACCCTTGAATTCCAGGCAGAAGTGAAACAGTTACTGAAACTGATGATCCACTCTCTGTATTCCAATAAAGAAATTTTCCTGCGCGAGCTAATATCCAATGCATCAGATGCCTGTGATAAATTGCGCTTTGAAGCGCTGGGTAACGATGATATTTATGGTGGCGATTCAGACCTGAAAATTCACATTGAATTTGATAAGGAGGCGAACACCTTAACTGTATCCGATAATGGCATCGGCATGTCCCGGGAAGAAATCGTTGAAAATATAGGCACCATTGCCAACTCAGGTACAAAAAAATACCTGGATTCCCTGACCGGCGACCAGATGAAAGATTCACACATGATCGGTCAGTTTGGCGTAGGGTTCTATTCGACATTTATTGTTGCGGATAAAGTGACCGTTAAATCTCGTCGTGCAGGTCAGGCCGCAGATCAGGCGGTTTTATGGGAATCTGAAGGCGAAGGCAGTTACACACTGGAAACGATCGAAAAAGACGCGCGTGGTACGGATATTATTTTACATATTCGCGAAGGTGAAGAAGAGTTTCTTGATAGCTGGCGTTTAAAAACCATCATCCATACCTATTCAGATCATATCTCACTACCGATCACCATGGTGAAAGAACCTGAACCTGTGGCAGAAGACGCTGAAGATGCACAAAAAAGCGATGAAGTCGTTATACCGGAAAATGAAGTTGTAAATAAAGCCTCTGCGTTGTGGGCACGCGCGAAGAGCGAAGTGAAAGACGAGGAATACAATGAATTTTATAAGCACATCGCCCACGATTTTGAAGCACCGATGACCTGGAGTCATAACAAAGTTGAAGGTAACCAGTCTTATACATCTCTGTTGTTTATACCAGCTAAAGCCCCGTTTGATTTATATGAGCGTGAGCGTAAGCAGGGCATTAAATTATATGTAAAACGCGTTTTTATAATGGAAGATACAACACATATAATGCCGCAATATTTGCGTTTTATTCGCGGTGTTGTTGATTCGGATGATTTACCGCTGAACGTTTCCCGTGAAATTTTACAGCACAATAAAGTGATTGATAAAATTAAGTCTGCATCAGTTAAAAAGGTGCTTGGTTTACTGGAAAAAATGGCGAAGAACGATGCGGAACAATACGCTACTTTCTGGAATGCCTTTGGTAATGTAATGAAAGAAGGGCCGATTGAAGATTTTGCGAATAAAGAGCGTATAGCAAAACTTTTCCGTTTCGCAACAACCGAAACAGGCAGTGCGGAGCAAACGGTATCCTTAGAGGATTACGTTGCTCGCATGAAAGAAGGGCAAACGCAGATTTATTACATAACATCGGATAGCCATGTTTCTGCAAAAAATAGCCCGCATTTAGAGGTCTTTAAGCGTAAAGGGCTGGAAGTGCTGCTGCTATCTGATCGTATTGATGAGTGGCTGGTACAACACCTGACCGACTTTGAAGGCAAGCCAATGCAGAACATTGCAAAGGGTGATCTTGATCTGGGCAGCTTTGAAGACGAAGAAGAAAAGAAAGCGCAGAAAGCCGCTGAAGGCGACATGAAAGGGGTGGTTGAGCTATTGAAAGAAAAGCTTGCAGATAAGACCAAGGAGGTTCGTATCACTCATCGTCTGACGGACTCACCTTCGTGCCTGGTACTGGACTCAAATGATATGGGCATGCAGATGCAGCAAATTATGCGTGCCGCGGGACAGGAAGTTCCAGCGAGTCAGCCGATTCTGGAAATTAACCCGGAACATGCGCTGATTAAACAGCTCAAGGATATGGGGGATCAGGATAAATTTGAAAACTGGGCTCATATTTTATTTGATCAGGCAATGCTTGCCGAGGGCGGTCAGCTGGAAGATCCAGCGGCTTATGTTAAGCGTGTGAATGATATGCTGAATAAGTAACTGTCTTAGTTAATCGACTAAACGCCCCTGCCGGTTGAACATCTGCAGGGGCGTTTTTGGTTAAGCAAGCCCGTCATAGAGGTGTTTAAGTGAAAGCTGATGAAGTGGGGTATGGTGTATAAAAAATTAAATTTCTGCATCAATCTTTTGCATATTCAGCTAATATCAGGGTATTAATCAGCGACGTGTCATCATGCATATAAATATCGATTTAACAAAAGTATTTACAAAAAATCTATGGGGCATATTTATTTTGTGCCTGCTGCTTTCATTTGATGCAGTAGCGGCTAAATTTAATGCACAAAAACGCTACTTATATATTCAACCGGGCCAGAGCGTCTTTAGTATTGTCAAAGTTTTGTATCCTAACCAACAGGAACAGTGGCCACAAATTATTAAAAAAGTGGTGAAAGTAAATCCCCATGCATTTGTTGATGGTAATCCGATAAAAATCAAAGCCGGTCAGCGTATCGAGTTGCCTGCCTTTAAGTCAAAATCAACCCCTGTTGCTCAGCAAAAACCGGCTATTAAAAAAGTACGATCAGTGGGGCAGGTCATTAAGAGCCGTGGAAAAACCTTCACAATATCTACTAAAAATAAAGGTAAAAAAATCAAAAAAGATCTGGATGTGGGCAGTGAAATATTTGTTGGCGATCGAATTTTTACGGGTGTAAGTGGTTTTATACGTTTAAATATGATTGATGATGCAAAAATAGATTTGCGTTGTAATAGTGAAATGTTAATTGAAGATTATCAGCTCTTGCGGGGAGGGAACCGTAGTGTGATTCACTTAATTAAAGGCAGTGTTAAAAAAATTACCGGTTCAATTGGAAAAATGGCGGAAGATATTTATGAAATGCATACACCTCTGGCTACCGTGGGTGTGCGCGGAACGGAATATGCTATTCGGGTCTTACAGCAACACGGTTGTGATGGTAGTTTAGATGTAAACAGTAAAGGGCTTTTTGTGAAGGTTAATCGTGGTGCGATTGGTGTGAAAAGCCAAAAAGAAAAACGTGAGGTAAAGCAGGGTGAAGCGGCTCATCTGGCAAACGCTAAGAGTGAGATAAAAAGTATAAAAATACAGAATGGCGTTTTTGATGCAGTTCAGGCAGAGGAAAAGCAGACAGGCTTATTTGGTTCTGTTCTGTGGTTATTATCTCTGGTGCCACTAATATTATTGATCAGAAAAGTTCGACATTATGCAGGTAGATAACCAACAACGGCTCGATAAATGGTTATGGGCCGCAAGATTTTTTAAAACCCGTCCGCTGGCTGCAGAAGCGATTAGTGGTGGCAAGGTGCATTTAAATGGTGAGCGGGTTAAGCCTTCACGAAATATTAAAGTGGGTGATCAATTACAGATTACCCGCGGGCAATTTGAGTTTAAAATAACCGTGGAAGCATTAAATAAGCACAGGCGCCCGGCAACGGAAGCTCAGGCATTGTATGTAGAAGATGAACAAAGTGTGCAAAAACGTAAGGAAATTGCACAGTCGCTGAAAATTTTAAATGCCAATAGGCCCCACAGTGAAAAACGCCCGAGTAAAAAACAACGTCGACAGATTGTAAAATTTAAACGAGTTGAAGGTTGATTGGAATTTTATTGTAATTAACTTCAGGGAATGCTCCAAAACTTCACGTCCTGCGCCTCTAGAAATTTAACGGCACCTTCTCCCTGTAGTATTGCAAATGTTGAGAGCATGCCGGCTTCCAGGCAGGTATTGGCAATTACACTCACCGAGCGTGGAGCTCTGGGAACGGGATAGCCGGTTTGCGGGTCGAGTATGTGGCTGTATCTAACTCCGTCTTTTAACAGGTAGCGACGGGCATCCCCGGAGGTTGCAAGTCCGCCTTGATATAAAGTGACTTTACCAGCTGAAATTTCACCTGTGTGATTTGGGTCGTCAACACCAATGACCCAGGGTGCATTATTTTTACGTGGCTTTGGGCAGGCAATGTCGCCACCAAAATTAACCAGAAAACTTTTATCCGTATGCTGTGTTAAAATTTTTACAGTTGAATCCACAGCATATTCTTTACCAATACCACCTAAATCGATTTCCATATTTTCAGGCAGCGTTATAAATGGTTTTTTCCAGGTGACTTTATTCCAGCCGATATTGGGCTGTATTTTTTTTACCTGTTCATCACTGGGAATATTGTCACTGCCATCAAATGTCCAGATTTTTCGCAGTACACCGGACGTAATATCAAATTTACCTTCGCTTAACTGATAGCATTGATCTGCAAAATCAAGCATTAACGCGGTTTCATTATCAACTTCAATCGCACTGCCTTTAGATGTATTAATTTTATAAATAATATTATCTTCCCGATAGCGACTGAATTTGTCTTCAATGCGTTTGGCTTCTTTGTAGGCAAGTTCGGTAGTGGACGAAATGAGTGATATATCAGAAGACTCGAGTAATATTTCACAGGGACATGCCATCGCAGAAAAGCGGCCAATGCTGTAGTCTTTTTTTATTTCAGTAATTAGTTGAGGGGTTGTTTCTGACACAAAGATGATTCGGTGTTTTATAAATCTATGCAGTTATAGTGCTAAAAACTTACCGCAAGTGAATGCAATTATTTCAAATTAATAGTGGTGAGCTACCGTATTGTAAATAGTTGATTGCATTTAATTGCGGTAAATGGTTTTTGATGTTACAGCTTATTTCTTGTTCAGTGTTTGCACAATCAGTTTTTCGAGTTTGGCTGTCTGGCTTTTTTTAAAGCCTTTATGAACATTAACCAGGTTGCCTCTACGGTCAATAAGGTAAGATGTTGGCATCACTTTTAACTTGTATAAACCGGGTGTTTTACCGTCGGGGTCATAGGCAACCGTAAATTTAGCGGGGTGTTTTTTTAGAAAAGATTTGGCAGCAGCACGATCGCTGTCTAAGTTAATGGCAATAATTTTAAAGCCTTTTTTGCCATAGCGGGCTTCCATGTCGTTCATAAATGAAAAAGATTTTTGGCATGGCTTACACCAGGACGCCCAGAAATCAACATAAACTACCTTGTTTTTATGGTCAGATAATTTGACCTTACCTCTATCACCATCGAGGGTAAAACCGGGCGCTTTTTGAGCAAACGACTGAGACGAAAGTGTGATGAGTAATAGAGCAATGAAGCTTAAAAGTTTGTTGGTTGGGTTGAACACAGAAAATTCTCCATAAAGGCTTTGAAAGAAATGCAGGTTTAAATGCAATTTCAGTAGTTTAGTTTAATTTTTCTTAAGGTTTCATTAAATTATGCAATTAAGTTAATTACAAACGGCGCTGTAAAAAAGTGTGATGTTTTGCACAGTTCCAGATATTGTGCATATCGGCACGACCACAGGGTCGTCTGTCATTAGATCAAATTGCAATATTTAATGAAATATTTCTCAGGTTAGTCGACCTTATTATTAAATGCTTAATTACTGTTGATAAATCAAAGATTTAGAAGCACCCCTGATTGACTTAAATTGGCTTTTAGTGAAAAACCTGTTAAATTCCGTCAAATTGTATTTTTGTGGTGCAATTGTATTTTATTGGTGCAAATGTCGCTGCACTTTGGTGCGTGTAACGGGTATATAAGAATTTAGAGGCAAAACAATGAAAATGGTAACAGCAATAATTAAGCCGTTTAAGCTGGATGAGGTACGTGAATCATTGGCTCAAATTGGTGTACAGGGCATAACTGTCACAGAAGTAAAGGGCTTTGGCCGACAAAAAGGCCATACCGAGCTGTACCGGGGTGCTGAATATGTTGTCGATTTTTTACCCAAGGTGAAGGTTGAAATTGCGGTAAAAGTTGACATGGTTGATCTCGTCATTGATGCGGTCAGGGGTGCTGCAAATACCGGCAAGATTGGTGATGGCAAAATATTTGTAACTGAGCTTGAACAGGTTATTCGCATAAGAACCGGCGAATCGGGTCAGGAAGCGCTTTAAATTACCGGCGAAAATATTTTGCATGCGCTAATCATAACGGACAAAAATCAACGAGTTAATTGTTTGGGGTTTATTAAAAAATGAAAAGAACATATTCACAATGCATGGCATTTTGCCTGCTGGCTATCTTACCCTTATCCGCATTTGCTGAAGATGCGATGAATGGTGCGGACACGGGCTGGATACTGGCCTCCACCGCGTTAGTTTTGTTTATGACATTGCCTGGTCTCGCACTGTTCTACGGAGGACTTGTCAGTTCGCGTAATGTCCTGTCAGTATTAATGCAATGCTTTGCAATTGCCGGCATCGTCTCTGTACTGTGGTTGACCGTTGGTTACAGCCTGGCCTTTGGAGAAGGTAATAACTGGATTGGTGATTTCAGCAAAGTGATGATGTCCGGTATAGGTCGGGACAGTCTCTCCGGTACCATTCCTGAACCTTTATTTATGATGTTTCAAATGACCTTCGCCATAATTACGCCAGCGTTAATTATTGGTGCCTTTGCTGAGCGTATGAAATTTTCTGCAATGCTGATCTTTAGTGCGGCCTGGCTATTGCTGGTGTATGTACCCGTGACCCATTGGGTTTGGGGAGGCGGCTGGTTAGCGGATATGGGGCTGTATGATTTTGCCGGTGGCACAGTTGTGCATATCACCGCGGGTGTTGCTGCGCTGGTATCAGCCATTGTGCTGGGGCCACGTCGCGGCTTTCCAGAGAGAACCATGATGCCCCACAATATGACCATGACCATTGCCGGTGCCGGTATGCTCTGGGTAGGCTGGTTTGGTTTCAATGGTGGCAGTGCGCTGGCCGCTGACGGTAATGCGGCCATGGCGATACTGGTTACCCATATTTCCGCTGCAACCGGTGCGATGACATGGATGGCCATTGAATGGTATCGTTTTGGCAAGCCCAGTGCGCTGGGTGTAGTGACCGGTATGGTTGCAGGTTTGGGAACGATTACCCCGGCTTCGGGTTTTGTGGGTCCCGGAGGGGCGTTGATTATCGGTTTACTGGCAGGTGCTGTCTGTTTTGCCGCTACCCAGTATATAAAACGTGTATTAAAAATTGATGATTCCCTGGACGTATTCCCGGTACACGGCGTTGGAGGCATCCTGGGAACCTTGCTGGCGGGTGTTTTCTCAGCCACCAGCCTGGGGGTATTTAGCGGTTACGGTTTTGCTGAGGGCATTAGCAGTATGGGGGGGCAGCTTAAGGTACAGCTGATCGGCGTGCTTGTCACGATTGCCTTTACGGCGGTGGTGACCTGGCTCATTCTTAAAGTGGTTGATGCATTGGTTGGTTTGCGGGTAAGCGAAGAACAGGAAATTGAAGGGCTGGATATCGTGCTGCATGAAGAGCGTGGCTATGATCTTTAGTTTATAATCTATTTCTCAGCGACATGAAATGCCACTTCTTCAAGTGGCATTTTTATACTTGCATGACTAATGCGCAAAAACTAAAGACTTCTGTTTTTATATGTTAATATCACCCAAATTAATTTTAACTATAAACTAGTGACACACACCCAGCCAAACATCATTCCTCGCTCCGAGCACTCGATTTCCCGGGATAACATCGACGACACCGCATTAAGGGTTTTATACCGTCTGCACAAAGCCGGTTATCGCGCCATGTTAGTTGGCGGTGGTGTGCGAGATTTATTGCTGGGGCACGCGCCAAAAGATTTTGATATTGCCACGGATGCCCATCCAGAAGCTGTTAAAAAATTATTCAGTAATAGTCGTTTAATTGGTCGGCGCTTTCGACTTGCCCATGTGTTTTTTGGCCGCGAAATTATTGAAGTGGCAACTTTTCGAGCATCCCAGTCGGATGAAAATCAGAACAAAGAAAAGGCTAAAACCACTCATGACCGTGCCCATGACACCAGTGGGCGAATTTTACGGGATAACGTATACGGCCAGTTAGATGACGATGTATGGCGTCGTGATTTTACCGTTAATGCACTGTATTACGACATCGCAGATTTTTCCATCGTGGATTACACCGACGCCATGGATGATGTTAAAAACAGGGTGATGCGTTTAATCGGTGATCCGCAAACCCGTTATCGGGAAGACCCGGTGCGGATGTTGCGAGCGATTCGCTTTGCTGCAAAATTAGAGTTTAGTATTCACCCTGAATCAGAGCAGCCCATTTACGAGCTAGGGCATTTGCTTGCGGATATTCCCCCGGCGCGATTATATGAAGAAGTGTTAAAACTGTTTCATTCTGGCAAAGGGGTGATAACACTTCAACTATTACGTAAATATGATTTATTACAGTATTTATTTAAGTCCGCTGACGAATCACTCAAGCAGGGCAATGAAACCTTCGAAACATTTATTCATCTGGCTTTACAAAGCACAGACAAAAGAATTAACCAGGATAAACCCGTAACCCCGGCATTTTTATTTGCTGCTATGCTATGGGGTGCGGTGGATAAAGGGTTTGGCGAATTCACACAGGCGGGTGAGCCCCCTTCCATTGCTATGCAAAATGCCAGTTCAATGGCGCTATCGCAACAGGTTAAATTTATTTCAATACCCAAACGCTTTAGCATGGTGGTGCGGGATATCTGGCAGATGCAACATCGATTTAAATTTCGTCATGGTCGGCGAGCAAAGTCTTTACTCATGCATAAAAAATTTCGCGCCGCCTATGATTTTATGTGTATCAGAAGTCAGGCGGGTGAAGTGAATGATGACAGCTGTGAATGGTGGACGCGCATTCAAACGCTGGGGCCACGGGAGCAGGAGATTTTACTGAAGCCCGCCAAAGCAAAGTCAAAGAAAAAAAAGACGACGCAGAAAAAGTAATGAACCGTCAATCCGTTGTAAAGTGCTACATAGGTTTGGGGAGTAATTTAAATCAGCCATTGCAGCAACTTAATATGGCCAGAGAAAAAATTGCGGCGCTTGCAGAAATTACTTTGTTGCAAAGCTCATCTATTTATCAGAGTGAAGCGTTAACACTGGATGGAGAGCCGCAAAATGATTATTTAAATGCGGTGTTAGAAATACAGACCACACTGCAACCGGAGCAGTTGCTCGATGCATTGCAACAGCTGGAAAATGAGCAGGGCAGAGTTAGAGATAAACGCTGGGGTGCACGTACACTGGATTTAGATATTATATTGTATGGTGATCAGCAAATAAAAACTTCGCGTTTGAACGTGCCGCACATTGAAATGCAAAACAGAAATTTTGTTTTATTGCCGTTGGCTCAAATTGCGCCGCAAATAAAAATTCCTGGAAAAAAAACATTGAAAAAGTTACTGGAAAAAAATAGTGGCCAGGTATTACAGAAAGTGAAAGAGTTTAATGGAACAGCCTGAATTTATTGTCGTTGAAGGTCCTATAGGGGTGGGTAAAACCACGCTGGCAAAAAAACTCGCGCACAGTTTCGGCAGTGAGTTACTGTTGGAAGGTGCGGCGGAAAATCCATTTATGTCGCGTTTTTATGAAAACCCAAGGGCCGCTGCTTTATCAACACAGTTGTTTTTTCTGTTGCAACGGACGCGACAAATGCAGGAGCTTCGCCAGGCAGATATGTTTAATCCGGTGCGAATAGCGGATTTTTTAATGGAAAAAGATCGCCTGTTTGCCGAGTTAACACTGGATGAAGATGAGTTAAAATTATACGAACAGGTGTATGATCAGTTAACCATTGATGTGCCGGAACCGGATCTGGTGGTTTATTTACAGGCCCCCGTCGAGGTGCTGCTGGATCGAATTGAAAACCGTGGAATTCAGCACGAGCGTTTAATTGAGGCGGCGTATTTACAGAGGCTATCGGATTCGTATGTGGATTTCTTCTATCACTATACCGATGCCCCCCTGCTGATTGTGAATGCAACGGAAATAGATTTTGCGAATAATGAAAATGATTATCAGCAGTTACTGGAAAGGTTAAAGTCCATTAAAAGTGGCAGGCATTATTATAATCCGCAACCGGAGCTGATTTAAAAATAATTATAGTGTTGAATCCAAAGCGCCCTCTTTTAAAAAGAGGGGCCGGGGGAGATTTATAGACCGGCATGTTATGATACTTTTTTAGCGCGAGCCTATTCAAATGAGCACACAACCAAAAAAGACAAACAAAGTCACCATTAATACTTTGCGAGAAATGAAAGCCCGCAAAGAAAAAATTGCCTGTCTCACGGCTTACGATGTGAGCTTTGCACAATTGCTGGATGAAGCCGGTGCGGATATTGTTTTAGTGGGGGATTCCCTGGGAATGGTTATTCAGGGTTTGAACTCGACGATTCCCGTGACCATGGATGAAATGATTTACCACGGAAAAATAGTGTCCCGGGGATTAAAGCATGCGCTTTTAATTATGGATATGCCGTTTATGTCCGATGCTTCCACGGCACAGGCGGTGGAAAACGCCGGGCGTTTTATGAAAGAGTGCGGCGCAAATATGGTTAAACTTGAAGGCGGCGCAGATCAAAAAGAACTGGTGCAAACTTTAACGCGCCTGGGTATCCCGGTTTGTGCGCATTTAGGTTTACAGCCGCAACGGGTGCATAAGCTGGGTGGTTATAAAGTGCAGGGGCGTGAATCGGCGGTGGCCAAAAAAATGCTTAACGATGCGCAGGTATTAGAAAAAGCCGGTGCAGATTTATTACTACTTGAATGTGTGCCGGAGAGTCTGGCAAAGAAAATATCAAGCCAGGTAGACATTCCAGTAATTGGGATTGGCGCGGGTAAAAATACCGATGGACAGGTTTTAGTACTGTATGACATTTTAGGTATTTCCGCCGGACATGTGCCTAAATTTTCAAAAAATTATATGCAGATGACCGGGTCAATTCAGCAGGCGATTAAACTGTATATTGAGGAAGTTAAATCTGTGGCGTTTCCTGCGGATGAGCATACGTTTACATAACAAATCATTGCTGTCCTGTTAACTTGTGTTGATAATTTAGCGACCTTAGACGCTGTAAAGACACTGGTTTATTAAGTGCATCCCTGCACGTAACCCTTCGGGCCGTGCAGAGTACGTTTAAATTCGATCCAATCGAATTTGATCCCGTCACAGGCATTCGGGAATGACGACATTATTTAAGTTAACGGTACAACACTGATAATAAATTTTTTTGTTTTTAATAAGGCCAATTCGAACAGCACATATTTCCCATGAAAATATCAAAAACCATTATTTCACTAAAGACCACAATACAGCAGTGGCGGGCAGACGGTTTATGCATCGGTTTCGTGCCGACCATGGGGCATCTGCACGCGGGTCATATTGAGCTGGTGAGACAGGCAAAAGCGCATTGCGATAAAGTAGTGGTGAGTATTTTTGTGAACCCGCTACAGTTTAATCAGGCTAGTGATCTTGAGTCATACCCCAAAACCCTGGATGATGATGAACAAAAGCTAATCGATGTGCAAACCGATGCTTTATTTTTGCCGGATGTGCAAATGATGTACCCACAGGGGGAGGGTGTTACCAGTAAAGTCTGCGTGCCACAAATCAGTTGCGAGTTGGAAGGCGAGCATCGTCCGGGGCATTTTGACGGTGTATCGACGGTGGTGACTAAACTGTTTAATTTAGTGCAGCCACAACTGGCATTTTTTGGTGAGAAAGATTATCAGCAGTTGTTGCTCGTTAAAAAAATGGTGGATGATTTAAATATACCCGTTGAAATAAGGGCTGTACCGACGCACCGGGAATCTGACGGCCTGGCAATGAGCTCAAGAAATTCTCGCCTGTCTGAGGCGCAGCGATTGAAGGCTCCACGATTATACCGGGCATTGCAGGTGGTGGCCGAACAGTTAAAACAGGGGGCGGTGTCGCTGGCGGAAGTTGAGCGTCAGGCAATCGACCGTCTGCAAAGCGATGGGTTTGAGGTTGAATATATTTCCGTAAGAGACCGTAAAAATTTAGCGGCGGCGGATAACCAGCTGGAAAATCGCCTGGTTTTAGCCGCAGCACGTTTAGGTGATGTGCGCCTGATTGATAACCTGGTTATCGATTGAGCCTTGAAGTATAAAAAAAACAATGGCTCGTTTGGCGATATGGGTAACAGGAAATCTTCTGCATATTAGTAATATCTTAACTTGATACCCTTCGCAGATTCCATCATAATTACAGTTTCGTATTATATATAGCCCCTACAGGAAGATTTATGCATTTGACCATGCTAAAAGCCAAGCTGCATCAAGCCCGCGTCACACTCTCTGAGCTGGAGTATGAAGGCTCCTGTGCGATTGATGGAAAGTTATTGGATGAAGCGGGGATTCATGAATACGAGCAGATTCAGATTTACAATCTAGCCAACGGTAATCGTTTCACAACCTATGCGATTCGCGGTGAAGATGGCAGTGGCATGATTTCGGTAAATGGCGCTGCGGCACATAAAGCCGGCCCCGGTGACAGGGTTATTATTTGCAGCTATGCCCAGCTGGATCAGAAAGAAGCGGCTAATTTTAAGCCTAAGCTGGTTTATCTGGATGAGCAAAATCAGATTACCCACACCAGTGATCGCATTCCTGTACAGGTGGCGTAAACGGCGTTTTATCTGGCAAGCATCTTCGGTTTTTTCTAGCGCTTAACTCTTCGTAGTATTTCAACTTATCTCAGATATTTTCAGGTATTTTTGCAGAGCAAAAAAAGCAGTCCCTCCACAGGAGAGACTGCATTTGATTTCGGCTAAACAAGAGTTTTTAACCCGTATTACGCATCCCGGCTGCAACCGCACTGATCGTTCTCAGCAAAGGGTTAATCCAGATATTCTGTTCAGTCTCCGTCGCTTGCTCATCCCGGTAGCGGGTCAGCATCAGAATCTGAATATGACTTAATGGATCCAGGTATGGGTCTCTACGTTGCAGTGATAACGCCAGTGTTGGGCTATCTGACAGCAGCTGCTCGTTACAGGTAATGGCCAGAATATTTTCTACCGTGCGTTGGTGTTCGTCGAATATTTTTGCAAATACCCGCTGCTCCACATCTTTATCTTCACATAGTTCAGCGTATTCATTGGCAGTCGACATGTCGGCTTTTAATAGCGCCATTTGTGTATTATTTAGCATGGCTTTGAAATAGGGCCAGTTGGCATTCATTTCCTGCAGTAACTTCAGGTTAGCTTCTTTGCCATCAATGAATTTAGCTAATGCCGTTCCAATACCATACCAGGCCGGCAGTGTGGTGCGTGACTGTGCCCAGCCAAAGACCCATGGAATCGCACGAATGGAGTCTTTTGAGCGATTGGCCTTGCGGTGGGAAGGGCGAGAGCCAATATTCATCAGGCCGATTTCAGTCACCGGCGTGGTTTCATAGAAATAATCCAGGAAGCCTTCCGTGCGATCGGTTAAATCGCGATAGGCATCTTCTCCATCTTTGGTGAGTGCCTGCATGGTTTGCAGAAATTCACTTTTTGCCGGTTTGGCTTTTTCAGTCACAATAGATTTACTGGCCTTCATTAAGCCAGACACACCCATGGTGAGCTCGTAAATTGCGGTTTCCTGATTACTGTATTTATATGACAGCACTTCACCCTGTTCGGTAAACTTAATTTGCCCGTGAACCGTGCCTTCCGGCTGGGATAAAATGGCATCGTGGGTTGGGCCGCCGCCGCGACCGATGGTGCCACCACGGCCATGGAATAAGCGACAGTCGATATCAAAGGCATCGGTGAGTTTAATGACCTTTTGCTGGGCATCATATAAATTCCATGAAGAGGCCATAATGCCGCCATCTTTACAGGAATCGGAATAACCCAGCATGGCTTCCTGCAGGTTGCCTGAAGCTTTTAGCAGGTTGTTGTAGACTTTATTTTCAAACAGGCTCTTGAGCACATCTTCAATATGTTCTAAATCTTCAATGGTTTCAAACAATGGAGAAATGCTGATATTGCAGAAGCTTTCGCCGCTTTCATCCTTGCCAGTTAAACCCGCAATGGTTGCCAGGTACATGACCTCTAGCACATGGCTGGCAGCGTGGGTCATGGAAATTACGTAGTTGCCAAAGGCATTCGGGGAAATTTCTGTGCGCATACTGGTGATAAGTTCAAATACACAGAGGGTTTCCAGGTTATCTTCATGCAGCTTTTTTCTATCCAGATTTAATGCGGGTGGGTTTTCAATGTAGTCTGACATCAGTTGCTGACGTTCCACTTCATTGAGCGCTGTGTAATCCGGTGCGCCTGGAATTTGCGTGATAATATCGGCGACCGCATTGGAGTGGCGGGTGGATTCCTGGCGAATGTCGAGTTTTAGCAGGAAGAAGCCAAAGGTTTCCGCGACGCGAATTAAGTCTTTCAGATCCCCATTCGCGATATTTTCATCGTTGTGGCTGATGAGTGAACTGCGTATTAACTGTAAATCCGCAATGAATTCTTTTTCAGAGGGATAGGCCTGGGCAAATTCACCCTCGGCAACTTCCCGGCCCGCCAAATGGGCATTAATTTTTGCCAGATTATGCTGAAGCCGGTAATGCATAAAGGACAGCTTACGACGATAAGGTGCGTTGCTAAAAGCATTAGGGGAGGCGGCATAGACTTCGAAGCGGATGTTTTCATCGGTTTCCAGACTATCCATAAAAGATTTTGTCGGGGTGCACAAATCGATGGAATGGGTCAGTTGCTTGTTTACTTCAACAACACGGTAAATATATTCCTGCAAAATCACCTGGGTTTGCATGCGCAGTGCCATTGCCGTAGTGTCGGGTTTGACAAACGGGTTACCATCGCGGTCACCGCCAATCCACGAGCCAAAACGTAAAAAGCTTGGCACGGTGATGCTGTCATCGGGGTAATGCTTTCTGATTTTGCGCTCTAAATTACGGTAAATATGGGGCACTGCATTAAACAGACTGGTACGGAAATAATACATGCCGTTTTTAATTTCATCGCGTACCTGGGGCTTGTGCTCGCGCACTTCATTGGTACGCCACAGTTGCTGTATTTCGGTTTCCAGCTCTTCGGTTAACTCCGCGCGTTGAATTTTACCGATACGTACATCATTGAGTTTGTCATTGAGTAGAAAGATGCGGCGCAGTGCATTCATAACGCTGCGGCGTTTCGATTCTGTAGGGTGGGCGGTGAAAACCGGAATATAGGCCAGCTGATCGAGCAGATCCTGTACCTGTGAAGCATCCATCCCATCGAGGCGAAATTCTTCCAGGGTATTATCAAATGAACCCTGCCACAGGGATTTACCATTAAACACCAGCTCACGACGTTGCAGGTGCTGGTAATCTTCCTCTGCAATATTAATTAAACTGAAATAAATGCTAAAGGCGCGTACGACCTGGGTGAGGGTGTCCGCATCCAGCGTCTCGATAAATGCCATTAGCTGAGCACGTTTTTTCGGATTGTCTGTTTTGCGTAAGCTGATATAGCCCTTGCGCAGTTTCTCTACTGCTTCATATACGTGGGTGCCCGCGAGATTTTTAATGACATTGCCTAACAGATTGCCAAATAGTTTAACCCGTGCGCGAAGCTTTTTATCATTTGGAAGAGTGGATTTTTTAGCAGTGCTAACCATCTTTATTTTCTTATCGGAAGTTTAATCAAGGGGCGACATTATACATGAAAGGAGAATTAGGGGCTAAATTTGATTATTGCATTGAAAAAACTGATTAATAATCATACTCTTGGGTGGGTAAATTAAGCGATGTCATTATTGCTGCACAAGATACAGGCTTGTCAGGTATGGGCAGTGAGTAAAGTGTAGTTAATGCAAGGCTAACAAATACAATTAAGGGTAAAAATGAGTAACCTGACAGAATCAACCGAATGGAAAGCATTAAAGAAGCATTTTAATGAAATATCCCAGGTACACATGCGCGACCTCTTTAAGGCAGATCCGCTGCGGTTTCAGCAATTCTCAGTAGGCCTGAATGACATATTACTGGATTACTCTAAAAATCGTATCACCGATGAAACCCTTAAGTTACTGATGGATCTTGCCCGTTTTGCGCGGGTTGAAATGAGCCGTGATCACATGTTTGCCGGTGAGAACATGAACTGCACCGAGTTCCGCCCGGCATTACATACCGCCCTGCGCAACCGCTCAAATAAACCGGTGATGGTGGATGGCGAAGACGTGATGCCACAGGTAAATGCGGTGCTACAGAAAATGCGCCGGTTTTCTGAACAGGTGAGAAGTGGCGAGTTACGAGGTTATAATGGACGTAGAATCAAAAGCATTATTAATATCGGCATCGGTGGTTCAGATTTAGGCCCGCAGGTGGTGTGCGAATCCATGAAGCCTTTTGCCCAGCGAGATTTAAAAGTTCATTTCGTCTCCAATGCGGATGCCACGCATCTGGTGGAAACCCTCAAACTGGTGGAGCCGGAAACCACCTTGTTTATTATTTCATCCAAATCATTTTCGACCCAGGAAACTATGCTTAATGCCCACAGTGCCCGAAAATGGTTTGTAGATACAGTGGGCAATGAAGCGGCGGTGGCGAAACATTTTGTCGCGGTGAGTACCAACCTGGAAGCCACTAATCAATTTGGTATCGCAGCGGAGAATGTTTTTGAATTTTGGGACTGGGTAGGTGGGCGATACTCCCTGTGGTCCGCCATTGGATTATCGATTGCGCTCTATATTGGTATGGATCATTTTGAAGCCATGTTGCAGGGTGCCCATGAAATGGATCAGCATTTTCAAAGCGCCCCACTGGAAGAAAACATGCCGGTTATTCTGGCGATGCTGGGTATCTGGTATAACAATTTTTTTGATGCACAAAGCCATGCCATCATGCCTTACAGTCAATACCTGGAAAGACTGCCCGCTTATTTGCAGCAGCTTGATATGGAGAGCAACGGTAAAACCATCGATCGGCAGAATCTGCGGGTTAATTATTTAACCGGGCCGATTATCTGGGGGCAGTCGGGGACTAATGGGCAGCATGCTTTTTTCCAGTTATTACATCAGGGCACAAAGCCTGTGCCTGCGGATTTTTTAATTCCCGCATTAAGCCAGAACCCGTTGGGTTTGCACCACCGGGTGTTGTTTTCAAACTGCCTGGCACAAACCAAAGCCCTGATGCTGGGTAAAAAATATACCCAGGCTTTAGAGGAAATGCGCGAGGCAGGCAGCTCAACCGAGGAAATTGATGAGGCGATTGAGCACAAGGTCTTTGAGGGTAATAAGCCGACCAACACTATCATTTTTGAACGTCTCGATCCGAAAACCCTCGGCTCGATTATGGCCCTGTATGAGCACAAGGTATTTGTGCAGGGGATCGTCTGGAATATAAATTCTTTTGACCAGTGGGGTGTGGAATACGGCAAGGTGCTGGCGGGGGAAATTCAGCAGGACCTGGCGCAACCCGGGGATGTGGATAAGCATGACTCCTCTACCAATGGTTTAATCAATTATCGTAAAGGGGTTTATTTTAAGGATATTAGTGGGAAGCAGGATTGAGAACCAGCAGGGTTTTTATGGCTTGATTTAGTACCGGTATGTAATAAAATATGGTAATTGGATAGTTGGGGTTATTTTTATGTCAAAAAATACCAGTATAAATTTAGGTGATCATTTTAATTCTTTTGTTGGTTCGCAGGTAATGCAAGGGCGTTATGGCTCGGTAAGTGAAGTGGTACGTGCGGCACTGCGTTTGCTGGAAAATCAGGAAACAAAACTTAATGCATTGCGGGTAAAGCTTGAGGCCAGTGAGCAGCAGGCAGATAAGGGCGAGTTTGCAGATTACAATCTCGAAAAACTGATTGATGAACTGGATCAGGAAAATATTTCATAGTGCCAGAAAATCAGGGACAGATAAACGCTGAAAAGAGACGGGGAAAAACACAGGGCTTTAAGCTTACCCCTCATGCACTAAAAGATTTACGGGATATTGCGCGTTATACAGAAATTCAGTGGGGCAGGCAGCAACGAACGCAATATCTAATAGAGCTGGATCGACGCTTTCAGTGGTTATCCGCTAATCCGGATTTAGCAATGAAAAGGGATGAAATAAAACTGGGTTATCTAAGCTACCCTCAGGGTAAGCATATTATCTTTTTTAGAAAGACCCGCAATCAAATAGAAATTTTATCAATATTGCACAGGAATATGGATGTTAAGCGGCATTTATAAGCCACGTTTAACTGAGTGATTACGGTTGTGTGGTGAATCTATCACCCGTCGCTGCATTTTCAAGCCACTGTAAAAAAATACCCACATTTTCATCACCCTCGTCCGGCGCCCAGCTGGCAAAATCACTTTTAGTAGAAGGTGTATAGGGCCCCTCTTTTACTTCAAGAATGATACTCTGCGATGATTGGGGGAACACGGTGTGCCATGTATCGGGTTTTAATTCTATGCCACTCATTGAGTTGTTTGGGCTGAGTGAGTGGCGCTCTAACACAGCCCCGTCTTTATCGAAAATAATTAATGTGCTCTCACCTTTTAACGCCAGCATTAATTCCCATTTGTTTGATTTTGGGTGGTAGTGGGGTTTTACGTAAGTGCCTTTTTTTAAGGCAATGCAGAGTCTTTGCACCGGCTCATCAAAACTTTTATGTAAATTATAATGGCTTCTTTTTCGTGGACTTTCAGCGGCTTCGCTGAGGAGTTTCTGGTAGAGGTTGTTATCTAATTTTATATTCATAATGTTGCTGCTGTTTTCTTAGTTAAAGTGTTTATCCTCTGGTAAAAGGAGAATGCTGGGATGTTAAACATCCCCCGTTACAATTTTTAGTAATATTCTTTATCTTTAATATTATCTACATTATTTGTATTCCCTCTTTTTCTAAGAGGGGAGTGAAGGTAAATCTCCCCCGGCCCCTCTTTTTCTAAGAGGGGTGTAAAGCCTCCCCCTTAGTAAAAGGGGGACTGAGGGGGATTTAATTCTCAAAAGGGCTGAATCAGTGATTAAACCTAAATTTATTTAAATCTTTTAAGTTCCTCAAGCGCCCAGTCAATATGTTCCTGCACCATCTCATTAACGTCTGATCGACGCGCTTTTAATGCGCAAATAATCTCATCAGAAACCGGTGCATTACCCAGCGCTACCGCAATATTTCTCAGCCACTGCTGATGGCCAATTCTGCGAATTGGTGAGCCTTCCATCTTTTTCAGAAATTCATCTTCTGTCCAGGTAAATAAATCCAGCAACTGCGGCGCATCTAAACCGTGGCGCACCGCAAAATCTTTTTCATCGCTGGGTTTGGAAAAGCGGTTCCACGGGCAAACCAGCTGACAATCATCGCAGCCGTAAATATGGTTACCAATGGTCTTGCGGAATTCTACTGGAATGGCGGTTTTCAACTCGATCGTTAAATAGGAAATGCAGCGCCGGGCGTCGAGTTCGTAGGGGGCAATAATGGCCTTTGTCGGGCAAATGTCAATACAGGCGCTGCAACTGCCACAATGGTTTACGATGGGTGTCTGGTTAACCGGTAAAGGCAGATCGGTGTAAATTTCGCCGAGGAAAAACCACGAGCCGGCGTTGCGATTAATGATATTGGTGTGCTTGCCTAGCCAGCCCAGCCCGGCTTTCTCGGCCAGTGGCTTTTCCAGTACCGGTGCGCTGTCGGTAAATACCCGGTAGCCAAACTCGCCCACCTGTTGCTGTATTTTATCCACCAGTTTTTGCAGGCGCTTGCGGATGATTTTGTGGTAGTCACGGCCGGTGGCATAACGGGAAATTAGCCCGAGATTTTTATTATTCAATACGGTTTGAATAGACTCGGCATCCGGCGGAAAGTAATCCATGCGTACCGAGATTACCCGCAGTGTACCCGGTTCAAGTTCCGCAGGGCGAGTGCGTTTTGTCCCGTGTTTAGCCATATAATCCATTTCACCGTGGTAGTTATTGTCCAGCCAGGCCTGAAAGGCAGGTTCATATTTTGACAGATCGGTGTCACTCACCCCCAGCTGTGAAAAGCCCAGTTCCTTGCTCCATCGCTGGATCTGAGTTAAAAATTGTTCAGGAAGTGTTTTTAACATGTGTTGCCTTTAACTCCCCTCTTTAGCAAAGAGGGGCTGGGGGAGATTTGATTCCCTGGAGTTCATTGGATATTTATTTAGATATTACGGGAATGCTATAACAATTCAGTTGATAATTTCAGTTAATTTTGGTCATATACGCGCCAGAGAAAGTCGCTTAATCGTAGGCGCGAGCTTAAGCTCGCGATCAGGGCCATAAAAACCCCATCGAATATAACGCTATAACCACTGATTTAATTAAACACAGGCCTTCAAAAACATGAAAATTCGCACCCGTTTCGCCCCCAGTCCCACCGGTTATCTACATATCGGTGGGGCCAGAACAGCCCTGTTTTCCTGGCTGTATGCCAAAAAAACGGGTGGCGAGTTTGTACTGCGTATCGAAGACACGGATCGTGAGCGTTCAACTCAGGAAGCGGTAGATGCGATTTTGCAGGGTATGAACTGGCTGGGTTTAAGCCATGATGAAGGCCCGATTTACCAGACCGATCGCTACGACCGCTATAAAGAAATTATTCAAACCCTGCTAAAGCAGGGGGATGCCTACTACTGCAACTGCTCCCGAGAGCGCCTCGATGAAATGCGTGAACAGCAGATGGCGAATAAGCAGAAGCCCAAGTATGATGGCTGTTGCCGGGAAAAGGGCTTGGCTGAAGCTGATGATACCGTGGTGCGCTTTAAAAACCCGCTAGAGGGTGATGTGGTTATTAATGACCATGTGCGGGGTAAAGTGGTGATAAGCAATCAGGAGATAGATGATTTAATCATCGAGCGCTCTGACGGCAATCCAACCTATAATTTAACCGTGGTGGTGGATGACTGGGATATGAACATTAGCCACGTGATTCGCGGCGATGATCATCTGAATAACACACCACGACAGATCAATATATTAAGCGCCTTAGGTGCGCACATCCCGGAATACGCCCATGTGCCTATGATTAACGGCACCGATGGTAAAAAACTCTCGAAACGTCGGGACGCGGTGAGCGTAATGCAGTATCGTGATGAAGGCTATTTAAGAGAGGCGGTGATTAATTACCTGGTGCGTCTGGGCTGGTCCCATGGTGATCAGGAAGTGTTCAGCCTTGAGGAAATGATTGAGAAATTTGATATAGATGACATCAATAAGTCATCCTCCAGCCTGAGCGTGGAAAAGCTACAATGGCTGAATCAGCATTATATGAAGCAGATGACAGCCGAGCAGTTGGCCGAAGAATTACAGTTTTATATTCAACAGGCCAGCCTGGATGTCAGTAAGGGGCCGGATTTAGTTGAAGTGATGAAGGTCTATCAGGACCGCTGCTCAACGCTGGTGGAGCTGGTGGAAGATATTCGCTATTTCTATGAAGACATAACCGAGTACAATGCAAAGCAGGCGAAAAAACAGTTTAAGGGTGTCGCTAAAGATGTGTTGCTGGCCCTGAAAGAGGCCTATGAAAAGCTTGATAACTGGCGGGCTGAAGACATACATAAAGTGGTGGAAGCAACGGTTGAAAAGCTGGATGTGGGATTTGGTAAAGTCGGGCAGCCCTTGAGGTTGGCGGTGACTGGGCATGGTAAATCTCCGTCGATTGATGTTACGTTGGAGTTGTTGGGTAAGCAGGAAACACTAAATCGGTTAACTCGGGCAATTGCGTTTATTTCACAGTAAAGTCCGGCCGAATATAAGTTAATTTAGTCCTGTTTAGTAGTATTAAAAGTAGCGAGTGATACCTGCAAAGTTGGGTATGCAAAAATAAATAATGTCAGGAAAATAGATGAATTCGATTTTAAATCTCATTGGTAGGAACAAAGCGTTATTAAATGAGGATATTACTGGCAATGATCAACAGCTAAAAAAGATAGTAAATTCGTCTTCTTTTCTGGTTATCGGTGGTGCAGGCTCAATCGGGCAGGCTGTAACAAAAGAAATTTTCAAACGAAACCCCAAAAAACTTCATGTTGTCGATATCAGTGAAAATAATATGGTAGAACTGGTGCGAGATATCCGAAGTTCACTGGGTTATATTGAAGGCGACTTTCAAACCTTTGCGCTGGATATTGGCAGCGTTGAATATGATGCGTTTATAAAGAGTGACGGACAGTATGATTATGTTTTAAACCTGTCAGCTATTAAACATGTGAGAAGTGAAAAAGACCCGTTTACACTCATGCGTATGATTGATGTCAATGTCTTAAATACAGATAAAACATTACAGCAGTCAATTGATAATGGGACCAAAAAATATTTTTGTGTGTCTACAGATAAAGCCGCAAATCCGGCCAATATGATGGGTGCAAGCAAACGCATTATGGAGATGTTCTTAATGAGAAAATCTCTGGAAATTAAAATTTCGACTGCGCGTTTTGCTAATGTGGCCTTCTCAGATGGCTCGCTTTTACATGGTTTTAATCAGCGTATTGAAAAAAAGCAACCTATTGTGGCACCTAATGATATTAAACGATATTTTGTAACACCACAGGAAAGCGGTGAGCTTTGTTTAATGAGTTGCATTTTCGGAGAAAACAGAGATATCTTTTTTCCGAAGCTAAGCCAGGATTTGCATCTTATTTCTTTTTCGGATATTGCCATTAAATATCTTAAAGAAAAAGGCTTTGAAGCGTATTTATGTAAAGACGAGACTGAGGCAAGAGAGTTAGCGAAAACACTACCACAAGAGGGTAAGTGGCCATGTCTGTTTACGTCCAGCGATACAACAGGTGAAAAAGATTTTGAAGAGTTTTTTACCGATAAAGAAACACTCGATATGGAAAAGTATGAAAATATTGGGGTGATAAAAAATACTGCTTGTTTCAATGAAGACCTGTTAAATGAGTTTGAGCAAACCATAAGTGGGTTAAAAGATAAAAAAGAGTGGAATAAATCTCAGATTATAAAATTATTTTTTAAGATGATTCCTGACTTTGACCATAAGGAAACGGGTAAGTATCTGGATGGAAAAATGTAGTCATGTTTGAAAATACTATCCGGTTTATTAAAGAGACCTATAAGACAGAAAATTTTATACCATTGCACGAGCCTGTTTTTTTCGGCAACGAAAAGCAGTATCTTAATGAATGCATAGATTCTACTTTTGTTTCATCAGTTGGAAAGTTTGTCGAACAATTTGAGCAGATGGTTGCAGAGTATACTGGGGCAAAATACGCTATCGCAACTGTTAATGGAACGGCTGCGCTGCATATTGCGTTGAAGTTAGCAGGTGTTGATGAAAATAGTGAGGTTATTACACAGCCATTGACCTTTGTGGCCACCTGTAATGCTATTAGCTACTGTAATGCGCAACCTGTTTTTGTCGATGTCGACAGGGACACAATGGGCTTGAGCCCGAAAAGTCTCGAGACTTTTCTAGAATCTGAAACAACTCAGAAAGAAGGTGGCTGTTATAATAAATCAACTGATAAAAAAATTGCGGCAGTTGTGCCCATGCATACCTTTGGGCACCCTTGTCGTATAGATGAAATATCTAGAATCTGTGATCAATATAATATTGAATTAATTGAAGATGCTGCAGAGAGTCTGGGGTCGTATTATAACGATCAACATACCGGTACATTTGGCAAAATCGGCGTGTTTAGTTTTAATGGAAATAAAACGATTACTACTGGTGGTGGTGGTATGATTATTACGAATGATGAAACACTAGCCAGGCACGCAAAGCATCTAACAACCACGGCAAAAATCAGTCATGCTTATGAGTATGTGCATGACGAGATAGGCTATAACTATCGCTTACCTAACCTTAATGCGGCTTTGGGTTGTGCTCAAATGGAAACGCTGGACACAATTCTGGAAAACAAAAGGTTGCTGGCTAGTCGTTACTGTGATCGTTTTGTTTCAGAAGATTTTTCTTTTGTGTCTGAGCTAGAAGGCGCAAAAGCGAATTACTGGCTTAACGCAGTCATCCTCAAAGATAAAGCACAAAGAGATTTGTTTTTAAAAGAAACAAATGGGAATGATGTTATGACGCGTCCGGTATGGTCTTTAATGAATACGCTTGAGATGTTTAAAAATTTGCAGAGTGGTGATTTATCTAATGCAAAATGGCTCGAAGACAGGCTTGTCAATATACCTAGTGGAGTCATGCTTTGATGTGTGATATCAACCTTTTTAATGATGTGTATTATTCAGACGAGTATTTAGAACTGTATGCGAATGAAAATGAAGATGTGTTTAGTTTTGAGTATGTGGAAAATGAAAAGGTATTTGTTAATAAAAGTATCAAGAAAAAAATCGATAAAATAGGCAATATAGTTGTTGATGATGGATTTTATGATCTGGAAACAGCGTATGGTTATGGGGGATTTTTGACGAACACAAATGACGCGCCATTTATAAAAAAGGCAATGATGGAGTATGAAAATAAATGCTTGAGTGAGAATGTAATATCCGAATTTATAAGGTTTCATCCTTTTAATAAATTTCATGTAGATCATGGCCAGTATCTGGATTTTAAAGTGCATGATAGAGATGTTGTGGTGATTGATTTAAGTCATGATGCGATGTCCAGCTATAAGAAAAAAGTCAGAAGTCAGGTAAGAAAATCGCTGCAAAATATTGAGATCATAGAGAGTGATAATCTTGAAAAATTTATTGAGCTGTATGAGGCTACCATGAGAAAAAATAATGCGGAAGAGTTTTATTTTTTTACTAATCAATATTATCAGAATTTAATTCAATTAAAACAGGCTGCATTATTTGAAGTAAGGTATGAAGGCAATGTTATAGCGATGGCTTTTTTTCTGTTTGGAGAAGAAATAGCGCATTATCACTTATCTGCGAATACGGATGAATCGTATAAATTAAATTCTAATTATGCTTTGATTCATGCCTTGTTTGAGGCATCTAGAAAGATGAAGAAAAAATATTTTATGCTGGGTGGAGGTTCGACACCAAAAAGCGATGACCCTTTGTTAAAGTTCAAAAAGAAATTTTCACAAAAAATGGTGCCATTTTATATCGGAGGAAAAATATACAATAATAGTGTTTATGAGAAGTATTGTGAATTATGGGGTAGTCAGTCCGAGTTGAAAGTCAAATATTTTCTCAAGTACAGGCTGGAAGTAAAGTAATGGATATTTCGGTTGAAATTAAAGCAGTAGATTTTGAATTTTTCGATTTTTTTTATGAGATAAAATGTGAAAAAAGTAATATCTATTGGACCGGACATTCAACCAAGCCAGACAGGGAAAAGTTAAAATCATGGTTTGTTGAACAATTAGATAGTAAAAAAAGGCTTATATTTAAAATTATTAATAATAATAAGAGTGTGGGTTACTTATATATTGATAATCTAATGGACAGAGTAGAAATAAGCTATGCAGTTAAAGAGGCCTGGATGGGAAAAGGCGTTGGTACACTTGCTGTTAAAGAAGCAGTGGGCTTTATACTGAATAGTGATTTTTCAAGGTATAAGATCGTGGCTTATGCGGCTAAGCCAAATGTGGCATCCAGAAAAATTCTTGAGAATAATGGGTTCAAGGCAACCGGTTTGTATATAAGTCAGCAGTTTGGCGTGAAGGAAGAAAAAATAGATATGCTTGAGTATGAATATAAATATGTAAATTGCCTGATAATTGCAGAAGCGGGGGTCAATCATAATGGATCAGTCGAAACGGCAAAAAAATTAATTGATGCCGCATGTGCTGCTGGTGTGGATGCGGTTAAGTTTCAAACATGGAAGACCGAATTGTTAGTATCTGATGAGGCGAGGCAGGCTGAGTATCAACTAGAGAATACCGGTGTCGAAGAGACGCAATACGATATGCTTAAAAAGCTGGAGTTGTCGTACGATGATTTCATTGGTTTGAAAAAGTACTGTGATTCTAAAAAAATATTATTCATGTCGACGCCAGATGAAATTGTAAGTGCAGATTTTTTAAATCAGCTTCAGGATATATTCAAAATAGGTTCAGGCGAATTGACTAATGTTCCTTTTCTTAGACATATTGGTGGCTTTAATAAAAAAATTATATTGTCTACGGGTATGGGAACGCTGGGTGAAATTGAGCAGGCTATTTCTGTGTTGACGCAAGCGGGTACGAATAAGTCAAATATAACGTTGTTACATGCAACTACTATGTACCCGACACCTATGAAAGATGTGAATTTAAGCGCAATGAATATAATAAAAACTGCATTTGATATTGATGTTGGATATAGTGATCACACGATGGGTGTTGAAGTACCGGTTGCTGCGGTTGCTTTGGGTGCTAAAGTGATAGAAAAGCACTTTACTCTATCAAGAGATATGCAAGGTCCAGATCATAAGGCTAGTCTTGAGCCTGATGAGCTTGCCAATATGGTTAAGTCTATTCGGAATATCGAGATGGCACTTGGTGACGGAATTAAATCACCTCAGAGTTGCGAGTTAGATAACAAGAAAGTAGTCAGGAAATCTATCGTTGCAAAGAAAAATATAAAAAAAGGTGATGTGTTTACAGTAGAAAACATTGAGACGAAAAGATTGGGTTCAGGTGTGTCATCTTCGTTATGGGATGATGTAATTGGACTTGAGTCTAATTATGATATTCTTATGAATGAGGCAATACGGCTTTAAAATGGCTAAGAGAAAAATTTGTGTGGTCACGGGAACTCGAGCTGAATATGGGCTTTTGTTCTGGTTAATGAAGGAAATTGATAGCGATAGTGAGTTAGAGCTTCAGTTGATTGTTACGGGATCACATTTAAGTCCTGAGTTTGGTTTCACTTATAAAGAAATAATGAAATCATTTAAAGTATCAAAAAAAATTGAAATCCTGTTGTCTTCGGATACTGCTATTGGTGTGTCAAAGTCGATGGGGTTGGCACAAATTTCTTTTGCAGAAGCCTATGATGAATTAAAGCCGGATATATTGGTCGTATTAGGTGATAGATATGAAATACTTAGTGCGGTAAGTGTGGCTATGACTGCAAGAATTCCTGTTGCGCATTTAAGCGGAGGTGAATTAACTCTCGGTGCAATTGATGATGCTATCAGGCATGCGGTAACAAAAATGAGTCACCTGCATTTTGTTGCAACGAACGAATATAGGAAAAGAGTAATCCAGCTTGGAGAGTCACCGGATAAGGTGTTTAATTTTGGTGAAGCCGGTCTTGATAATTTACATAATTTAAAATTATTATCAAAAGATGAGTTTGAGCAGGAAATTGACTGGAAATTGAGCGGCAAGAATTTATTGTTTACGTATCATCCTACAACACTTGATAGCGATGAAAATATCAAGCAGGATGTTATTAATATATTGAACTATCTTGTTTCATTGAGAGATACTAATATTATTTTAACTAAAGCAAATGCTGATCATGGCGGTCGGATGATTAATTCAATTCTTGAAGAGTATCAACAGTCATACGAGAATTTAAAATTATTTTCATCCTTAGGTCAGTTGAAATATTTGTCAGCATTGCAATACGTGGATGCGGTGATAGGTAACACTTCTAGTGGTATTGTTGAGGCGCCAAGCTTTAATATCGGGACGATAAATATTGGCGACAGGCAGAAAGGCAGAGTAAGGGCGGAAAGTGTAATTGATTGTTCTGCTGAAAAAGAAGACATTAAAAATGCCATTCAAACATTGTATTCACCAGAATTCAAAGGCATGCTCAGTAATGTCGAAAACCCATATGGAAACGGTGGCGCTTCAGTTAAAACTAAAAACATCTTAAAATCTGTTGATTTGTCGACTTTGATCTATAAAGAATTCAGGGATCTTTCATGAGACCTATTGGGGGTGAGCTAGAACTTAAAAAGCCTTATGGCAGTATGTACTTTACTGATAGTGGTCGATCGTCTTTAAAGTTATTTATCAGAAGTGGAAATAGTGAAAAAAAAATACTTCTACCAGATTTCTTTTGTGGCGTTATTGAAGATGTGTTGTTGGGTGAAAATGTAGAATATGATTTTTATCATGTATCAAACGATTTGACTATTGATAAAGATACTGTTCAAGGTAAGGAGTATGATGTTTTTTATGTAATAAACTATTTTGGAATTGTCCATGATTTGAGTTTATTAGAGCTGGACGATAAAATAATTATTGAAGATAATGTTTTTTTAAATGATTTCGATAATTCAAAAAACTATAACAACTGGTTTGGGTTTAACAGTTTTAGAAAAATTTCATCTTTGTCAGATGGAAGTATGATAAGAACAAATTTATCTGTTAAGGAGTCTCTTATTGAATGTCATGATGCAAGCTTTGTTACAGAAAAGCAAAGTGCAAAAAATGCAAAATATGAGTATATAGAGAATAATACAGGCAGTGAAGAGGGTTATTTGAGTTTATTTGATGGCGCCGAATCAAAATTGAATGATCAAACTCAAATATTTAAAATGTCTAATGCCTCACTGTTTAATATGTCTAAATTAAATAGTGATTCGAATCAAAAAATAGCTAAACAGAGATATGAATTTATGTGCAGTGAATTTAATAATTTTTGCACTGATAAAATTCCTGATTATTATTCTTTTTTTCCTATGAGAGTTAAAAATAGAAATAATTTAAAGTCTAATTTGTCTGACGCTGGTATTTATTTGCCGGTTCATTGGCCTTATTCAACTATGCCGAATTCTTTATATGAGGATATTATATCAGTTCCGTTGTTTGCCGAATATTCGGATAAAGATTTTTTGTATCTATTTAGTAATTTAAAAAAGGCAGTTGGATGATTAATATAGATGAAATAAAGCTTTCGGAAAAATCGACGATAAAAAATGCGCTAGAGGCTATTGGAAAAGGCGCTGTTAAATTTGCAATAGTCGTTGATAGTAACGATGTTCTTCTAGGAACTTTAACTGACGGGGATATAAGAAGGGCTATACTCGATGGCAAGGTCATTGGGGATGAAATTGAATCTATCTATTGTAAAACCCCCACTGTTGTTGGTGTAGGTGATACAAGAGAGGAAGTTGTCAGGCTTTGCAGCGCTAAAAATATCTACCAGATACCTGTAGTAGATAATGATGGAAAGGTTGTAAGCATTGACTTAATCGAAGAGCTATTAAAGCCTAAGTTGTTTGAAAATAAAGTTGTATTAATGGTTGGAGGTTTAGGCAAGAGGTTGAGGCCGCTAACAGATGAAACTCCCAAGCCAATGTTGCATGTAGGTGGCAAGCCTATATTGCAAACAATAATTGAAAACTTCGCAAGCTATGGCTTTATTAATGTAATAATGTGTGTAAATTATAAATCGCATATTATTCAGGATTATTTCGGTGATGGTACTCAGTTTGGTGTAAATATTGAATATGTTTTAGAAGATAAACGTATGGGTACTGCTGGGGCGTTAAGCCTGATAGCAGATAAAATTGATAAGCCTTTCTTTGTTATGAATGGTGATTTGTTAACAAATGTTAATTTCGAACACATGTTTGAGTTTCATAAGAGTGCTAAATCAATGGCTACCATGTGTGTTCGTGAATATGATTTTCAGGTGCCGTTTGGCGTGGTGAATATACATGAGGGTCGTATTAATTCGATAGAAGAAAAGCCAGTACATAAGTTTTTTGTAAATGCGGGTATATATATGCTTGAGCCTGAATGTATTAAGCTGGTACCTGATGATGAATTTTATGATATGCCTACGCTCTTTGAAAATGTACTGGCTTCGGGTGAACAAGCGGTGCCCTTTCCACTGAGAGAGTATTGGGTTGATATAGGTAGAATAGAAGAATATGATAAAGCAAATCATGAGTATTATGATAATTTTTGAGGTAATAATAGAATGAAATTAATAGCAGAAACTGCATGGCATCATGAAGGAGATTTTGAATTTATGAAAAATCTGGTGTCTACTATTTGTACAGATACCAATGCTGACATCGTTAAGCTGCATATTACACTCGATTATGATGAGTATATGGATAGAAGTCATTCTTTGTATGAACTGGTTAAAACCTGGTTGTTTGATGAAGATCAATGGTCTGAGTTGATTGGGATTGTCAGGGCTAGTGGTAAAGAACTCATGTTGTTGTTGAATGATAAATCTGCTTTAGACTTTGCAAAAAAACATACCCCAGAATATATTGAAATACATTCAGTTTGTTTAAATGATGTACATTTACTAGATGCGCTTAAAAATCATTTGAATGAAAATATAAAACTGGTCTTAGGCGTGGGGGGCACTGATGTGTATGAAATCGAGCATGCCTTAAATTATATTGATCATAAAAATACGTTATTAATGTTTGGTTTTCAGAATTTTCCTACCGTTTATAAAGATGTAAATTTAAACAAAGTGCGTAGAATTATGGGCTTATATAATGACCTTGAATTTGGATATGCTGACCATACTGCATGGGATAATGTCAATAATGAATTAATTACTCTATTAGGCGCGGCAAGTGGTATGTCTTATGTTGAAAAGCATGTCACAACTCATTATGGTGAAGAGCGGATAGACTGGTCTGCTGCTATTTCAACTGAAATGTTTAATCGAATACACGAGAAATTGAAAGTCCTTAAAGATCTTAATGGTGATGGTGCGCTTGAAATGAATCAGGGGGAGTTGGCGTATTCTGTTTTTGGCCCCATGAAAAAAGCGGCGATATTGAATAAGGATGTTAAAAAAGGCGAATTATTCTCCAAGGAAATTATTGAGTTCAGACGGACTGAAAAATTATCAGACATGTCCCAAATAGATGTAATAAAATCATTTGGTAAAGAAATAGAAAAAGATATGTCTGCAGGGGAATTAATTATGCACGACTCATTTGTGAAATAGGAAGATCATGAGAATAGGTTTTTTAATAACGGCCAGGTTAAAATCCAGCAGATTAAAGCTGAAACTTTTGAAGCCATTGAATGGTCTTTCCGTTATAGAGCACGTTATTCAACGAGCTAAAAAAGTTGTTGAATGTGATGATATTGTGCTTTGTACATCTAAATCTAATCAGGATTTGCCATTAGTTAGAATATCAAATGAAAATAATATATTTTATTATTGTGGTAGTGAAGAGGACGTGCTGCAAAGAATGTTAGATTCGGCTGTTTTTTTTGAAATGGATTTTGTTATTGGTATAACGGCTGATAATCCTCTGTTTTCAATTTATCATGCAAATTTAATTTCGGATATTGTACGTAGGAATCCGTCACTGGATTTTATATATACAAACGGGCTTCCTATGGGGGTAAATATATATGGAATTAAAACAAACGCACTTAAAACCGTGTGTGAAATAAAAGAAGAAATTGATACTGAGATATGGGGCTATCTTATTAATCGTCCTGAAATATTCAATGTTCATGAAATGCAGGTTGAGGAATATTATCAGCGTGATAATTTCAGGATGACGTTAGATGAAATTGATGATTATCAATTTTTTCGTACACTATATGGGCGTTTTCCTTCGGGCGATATTATTGAGATTCTTGATGCTTATGACTTGCTTGATTCGGATCAGAAAATAGCTGAAATTAATAATCATGTTGTACAAAAAGATCTGGATGAAAATGCAAAACAAAGAATTGCAAAATTTTATACTGACAATCATGAAAAAATATTAAATATTAAAAATAAAATTTACAATAATTGATTTTTACAAAATATTTTATAGGGCTATGCTGATGCGCAAGAGTATATTGTTATAATGAAAAGTGTTTTTTTAGTTAAAACGCCGTTGCAGTTATTAAATGCTATAGAAGCAAAGCATCATTTTAATATTAGTGCTAGTGATAGTGTTCTTATTGCTATGGGTGACCGAAAGAGCCGGCTTCAATTGATTAAGTTAATGCATGCGACTGATGAGTGGGGCGTCGCTATCGATATTAATGATATCAGTTTATTTTCTTCAGATCCGTTTGTTAAAAAAAACTCTTTCTTATCTTTTCTTCTGAGTAAAATAAATTTTTTAAAAACTTCTTTTTTTTATGTTCGCCGATTAAATAGAGTTAGCAAATACTTAAAATCAAGTGACTATGTATTTGTTGGTTATACTGGATACATATATATGACGCATTTCATTAATATAATGCCTCACAATAAGCTTGTTTTTCTTGATGACGGAAATGGAACATACAGGCATGCTGACAAAAGAAGGTTGGGTGGTGTTAAATTAAGTGGAGTTGGCCCAGGTAAAAAGCTTAAAATATTTGGTAAAAGGGTTTTTCAAGGGGTAAAGGTTAAAGAGCCCGGCGCTGCTTGTTTTTTTTCTGCTTACAATGTTTTTCCGGGAGATAAAGATCAAGTAGTAAAAAATAATTTTAGTTATATTCGAGGGAGAATTGAGAGCCTCCCTGTTCTAGAGGAAGTCTATTTTATCGGCTCACCACTTAGTGAAGTCGGTTTTATAAGTTTAGATAATTACTTAAGCAGTTTAAAAAGAATAAAAAAATATTTTGAATATAAAAAAATAGTTTATATTGCTCATCGTAGAGAATCACCGGATAAGCTTAAGATTCTAGAATGTGAGCTTGGACTTAAGGTCGTTTTATTTGATTACCCCATAGAATATCAATTGGCTTATATTGGGCCCAGGCCTAATATATTAGCCTCTTTTTTCTCTGCTGCTTTGGATAGTTGCAGTCTTATATTTGAGGATAAAATGAAAATTATTTCATTTAGATTGGAAAATGTTGAAACGCGATATCAATCTACAGTAGATAAATATTATAAGAGCTCTCAGTGCGATTTTAATAAAAGTTTCATTATTGAAGATAACTACTGATTGATTTCAAGAGATTTTAAGAGAATATGACTGGAAGTAAATATAACAAAACTGATCATGATGTTGCACATGGAATAATGTTCCATCATTTTTATGATGAACAGCATTTTATTGGTCAAGGCGCAATATCAGTTGATCAATTTGAAAACATAATAGAATATTATGGTGATAATTTATTGCCAGCTCATAAATGGCTTGATAAAGCAATAAATAATACGCTTGATAATAATCACGTGTGTTTGACGTTTGATGATGCGCTTTTATGTCAGTATGAAGTTGCTCTTCCTGTAATGGAAAAATATAATTTAACGGCATTTTGGTTTGTTTATTCATCGGTGTTAGATGGGGGAGTAGAGAATCTTGAAATTTATCGAAAATTCCGAACGGTATACTTTTCAAGTATTGATGAATTTTATCATGCTTTTTTTGTTATGCTTGAAAAATCAGAATACCATGACTCGATTCAGCATCTGTTGAAAAACAAATATTCGCATAACGACTGGAAAAACTTTCCGTTTTATTCTGAGAATGATACTAAATTTCGATTTATTAGAGATGTTGCTTTAGGTGTTGAAAAATATAACCAGGTGATGGATCTCATGATGAAAAGTTACAATATAGATATGCAAGAGTTCTCATCTGATTTATGGATGAGTGTAGAGCATATACAGGGTCTTCATAGTGACGGTCATGTTATTGGTTTACATTCACACACTCATCCAACACAGATATCCGATCTTAGCGTGCTAGAGCAAGAGGCTGAATATAAAAAAAATTATGACTTCCTACATGCTGCGTTAGGTGTCAGACCGCGCACTGTTTCACACCCCTGTAACTCTTATAATAATGATACCTTATCAATTTTGCGTAAATTTAATATTGAAATGGGCTTTAGGGCAAACATGGAAAGACATCTGTTTTCGGAGTTTGAATTCCCAAGAGAAGACCATGCTAACGTGATAAAAAGGATAGGTGGATGAAAATCACTGTTTTTACAAGTAATCAGCCAAGACACATTTCGCTGATTAAAAGTTTGGCCTTAATAGCAGATGAGGTATTTGCAGTACAGGAATGTAATACTGTTTTTCCGGGTCAGGTAGATGATTTTTTTAAACGTTCAGATGTAATGAAAAACTACTTTACTCATGTTATTAATGCTGAAGAAAAAGTATTTGGTTCCCCAGGATTTTTGCCTTCTAACGTCAGGTCTTTATCATTAAAAACTGGTGACCTCGATAAGCTGGATATTGATATTCTTAGACCGGCTTTGCAAAGTGATTACTATATTGTATTTGGTAGTAGTTATATAAAAGGTGAGCTAATAGAATTTCTAGTGGGTAAAAAAGCGATTAATATTCATATGGGCCTGTCTCCATTTTACAGGGGGAGTAGTTGTAATTTTTGGGCTTTATACGACAATAAACCCGATTATGTTGGTGCAACTATTCATTTGTTATCGACAGGTTTAGATTCGGGAAAGATGTTATTTCATGCACTACCAGCTGTTGATGAAGTCGATCCATTTCTTCTGGGGATGTATGCTGTGAAATCAGCTCATAGTGGTTTGGTGAGTGCAATTGAGTCAGGTGAGTTATTAAAAATACCGGTGGTTGAGCAAAATAAATCTCAGGAGATACGTTATACCCGGAATAAAGACTTTACGGACGAAGTTGCATTCGAGTATTTGAAAAATATGTTAACCGCTCAAGATGTATCGTATGCATTAAAGAATAGAGATCTAAGTATATTATTGAATCCATATGTTTCTTAGGTAAGCCGATATATCTATTCGAAATTCTGGATACTTACATGTTTAATGTTGAAGGGGGGGGCTAATCTTTCAAAATGGCCATATATCATCAGTCTTGCGTGGTCCTCTCCTGAGTGGTTTTGTTATGGTAATGATGCGGTGTCTAAAAATGTTGAGTGCTATTAGGTGGGTTAAGGGTTATGATTTATGTTCTTGAAATCCAGTTGAAGTGCCTTGTAAATGTCAGGATTGGTATGACGTGTCTAAATGAGCGGACCTCAGTTAATCTACTTCAATCCTTTGGTTTTTCAGCAAATCCCACCTAAAATTAACTCCATAGAATTGAGCTATGGCTCAGCCTGAAAAGCGTGACTTTAGTAGAGTTGAGATCAGTGGTTAAATTTGCTTAGCTATAACATATACTGATTTTTTCTCTTTTGGATGAAATATTGAAAGTTTTAATCACTGGTGGTGCAGGTTTTATTGGTTCTGCTGTTGTGCGCCAATATATTCAAAATACAGACCATCAAGTTGTTAATGTTGATGTGTTGACCTATGCGGGGTGCCTGGAATCACTCTCAGATGTGCCTGATAATGCTAGATATAAATTTGAACAGGTGGATATTCGAAATCGAAATGAATTAACCCGTGTGTTTAAACAGCATCAGCCAGATGCTGTGATGCATCTGGCAGCAGAGTCCCATGTTGATCGATCTATCGACGGGCCTGCTGATTTTATTCATACCAATATCGTCGGAACTTATAATTTATTGGAGACAGCAAGAGAATATTGGGAGGCCTTACCTGAAGTTAAAAGAGATAGCTTCCGAGTCCACCATATTTCAACAGATGAAGTGTATGGCGATTTAGATGCAACGGGTTATTTCACTGAAGATAGCCCTTATAATCCCAGTTCACCTTATTCAGCCAGTAAAGCAGCTTCCGATCATCTGGTGCGCGCCTGGAATAGAACTTATGCTTTTCCGGTAGTCATAACCAATTGCTCTAATAATTACGGCCCCTACCAGCATCCTGAAAAATTAATACCGACGGTAATACTGTGTGCACTACAAGGCCGCTCTATACCTGTTTATGGGAATGGCAAGCAAGTGCGAGACTGGCTTTATGTTGCTGACCATGCTGCGGCGCTTAGGCTGGCGCTCGAAAAAGGTGAAACAGGGGAAACCTATAATATCGGCGGTGATTGTGAAAAATCGAACCTCGAAGTGGTGAGCAAAATATGTGAAGTGCTGGATGAGCAATTGCCTGATTCACCCTATAAGCCCCATAGTAGTCTGATATCATTTGTGAAAGACCGCCCGGGTCATGATGTGCGTTATGCGATAGATGCGAGCAAAATTAGAAAACAGCTGGGGTGGGTGCCTATAGAATCCTTTGAAAGTGGTTTACGCAAAACCATTAATTGGTATCTCTCCCAATATAAAAGCTAAAAATGTAGCAACTGGTGCTTAACATGTAACAAATGTGTCTTAAATTCGTTAAAATGAGAAATGCACATAAATCTAACTAGAAGGCTTGATATTTATGTGAGTTAATCTAAGGATAGGATTTTCTGATGGGCCTATCTAAATACTATCGTCTACTTCTATTTTCATAAACTCACAACCAAAGAATTGCAGCTTATCTCTTTGACTTAAAAGCAAATTTCCCATAAAATCCACCCTGATTTGGGGCTATAGCTCAGCTGGGAGAGCGCAACACTGGCAGTGTTGAGGTCGGCGGTTCGATCCCGCCTAGCTCCACCATATTCTTTAAGAATTGCTTATATAATATTAGAGAAGTATTTCTATTTAATTAATTCTGTATTCAGGGTTAATGTTTATATAAGTAATATCTAAGTATCTATTTAGTTGCCTTTCATAGTGAAAGAGTAAATATATGATGAATCTCCTTAAATAAATCCATGAGTAAAAAAAGAGCGGTAAGAATAGTCTCAATATTGTGGGTAGGTTCTTTATTAAGTGCAGGTTTTGCATTTATGACGCAATTAATTATTGCTCGCAAGTTTGGACCAGAAAATTTTGGAATATTTATATCTGCTTTGATGATGGTGATGATGTTTGCGCCACTAGCAGGGTTTGGTATACCTCAATTCTGGTTGAAAGTGTTTGGTAAAGAAGGATGGAGTGCTACCCGATGGCTCTCATCATCATTTATTTTTATAGTGATTAGTACAATGCTTGTACTCATTATAATGTCAACCTGGGCAATGATTGGGCCACATGATCTAGAGTTGCGTAACCTGTTACTTATTCTGTCGCTTTGTGTGTTAGGGCATGTTTCTGTTGAATTGGTAAGTGCAAAACTTCAACTGGAAGAACGTTATATTTACTATGTTCTTTGGCAGATTATGACGAACTTTATCAGATTTATATTAGTAGTTATTCTGGGTTTTAGTCTTATCAGTTGGATGACAATTCAAAATTTGGCTGTAGTTTATGGTGCCATAGCCGTTATGTTCTTCTTGATTGCATGTGTGCAGTTGAGTTATATGAAAAGTAAAAGTTTTCAGCTAAAAGGACATGGGGCATATAATAGTGCTAGGCAAGGAGAAAAAATACCCACTGTAAAAATAATTATGTCACAGTCTTGGCCTTTTGGTCTTGCGGGGTTGTTTGTTTTTATTTACATGCAAAGCGACATTATTTTAATTAAATATCTAATAGGAGCGGAAGCAGCAGGACAATATAGTGTGGCTTTTTCTATTATGGCGACAGTTTATTTACTACCAACAGTTATATATCAAAAATTTTTACTTCCTAAAATGCATCGCTGGGTAAATCATGATAGACAAAAATTTTTTCAAGTTTATCGTCAAGGTAATAAGGTTATGTTAGCTTTTGGAGTAATTGCAATGTTCATGGTTTGGGGTTTAAGCGAGTGGGGTATTCCCTTTTTATACGGTGAAGAATATTATGAAGCAGTCAACCTTTTAAATATTCTTGCTCTTTGTGCACCTATATATTTTTTAGCGTGTAGCATTGGAGCAACCTTGGTGACCCAGGATCACATGAAGATAAAAGTTAAATATATGGGGTTGGTTGCCATGATTAATATTCTGCTTAATATTATATTTATACCAGAAATTGGTGCAGCTGGTGCTGCTGTTGCAACGGTATTGAGTAATATGATTCTACTTTTTACGTACTATGTGGCTTCAAAGAAATATGTATTAGTAGACTTATGTTGAGAGAGTTTAACTAAATAAATGGATAGTGTTCTATTATTTATAATTTCCGAGATTGCTTAAAACCATAACTATGTTATTCCTAGAATGCATTATAATTGTCTTCCCACCAGCTTTTCTGCTCTATTTCTTTACTTACGTTGACTCTGATTTTCTATCTATAAATAGATTATTTAGATTTTAAGTACGTCACAATATTTGATGCATCTTTTTTCGATAAAGGGGTGATCGCCATACGTGTCCCCGGAAGAAACTTGTTGGTATTTTGTAAAAATTGAATTAAGTTTACATCCGTCCAAACAAAATCCGCCTTCGCTAAACTTTCAGAATATTTGTAATCAGTTAATGATCCAGCTTGTCTCCCTAATATTCCTATTAAATGAGGGCCAACAGAAACTGAATTTTTTCGAGTCATCTTATGGCATGCGGTGCATGAGTTAAAAAGCTGCTTGCCATTGGCGATAGATTCACTATCTAACGTTATGTTCTGTTCAATTTCAATCCGCTGCAGGAAAATAATGGTCGATAAAATGAGGGTGAAAATGATAGCGCCTATTTGTAGAAAAGTTATTTTGTTATTTTGTTTGTTGTCGTTGAATATATGGTTGTTTTTACAGAAAATAATTAGTGAGAAAGCATGCAGTAGTGTAAGCGAGTAAATGAATAAGCCGATGGCTGCAGAAATTTCAAAAAATATATAAATTGCGAGACACCATACCATAAAGTTAATTTTTATAGAAAGCCTATTGCCCAGCCAGAAAAGTGCTGAGAGAGGAGGGGAGATCGTTGCAGTAATAAGACTAAATATTCGTAAGAGCACTTTAGTATCCTTAAGTTTTAAGTTTTTTTGATACGTGTTCAGCTAGCCTCATGGCAAAAGCGACAATCATCATTGTTGGACCAGAATATCCAGCTGTAGGGAATATTGAACTTCCTGCCACATATAAATTACTTAAATTATGAATTTTGCAATTAGAGTCGACTACACCATCTGATGGATATGTGCTCATTTTTGTTGTGCCGATATGGTGATAGTGTCCAGTAGCACGCTCATCAACGAGTTCGGGAGTGATTTCTTCTGTTATAAATCGTCCTGCACCAAGTGCGCTTAATTCTTTAATTATTTTTTCATGCCCAACTTTGAATGTACGATAATCATGTTTATTGAGTTTCCATTGTAAGTCGGCTTGCGGAACACCTAATGCATCTTTCGTTTTAGATATCACAACGCGTGAATCTGGATTTGGAGCCTGCTCAATACGGTGCTCTAAACTGTAGTATTTCGGTAATGGTTGTGATAATCCATAACGAGTAGATAGAAAATTTACCGACCCAGTAAAGTTATTCGTTACATTTTTTATGTCATTAAACAGCTCCTGTGAGAATGGCTCCATCATATTGCTCCTTATCCCGTATAATGAGTCAACAACCTCCTCTCCTGTATATATTGGATTAAATCGACAGTAGTGTAGTGGTCAAGTATTTTTGGCCACAATTTAAGATTTATTCCAGTACTTTTTCTCTGCCAGATTAGGTGCTAATCCATTGTTATGTTGATGCGGCCTAACCTGGCTGTAATATCCAATAATATA